>SCPP01001576.1_pt1 | contig 724668 bp, 1143 predicted proteins | sample 6106811 | NCBI WGS metagenome assembly SCPP01 (sample SAMN10720449, study PRJNA508395) | human gut metagenome | isolation source: Participant 2 stool, 15 month | host: Homo sapiens | collected 2018
GGATTAATATCGAGCGTGTATCATCAAATGAAACATATTGCCGCAACATATCTAAAACTTCATTTCTGGCTTCTACATCCAAGTCCGGTTGTTGGTTCATCTAATATAAGAAGTCTGGCTTTATGTGTTATTGCAACAAGAATTTTAAGTTTTACTTTCATTCCCGATGAAAATTCTGCAATTTTTTATTTTTAGGAATGTTGAGTTCAATACATTTTTATTGAAATATTCTCTTCAAATTCCGGATACATATGTTTTAATATATGTTCAATATCTGACACGTTTAACTGTGTACTAAATCCCGAATTATCTAAGAAAACTCCAAGATTTAACTTATCTGAAGGAGTCAGTTTTTCTGCTGGAATTCCAAAGGTTTTACAGTACCGCTGTCAGGTTTTATAAGTCCTGTTATTAATCCTATAGCTGTGCTTTTACCAGCTCCGTTTTACCTACAAGTCCTGTAATTACACCTTGTGGAATATTCATAAATGGAATATCAAAATTATAATTTTTATAAGCTTTTTGACATTTTCAAATGTAATCATTTAATTATTACCTATCAGCAGATTAACAATTTCAATTATTTCAGTATCATTCATACCTATTGACTTAGCTTTATCAATTACTTTTATGAAATCATTTTCTACTGCCTTTCGTCTTGCTTCAATAGCTACCTGTTTATCAGTAGCTGTTACATATGTTCCTTTTCCGTGAACTGTTGTTACAAATCCGTCTGCTTCAAGCCCATCATAGGCTTTTAACAGTAAGGGCGCTGATGCGAAGTTCCCCTGCAAGCGTCCTCACAGACGGAAGTGCTTCATTCTTTTATATCAGAGTTAATTATTCCAGTTTTAATCTGTTCCATTAGCTGTTCATATATTGGAATCATTGAAGAGTGATTTAAAATAATACATATTATTGTTCTCCTTACAATAAACAGTGTATAACAGTATACAACAGTTATCAACTGTTATATACTGTTTATTATAAATTTTACGATATTTAATAGTGGATAGTATATGAGGCAGAAAGTAAAAGAATAATAAAAGATTGAAAAATGCAATATATTGCATACTGGAATAAATAGTGCTATACTAAAAATGTGTTAAGTATTAGACTAAAATTGAAAATTAAGTATTAAATTAATGGTTAATACTTAAAATTATGAACTAAGAATTTATTATTAATAGCCCAAAACAAAGAATTAAAAACAAAATTATTTGCAGACAGAAACAAAGTGCAGTAGTGTAAAATAGATTTTTACACGCGAAATTTGTGTATGGGCGCATTTGCCATAAACTTAATATGAAAAATATACACAGAAAGAGGATTATTATGAAAATATTTTTATGCCCTTAGAGAATATGACGAGCAGAAATATGTTGAAAAATTTGCAGAGCAGTATTCATTTGAGTACGCATTTACATCAGATTATCCATCAATGGATAATATCGGACTGGCGAAAGGATATGATGCAATATCAATTATAACCAACCAATGTATCCGGAAATACTTGATGCACTTCATAATGAGGGCGTTAAGTATATATCAACGAGAAGCATAGGCTATGAGCATATTGATATTGAGTATGCACATTCAATTGGTATGAAAGCTGCCCACGTAGTATATTCGCCAAACAGTGTTGCTAATTACACAATTATGTTAATGCTTATGGCGTGCCGCAATATGCCTTGATAATGAAAAGGCGGATTGTCAAGACTACTCATTAAAAGGTAAAGTTGGAAAAGAATTATCAACGTCAACAGTTGGTGTAATAGGAACAGGTAATATAGGTAAGACGGTTGTTAAGCATTTATCTGGCTTTGGATGCCGTATATTGGCATATTCCTGTTATGAGGATGAAGTAAAGAAGTATGCAGAGTATGTAAGTTTAGATGAACTTTTGAAAAATTCGGACATTATAACATTGCACGTTCCGGGAAATGCTGAAAATACACATCTTATTGATGAAACAGCATTTGAGAAAATGAAAGATGGAGTTATAATAGTTAACACAGCAAGAGGACCTATAGTAGATACGCAAGCACTTATAGCATCATTAAAGAGTGGAAAGGTCGGATTTGCTGCGCTTGATACTTTTGAGGGTGAAGCTGGATTGTATTATCTCAATAAGGAAACGCAGAAGCTTGACAATGATAATATGGCAATTTTAAAGAGCTTTCAAATGTGATACTCTCACCTCATATGGCATTTTATACTGAGCAGGCGGTGTCTGATATGGTGGAGAATTCTATTAGGGAATACTTGGTCTGGAAAATGGTGACAATAGTCTGGAGGTTATATAATTTCAAGTGTTATAATAAACCTTTAAATTATATTGTAAACTATAAATGAGTAAATAAAGAAAATATCCCAATAAGTTTTTGTTTGTGACGCAAATAATTTTAAATAAGTAACAAAAGATAAAACTTTGTGACGTAGAGAATTTTAAATAAATAATAGAAGGTAAGGCTTTGTAGCATAGACAAAATGAATTATATAATTTCTGAGATTTATTCATTTATAATTATAAATATAAAATTAGGACTTAAAAATGTTTCAAAAATAAAGTGATAGCTATAAATTAGCTAATTTAAAATAATGACTTAAAATAGAGTTGCAGCAGGAAAGGATGGTTTCAAAATGGAAATAAAAAGTGTATTGATAAAAGATACAAAAAGAGGAACGTATCCGTATTGTGCAGGAGGGCTTAATCAGTGCGGTGGTGCGTGTGATTTCTGTAATGGCTGTGATAACCTTGGCGGCGGCAGCGTGGACACATTTTATGAGCCATATATTAATGGAGAGAAAGAGCTTCGCCAGATAAATGAAGAATACAGAGCTAATTCAGGTAAGGTAATATAAAAGCAATGTCAAAATATTATTTTTATTATGCTTGATTGAGTATGTGGGTAAAAGAACCCAATTTATTAAGAAAAATATGAACGGAAATGGAGAAAAATATGGGAGCACCAGATATAGAAGTTTCCAGTGAGAATGAAAGAAGAGAATATATAAAACACATTTAAGGGCGGACAATTACACCGCACCAAAACGCTGGCGCAGGGGATGAATGTTGCAATTTCCACGTTACAAGATTGAAAAATAGAGTTATCAGCTATGCAACTGTCTTTTGTTTTGGTGAAATAATTTTATTGCGTAGTTATATAGAATGTGTTTATAATAAAATATAAAAAAGAGTGTGAACATTTTCATAAAAGGGAGTAGTAAAAGAATGAGTGTACAGACAGATTGTGAGATGTTATCTGTTCAGGCGATGGAATCATATGCCAGAAAATATAATATTTCAGGAAATGATGTGGTCGAGTTATTTCATGAAAATCAAGTTTTTGAAAAGATGATGATTCAACATGAATATTTACACCAAGTAAGCTTTGAAGAAGTATTTGAGTATGTAGAAAAATTATCAAGGAAGACTCAAAGGAATTGGTGGTTTATCATGGAAGCTGCTATGAATTTGGAAATATAGATCTTAATAAGTCTCATAATAGAAGAGATTTTGGAAAAGGTTTTATACTACGATTTTACAATCACAGTCAAAGGAGTGGGGGTACAGGCTTTCATTAAGAGAAAAAAAGAATAAGTATTATGTATACGAATACTTGTTTGAAGAAAATTCTGTGTTGAATGTAAAAAGATTTGATACGTTAAGTGAGGAATGGTTAGAATTCATCAAAGAAAATAGAATTAAAGGCGGTTTACAACACCAATATGATGTTGTTATCGGACCGGTTGCCGATGATAATACAATGGAAACTGTTCAGCTATATATAGCAAATATTCTGACATCAACAGAAGCAGTAGAAAGATTAAAGTATAGTAAAGTGAATAATCAAGTATCATTTCACACAGAAAAAGCATTACAATATTTGCATTTAGTGAGGAGGATTCTATGTCAGAAATGATATATAGTTTTAATGGAAAGATATTACAATGAATGTCTGTATACAAATCAGAGATGTATTAAAATTATTGCAGGAACATTTTAACATAAGTTTTGAGGAAGCGGCGTTAAGATTTTATAAATCCGAAACGTATAAGACATTGCAGGAAACAGAAAATGGATTATGGGCAGAATCGGCAGAATATATAGCTGATAGATATTGTGATGAGATAAAAGATAATGTAGAAGTGTAGTAAAATATGAGTTTAAATGAAAATTTTGTATAAATAAATGACATAAATTTGAAATATAAAGAAAGAGTAAAAAGGAGAAATTTATATGAGTTTAATTCATAGTTAAGCTTTATGGAATAATAAGGGTGTAGGGAAAAGTACCATTACATTTCATTTATCTATGAGATATGCAGAACTTCATCCGGAACAGAATGTTTTAGTTATAGATTTATGTCCACAAGCTAATTCAAGTATGATGTTACTTGGTGGAGGTTCAATTGGCGAAGATAATATTAATAATTTTGTAAGGATGCAACACCACATTCTGTTGTTGGATACTTAAGTACTGTTATTACGAATGGTCGTGGGGCAGAGTTGCCAGATCCATATAAATTTGTTGTAAATGTATCAGAGTATAATAAAAATACACCAACAAACTTATATTTATTATGTGGAGATGGAAATTTAGAGCCAATGGCTCCGGCAATTAATGAAGCTGCATCTGCAAAAGCTTTAACGCCAGGGGCTCAACCATGGAAGTGGATTCAAGAAATAATAAAAATTTTATTGTAAAATTACAAATTCAGAAAAAGAATGGATGATTTTATTGATACAAATCCAAGTTTTAGCATTTATACTCAAATTGCTATTTCAGCAGCGCAAAGACTATTGACCCCTATAAATGCAGATGATTCATCTAAGACAGCAGCTTCGGCAATGGTAGCATTGTTGCATGGAACAAATCCCCACATCCAATTTATGGATCTTGGACATATGCAAAATGGCGCAGGAACAAGGAATTCAAGTACCAAAGATTCATTTATTAATAGGAAATCGTTTAACTCAATTTAAAGGTAGTGCTACAGCGTTTAAGACATTATCAGATGCAACATCTACATCTTTATATAAAATTTATAAGGATAATCCAGAATATTTTGTTGAAGCAACAGAAATTATAGATAATAAAGAGAAATTTATTGAGTATTATTCGAAACCATTAAGAGATTTCAATACTGCGGGTGTGGTATGTTCTCATTTAGGTAGATTGTTATCTTCAATGAAACAAGGATATTATCCAGTTTACTCGGAAAGTGCAAAAGTTAATGCTGAAAAAATTAAGGAATGTACAAATGCAATTGATGAAATAATACTTAAGTTATAATTACTATATTGATTGTATATTATCGCAAGAGAAAATAGTGATATATTCTAAACGGGAAGGGAAAATAATATTTTATGGATTGTGAAGAAATAAGAGTTGAAACATGATATTGTTCCGAATCCTTCGTATATATATGAAACAAGGCAGACAGAAACAGCAGGCTATGATGTGGGAGAAAAGATATTGCAGATGGAGAATAAACCAACAGCAATATATTGTGCGAATGATATTACAGCAGTTGGTATATTAAAGGCTATGGCAAAGTCAAGAATAAGTATATAAATATATCGGTTATATCAAGTGACGATATAGAACAGGCACAGTTTACGAAGCCTATGCTTACTACCGTAGCACTTCTAAAGGAAGAAATGGCACGCTTTGCAGTATATCTGTTAATAAACAGAATAAAAGGACAGCATACCAGCGTAACAAAAGTTGAACTGGAGGAAGCTGATAGCAAGGGAAGCTGCGTAGATGTTGAGTATAGTAGCTGGAATTATTATATATAATGATGTGAATGTCAAAGAGATTTTGCCACTCACTAATTTTTGGCGCGCGTTAGATGTCTAGATTTATAAACTAGTAGTTTGTATTTTGTGTTGGTGTGTGTAGTAAAATAGTGTATAATTATTAACAAGATATGAATGTGAAATGCAATTATGTTATTAGGAGGAAAATGATATGAAGTGGGGAATTCTGGCTACAGGTAATATAGCAAAAAATTTGCATCAACTATAAATCAGATGAGTAAGGAAAATGAACAGCTTGCAGCAGTAGGCTCACGGCACATGGATAGTGCAAAAGCTTTGCCAGGAGTATGACATTCCACGATATTATGATTCTTATGAAGCATTAGTAAATGATCCGGATGTTGAGGCTGTTTATGTAGCAACACCGAATAGTTTGCATTATGAGAATTGCAGACTTTGTCTTGAGCATGGTAAGCATGTACTTTGTGAAAAGCCATTTACAATAAATGAGAAACAGGCACAGGAGTTGTACAGGCTGGCAAAGGATAAGCATCTTTTATCATGGAGGATTATGGATATGGTTTCTGCCATTGTATAATCGTCTGCGTAATATCCTTCTTCAGGGAACAATAGGAGAAATTAAACATATTTCCTGTCAGTATGGATTTGTTGCAACGGGTGCCAGAAAAGAGCGTAAATTTAACTCTGCACTTGGTGGAGGTGCTCTGTTGGATATAGGAATTTACAATCTGGGATTTTTGCGTATTGTTACAGGGTGTGATCCGCAGAATGTAGAAACCACAAAAGTACATATTAATGAGAATGGAACAGATGATTACAGTTGTCTCAAACTGACATATAATGATGGATGTATTGCAGAATCAGTCCAGACAATAGGAGAGGAATTAAAACGTAATGCCAGAATTGAGGGAACAAAGGGAAGTATATTTTGCCGGATTTCCAACACGCAAAGACCTTGATACTTGAGGTGGATGGTAAAGAACCTGAAACAATCGAGTGCCCGGTTGATATAAATGGATTTGAATATGAGATTCGTGAAGTAGGCAGATGTATAGCATCAGGAAACAGCGCCAGTGCTATTTATACACCGGAAGATAGTATTGCACTTACAAGGCTGATGTATGATATCCGTATGAGCTGGAATATGATATTTGATGGTGAGATACAGGCATAAACCGACAAATAGCTTATTTCAGATAAATTGACAATGCAAAATAATAAAGAAGAATATGGGGAATAGAAGCGTGAAAAGAATAATTGAAAAACGATTAATTAGGTATCTGTTATCTGCAGTAATATTTGGAATAATTTATTCAATATTGTCCCTAATAGATAAAGGAAATGTGAAAATAGGTTCAGTATTAGGTGTTATGGCACTTTATTTAGGGGCTATGTGTATTCTATGTGTCATTGCGCCAATAATCAAAAAGATTACAGGATATGACAAAAATATTAATAAATGAGTAAATGATGTGAGTATGTTATACTCTAGTATATGTCAGAATGGAAATAACTTAAGAAGGAGTTTTATGGGAGTAACACATGCGCTATTACACAATGGGGAACCATTGATTTTAGTCATGAATCAAAAGATGAGGTTGTAGGTGGTGATAAACTTACCTATGATGAGTATCTTGAGATTATGAAGAATTCCGGAAAAGAGAGCAGGCATTATTTTGAAATGGTATATAGAAACTGTGGACTTGAATTTAAAGGCCGCATAGAGAAGAAAAATCATCGAAATATATGTTTTGAGAGAATCTATGTATCCGGAATGTACATGGATGGTGTTTGCTTTGACGATAAAGAAGAACATCTCATTGCAGCTAATGGCGACCATATATTGAATCTTTCTGTGGTTTATCATCTGTTACTGGTTCAATAATGAAATCTAAAACCTTACGCTGTTCACATCTATATTGTAAAATTCCCAATATCAGTAATAATTTTTAAACATTTAAAATTATAACTCAAATATTGTATTATAACTTTATTTGAGTTATAATACATAAAATAAGTTATGAATGGAGATATATATGGAATATCTCCAAAAAGTTCTAGGATTGAAACTGACCTATATAAATGATGACATTAAACATATACCCAATTTTATTGGAACAAGATATGTTCTGCGTAATGTACTATTGGATAGACAAAAGCTGTTTTATATATCCTAAAACGGAACTAGAGCAGATTGAAACGTTAAAAACATATTTCAAAGATAAAAAGCATAGTAAATTTACCTGTTGTTATGATTCTGGACGAAATCACATATCGTCAGAAGGAATATTTGCTTCGGGAGAAGATCCCATTTGTTGTAAATAATAAACAGATATATCTGCCTTTTATGGCGTTATATTTACAGGAACGTTGCAATGCAGAAACATTTCCTAATGAGGAAATACTTCCTTCAGCTCAGGTTCTGTTGTTGTACTTTATATATAATGGGACTGTTGAAATAACAACGAGTCAGGTAGCAAAAGAACTTGGATTCACACCTACATCTATTTCAAGGGCTTCTCGTCAGCTTGAAAAATTAGGATTAATACAGACTATGAAAACAGGTAAGCAGAAAATTATACATTCTGATAGCTCACCCAAAGAGTTATTTGAGAGAACTCAGCAGAAATTACTTAATCCAGTAAAAAACTGTATATATACCTAAAACTTGTGTGACTTCTGAATTGTTAGAAAGCGGATATTTCGCATTAGCTCATTATACAATGCTAAATGTTCCACAAATCAAATGTTTTGCAATAGATAGTATTTCGCGTTGGAAGGATGTTATGACAAATAATTTACTTGATTCAGAAAATCAAATGGCAGTTGAAATGTGGAGATATAATCCACATTTATTATCAAAAGAAGATAAGGTAGATGAACTTTCTCTAGCATTGTCATTGAGAGATGATGCAGATGAGCGAGTTGAAGCAGCAGTAGATGAGATGTTGGAAAAATTATGGGGAAAAATATAAATGGTTACAGGAATTAAAAGCTTTAAAGAGTGGTTTAAAGGAAATGAAGAGCAATATACAATTATTGGATACAGCATGTGACATACTTATGACAGAGGATGGATTAGACTTTCGTGCAACAAAGGATATTGATTTGGTTTTAATTGTGGAGGCAGTAGATAAAAATTTTGGGATAAAATTCTGGGAATATGTAAAGCAGGCAGGATATGAACATTGTAATAAAAGTACAGGCACACCACAGTTTTATAGATTCAGTCATCCAAGTTCAAAAGATTATCCATCTATGATTGAACTTTTTCAAGAAAATCAGATATAATCAATCTTCCAGAAAATGCTGTATTAACACCTTTGTCGATAGATGATGATATTTCCAGTTTATCAGCAATCTTATTGAATGATGAATATTATGAATTTTAAAACAAGGAAGAATTGTTGTTGATGGAGTATCTGTGTTAAAGGCATCTTATCTAATACCATTTAAAGCTAAAGCGTGGATTGATTTAACTTATAGAAAATCCATTGGTGAACAGGTTGATGGCAAAAATATTAAAAAGCACAAGAATGATGTGTTTCTGTTTAACCGAATTAATTGATCCTTCCGATAAAATCAATGTATCTAAAGGTGTTTATGATGATATTCAAGAATTTGTCAAATGTATGCTTACAGAAAATGTTGATGTTAAACAATTAGGCTTAGTTGAAAGAAATAAAGAACAGATATTGGAAGAAATTAGAGGAATGTACCAGCTTGTGCAATAATATATACACTATTGTTTGGGAACAGCGTAAGTTAATGGAAGTGGCAGAGTATCGTAACAGAAAAGCACATGAGAGGGAATTTATTGAAAAGATAGAGGGCTGCAGTGATCTACTTCTTTGGATAAGTATGGGGTTACTTTAAGAGAAGGATTAAAAATTTAGTGCTTAAAAGACATGATAACAGTTCTTATACTATAAAGGCAGTATATGTATGGGAAAATCGGTATTGACCGAGCTCTTTGAGCGAGGGATGCTTTGTCCGAAGGGCAAGAAGGTGGAACTGAGAATACTTAGATCAATCGAAGTTTTAGGGCTAAAGCCAATATAAGTAATACTAGACAGATTTGTCCAATAGCGTAAATACGGCATTTTCTCGCTTTGTGTCGTGTTATGTTTAGTAGAATAATATTACTTTGTCAATGAAAGGAGGAAACAGTATGGATCAGAAAAAGATTGGAAGTTTCTTAAAAGAACTTAGGAAAGAAAAGGATATTACACAGGAACAGCTTGCCGAAAAGATAAAAGTTTCAGGTCGAATGGGCAAAGTGTTAATTTGGTTCGTAATCATTATTAGTACAGTGGTTCTCTACTGTCTTATGAAAGTTAAGGCAGAGAGTGATGAACTGTATTTAGATAAGGTTTTTTATGATGAAAACAGTATATCATATGCGTTCATGCATTGAAAATACTGTTCAGTTAAGAAATGCTGTATTTTTTTGGTGCACTAATGCGTAGAAAGCAGGTGTATGATGAGTTCAAATCATTTTTTTGTGTATGACAAAAAGACAGATTGCATATCTGCCTCATAATGCAGTATAATGGTAACGAAATTTATGCAACCCGATACATGAAATCCCTATTTCTCTTTGGACGGAGGGGGGATAGGATATTTTCGATTGTACCTGACAGGTGTCAAATACTTTTATGAGAAGCATGGTCTCTGTTTCGTTACCACTGTGTTTGAGATACGCCCTGCATATGTTTACTGCGATGGCGAAATTAATTTTATAGACGTGTTTGGCATTTTTAGATTTTTTTACCATAGCGTGAGAAGTCACTAATTCACAGAAATTATACAGAATCATATGGGCATTGATTTCCTGAAGGATTCCATCATATTTGCTGCTGTGCCAGTTGATCAGACCGATGGTGTATTTGAGTTCACGGAAGCTTGTTTCCTCGCTCCAGCGCATCAGGTAAAGTTTATTGATTTTTTCCAGAGGAAATTCTTCTGAAAGATTGGTGGCAATACAGATATAGGTTCCATTATCAAGGCGAACACGTACAATACGGAATTCAATATCGTAATACATGCAGTTTTCATCAAGAAAATCAAAATCGGTAGAAGGCTGAAGTATGGTATAGGTGTTAGGATTCCCCAGTGTTTCTTTCGTATGGCGTCTGGTAAGTGTTGTCCTTATATGAGTATCAAATTCGCTGTCAGGCAAATCATAAGAGGAAAGGATACCATTACTGTTGATATCCTTCATGCGGATAACGAAATACATTCCCTTCCGGATCAGGTGTGCAAAGGTATTAAAATTTTCGTAACCACTGTCTGCCATAAGGATGGTATTATTACAATACTTATGAAAAACATCAGATCAGTGCAGTAGATATGAATATAGAAAATCTGGATAGTGATAAAATGATTTGTTATCCAGTAATTCAAGGAGAACGAATCAACTATCAAAATAAATAATGTTTTGAAATCAGGGATGAGGTAGAAAGGAAAGTTCCATGACAAAAGATGAAGGAAAAAAACTCAGGATGAACAGTCCGGAATCACTACAGTTTTTAAATAATGCTACAAAATTTTATAATTTAATGATGATGTATCGTTGTGCTATTCGGGAGATACAAACTAAACTTGAGGTTTTGGATGATGAATTTTCAGTTGAGAACAATCGAAATCCTATTTCTTTTATAAAAACAAGAATTAAGCAGCCCAATAGTATTTACGATAAACTGCAGAAGATGGGATATGAATTTACAACAGAAAATATACAGACATATCTCAATGATGTAGCAGGCGTTAGAATAGTTTGTGCGTTTATTGACGATATTTATATGATATCAGATTTGATTACCCAACAGGATGATATTAAAGTTATTGAAATAAAAGATTATATAAAAAATCCAAAACCAAATGGTTATCGAAGCTATCATATGATTGTTGAAATACCAGTATTTTTTGCTAAGGGTAAAACACCTATGCGTGTAGAATTACAGATTCGAACCAATGGTATGGATTTCTGGGCAACATTGGAACATCAACTTCGCTATAAAAAAGGAATTGAAGAAATGCCTGGTTATGATGAGATAAGTGAAGAATTACTTCATTCTGCAAGAGCAATCATTGAAGCGGATAATGAAATGCAGAGAATAAAAGACAAAATTGGTATGTTCTACGAAATTTAGGGAGAAAACTGAGCAAGTAGGAAGGTGGAATATATATGAAGCAAGATACTTTAGAGGGCAAAGCAAAAACAAAAAATGGGGTAAAACGGCTGTGTTTTTCCATAGTCTGCATTCTTCTGGAAGTAATTTTTATTATTACTATCGTAACACGCTTGAATGAATATGCAGAAATTATAAATTTATTTACAAGGATTTTGAGTGGAATCTTGGTTTTGGGATTGTACGCATCAGATAAGACCTCTTCTATGAAAATGCCTTGGGTCATCTTAATTCTAATCTTCCCAATTATGGGTGTAGGCCTGTATTTGCTGATTGGTTTGAATGGTGGCACACATAAAATGCGTGAACGATATACAGAAATTGATAGTAAATTATTACCAATGCTTCCGGACAGTCAGGAGTGTTTGAGCAGAATAAAAGAAACAATTCCGAAAGCAGGAAATATAGCAAGTTACATACAAAGAAATTCGCAGTATCCAATCTATCAGAATACAGATATTGTGTATTTTGATGAAGCAGTGACAGGATTAGAGGCACAGATTAAGGATTTGAAGAAAGCACAGAAATTTATCTTCATGGAATATCATGCGATAGAAGACGCTGAAGCATGGCATAAGATTCAAGATGTTCTGGAAGAGCGAGTAAAAGCAGGTGTGGAAGTTAGAGTACTCTACGATGATATGGGTTCTATAGGCTTTATTAACACAGATTTTGTGAAAAAGATGGAGGCAATAGGAATTCATTGCCGTGTATTCAATCCGTTTATGCCAGGTTTAAATCTGTTTTTGAACAACCGTGATCATAGAAAAATAACAGTTATTGATGGAAAAGTCGGATTTACAGGTGGATATAATCTGGCAAATGAATATTTTAATTACACACACCCGTACGGACAGTGGAAAGATACAGGTATTCGTTTAGAAGGAGATGCTGTTCAGTCGCTTACGGTGACATTTTTGGAAATGTGGAATGCAGTAAGTGCTAAGGATGCTAATGATTCTGATTTTAGTAAATACCTTTTCCACTATGATTATGCGGCACAGCAAACTGGGTTTGTTCAACCTTATGCAGACAGCCCTATGGATAATGAGCAAGTAGGAGAAGAAGTTTATATCAGTATGATAAATAAAGCTGAAAAATATTGTTGGTTTATGACTCCATATCTAATCATAACAGATGAAATGACACATGCGTTATGCCTGGCTGCTAAGCGAGGGGTAGATGTAAGAATTATCACACCTGGTATCCCTGATAAAGAAATTCATTTATAATATAACTCGTTCTTTTTATCATGGATTAGTTAAACATGGTGTTCGTGTTTATGAGTGGACTCCTGGTTTCTGTCATGCGAAAATGAGTGTGGCAGATGACTGTATGGCAACCTGTGGAACAATTAATTTGGATTATCGAAGTTTATATCACCATTTTGAAAACGGCTGTTTTATGGCAGATTGTCAGGCAGTTGTGGATATAAAAAATGATCTGATAAGAACGATGGGAGAATGTCGTGATGTGACAGACCAATATCAAACCGGACGAAGTGCATATTTGCGACTGGGACAATTATTTATGAGATTATTTGCTGGATTGCTATAAGAATCTGATGAAACGACCTTTCAAAAAACGGTTGATTTAGAAGTTAACTGTTTTTGAAAGGCCGTTTTTGTTATATCTAACAGTCTGTTGTACAAAGAAGATTTTGCATGGATGAAAAAACAAACCTTGTTGAGGTTAAATTGAGTTTTTCATTGTATTGTATTGCTAATGAATAAGAATAAGAATAAGAAAAAGAACAGACAATGCTGAATGCTCTGGAAACAAGAATATCTGAGTATAGTATGTAAGTTCGTAACAGAATGAAAGGAGCGATTCAAATGAGCAATTTGGAAAATTATATGAAACAGCAAGCAATTTTTTGTGAACAAAATGATAGCATTAGTAAGAATCTGTATTCAGAGTATGGTGTAAAAAGAGGCTTACGAGATGAAAAAGGCCAAGGTGTGTTGACGGGGCTTACAAATATTTCTGATATAAAAGCTTTTGAATATCGTGATGGAGTAAAGAGTCCATGTGATGGCGAGTTATCTTATCGTGGTTATAATATAAAAGATTTAGTAACAGGAAGTAAAGGAAAAAGGTTTGTCTTTGAAGAAGGAGCATATCTTCTTTTATTCGGAGAATTGCCAACTGATACACAGTTAATGGAATTTCAGGGAAGACTATCTGATTGTATGGAACTACCGACTAACTTTACCAGAGATGTCATTATGAAAGCACCTACATCAGATATTATGGGTTCTATGACTCGAAGTATTCTTACATTGGGCTCTTACGATAAGGAGAAAGAAAGTCTTGAAATTCCGAATGTGCTAAGGCAGAGTATGCAGTTGATCGCAGCATTTCCTATGTTAGCAGTATATGCATACCATGCTTATTGTCATTATGAAAAAAACGAAAGTATGTATATTCATAGACCTGAAAAAGATTTATCTATTGCTGAAAATTTCCTGCGCCTATTAAGACCAGATACAAAATTCACAGAACTGGAAGCAAGAGTACTGGATATAGCATTATTGTTACATATGGAACATGGTGGTGGTAACAATTCTACATTCACTACACGGGTAGTAACATCTTCAGGTTCAGATACTTATTCTGTTATTTCAGCAGCAATGTCATCCTTAAAAGGAAAAAAACATGGCGGTGCAAATCTGATGGTAATGAATATGATGGATGATATTAAAAGTCATGTGAAAGATTATGAAGACGAAGAGGAAATTGCATCATATCTGAGTAAGATTATGAAGAAAGAGGCGTTTGATCAGAAAGGACTTATTTATGGAATGGGACATGCTGTATATTCTATTTCAGATCCGAGAGAAAGGGTGTTCAAAGGCTTTGTAGAACAACTCGCAAGGGATAAAGGACGTGAGAAAGATATGACCCTTTATAACAATATTGAGAAGATTGCACCTAAGTTGATTGCAAAGCAGCGTCAGATATTCAAAGGAGTAAGTCCTAATATAGATTTCTATAGTGGTTTTGTGTATGACATGTTGAATATTCCAAGAGAATTGTACACGCCATTATTTGCGATAGCAAGAATTGCTGGTTGGAGTGCACATCGCCTGGAAGAATTGATAACTACAGATAAGATCATTCGCCCGGCATATAAGAGTCTAGTCAGCAAAAAAGAATATATAGAAAGAGAGGAACGATAATATGGGAGCAGGAACCAGTGCAGAGGAGTTTTTTTTAAAGAGCATCAATGTTGAAAGTATATTTGAATTTGTTGAAAGAACAGATTATTTGTTTCTTTATAGTATAAAGGAATGTGTTGAAAAATCAGACTGTCATGAAGGAGTATATCTTTCAGAAGTGGCAGAATACATGAAATTATCGATTCCAGAAACATCTAAGATGGTAAAAAGGTCTTGAAAATAAAGGATATATTATCTGGAAATTAGATGAGAAAAAAAAGAAAGAACATACCTTGTTTTGACGAACAAGGCAATTGAATTAAGTAATTGTCAGAAAGAAAAAATGATAGAAGCTTATGAAAAAATCATATCGAATATACAAGAAGATGACCTGGCAGTTACACGATGTACATTGAGAAAAATCCGACAGCTTATGGAAGAAATAAAATAGTGATTAATAAAACGGAGTAAGAAAAGCTCATTCATATATTAGAATAAAAATATGACTGTTTCATTTAAAAAGAAGCCGGTCATATTTTTTTATGAAAAATAAATTTTGTTGAGGTTAAATTGAGATTGACTTTGTATTGTATAAGTATGAAATAAAAAGGAATCAGGTGATGTACAATGAAAAAGTATAAAATATGTAAAATCCTTCTTGTTATACTGGCAATTTTTTTATGTGTGGCTTTTTATGAATTGATCGGAATCTGCGTTGCATATAAAAAGCAGCCGGAAGTGTCCAATACAACCAAAAAAGAAACAAAAAATGGGTCATGGAACGAATGCAGTGAAAATACAGAACGGGCAGTAATCATAGAAAAGAATCCAGAAGCGCTTTTACAAAGAGTGCGTTTGATCAAGAATGCAAAAAAGGAAATTATTCTTTCTACTTTTGCATTTAAATCCGATGAAAGTGGAAAATTGATTTTAGGAGCACTGCATGATGCGGCAGACAGAGGTGTACATATTCGTCTGTTAGTAGATGGAATGGAGAGCTGGATTGATATGGAAGGAAATCCGTATTTCTATGGATTATCTTCCCATGAGAATGTTGAAATTAAACTGTATAATAAGGCCAATCCGTTGAAACCATGGAAGATGATGGGTAGAATGCATGATAAATATTTGATTGCAGATCGAAAGAGATATATTCTTGGGGGAAGAAATACATACAATTATTTCTTGGGTGATTTTCCGGGACATAAGAACTATGACAGAGATGTGTTAGTGGTTTGCGATGAACCTAAGAAAGAAAATTCAGTTAACCAGTTGTCAGAGTATTTTGAAACGATATGGGAACAAGAAGACAGTGGTTATTTTCATAACAATAAAAAACTGGCAAATAGAAAATCTGTAAAGAACGCAGTTTTAGAGCTGCAGAACGGCTATCAGAAATATTTTGAAGAGAATAAGGAAAGAATCTGCGATACCGATTATACGGACGAAACTTTTGAGACAGAAAAGATTGCATTAGTGTCAAATCCTATTCACACAGGTTCCAAAGAACCAGTAGTGTGGTATCAACTGGGAGAATTGATGAAAATGCAAAAATCGTGTGAAGATCCACACGCCATATATTATCTGTAATGATATGATGTATAATACATGGGAAGAGATTGCAGAGAACGTTTCAGATTTTTCTATCATGACAAATTCAGTTGCGAATAATGGGAATCCATTTGGGGCTGCCGATTATGCGAAAAACAGAAATAGAATCTTAAGTACAGGAATTAATATCTGGGAATATGAAGGCGGTTATTCATACCACGGAAAAAGTATTCTGATTGACGATGATCTGTCTGTAATCGGTTCTTTTAATATGGACATGAGAAGTGCATATCTGGATACGGAACTGATGCTTGTAATACGCAGTAAAGATATTAATAAACAGTTGGAAGAGGGCATGATGGAATATGAAAAAGTGTCCCGCCAGATATTAGAAGGCGGAACTTATAATGATCCATATCATGTAGAGCCAATCGAATTAACAAAGAAACGTCAGAGAAAAATATTTTGGTACAGCATCTGCTTGGATGGGCAAGGTATCTGTTTTAATAAGGAGGAAGGAAAACGTGTTTCAAATATTGATTGTAGAAGATGATAAAGAATTAAGCCAGCTATTCCAAAAAGTGCTTGAGAAGAATGGATATCAAGTCAAAAGTGCATCGGATGGAGCACAGGCATTAGAAGTATTGGATAAGGAATATATTGATCTGATCATTTCTGATATTATGATGCCGGTTATGGATGGCTATGAACTGGTGTCAGAACTTCGTTCAGCAGGATATCAGATACCAGTGCTTATGATCACTGCGAAAGGTTCCTTTGATGATATGCGCCAGGATTTCTTTCGGGAAGTGACGATTATATGGTAAAACCGGTAAATGTGAATGAAATGGTTTTAAGAGTCGGAGCACTGCTTCGCCGTGCACAGATACTGAATGAACACAAAATTGTGATCGGTTCAACAGAGTTTGATTATGATGCAATGACGGTTACAACTGATAAGGAAAGTCTTGTTTTGCCTAAAAAAGAATTCCTGCTTTTATATAAGCTTGCAGCTTCGCCAGACAGAACATTTACAAAACAACAGTTGATGGATGAAGTATGGGGATACGAGACGGAGGCAGACCCACATACGATAGAGGTACATATAGGAAGAATCAGAGAGCGTTTTAAAGATAACCCTGATTTTGAAATCGTAACAATGCGTGGAATTGGATACAAGGTGGTGAAAAAATAATGGAACAAAGAAAGAAAAGGATTGCGGATGCGATCCTGTCTGACTGGTGCAATCTGGCTGGCACTTGTATTTTCAACAGTTATATCTGCGTTATTATTTGCTTATTTTGAATCATTTTTTTAATCTGCCGGGCAGTATACCTGTGCTTGCTGGCTTTTGATTTTCAATACATTGATTGAAGGGCTGATCACTTCCTTTATTAATGCAAAGTTACTGGAACCAATTACTAGGCTTAGTAAAGCAATGAAGGAAGTTTCTCGGGGAGATTTTGAACAGCATTTGGAAACGAACAGCCGTATAGCAGAAGTTGGAGAATCTTATCAGAGTTTTAATGTGATGACAAAAGAACTTCGTGCAACAGAGGTGCTGCAGATGGATTTTGTATCTAATGTTTCTCATGAGTTTAAGACCCCGATTAATGCCATTGAAGGATATACAATGCTGCTTCAGGGAGAAGAACTGTCTCCGGAGCAAGAGGAATATGTAGAAAAAATCTTATTTAACACCCAAAGGCTTTCCGGATTGGTTGGAAATATTTTGCTGTTATCCAAGTTAGAGAATCAGAACATACCAATGAAAAAAACAGAATATCGTCTGGATGAACAGATCCGTCAGGCATTTCTTTCCCTGGAGACAAAATGGACAGAAAAAGAAATTGGTTTTCAGGTAGAATTGGAGGAAGTTAAATATACTGGGAATGAAGGACTTTTTATGCATATCTGGATAAATCTTTTGGATAATGCGATTAAGTTCAGCCCTTCAAAGGGACAATTACGATGTTTCTGAAACAAGAACAGGATTCTGTTAAGTTCATTCTGGAAGGATGAAGGAATAGAGGATGATGTAAAATCCAGAATATTTGACAAGTTCTATCAGGTAGATGGATCTCATAAAGCAGAAGGAAATGGCCTAGGTCTTGCACTTGTAAAACGGATTGTAGATAGTGCCGGAGGAACAATCAAAGCAGAAAACCGTGAATATGGTGGATGCAGATTTGTTGTAGAGCTTCCAATACAGAAAGATGAGGTCATATAAGTTTAAGAAAAACAGATAGAGGAGGAATTACATGACATTTTATCAGGAATTGCAGTTAAATCAGGCAGGTTCTAAAAATCTGTTGAAAAAGAGTGAAACAGTGAAAGAAAAATCATATCATATACTGGTATATTTGGTAAAGATAGCTGTTACAATGGCATTTTGTTTTTTATTTGTTACTATTTTCAGTATCTTATTTGGAAATGAGAATAGTATTGTGGGTGTAGTAGTTTATTATGCCTTATGGTATTTCGGAATGCGGATCTGGGGATCCACACCGGACAATCTACGATGCTTTTGGCTTTGTTCTTTGTAATTATGACTGTATGTCCGCATTTAGCAAATCAGTTTTCACCGGTATTGGGAATGCTGTTAAATATTGCGGCACTGGCTGTGTTGATTCTGTTCGGATGCCATAATCCATTCATGTTTAATCAATCTACATTGGTTCTTGGGTATCTACTGCTATATGGTTATGATGTTACGGGAAAAAGCTATCAGATGCGATTAGTCGGAATGGCTTTAGGTGCAGCACTTACCTGCTTCGTATTTTATCGAAATCATAAAAACAGAACTTATAAAAGAAATCTGAAAGATCTGATACAAGAATTTGATATCACTTCTTCCAGAACAAAATGGCAGATATGTCAGATTTTATGCGTGCCGATTGTCCTTTGCATTGCAGAACTTTGTAATATGCCACGTGCAATGTGGGCTGGTATTGCAGCCATGTCCGCGATTTTGCCATTTATGGAAGATATGCACTACAGAGTCCATAAAAGGATTGTCGGAAATATTGCAGGTGTTATATGTTTTACAGTGTTATATTTTCTGCTTCCTTCGTCAATCTATGCATATATAGGAATTCTTGGAGGAATCGGTGTAGGATTTTCAGCACAATATGGCTGGCAGGCAGTATTTAACACATTTGGTGCTTTAGCCATTGCTGCAGAGACTTATGGACTACAAGGAGCGGTTAGTCTTAGAGTGATTCAAAATGTTTTTGGTGTTGTGTTTGCTTTAGCATTTTGTGTTATATTTTATTGGTTTATGTCTAAAAAAAAGGAAAGTGATGTGATCGTACATGCAGAGTGAAGTGAATCAGGAAGAAAATTTGAATAGAATTATTACGGTTCCTAATCTTCTTTCTTTTTTTGATTCCGGTAATTATATGGAGTTATTGTGTAAAGAAAAATCCTCTGTTAGCTGGTGAAATCTTATTGCTGTCTGGTCTTACGGATCTTGCTGATGGATATATCGCAAGAAGATTCCATAGGATTAGTAATTTAGGAAAAATACTTGATCCGGTGGCTGATAAGCTGACACAGGCAGCGATGTTAATCTGTCTGTTTACTCGTTTTCCGCATATGCTTCTTTTAATCGTAATAATGGCAGGTAAGGAACTGTATATGGTAGTCAGTGGATGTCTTATGATACGAAAGACAGGAAAAGTACATGGTGCAGACTGGCATGGAAAGATAGTAACCTTTTTATTATATGGAACTGCAGCGGTTCATATTATATGGTTCCAAATTACACCGATGGTATCAGATCTGTTGATTGGTTTGTGCGCTATAATGATGGTCATATCGGTCGCTCTGTATATTATCCAGAATACCAGGACTCTTAAGGGAGAGACGGTATAAGCAATTTTATATTGCAATGACTAGAAAAATATTTAGGAGAAGATAGATATAAACAGTAAGTCAAACACACAAACTATGGAGTCTTTAGTCGGTTTAATAAAATTTTAGATAGAAAATAAATCATTCAATGTCATTTAGATAAGGTTTTTTATGACAAAAAGACAGATTGCTTATCTGCCTTATAATGCAGTATAATGGTAGTCAGACAGTTTTTGATATAAGAGATGATCTTGGAGCAACCATGAATGAATGCAGGGAAGTGACCGAAAAGTACCGCACAGGACGGAGTGCATATTTACGGATCGGACAGTTGTTTATGAGATTGTTTGCAGGACTATTATAGCAGAAAGAAGAGGTGTTCGATATGTGTACAGCAGCAACTTACAAAACAAAAGATTTTTATATGGGCAGAACGCTTGATTATGAATTTTCCTATGGGGAACAGATCACGATAACGCCAAGAAATTACGAATTTGATTTCCGGTTTGCCGGGAAGATAAAAAGCCATTATGCTTTGATCGGAATGGCATTTGTTGCAGGAGGTTATCCGCTTTATTATGATGCTGTTAATGAAAAAGGCCTTGGAATGGCAGGTCTTAATTTTGTCGGCAATGCGGCATATGAAGAGGCTTTGCCGGAAGATGAAACAGAAGTCAGCCAGGTGGCACAGTTCGAGTTCATCCCATGGATCCTTACACAGTGTGCTACTGTAGCAGAGGCGAGAGAGAAGCTGGCAGCAATGAGACTGACAGGCACAGCATTCAGTGAACAGCTGCCGACAGCACAGCTTCACTGGATCATTGCAGACAAAGACGCCTGTATCGTTGTTGAGTCTATGAAGGATGGGCTGCATGTATATGATAATCCGGTAGGAGTGCTTACCAATAATCCACCATTCCTGGGTCAGATGTTTGCACTGAATAATTATGCCGGAGTATCCAGAAAACAGCCGGAGAGTACTTTTGCAGGAGTATTACAGCTTGATGCATATAGCAGAGGAATGGGTGGAATGGGAATACCTGGAGATCTTTCCAGCCAGTCAAGATTTGTGAAAGTTGCCTTTACAAAATTAAATTCGATCTCCGGTGAAGAAGAGGGTGAGAGTGTAAGCCAGTTCTTCCATATCTTAGGATCTGTAGATCAGCAGCGTGGATGTTGTGAGGTGACAGAAGGCAAATATGAGATCACGATATACACGTCCTGTTGTAATACAGCAAAAGGTATTTATTATTATACGACTTATGATAATCATCAGATCACAGCGGTTGACATGCATGCGGAAAATCTGGATTCAGATCAGCTGATCTGTTATCCGCTTCTGTCAAGGGCGAAGTCAGATGGCAGAATAAATAATACGAAAATGCACGGAGAAAGCATATCGCAGAACAACAGGAGGAAAGACCATGAAAGAAGTTAAAACACCGAAAAAACCACTGGCATATTATTATGGGATTGTGTTAATAGTGCTGATTGTATTTAATCTGGTTGTCGCACCAATCCTTATGGAGCATCAGGTAAAGGAAACGGATTATGGAACTTTTATGAGCATGATCGAGAAGAAGAATATCGGTGAAGTAGAAGTTAAGGACAATCAGATCATCTTTACAGATAAAGATCAAAAAAATATTTATAAAACAGGTCTGATGAACGATCCGAACCTGACGGACAGGCTATATGAATGTGGAGCAGTATTCGCAAAAGATATCGATAAGCAGATGTCACCGATCATCAGCTTCCTGCTGACCGGGGTTTTGCCATTGATCCTTTTTATCGCACTGGGAAATTATATGGCGAAGAAACTGATGGAGCATGCCGGAGGAAAAAATTCGATGGCTTTTGGAATGGGAAAAAGCAATGCGAAGATTTATGTGCAATCCAGTGAGGGAATCCGTTTTTCAGACGTTGCAGGAGAAGATGAGGCGAAAGAAAACCTTTCAGAGATCGTTGATTATCTTCACAATCCGAAGAAGTATACCGATGTAGGTGCGTCTATGCCAAAGGTGTCCTTCTTGTAGGCCCTCCGGGAACCGGTAAGACTTTGCTGGCAAAAGCAGTTGCAGGTTAATCAAATGTACCATTTTTCTCAATGTCGGATCAGAATTCGTAGAGATGTTTGTCGGTATGGGAGCTTCCAAGGTTCGAGATCTTTTCAAACAGGCAAAGGAAAAGGCACCATGTATCGTGTTTATTGATGAAATTGATGCCATTGGTAAAAAGCGTGACGGACAAATGGGCGGAAATGATGAGAGGAGCAGACCTTAAATCAGCTTCTTACAGAGATGGATGGATTTGAAGGAAATAATGGTGTCATCATTCTTGCTGCAACGAACCGTCCGGAGTCGTTAGATCCGGCACTTACACGTCCGGGACGTTTTGACAGACGTGTGCCGGTTGAACTGCCGGATCTTGCAGGTCGTGAAGCAATTTTAAAGGTTCATGCAAAGAAGATAAAAGCATCTGATGATGTTGACCTGCATACGATTGCACGTATGGCATCGGGGGCATCCGGTGCGGAGCTTGCCAATATTATAAATGAAGCAGCATTACGTGCTGTCCGTAGTGGAAGGACCGTTGTAAATGAATCTGATCTCGAAGAAAGTATAGAAGTGGTTATTGCAGGATATCAGAAGAAGAATGCGGTTCTTTCAGATCAAGAGAAGAAGGTTGTTGCATATCATGAGATCGGACACGCTCTGGTAGCTGCATTACAGAGTCATTCAGCACCGGTCCAGAAGATTACAATCATCCCGCGTACCTCAGGTGCACTCGGCTACACTATGCAGGTTGAGCAGGGTGATAAATATCTGATGACGAAAAAAACTTGAGAATAAGATTGCTACATTTACAGGCGGACGTGCAGCAGAGAGATCGTATTTGGTGAGATCACGACCGGAGCCTCCAATGATATCGAACAGGCAACAAAAATTGCAAGAGCGATGATCACCCGCTACGGCATGACAGATGAATTCGACATGGTGGCAATGGAAAACGTGACCAACCAGTATCTTGGCGGCGATACGTCTCTTTCCTGTTCTGCAGATACACAGAAGGAAATTGATGAAAAAGTCGTGCATCTCGTAAAAGCAGAGCATTAAAAAGCAAGAAAAATCCTTGCTGAAAACAGGGAAAAACTGGACGAACTGGCTATGTACCTGTATGAGAAGGAAACAATTACAGGTGACGAATTTATGGATATTTTAGACAGAAAATAATGTAGTTAATTAGATAATCAATGTCATTTAGATAAGAAAAATAGTTAGTAGTTCTGAAAAATGGAATTATTTTATATAAAGGAGCGGACAAATTCAAGTTTGCCGAAATATTTTTATAACTTTCCTATTTTACAGGCTTTTAGCCTATTCATTAGTGAAATGATATGTATTTTCCCTTTTTTTGCCCTTATGAGATAATCGTAAGGAAATAAGGAAAGTTTTATTTAGTCGTTGCCTACCACTTTATCAAGTAACTTTGCGGATTCCCGCTTGGCTTTTCTTGTGGAATGAGCATAGACGTTCATTGTGGTACTGACATCTGAGTGTCCCAACAATTCCTGCACATCTTTTGGGGCAGCTCCATTTGCTAAAAGGTTGCTTGTATAGGTGTGACGTAACTGGTGGAAATGAAAGCCTTCAAATCCATCCAGTTTCTGAGCAATCTTCCTACAAATAGTTCCTAACGTGCTTGCAGTTCAAACTTCCATCCGGTCTTAAGCAGACAAAGGATATTTCCTTATAATCTTCTGGAACATTCTCTGTTCCGTCCAGATGATAGAACTCATAGTAAACTCTGTTTTTCTCTTTGACCTCTTTGTAGTAGTTCGTGTGATAAAGTTCTCCGTACTGCATTCGATTTTTTAACTGCTCTTTCCGGGCATTACGGAAAATCTCTACCAGTGTATCTCCAAAATCAACAACCCTTACTTTTTTCCGCTTGGTTGGTCCGATGATATATTTGCGCTTTGAGCCATCATATCGGATGCTGCGTCTTATGGTAAGGCATTGTTCTTCCAGATTTACGTCCTGCCATGCCAAACCGCAGGCTTCTCCAATACGAAGCCCGGCATAATAGGCTATCTGGATTGGAAGTATTGCCGGTGGATTGTAATCCTGTAGAAATTCAATCAGTCTTTCATAATCCTCTCGTGGAATTGGCTGTATATCACCATCCATGTCATCATCGGAAAACAGGTCAACCTCATCCGTCTGGTATTTCAGCTTAATATACTGCATGGGATTGAACGTAATATACTGCTTTGGGAATACTGCAAAACGGAAGGACTGCTGTAATACTGCCGAGAAAGAACGAATGTAATCTTTGCTGTAACCTTTTCTTTCTTAACCATCTGGATAAGTGCCACAAAGGAAAGCAAATCGAAGAAGGATTGTAAATGCTCAGATGTTACATTTTTCAACTTTCTCTCTGAAATTGGATGCTTCTTGATGTTGGTAATAGCACCAAGGTAATTCTGGACTGTTCCATTACTGAGAGTACCGGTCTTTAATTCTTCCTCTGCCCATATATCAAGTAATTCTCCAATTGTAATATTTTCCGACTTTGCAATGAATTTCTTGCTTTCGTAATCGTCCATTGCCTGACGGAGCAGTTTTTCCGTTTCACTTTTGCTTTCGGTTCCAGCGTATTCTTTCTGAACCAGATTGCCGCTTGCATCTTCTACATAGAAGCGGTAGTACCATTTCTTTCCTTTTTTTCTTACAGATCCTTTTGCCATAATCGTGTGTCTCCTTTCGATATCAGACAATCGGAACTGATGAAATGCTTTTTGCGTGTAAGTATATCATAACTCCGGTTGTCGTTCTATACCGAATCGGAATCCTCATACAAAACTTCTGATAAAAGATTTTCAAGCCTTTGTTCTGCCATTTCCGGTTTCTTGGAATAGAGCCTTACGATATCTGCCATGTCGTTAAAAGCATTAACAGTATGGGTGATCTCCCTGAGAAACATAATCTCATTATATTCATCTTTCGATTCAAATCCCATTACTTTGGCAATATCAGCTTCATTCGTGTTGCCCTTGTAATTCTTGCAGGCAAACTGGAATGATTCCAGAAACAGGTTATATTGCTTTAACATCAACAGCAGTAAATCTTTGGAAAAAGCATCTTCCTTTTTACTAAGGTCGAGAGGTAACTGTTTGAGAATATCGCCCATTGCATCACGAATCTGCAATTCTTTCTTATCCGTAATATCAGTTTCATATTCATCGGTTTCCCCTTCTGAGCCATTCAATCGATACATGAAGTGCTTCCGAAAGACCTTCCAGTACCATCTTTTTGGTATTGTCAATCGAACCATTCTCATAACGCAGGATTGTGGAAGCTGTAACTCCCATCTTCTCTGCGACATAAGGCTGTGTCAGATTTAATTCGAGACGACGCTGTTTTGCCCTGTTGCCTATCAGCTTGCGTAGTTCTTTATCTTTCATGCTGATTGCCTCCTTTTTCGGTATGTATGAATTATAGCATGTACCTCACATAATTGCAATATGCAATATAATAATTATTTTCTAAAATTTCATAACGCTTGACAACACAATATAAAACCGCTATACTAACAGCACAAATGAAATTGCATAATGCAATTTATAAGGAGGCGACAAGATGACGGAAAGAAAGATTGCATTATCCATCGAGGAAGCAGCCGACTATACAGGAATTGGCAGAAACACTTTGAGAAAGCTGGTTGAATGGAAGAAGCTTCCGGTATTAAAGGTCGGAAGAAAAGTCCTTATTAAAACTGACATTCTGGAAAAGTTCATGGAAGCCAACGAGGGGCGTGATCTGAGGGATAAAGGAAATGTAAAAGCTGTCACAAGAAATGTGGCAACTTAAAAAGGCGGCTTCCTAAGAAACCGCCAAAGGTTCTATCAGACCGAAGCCATGATATACCTACACGCAAGAGGATTATACCATGTGCTTCTCCTGATATGCAACCGGGAACTGTTGTTTATCGGAAAAAGAAAGGATGAAGACGATATGGCGAAATCAACAAAGACTTATGAAGAAAGAATACGTGCATTAGAGAAAAAGGAACTGGAAAGCATTGAAGCTACAAAAAGCTCATTGCACAGCGAAAGGAACTGGAAAAGAGAAAGAAAGCGGAAGAAAGTAAAAACGAACCCACAGGCTCTGTCAGATTGGAGGAGCGGTGGAATCAGTTCTTGGCTGTCCGATTGAGGAGGAAGATTTACCAAAGCTGATCGGCTTCTTAAAAAGGCAGGAAGCAAATGGAAAATTTTCTCAAAAGCTATGCAGAAAGAACCAGTCACAGACATGGAGGAAGTGTAATGGCGGAGGAGTGGGTTTTCCATTCCCTTCATTGCCTTTGAATGAAGGGCGCACTTATGGACAACCAGAGGTCGTCCTTATAAGTTTGCCACAAGTGGCAACCGGTCTGCGCTTACGCTTGCCGGGCTCGTTCCGTCGGCGGGCTTTCAGCCAGACCTGCTCATGCCGCAGGGGCACTCTTGCGCAGAGGGCGTTCCGACAGCTACCTCCTGCCAAACCAGAAGAAGATGCTGTCGGAAATCAATGCCGGATACGGCAGAAAGGGGAATCGTATCATGGCGATATTTCACTTTACAATAAAGATTGTCGGACGCAGTAAAGGAAAATCTGTCATATCCGCATCTGCATATCTTAACGGAGATGTGATGAAAAATGAGGAAACAGGCAGGATCAGCTACTACACTTCCAAAAGGAAGTCGTCTACACCAGTCTGATGATGTGAAAATGCACCTCCTGAATGGCTGCATGTACCGGAAGAAAATATAAAAGGTTTCAACAGTCTATCCGTTATAAAAGAGCAGGCGATAAGGAGGCCGCACTGGAAAAGTTTAAAATCACATTTCAGAAACAGCGGTTATGGAATGAGGTCTTAAAGATAGAAAAATGCAGATGCACAGCTTGGACGCTCATTTGAATTTTCCTTACCGAAAGAATGGAGCAGACAGGAACAGATTGATTATACAACCGAATATATTCAAAAAGACTTTCGTGGATAAGGGAATGTGTGTCGACTGGAGCATACACGATAAGACTGATGGAAACCCGCATGTGCATTTACTTGTAACCATGCGACCGTTCAATCCAGACCATTCATGGGGCAGCAAAGAAGTTAAGGAATGGGATTTTGCCAGAGATACTGACGGAAATATCGTGGTTGATGAATCCCACCCGGACTGGTGGCAGGATAAGAAAAATCCTGACCGGCATGGAATCCGTATTCCGGTACTTGATGAAAACGGAGTACAGAAAGTCGGGGCAAGAAACAGAAAACAATGGAAACGGGTTCTGACCGATGCTACCGGCTGGAACAATCCAAAGAATTGTGAGTTATGGCGAAGCGAATGGGCTGGGATGTGTAACCGGCATTTATCCATAGACAATCAGATTGACCACCGCTCTTATGAAAGACAGGGCAAATTAAAAGTTCCTACGATTCATGAGGGTGCGGATGCAAGAAAGATTGAGGAAAAATATCTCACCGGACAGATAGGGAAAGGTTCATGGAAGGTAGAGGAAAACCAGATGATTAAAAAACAAAATGCACTGCTGCAAAAGGTAATTGCAACCTTTGGTAAGGTATCTGGTGCATTGTCAATATGGAAGGAGTGGTTGAATGACATTAGAAGAAAGCAAAGAAGTAATTCCCATGATGGAAGCAATGATTACACAGATAGAGGAACAGCAGAATATCATGGCAGAGATGCTTCAGGAGATACAGGAAAAGGACGAGAAGCTGATGTGCTTTCAGGAGCAGGAAGAACGATTGCAGCAATTAGAGAGCGAATTATCAGAACTGCTTCAAATCTTGCCAGATACAGAAGAATTGTTGATACTTCTGGAAGAAAAGACAGACCAGATACAGAAACTCACAGACGAAAATCAGCAATGGCAGGAATTGGCACAGAAATTAAACAGCGAGAACCGGCTATTGCAGAAACAGAACAGCGAATTACTGAACTTGAACAGCAATTAGAGAAAGGAAGGTTGATTGATGAACGAATTAAGAAACTCAAAGAGCGACGATCAACTGGAAGAGTTACTTCTGCTGACAGAGCAGATGCAGGAAGAACTCGACCAGAAAGACCGGACTATCCGGGAACTGAAAGTGCAGCTCGACGAATCGCTGACCTTGAACGAGAGGTTAAACAGCGAGAACAGAGCAGGGAACATTCAAGCCTTAAAGAACGACTTGAGGAAAACAAAAGAATTATTGCAGAGCGAGAAAGAGAAAACGCTCACCGCAAAGGACATGATAGAGGAATGTCGCGATAAGCTAAGACAGGCAGAACAGGAACGGGACTATGCACTCTCTCCCATCAGAAAAAAGTAGAGATACCGGTTGAAAAGCCAGTACTCTATCAAAAGTGTGGGAATTGTAACCAGACAGCTTATCTGAGAGCGAAGGAAAGGTATGATACGCAGAGAGAAAAACTGGCAGGCAGATATAAAGCAAAAACAGCCATGTATGAAGCATTGATGTTTTTGCTGATATGGTATTCCGTATCGACTACTCTTTTTCAGATAATACTGTCAAAAATCTTTATTTCTGATTGCGTGGTATTCTTTGATACAATCGCAACTTTTATACAGAGCATTGCAGGGTGGATTATACTGACAGGAAAGAATGTGGCACAGATTAGTAATGGAATATCCAATCTGGTCATTGCAGGAGTTGTGTATTGGATAATAAGAATACTGATTTGCGGGGATGTCTGGCGGTTGCCGGAATACTGTCTGTAGTGATTGGAATAAGAATTGCCAACCTATATAAGAAATACTGCTGGGATATGATTACAATACTGGTAACACTTATAAGCATGGCAATAGCAATCTATTTTGGAGATTGGATAAAGACAGTATTGCCGATCAATCTGCTATTTTTCTTATTATTCGTGCAACTGGTATATGTTGGAATCAGGTGGTATGTAAAAGGCTGGCGGGAAACAAGGGGATATTATTAAAACATACTATACCATGCCTAAAACTGTTAAACAATAAATCGGCATAATTGGTCATTTCATGATGCAAGATAAAAGACTGATTATGTCGATATACAGATTCTGTGAATGAATGAAAGTGGATAACTTGTTTTGTCCGAGCAAGGGAACTATAATGTTTTGGTAGAAGTAAAAAGACAACCATTTGGTTGAGAAAAAAGATGCAGAAAAACCTATTGACGGAAGAATAAAAATCAAGGAGTAATCATGATAGAAAACAAGATAATATTGATTGAAGATGATAAAGAAATAAGAGGAATGATAAACGATTATTTATCAGGAGAATTTGAAGTGACAGCTTTTAATGATGGTATGTCAGCTATCCAGAAAATTACAAGCTATGATGAATATGCGCTTGCGCTTATTGATCTTATGTTACCGGATATAAGCGGGATGGAGATTATTAAGATAATTCGTAAAGTCAGCAAGATACCAATTATTATTATTACTGCTAAAGACAATGATATAGACAAATCATTAGGATTGAATTTGGGTGCTGATGATTATGTGGTAAAACCTTTTCACTCATTGAGCTTACTGCTAGAATAAAGGCTAACATCAGACGAGCAAGAACCTACCAGGCGTTACCGAATAATTCAATTATCAAAATTAAAGATATAGAAATCGACCCTCATAGTCACATGGTTCAGCGCAAAGGAGTAACCATAGATTTAACGCCAATTGAATTTCAAATTTTATACATTTTAGCAAGCCATCCGGGGCAGGCTTATTCAAAGGAAAGGCTATATGAACTGATTTGAAAGAACCATATTTTGAAATGAAAATGTGTTGAATACACACATCAATCGTCTTCGCTTTAAATTGAAGAGCAATGCAGAAGACAGTACAGCCTATGTTAAAACTTTATGGGGCATTGGATATAAGATGGAGGAGAAATAGATGATGATTTTATTTGTGGTTCTTTCATTTGTTATGGTTTTATATTGATCTGGCAACAGATACAGCATAAAAATTAGTACGAGAAATTGATTATATTACAAGTAGGCTTGATACTATTTCTGTCATTTCTGAAAATGGCTTTGTACTTATACCTACAGATAATGATAGTATCAAGAAATTAAGCGCTGCACTTAATAAGCTGCTTCAGGATTTTTATACAAAAGTCACAATTTGAGCAGAGTAAACAGGCAATGGCGAAAGTCCTTACAAACATCTCTCACGACATCCGAACTCCACTCACTGTTCTAAAAGGAAATAGTGAAATGCTTTCCAATATAACAAACACTTACTCTGCATCTGAAAATGTTCATGCTATGGCTGTTAAAATAGACCAAAAGGCTGATGATTTAATCTCAACAATTAACGACTATTTTACAATGTCTAAAATAACTTCTGGAGATTTTTCTATTAAAATGAAAAAGGAAAATATATCAAGGATTTGCCAAGATACAATTTTGGACTACTATGACCTTCTTGAACAGAAACAATTTGAAGTCAATATTCAGATACCGGATACACCGATTTTGCCTATACAGATAACGAGGCGTTACAACGCATTTTAAAAATCTGATAGACAATGCCATCCGACATGGTGGTGATGGTAAGTATATTTCTTTAAGGCTCACCACATCAAATGGAAAAACATTATTGAAATAGAAGATCGAGGAGATGGGATATCACCACAGCAGCAAAACAGATCTTTGAAAGGAATTATACAACAGCCCGAAAACTTCCGGCAGTGGTTTGGGGCTTTCAATTTCAAAATGTCTTGCTGAACAAATTGGGGCAGACTTAGAAGTTTATAGTGTACAAAATGAGCAAACTATTTTCTCAATCATCTTGAAAAGTTAGAAAATCGTTAGATTTATGACAGAGAAAGAGAAGTCCATTTTGTATAATGGCAGCTATAAAGGACACACAAAATGGATTATATTATGGAAACCGTAGGTTTGCGAAAAGCCTACAAAGATAATATTGTTGTAGACGATGTAAATATGCATATATCTAAAGGGGCAATATATGGCTTTGTTGGTCCAAACGGCGCAGGAAAAAGCACGGTTATGAAAATGATTTTGAGTCTTATCCAGCCAGATGCTGGAGAGGTTCAGCTTTAGGCGAAAAGTTACCAGTCACAGTTATGAAATATTCAAAAGGTTGGTTCTATTATTGAGAATCCATACTTTTACGATAAAATGACTGCCAGCCAAAACTTAGAGCTGCACTGTGAGTATATGGGATTTCCCAACAAGGAACGAATCGATGAGGTTTTGCATTTGGTGGACTTGCAGAATGTCGAGAAAAACAAGTTTGTCATTACTCGTTGGGTATGAAACAACGACTTGCTATTGCAAGAGCTATTCTGGCAAAGCCAGAATTTTTGATTTTAGACGAACCGATCAATGCTTTAGACCCTGAGGGTATTCGTGAAATGCGAACCCTTTTCAACGGCTAAATCAAGAAGATGGAACAACTATTTTTATATCCAGCCACATTCTATCCGAAGTGGATCTTCTTGCTGATACGATTGGAATTATTCAACACGGAAAACTCTTAACAGAATTACCTATCGAAGAAATCCATAAGCATCAAACAGATTATATCAGCTTGCAGGTTGACGATGTGACTCGTGTTGCTGCACTGCTTGAAAACATGAGAATCACGAATTTTAGTGTATTAGATAAAGAATTTATCCACATTTATGATTCTGATATTTCAGGTAAAGCTCTGTCAAAGCCATCATTGAGAACGGATTGGTTTGGAGAGCATGGGACGCAAGCAAGACACACTGGAAGATTTCTTTCCAGCTTACAGAGGAGGAAAAATGAGATGACACATTTGATCAAACTGGAACTGAAAAATTTGGTATTGCACAAAATATTATCTTTATGTTTGCAGCAATTCTTTTCAGCATCCTTTTCATTACAATATCTTTATGGGATAGCATGACAGACCCCAAACAGGTCAAAGACACATTTGAAAGCACATACCTTGTCATTGGCTTATTGATGTCATTCATTTTTCTTGTGTACTCGTCGGTCTTAACGGCAAAGCTGGTTATTGGAGAATATAATCATCGAACAATTACGATTATGTTTTCTTATCCTTTAAACAGAATAAAATTGATTGCCAGCAAATTAACTATAATCATGGTTTATACAGCGATTTCAATGACGATTGGATATATCTGTTGTAGCAGTTATATTATATTTGCGGATAAATCCTTTAATATGCTGGAGGAACATTTCAACCATCAATGCTCCGAACATGGATACCAATGGCAATAACCACTGTGATTATATGTATGGTGCTGTCTCTGTGGTCATTTATTATTGGCATGATCAGAAAATCTGTTCCTGCAACAATCGTTACTTCTTTGATTGTTATTGTGTTACGGCAAGTTATTATCACCAAAAACACAACCAATCAGGAGTCCATAATGCAAGTTATCTTAGTTGCTATTGTTACCGTCATTGCTACACTACTTATCTTTAAAAGAAAAGTGCCTGAACTATATTGATTATTTCTATTTTTACAAATGGTAAAAGAAAAGCCGTCGCAAAGCAGATTCAATTTCATGTATTTATATAACGGCGGCTTTGATTTTTAAAGTCAATGTTTTAGTGATTACACAAACAGATGACAACTTACATGTATGTGGTAGCTGACGTAAGTTTGGATTATTTTAAAAGATTTCCAATGAATCTTCCGCATCTACCCACATTTGCATCGTTCCATCAAGATACAATCTTGCATATTCAAGTGGTTCATCAATAGCAAGTGCATTTAACGCACAATCTGATCCAGGTGTTGTTTTTAAATTCTTTTCTGCTTCCCAGCAGTCAATGCGGAGCATATAGCTCGCAGAGGTATAAACATCAACACTATTACGTTGTGGATTGTATTCTGCAAATATCGTTCTCATCGTATCAAATCTCCTTATCGTTCAATCAATCATTTGTTAAAAAAATAGAAGCATTTCAATCAGTTCACCATGTCATTTTCATTTTATGTTATAATGTGTTATCAGTTTTTGCCCTTGTATTTTCCATTATCAGAGTTCGTAAACACTGGTGGGACAATATAATACAAGGGAAACAATAAGGGAAAGCTCACCTGCGATAAACTTAGTGTTTTCAAGGGCTTGAGAGATATTTGATAATAAAATATAACAATTATTAAATTCCTTGGAATACATGAAATCTCAATTCCAGTTTGCAAAACTGACCAAAAATACAAACAGTTCGTAAAATATGTATTTTAAGGGGGATTACGAAAAATTATACCATTTTGTGCAAATCCACATATTTAATAGAAAGATTCACATAAAGATTATTGAGAATACAGTATTGTGTCCTTAGAAAAAAGTACTATATTAAATTAGTCTGATGAATTCGGACTTGAGTATAAATAATAATATGATTAAAGAGTCAAAAGGTATCATAAGATAGGAGGAAATAACAAATTATGTCTTCAAAAAAAGGTGCGATGAAAAAGAAATTGGAAAACATGCATTTGGGTAAAAGAATCAACTATGGTTACAAAATGGTTATTACCATGATGCTTATTTCGGGACTGCTTTCGATTGCGGTCATTGGTGTGTTGTTTTTCAATATGTTAAACTATGTAAACAAGGTAAATGCTTCTGATCAGGCGGTTAAGGTATGTAGAATAAATGTAACTTCAGCGGCAAGAAATGTAAGAGAGATGGCACTTAATCCTGACCAGTCTACGTATGAAGATTATGAGCAGGGTGCAAAAACTTTGCTCGAGGATATTGATGTGCAGTTAAAAACAATAAAAAGCAGGTATCGTTCCTGAGGATCAGTATAATGAATATTCAAAGGCTCTTTCTGACTGGGCGAATACCGGATACTCAATCATGGATAAGATTAAAGCCGGACAGAAGGATGGGGCTGTTGATCAGATTATCAATGAGTGTACACCAAAGTTAAATAAAACTGTTGAGCTTGCAAAGGAAATCGACAAGCTGACTGACGAAAGAAGCCTTCAGGCAGTTGTAAGTACATACGTATGTGCTGCAGTCGGACTCATAGTCATCATTATCTGTCTGACATGTGCATGGCGGTTGACAAAGAGAACAGGAAAGATCGTGCTTGATACAATCCTTGAGCCGTTACATGCAATCGAGGATGTGGCAAAGGAGCTGACAGAAGGAAATCTTCACAGCACACTTGAGTACCATTCAGAGGATGAAATCGGTAGATTGGCACACAGCATGAGAAAGTCTATCCGTATTCTCGGCTCATATGTGGAAGATATAGACAGGTCGATGAAGCTCTTTGCGGACGGACATTTTGATGCACAGCCGGAGGTAGAGTGGAGAGGCGATTTTGTAGGTATTTTACATTCATTTATGGAATTTGAAAAAAGTATGGCAGTCACCATAAATGGAATCCAGCATGTATCAAGCGAGGTTTCAAGTGCGGCAGAGCAGGTAGCTGCAAGCTCAAATGACCTTGCAGACCGTGCAACCAATCAGGCTGCGGTTGTAGAGGAACTGACAGCGACGGTTGAGGGAGTAAAAGAGCAGGTGGAGCAGAATTCAAAGAGTGCAAAGGAAATCAGTGGAAGAGTGGATGAGCTTGGAGGTGCAATTTGGGAAAGCAATGGAAAGATGCAGGAGATGGTTGCATCTATGCATGAAATAAACGAAGCCTCTAAACAGATAGATCAGATTATATCAACTATTAATGATATTGCATCACAGACCAACCTGCTTGCATTAAATGCTTCTATTGAGGCGGCAAGGGCAGGGGAGGCAGGAAAAGGCTTTGCGGTTGTGGCAAATCAGGTAAATATTCTTGCCGATCAAAGTGCACAGGCTGTAAAGGAATCAGCTGCGCTTATAGAGGCATCTGTGCAGGCTGTTGAAAAAGGCATGAATATTGCAGAGCAGACAGCCTCACAGCTTGAAGAAGTAGCAGAGAACTCTAAGGTAATTACAAAAGAGGTGATTAATATAGCTGATACACTTGAGACCCAGACCAGTGAGATCAAGCAGATTAACGAAGGAATTGAGCAGATCAATGATGTTGTACAGACCAATTCAGCAACATCACAGGAGTGTGCGGCTGCGAGCCAGCAGATGAGCAGTGAATCAGAAAATCTGAGTGAAATGATAGCGAAATTCAAAATCTCAGACATTGAAGAGTAATATAATGGAAGGTGAATTTTGATGATGGCTTTTGATGCATATAAAATACTTGACGAGCGGGAAGCAGGAAGTGTGATTGACTTAATTGCACCTTGTATGGATGATTATCTGTATATTATAGATTTGAAGAATGATACACTGAGGATATCACAGTCAGCGGTAGAGCGTTTTATGCTTCCTGATAAATTTATGAATAAGGAAACAATTACAGGTGACGAATTTATGGATATTTTAGACAGAAAATAATGTAGTTAATTAGATAATCAATGTCATTTAGATAAGAAAAATAGTTAGTAGTTCTGAAAAATGGAATTATTTTATATAAAGGAGCGGACAAATTCTCATTTACAGGGAGCGGAAGATTGAGCTGGATAAAATACCCAGCTCAATCTTCCACATGGAATACATCTTCGACCAGCATATTAAAGTACTTTGATATCCGCAGCATAAATTCGGCAGATGGGGTGCTGTCCCCGTTCTATCCTGCCGACAGTTTTGGTGCTGTATCCGATAGCAGCGGCAAGGTCATCCTGGTAAATGCCACGCTGTTCCCGGATTTCTCTGATATTATTAGTAACCGCCATAAAAATCCCTTCTTTCAGTTCTATAGATATTTTCTTATTTTCAATTATGCAAAATAATGTGTCCAATAAAAAGGACTTGCAATTTTATCAGCAATGTCCTGTGATAGCAGAAGCATTAGATTTTTCAAGAACTTTTCCAAATATGTCTAAGCGGTCGTTTTCTCCAACCTTGATAGGTGCATACTTTTCATTAAGCGAGATAAGGAAAATTCCGTCTTTATCGTTTTGTAATTTCTTGATGTAGGCTTCTCCGTTTAGAGCGAAAATGCCGATTTCTCCATTAGCAACACACCCCTGTTGTAATACCCATGCAATCTGACCATCGTGGAATTCAGGTTCCATACTGTCACCACTAATGCGGACACCGAAAGTAGTATCTTCCGGCAGGATAGATTCATCTATGCGTACAGTCTCTTTCGGTCCGTCTACAAGGAAGTTACCGGTTCCGGCTGATACGGCATTTTCAAAAATATCAATGCTACGGAATGGAATTTCATTAAGAATAAGAGAATATTCATATGTATTGAAAATGTGATTATGTGTGAGAAAACAGAATTGAATCTGGCAAGGAGATTTCTTAGCTTATATTATGGCACCATGTAAAAATATATCTTTTTATATATTAATCAGATTGAAAATGACTTGTTAAGGTGTAGTAACAAGCCATTTTTTGTTACTAGTGGTAACAAAATTTCTGATGAATATATGGATGTTACATACCTAAAATTTTAAGTGTAACAAAACATCTAATTAAAAGGACATATTGTAACAAATCTGATATAATAACTATATTGTTTTAGGATAGGTGAATACGAATGAATTCTAATAGTGACAATCCAAAGGTAGGTAAGGATTTTCAAAGAAAAGTATTATCAATTGCTCAGAAAACATTTAATATGCCATTTGATGAGGAGAAAGTTGTGCCTGTAGGCAATCCGCCAAAGGAACATAAATTTGATGTTGTGTCAGCAGATGGAGACATTATTATAGAATGTAAGTGTTATACATGGACAAATGGTGGAAATGTTCCAAGTGCAAAATGTCTACTCTTAATGAAGCTGTTCTTTATTTAAGGAGTGTTAATTATAATGCAAGGAAAATACTGGCAATGAAGAAAGATGTTAGGTTAAGGACAGGTGAGAGTTTTGCGGAGTACTATTGCCGTATCTACGGACATTTATTAGAAGATATTGAAGTTTGGGAAGTAGCTGAAGAAGGAATTGTCAATATAGTAAGGAAGAAGCAGATAAATGATAGTGAAATGTCCTAAGTGTGATTCAGAGAATGTAGCACCAATATATTATGGAATACAACCTGACAATAATGAAATCAGAGAATTAATTGATAACAATAAAATAATATATGGTGGTAGCATTATGCTTGATGACCAGCCGCACGAAGATTATGGATGTCAGGAATGCGGATACAGATGGTCGCTAGATTTGTTGCCGGGAATGTATATTAAGAAAATACGCTTTAAGGTAGAAGATTTCGGGTTAGGAACAATAGATATGAAAAGAAGATATGTGTATGAGATATATCCGGATGGTAGGTGGATTGAATATACATATCAAGGAGAATCTAATCGTTACACATACAAAGACATATGCGTAACAAAAAAAGAGAATGTATTAAGATTATACAATAAATATCAAAAGTTATTTGGTGCACCATTATGGAAAAAGAATATTATGGAAGCACAAGTTTGCGACGGATATGGATATACCTTGCAGATTACTTATAAGGATGGAAGAAAAAGTAATTGAAGGCGATATTGGCGGTGGTACAATTGACGGTATAATAGGAAATTATTTAAAGAAAATATTTGGGAGAAATTACGATGATTAAAACAGTTCTCGGTGATATAACAAAAATAGATTATGTTGATGTTATAGTAAATGCAGCAAATAACAGTCTCTTAGGTGGTGGAGGTGTTGATGGAGCAATTCACAGGGTAGCAGGTCCTGATCTTTTAAAAGAATGTAGGATGCTTCATGGATGTGAAACAGGAGAAGCAAAGATTACCAAAGGCTATAATCTGCCATGTGATTATGTTATACATACAGTCGGACCTATATGGAGAGGCGGAAAGAATAATGAGGAGCAGTTGCTTGCCAGCTGTTATTATCATTCGCTTAAACTTGCAATGGAAAAAGGTATAAAAAGAATAGCGTTTCCATCTATATCAACAGGTGTTTATGGTTTTCCTGTTAAACTGGCAGCACACATTGCTGTAAATGTTGTGGTAAGATTTGAGCAGGAATTTCCAAAGCAAATAGAAGAAATATATTTTGTTATGTTTGACAGAGATACAGAAGCAGCATATGAAAAAGAAGTTGATAAGCTATATTAAATGGAGTAACAGATGATAGAAAAAGTAGTATTCATGAACATGTGCATGATTAGTGATAATAAAGGAAATGTACTGGCCTTGGATAAAGTGGGCAAGAATTATTCTGGTACGACTTTCCCAAGTGGTCATGTAGAGGAAGATAATGCATTCAGATGTGCCTATGGAATGTCTGCAAACTATAACAGAAGAAGGAATTATAGCAAAGATACAGTAAGATTTTAAGTGAGGGAATAAGGAATGGGAAGAGCATCAATTAAAGAGAATAAGAATGTATATCAGTTAAAAAGAGAGGAGCTAGGACTTTGCTGAGAAAAGGCAAGTGAACTTTTAGAGTGCGTGCTTCAGAGAATTGAAAAAATAGACAGTGAGAAGGTGCTGCCACATCCGGAAGAAGTACTCATAATGGCTGATAAGTATAAATCACCGGAATTGTGTAATTATTATTGCTCAAATCAGTGTCCAATTGGACAGCAATATGTTCCAGAGATTAAAATGAAAGAGCTCCCTCAGATTATACTTGAAACGGTAGCTTCTCTTAATAAGATGAACAAGAAGCAGGAGCGCCTCATTGAGATTACAGCTGATGGTATAATTGATAACGACGAATTAGATGATTTCATATATATTCAGGAGGTAATTAGAAAAAATATCGGTAAATGTTGAAACACTTCAGTTATGGTCAGAAAGAATGTTGGCTTCTGGAGCTATTGATGAAGATGCATATAATAAAAGAAAATTACAAAAGAGTAATAACTAATATTTCTGTAAGATAAGCTGTATTTGATGGCTGTGTCGAGTTGATGGCCTATAATGTTGATTTTGACTATGCATTTTTAGCTAATGCAGGAATTAGGTTTAAACATGGTACTATAATATACGATCAATGATAGAATTTGCTAAGATATATGGAGAATGAAACAATTATTATGGTAACCATACATATCAAAGCTAACAAATGCGGCATGTTATTATGGTTATAATTTTGATGAGTTGGCTCACGATAGTTTAGAGGATGTCAAAGCGACATTAGTTGTTTATAATGCGCTTAAGAAAAAATTGCCGACATATGTGTGGATGTCAACGCAGTTGAAAAACAAAGAAAAAGAGGTAATATTTGAAAGTGATGATGTTACGGAAGTTATTGATAAGGTAAAAGAATTATTTGGTCAATGCGAAAGGAATATGATTAACAATCACATCAAAAGTGGTTTGAATTTTGAATATTTTATTTGCTAAAATAGAAATTGTTAGGTTAGATAATATGGGGATTTCTGTATTACCAATATAATGACTTTGAAAAATCGGAATTTGTGGAGAGATTTCTTGAACTTTCCTTATTTTACGGGCTTTCAGCCCTTAAATAGTGAAATGATATGTATTTTCCTTATTTTGACCTTATGCGGAATCAGCAAGGGAAATAAGGGATTTTTTTTTTATTTTTTGCCTGCTACTTTATCAAGAAGTCTGGCGGAGTTCCGCTTTGCCTTTCTTGTAGAGTGGGCGTAGACATTCATTGTGGTACTGACATCAGAGTGCCCTAACAGTTCCTGCACATCTTTTGGGGCAGCTCCGTTTGAGAGGAGGTTGCTTGTGTAGGTGTGTCGCAACTGGTGGAAATGGAAATTCTCAAATCCGTCCAGCCTTTTTGCAACTGATCGGCAGGCAATGCTGAGTGTGCTTGGAAGTTCCAGACATCCGTCTGGTCTCAAGCAGACAAAGGAGATTTCCTTGTAATCTACCGGGATTTCTTCGGTTCCGTCCAGATGATAATATTCATAATACACTCTGCTGACAGAGCAGATGCAGGAAGAACTCGACCAGAAAGACCGGACTATCAGGGAACTGAAAGTGCAGCTCGACGAATCGCTGACCTTGAACGAGAAGTTAAACAGCGAGAACAAAACAGAGAACATTCAAGCCTTAAAGAACGACTTGGGGAAAACAAAAGAATTATTGCAGAGCGAGAAAACGAACGATGCCAAAATCATGATAGAGGAATGTCGCGATAAGCTAAGACAGGCAGAACAGGAACGGGACTATGCACTCTCCCATCAGAAAAAAGTAGAGATACCGGTTGAAAAGCCGGTACTCTATCAAAAGTGTGGGAATTGTAAACAGACAGCTTATCTGAGAGCGAAGGAAAGGTATGATACGCAGAGAGAAAAACTGGCAGGCAGATATAAAGCAAAAACAGCCATGTATGAAGCATTGATGTTTCTGCTGATATGGTATTCCGTATCGACTACTCTTTTTCAGATAATACTGTCAAAAATCTTTATTTCTGATTGCGTGGTATTCTTTGATACAATCGCAACTTTTATACAGACCATTGCAGGGTGGATTATACTGACAGGAAAGAATGTGGCACAGATTAGTAATGGAATATCCAATCCTGTCATTGCCGGAATTATATACTGGCTGATAAGATTATTGATTTGCGGTGGCTGTCTGGTGGGTGCAGAAATACTTTTAGCATTCACCGGGATAAAGATTGCAGGGTTATATAAGAAGTGCTGTTGGGATATGATTATCATACTGGCAACACTTATAAGCATGGAAATAGCAATCTACTTTGGAGTTTGGATAAAGACAGTTTTGCCAATCAATATGCTATTTCTCTTATTATTCGTGCAACTGGTATATGTTGGAATTAGGTGGTATGTAAAAGGCTGGCGGGAAAACAGAGGTTATGTTTAAAATAGAAAACTTGTCTGAGACGCAGCGAAGTAAATAAAATGAATAGTATTATAGGAAGTCAGTAGTGAGTAAATAAACTGCTGGCTTCTTTTTTGATAGAGACAGTCACTTCAAAGAGGTGCTGGATAGTAAAGTAATAAAATAATATCAATATGACGATATAGAAAATGCAGGGAAGCATTGTATTTCAAAGAGTTTGAGATACAGAGCTTCTGCGTTTCTATAGGAGATAGTCGTTCTATGCGAAAAATAGTCATTTGATGCGAAGAATGATCGAGCGGAAGATTTGTTTGATATAATAAAGAGTGCTAGGTGAGACTTGTATGGTTTACAGGCATGAGAGCAATCAAAGACAGGAATGAAAAATATGAACATTATTATTTGTGATGACAGGATAGATGACAGAAAAATCTGTCAGATTTGCTGTCAGACTATGGTGAAAAAAAATTATGAGTTTGCTATTACAGAATATGATTCTGGAGAACAGTTATGCGAAGAACAATCGGCTTTGGAAGCGTGTCAGCTATTATTTCTGGACATCAATATGCAGGGGATGGATGGGCTGAAAACAGCTATGAGGATTAAAGAAAATATCCAAAACTTCCGGTTGTGCTGGTGACGGCATACATGAATTACGCACTGGATGGATATAAGGTGAAAGCAAGCCGTTTTCTGCTGAAAGATAACCTTGCAGATACTATAGAAGAATGTATGGATGATTTGATAGCAGAAATTAATAAAACCGTAGGATTCTCGAATTTCGTTTTGTGGAAGGAACGATAAAACTTTATGCAGATGACATCATTTATATAGAAACAGAACTTCACAAAATGTATTTTATACAGAAAAGGGACATTTCAGATTTATAAAAAACTGGATGAACTGGAAAACGAATTAAAGAATATGGGATTTGTGCGGGCACATCTAAGTTTTCTTGTAAATATGAGGTACATCACAAAATCAGCGGTTATGTGATGACACTTACCACGGGAAAAAGATTCCGGTTCCCAAGGCACGATATGCACAGGTAAAGAGGGAATATATGCTGTATAAGGGAGAAGAATAACATGACATTCTGGGTATTGGTATTTATTGCGGAAATGCTGGAAGTAAAAGGAACGCTATACTTTTGATACTTTTATGGAAAAAGAGATGGCGGATATAAGAACAGATACAGATTTTTGTTTATTGCGGAGTGCTTTATCTGGTAGCAGTCACAGGGGCATGGATTGGAATGTTAAAATGTATCCCGATTATACTGGTTATGTCTTTCCTAAATCTGGCTTATTATGAGGTCTCCTTCCGGCAGAGTTTTTATTTTCAATCATCAACTATACAATGCTTGTATTGATTGATTATGTGACTGTTTTGCTGGGAAGAGGAGGTTCAATCCAAGAAAAATGGTTTTACAGGCACTGATATCAAAGACGGTTTTATCATTCTGATGTTGTTTATCAGAAGATTTAGCAAGACAAGAAAAAGCTGCGGTCTGATTACAGGAAAAGAATGGTTACAGTTTTTCTGTGTTCCTGTATTTACGGTGGTCGGTTTCATTCTTATGTTTTATTCAGAAAACGATGATATGCAGAATGTATTTTATTTCTTTCGGTGGGGCTGGTTGCGATTAACCTTATCCTTATGGAGTTCATGCAGAATACCATTGAAAAGAAGAGAGAATAAAATTGCGGTACTTACGGAACAAAATCAGAAAAATCGTATTGCAGATTATCAGGACCGGGAAGAAATCTATGAGCGTCAGCGAAGAAAAATGCACGATTATAAAAATCAGCTTTCCACGATCCAGACATTGATAAAGAATGGACACACAGATGAGGCACTTTCCTTTACGCAGAAGCTGACAGAGAGCATAGCTGTCGAGATGTCGGCAATCAACACAAATCATCCGGTGGTCAATGCTGTTTTAAATCAGAAGTACCGCAGCATGCAGGAGAAACACATAGCAGTGATCCTAAAGTAGGGGATCTGCAGAGATCTGTCTGGAGGAAAGAGATTGTTATCCTGCTCTCCAATTTACTAGATAATGCAATCCGAGAGTGAAAAGGTACTGAAAAATACCGGAAAAGCGGTCATTCATCTGAAATTAGAGTGCGAAGATCATAAACTGATATTTGCGATAAGAAATCCGGTGACAGAAAAGGTGGAAATTGAAAATGATACGATAAAGAGCAAAAGAGGGATCATCACGGTATTGGATTGTTAAATGTAAAAGCAGTTGTGGATAAATATGGCGGTGATATGGTGCTTTCCTGCGATGAAAATGAATTTAAGGCAGTGGTCATCTTGTAAAGAGATGGTCTTTGTGTGCGTAATATGGTCGTTTGATGATATGGGGCTAGGAGAACAGGTTATTTTATCCGATAAAGGAAATAGAGAAACTGAGCAGATTATTAACATTGGAAAAGTTATAATTTTTGGAATAGAGATGGGAGGATGTTTTATGTCAAAGATTACAGATTATGCTTTTAAAAACATTCGGGACATCAGGAGTAAATGTAATAGGCAGTTTTCAGTTGTCTCAGTTGAACAGCAGTTCTGTTCAGTCCCAGTTAAAAGCTGCCGGGATTGGGAGACATTGTAAGACCAAATCAGGCAACACCACAGGCAGTATAAGTACTACTTAAGATTGCATTATAATTCCAGACCCTTGCCAGGATTCCAGAGTTTATCTGGATCTGGGCAGGGTTCTGGAAAAGAAACCCATAAACTGGATGGAGTGTGAAGTGCACTACATCAGCACCAAGACCAACTGATACAGCAGGGGAGGCGTCCACTGTAAACAGTCCATGCAGTAAAGGAAGGTCAGTAACAATCAAAAAACAAACAAGAGCTGTAGCTGGCAGTAGTTCTCTCCGTAGGGCATAACTCTGTTTGAAAGTTTAGCTGGCACTCAGTGTATTATGAGCAGATGGGACGAAGGAAGTTGGCATACGATGCCATTAGACACGGAAGGTTCATCATCATAGTTGATCAGAGGAATTCTAGCTTTTATAAAGCAAAAAACAATGGATGCTTTATTTTGTATACCTGTTTTTAACTATTCAGTACTTGATATAATGAATGTTCATGCACTTTAGCACTTGTTAAGAGGTAATTATTTAAAGAAAAAGTCCCAAAAATCAATGATTTAGGGCTTGAAATTAATGAAAGGATGGGTTATAGCTATGCAGATTAGTGGATATTCCAGTGCTGCAATGTTGGCATATCGTTCTTCTGGTATGAAGCAAAAAGCAGGCACAGTGAAAATGCAGGATTTTTCTCAGATGGTACAGAACACAAGCGCACAGGCAACAAGCCAAACAGATAAGACAGCGGCGACAAAAGAAGTCTCCGAAGTTGATGAGATGGCAGCGTTCAAGCAGGAAATCTATGAGAAACTGGCTGAAATTGATAAAATGAACTCCTCGGCTATTTTGTCCAATTCTGTACATATCACAGAAGATGGATTCAAAAGAATGAAGGAAGATCCCGCCTATCGCAAAGAAATTATGGATTGGCTTCGTGCAGATGCAAGAGCTTCATGGGGTTCCTATTGCTGCCCATGTTACAACAACAATTACAGGGTCTGGAGCAACCAGCTATGGTATGAATGTTTTGATAATGATAGTGCGGCGACAAAAGCATCCAAACAGCAATGGGCTGATAAGAAGGCAGAAGGTCCATTTTATCATTCAGATCGCACCTATGCTGACCGTAGAGCCGCACAGCGCAAGCGGGACAGCGAGTATGTGGCAAGTGAACGCCAAAAGCGGGAACTTATGCAGAAGATGATACTGGAAAGCATATCGACCAAAAGGCACAGCGACAATTACTCGATCAGAAAGCTCTTGCACAGAATGTAGTTGACCAGAAGTATGTTCAAGATTACTTGCTGGGAATGCAAGAAAGTAAAAGCTGGAACATTTGAGTATAAATAAATTCATTTATACTTTTATGGTCTATTCAGAGCCATGTAAAGATTATCAAATGAGCGTCGAATGCTTGCATTCGTAAGAGCAATTGATAATCTTTATAGGCGAAGTCACCACATGAGCAAAGAAAACCCGCAGAAGGGTTTTGCGAATGGGGTTCTGAATAGTTACCTTTATGTAATAATTATGGAAAGGAAATACCGCTACAGGGGGGATTGGTAGTAAACCGTGATTCAAAGACAGGGTTAAATTATTTGTCGATAAAAGGGAAATGAGGCACAAGGAGTTTCGGTAATCATAACATCCGATAAAGATATAGAAACGCTGAATAAATTAGCCGATGAATTTCAAAAATATCCGGTAAGTTCGCAACGGTCTACGGCAGGATTATATGCTTTACTTGAGATATCAGGAAATCTGAAACGTGAAAAAGATGGTTTTACATTTTGACTCTAATGGAATTACATATATTCCGTATGATGGTGATTTCAGCAAAGCATGGGAAATTGATATGCCGGGTTCCTGTTATGCTACTGCCAGAAAATGTTTGGCGGCAGAAAATGATTGTGCAGACATAAGTGCATGGACAAAAAATTTGAAAGGAATAAAGATATATTATGGTGATAATTATGGCGCCACTCAGGAAAATAATGTATATAAAGTTGATGATTTAGGCAGATATTATATGTTTGCATAAGATATATATACAAGTATGAAACTATAAAAATATAGTATGTTTTATGTGGTAAAAATATTGTATTTATGAGACTTTTGGTATTTCATAAATACCTAAGAAAAAATAAAGTAGAGGAGAGTGTATATTATGAATATTGATTACAGTCAGTTTTACAGAGAAACAACGAATATTCCCTCATATGGGAATGGTACATATAAGAAAGACACCCTTGTAAAGTATGAATTTAACACTACAGATGAACATGGCAATAAGATTATGGACAAGATGTCAAGGGAAGAAACCCTGCAGGCGATGAAGGACATCGGTTCGCAGTATGGAGATGCGGTTATTGTTGAATTTTCGGGAGATGGAATGGCTGCACTTGTGGAAAACAAGAAAGGCATAGTGGACGAGAATGTAACGAAAGAGCAGCGGGAATCAATGGAGGCGAGAAATGCAGCGTTCCAAAAAGAAATTACGCAGGATGATAACTCACTAGAACTTCCGGCATATTCCGGAATGTATGGTGCAGACAAGGCGGTTGCATCTGCGGTAGAGAACTGCAGCAAAGAGGAACAGGGATTTGTGTATGATATCATCCGTCAGAATTTCCTTGTCGGAAATACTGGCTCTATGACAGAGGAAGAACGGCAGGCAAATATTTCACTTGGTATGAAAAAGCGGAATATGCGGCAGAGAATTTTATCTCGGAAGATAGCAGAAAACCATTTTGGAAGCAATGGAGTCTATCGCAAAGCTTGCGAGCGCAGGAAAAGCTGACAATAACGGAAATATGGACTATGGAGTAGGGAAAGGTACATATCTTGGACATGGCAGCAATCTTGTAAAGACTACAAATGCGCTTGATATGATGAGGACGATGGACGGCAGTGCATACACGGAATATCAGAAGATTAGTAAAGAAAGCAGCAATGAGGACAGACAGCTTAATGCATTAAAATACCTTACAAATTGGTATGAAGGGGCAGTGAAAAAGAATCCTTCGATGGTTGATAATTACGAAAAGCAGTCGGAGAATATGTGGAGAAAAATGTAAAAGATCAGAAGCTGGATGCAACTTTTTCAGATATAAAGACAGAAAATAAAGCGGCTTTTTTTGAAAGTCTGAAAGTGTTCCAGAATAATAATCCTAATTTCTTTCATCTATCATAAATCGGGAGCTGGCATCTAAATTTTGGAGCATTTGATAAACGTAAATTGGAAAAGTTATAATTGCTCGGAAAATGGAAGATAACAACAATAAAGTGTAGAGTGTGCCTTCACATAGGACACTTGTTACAAGCAATATTGTAAATGATACAAGCAAATATGATGAATACAAAGAAAAGGCTCAAATGTTTGATACAAAATATCAGAAAACCGCAGTATCAATAATGGAGCAGGCTAAAGAGAAGTTTTGGTAGCCTTTAAAAGTATAAATTACAAACAAGGAACAGCAACAAGCATACTATCGGATATTATGAAAAGTGCTGATAAAGGAGGATTAAAATGGCTATTAGTGGAGTAGGACAGAGTTATTATCAGAACAATGTTGCAACAACGAAAAGTACAAAGAGCGTAAACAGCATGGGAGAAACGGGCAATACAAAGGAACTATCAGAAGCGGAAGAAATGGCGATTTTCAAAAGGAATTTTATGCTGAAATTGATAAGATACCCAGAAATAGAACTATAACCAATGTGGCTATCAACATATCAGAGGAAGCATTTAAGAATATGAAAGATGATCCGGAGTACAGGGAAAAGATATTATCAGCACTTAAACGTGACTTAACTTCGTCCTTTGCACCGTTGGAAGCTTCTATGGTGCTCACTGTAGGAGCTACTGCTAAAGATTATAGGGCGATTCATGGTCTGGTGTTAATAATCAATCGGAATTTTTTTCTTTTTTACAAAACAGTTTTATAAAAGACAAGCAACAAGAAAGATAGACAAAAAGAGCTTTGGAAGAATATCTGGAAAAACGGGCGCAGGTTAAAAACAGCAGCAGGAAATGTTGAATGAAAAGATTGCAAAGCAGGAACAGGAAAGAAGCCGATTATTACGGTCGTGGAACAATGAAAGGCTGTTGTCAAAAGCGTCTAATGCTTATGAAGCAAATGCTATGACGGAAGCGGTTACGGATAGTGCTTTTCGCTTGGATAGTGATTTTAAGTAAGGAGAAAGAGATATGTCAATTACATTTTTAAGTCATCCTATTCATTTGCCGGATTTTTCCATGTTTGATAGGAATATTTGGGAAAACAGGAAAGCCAAAATGAAGACCAGAAAGTGTTTCATAAGGATACTTTAGAGGTTTCAATTATCGAAAAACAGGGAAAATTTAATGGATAAAATTAAGCATACAGTTGTGCATTCGGTTACATCGTTCAGCGATATGAGAGCCGGAATATTAAAGGAAATCAGGGAAGAAAAAGGGCAGTATGGCTATTCGGATGTTGTGAATGCTTGTGGGCTGAGTTATGCAAGGCTGTATTCTGAAATTGAACAGCGCTATGAAAATGAACAGTATTATAAGGTAGATGGGACGCCGCTGACAAAAGAAGATGAGATAGAGTGGTTGGATATACAATTTGAGCAGGAAGTGGCGTGGCAGAAATCCTGTGCCAGAATAACAGCCCAGGGCAGGTCATTCAGGGAATATTCCTGAAATGCCAACAGAGGAGATGGAAGAATTGAGGACAGCTTTTATCAGGTTAAGGATGCCTATATGAAGCTGTACCGAGAAAACAGACGGGCAGAGAAACCGCTTGTTTTGCAAAGTTATATGTTTGGCAATAGCCAGATGTATCAATATTGAATAGACTAGGAAATTTACAGGAGAGGGTGGTATAATGCAAGTTAATTCGTCCAATGGTTCATTACAACAAAGGTTCTTTCTGGAACAGGCAGTATAGGCGGCATCCATCTGCCGGACTTCAATGACAAATATATTTTCTAAAAGAAAAGCGGTGTCAGTGATAAAGAATACCGGAAGCAGATCAGGGAACAAGCTTATGAGGATTTTGAAAAGGGCAGTTCCAAAACAAATCCGAAGGATTTAATAGGCTGATGAAAGCTACATCAGAAGTATCCCCAGACAGAAAAGGGATTATTACTTCCGCGCTGAAAGCTATTTCAAGGAACAGACAGAATGTGCTGAAGCCAATAGATTTTGTGGCAACACTGCTTGAAGGGAAAGTGAAATATCAGAAACTGCCGTCAGGCAACAGCGATTACATAGAGTTTTACGATAAAACGGGGAGATGGTGACGACTTATTCCAATAATGGGTGGACGATGTATACGACTAATGCAGAGGCCGCCAGACAGACGGAAATGTGCATGATCTATAACGAGGCATGGGGGAATGCAAAGAGAGGGATCCGCTGGCAAGTGAAGAGACGGTAAATGTGGATAATATGCAGAGTAGCTTTGATGCCAAAGCATAGCAGGAAATAAAACCCACAGCCCCGTATGCAATACTGCAAACCGCAGGTACAAAAAGATGAACCGATTGCGGCTGATAACTTGATAGAAACTCAGGAGACAAAAACTGGGGAGAAACAAATTACAGCTGAAGAAAAGATTAAACAGGCAGATGAGTTTTGGGCTCAGCATAGCAGGGGAACAAGGTCAAACTGACTGTTCACATGGGAAAAGATAGTTTCATTGAAGTTATCAAAGAAAACCAAACAGCAGATAATGTACTTCTTGGCTGGACATAGGAATTATTCTTTGTATTGACCAAAGCTTCAGCAGTAGATAAATGTAATAAGGCAGGTGATGTGTATGGGAAAATGTTAGTTCTGACATTTGAGGATAATGAGGATGCTATGATGAATCGCATATTATCGTTGATAAATACCAAAGAAGTGTTGATGCAACAATAGTTGCGGATCATATAGTATTAGAAGCAGAGGATTTAGGACTTAGTTCTTGTTGGCTTACATATTTTGATCCTGAGATTATCAGAAATGAGTTTAATATTCCAAGTAACCTTGAACCAATAGCAATTATTGCGGTGGGATATGCTGACACAGAAAAGGCATCACCAGACAGACATTCAAAGGATAGAAAAGCGCTTGAAAGCCTTGTTTGTTACGAAACTTTTAAGCATATTAAGAAATAAAAGAGATTGTGTTTAAAGATGGAAAACTTGTCTGAGACGCAGCGAAGTAAATAAAATGAATAATATAGGAAGTCAGTAGTGCGTGAATAAACTGCTGGCTTCTTTTGATAGATACAGTCACTCCCAGAGAGTGTGCAGGATAGTAAAGTAATAATATCAACATGACGATATAGAAAATGCAGGGAAGCATTGTATTTCAAAGAGTTTGAGATACAGTGCTTTTGTGTATTAACAGGGTAAATGGTTTAATGCTTTTTAATCGTATTTCGTGTTAAAAATTGTATTTGGTGAAGAAATACCATAATATTTTGTTTCATGTGATATCTTTTATAGGTGAGATTTGAAACAGAATAAAGATTGAGCCGATATATAAATGAGAAAGAAGGTGAGTGCTATGCTGGAAATTGTTGTCTGTGATGACGATATAGCAGATCTTGAGTGTGCAGTGACTATGCTGCATAAGATTTTACAAGTCAAAAGATTGCTTATCATATTGAGCAATTTGCGTCTGCAAATCAAATGCTTGAAAATATCAGCAACATTGATATCGGAATTTTAGATATTTCGATGGAAGAACTGAATGGTATTAAACTGGGGAGAAATTAAAGAAAAATTTCCAGATGTGAAATTAGTGTATATTACGAGTTATGAAGAATATTGTATGCAGGTCATTAACGAAGTTCATGCATTTTCATTTCTATGTAAACCACTGGAATATGATAAATTGGAAATGCAGATGTTGGAACTACTGGATCAACTGCCGGATACCGGAGCAGAAAAGGATTTTATAAAGTGACGGACAGCAATGGGAAAGAGTATCTGTCAATCAAATTGAAACTCAGGGACATTTTATATTTTGAATACATAAAAAGATCAAGAAAAGTACTGATAGCGTTGTCTGATATAACATATGAGTATGACTGCATTTTGAAAAACTGGTTGAAGAACTGCAGCCCTATGATTTTGTTGTGAATTGCAGAGGAAATCTGGTTAATTTAAGGCATATTGAAAAATAAAAGGCTTTACCATTTATCTGGACAATGGAAAAGAACTCCAGATTGCGCAAAAGAGAAGCAGCGATTTTAGAGAAGAAGTAAATAAATTTTGCAGAAAATTCATAGGAGAAACGATGAATACGATTTTACTGATATTATGTAATGCTCTTTCCTGTTTTATCATAAGTACCATACTGTTCCAGTTTATGAATGGAAAGTATAAAAGAAGCAGTCAAAATAGATATGTATATATTGTGGTTGAGACTGTCACAGTGATTTTACAACCTGTATCAATCTGCTCAATCATTCCATATTAAATTTGGTGGTCTGGGGCGTGTTGACGGGGATAATAGCATATGCTCTGTATTATGAGGATATGGATAAACCGTTAAGACGTATCATTGAATGTGAGGCATTGGTATTTTGCATGTCTGTCTGTGAATCATTAGGAGTGATTCTTTTACAATGTATTTTGCAGGCAGCAGATATAAAAATGTGAATGAAACGATGCTTTACTGCTTTGAGGTAACATTTTCAAAAGTAATACTTATTTTTGTATTATACATTCATAAACAGGTTTGTGAAAAGAGCGATATTCCTTATGCAAAGACAAGGTACATCATGTATGGAATTATACTCCTATACAATCTGATTAACATGGGTGTAATTGTAGAGAATTTTAAAAATGGAGAAGAAAATTATTTATGTGCAGTCAATATGGGGTGTATTGTTCTGGCAGATCTATACCTTTTATATTTTGTTAAAATGGCAGATGAAAAGAACTATTATGAAAAGCAGCTTATCGCTTTAGAGCAACAGGCAAAGGTACAATACGAATACTATTTGACGCAGACAAAAAATATCAAACCGTCCACATATTACATGATGTAAATAAGCATATTAAAGCAATCGAAGGATTATATGGTGCAGAGCAGGGGAATACGGCAGGAGAATATGCAGCGGAAATCAGAGAACTGTTAAAGCCGCTCATTCCGGTTCAATACACAGAAAATCCAATATTAAACATTCTTCTTACCGATAAAGAATCCGTTATGAAGGAAAAAGGTATTTCAGTAACCATAAAGGTGGATAATGTGAATCTGAATTTCCTTGCACCAATCGACATTACAACTATTTTTGGAAATTTATTGGATAATGCGATTGAGGCTGCAGAGAAGCTTGAAGGCGGGAAATATATTTCGATTAAGATTGGCTCATACCATAAAATGATAGCTGCCAGCATCGAAAATAACTGCGGAGAGGTAAAGTGGAAAAATGGTTTTCCGGTATCAGCGAAAGGAAAAGGCGGTGGAATAGGACTGCTGAATGTTCAGAGCAGTGTAAAAAAATATGATGGAAATTTAATATTGAAAAGTGATGGAAATAAATTTATTGCTGAGTTATTCCTCAATTCATAAAAGTCTTACTTCGTGCAAAAAATCGTACTTGGTGCAGAAAAGGTAAAATATTAGAAGTGGGTTGTCGATAGAAAAAGAAAAATAAAGCGGATGACAGATATAAAAAATTTAATGATAGGAGGCTTCGATTATGTCAAGAATTACGGACTACGGTTTTTTATTTCAAACGACATTTGGAACATCAAAAACAAATTTAGTCAACAATATTCAGTTGTCCCAAATGAACAGCAGCTCTGTACAGAAACAATTAAAAGCAGCAGGGATTGACACAAACAGTAAAAGTATAAAGCAGCACTGAGTGAGATGATGAAAATGGAAACGGTGCAATGTTTACAAATGTTCAGGCAATTAAGAACCTGATGAGCCAGTATGACAAAATGGAGACTGGATTGATCCGAATACCGGATTAACAGGACTTGCTGTAACGGATGAGAACAGAAACAGTTATAAACATATCATTTCTATTCCAGAGAGCAGCCGGGAAGAAATGTTTGAACTGGCAAAGAAAGAATTCTTAAATGAAAACGGTACTTTAAATGGTGATACTACCAAAAGGGAGCGTATATAACAATTTATATAGAAAAATGGATAAAGATGACCGTTTATCAGCAGGCTGGACAATGGAACAATATGAACATCAATACAGACAGGCATTTGCAGAAGCTGCAAAAGCCGCAGATCCTACATGGAAAGCGGGTAAAACAATACCGGCTGGCTCATTGGATGGCATTACGAGAGAGTCGGTGGAAAGTGGTAGGAAGTCAGTAGATATAAAGTTATAGATAGATTTATTTATGAGCTACGAGGTGGAACTAAGATAATGGGTTTTAAGGAGGAAAAATAGGATATGAAAATATCTAATTACATGAACAATACGAATCTGATCGTAGAAAAAATAATAAAGTCCAGAAAGAAAATAAGCAGACAAACGAAAACATACAACGGAACAATCGGTAAAGCTTTCTATTTCTAATGAGGGAATGGAGTATTATCGCAACTGTATACAGCAGAACAGACAGGAAACCTATGATGATGTACTTCAGCGGAGAGAACTGTTAAAAGTGAAAAATCAGAGATATTGATTATGGATATGAAATTTCAAAGAAAGCAGCAGAATTGAATAAAGATGCTGCTAATGCCGGGCAAAATGCTTTAAGCACTACAGACAGAGCGAACGGTTATGTTGCAGCATATGCAGAGTTGTATGATGAAATTGTTCAGGGATATGAATCTGGTACACGGGAAATATATGTGACAGATGAAAATGGAACTCATAAGCTTACAAAGGATGAAGAGTTAAGCAATTTAGATGCTGCATATAAAAACAGTGGATGACTTTGTGACAATGGAGACAACCAATCAGCATGCCCGTGGAATTATTGGTGAAGAAATGAATAAAATTTCAAAAATTACCACAAGGTCAACTTTGGCATCGGCTTACATTGAGGAGCAAAACCAGGGGAAGGATGAGATTACTGAAAACTTAGGAAAGAAGATGTATGGTGCAATTACCTCATTTAAGGAGAAATATACAATGATTCAGCCTAATAGAGAGCAGTTATTGATGAGCATTAAGATTTGATAATGTTAGTACTATGATTTACAAATAAAATAGTAATTACATATCATATTGAGGCTGAGAGAAATTAAATATCCAAGTCGTTCAATATAATAGAAATTATTTTAAGTTTCAATAACAGCAATTACAGGTATCAATAACAGTAGTTACATCGTATTATGCTTCAAATTACAAGAATACTGTTAAAAACAGATAGTGAAAAGGATAGTACAAATACAAAGGACGGCAATGTGACAACAAGTACAGTTGAATTAAAACATCACGTCCCGGTGTGACAAAACAGAGCAGATTAAGACAGGGTATAGTAATGTAAATGATTATTCAAAATACTTGCAAGGAAAATACCATTATATGAATATAGGGCTGACTTCAATGCAGGGTATTCCGACAACGGTATCTGTTTCAAGTGCATTTTACAAAAGTGCATGAATGATCCGGAAAAGCAAAGTATCTGGATAAAACTTAGCAGCCATTCCGGATTGTACAAAAGATACGATTAATGGATGTTTGGGCACTGTGACAAATCAGAGTTATATGATTGATGCAAACGGAAATATTATAGAGACAGCATCTGGTACAAATGATCCAGATGGGAAAATAGCGAAAGAGAATGCTGAACGAAAGGCAAAAGAGAACAGAGAAAAAGAGGAAAAGGTAAAAAAAAGAGCTGCTAAAAAGCAGAGGAAGAAAAAGCTGCAAAGAAACGTGCAGAAAAATCGGCAGAAGGAAAAGAAACGGGTGATTATACCTTATCCGTAACTGGTAATGATGTAAAAGTATGACACAGAGCCTTGTAGCAGGATCTGTGAGTATTTCAGTACCTGATAGATCGAGTTTTGATATTAAGGCATAAGAAGGTTCGGTAAAAGGAAAATATCAAATCAATGCATTAGTTGGAAGTGCTTGTTTCCTATTATGGCATATCAAGCTAACGATAGCAAAATGGCTGGTGTTGAGGAAAAGATATTGACAGGCTTTTAGCCAATCCACCAGAAAAGATTGAAATCGAAGTAAAGTATAAAATTGCTGTGACGATTATGGAACTGCGATTTTGGCTAAAAGATTGTGAATCACCGATATAATCGGGATTTGTGAGTAGAGGGCACTTATGAAAAATAAAAGTAGCAATCAAGTTTCCATAATAAATGGTGAAGATGGTCCCACAAGTGTTTTATATTTGGAGAAGCTCAAAAGAAATCTCTAAAGATTAGAATCCGAAATGCTATCTATCAATCCAGACGAAAAGGATAGAAAAGAGAATAGCGGCCAACCCGCATACCCTTGCGGAAGTGGTGCAATACGCAAAGGAACATTATGATTTAGTGGAAATCAATCCTGCCGCAACAAATTGGATAGAACGACAGAAAAATCTAAAAGCTAGTTTGATTATGCAGCATAAACCAGAACTTTTGGGCCAAAGGAAGGATATTCCAAAACCAGATTTTCATAATGAAGAATCTGTTAAAAATTTTTGAATGAAATGGAAATTAGAAATAAATTGATTGACCAAATGCCTGATAATGTAATTCCCAGGATTTTCATTTATATGAAATAAAAATTGGTGAGGATTTAATGGAAATAGAGGTAGATTATACCTGGAATATATTTGGAATATCTTACTCTGGAAATAAGTCGGTCATAAAAAGGTTTAAGAAAATAGCCAGAGATTTATATTGTTATTATGGTGTCAGTGAGGAGGATATAAAGAACCGGACAAAAAGATATTCTTCACTGGTAACGGAATTGAGTTCATAATTCAGAATTTTAAATGGAGTATTTACGATGAAGAAAATTATATCTTATTTTTTGAGTGGAATCGTATTATGCACAGCTCTTCTTGTAACTCCTGTATCGGCAGCAGAAGTTGCACCGGCAGAGGAAACAATAACTATAAATTCTACTGTATCAGTGAGGGCTACAAATTATTGGACTAAGACAACAACAAAATTAAATTCTGTATATGGGACAGCATCAAATATTTCAACTGTTTCATCAGGGTCTGTAAGTGGATCAAATCCTCAGATTTTAAAAATAGAGGTGTATAGTAGGGTTAGTTCAGGAAGTGATTCGTTTTATTTATATGTAGAAGATGGCAATGGAAATGTTAATTATACAACAGTAAGTAAGAGTGGAACAATAACAATTAATGATTTTAATGGTTTTGATCCGTCAGGCAAGTGGAAAATATGGATTGTTACAAAAGGAACAGTTTCAACATCCACTGAAACAATAAAAGTATATTATACATATTAAAAATGTAATGTGGCTACAATTTTGTATTATAGGAGAGAGTGAAATATGAATGTAAATATTAACAATAAAAATTTATTTTCGCAAAGTTTGCTAATAAACAAATTCTTCTTTCAGAAAAATTTTTCACACAAGTAGACTGGGATTACGACCGTAGATTCTGGGTGTCAATATAGAAATAACAATTATTACTATAATAAAGATGGTGTACCTTTTTTATCAAAGGAACAGGCAGACCGTTGTATCAATGGTAAGGATTGGAAAAAGATAGTGTCTGTATCGGATAAGGTGAAGTCGGATTTAGAAAAGGTTGTAAAGCAGGATTTTATCAGTAGCAATGGTGCATATATACCAGAAGAAAGCAAGAGACATGATGTAATCAAACAGTATTTGAATACGATTCCTTCTGAACAGCGAAATTCCGCTTCGTGGACATTGAGCAGAATGGCTGGAGATTATGCTTCAAGAATGGAGACACTGGTAAAGAAAAATAATCCTGGATGGAAGCCGGGAGATGCATTTGATACAAGTATTTTAAATCAGATGGAAGATACTCTTTGTGGATTAGATTTTAAAGTATAGATGTAGGTGAGAAAATCCAACAGGTGGCATAGTTGGAAGGACTCCGAATAATGAAAGGAGATATGTTAATATGGCAGTTACAGGAATAGGAACTTATGCGTCATATACGAATCGTTATGGCGATACACAAAATGCTGGAAACAAAACGGGCAGGACATATAAGAATGCCCATGAATATAAGAACTATTTAACACAAAAATACGATTGCTTGCGAAGCAGGGATTATTCCGTAAATATAAACAGTTCTCTTTTGTCAGAGGCTATGGGAGATGAAAAGACAAAACAATGGTTGGAGTACAATTTATCGCTAATACCAAAACAATAGAACAGTCAAGAGCTTATGTGGCAGCAAGAGGAGCAAAGATACTGAGTTATAGTATTACTATAAATGGATATGATAGCATGAGTTCTGTAATGTGTACTCAAGATGAGGTTGATCCGGGAACAGAAAAGCAAGGAAAGAACTTGAAGAAAGACTCGAGAAAAGAAAAGCAGAAAAGAAAGAGACAGAGGAACGGCTGGAAAAACAGCGTGCCGAAAAACAGGAGCAGGAAGAATGGCAATATAATCTGAAAATTGATGGAAAAGATGTAGCTGACCTGACAGGAAAAATGGTGGAATTGGTAGGTACTTCAATTCCTATAGGAGTGACGGAAAGCGGAGTTTCGACATTTGATGTGCTGGCATAGAAACTGATATGAGTATGCCGGGATGTATTGACATGCAGAATGTATTTTATTTCTTTCGGTGGGACTGGTTGCGATTAACCTTATCCTTATGGAGTTCATGCAGAATACCATTGAAAGAGAAGAGAGAATAAAATTGCGGTACTTACGGAACAAAATCAGAAAAATCGTATTGCAGATTATCAGGACCGGGAAGAAATCTATGAGCGTCAGCGAAGAAAAATGTACGATTATAAAAATCAGCTTTCCACAATCCAGACGTTGATTAAGAATGGACACACAGATGAGGCACTTTCATTTACGCAGAAACTGACAGAGAGCATAGCAGTTGAGATGTCGGCAATCAACATGAACCATCCGGTGGTCAATGCTGTTTTAAACCAGAAGTACCGCAGCATGCAGGAGAAACACATAGCGGTTATCCTGAAAGTAGGGATCTGCAGGAGATTTGTCTGGAAGAGGAAGAGATTGTGATTCTGCTTTCCAATTTATTGGATAATGCAATCCGGGAGAGTGAAAAGGTACTGAAAAATACCGGAAAAGCGGTCATTCATCTGAAATTAGAGTGCGAAGAACATAAACTGATATTTGCGGTAAGAAATCCGGTGACAGAAAAGGTGGAAATTGAAAATGATACGATAAAGAGCAAAAGAGGGATCATCACGGTATTGGATTGTTAAATGTAAAAGTAGTTGTGGATAAATATGGCGGTGATATGGTGCTTTCCTGCGATGAAAATGAATTTAAGGCAGTGGTCATCTTGTAAAAATATGGGCTTTGTGTGCGTAATATGGTCGTTTGATGATATGGGACTAGGAGAACAGGTTATTTTATCCGATAAAGAAAGCAAAGGAGGTTACTATGAGTAATACAATTAATGTGAACTATATGACACGGGCTTACAATCAGTACCAACAGAAAAATGCGGCTAAAGATCAGGAGAAGGAAGATACAAGGTTTGCGGATAGTGTAAGAGAAAAGAGCGAAGCTAGTGGAAGTATAGTGGGCAATTCAAAAATAGGTTCTGTGTCTGCTAAAGATATGACGATGGTGGAATACAAGCAGTACATTTACAATAAAATATCTCAAATTCCAATGCACCCCACAAGAGCAGGCGAGTCAATATCTGTTACAATTTCAGAGGCGGGTTTTGAAGCAATGAAGAATGATCCAGAGTATGAAGCATGGGTATTAAATGATTTGCAAGTGGGTTGGTCACAACCAGATAAATGGTCCGGTATATGCGGAGGAGCGTTTTCTACAATATATTATGGAGCATCAAAAGAAGAATGTCATGCTGAGATGTGGAGTGCCGGTTATAACAATGGGAATGGTGGGAAGATTTTTAATGATAAGTCAAAAATAGTTTTGGGAGCGCAGAATAGAAAATAAAAAGAGAATAGAAAATCAGGTAAAGAAACAACAGGAAAAAGCGGATTCAGAAAAACAAGCGGAAAGAACAGCTTATGAAGAATATGCGCAAAATAAAAGGTTATCCGCTCAGGATGCCAGAACTCGATTGGTGGCTGAGAGTAGTTCGTCTGCTAAGACTGTCACAATAAGTCAGGCAGTAGCTTCTTATGAGGCAAATTTTACAATGGCAGTAAGCGTATCGAACAAAACCCAATAGCCTGCAAATAAAAAATCAAGGCTAAATAGAAAGGAGAGATGCAGTATGGGAATTAATGGAGTATCATCGTATGCCAATACATACACATACGGAAATGTAAAAATGAAAATGTAAAGCCATCAAAGAATAGTGAAAAGAATTATTATGCAGGATACACTATGAATTCAGCCAATAAGTTTAAAATGTATCAGACTATTCAAAGTATTTGACTAACAAGTATAAATGTTTGACTCCATGCAAAAATGCTTCTGTATTGATTGACGGAAGTGTAATGCAAAAGGCATGTGGAGATGAAAAAACTGCGAAATGGCTTGAGGAAAATTTAGCAATTATGCCAGATGTTATACGAAATGCACAGAAGGCGGCAATAAGTCATGGTAGTAAACTGATATCAGTGGAGTTTAAGTTTACGAATAATGGAACCGAAATGACAACCTGTGGCATTTTGGAGAGACTGGTACGGATTCAGAAATTGACAAATGGCTGGAGAGAATGAAAGAGGATAAAGAAAAAGAAGATAAAAAAACAGAAAATATGATTGCTAAGGTAGGTTTTGATACATATGCATAGTATCAATTTCTATAATTTTGAAAAAGAAAAGATTACAAACAAGGTATTGAAGGTAGTGGAGAGAATTGCCCGGAATGAAGTGGAAAAACAGTTCTTGGCAGGACGGCAGAGTGTTCAGCGATTTATCACCAGCCGAAAAGACCGAAGAAAAGGAAAACTAGGTCAGAATAATGAAATATTTTGTGGAGTGTTGCGGTTGTGATTATCGTAATGGCAAAACAAAAGGAGTTAATATGGGATTAGGCGTTGAAAATTCAGTTAAATCCGGGCGGGAATCTGACCTATCAGTATTACGCAAGTGATATCCGGAAATTTTAGCATATAACCGGACACAGCACAAAGATATTATGTCTGAGTTAAACGTACAGTTTGTGATAGTAGACGGTACAATTCAGATAAACTGATTGGAGGAATAGAAGTATGCACATCGGTTTTGGTCAGAATACCGTATCTTCATTGTACGGTCATCAAAAGGCGATCATATGAAAACTATAGGTTTTCTCATAAAAGCATAAGGCAAATGAATCGCAAGAAAAATGACCGTAACATCCGGCAAGGACGTATGCCGGAAGATAGGACATTCAGATGAAGTCGATGGGGAAAATCAGGAAAACACATATATACATGATAGTTTTGCCTTAGACGCTGGTTACGCAAATTATATCAGAGAAACGGTGCCTAAAACTGTTTGGTCAAATGATTATCTTCGAGAATTATGGGATGAAAATGCTAAATATTTAAAAGTATCCGTGAAAGTAAAATGGGTATGGTTTCGATGATATTGGAATGGGAGCTGCATATACCTATTCTACTATGTATCAAAAATTGTAGAAGGATATAGGAATGGAACAAGAGAAGTGTATGTATGCGATGATTCAGAGAGTGGAAAAGACGTTTGCTGTTAATGGATGAAGAATTGGAAAAGCTAAATAAAGGTTTTGATGAACTGATAAAATGGGATAAAATGGTTGCCAAAAGTCAAAAGCAAAATGCAGAAAAAGGACAGATTGGCTGCCGGGTACACCCTTGAAAAATATGAGAGAATTTACAGACAGGCATTTTATGATGCCGCAAAAAGGCTGATCCTAACTGGGAAATTGGTAAGCCAATTAAAGATGGTGCATTAGATATTGTTACAAGAGAATTGGCAGAGTCGGGGAAATCTCCTGCACAGGCAACGCTTGATACTAAAATTTAACATATCAGGTATATTTGAATAATTAAAAAGAGAAAATTTTGAGCTGATTGGAGGAACAAAAATATGAACATTAGTTCTGGTCTGAATACCGTATCTTCATTGTACGGTCAACAAAAGGTAATCAAATGAAAACTCCTGCATCTGGGGAAAAGACATTTTATACGGCAGAAACACCGAAGGTATATCAGATATTTACAACAGATAATATGTTGTGGACAGGAGGTAATGGTACAGGTCTTTCTTATTGTCTTAAATATGCGGATGATTCGACGGATGAAAATCCTGTGGTGTTAGCGAAAGGTGTGGATGAAAACGGGAAAGAGTTTGAGCAAAGAATTTATATCAATGATGTTAATCCATCAAATGCTACAGTAGTCGAAATGCGTGCATTGGAGCACATTACAAAGTGGAAAAGCAGGGAGGTTTCACGTCTCTGCCGCTTGAAGCTGGTAATATGGGGCTTAATGACAGAAGAGATTTTATTTCAATGTTTAAAGAATGCATAGAAGATTTAAACAAATTAGGAAGGTTTGATTTATCGTTGCTTTGGACGAAAAGTATGGATACATATCTTAATTTGACAAGTGCAAATAGTAAGTACAAATAAGGCTTAGTTATTTGGACATAGAAGGAGAGAATTTAGAAAAAACGAAGGAGATTGAGACAATGCAGTCAATATCAAGTTATATTAATCCTAATACAAGAGGACTTACATCTAATTACAAAATACAGCTATTAAAGATAAGGAAACCTATAATGAGGCGATGTCGCAGCACTTACTAAATCCGGTAGAAGATTTGGTTCAAGTGTTAAAAACACCTATAAAATTGGCGAAGAGTTCGTCACTTAGCAGACAGAATAATTCTGTTAATATTGCGGAAGGGCAAAGAATCCGTGTTAATGGATCATGTGCTTACGATTACGGCGCATGGAGTAGAGGTTTCTGGTGGAGATAATCCGTATGATACACAATCATATGTAAAAGCACAGAGAATGGCAGATGTATTGGCATCCATGCTGCGAAATGCAGGTGGGACAATGACTACTGTAGCACATTCAAAGGAGAATATGCCCGGTACACAGAAGGAATTACAGATGTTATGTCTTATCTGGGTATAGACACTTCCAAAGATTTTACGGTCAATGGTATGAAATATAGCAAAAATAAAGATGGATGGTATGAGTCAGAAGCGAACCGTGATGCGCAGGCGGCATAGCAGACGGTACAATTCAGATAAAAGATCAAGTCTCAAAATAAATATTTTTAGAGAAAATCAGAGATTTCGATAAAATGCAATATACCAATACATACACTTATGAAAATATATTTGAATAATTAAAATTATGGAGGACACTATGAAAGTTCAAGGAAATAGGTATATTAATAATCCAGAGATGGTAAAAATAAGGTTGAGAAGAAAACAACTGTTCCTCAGAATATTATTTCGGAGGATGATGTGAAAATCAGTGATTCAGCAAGAAAGTTAGTTGAGACTGCTCGTGATAAAGTCTCAGATTTTCATACAATGCATTTTCATCTATTAATAGAGAGATAAGAGATACCAGCAGAATATAAATGTGAAAATTTATTCAAATTACATTTCAAAGCAACTTCTATTTCTGGAGAACAAAATGCGTTTGAAGGCTGTTCGGAAAATCAATCAGAGGTTTTGAAAAATGGCTGGACGAAAATGCTTCTGAATATTTGACAGAAGATGAAATGAAAGATTTAAAAGAGAAGATTAATGCAATGACAGCAGATGTAGATTCTTTGAATGCTCAGGAGGATATAGAGGAACTTCTTATGAATCTGTATTTTTGTTAAGTGCAAGTGAAGTGGGGCTAAGGAAAGTAAATGAAATGTATGTTCCAGAGCAATTTCAAGCTGGTTTTCAGACATGATTGACGAATATGTTCATTTTAATGATTCGGCACGTAATTCTATCATGGAGAAAATGACACCAGATTACATGGTTGTTGGAATTGGAAGTAAAACAGAATCTTATAAGTACAAGTCAGAAATAATCTCAGATGAGACAGCTTTTTATACAAATGAGAAGAAAGAGATAAGTGGTATCTGCAATCAGTTTTAAATGGTAAAACAGATCAAAAATTATTTTGTAATGAGATGAAAGACCGTTTAAATGATTACTATGGAAGCAGGTATGAATTAAGGAATCAGCCAGAAGCTGTTGAAGGCAGAGTAAATAATATGCTGGACAAATTGCAGCATATGTTTGGCGTTTAATGTTGAAAAAGGGTTTGGAGAATAATTATGAAGACAGTGACAGATGTAAACACAGTAAACCAGCTATTGACATATTCAAAGCAGGCAGAGGCAGGAATACACCAAAAGCAATACAGATGTTGCTTGGAGCAGGAAATAATAAAAACAGGACAGTTTAAGTATTTCTGATGCTGCACGAGGCTTTTCAAAGCAATCCATAGCTGCACTGATAGATAAAATGCGAATATTTCTAACAGTGAATTAGCTTATTATTTTGCAAACTATAATAATTCAAGTGCTATTTTGGATGCAATCAATTTTGGGGAGAATGTTTCCTGTGGATATAATTCTGATTTTAAGGAGTACGGGGTTATTTCCTTTGACCTTAATGGGAGCAGACAGGTAGTACCTAATTATGCAGTACCGAAAATGAATACAAGCACCATGTCAGGCATTTGTGCTGCGAATAATTCTCTGGTACTAAGTAATAAAAGTTATTATGCATGGACAACATCAAGTGGCGGTAAATATACATGGACGGTCAATAATGGAAGAATAGGCTGGGCAGCCTCGGATCGTTGCTTGCAGAGAATACAAATCAAAAGGAACAAATTATAAGTGGGAAATGTGTAAGGCAGGCAATATCCTGTCGGATCTGGCACAGGGAAAGAGTGTGTGGGGTATCTCTACAGCAATGAGGAGGTATTGTCCGTCTGTGAGAAAGTCGGATTTCTCCGGGATTCTTTCTATAGATGCGGGAGCAGGAAAACACACTTATTTATTGCAGGAATCAGGAAAGACCATAAATGTTGACGCAAAGATAAAACAGTTAAATGATATAAACTGGATAGAAATCGGATATAAAGAAGGAGATACGTTTTCCGTTTATGGTAAAGAGTATGCCATTGACAGCAGTGGGCATATCAATGTTTCGGCGGAAGATGAATTTACATCAACGGAAATTAAATATCCAAGTCGTTCAATATAATAGAAATTATTTTAAGTTTCAATAACAGGGAGTAGGATTATGGCAATTACGGGTATCAATAACAGCAGTTACACATCGTATTATGCTTCAAATTATAAGAATACTGTAAAAAACAGATAGTGAAAAGGATAGTACAAATACAAAAGACGGCAACGTGACAACAAGTACAGTTGAATTAAAACATCACGTCCCGGTGTGACAAAACAGAGCAGATTAAGACAGGGTATAGTAATGTAAATGATTATTCAAAATACTTGCAGGAAAAATACCATTATGTGAATACGGGAACGACTTCAATGCAAGGGTTCCGACAACAGTATCCGTTTCAAGTGCATTTTACAGAAGTGTATGAATGATCCGGAAAAAGCAAAGTATCTGGAGGAAACTTAGCAGCCATTCCAGATTGTGCCAAAAGTGCGGTTAATGGATGTTTGGGCACTTTGACAAATCTGAGTTATAAGGTTGATGAAAACGGAAATATTTCGGTGGCAATATCTGGTACAAATGATCCAGATGGGAAAATAGCGAAAGAGAATGCTGAACGAAAAGTAAAAGAGAACAGAGAAAAGAGGAAAAGGTAAAAGAAAAGAGCTGCTAAAAGCAGAGGAAGAAAAAGCTGCAAAGCAACGTGCAGAAAAATCGGCAGAAAGAAAAGAAACGGGTGATTATACCTTATCCGTAACTGGTAATGATGTAAAAGTATGACACAGAGCCTTGTAGCAGAATCTGTGAGTATTTCTGAACCTGATAGATCAAGTTTTGATATTAAGGCATAAGAGGATTCGATAAAAGGAAAAATTCACTTTTTTAACATCAGGTGGTTATGGTGTTCAAATTCAGAGTCAAGGTGTCAATGTATTGTCAAATACCGGTGCCGGCTGGGGGTATGAAATGACTCAGGCAGAACTTACAAGAAAAAATGAATTCTATTCCATTTACTGGAAGGAATATAACGCCGTAAAGAATGGTATGAATTCTGAATTAAAAGAACTACCGGATTATCTGGAAAAAAGACCAGTTTTTGAAGCGAAAGCCTAATGATAATAATGCAATTCAAAAAAAAGGGGGGATTGATATATGCAGATTAGTTCTAACTATTCCATGAATGGTGTGCCGTATGAAAACAGGCGCAGACAGAAAGATATTCCTCAATTTAGTACAGAACGTGCTAAACAGGAAAATAAGAGTATAAATCCATATATGGAAGATACGGATTTTAACGAAAAAGCATTTGATATGATTGGTTCGAATGCTCCGCAGGATGTAAAAGATGCATGGATGGAAGCAGCGAAGGAAGTAAATGCGAATGGTCTGGGAATAAAGAAAAACGGAATGTTGAGCCATATATCACAGATGATGGTACAAAGGCTGAATAAGCAGATGAATGGTGAGGGCGATGTGGATAACATCGACATTTTGGGAAACACAACAGATTCTGCAATTCAGGCAACGAAACAGGCTCTGTATAATTTAGACCATCCACTGGAATATGTTCCGAAAAGCATAGAAGTTCAGAGGGCTTGTATGAAAGAAAGAGAATTCTATGTTGCGTTTCTGGAAAGACTGGAAAAGTTATAATTGACTGGAACAGAAACGGAAAATGACAATGATGAGACATATATAAAATTATTTAGGAGATAACATATGAGTTATAGTACCATTCACATTGGAACTCTTGCTTCAAACAACGTAAATAATATTGTAAATGATGCAGGCAAATATGATGAATACAAAGAAAAGTAAAGGATTTGGAAAAAGAACTTCAAACCCGAAAAGACACTTTTGAGAAAATGGCAAAACCACTGGTATATGTATGTGACTGTTATCAAAAATTTAATGTAGTGACAGGGATGCCCAAGAGTACCTTCGGAGATTCCTTTGGCTATGCAATGCAGAAAGAGATTTCGGATTATATGCAGGATTTTTATGCCGGAAAGGTGAGCAGAGAGGAACTTAATTCCTATTTTGAGGAATGTTGTACTTCCATGCGTACCTATTGGACAAGTCAGCACCAGACATCTGGAACCAATGAAGCAGATAATACACAGATCGTAAGTGAGATGTATGAGATATTTGCAAAAGAAAATGCAAGGGCAGCAAGTCTGGCGAACTATCAGGAAGGAAAATCATTGAATGAGAAATATTATTCTGATAGCCACAGTGACTGGACTTATTATAATTCAGATTATTACTATCAATGCAATGAAACCAATGCGGCATTGAGGGAATCTGTCCAGCAGATGACTGAAAAATGGGAATTGGATGAGATTGACTGTGATAAAATCGAAGCAAATTCCAGTCTTACATTAGACGGTGGTTTTGATTTTAACAGCACATGGAATTTTGAATTTAGAAATCAGGCTGGCAGGAGCAGTCTGGCAAAGGAATCAGCGATACCGCCTGAGAATTTTAAGATGTTTTTTAAGGAACAGGTAACATCTTTTACAGAGGACAATAAATTTAGTGGAAATCTGAAAATAACAATCGGAGAGAATAATTACGACTTAAAGGTTCCGTTTCAGACGTTACGCACCGAATCGGAAGGGGAAATTTGTAATGTCTGGGATTTGATGGAAGATTATTATTCGGATACTAAAGACAATTCTAAAGTCAAAATTTCCTGGGGAATATGTCTGTATTTACACGATGGTACGCATATGAAACAAGAATTAACAACATATTCGGTGATTATTTAAGATAGTGAAAGATTAGGATAATTCGATATATAATAAGAAGGTTGGTGATATTATGAATATATTTTTAACAGCCGAAGTAATGCTAATCAGTAGTTGCTTAATGTTTTGTTTGGTCAACAGCAAAAGCGGCAAGCAGTCAAAACACTGGTTGTAGAGGCACAAGAGATACTTTAACGATAAGCGCATCAGGAAAGGAAAAATTGACAAAAGTACAAGTGGAAGAACACATAATACAAGTATTGACAGTAGCATTGACTTAAAAGTCCTATATAGCTTCAGCCCAAAAAAAACAAATCAAAAAATAATTGATAATGCAGGGACACAGATTAATGCGAAAACAAGTGAATATATGAGTACAGGTAAGGCTTTTAGGGGAGCATTAACGGAAAAATATTCAAAGCTTGCCGCAGAAGCAAAACACATTCTAACCCTGAAAATTATATTCATTCCAAGTATTTTGATAAGAGTTCAGATTATTATGAGACTAATTTGACCGATACAGAACGAAGGATTGCATATAATTATGAAATACAGATGTGGCGAACAGGAAAGATAAATGGTGTAAATTATCAGGATTCTTTGTTTAGGGGAATTGAAGTAGATGGTGACAGTGTAGATTCGGATAAAATTCAATTTGAAAGAGCATTGGTAAATTCGCAGATTTCAAATATTTTAAAGCAGGCTGGTGTAGACACATCTTCTATTACGAAAGATTGTACTTTTACTGTCGATCCATACAGTTATGAAATAACGGTAGATGGCGTGGATGAAGAAACAAAGGTGTTGATGCAGAATGCTTTAAATGTAGGTAATAATGGGAAAAATCTCTATAAGCATATCTATTATTGCTCAACACAAGATGGCTGTGAGAGTTCTCAAGTAACAGAGGAATCAAAGATGAAATACGAAGCATATCATCAGGTTTATAGTTATACAGGATATGGATTAGACAAACTTGAGGAAAAAATGGGACATATTATACGGAGTCGGGAGAGAATATATTAGACTTAGTGGATAGTGCAGTTGAAAGTTCCGGAAAAGTTCCGAAAGAGTTTAATCAGCAAATGAAGAATTGGATACATGACCTGGTTTCAACGATATCGACCAGAGGATGGAACAATGTGCCAGATATGACTTTAAGCATTTTATATGGAAAGAGCGGTTTAAAGGACATGAACCAGCTGATTACATACCAGTATGAAGCTGATCGTATGAACAGACAATGGTATTCTGTGCTTTAGAAATATGCTAAAACAAAAATACTTAATAAAGTGGGTTCCTTTATTTCTTGGAGATTTATGACGATATATGCCATATAACATTGAGTTAATTCTAAACGGATTTTGAATTTATTTACAAGGAGGTTTTTATATGGCGATGAATATTAGCGGATTAGGTAACGCGTATAGTGGCGTCAATACTAATAGCAAACAATATAAGGCTTTGAAAGAAAAAGGCTGGTTATCTGGTATTATGCAAAATGAAGCCATGATGTCACCAGAAGAAAGAATGATATATGAAACATTCGGTGGAAGAGATACCATTATTAAGAATCTGATGAAACAATTTGATTCCGATGGCGATTTACTGAATGCAAATGGAGTGGCAGGAATGGATGTTACCGGCAAAGGTACATCGTGGCAGCAACTCACAAATGTATCTGAGGAATATCGTCAAAAAATGTTTGATAATGTAAAGAAAGAATTTATTCAAGAAAATGGTGTTTCAAATGGTGATACAACTAAGCGTTCAGATATTTTCAAAGATTATCAATTAAGTGTGAGTAAAGATAAACGTTTAAGTGGTACATGGACTTTAGAACAATATGAAGGACAGTATAGAGCCGCTATGTATGCAGCAGTGAAATCAGCTAATCCAAATTGGAAGCCGGGACAAAAGTTTGATACAAGCATTCTTGATAATGTCACAAGAGAATCAGTGGAATCTACTCTTGTCAAAAATGGTAATAGGTTAGTTCGCAATTCTATTGATGTATCAGTATAGAATACAACATCTTTGGTGCTAGAGATACGGTCAAATAAGCTGCTCCATCATGGGAAAAGTATAAAATTAGGAGATTTAGATAATAACACAAGGGAAGAAGTTGAAAACTTTTCAAAAACTTCTGGTAACTCTTTGAAATACATATCATATCAATAGATACGATAATATAAATTATGTTTGTATTTGTTGATAACAGGTTTATATTGTAAAAATTGTAAATTTATTTTCTATGTGAATTTTCATTTTGTAGGGCTGGCATTAGACCAGCCCTTGATTTCATTATAATAGATAAAAAGATATTGAATATATATGCACGGTAAAAAGACGATTCTCAATAAATGAGATTGGAAAAATTAACCTTAGTGCTGTTGAAAAAATCACCATAGTTCTAATGAATCTTCCGCATCTACCCACATTTGCATCGTTTCATCAAGATACAATCTTGCATATTCAAGCGGTTCATCAATGGCAAGTGCGTTCAATGCACAGTCTGATCCTGATGTGGTTTTTAAGTCCTTTTCAGTTTCCCAACAGTCAATGCGTAACATATATCCGACATATGTATAAACGTCAATGCTGTTGCTGTGTGGATTGTATTCTGCAAATATTGTTCTCATCGTATAGAATCTCCTTATCATTCAATCAGTCATTTGTTACAAAAATCAGAAGCATTTCAATCAGTTCACCATGTCACTTTTATTTTGTGTTATACTGTTTTATCAGGATTTTCTTGCCCTTGTATTTGCCCTTATCAGAGTTCGTAAACACTGGTGGGACAATATAATACAAGGGAAACAATAAGGGAAAGCTCACCAGTGATAAATCCAGCGTTTTCAAAGGTTTACAGTGAATTTAATAACAAAATATAACAGTTATTAAATTTCCTAAAACAGGTGAAATCTCAATCGGTATTTGGCGATTGGATAAATTTAGTTTTCATTGTAAAAACCTTTATTTTAGGGCGTTGCTACGGAAAGTAGCAGAAAAATAGTGAAATGACAGCTAATGTTTCTTGTTTGGTAAAGGTTAATTTGCTAATCTGTGAAGGAAGTAAAACAAACCGAAAACGGAGGCGGAAAAATGACTTTAGAAGAACAAATTAAATATTACAGAAAACAGGCTGGACTTTCACAGGAGAAGATGGCTGAGAAAATCGGTGTATCAAGACAAGCCATTACAAAGTGGGAAAATGGTGTTTGAGTTATAATATGACCAAGTTAGATGAAACACAGTAAAATCAAGGGGTTATGCCTAATTTAGTCCTTATTTTTATACCAATTTAGCGGTAGATAAGGCAGCGCTGTTATATCAAAACCGAAAAACCAAGTCAGTATCACAGATGTCCGCAATCAGTCTGAGAGTGAATCTGTGTGCTTAGATTAGGTACAATTTTATATTAAAACATTTAGTGAGGACTAAATTAGCACTTGAGATGGAATATTCCATCAGCTGGTTTGGTCCTCTATTTATTTGAGAGGAGTGGTCGAATGGGCAAAGTGTTAATTTGGTTCGTAATCATTATTAGTACAGTGGTTCTCTACTGTCTTATGAAAGTTAAGGCAGAGAGTGATGAACTGTATGAGGAATTAATGAGAAAGCATTTTTATGGCAGGTCTGATGATATTCCTGCATCTGACCAAACTAAGCACTTGAAAGGGTGTGGGTAATTATATGAAATTTTGCAAAACAATAATGCAGACAATACAGAAAAGGAGTGAAAGGAATATGAATAACAAGTTAGAAGTAATCGGCATTGATCATGGCTGGTCAATGATGAAAACAATCTCTCAGGTATTTGTCACAGGTGTTAAGGAGATTACAACAACTCCGGCACTTTTCGGCGATGTACTTGAGTATGAAGGAAAGTTCTATAAGGTTGGAACTGTGAGGCAGGAAGTAAAGGATACCAAGGTCGAAGATGACAGCTTTTATCTTCTCACTCTTGCAGCAGTTGCTAAGGAACTTAAAGAAGAGGTCTTGCAGAGGCAAAGGTATTCCTTGCTGTAGGACTTCCGCTTACAAGGTTTGGAGCAGAGAAGAATGATTTTATCAAGTACCTGACAAAGAATAAGCGTAAGCTTCAAATATGAGAATGAGTCATATCATATTGAAATTGATGATGTGGCAGTATTTCCTCAGTGCTATGCAGCAGTAGTGGACAAGATTCCTGCTATGGCAAAGAAAACACTGATAGTAGATATTGGAAGCTGGACAATCGACATTATGCCGGTGATTAACAAGTCACCGGACGAATCAAAGTGTGTTACCGTGCCGAGAGGACTTATTACCTGTATGCGTTCTATCAATGAGCAGTGTGTAAGACAACTCAACGGAGAGGTAGATGAGTCAGAGATACAGAACATCATGCGATATGGCAGGTCAGATATTGATGATGATTACTTTGCGATTATCAAGGCAGAGATAGAGGATTTTGTTGATAAGGTATATAACTCAATCCGTGAGTTTAGTTATAACCTTAAAACTACACCGATTGTATTTGTAGGTGGCGGGGCAGTGGTAATGAAGAATTTCAGCAATCACGAAGCAAAGAATATCTCTTATATCCTTGATGTAAAGGCAAATGCAAGAGGATATGAGCAGCTTGCCATGATGGGACTTAAAAGCACTAGGCGATTATCATAAGGAGGCAGATGATGGGAAGAAGACTTGAATATGAAGTAAAACTTCTGTCCGCCTCAACATGAGCAATCCTCAGCATGTGAAAATCAATGATGTGATTCAGAACCTTGATCCGAAGATTTTCAAATCTAAGAATCAGTTCATCATAGATGCGATTCAGTTTTACATTGATAATTATGGAAAAGAAACCTTTGTTATCAAGAAGAAGGAAAAAGAGGGCTGAATATATCCGGTCAGAAGATATTGATGACATTAAGGAAGAGGTCATTGAAGCAGCAACCAATGAGGCTAGGAAAGAGGTCATAAGGCTGTTAGGCGGAGTGATATCCGGGATGAATGTTGGTCAGCCGGTAATAATGCAGGCAGCCAATAGTGAAGCACAAGAACCTACAGAAGATGTTATGAATGATTCAGATGTTGCAGGATTGGCAATGGGATGGATGTTGAAAGGAGATTGATTATTATGAGAAGAGTTATGGGAGCCGTAGGAACAGTAATTTTAGAGATACTCAAGTGGATATTAAGGATAATTCTTGGAGCGTTGAAGCTGGTCTTAGGACTTGCCAGAATAATTCTTCTTCTATTCGCAATGGTGGCAAGAGTATTTCTTTCATTCGTAAGAATGGGAACATTCTGAGAGGAGGTGAGCATATATGCAGGCAAAGGGTTTATTCTTGAATTATAAGAAAAACAGAAGACTTATGCAGTATTTCTTTAAAATAAGAGAGCTGGTATAATGAAAGGAGTTTAAGATGCACAGAATACGGGACAGTCCTATGTGTCCCGTGCATTACAGATAAATAGTTCACCGCAAGGGTGGATGGCACGGAACACAAAGCCCGTCCCTCTTGCGGAGAAGGGATGGGTGATTGCTATGAAGAGGATAAGTATTATCTTATTATCCGCAGTACTGGTCTTTTCAATGGCTGCCTGTAATGGTGGTAAGGAAAAGGCTGATAATCAGACAGAGAAACAGACGGAAAGCGTAAAGCCAACTGAAGAAGCAGAAATGGCAACGGAAGCTGTCACAGAGGTCACAACCGAAGCTGGAAGTGAAGAGACAGAGAAAGATATTGCCGAGGTTAAAGATTCAGGAGAGAAGACTGATAAGGAAGATAACCAGTCTGCTGATAATGAAACTGCATCAAAGCAGAAAGAAAAGTCAGAGCAGAATGACAAGCCGGAACAGAAAGCCCTGCAAGTGGTAATAAGGAAGCTGGTGGAAATCAGAGTAATGCAGGTAATGGTGGTCAGACTACAGACAGTCCGAAAGACAATGTGAGCAATCCAAAGCCTGCATCCGTGGCGTACAGTCCACAGAATGTTGTGTCACTTGCAACAGCAAAGTGTCAGGCAGGAGGATGATTACCACACAGCAGAATTTACAGAATCATTTGAATGACGGCAGTATCACGCAGGAAGAGTACAATGAGTATTATCCTTACGATGGTATGGAAGGCTCTTATTATAGTGTGTTTGTAGAGACAGACCTCAACAAAGCAACCGGAGCAGGAAGATAAAATTCTTTCTGGATAAGATGAAAGCACAGGAGAATCAGACAGACAGCGTGGCAAAACTGGTAAAGGATCTGATTGTGCGAAAAGCGATTACCTGGGTAAAGGCAGCTGCACCGATTATCGGATTGGTGCTTTTATTACTTGTTCTTGTAGTTGCCATGATTGCGGTTCCGGTTATAGCGGTGATAGCAATCCTTTACAATTCTCCATTTGCTTTATTTCTGCCACCACTTGAATCAGGAGATACCGTGCAGACAGTAACGAGTGCTTATGTGCAGGAATTTAACCGGGATGTGAATACGAAAGTGAATGAGCATACCGGATATGACCTTGGAGAGCTTGTCTATGTGGATTATGAAGGTATGGAAGAAAACCCAAGCAATTACTATGACATCATGGCAGTCTATATGGTCAAGCATGGTATCGGAGATACTGCAACAGTAATGAATGAGACTTCAAAAGGCTGGCTGCAGGCAGTTGTAAATGATATGTGTTCATACACCACAAGCACCGGAACAAAGGATGTGGAAGAAACAGATGCAGACGGTAATGTAACTACTGTCACGAAGTCGGTTCTGTATGTGAATATCACACTAAAATCGTACAGGGCCATGATTTCGGTCTATGGAGTTAATTCTGATCAGGTGGAAATGCTTGAGCAGATCATGAGTCCGGAGTTTATGGGACAGCTTGGATATGCCGGAAGCGGAAGTGGCGGCGGAGGCGGCAGTCCGGGAGTAAGTTCCATGACAGAGGATGAAATCAATGCTATTCTTAGTGGAATCACTGACAGCAGGCAGAAAAAAGTCTGCTCCTATGCAATTCACAGAGTTGGCTTTCCTTATAGTCAAGATTTAAGAGATAGCGGTAACTATTATGACTGCAGCCCTTAGCCTATTATTCATGGAAGGATGCAGGTGTGGATATTAGTTACGGCGGTGCAACCACAGCGGCAGCGGAGGCACAGGGACTGGATGAAGCCGGAAAGACAGTCTCCTTTGATGAGTTACAGCCGGGAGACCTTATTTTCTACAGTTTTACAAGCAACGGAAGATATAAGAACATCAGCCATGTGGCAGTATATGTCGGAAATGGCAAGGTGGTAGAGGCACTTAATGAAAGTCTTGGTGTGGTCTACAGAGATGTGGCAAGCACAGGAAAGATTGTTGTGATAGGAAGACCATAACAGGAAATTTGCAGAGAGGGCATAGTCCCTCTCTGAGACTGGATAGAATGGATTTAAAAGATATGATACTGGTAACAGAAAACGACAGGGGAACAGAGACAAATATGCTGATGACTCTGGATGATTATAAGAGTTTTATAGCAGTTGATGACATGTCAGAGCTTGCAGAAAATTTGTTGCAGCTTGGAAGGACACTTGGTGAAGCAGATAACTTCACAGAGTATTACAGGGCAGCAAATGTAACTGTATCTGCGAGATTCTGTCTGGATGATATTCAGCTGGGACATTTTCTTCAGGGTTTTATAACGATTCCAAAGAATTTCGGTTTGATAAAGAAGCCAGTTCTTCTGAATGTGTTGCAAAGCTTAAGGAGATTGGAATGACCGATAAGGGCTGGGTGGATGATTTTAACCTGCATTATGAAATGGAGAACCGCTCATTTGAAAGGGACAGACATTCCATAACTTCAATGACCATGATTACATGGTGCTTGAAGCATTATCACCAAGGAATCTCGTGGTGATGGATATGAAGTCAGGTTCCCTTACAATCGCCCTTGGTGCGACAGAGTATAAGCGTTATCACAAGGATGAGAAGCCTACAAAGGACAATACCACAATCGGAGTATCGTGGGAGCATGGCATTTATTTAGGTTCCACACTCTCAACTACGAATTTCAAGGCATACAAGAGGGAGTATGGCACACCGGAAAAGATAGAGGATATCTATGATTACAGGGCAAATCTCAAGCAGAAGTTCTATTTTTATCAGGATATGTCAAAGGATGATGATGTACCAAAGAAGCTGCAGAATGACTTCCTTCACCAGATGTATGAGGATTTTGGAACGATTGAAGAAGACTGTTTTATGACAGGCTTGAAGATGGAAAGTACGATGAAGGTTTTAAGGAAAGACAGGTAAAGGAAGAAAGAGCCGGTGATGAGATTTTTACAGGAGGCGATATCATATGGAACAGGAATTTGATGTTGAGATAAAAGAAGTGCTTTCACGAGTACAGAAAGTAAAGGCAGAGTCGCTTGACGATGCCATCAATAAGGCAATGGATATGTATTATGCAGAGCAGATAGTCCTTGGAGCAGAGGACATGAAGGGAGTTGATTTTGCACCTATCAGCGAAAGTCAGCTCCCTTCTTCATTAAAACGGAGGAAGAGCAAGATGACAAGTGATTCAACAACAGTAATTAAGAACATGGAGTTTTAGTAAAGGAACTTCATAAGGAGTGGGACAGATCGGGTGCTTCTAAGGCATCCGTTATTATTTCCATTGAGGAAGTAGATGGTATTAATGATAAGTTAAAAGAGATTATCTATCAGACACAGAAGTCAGTCGATGAGGATGAGCTGACATTTAAACAGAGCATGGCAAAGTCAAAGGAGTGCTATGTGCTTCTTCGTGTGGTGCGTAAGATTGCAAAGAAAAGGATAAATGCGAAAAACAGGCAATCGACAATGAATTTGCAATCGAGCTGGATAAGGATGAGTTAAAGCTATTTAAGGGATTGTTTGCAGAGATGTTTAAGTAGAGGAGGACAAAGGTATGGGCGTTGATATGAAGGTCAAAGCGATATACGATTCTGAGATTGGTAACATCACCAGATCAGAAAAGAACTGGAAGGATGTGTTAAAGGTCGCAGGTAAGTTATACCGCTATGAATTTGACAATATCGTTATGGTAACAGCTCAGAGACCTCCGGAAAAAACACTCATGGCAGATTATGATACCTGGAAAAGGTGGGAAGATATGTAAAGCGTGGTGCGAAAGGCTGCGCCATCTTCCCGTCAAGGGCACTGAATCCACGCATGAGGTATATCTTTGATATCAGTGATACCGGAGGAAGAATGTTAAGCTGACATATTCAGGCTGATACAGAATCACAGGAAACTGTAGATTTTACACCAAAGCAGGAACCAGTACAGCAAGTAGAAAGTCTTGAAAATGAGAAGAATGTTGCCGGGCAGACGAAACACAATTTCCACTATAACCTCTGGGAAATGGAAAAAGGCGGTGCTAAGACCAGATACCAGTGGAATATGGATGCAATCCGCACTTTAAAGCAGATTGAATCAGAGAACAGGCTTGCCACACCTGAGGAACAGAAAACTCTGTCGAAGTTTGTCGGATGGGGCGGACTGTCACAGGCATTTGATGAGAATAACGCAGGCTGGAGCAAAGAATATGCAGAGCTGAAAGACCTTTTATCTGATGAGGAATACAGTGCTGCAAGGGCAACAGTAAATAACGCCTTTTATACTTCACCGGAGATTGCCATGTGCATAAATTCGGCACTTGTCCAGTTTGGTTTCAGAGGCGGCAATGTATTAGAGCCATCTATGGGTATCGGTAACTTCTTTGGAAGTATGCCGGCACCAATGCAGAAGCAAGCTGTATGGGGTGGAGATTGACAGCATTTCGGGAAGGATTGCAAAGCAGCTTTATCAGATTGCCAATATCTCTATCACAGGATTTGAGAATACTACTTATCCGGATAACTTTTTGATGTGGTTGTCGGAAATGTGCCATTTGGAGATTACAAGGTGTTTGATCCAAAGTACAACAATTATAACTTCCGTATTCACGATTATTTTCTGGCAAAAGCACTCGATCAGGCAAGACCGGGCGGCATGGTTGCAGTAATCACCACAAAGGGAACACTTGATAAGGCAAATCCTACTATCCGAAAGTATCTGGCTGAAAGGGCAGAGCTTGTGGGAGCGATTAGACTACCGAATACTGCATTTAAAGATAATGCAGGAACCGAAGTGACAGCAGATATCCTGTTTTTGCAGAAGAGAGCGAAAAATTGATATTGAGCCTGACTGGGTACACCTTGGTGTAACTGGGAATGGCATTGCAGTCAACTCTTATTTTGCAGAGCATCCGGAAATGATGCTTGGGGCTATGGAGTATGACACAAGGATTTACGGACAGGACAGCAGATATACAGTCTGTGTGAATGATGATGAGAACTTCAATATGTATGAAGCATTAAACAAAGCTATCGGTAATATCAAAGCACAGATGACAGATTTTGAGAGAGTGGCAGATGAGGCGGAGCAGACGGAGGAAGTTATCCCGGCTGATCCGGATGTGAGAAACTACACTTACACATTTTTGAAGGAAAGCTCTATTACAGGGAAAATTCCGAGATGGTAAGAAAAGAAGTATCACAGACTGCCGAGGAGCGAATCCGAAGCCTTGATGAAATCAGACAGATAACAAGAGAGCTGATTGATATCCAGATGGATGGCTGCAGCGAGGAGGAGCTTTCTGATAAGCAGAGACTTCTTAATGTAAAATATGATGCTTTTGTAAAGCAGTATGGAGCCATTACTTCAAAGCAAACAGAATCGCATTCAGGGATGACAGCGATTACCCGCTTCTTTGCAGTCTTGAGGAAGTAAATGAAGACGGGGAGGTGAAAAAAGCGGATATGTTTTATAAGCAGACGATTAAGGCAAAGACTGTCATAGACAGGGTTGAGACTGCTGTGGAAGCATTAAATGTATCCGTCAATGAATTTGGATATGTAAACCCTGCCTATATGCTTTCTATCTATGAGCCGGATATTACTAATGCAAAGGAAAAGCTTGCAGAAAAGTCCGGGCAGACAGCGGATGAGATAACGCTAAGTGATGATGCTTTGGCAGAGCTTAGAAGAGCAGTTCTTGTGGAAGAGCTGGATGGACTGATTTTCCTAAATCCTGACCGTTACAACGAGAACAATCCGGACATCGGCTGGGAGACAGCAGACGAGTATCTGTCCGGAAATGTGAGAGACAAGCTTCGTGCAGCAAAAGCTATGGCAGCGGATACAGACAATCCACAGGCAGAAAGATTTGCAGGCAATGTGGCAGCACTTGAAAAGGTGCAGCCGGAATGGATTGAAGCATCAGACATTGATGTAAAGATTGGTACGACATGGATTGAGCCGCTTGATTATGAGCAGTTTATCTATGAACTTCTCAATACGCCAAGGAGGGCAAGGGCAGTCAGAAGCCAGTTTTACAATACAGGCATTCAGGTACACTTAAATAAGATGAGCATGGAATGGTTCATCGAGAATAAAAGCATGGATAAGCATTCAGTGGCAGCTACTAAGACTTATGGTACAAGCCGCATGGATGCTTATTCTATTTTTGAGGATACGCTGAATCTTAAAACTGTAACAGTAAGGGACAGGATTGATGACGGAGATGGCAGGTATCATTATGAAGTCAATAAGAATGAGACAATGCTTGCAAGGGAAAAGCAGAACATGATCAAGGAAAAGTTCAAGGAGTGGCTGTTTTCAGAGCCGGAGCGTAGACAGAAGTATGTGGAATATTACAACGAGACATTCAATAACATCCGTCTGCGTGAGTATGACGGAAGCCACTTACAGTTTCCGGGAATGAATCCGGCGATTGAGCTAAAGCCACACCAGAAAAATGCGGTGGCAAGAATCCTTCTCGGAGGAAACACACTGCTGGCACACTGTGTAGGTGCCGGAAAGTCATTTGAGATGATGGCTGCCTGCATGGAGCAGAAGAGACTTGGACTTGCCAATAAAACCATCATGGTTGTTCCAAAGCCGCTTATCGGTCAGACTGCATCAGAGTTTTTAAGGCTTTATCCGTCAGCAAATATCTTAGTCGCTACAGAGCGTGATTTTGAAAAAAGCCGCAGAAAGCAGTTCGTATCAAGGATTGCAACAGGTGACTATGACTGTATTATCATGTCGCACTCGCAGTTTGAGAAAATCCCAATCTCAGCAGAGAGAAAGGAGCGAATGCTTAATGAGCAGATAGAGGAAATCAGTTATGCGATTGATGAGATGAAGGAGCGTAACGGAGAACGCTGGACTGTAAAGCAGATGGAAAGCCAGAAGAAAAAGCTGGAGGAACAGCTTAAATCTTTATCTGATGAGAGCAGAAAGGATGATCTTATAACCTTTGAGGAGCTTGGCGTGGATTCTATCATGGTAGACGAAGCACATAATTTTAAGAACCTTGCGATTTTTTCCAAGATGAATAATGTGTCCGGTATCAGCAGTTCGGGGGCAAAGAAGTCAACGGATATGCAGCTTAAATGCCAGTACCTGTCAGAGATAAATGATGGCAGGGGCATTGTATTTGCAACAGGTACACCGATATCAAATACCATGTGTGAGATGTATGTCATGCAGCTTTACTTACAGAAAGCGGCACTTGAAGAGATGGGGATTTATCACTTTGATTCATGGGCAGCAAACTTTGGTGAAGTGACAACAGCACTTGAACTTACTGTAGAGGGAAGCGGATTCCGCTTTAAGAGCAGATTTAATAAGTTTACAAATCTGCCGGAGCTTATGAATATCTTTCGTGAAGTAGCTGATGTGCAGACCGCCGATATGCTGGACTTAGATGTACCGGCACTAAGGGGCGGCAAGCCTATCATAGTGGAGTCGGAGCCTGACTGGTATGTAAAGCAGGTCATGGAAGATTTTGTTGTGAGGGCAGAGCGTATCAGAGGCGGTGGAGTTGATCCAAGCGAGGATAACTTCCTGAAGATTACCCATGAGGCAAGACTTCTGGGAACCGATGCAAGGCTGATTGATAAGGATGCACCGAACAATCCGGATGGAAAGCTCAATAAGGTAGCAGAAAATGTCTGGAAAGAATATGAGAAAGGAAATGCCAATGGTCATATAGGCTGCCAGCTTATTTTTTCGGACATCGGCACACCGGGACCGGATAAGGACTTCACCATTTATGATTATCTGAAGGAAACACTTATCCAGTATGGTATTCCGGCAGATGAGATAGCTTTTATCCATGATGCCAAGACCGATGCACAGAGGGACGCACTTTTTAAGGAGATGAGGACAGGTAAAAAGAAGGTGCTTATCGGTTCAACGGATAAGTGTGGAACAGGTGTAAATGTGCAGACACACCTTGTTGCAATGCATCATGTGGACTGCCCGTGGAAGCCAAGCTCCATTGAACAGCGAGAGGGACGAGGCATCAGGCAGGGCAACGAAAATGAAGAGGTTGCAATCTACAGATATGTCACCAAAGGAACCTTTGATGCATACAACTGGTCGCTCGTCGAAAATAAGCAGCGATTCATCAGTCAGGTCATGACAAGTAAGGCTGTAAGCCGAAGCTGTGAGGATATCGACGAGGCAACACTTTCCTATGCAGAGATTAAGGCAGTCGCTACAGGTAATCCCTTGATCAAGGAAAAGATGGAGATTGACAATGATGTCCAGAGATTAAAGCTCTTAAAGGCATCCTATGACAATCAGAGATATGGACTTCAGGACAACTTTATGATCAAGTATCCGAAGCTCATTAAGACAGCAACAGAAAAGCTTGCCAATGTCCGTGAGGATGTAAAGGCTAGGGATAAGGAGCTGATTGATAATCCGGAATTTGCCATTACCATAGGCAAAGCAACCTACACAGAGCGTGTGGATGGTGGAACCATGATGCTTGAAGCAATCAGCAAGTGTAAGACCGGAGAGACAACTGCAATCGGTAAATTCCATGGATTTGAGCTGCTTGTGGAAAAGAACTTCCTTGACATCAATTATATGGTGCTTCGTGGAAAGACAGAGTATAAAGCAGAGCTTTCCACCAGTCCGGTCGGCAGTATGGTGAAGCTTGAAAACCTGTTCAATGGACTCCATGAGAACATTGATTTCTTAGAAAAGAAGATTGAGCAGTACCAGAATGACCTTGAAGCATCAAAGACTGAGTATGATAAGCCATTTGCATACAGCACGGAGCTGGAAGAAAAGCTGGCAAGACAGTGTGAACTGAATGCCCAGCTTGACCTTGAGAACGCAAAGGCTGTGGATGCAGACCTGAGCGGACCGGAGGAAGAAAGAGAAGCAGATGACAGGATGGAAGCTGCAGCAATTGTAGCTGAGGATAAAGGCACTTATTCAGCCGACAGAGAGGGCAGAACACGATAGGAGAGTGAATAATATGAGCATAAGAAAAGTGGTCGCAGGACTACTGATTGCAGCAGGGATTGCCATTATGGCAGTCCCTTTTTTCTGGAGGACAACCGGAGAAAAACAGACAGAACAGCTCATAAGTGAATTTGAGCAGACATTGGAGGATGATTACGATGAAGAAACAGATGTGGAGGAAGAGCAAACCTCCATTAGTGAAGAGGATGAAGCCATTCTTAAAGAAGGCGGTGTTATCGGCATCATTGAGATACCGGGCTTAGATATCAGGTATCCGGTAATGGAAGGAACCACAAGTAAAGTGCTTAATGCCGGGATTGGTCATATAGAAGAGACCGCAGGAATCGGAGAGAGTGGCAACTGTGTATTGTGCGGTCATAACGGCAGCAGATATGGCACATTTTTTACACCACTAAGTCAGATATCCATAGGTGATGAAATAATGATAACCGACAAAAATGGGCTGAAGCATATCTATGAGGTAACAGAGACAGAGATAGTAAATCCGTATGATAACAGCATCAAGACACAGGGAGATGAAAAGAACTAACTCTTTTACCTGTTCCCAGAAAGGAACCATGCGTTTTGTAGTCAGGTGCATTTATAAGGAGGCGGTGATGGATGAATAAGAGATACCGGTTAGGTGAGATAGAAGAGGCAGTATCGGAAATGGAAGAGCTAATTGACATCGAGGATGATATTGCAGAGATTGATGATGACTTTCAGATAGTCGTAAGCGGCTGGTCTGTGTATGTCGAAAGCCTGAATCTGACACTCAGACAGGGAATAGCCTGTGTATGGGATGCAGAGGAAGGATTATTCATGCCTGATTTTGATGTGACCATCGTGTATGAGGGGAACATTGAAACACAGGAGGGCTCTACTATGAGCAGGACGGAATGGTTGTTACACTTGGCAACTGGTTAAATGGCAGATTGTCTTGTGAACAGATAGAGCAGCTTTGGTGTGAGCTTATCATACCGGAGAAAAACAAAGAACAAAAAGAAAGCGAGGAATAGCATATGAAGTATTCAATTAAGGTAAACGAAGTAAGAGCAAAAGAGGGCAGCAATATCAAAGGATTTGCAACAGTAGTATTTGGTGATTCATTCAAGATTACCAATATAGCAATCCTTGAGAATAAGGACAAGGGAGAGTTTTTCGTATCAATGCCTAGATACCGCTCCAATGAGCGTGATGAAAGCAATGGCGTGATCTATAAGGATGTGTGCAATCCTATCACAGCAGAGTTTCGAGAGGAACTCTATACTAATATCCTTGATGCCTATGCAAGAATCAAAGAACCGGAGAAAGAGGAGACACAGAAGCAGGACAGAATACAGGAAATGCCTGAGTTTTCCGTAACTGTGACACCTTATGAGAGGGAAGGCAGTAACATCAAAGGACTTGCCCGCATTTACTTTGAAAACAGTTTCATTGTAAATAATATCAATATCGTGCAGGGAAAAGAGAAAATCTTTGTATCAATGCCTTCTTATAAGACAAAGCAGGTGGACGAGCAGGGCAAGCCAATCTATCAGGATGTCTGCTATCCGGTCACAAAGGATTTCAGGGAAAAACTCTATAATGAGATTATCTCGGAATATGAGAAAGCAAAGGATAAGAGCAACGAAAAGGCGAGGGAGAGTGCAGAGAAACATCATGGCAATCCTGATAAAGATAAGGACAAAGAGGCAACACCCTTCGATAATTAGTAATCAAGGTACAGGGCGGCTAAGGCTGCCCCATTTACAGAATGGAGGAAACAGAATGGATATGGAAGCAGGAAAAACACTTACCAATGAGGAGGTTATAAGGGAACTTCTCGAATTATTAAAGAAAAATGCCATGAAAGAGCAGGCAAACGATGTATTTGAGATATGCAGCTATGTGGATGGACTGGAGAAAAAGATTGATTCCATGACGGAAGAACTTACCAATATGCAGAACCAGATCAAAGAAATGCAGGAGGACACACTTGTCAATAATGCAAAAAAGGCATTGTCAGAAGCACAGGAGCGACTTAATGTCAGATGTGAGCAGATAAAGTCACAGGTATTGGAAGTGAAAGCACAGGTCAAATCTACAGCAAAGAGCATAGTTGATGAAGCAAAGGCAAAGGGAAGAGCTGCATTATACAGGGTGTCGGAGTTCTTAGAAATTAAGAAAAGACTTCTTGATATCCGGGAAAATGTAAGAGGTGCAATCAAGACCACGGATAAGGATATAGCAAAGACAGCACTTCTTGCAAAAGGATTTCGTGAAGCCGGGCAGACAGCAGCTAATGCATTCCGTACTTTTGCTGACAAACCGGAGGTGGATTACTCACAGAAAGAGCAGAAACATCCAATTACAAAGGCGGTGCTTGCACCTATGAAAGCAGTGAGAAAATTGTTTGTGTTAATGGAACTGCATCTGGACGCTTCGATTGATAAGCTGGATAATCTCGCTATGAATGTGCAACTTGATAAGGAAAAGCATATGGAGAATGCGAAAGCACAGGAACAGACAGAGCCGGAGATGGCAGAAGCTGAGAGAGTGGAAGCAGAGATTGTATACGCACCGATGGTCGCTGAACCACAGGAGTATCAGTATAATGCAGATGCATTTGAGGCTAGAAAGACATCAGAGGGAAAGCAGGAAAAGGCAGGAAAGGCTCTGCCAAAGGTTAGTGAAGATAAAGTTAGATAAATAATAAAGGCGTATCATCAGAAATGGTGGTACGCCTTGTTAAAGTAGAAAAATTTGGATGTATATGTTATAATATTCCAATCGAACTTATTTTTGAAATGAATGGAAGAACGCTATGAGCAGGAAAAAACAGGTCTATGAGAAAATCACCGCCCTCTATTGCCGCATATCTCTCTGGATGATGGCGGCGACAACGAGAGTATGAGCATCAGCAACCAGAAACTCATGCTCCGGGACTTTGCAGAAAAAAGCATGGAATGTTCCAGTATGAGTATTATGTGGATGACGGCTATACGGGCCGCAATTTCAACCGCCCTTCTTTCAGCGCATGATCGCCGACATTGAGGCGGGGAAGATCGGCTGCGTTATCACCAAAGACCTATCCAGGCTTGGTAGGAACTATATCGAAGCTGGCAGCTATATCGAAATCTTTTTCCCAAACACAATGTACGCTATATCGCCATCACGGACGGCGTGGACAGCCTGACCCGTCAGGAAATGGACATCACGCCCGTTTAAGAATATCCTGAATGACATGTACAGCCGGGATATTTCTCAAAAAGGTGCTGGCGGGACGCATGACCCGTTCCCGGCAGGGGAAGTTCTGTGGTGGGCAGCCGCCCCTTGGCCTGATGCGTGACCCGGAGGACAAAGGGCATCTCATCCGTGACCCTGAGACAGCACCGGTAATCCGAAAAATCTATGATATGGCGCTGGATGGCTGGGGATGTATGCGGATTGCAAAGCAGCTCATGGATGATAAAATTCCTATCACCAGAGTAAAAAGCCATACAGAATGTGATGTAAATTACTATTCATGGGGAAGTGCGAGGATCAGCCATATCCTGCGGAATCCCTTTTATAAGGGCGCACATCTTGTCTGCCGGACACATCAGAAAGGCATCCGCTCCAATACCTATGACATTATCCCTCGTGAGGACTGGGAAATTATCGAGGATTGCCATGAAGCAATCATCTCCCCGGAAGAATGGGAGCAGGTGCAGGAAATCATTGACCGTAGACCAACCATTATGAAGGGCAACTCCTGCCCCTTTTATAACCTGTTCCACGGTATCATTTATTGTGAGACTTGCGGAAAGTCCATGCAGGTGCGGTATGAAAAGGTCGGCAGAACCGGCAAGAACCGTTTCACCGGCGAACAGCGAGAACCGATTGACAAGGCATACTATATCTGCCAGACCTACAACAGACTGGGTAAGAACGCCTGTACCAGCCACAAGATCGAAGCAAGGGATTTATACAATCTGGTGCTGAAGGATATACAGGAACTGGCAAAGACTGCGCTCAAAGATGCCGATGCTTTTTATCAGCGGTTGAGCAGCCGGATGGAGCGCCGGTATCTTCTGGACGCCTCCCAGACACAGAAGGAATGTCAACGACTGGAAAGCAGAAATCGTGAAATTGATGAAGTGTTTCTGAGCCTGTACACCGATAAAGCCAAAGGCGTCCTGACCGAGCAGCGGTTTGTGAAGCTGACGGCGGCACTGGAACAAGAGCAGGAATCCAACCAAAAACGCCTGCATGACCTGCTGTTGATGATGCGCCACTCTGATGAACAGGAAAATGAAGTCCGCACTTTCATCAAAGAAATCCGGTACTATGCAGCCATTAAAGAACTGGATGAAGTGGTGCTGAACCGGCTCATCAGCAAAATTCTGGTGGGAGAAGTCAAAAAGATTGATGGACAGAAGGTGCAGGAAGTCAGAATCGTTTATAACTTTGTCGGTGAGATCCCGGAAATTATTGTATAATAGTGAATCCCCATCTCTCAATTAACGAGGGATGGGGATTTTATTTACGGAACACTTGCTTGGAAAACGTAAACGCTCTATAGCGAGTACCTTTTGCATGATAAATAGTAGACTATCTCTTTCTTGAATTTCTAATTTATTTCGTAACAAAAACACTTCGGGGCAGGATGGCTCGAAGTGTTTTTGTGCTACACTTTGTTTTCACGATAAATTTTCCATATCCAAATAGACAATATTGCTATAAATGCTCCAACTAAAATCAAAAGAATATCAACGGAAATTGTATTACCTATTATTCCGAAAACAGTAATTCCTATTGTCGTAGAAATTGTAGATAATATATTTAAGTTAGCAAAACGCGTCCTAACATCTCTTTTTACATTTTCTTGTATTAAAACAGTATTTGATGTATTGAACAAAGGAAGAGATATTCCTGAGCATAGCATAAAAGAATATATATACTAAAATATTTGACGCCCCTAAAAGACAAATAAAACTCCAAAAGCAATGCTGATATTGCCATGAATTTTAGTTTATTAAACTCTTTAAAAGAACAAATCAAAATCCCGCCTAACATAGTTCCTAATGACCATACAAATTCATTGATTGCCAAAGCATTAACACTACTGCTAAATTTAAGATTTACCAATACTGGCGTTAAAAAGCTGGTGCTGACATAAAGAAATAAAAAGCAAATAAAATAAAATCAATCTTCCTAAGAAAATGTGCTGCTTGAAATATTTTACTCCTCCAAAAATCAGACAGTGTACTTGTATCCTTGTTAGAACTTATTGTGTTCTTATATTTTAGCTTTAATAGTACAATAATCGCCAATAGTGCTGTGATACAGTCAATAAAGAGGGTATGTCCAAAATCCATTACATTTAATAAAACACCTGCCATAGCAGGAGATAAAATATTGATTGCTGATGAAGCAGTAGCATAGATTCCATTTATTTTGTTAATTTTTCTTCAGGGCAAATCAGCGGTAAAGGCGTGTTCTAATGGTGTTTGTATTCCTGAACCAACCGATCTCAACGCACAAGCACCGTATAGTAGGTATAATGAATCAAAACCATTTATAAATAAAATTGCTAGTATCAATGTAGAAATACCAGTAATCGTATCGCCTATTATAATTAGATTTTTTGTTGAATTTATCCCCACGTTCCTGAAAACATAGAAATAACAATCTGCGGCATATAAGTACAAACTATAGATATTGCAAGAGCCATTGTTGATGATGTTTTAGTGTTATATACCAAACAATAGAATAAGACACTATGGCAGAGCCAAATAAGGAGATTATTTGACTGGTAAGAAAGACTGAAACACGCGTTAAACTTTTATCTTTCATTTTCCACCTCTCCTCTAAATTTATAACTTTTTCATTTTGCGTACTTTTATAATATCTTTGCCAAAATCCAATTTGTCGCATAGAATTTGACTATTTTTATCATAACACTTTTGTTTAGTTTTCAGTCGTTTATAATCGGTAGCATAGCAATATATGCACCCATTCAAACAGGTATGATAAGCACCTATATCAACACTTTCTGCACAAAGACAGTTTTTCTTTGTCCAGTCGCCTTTTTAATAGTAATGGGCGATTACAGATTTCTTCTAATAGAACACTGTCAATACAAGCACCTTTAGTTATTCCAAATTTCGTCAAATCATAATTTTCGCAACAAGTCTTTATCGGAAGTTTATACTTTGCGCCTATTTCTCCAAACGCTTGTGCAAGATGTGTTATTTCATCTGTACTTAATTCGTATAACCTATATCCTCTATTTTTCTGGTATAAATCAATAAAGCTAATAACAACATGATTTACTGCCGTATATAACAAACTACACATTTCTTCAAATAGTTCAATATGCCGATTTACAGTATAAGTATCATTAAGTAAAATAGGATCATATCTCCATACGATTCGTTTTTTTCGATTTTTCGGATAATTCCAATACATTTTTATAATGTCGCTTTTATCAGATATATTCTTTTCAAGAGTATTATCGTATGGGGTAATGGTGTACTGGAACATATACATATATCCCATACGATTTAATTCCTCTAAATAGTCCATAAATGGTACTGCATTTTTAGTCCAAAACAATACACTCAATAAAATCTGGCGAAAGATTTATCTGGCTAACCTGATGAAAATTCATCGGATTCCTAGTCATAACATATTTGTCACGCAACCGATTCATAAACCATTCTGGATAGCAGCCCGGAATATCCGTTCTCCTTGACACGGATAATATCATTTCTTTCTCCTCTAGTTTTGTAAAATATTTTTGGAATTGAGTTTTTCAATCATACTTTGCGCTGAATTAAAAACTCGATTTCAACATTTTCCGTTTATCAATATATTTTCCCTCATATAGAAAATTTTTAAACGACAAATCATTTCGCTGCTATCTTCCAAAACCCATATAGGTATATTATTAAGGTATGCAAGGGTTATTTCGTTTAATGTGCCATTACACCCACCTATAACAATAAGAAGGTCGCTGGACTTTACAGCCAATACACTTCGCCCGTCCCAACCCATTTCAGTCGCCACGCGAAAAGTAGCTGGTTCATGTCCGCCTTCACAATGCCCCTCATTACTATATGCAATACTTATTCCGTTTACAGCTAATGCTCCATGCGTAGCAGAATTAGGGATTCCTGTTATCCGCCAGTAATTATTATATGTTTTTCGGCGGCAACTTTAGCAATTTGAAACGCTGAGGACAACAAGTTTTCATTTGTTTCGTCCCATGCTCCGGCTATCATAATTTTCATTCTTTCTCCTCCAACTCAGTAATCAAACGGCTATGACCGTTTCCGTCCGTTCTCGCTTTCATTTTCAAAAGCCTATCTAACTTTTCTGATGTTAATTTAATAATATCAATATCGTATGCCACACAATTTCCTAATAACAAAATCAGTAAATCGGCGTGTTCTTCTTTAAAATTAGGTTTTTGCTTTGTGAGAGCGTCACAAATCTCGCCTAATTCTTCCATAAGCAACGCCATTCTAAAATACTTATCTTCCCCACCGTTATTCTTAAAATCATTTTGTATGTGTAATAATCTTACTTTTCTAAAAGCTGCTCCATTTTTACTTTCCCTTTCTCAATGCGAATAAATAATGATTATAGTCTTTACTAATTCCTAATTTTTTCAATTCGACAAGTTCAAAGGAGAACTTTCGATTAAGTCAACCATTTCCGCACAAGTCTTATACATAGCAGGGCGCCATGTTCATACTTTATACTATGTGCATTAAAATCTGCGTTATTAGCTAATATCTTCATATTTGGAATCAAATCCACAAGTATAAACATTCCACCGTTGACTAAACACTCTGCAATTTTGAGAGAAGAATGTCCTGCCCTTTTACGCTATGGAACATAAATGCTGAATATACAAAAGCATATTGTTCGGTATATAAATGTTCATCTGCACTCCTAAATACAAATGATTATATACTGCCTTTTCTTTTGATCTTTTCAACATTTCCGAAGATATATCTAAGCCGTCAATTTCTGTGCTTGGCACAAGACTTTTACACGTTCTCCTAATACTCCTGTTCCTACACCTAATTCTAAGATAGATTTTTATCCATAGACTTGTCATAATATGAAAGTATTGTCTTTGCTAACTCATTATAGCTATATCCTCTTAAATCTAATTTAGGAACAACATCACTTTCATATGTAGTTGCCCAATCATCAAACGCACTTTTACTTCTTTGTAGTAATTCATAATATCTCCTTTCTGCTACAAGGCATACAATTTATTTCTTTTAAGTGTTATGTAACTATAATTAAAATCTACTGACAAAGTTTCCTCTTTGCTAAATAGATTTTTGAATACAGTAATTAGCTTTAGTGCATATTCGTATTCGCCTTTATAATTGAATATTTTCTGTAAACTACCAATGGCATAAAGAAACATAAAATACTCGTATAGTGAATTAAATGTGGCAAGGCTATTAACGTGCTGTATTTCGACTACTTGTAAAGGCAAATCTTTTATATACTCGTAGATCATCGAATCATCAATTCTACCTAACAAATCTGTAATAGGATTAAACGGCAAAATGCTTTTCTGATAACCGTCATTTGGTGTCATTATAATAATGACTCCATTTGGATTTAAGTAACCAGCTAATTTTTTCAAAACTTGCTCTCTTGATACAATATGATGTAATACCTGTTTCATTACGATAATGTCATATTTATTGTCATCAATAAAATTTTCTACACTATCATTTATTAACCGAACAGGATTTTTAAATCTTAATGTATCTATTTGCTGGAGCATATCGCTACTCATTTCAACTCCAGTTAATTCAATGCCAAAAGTTAGTGCGTCAATCTGACTTAACAATTTTCCAGTCCCACAACCAACTTCCAAAATCTTTGATGTTGAGGTTATATATTTCTTGATTGTAGGAATCATCATATTATCATTACCGTTAAGGCTGTTAATATAGCGTGACTTTTCTCCCATTCTTCGGCTATATTACCTGAAAATACAGATTGAACATCAGAACTATCAAACATAAAAATTCCCCTTATTACCCCAAATACACAAAAAATAGTAAGTAGCTGTCGATATATGTATTTTACAACTTTCTATGTAGAGATTCAATATGCACGATACACATTTTTCTTTGGACTTCGGGGCAGATTGTCCCGAAGTTTAAAACCACTCTGTAAAGTATTACCTTGTACCTGTTGAGTTTCACTAGAGAATTTGTTATTGTTCGTAAGAGGGCATATATATTTTCACTAGAGATTATTGATACGATCAAATCTACGGCACGGGTAATTCATACACTGACTTTACAAAGTATCAGTACATCCCGTACAGGAGCTGCCAAGAATCCGGTGCTTCGCGATTATTACCTCAAAAATGCAGTTCAAAACCAAAGCTTGTAGCAATGGGTGCCGTTTCCCATAAAGTACGCAACATAATCTATGCAATACTCAGAGATAGCAAGTCTTTTGAAATCATTACGCCACAAGAGCACATCAAACAATACAATGCTGCTAAATGCGACATAGCCGCATAAAATACTGCAAATCCAACGATCAATATCTTTTGAAAAATAATATTTTCACCAAGGGAAAGTCTACCCTTTTAGAGGAAAAATATTTTTCATTTATCTATTGACATTTATTAGCTGGACTTTTGAGTCTCTATTTGATTAAGTATAACCGATATAAAGTTTTCATTCTCTATGATTTACATGAGATTATTAAGGTTTTCCTAATGGCTTATAGCGCCGATCTGTTGGATTCTCCGCAGTTTTAGGGAGCAGCCAAACACCGGCCATTTTCACAGCACCGGGGATACGCCCGCCGACACACCATGTGAGATGTCATGCCCTATTTCTCGGCACCCTCTTTCAATGTCATATAGTCCATTTCGCACCTTCACAAAATATATTACAATTCTCTCGCTCGAACAATACAAGACAGAAAACATGAATAAAAATAAGGTGAAAATAGGGCAAGCACTACGAAAGATAGCTTTCTTTGATGGTGTTTGACCTTTTGAATTTACCACTTGACATTGTGGTAAAGGTTTTGCTGTTGTTGCGGATCAGATCAGAAACCTTGCAGAACAGAGTGCAAAATCAGCGGTGGATTCAAAGCACTTATTGAAGCAGCTATTCATGAGGTTGGAGATGGAAATATGTATGCAGAGAAGCCTCAACTTCATTGAGAGAAGTTGTGGATGGTATACAGGCGATTGCAGACAGTGCGAAAAATAAAAGAAATTTCCATTGAACAGGCAGACAGTATGGAACAGGTAGAGGTAACCGCAGAAAGAATTGCTGAAGTTGTTCAGAATAATTCGGCTGCGGCACAGGAAACATCAGCGACGAGTGAAGAACTTACAGCTCAGGCTACAACACTTAGCGGTATGGTTTCGGTATTCAAATTAAGACAATAAGAATAGACAGAGTTTTAGTGGATGGTTGTTTTTACACAGTTAAAGAATAATCGTCCACTTTTCTGTTTTGGGCAAGAAAATGTTTTTACTTTTAGTTCGGTTATATGGTTATTTATAATAAAAATATAGAAACAATGCGTCGTTTAATAGATGAAATATGAAGTATATGTTGAGTTTTCTTGAGCTGAAATATAGGTCATGAGTTTTTATAATAAGAATAACTTTATGCTTTTGAATAAAAGTCTTACTTCGTGCAAAAATCTTACTTCGTGCAGAAAAGGTGAAATGTTGTAAGATACTTGTCGATAAAAAGAAAAATAAGGAGGTTTTCAAATATGAAAAAGCTTAATGATGTAGCACTGAGATTACTTGCAAAAGCAGCATATGTTAATGCCAAAAGGAAGCAGACTCAGCATGTTTGTTTATTGGTTATCAGCCTAAAATGCCATAGAATGTAAAAGAGCTGTTATTCCAATAAATCAATTAAAGGTTACTGCTTGGGCTTCGGATGGAGAGCAGGAACGGTTCTGACTGACAGAAGAACCGTGGAAAGGAGTTAATATGGGATTAGGCGTTGAAAATTTAGTTAATGCTTATAATCAGAATTATAGGTATCAACAGAATAAGACGACAGGGCAAGCCAATCATTTAGATTTCAATAAGATTTTATCTGCTAAAGAGGGTGATAATACAGAGAAAGTACAGAAGCCAAATGAAAATAGTGTTTCAAAAGTAGATACCTACACTGAATATTTAAAGGCTAAATATGGGAATATAATGATCAAAATGTTGGAAGTGATCAAAAGAGTATGGATTCATTGGGGACGGGGACATATGGGATGAATAATATTGTGATTGCACCCAATGTTTTGGAAACAATGGCAAATGATCCCAAAAAGCAGCTTATTACGAAAAGATGATACAGGATTTTTGCTTCGCAGTCAACTGTGAAGGCGCAGATGGCAGTCGGGGGTTTGAGATTCAATCTTATGGTATGGTTATTCACCCGGATGGAACTGCACACTATTATGTTTGTGGAGATGTTTCACCAGAAAAAAGCAAAGATAGAGGCGCAAATGAAAGCTGAAGATGAAGAGAAGGCTAAACGGCGTAGACAATATTTAGAGCGCAGTGAGGCGGCAGAAAAGCGCAGACAGATAGAAGAGATTAATATGCAAAAGAGTAAAAAGATGCGGCTTTTAATGATAATATATCGGCTGTTAATGTATTATCGGAAGTAGATAGGGCGGTTGCCATAGCTGCTTATGAAAATATTGCCAATACTTTTAATGAAAACATAATAAAAGTACAATTGATAATTGAGGACTTTACTGACTATATCAACTTATAATAATCGATATATAATATTATGCGCTGAAAGGAGGTGAGAATATGAAGAAGTTGGTAAAGCGTAGCGATGTTATGCAGGAAACATTGGAGGATATTGCAGTTGCAGTTGCAGTTGTTATGGAACTTGCTCTTGTAGCACTGGACAGACAAATAATTCAGCAGCTTTGTTTCAGGCTAGATACACCCAATTTTACATGGACTTTGTAGCAATTCGTATGGTGTAAGAACATAGCAATGCAGCGGAAGATGGGTATGACAATATGCTTTGGGCATATTGTCATGCCTGTTTAATAATTAGGGAGAAATAGTATGCCGGTTTTCATACATTTACTGCTGGTGGGAAGAGGTATATGTTTGATGCAAATACAAATGTAATTATAAATCTTAAAGAGGATTTGTATTTTGAACTTGAGAAATATATGCAAAGTGGATATAAAGAGTTCACACCAGCTATAGAAAAATTAAGAGATAGAGGATATTTAAAAGATAGAGCAGATTTTGAAATGGTGCATCCGATGGATTCTACATTGGAATATTCTTTGGAGCGTTGTATAGGTACAATTGCGTTACAAGTCACACAGGGGTGCAATTTGCGTTGTAAATATTGTGCTTATTCTGGTAGTTATGATAATCGTGTCCATAGTAGTAAGAGAATGAGTAAGGAAATTGCATTTAAGGCTATTGATTTTCTTTGATCATTCTATAGATCGTGATAGGGTTTCTCTTGGATTTTACGGTGGAGAACCATTACTTGAATTAGATTTGATAAAGGAATGTGTTAAGTATGCAAAGAAAAAGAGCATAGGTAAAGAATTGATGTTTAATATAACTTCAAATACAACACTTATAACAGATGAAGTTTTGAAATTTCTATATGATAATGAGTTTAGCTTAACGGTGAGTTTAGATGGAGATCGACAGGCTCATGATAAAATAGAGTATTTGCTGCAAATGGTGCTGGTACATTTAGTGTAGTAATGCAAATTCTTGAAAAAATACAAACACAGTATCCAGATTATATGGAAAGAGTACATATTAATGCTGTTATAGATCCGACTACAGATTTTGATTGTACTAGTAATTTCTTTTCTGATTATAAAACAGTTAAAGACTTTTATATACAGGCAAATCTTATTTCTGAATATTATCGTAAGGATGAAGTGGCAACAGATGAAGAGTATAGGGAAAAATTTAGTTATGAAATATTTAAAATGTATCTTCAAAAATTAGGAAGATTGGAGAATGGAAGCGTATCAAAACTTGTTTCACATGGTTTTCATAGTTTGAAGGAAATACATGATAAAACAAAAATGCCATCTTCTTTAACAATAAAAGAGATCATCATTCTGGACCATGTGTACCAGGTATACAGAGACTATTTGTTGATGTAGAAGGAAACTTATATCCTTGTGAACGAGTGAGCGAAGCGTCAAAGGCAGTAAGAATGGGACATATAGATACAGGTTTTGATATTGATAAAGCTAGAGCTTTATTGAATATTGGAAAATTAACTGAAAAAGAATGCAAGCAATGTTGGGCATTTAGGTTTTGTTCTGCTTGTGCAGTTCAAGCAGATAATTTGGAAGAACTGTCTGCTGAAAAAGTTACAAAACTGTGCATTAATTCGTGGTCACATAGATAACATGATGAGAGATTATTGTGTTATGAGAGATTTAGGATGTAATTTTGATAAGGAAAAATTGTTTGTTTAGAGAAGGAGATATTATGAAAAGGAAAGCTATAATTTTCCCTTATAATGCAGAATGTGCTTCTCTTGTACGAAATAGAGAGTTGTTGTTAAACCATGAAATTGTGGCTTGCGTGTCTCCAATTGGTTATGGATTACAAGGAAAAGATGCTGCATATGCATATGGAGGAGAAAATACAGGGATTGTTATCTCAGATAAGAAAATAAGTGAAATAAATTTTGATGATTTGTTAGTATGTGAGTCATCTAGTGATTTTGATACATTTATAATGCCACAAGTAAAACTTGCAGCAGAATGTGGGAAAATGTTATTTTTATATAATATTTCAGCAACAGAAGAAAGAAGCAGAAGAAACGTGTAAAAAGAACGTAAAATGTGTTGTTCTTACAAATCGGAGAATGGATACAGATAAATTATTTGAGCATGAAATTATACCATTATCCGTTCCAGTGGTCTTTGTAGCCAGTGTTATTGAAAATACTAATAAATTTGATGTGCAATTAGGGCTGAGAAAATTTCTGCAGGAAGAAGGATATAAAGTTAGCCAGATTGGAACAAAAAGAATATTGTGAGTTATTTGGTTTTCATGCAATACCTGAATTTATGTACGCAAATCAATTGAGTGAAGCTGACAAGATTGTATGGTTCAATCGAATTTGTAAAAGCATTGAACTACAGGAAAAGCCCGATATTTTTATTATTGGTGTGCCGGGAGCCACAATGGTATTCAATGAAACAATTACAAATAATTTTGGCATAACTGCCTTTGAGATTGCAAATGCCGTTAGACCAGATACAGCTATCATGTGTGTTCCATATGAAGGTTATGATTCCGGTTTCCTTAAAATGATACAGACATCATCAAAATATAAGTTAGATATGCAGGTTGATTGCTTTAACATGGCAAACAAACATTTTGATGTAGCAAGGAGCAAAGAAGAAAAGAAATTGTCTTTTATAACAACAGGTGCAGACTTGGTGGATAAAAGGATAGAGGATTTAAAGAGAGATACTGAAATCCCAATTTACAACTCGTTGAACGTTACAAGTGCTTTAGAGATGTATAGTTATATTGTAAATAAACTGAGTGAAAGTGATTTTGGAACTGTAAGTTAAGAAGGGAGGAGAAGAATGTGGATGCTGAAAATATAAGGGCTAAAGTCAAAAAGTTTTTTGATTTATTTCAGAAAGATGAAAGCAAGATTCAGGATAGTTATTGCACTGATAATTTCTTTGGTAGTAAAATGGGATTATTGCCGGGAGATGTAGTTGCTTATTTGTATGCTGTTGAGAAAGAATTTAATTTGCAGATCCGTCCTCATATATACAAGAGGGGAAATTTAATACACTAGATAATGTCACAAACATTATTTGTGAGGTACTTCAAAAGAAAGATGATTAAGGAGTTTTAAGACTAAAACGGAATCTGTTATTTTATAGTCAATAGTATGTAATAAGGGCGTTTATCTTCTATCAAAAGTAGGTTGATTGAGATTTATGTCCTTTTATTTGTAGAGGTGCGGTATGAGTCTTGAAATTCAAATTGCTGTAATAGATAGCGGATTAAATGAAAAGCTATTGGATAGGAAAAAATTAGAAATCGGTTTGAAGTGGATGAAAATAATGATTTTATTGAAGAACGCTCGATGTCGAAAGCTAGTGATTTTCTTCATGGTACAATATGTGCTATAATAATAGAAAAGTATTGTCCTGATGCTGTGTTTAACAGTATTCGCATTCTTAATCAGAACGGAACAGGTGGGGTTGAAAAGCTAGAGCCTGCTTTAGAATGGTGTTGCAAAAATAATATAAAATTGTCAATCTTAGTTTGGGGACTACACATTTTAAAGAAAAGATATTTTAAAAACTAATTAATAGGTATACATATAAAGGACTGGTATTTGTTGCGGCTATATCGAATATAGGATATTTTACTTTCCCGGCAAGTTTTACTAATGTTATAGGTGTTGCAAATGTGGAAAGTCCTCTATCCTATTCAAAGATTATATACATTTAGGGATAGATACAGTTACAATTTCAGAACATATAATTATGTTAGAAAATAAGGAACACAAAACTTCACCGAGTAACAGCTATGCAGCTCCTTATATATGTGCATTGATTGCAAATAAACTAAGCAATGACAAAACTCTCGATATAGTAAAATTAAAGAGATATGCTAAAGAGCAAAGCCATATTGAAATGACAGTGGATAGTTATGAGCCGGACTGGATTTACAGGGCGTATATATCGGGCAGAGGAACTATGAGCAGGGCAGAGTATTATTTTGAAACAGTTACAGGGTGTATGATGAAATACAGGGGAAAATAGATACTGTAATAGCTTATTCTATGGCAGAATTAGAAAATTTGGATATAAGGAATAAGAACTTAATATATCTTGGTCATGAGGATATTCATAATATAGATGTTCAGGGTTCATTTGGAGCAAGGAAACAAGGCAACGGCAAATTAAGCATAATCATTATCAGGGAAATGGTCTTGAAGTTCCGGTAGTGATACTGGCAGTGGAAGATGTAATAGACAAGTTCTATATACTCACAGAACTAAAGAGGGCATTTGCTAATGGTGGTTATAACGCATATACAATAGGAATGGAGCCGGAGTGTATTATATGCATTAGAATATATGCCGGAGCCAGTATCAGATATTGATGCTTGGAAAAATTTTATAGAGAGCCAGACTTTTATAAACAGAGTGATTTGGTCATATGGTGCATTCCGGTGGAAGAACAGGATAAATATTTGAAAGTATATCCTGATTGTGATGTACAGATCAGTCTTTGCAATGAGGGAGATATAAATATTGTCCGGTTTTCTTTGAAGGAGAAAAGATTGAGAAAAAATATCTGGACTGATTGACAGAAAAGATGTTGAGAAAATATATCATATTATAGAAGCGAAACTGACGGAGGAAGAAGATGGATAACAAAGAGGCTGTAAAAGATTACTTCTGTTACTAGGCAGATACAAAAACAATAGTTGTAATTGTCGGTTGTTTGCTTGTTTCTACCGGGTTAAATCTATGCGTTCCGCTGATCAGCAGGCGAATCATGGACGATGGCTTTATTGGCGGAAATAAGAAATTATTGATAGAGCTGGTCTTGGTGTCTATGGTAATCTACACTATAAATTCCCTCATAGATATAGTCAAGGAAAAGAAACGTGTAGATATTTCAGCAAAGATACAATATTTTCTTTCGGAACAGTCTTTTCACATCTTATGAAGCTGCGGGTAAACTATTTCAATAACACAAACTATGCGGAGACTTTGAATAATATCAACACGGATATTAACCAGATGACATCTATTGCTGACAGCAGTGTTTTTTCGTAATTACGCAGGCGTTTAGCATGACAGGCGGCATAATAGGTTTATTCATAATAGATTTCAGAATGACGGTACTGGTTCTTCTGTTTATACCTATTAAGTGTGTGGTAATGAAATACTTTGCAAAAGCAAAACAGATTATGGACGAGTTCATAAAAGGAATCAGGAGTACGCAAAATGGTTTGGAGATACTGTTGGAGGGTACGAGAAGTCAAGCTGTTTAATATCTTGGATAAAAGCATGAGGAGTTTGTACTTAACCAGAACAATATTATAGAGAAACAAAAGCAGATGAATATGTTAGGGCAGTGGAATACGATAATAGATAGTATCATGGTACAGTTTCTTTCTACATTGTTATATATACTGGGCGCAAATTTAGTGTTTGATATGAAACTTTCAGTAGGTAGTGTGTTCGCTTTCATTACATATAGTGCTTATGTTACCGGACCGATTTCTGCAATCCTAAATATAGGATACCTGTTATCAGGGATTATTCCGTCAACAAAAGATATTATGCGTTTATGGAATTGGAAGAAGAAACGGATAATGGAAAGAAACGGATCTATGTCCAAATGATTTGAGATTGCAGAAGGTTTCTTTGTGTGAAAGGGATAAGTGCATTTTGAAGAATATTGATATATTATTTGCAAAATCCAGCAAGACAGCTATAATTGGGCGCAATGGTTCGGGAAAGACGACAATCATCAATCTTCTTACGAGAATGTATGAGCCGACAAGTGGTGAAATACTGTTGGGAGCAGAAAATATTTCAGAGCTGCCATTGCCAGAATACCGAAATATGGTATCAGTTGTGAGCCAACAAATCTATTTATTCAATGACACAATAAGGAATAATATCTGTCTGTATAAACAAATAGATGATACGGTGATAGAAGCTGCCTGCAAGGACAGCGGACTTGAAGATTTTAAAAGAGGTTTCCTTAGATCATGTGGTAGGACAGAATGGGGCAATGCTCTCCGGCGGGCAAAAGCAGAAAATAGCCCTTGCAAGGGCATTGGTGCATGACAAGCCGATTATTATATTTGATGAAGCTACTTCAAACACAGATGCTTATTCAGAACAGCAGATAAACGGACTGCTTGATACTCGGCTAAAAGACAAAACAGTGATAGTGATAACACATAAGAAAGAGATATTGAGCAAAGTGGATCAGATCGTTGTACTGAAGGAGGAGTGGTTGCAGATTTAGGGAGATATGATGATTTGGTAGGGAAAAGTGATGAACTAAATGTTATGTTGGAAAAAGCAGAATAAATATAAGAAAATCTTTTCAGAGTAGCAAGTCTTTTTGCTTTTGGGACAAAAGTATTATTTCTGGCAGAAAATGTGAAATATTATTAGATGCTTGTCGATAAAAAGAAAAATAGAGAATTTGCATCATGCAGGTTAATTCTAATTATTCTATGTATGGTGTGCCGTATGAAACTTAAATAGGATAATATTATCCATATTAGTGCGGAATATGCTGTACATGAAAGTTAAAATCCCAAAGATGCAGAGATGTATATTATCAACAATTATACATTTCTGCATCTTTTATTTTGAGCATTCCAATAGTAATACGCTAAATCTTAAATAACTGTATATGAGGAAAATATGATATGATTATATTCAAATATGAAATTACAGGATCAGAGGTATACACAGTATGTACAGAGACACTATATTTCAATATGTAAAAACAATATGGAACAATTCAGAATATCTGTGGAATGATTTACCAGATAGTGCAATACTTCGTAATGACAATGGAAAATGGTATGCAGTATTTATGAATTTGGAAGGCTTTAAAATCGGATTGGATACAAAAGATAGGGTTGATATTATGGTTGTAAAATGTAAGCCGGATATGATAAGTGTTATGACACACATGAAAGGCTTCCTGCCGGGATATCACATGGATAAAAGTAATTGGATCACAATTCTTCTGGATGGGACAGTCCAGGAGGCAAAAGATATTAGATTTTCTTGATATGAGTTATGATTTGACGGATGGGCGAATCGAGGAAAGTATTGAATGATATTTAAAACGATAATATCCTTTTGTGAAGAAAGTTTCATAGAAGCTGAGCAAATTTTCAATAAAGTTGTGAAGTTTATTTTTCATGGAAGTTTATCTTCTTTCGTTTTCCTATGGCTATTACCATAATGTTCTGCAAGATCTGTTTGTGGGACAACTGCATATTACATAGGGTAAAATCTGTGTGTGAAAAAGTTTGCATAAAAGCTAAGTAAGTTTTCAATAAAGTTGTGGAATTTGTTTCTCATGGAAGTTCATCTCCTTTCTGTTTACGCTGTCATTATAAAACACGAAGGGGATATTACTTGCCAAAATAAAAATAAATAGACAAAAATTGCAACGGGCAGAAAGTGTGTAAATATTCTCTGTCCGTTGCAGTTTCTTATATATTTTGCTATACCGATTGCTAATAATATTGCAACAGCGGATTTTATGATTCATTCCACGCTTATGAATGAACAGTATTCACATCAGATTGAAAATTTTAAAACACTGTGGATGTCAGAGTAAAAGAAATGCAGTGATGGATATGATAAATAGCCAAAAACGTCCGCAAATAGGATTTACAACAGAATATAAAGCAGATAAAGACGAATGGTATCAGATGTGCCATTCGTTTTAATAAAAGCACAAATTAACCTACTTACGAGCATAAAATGATGTGCGTTGGGTTGTTTTCTGGACTATGAGAATCAAAGTCCCATTGATATGATTAACATGGAAAGAGGTGCAAAATCTTGGACACAGGAAGAAAAGATGCCAATATACAGATAGGAAAGAGACTAAGAGAGGCAAGACTGAATATGAACCTCGAAAAGTCAGAAATTGCGGATGTATTGGATGTTACAGTAGAACATTATCGAAAGCTTGAGGCGGGTATAACGGGAATATCTGTAGATAAAGTGTTGACACTCTATCATAAATATGGAATTGATCCTACATATCTGATAACAGGCGAGAGCAGTATGAAAGATTTTAATCTGGATTACTATGTTGCGAACAGCACAAAGGAGCAGAGAAATGATTTTTGACCGTGTGCTGGCTTATTTATCTAAGTTGATTAGATAAATTGAAGTGCTTCCTACTTCCAAGCCCGAAAAGGATAAGTGTTATGCTTAATATTGCGGTCTGTGATGACAGCAGAACAGATGTAGAAATGCTGGAAAGTGCTTTTGATAAGTTAGCGCAGTACCAGTTTTCTTATGAAGTGTATTTTACAGCGAAGGAGTTGCTGAAGCATGTTATAGATGATGGGGAAATGTATCATCTGTATATATTTGACATTGAAATGCCGGAGATGAATGGTTTGCAGCTTGCAAAAGAAATCCGGAAAATAGATGCCAAAGCACTGTTTGTATTCCTGACTGGATATACGCAGTATGTTATGGATGTTTTGAGGTTATTACCTTTGACTATATTTCTAAACCGATTACAGTGGAAAAGCTGGAGTCCGTCCTTTTAAAAGCCATGCAGTATCTTCATATGATAAAGCGTGACTTTGTCTTTCAGTTCCGAAAAATCAGTTTCGTATTAGCTGCGATGATATTGTGTATTTTGAGAAGAAAGGTCGTCAGGCAGTGATACATACGATCTCAGAAAATTTCAAGGCAAATATGACAACTGAAGAAATATGGAAACAGCTTGATGATAAGGTTTTGCCCATATTCATGTATCATATATCATCAATCTTGGGCATATCAGGGCGATTGAGGGAGATGAAGTAGTGATGGACAATGAAGAAAGACTTCTGATTGCCCGTTCCCATAAGCAGAATTTAAAAGAAAACATATGGAGTTTGTAAGGAGGATGGTTTAAGGATGGAATATGTGATACGCTTTGCCATCAGCCTGTTTGATCTGGCAGTGTTTATGTATTATTTTCATTCCAATAAGAAAATGAAACCAGTATCAAAGGTATGGATATGGGCTGGATTTACCATTGCTGCAGTTATATGGACATTTGTCAGTAGCATAAAAATCCGTATCTGAATCTTGCGACTCTTTTGATTGTGCTTATACTGTTATCATTTTATTATAAATCAGGAATGTGGACGAGAATTATAAATATTGTGACATTCATGGGTATTGGAATGCTGTTTGAACCTGTAGCCTTGCTGTTACTCCATGCGATGAATTTTCATGTGGGCGAAAGTTATAAATATTATTTTGTAATGGTAATATGCAGCTTTGTTCGTGGAAATGTGATGTATATTCTGTCAAAATTGATTTCAAAGAAAGGGATGCAGATGGCCGACTTTCCAAGAGAAATTTTGGGTGTGCTGGTTATGGTATTTACCTTTACGGTGTTGAATTGTTGCTTTGTTATTCTTTTGTCATTGGAACCTGGCGGTGAAAAAGCCTGCTTATGTGTGCCAGTATTGTAATTTCCATTGTCCTGACAGATTATTTTATGCTGTATATGATGGAACGTTTTAATTATCTTGTGCAAAACAGTATGAGGATGCAATGTACAGGGAAGAAATGCACTATAAAGACATCTATTATGAAGAAGCAGAAAAACAGAATAAGGAAGTGCAGAAGTTAAAGCACGATATGAAACATAAATTGCATGAACTGTATCATCTGGTGGAAAATAGTGATGGGCAGGAACTTTCAGAGAAAATCGGTGCGATGTGCATGGAATTTGAGCAGATAGATGAAAAGCAGTATTCTGATAATCCAATCGTAGATTCTGTGCTCCGCATTAAATTTGGCAGGGCAAAGGCAAGGGAATAAAAGTAGAAACATCTATTCGTATTCCAAAGCAGATGCAGCTTGATCACGGGGATATAGGTGTATTGTATGGAAATCTTGTGGATAATGCGGTAGAAGCCTGTAGCAAGGTGCCGGAGGACAGCGTTTTGTAAAAATTGAAAATAAGTACCAGTCGGGGATTTTGCTTCTTGTAATAACAAACAGCAAAACAGGAAAGAAAAATAAAAGCCTGAAAACAACCAAGAAAGATAATATCAGACATGGGCATGGTGTTCAGAGTGTTCGTAAAGTGGTAGAAAAATACAATGGAACGGTCAGTTTTACAGATAAAGGGGATATTTGAGGTTTCTGCAATGCTCTATGGAATTGAAGTGAAGGAATAAATGCAAAGCGTTACACTTAAATGTCAATCTGTTACACTTTGACGGATTTTCCCATAAAGTATGATATAGTGCATTCATCAAATGTAAAGGCGGACATATACATATGTCAAAATTAAGAAAATTGATGAACCGACTCAGTCATGGAGCATTAACCAGCGTGGCAGCACTTGCCCTTACGGTAACTGCAACCAATATGAACCGTTGCTGCTGGTTTATTTTCGGACAGGACAAGTTACCGGATAATGCGAAAAACTTAGAAAATTTTAAGGTGGTAACAGGGTATGATTGCTAAATTTGCAAAGAAGATAAATGAAATATTGATACAAAAGGGATTGTGCAAAAGAGGATGCAGAACTGTACCAATATGGGATAGAAAATGGCATTGTTGTTGCAGGAAACCTTTTGGCTTCTGGAATATTTGGCATTGTGACGGGGAGACCGGGACTTGTTCTGGTCTTCCTGTTATTTTATGCCTCGTTGAGAAGCTATAGTGGGGCAGCCACTGTAAGAGTAGAATCGGCTGTTTTGATATCAATGGCAATTTTATTTATTCCGGTTTATACATATGAGCCTGTAATGAAAAATGTTCCTAATGCCGTGATTTTATTGATCGGAGTTCTTGCCGTGGTAATTATTATTGTCCTTGCCCCAGTGGAAAGTATCAATAAACCGCTTGATGAGGAAGAAAGAAGGTATTATGCAAGGGTAACACATTGCATAACGGCATTGCAGGTATGTGTTCTTATCATTTTGTTTTGTCTGGATCTGCAAGATTATTTTTATGCTGGGTATGTAAGTATAGTCCTGGTAGCAGTATTTATGGTTATGGGAAAGATTGCAGTGAAACGATATGTGCAATAGAAAATCCTCTTAAAATGATATATTAAATTTGTGACTGCTTTTACATAAGATTGGCTAAGATGGGGAGAAATTTACGTTTTGTCGTATTTTGTGTTGAAAAATCGTACTTCGTGCAAGATATATTGAAAAAGTAGGAAAAATGATATGGTTATGGTGAAGTAGTAAAAAGTTATCAATAGTATTTGTAATCGTCTGTATAATTGATTTTTGACAGCAAAATCAACAATGAAAAATGTGCCGTCAAGATGATGGCACATTTTCTATATATATGATATTTATTTAGATAATATGCGGAGTGCTTTATATTTATTTAATGGAAAGATAAAATTACCGATATAGTAGGAAGATAGGAAGAAGGTGAATAATATGCTGGAAATTGCTGTTTGTGATGACGATATAGCAGATCTTGAGTGTGCAGTGAATATGCTGCATAAGATTTTACAAGTCAAAAGATTGCTTATCATATAGAGAAATTTATGTCTGCAAATCAAATGCTTGAAAATATCAGTCGTATTGATATCGGAATTTTAGATATTTCGATGGAAGAACTGAATGGTATTAAACTGGGGAGAAAATTGAAAGAAAAATTTCCAGATGTGAAATTAGTGTATATTACGAGTTATGAAGAATATTGTATGCAGGTCATTAACGAAGTTCATGCATTTTCATTTCTATGTAAACCACTGGAATATGATAAATTGGAATTGCAGATATTGGAACTTCTGAATCAACTGCCGGATGCCATAGTAGAAAAGAATTTTTATAAAGTGACTGACAGCAATGGAAAAGAGTATCTGTCGATCAAACTGAAACTGAGGGATATTTTATATTTTGAATACATAAAAGATCCAGAAAAGTACTGATAGCATTGTCTGATATTACATATGAGTATGATTGTATCTTTGAAAAACTGGTTGAAGAACTGCAACCATATGATTTTGTTGTGAATTGTAGAGGAAATCTGGTTAATTTAAGGCATATTGAAAAAATAAAGGGCTTTATTATTTATATGGATAATGGAAAAGAACTTCAGATTGCACAAAGGAGAAGCAACGATTTTAGAGAAGAAGTAAATAAATTTTGCAGAGAAATTCATAGGAGGAAAATGAATACGATTTTACTGGTATTATGTAATGCACTTTCATGTTTTATAATAAGTACGATATTATTTCAGTTTATGAATGGAAAGTATAAAAGAGTAGTCGAAATAGATATGTATATATTGTGATTGAGACTACCACAGTAATATTTACATTCTGTATAAATATGCTCAATCATTCCATATTAAATCTAGTAGTCTGGGGAGTTTTGACGGGGATTATAGTATATGTTCTGTATTATGAGGATATAGATAAACCCTTAAGACGTATTATTGAATGTGAAGCATTAGTATTTTGTATGTCTGTCTGTGAATCATTGGGAGTGATTCTTTTACAATGCATTTTGCAAGCCGCAGATATAAAAATGTGAATGAAACTATGCTTTATTGCCTTGAGGTAACATTTTCAAAGGTGATACTTATTTTTGTATTACACATTCATAAACAGGTTTGTGAAAAAAGTGATGTCCCTTATTCAAATACACGGTACATCATGTATGGAATTATACTTCTATACAGTCTGATTAACATGAGTGTAATTGTAGAGAATTTTAAAATGGAGAAGAAAATTATTTGTGTGCAGTCAACATGGGATGTATTGTTCTGGCAGATTTATACCTTTTATATTTTGTAAAATGGCAGATGAAAAGAACTATTACGAAAAGCAGTTGATCGCATTAGAGCAGCAGGCAAAGGTACAATACGAATACTATTTGACCCAGACAAAAAGTATGATCAAACCATTCAGATATTACATGATGTAAATAAGCATATTAAAGCAATCGAAGGGTTATATGGTGCAGAGCAGGAAAAACGGCAGGAGAATATGCAACAAAGATCAGAGAGTTGTTGAAGCCGCTCATTCCGGTTCAATACACAGAAAATCCGATCTTGAATATACTTCTTACTGATAAAGAATCTGTTATGAGAGAAAAGGGATTTCAGTAACAATAAAGGTAGATAATGTGAATTTGAATTTCATTGAACCAATCGACATTACAACTATTTTTGGAAATTTATTAGATAATGCGATTGAAGCAACAGAAAAGCTGAAAGGCGAGAAATATATTTGCATTAAGATTGGTTCATATCATAAGATGATAGTTGTCAGCATTGAAAATAATTGTAATGAAGTAAAGTGGAGAAATGGTTTTCCAGTATCAAATAAAGGAAAAATGGTGGAATAGGATTGCTGAATGTTCAGAGCAGTATAAAAAATATGATGGAGATTTAACATTGAAGAATGATGGAAATAAATTTGCTGCTGAGTTATTCCTTAATTCATAAAAGAGCATTTTTGGCTATTTTTGTAAAAGTCTAACTTCGTGCAAAAAATCGTACTTGGTGCAGAAAAGGTAAAATATCAGAAGGGGTGTGTCGATAGAAAAAATAAAGTGGATGATACATATAAAAATTTAATGATGGGAGGTTTCGCTTATGTCAAGAATTACGGACTACGGTTTACACACTTGACAATATTCCTTTGAGGCGAACAATGATCCGAATGTTGCTGCAAAGGGAAGATAAAATAGCAGAAAATTGTAATGGATAAAAAAGGACACCTATAAAATGGAGGAAAAATACATGAAGAAAATATTTAAAATAATATCATTAGTTATGATGATGGTAATGTGCTTTTCAGTAACGGCATTTGCCGCAGAAACAGATGAAACAAGTAATTTAAAGGTTTCTTTTACGGATGAAGGAATGATAAATACAGTTGATGAAGATGTGACACCTGGAATTTCAGTTCGAGCTCCTGCACCAGCAGTGTCGAGCGTAAAGGTAGTTGCAGCGCAAATAAAAAGTGATGGATATGTGTATGTTACAGTGCAGGTAGCTGGATATGGGAAAAATATTTATGCGACATATGATGGATCGCAATGCTATGTATCTTCAACAACTTCTGTTGGAAAGCCGATTGTGACAGGATATCTATATGAAGTAAAATGTGCTAAGGCAGTTGTTGGTTCACATAATTTTACATTTAGAATTACATCTGTAAACTCACCGTGGAATACAATGTCTACAAGTTCAATAATAACAGTAAAATAAAAACGAAAGTGTGTATAATAGGTGTCCTTTTATAAAAGCAATAAATCACTTGGACCGTTATGGAGAGTGAGTAGATTCCGAATGACAGAGGAATGAAAATAATTGAGAAACGAAAATGAGTATAGCAGGAATTAACGGTTATAATTATTCAAATTATTATACAGGAACAAAAGAAACACTGCGAAAGCGAACGGTATGAATTCCGGTTTGTTATCAAATGTAAGCAGTACATCTTCTAATATTACATTACATATGTCGGGAACAGAAGATAGTGGAAATGCATTAACAGCAGTAGGATTTCCGGATGGCAGTAGTGCATCTGTATATAAATCAGATGCATATGATTCGGCAAACCCAGAATACAGGGTAAGATATTGGGACAAAGAAGGAAATTACACAGATACAAATGTACAGATAAATGATGTTGATCCAAGAAATGCAAGTTATTTGGAAATGCTTGCATATACAACATATAGTGATGTAGAAGGCTTTACGAAAAATGCTTTTGGAGATTTCATGAATGCGGCTGGTGGTGTGAATGGCAACATCACTTATGATTCTGACAGCATAAATGAAAAGAAAGACTATATGAGCATGATTAAAGAATTTATGCAGTTACAATATGATTCGAACAACTTATCAGGTTATCTGTCATATAAGGAATTGTATGATTACATAAATGACAGAACAGAGAGGTGATTCAATTAAATGGAAATATCAAATAATTATAGCACAGCAAAAGTGTGGAACACATCGAATAAAAATGTTTCTAAATCTTCTAAAAACAAAGGGAAATTAACGGATTCTTTAAAAGAGAAGATTGTTGATCTGGCAAAAAGATGCACAGGATAATGTATATATGGGAAATGCATTTATGAATTTGCGGAAGGCGGAAGTAAGCAAAGTAGCCCCGGATAGAGCTGCCTTAATTGGAAAGTTTAGTCAATCAATGAATTCCGGTAATATGTCAGCAATGAAAGAAGTTGAGGAAGCAGACAAAAACGGCTCTGTATGCTGTTTGGAATACCTTATGAGGCAAAATATCAGGGAACAGGGACAGGCTCGGCAATTCATGTATACAATGAAGATGGTGAAGAAGTTTTAACTTATACAGGGGAGTAGGCTGGCAGGAAAAAGAAACAAAAGCAGAGTCACAGGTGCATTCAGCATTAAAATGACATATTATGAGGCATTTAGTGAGGCGAGAAAAGCATTAAATAGTGAAGAAAAGACTGGTAGTGTAGGTGAAAACATAATATTGCAAGATAATTTTGATATGAAGGCATGAAGTATGCAATTAAAATAAGGTCTATAATTTGGAGAAAATATCTATGTTTAATTTAAGCAAAAAGAAAATAAATAAAATAATGGCATTTGCTATAGCATTTACGATGCTGTTTGCATCTCAGGTAACAGCTTTGCAGCAACTACATCATCAAAAACTGTTACATCATCAAAGGCAATGTCTGTTGCATTGTTACCAGGAGTTACTGGAAATTCTAATACCATCACATTTAATTTTAACAGCTTACCAGATAAAGCGATAGTAAAAGAAGTTGAAATTGACTGTTCAAATGCATCTGTTATTGGATAAAAGGAGCAATATTGGCAAAGAGCCTTACAATTACAAGTCCTAGTGGTGAAACACATACAGTTAGTTGGGGAAAAGGAAATGTAACGACAACCAACTTGTTCATTGCAGAAAAAGCAGCAGGTACATGGTCTGTGTATATGACGGGAACTAATATTGCGTCGCCAAATCTTGGCTCGGCATTTATTGGATACAAAATATTCATCTGTAAAATGAAAGTATCTTATATTTTAGAAGATTAAAATTATAAAGTACATTGGATATTTATAAGTTGCTTATGGAGAATACCAAATAATGTAAAAATATTGATTCCAGAATATGTTTGACATTGTGACAGGGAGATTAGGAGTTGTTCTGATTTCCCTGTTATTTTATGTCTTGCTGAGAAATTGTAATAAAAAATTCGTAGTAAGTGCAAAATTGTTGTTTTATTAAGTTAAATGGAATTTTGTTTATTCTGTTTTGTATATGAGTTGTGAGTTTGTAATGAATATATTTAAAAAGTAGAAAAACTGGTATAATATAATAAAAATTGGTTGTTGTTGAATGAAATCTCAGAATTTAAAAAGTAGGCAGTGTTGTATTATGGTAATAATTATAGTAGTCTGCTGTACTAAATAAAACGCAAAGGGGAAAAGTTATGTTTAAGAAGATGCCGGTATGTAGATTAATGATTTCCTGTCCTTCCGATGTGAAAACAGAGATAGAGATTATCAACAGAGTTGTGGATAATATAAATGATTCCATTGGTTTTCTATGAATATTTTTGTTAAGACATTGTATTGGTCAAAGAATGTTATGCCAGAAGCAGGAGAGTATCCACAAAGCATTATTAATAAACAGATTTTAGATAAATCGGATGCAATTATTGCTATATTTGGTAATAGAATAGGAAGTCCTACACAACATTATGAATCAGGGACAATAGAAGAAATTGAATTGATGATACAGAAGGGAAAACAGGTATTTGTATATTTTTCTGATAAGCCAGTACGAAAAAGTGAAATTGATATGGAAGCGGAGACAAAGATACAGGCATTTAAGGAGAAATACAAGGACAGAGGAATATATGTTGTTTATGCTTCTGATGAGGAATTTAATGATTATGTCAGTATGCACCTTACACGCTATCTTACAACGGAACTTGCAAATGAAGTAAATCGTGTGAATGAGCATACAAGATTTGACGATTCTATATCACAGAGAAAAGAAGTTGATTTAATTTACGATTATACTAAGTTTTATGATATAAAACAGGTTAGTTCTTATACTGATTCAAATATTATGAAAATAAGAACACATAAAGATAGTTTTGAAATGGATATTGACATAATCAATGTAAATAAAATAGAAAATAAGGAATTTGCAATGGCATTATTTGAATATGCTCCATGTGATAACTGGTCAGCTTTTGAAGCAGGATATTTTTGAATTTGATGCGGCAAGTAGTGGCGATATAAGAGCTTTTCAATTGGAAATAAAAGATGATATACGAAATAAGGTAATTGATAGAACATTACAGGTTAGCTGCGAGGAAGAACATTTCCGAATATGGATTCCTTCTACAACAAGAGATTCAACTGCGTGGAAAAAATATCGCAGGTTTGTTTTGTTGTATTTTTCAATAGTACATATATTGATGGAGAAAAAGGTCTGTTGACAATCAGAAATCTTAAAATGGTGCCCCGATAGGATAATACTTTGAAAGTATGCAGAAAAGTCTGAAAGATATCGAGGAAAATCATGTAAGAGGTAATGATAGACTTATTTAGGTAGGTAAGCAATTTTCGGATTTAAAGCAGTAACAGAAAATTAAAATTGTAGATAAGCAAATAAAATAATAGAAAAAATTATATGCATCTAATCCATTTGTGGTTTAGGTGCTATTTTTGACAATATGAATGCGATCGCTCGTAATATCAATATGTTTATCAATAAAATATATGAAGTAACAAAACAGATGATATTATATTCATCAGCATTTTGGCTTTTAATAAGTGAAAAGTCTTACTTCGTGCAAAAAATCGTACTTGGTGCAAAAAGGTAAAATTTTATAAGATGCTTGTCGATAGAAAAAGAAAATAAGGATTTTCAAGCATGAAAAACTTAATGATGTAGCATTGAAATTACTTGCAAAAGCAGCATATGCAAACGCAGAGAAAGAGGCAAATTCAGCGTGCCTGTTTATTGGCTATCAGCCTAAAATGCCACAGAAAGTAAAAGAACTGAAAGAAAGAAAATAATATTTTCCTATGGACAAATTGCTGAAAAATGTTCTATCTTGCATGAGGACAAAAGGACTTCTGGATGAAAATGAGGAAGATGTATATCGCTTTGGCTTAGAATGCTTATTGTTAGAGGTGGTACATTACTTGTCATACATAGTAATTGGTTTTGCTATGCGAATGATAATGCCCATGATTGTAACTGCAATGGTGTTAATACCATTGCGTAGAAAATCGGGTGGCTTTCATGCGAGAACAAGGAGTGGATGCTATTTATTTTCATGTTCCATAGTTGTTGCGGTATGTTTATTGGATAAAATCATTTTTCCACTATGGTTATGTACTATAACTACATTTGGGGCAAATGCAATTATATTTGCATTTGCTCAATAGAAAATGAAAATCGAACATTAGATCAAGAGGAACAGAAAAATTTAGAAAACAGGCGTTAATAATTTTAGTATTGGCAGATATGGCAATTATTATATCACACAAAATTCATATTGAAGTATGCCAGTGGTTATTAAACGGTATGATAGTTGCTGCACTACTGAATTTGTGTGGAAAAATTCAGACAAAATGCAAATTAGAAAAAATATGGTAGGAACTATTGCTAAAGAGTGGAAAAAGGTAACAAAAATTGTTTCCAATAAAATTATCGTTGTGTTGGAACAAACATACTTGTATAGACGAGAAGTTTTGAAATCGCTTTACAGGAGGGCATAATACTTGGTTGTGTTATGTTAGAGACAGATAGGGTTTACATTAGTTACATGGCAATAGCTGTTATATTATGTGCAGCTTTGCTGTGTATAGCAAAAATTTTAAACAGGAGGGAGAGAGAATGAAGCAGGTTAATAAGAAAGTGTTGAAGGTTGTAGAACGTGTCATGAGAAAAGAAGCTGTATATGGGATAGATGGATTTCCACCTGCGTGTTTAGGAATATGGCATCAGCCGAAACGTCCGAACATTAAAAAGGTAAAAGGTTATTGAAAATAATGTTCAAATTGTTGTACAAAATAAGCTTAGAAAGGCGGGAATTGATATGAAAAATAAATTTATAACAACAGTGGTTGCGACAGCATTGGCATTAACAATGACATTTTCATTGGCTAATGGAATGGATGTTAAAGCAGCAGAAATCACAGAGGATTCTTTAGTCGCAGCAGAAGATACTAATGTTGGAAATGAATCGGTGGATATCCAGCAACAGGAACCTGTAGAAATTTCAGAATTGGAAACAACCGAAAATAATGACTTATCGAAATCGTCAGAAAGTATTACAGTAGATGAAAGTATTGCAGAGGATATTTTGGCTACACAAGCTGATACTGCGGTTGTAGTCGGTACGGTTAGTGACTATTTGACAGCAAAGGGCGATGCAAAACTTTATAATATTAATTTGCCAGCAGGGGTATATTTGCAAGCACAGTTAACAACGCCTGCTAATGCAGATTTGGATTACGATTTGTATTTATTGGATGCAGAAGGCAATATTTTAACGGGCTCAGATTATTATACTTATATTAATGGCACCGCAGGTACATTGCCGGAAGCGTTAGGCTATATAACATCAGGTGATACAGCAACATATTATTTGTATGTATTAGCATCTGAGGGCGGAAGTGTAAGTGAATCATTCACATTGGATTATTCAGTAAGTACAGCGTGTGATTCTTATGAGATTGACGAGTCTGTAAGACAGGCATTAGCATTTACATATGGAGCAGGAGGGCTTATATTGAATCAAGAAATTTAAGTTCTCCGATTGATAATGATTGGTATGTAATTACAGTGCCAAGCAGTAGAATTTATGACAAATTAAAATTTCTGCTACTACAGCTTCAACAAATACCTGTTCTGTAGAAGTATATCAGAATGTTGCATCAGAAGGGTATCAAATGAAACGAGTAGGCAGCGGAAACACTATTTCTGTTTCGTCAGGAAAATATTATATTAGAGTTTCCAATGCAAAAACTATGGAGAATTTTGATGATTTGGACATTCAGAATTATAAATTGTCTATTACTCCTATTTTGAAGGCTACAGGTATTGTTATAACTGATCTTAAAGGTTCAGAAGGGTTAAATAAGGTTGTTAATTATCCTGGATATGGAGCACATTTCAGAACGCAGGGATCTGGAACATTAACTGTTTATGGAGTGCTGACAGCAACAGACAGTTCGACAGGTGTAACGTATGCAGTTGGGGAGAGCAGATTAACGGATTATATTATAGTCCGGCATGGGAGGCTAATAATACCTCTGCGAATGCAATAAGGCGAGTACAGGTACTACAGACTCAAGTGGTAAATTTGAAATTGATATTTCTTTACCACCTGGAATTGGTGTATATTCGTATTATGGTTCAACATCCACTCATTATTTTGATATATGTGGAGTTTCTGTATCGCCAAGTGATGATAGTAGCATAAGTGCTTCAGAGACTATTTTCCATTTGGCATATACTATGTATCATCCGTTTTAATGTGTAAATTGTAACTAAGAAAATATAAAAATAGGTTGTCACACGATTTGGTGTGTCAACCTATTATGCAAAATACAGGAGGTTAAAATGAAGATAGCTACCCAACATTATCAGGACAGCGTGATCACTCCGTATGGTAATAATCACTGGAATGGAAAAGAAAATTGATATTTCTAAGGAAAAGATGATGCGGTTATTCTGGAAATAAGTGCAAAAGGTAAAAGAGCAATACAGCTAAAAGAGAAAACGAATTTGAGCAGAATATTGTTCAAGTGGATAAAAGTGCAGATGATTTACCAGCATATTCAGGAATGTATGATGTTGACAAGACGATATCGTCTTCTCTTGAAAATTGTAGCAAAGAGGAACAGGGATTTGTATATGATATTATCCGCGAAAATTTTCTTATTGGAAATGGCAGCTCTGTGAGTGAGGAGGAGCGTCAGGCTAATATATCATTAGGAATGAAAAAGCGGAATATGCTGCAAATAATTTTATATCAGAAGATAAAAAGTTCCTTTTGGATGCAATGGAATCTATAGCAAAGCTGGCAAGTGCCGGAAAGATGAATGCAGATGGAAATATGGATTACGGGGTAAAAAGGAAATTATTTAGGACATGGTAGTAATCTTGTTTACACTACAGATGGTCTTGATATGATGAGGTCAATGGATTCAGGTGCATATGATGAATATCAAAGGATCAGTAGAGAAAGTAGTAATTCTGATAGACAGCTTAACACTTTAAAATACTTGACAAATTGGTATTCTAATGCTGTAACGAAAAATCCGCATATGGTAGAGAAATATGAAGCTAAATCGGATGAGTATATTGAAAAAATGTAAAAAATCAAAAGTAGATTCAATTTTTTCGGATTTGAAAACAGAAAGTAAGTCTGCTTTTATTGAAAGTTTGAAAGCATTTCAAGCACAGAATCCTAATTTCTTATCAATATCGTTAATAAGGAATTGTCAAGAAAGTATTGGGCATATGGTATTATCGCCTAAGGGTGAGGATAAATATGAGATGAAGTATGTTCCGGAAGATTTTGACAGGTATGATCAAGGATTTTTGGAAGAGCGAAACCAGAATATATTATTGTTAAGGGAGAGCGTTTGGAAAAATTAAAACAGCAAGGGTATGAAATGGACTGTTGGCAAAAGGTATTCCGTTGGCGATAAATAATAAACATCCTGATAGCATAAAATTAAAGGGATTTTGACAGAATATGCAAAGTATTACACGAAAATGTCAAAGGATTACAGTTTACCAAAACCCATAATAATTTCTGATATAATGCGATAAGTCAGAAAGGATGATGGGGCTATGGGGAAAAGAGAGCACATATACGAAATTATTGCAGAGAAAAACAGAAAAGAAAGCAGAAGGCTTGGAAATACACAGGCAGAGCTTGCAGAACGGGCAGATGTATCATTGATACTATCAAAAGTGTTGAAAATGGCAGAAGGGCAATGAGTCTTGATACATATTTGAATATTGTTCATGCATTGGAGTCATCGCCTATGGTTTTGATGAGCCAGTAGCACCCAGAAAAACACATTGAGCGTTTTGCATTTATGATGAATCGATGTGACGAAAGAGAAATAGAATTTGCATTACATATGATTGAACAAATATTAAGAGGACAGGAAGATTATCTGAGTGAATAGACGGGTAGTTATCCTGTCCTTTGTCTATGACTCTTTGCAAATTTTTCAGCGAGATGGTATATGATTTCTTCAATGGTGGAGTATCATTTTCACATGGAAAGTCTGTCCAGAAGCGTTGCATTTTTGGATCAGGGCTTTTAAAGCAATGGAAACTGCCCGCCCAATTTCCTGTTGGACTTCTTCTTTTGTGATTCCTTCTTTTTCGGCAATGATTTCCAAATATTTATCAACAGAGTATGTGTTTTATCATTCATAGTGTTGTTGTGAATCCTTTCTGAGAAGGGTATTTGCGGTCAAATTGTCAGGTGCTTGAATTGTCCCGGTTGAATACCATAAAAGTAAAACAGATAATCCGTTCTATATTACATAATAACCTTGAGAGCTGTTTTCTATGCAGATTATGGCTATTTTCTATTCTATCATATACATACAGTATGGTGCATACACGCACCATATCATTATAGGACACTCTTGCGTAGAATACAAGGAGGAGGTCTTTGTAATGATAGTATATGACAGGTTAAGCAAATAGATGCTCTGACAACAGATGATGTTGACACATTTCTGACCGAAAAGACTTTCCGATTTCACCGGAAACATACAACCACTATCATTCCGGTATTCGTTTCTTTATAAAAGTATTAAAGATGAATTGGGATGACGATGATATCCCACGTATGAAAAGAGACAGGAGCCTGCCAATCGTACTTACGAAAGCAGAGATATCAGCGATTCTGGATGCAACGCCAAACCTGAAACATAAAGCCATGATTGCTACAATGTATTCAGGTGGTCTTCGGTATCAGAAGTCACGCACCTTCACTATGATGATATTTCACGCACGAACAAAACCATACACATCCGCGATGGAAAAAGCCGATCTGACCGTTATACCCTGCTTGCTGACCGTACACTTGAGATACTTACAGAATACTGGTTTAAATGCGGCAGACCAACAGGGATTCTGTTTCCAAGTTCATGGTCTGGCGATTATCTTGTGAAGGACAGTGTCATTCAGTTCTTCCGTAAAAGTGCAAAAGGGCTGGAATTGAGAAGCATGTCTCTACACACTGTTTGCGCCATAGTTTCGCAAGCCATCTGTTTGAGGCCGGGTGTGACGTGAAATATATTCAGGCCCTTTGGGACACCGTGATCCAAAATCAACAGAGATTTATCTGCATGTAAGCAATAAAACTCTGCTTGGTATTAAAAGCCCATTTGATGAGATGGGTGGTGAATGATTATGGATAAATCATGTACGATACAGGATGTATTTGAACGGTTCTATCCTTCTTATGAAAAAACATGAGCTTCCCGCTCATCACAGAAAAACGGCTTATCACATCAGAAATTGCAAAACAGGTGCCTTTGGTGTAAATGTCAGTGTATGCGAGGACTGCGGATGTATCAGCATTCATAATAACTCCTGCAGAAGCAGGTGCTGTCCCATGTGCCAGGAGTTTCCGAAAGAGAAATGGATTGATGAACAAAAAGAGAACGTATTGGATGCACCCTATTATCATGTAGTATTCACAGTTCCTGAGGAATTGAATTCCATTATTTACAGCAACCAGAAGCTGTTATATGATGCACTGTATCATGCTGCATCATCCACTCTGGACGAGCTGGCGAAAGATGCAAAGTATCTGGGAGCTGATATAGGGTATATCTGCATTCTTCATACCTGGGGCTCTGCAATGAATTTTCATCCTCATATCCATACAATTGTTCTTGGTGGCGGACTTGATAAGGACAGCAAATGGAAAGATACCGGTGGGAAGTTTTTTCTCCCGTATGGGGTCATTGCAAAAGTGTTCCGTGGGAAATATTTGTGCGAATTAAAAAGCCTGTGGAATGATTCTAAGCTTAAATTTCATGGTACAGCAGAGAAATATCAAAACCACTATTGCTTCAAAGGACTTCTCGATGAGTGCTATAAAAAGACTGGGTTGCTTATTGTAAGGAAACATTTAATGGAGCACAGTCAGTCATAAATTATATTGGGAAATATACTCACAGGATAGCAATCAGTAATCATCGAATCAAATCCATGACGGATACGACAGTTACATATGCAGTAAAAGACTATAAAACAAAGGTCAGTGGAAAGAGAAAACAGTTCCGGGCGAGGAATTTATCCGCCGATTCATGATGCATGTTCCACCCAAACGATTTGTCAGAATCCGGCACTATGGTTTGCTGTCGTGCCGAAACAAGAGCAAAAGATGACGCATTGTAGAAATCTGCTTGGATGTAAAAATATATTTCTGCATTGAAAAATCGAAGTGCCACTGAAATGATAAAGCTGCTGTATAACATAGATGTATGCAGGTGTTCTTCCTGTGGCGGAAAAATGGTTCCACATCTTCCAGATAAGCATACACCATCTGTTTTAGCGCATATGAGATGTTAAAATATACAACTGAATACTTCAAAAACTTCCGCAAAGGGAGTCTGTTTGTCATGCCTAAAAATAATTCTTTTGGCAAAACCAGCTGTCAATAAAACACGAGATATGATAAACTTATAGAAGAGGGCAAAGATTGAATCCCCATAGCTATCGGCTAAAGGGACGCGACTTTGTTCAACCAGATAAAATCGAAATTGATGCAAACGAAAGGGCAGTTTGATAAAACCGCAAGACTGCTTTTCGTTTACACTAACTCGATTGTTTCCTTAACAATTTATAAAACTGATAAAGGAAAGCAGGTGTGTTTTATGGATAAGATTACAACAATCAAACAAAGTGCTAAGAGTATTCTCACAGGTAATATCGAATCGGCAAAGAATCTTATAAATAAGGAATATCCATTTAAGAAGTTAAAACCGGAGGAAGAAGCTATACAGATAAGGAAAAGTATGAGCAGTTTGTAAGAGACGGATTTATAGACAGATATACCGGGGAAAAGCTTGTTAATCCGGGATTGTTAAAGGTGTTATCATATTACATGCCGGATGCATTTCCATATCAGAGCCATTGGAAGATGGAAGAATGTCACAGTGCCTACTGGGAACTGGTCCCAACAATTGACCACATCATTCCTATTGCCATTGGAGGAGAGGATAATCCGTCTAATTATGCGACAACGTCTATGCTTCACAATTCAGTTAAGAGTAACTGGACATTAGAGCAGCTAAACTGGAAACTGTATCCTGCAGGAGACATTAATGAGTATGACGGGCTTACCGATCTTTCGTGAGACTTATAGAAAACGACCTTGAGCTTTTGATGATCCATACATAAAACGCTGGTATAAGTTATCTGTGTGAATGAAATAGAGACAGTTCCTAAATGTATATAACAATTGATTGTAAATGAAAGAGATAAGAGTATGCATATATATGTAGATGCTGACGCATGCCCTGTGATTGGGATAGTTGAAAGAATAGCTAAGAGTCATAATATTGCCGTAACGCTTTTGTGTGATACTAATCATTATCTTACATCAGACTATTCAGAAGTGGTATATGTGGGTGCCGGAGCTGATGCGGTTGATTTTAAGTTAATAAGCCTTTGTGAAAAGGAGACTTAGTAGTTACGCAGGACTATGATGTAGCTGCCATGGCATTAAGTAAGGGTGCATATGCCATTCATCAGTCCGGGAAAGGGTATACAAATGAAAATATTGATCTTATGTTAATGGAGAGACATATAAGTAAGAAGGCAAGGCGGGCAAGCAGTAAAAACCACATGAAAGGTCCAAGAAAAAGAAGTGATAAGGATGATTATAACTTTGAAGTCTCTTTTGAGAGACTAGTGGAAAAGTATCAACACTTGGATACCAGCCGGATGTCTGGAAGAACTGGAGTTAAATAAAAATTAGGAGACAGATATATGAATTTTGAATTAGCATGCCTGGAGGATTTTAATGAGATAGAAAATCTCTATTGGGATTTAATAGATAAAAGCAAAGAAGAACCTTCTTTTCCTGACTGGGAAAAGGGAGAACACCCTTCAGCAGATTTTTAATGGCCGGTATTGTACAGAAAGAGTTGTTCGTATTAAGAGATGAAGGAATTATTAAGGCGTGTGCCATAGTTAACAGTAATTCTAATAAAGAGTATAAAAGGGTAGCGTGGAAAGTAAATGAAAGAGATAATAATGTATGGATAATCCATGCTCTCGCAGTGCGATATGAGTACCGTGGTATGGGTCTTGCTACTCAATTTGTAAAAAACTTAATATCATATGCTAAGTTAGAAAACATTGAAGCCATTCATCTTGATGTAATAGATAAGAACACACTAGCCGACAAGTTATATATCAGAGCTGGTTTTAAATATGTAAGTACTGAAAACATTTTTTATGAGGTAGTTGGAAACAGGCAGTTTAGAATGTATGAGTATGTGATAGAGTAGAAAGTATTAGATATGCACATATAATGAGCATTATCTGCCTTATAGGAAGCTATAATGAAAAATCATAGTAAAGAAGGAACGATTGTGAATATAAGATATGCAACAATGGCTGATTTAGACGATATTGCATCGGTCAGATCCGAGTGTTTTCCTGTTTTAGAGGCAGCAACTAAAGAAGAATTTGAGCAAAGAATAAAATATTATGGAAATCATTTCTGGCTTATGTTTGAGGGGGAGAAACTGATTGCTTTTGTGGATGGATTTGTTACGGATGAAGCAGATCTGACGGATGAAATGTATGAAAAAGCAGCAATGCATAATGAGCATGGAGCATGGCAGATGATTTTGGCGTAAATACTCTTCCTGAATATCGCAGATGCGGATATGCGAAAGAACTGATTAAGAAGGCAATCTTAGATGCCAGAGAACAGAACCGAAGGGGACTGGTTCTAACCTGTAAAGAAAGTCTTGTTCCATATTATTCCAAGTTTGGATTCATTGATGAGGGATAACAGATAAATCCACTCATGGAAATGTTCTGTGGCACCAGATGAGATTGGATTTTAAATTAAGAAATAATGGAGTAAATCCTTCAGATAACAAAAATGTGACCGCACATAAGAAATTTGCAGCCGACAGAATACTATCATATTTTAAAGAAGAGTGGAAGGTGCTGCTTATAATAACAGTGTCCGGTCTTATATATAACTTCGGACTTTGCTAGGTCCATGGTTTGAAGGTAAGATGACAGGCTGTCTTATAGATATACTGGCGAAAAATGCTGTATACAAGGATATGCTTATACTTGTAGCTGCATATGTTGTATCTATCGGAATTGTGCAGGTATCAAGATATATAAAGCGTTTCTATGTAAGAAGATTTGCAAACAACGTCAACAGAAGAATGAAGAAAATATTGTATGGAACGCTTGTGTTAAAAGCAGGACTGAACTTGAAAGTGAAGGTACCGGCGATATTATGACAAAGGCAATTCTTGATGTTGATGACTGTGCCGAAGGTATGAGAAAGTTCAGAACAGAGGTGTTTGATACAGGAGTTGCTATGGCTGCATATGCAGGAATGCTGCTTGTATATGATGTAAGACTGGCAATTATTGCAATGATATTTCCACCTATATCTTATGTACTTGCAGAAAAGATGAAAGTTATCGTACAGAGAACAGGTGCAGAATATAAAAGACAGTCGGGAATATTAAGTAATGCCACACTTGACAGAGCTTCCAATGCCATAACCTACAGGGTATACGGAAGAGAAGAGGACAGAAGAATTGCATACGAAGATAATCTTTCAGCATATGAGAAATCTGCTATCAGGGCAAATATATGGAATTCTTCAATGACACCTTTATACAGAATTATTTCAATGCTTGGTGTAATTTTATATTATATTTTGGTAGTAAAATGTGCTTGGCATAGGCTGGAGAGGCTGGAATGTTGCGGCATTTACAACATTTCTTGCCTGCTTTATAAAGCTGTCTGACAAGTCTTCAAAGGCGGCAAAGCTGTTTAATGCAGTTCATAAAGCACAGGTTTCGTGGAAGCGAATTAAACCGCTTATGGTTATTCAGGATAAGGATACAGATTGTAAAATCAGACATCAGCAGAGCTTGAGGTGCAGAACTTAAGCTTTACATATCCTGATGGAAAAATGTATATAATGATATTACATTTACAGCGAAGCCGGGACAAATTATAGGTGTTACAGGTTCGGTTGCCTGTGGTAAGTCAACATTTGGAAAGACATTTCTTTGTGAATATCCATATGAAGGAAGTATTAGGTATAATGGAAATGAGTTAAGCAGTGTTGCTGATAATGTAAGGTCGGGAATAATAAGCTATCTTGGACACGACCCTGAATTATTTAATGACTCAATTAAGAATAATGTACTGCTTGGTGATGATTACAATGTAGCAGAATACCTCAAGGACGTATGCATAGATAGAGAGGTTGCCAAGATGGAAAATGGAGCTGACACGCTTATTGGTAACGGTGGCGTAAGGCTGTCAGGTGGACAGGCACAAAGAATAGCACTTGCCAGAACACTTTGTCATAAGAAGCCGGTGCTTGTGCTTGATGACCCATTTTCAGCGTTGGACAGAAGTACCGAGGAAAAGATATATAACAACCTTTGTGATATAGCAAAGAATAATATCGTAATTATTATGTCACACCGTCTGTATATGTTCCCTAAGATGGATAAGGTTATATGGATGGATGATGCGAAGGCAATCGTGGAACGCACGAGGAGATTATGTCACAGTGTCCGCAGTACAGGAAGCTGTATGAAACTGTAAGCACACAGACAGGTGATGGCGTGGCTGAACATACAGAAAATGTGATTAATAAAAATGCAGATGAAGACAACGATGCAATAAACAATAATTCATCTTCAAAAGAAAAAGATGTAGTACGAAAGAATATAATGAACAACCACAAAGATACGTTACAAAATACTATGGAAGAAAAAGATGTATCGTAGAATAAAACACAGAAAAAAATAAGAAAAAGGATATGGATAGCAATGAGCAGTAATAATATAAACGGCGCAGAAGTCAGTAAAAATAAAGACAATAATTATAATATTAATAGTGTAAATAATAAGAAAAATAATGGCAGCAAGAATTCCCACAACGTAGGTTCAATAATATTACACACTATAATAAAGAAAAAGGTTTTCTCTTGGAATTATAGTTTCAGTATGTGGTGCGATTATAACAGCTCTTTATCCACCACTTGTACTTGGAAAAATAGTAGATACACTGACAACAGGAAGTCAGGTGCCTGTATATCTTATATTTCTTTATATGGCATTTACAGTTATTACAGGTCTTATGGAAGCTGCAAGGGAAGGACTTCTTACAGTATTTGGACAGAATATAACACATGCGCTTAGAAGCGGACTTATGGAGCATTTTGTAAGACTTTCTGCTGACTCACTTAATAAGCAGGAGCCTGGCGCTGTTGTATCAAGGTTCGTAGGTGATGTTGATACAGTTGAGAACCTTTCACATCAGGAATTGTAAGTATGTTTGCAGATGCGTGTAAGATAATAAGTATTCTTGCAGTTATCTGGTTCAGAAACAAAGGACTTGCAATGGTGCTTATAGTACTTCTTCCATTTTATTCTGGTTTACAAGACACGTACAGAAAAATATGCTTGATGCCCAGTTGAAAAACAGACGTGCGGTAAGCCGTGCTTCAGGACACGTTCCGGAAACGCTTCACAATATCCGTACGATCCATAATCTTGGCAAGGAGAAGTATATGGAGAAAAGATACGATGAATATATAAGCGACAGCTACAAGGCTATGGAAAAGACCAACTTTACGATGCAATATATTCACCAGTTATCCTTATATTAAATGCAGTTGTAGCAGCAGTAGTTATGTTATTTTCAGCGTCAGGCAATGCCAAAGTCCTTACACTTTTGGTATGTCAGCAGGTACAGCAGTAGCAGTTATCAACTACATATCACAGATATTCTCACCAGTTGAAAGCCTTGGTATGGAAATCCAGACGATACAGTCAGCGATTGCAGGTGTAAAAGAATAAATGAATTCTTTGAACTTCCGGTGCTTGAGGATGTTAAAGATAATGCGGAAATAAAGAGTACATTAGAAGATAAAGCAGATGTAAAGAATGTGTCAGCAGGTGCAGAGGAGATAAAGAGTACATCAAAAGATAAAGCAGTTGTAAATAGTATGCCAGAAGCTAAGTTTTTAATAATGAAGAATTACAGGCAGAAAAGATATTTGATGATAAAATGATACACCATATGTTCAGTTCAATAATGTAACATTTGGATATGAGGCTGACCGCATTGTAATCGATGATAAGACATTTGTTGTAAACAGAGGTGAGCAGGTTACACTTTCAGGCAGGACGGGCGCAGGTAAGAGTACAATATTCAAGCTGCTTTTAGGTCTGTATAAGCCACAGAAAGGTTCTATCCTTATAAATGATATGAATTCTGCCGCAATACCGGATAACAGAAAGAGAAAAATATTCGGTTATGTGGAGCAGTCATTTCATATGGTTCCGGAACTATTAAGGACCAGATTACGCTTTACGACAAGAACATATCTGATGAAGCTGTTATCAAAGCAGCGAAGCTTACAGGACTTCACGATACGATTATGAGCTTTGAAAATGGATATGATACCCCGTGTACGCAGGAGGTATTCTCACAGGGACAGTGGCAGCTGTTATCAATAGCAAGAGCTACAGTTGCTAATCCAGAGCTGCTTTTACTTGATGAGATAACAGCCAATCTTGATGCCAACACAGAAAGAACGGTTCTTACAGCACTTAAAAATGTATCTGAGAACAGGACTGTTATATCAATCTCACACAGAGTTACAGCAAGGACAGGACGTGTTATAAGCTGTTAAATATAAATAGGTTGTTGCAAGAACATTATTTATATAATATGATTTTATGGTCAAAAGGTATTTGCCACTGATATTATAATATGTGGATATGTATTAAAATCTACATAAGGTATAAATTACGTTTTGTGCAACAGCCTCTTTTAATATGTAACATTTTTCCATAAAGGATAGGTGTAATATGTTATAAAAGGTATCAGCAAATAATACATTACAGAATAAGTAACAGTATAAATTTCAAAATAGATAGAAAAATTAATATATGTAATTAAATAATATATTTTATATTGATAAAATATACATAGCGTGCTATTCTATAACAATAGTATACTTAGTAAGTCTTAAGAATTATTTACAGACTAATATTGCTAAAGCAATTATCTATGCTGAATTCAGTATCATTACAATTAATCCCAAGGTTATTACAATCAGGCAGAGAACGCTTGTTTTATACATCCGCAGATGCTACAATACATTTATGATTATGTTATTCATAGTCTGCCTGATTGTGAAGTTATATTTACGATAAGGAGAATAATACTATGAATAATACGAATAATAGCACATATAAGGTAAATACTGATAGTTCATCGACTGTAACAAGAAGGTACAATGTAATGAACAATCCAGGAAAACAGCAGACGAAGCAATGGACATAATAGGAGTTAAAGCAGGCGAAAGAGAAGAACTTAAAAATGTTACAGGACTAGATACTACAAGTAAGAAAGAGCCTGCTTAAGCTGACAAATAACAGACGGATATCATAAGTCGGAGTTATTCCAGCAATAAAGCTTCAATTACCAGAAAGCTTTAGAAGCCAACGCAATTAATCAGCTTTCTGGTGGTTGAAGTTTTATTAGTGTCAGACACACGTAGCTTACTTTACTCTTTCTTCATCCTCTTAAGCTCCGGAAGCACAGTACATAACATCGTTACAAAACATATTCCCCGCCAATAACATTTGATACAGGTTCTGCCATAAATACTCGGAGGTTCCCATATTCAGGGCATATGGCATAATATATGTAAGCGGAACAACTATAAACACCTTTCTAAGGAGTGAGAAAAATATAGCCTGCTTCTTTGTTAAGTGACTTGAATACAGTCTGTCCTATATACTGTAAGTCCATAAATATAAATGCAGCGAAATACAGCTTCAGAGCTTCGACTGTGTCAGAAAGCAGGTCTGCATCGGAACTGAATATCTTAATAAGTGATTCAGGTGCAAATATAATAATACTCCACACAACTGCTGTATAACCCAATATCATAAGCGCCATTACAACAATAGCTTTTACCTTTGAAGCCCTTCCAGCACCATAATTATAGCTTAATATAGGAGAGCCCTCATTTATCGCATATATAGGAGTTTCAACAAGCTGGCGGACACTTGATACAATAGTCATAACAGATATGTATATATCCCGCCAGTAACTGAAAGTACATTATTACAGCATATTGTAACAAGGCTGTTTGTTATCTGCATAACAAAACCGGCAGTACCAAGACTTACTATATTTTTGCATATCCCATACATTCTGATAATTCATTTTTCCTTATAAAATGCATCTTAAGCTCAGACCTTCGTGTAAGAAAATACAATACAAATATGGCTGAAAAACTCTGTGATATTACAGTTGCAATAGCCGCTCCCTGACACCGAAGTTAAAGAAAAATATAAATAACGGGTCTAATATAAGATTCATAACCGCACCAATAGCAACCGATGTCATACCAACTGTAGAATATCCCTGTGCATTGATATACGGATTAAGTCCTACTGCTAACATAGAAGGCAGAGTTCCTATAAGATATATCATCATATATGGATAGGCGTAAACAAGTGCATCAGATGATGCGCCAAATAATATGAGAAGCGGTCGTGCGCATAACATACCTATAGTCATAAGAATAATGGCACTTATGCATACCATTGAAAATGAAGTATTCATAATGCGTGTGGCTTCTGTATCCTTCTTACGGCCTCTGTATATTGAAAACAAAGGCACACCGCCGCCTCCAAACAGATTGGCAAATGCTGTGATAATAACAATCAATGGAAAACATATTCCAACAGCACCTATGGCGGCTGTTCCAACCTCTGGTATACGTGCAATATAAATACGGTCTACCACGTTGTATAAAAGATTTAACATCTGGGCAACAAGCATAGGAAGTGCCGCACTCAGAATATTTCCCGTAACGGTTCCATTTTCAAAATCTATTTTCTTCATTTCTTATTATCCTGCTATTTCTTTTATTTTAACTGATTTTCAGGAAGTAAGCCCCATATCCTGCCAGTTCCATTCCGTTATTCAGCGCAATGGTTTCACCGTTTATCATATCAACGCAGGAGTCACATCCCATATTAAATGAAGCAAAATAAGGATGTTCGGCTGCATTTATGGCAACAAGCACACGTTCATCGTCACACTGGCGTAGGAACACACACTGTTCATTAGTGAGCACGACAGATGAGAAGTTTCCGTAATTTAACGCCTTTGAAGACTTCTTTGCAGCAGCAAGCTTTGATATAAATGTTGTGAGGTCATTCCACACAGGTATCAAAGGAAACACGCAGAGCAGGGTCGCCGTCCTCTTTTCTGCCAGTTGCTCCCCATTCACTTCCGTAGTATACGCAAGGAATTCCAGGCATACCAAAGGCAAGGGCATATATAAGAGGAAGGTGGTTAGCGTTATTCAGAATACTTGCAACTCTTGTCACATCGTGGTTATCAACAAAAGATAAAGATGTTTTCCTTTATACAAGGTCCACTGCTCAGGTCCGAACTGTCTTAATAAAGAGTGGTTAATTTCAAACATATTCATACAGTTAAAGCTTGAGTAAAGACCTTTGTAACATTCATAATTAGTGACAGAATGTAACATATCATCATTCATAATCTGGTTATAGTCGCCGTGAAGAGTTTCTCCGAGCAGGAAAAATCAGGCTTTAAAGTATCACAGAATGAACGAAGCCTCTTAAGAAAATCGTGGTTCAGGCAGTAAGCAACATCAAGTCTTAAGCCATCTATATCGAATTCCTCTACCCATCCCTTAATCGCAGCGAAAATGTGCTGTATTACATCCTCATTATAAAGGTTAAGCTTTACAAGGTCATAACAGCCTTCCCAGCCTTCATACCACAGACCATCGTTATAATTAGAGTTTCCGTTAAAGTCAATTCTTGCAAACCAGTTCACATAAGGAGAAGCTTCCCTATTTTTAAAACATCCTGAAAAGCCCAGAAACCTCGTCCAACGTGGTTAAATACACCGTCAAGCACAACTTTTATGCCTTCCTTGTGCAGATTATTGCACACCGCAGCAAAATCTTCATTAGTTCCAAGACGTTTGTCAATCTTAGTATAATCACGGGTATTATAGCCGTGAGTGTCAGACTCAAACACAGGAGAAAAATAGATAGCATTTGCACCTGTCTTTTAATATGAGAAATCCAGTCATTGACCTTTAGGATACGGTGGTTAAGAACACCATCATTCTCAAATGGTGCGCCACAAAATCCCATAGGATAGATCTGATAAAAAACACTTTCATATGCCCACATAGCAGTACCTCCATATATAGTAGTGTTATTGATATTATAACACGTAATGACGAGATATAGTGATTATTTGTTTAGGAAAATGTTATAAAATAGTAATATTTTAATTACCAAAGTATGTTGTAATAAATGTATACAATGATTTATACTTATAAAGATAGGAAAAGGTCAAAGTCCTTTTGCTTTTATGATAAAACTTTAGAACTTGGGACCTACCTAATAGAAAAAAAAATAAAAGCTGTGAATTATAAAAGAACAGGAGATAGGGAATGCTTCAGATTCAACATATACGCAAAGAATACAGAACAGGAAAGCTTGTTCAGAAGGCACTTGATGATGTGTCGCTGAACTTAAGGGATAGTGAATTCGTGGCTATTCTTGGACCCAGTGGTTCTGGTAAAACGACTCTTCTTAATATAATAGGAGGTCTTGACAGATACGATAGTGGTGACCTTATCATCAATGGAATATCAACGAAGAAATATAAAGACAGAGATTGGGATTCTTATCGTAATCATACGATTGGATTTGTTTTCCAGAGTTATAATCTCATACCACACCAGACGGTTCTTTCCAATGTAGAGCTGGCACTTACAATATCAGGTATATCAAGGTCGGAGAGAAGAAAACGTGCTATAGATGCGTTAGAGAAGGTTGGACTTGGTGAACAGATACATAAAAGACCAAGCCAGATGTCAGGCGGACAGATGCAGAGAGTTGCGATAGCAAGAGCGCTTGTCAACAATCCTGATATACTTCTTGCAGATGAACCGACAGGTGCACTGGACAGTGATACAAGTGTGCAGGTCATGGAGCTTTTAAAGGAAGTATCAAAAGACAGGCTTGTAGTTATGGTAACGCATAACCCTGAGCTTGCTTATGAGTATGCCACAAGAATAGTAGAGGTTAAGGACGGAAAGATATTATCAGATTCAGACCCTATTGATATAAGCGAAGAGATTACAGAAGAGCCGGTACACAAGAATATGGGAAAGTCTTCAATGTCATTTCTTACAGCACTTTCACTCAGCTTCCAGAACCTTAAGACAAAGAAAGCAAGAACCCTTCTTACTTCATTTGCAGGTTCGATAGGTATTATCGGTATAGCGCTTATACTTTCGATATCTAATGGTGTGAGTGGTTATATAAAGGCGATGGAAGAGGATACGCTTTCGGAATATCCTTTGCAGATACAAAGCACAGGCTTTGACCTTACGGCTATGATGGTCAGTGCAAGTGTAGACTCGCCAGATAATAAGAAAGATAATGACATAGGAGTAACCCCGGCTGTTACGAATATGTTTTCAAAGATGAGCACGAACGACCTTGCATCATTAAAACTTATCTTGAGAGCAATCCTGAAAATATAGATAATTATGTACATGCTATTGAATATAATTATGTTGTGACACCACAGATATGCAGAAGCGATAAGAATGATACTTATAAGCAGATTAATCCTGACAAATCCTATGAAATGGTGGGAATGTCGTCTTCTTATGAGAATTCTATGACATCAAGTATGTCAACCAATGTATTCTATGAGCTTCCAGCTAACAGTGACCTTTATAGTGGACAGTATGAAGTGAAAGCAGGACACTGGCCTGAAAGTTATAACGAATGTGTGCTTGTTCTTAATTCCAATGGCAATATAAGCGACAGGCTTGAGTATACTCTGGGCCTAAGAGATAGTACAGAATATGAAAATATGGTATCAGCATTTATGTCAGAAAAGAGATAGATGTGCCGGAAAATAATGACAGCTTTTCGTATGATGACCTGCTTGGAATGACATTTAAAGTTGTAAATAGTGCAGATTATTATGAATATGATTCAGAGTATGACATATGGAAAGATAAAACAGGTAATGATGCATATATGAATGATCTTGTAAGCCGTGGAGAGGATTTAAAGATAACTGGTATAGTCCAGCAGCTTGATGGAACTGCGGCAGCTATGCTTACTCCTGGAATTGGATATACACAGTCACTCACGAAACATATTATACAGTATGCGGCTTCAAGCGATGTTGTAAAGGCACAGAAAGATAATAAGGATACTAATATATTTACAGGTGAAAAGTTCGGAACTGACAGTCAGGATAATAAGTTTAATATGGAATCGCTTTTCCAGATAGATGCTGATGCGATGAGTAATGCATTTAAGGTGGATGACAGCATATACAATATGGATATGTCAGATATAAGTTCGCTTATAAATCTTGACGATATATCAGCAGGCTTTGATGCCTCAATGTTTGACAGTGATGTATTTGACTCTTCAATGTTTGATGATATCAGTTTTGGCGATATGTCTGACATTATGGGCGATGGAAGCTTTGACTTTGATATGGAAGTATGGATGCTGATGCTATAAAGAAGTTTATCAGTGATAGTCTTAATGACGAAGTGAAAGCAGATATAAACAGTATGTTATCAGGTTTTAAGGAATATATACTGTCCGATGGGGTATCTGCTAAGTTAGGCGCAGACATAAAGCAGCTTATTACAGACTCTGTTAAGGTGAATGTATCGCAGGACAGAGTGTTACAGGAAGTGAATAAGCTTGAAGAAAAGTATTTTGAGTATGTTAAGAATAATGGCATAGAAGATACAAGTGCAGACAGTGTATTTAAGTTTCTTCTTACCGATGAGGCAAGACAGCAGATAACAGCCTCTGCTAAGGATATTATGTCAGATGCAGTAGTTATTGATATATCTTACGAACAGTTGTGGAATATATTCCAGCGTGACGTGGCTGACGGATTTGTGGAATATGCAAAACAGAATGGCTATCCTGATGTGGATGGTATTCTTGATAAGGTTATAACCAATATGATAAACAGCCTTCAGGAGCAGATAACAACAGGTATTGAAGCTTCTATGAATAAGATGATGAGCAGTATTACTCTTAATATGCAGCAGGCCATGGAACAGGTTATGACACAGATGATGTCAAGCATGACAGAGGCTATGGTAAATGCAATGCAGCTTATGGGTAATAATATGACTAATGCATTTGGCTTTACAGGCACAGGTGCAGATATGGACAGTTATGACTTTGGCAGTGCATTTGGAATAGACACAGAAAGCTTTGCAGATGCTATCAAGATGAATATGAATGAGGATGACCTCTCAGACCTTATGATGTCACTTATGTCTAACACAGATACAGCTTCTTATGATAATAATATGAAGAAGTTAGGCTATGCAGACCTTGCAGTTCCTAGCGGTATAGATATATATCCTAAGGACTTTGAGAGCAAAGACCAGATAGTAAAGATACTTGATAATTATAATAATGATATGAAGAGGCAGGGTAAGGATGCACAGGTTATAAGTTATACAGACGTGGTCGGAACGCTTATGTCATCTGTTACGACTATTGTCAATGTAATAAGTTATGTACTTATAGCATTTGTTGCGATATCTCTTGTTGTTTCTTCTATTATGATAGGTGTCATCACTTATATAAGTGTTTTAGAGCGCCGAAAGGAAATAGGTATCTTAAGGGCTATAGGTGCTTCCAAGAAAAATGTATCAGCGGTATTTAATGCTGAAACCTGTATAATCGGTCTGTGTGCCGGTCTTATGGGAATAGGAATAACCTTACTTATGCTGATACCAATAAATGCTATTATACACGCAGTTTCTGGTGTTAATAACATAAATGCAGTGCTTCCTGTAGCACCGGCAATAGTGCTCATACTTCTTAGTATATTCCTCACATTTATAGGTGGACTTATACCTTCTAAGAAGGCATCAAAGAGCGACCCGGTGGCAGCGCTTAGGAATGAGTAATTGCAGGTATTAAGATTAAAAGCTAGTCAAAGAATGAAGAAAATTCATGATTGAGTATAAATGATGTTAATTATTAAACCCCTTGTGGGAATGTAGGCAATAATGTACATTCCCGCAAGGTTGATTCATTTAAAAGATATATTTTGATTGCAACTAAAGAGTGATTATGTTGTATCATATTTAAACCTTCTATATCTTTTAATAAAATTTTATGATTGTATTTATTTTATATTCTTGCCATTCCTCTTAAAGTTAAAAATTACCGTTAAGTGTATACTTGCGGATTAGTTCAAGTCCGCCCATTGGAGCACAGAACTTCTGATTATGTTTTTACATTCTTCTATGACATAATCAAGATTAAACCACTCAGCAGTTTCAACCTCCTCAGGCTGATAGGTAAGACTGCTTATGTCAACAGGCTTAGTATAAGCATAGACAAAAGCTATCTCACTATCTTTAAAGAGCTTATTATGGAATTCTTTTTGATAATTAATTACAAATGTATCTATGAATGTAAGGTCTTCTGGTACTGCCTGTATTCCAAGTTCCTCATATAGTTCACGTACTGCTGATTCACGGGGTTCTTCGCCAGCATGGATATGTCCAGCGCTTGATGTATCAAATCGTCCCGGAAATGAATCTTTTATCATGGCACGTTTCTGCATAAGAACTTCTACACCGGTAGGAGTATGGCGTGCTATCCATACATGTTCAGAACGATGCCTTATGCCATCTCTGTGTGCTATGCTTCTTTCAACAGTTTCACCTGTAGGTATTCCATGTTCATCAACTATATCAAATAATTCCATAAATATTACTTCCTTGTTTTAATGTATTATCTTAGTTAAATGTTATTGCTGCTGTTATTAATACTGTTTAGTTTTGCCTCAAGTTCAGCTATTCTTTCAAGGTCTTTTTGTGCTGCTCTTCCTGATTTTTAATAATTATCCTGACTGCTGATTTGTTTGTCTTTGTCATCAAGTTTTTCTTTCATTTCCTTCTTGAGGTTTTCTCCATCTCCTGATACTTCTTCCTGTACTCATCAACCATCAGTACCGCTGTGTTATGGTTGAGTATTCTTAATGCTTCTGAAAACATACCTAACACCTCTGGCCTTGCAAGATACTCATTCATCTCGTTAAATATCTCTGATAATTCCGGAAATATGTTCTGAATAGCTATAGCCTCATCTACCGTTTCTGTCACAAACAACGACAAGAATGCAAGTCTGTCCCTTAACATCTGGTCTGTCAAAGGCTTTTCATATACATCCTCATCATAATCACATTTCTTAATATCGATATTGCCTTTTATAATATCAGAATATCTGTATTTCCTGAAAGTGTCAAGACTAATCATATGGTATTTTTGTAGTAGCGGAAAATTGATGTGAGTGTTGAAGGTTGTTGTCCCAACGTGGAAATATAATTCTGGATTAGCAGAATTTATAAGATTAGAATTGCTGTTTTCAAACAGAACAATGGTATGCACATTCTTCATATCCTTATACGAAAATGTCTTATGCCCAAGTGTACTAATACTGTCACTGTCCTGCGAAATGTCATCACTATACCTTGCAGTCGAGGTTGCAGATGAAAGCCTGTGGTACTGCCTCATAATCGCATCAGCTGAGTAACAGCTAAGCCTCTCTCCGGAAACAGCGATGCAATCTTTTGCACCTCAATATTGGCAATACTTCCGTCAGACAGACGTACTATCATATCCATTATTATAAATGAGTCTTCAAAGCTGGAACTTTCGGATGGCAGTATATCAATAACAGTAACCTCCTGCCCTATGATACTGCTTACAAGTCTTGATAACCTCTCCCTGTGTTCATCACCATTGAAGAGCTTCTTAAAGAATGGGTCATATAACAGCGGAAGAGTCTTCTTACGGCTGATATAATCATTAAACCTGTCAGCCCAGCCTTTATTAGAAACGCTGCTTCTTCTGAAATTATCATATTGTAATGAAAGATTGGGATTATTGCGGACTGCCGATAAAAATCGTAAGAACTAAGATTGTCATTAACAGCTTTATGGCTGTCAGAGTTCATATCTTTATGTAATGAATTGTTCACTAATTGTACTATCGCATATATGCTGTTCTCCTTTTTAATTATTATCACTATGCATATTGATAATATATTTATAACATATACATAACATATAGTCAAGCATTAAAATACATAATATTTAAAATGTATATAAAAATATTGCTTGCAATATAACAGCACAAATGATATAGTTATTAACAACTTAATAAAACATTTTTAGAGTGAATTCAAAGAGTTCATGAAGGGGAGCACCACCAAGGGCGCTTTCTTTGTGAACTCTTTTGCGTATAATGACAAATATCAGTTTGCAGGTGAGAATATAAAATTACTTAAAATATACGCATAGACACTCATAATGTTTAGTTTAAAGAAAGAAGGTATTTTATGGCGGATATAACATTTAATGGCAAAAACGGACAATAAATGAAGACATCAATATTGCCACATTTATAGCGGATAATAATTATAAGCCTGAACATGTAGTTGTAGAGCTGAATGAGGAAATAATCCCAAAGAAAAGTACGAACAGATAGTGTTAAAACAAAATGATACACTGGAAGTATTAAGCTTTATGGGTGGGGGCTGATTATATTTAATAACTATAAATTAATTGAAGTAGCATAACAGGTTAAATTATTTTATATGGCATAACAAATAAAAACAGATAATAAAAATACACTAAAATATATGCAGAAATGAGGATTAACAATGAATAATAATACAAACAATAACACAGAAAACAACACAATAAACAATGTAAATAGTGAAAACAGCAGTCAGTCAAAGGATATATTTAAGTTAGGAAAATATGAGTTCACATCACGTTTTATATTAGGTTCGGGAAAGTACTCACTTGAGCTTATAGATGCGGCGGTTAAGCAGGCTGAGGCACAGATAGTAACACTTGCGTTAAGAAGAGCCAACGATGGCGGAATTGCAAACATACTTGATTATATTCCTAAAATGTCCATCTTCTTCCTAATACATCAGGGGCAAGAAATGCTGAGGATAAAGAATAGCAAGACTTTCAAGAGAACTTTGCCACAGCGATATGGTAAAGATAGAAGTTATAAGAGATACAAAGTACCTTCTTCCAGATAATTATGAAACAGCTAAGGCTACAGAAATACTTGCTAAGGAAGGTTTTGTAGTTATGCCATATATGTATCCTGACCTTAATGCAGCAAGGGATATGGCAAATGCTGGTGCAGCCTGTATAATGCCTCTTGCAGCACCTATCGGTTCTAACAGGAGTATGTACAAAGGACTTTATCCAGATACTTATAGATGAAATAGACCTTCCAATAATAGTAGATGCCGGTATCGGACGACCATCACAGGCATGTGAGGTTATGGAAATGGGTGCAGCTGCAGTGATGGCGAATACAGCAATCGCAACTGCAGGTGATATTCCAGCCATGGCAGAAGCATTTAAGAATGCGATAAATGCAGGTCGTGAAGCATATCTTTCAGGACTTGGAAGAGTAAAGAAAGATGGAGCAACCGCCTCATCACCACTTACTGGATATCTTCACGAATAAAATATTGTTAAATATATTTTACGGAGAAGATATAATGCTGGTTGATATCTAAGATTAACTGATATTGTATAAACTATAAATGAGTAAATCTGAAATGTTGCATAATTTTGTATATGATGTAAATACATAGAACTATTGTGATTTATTTAAATGTACTTGAGTTGAAAAACAACTTATTTTTGTGAAATTTCTTTATTTGCTCATTTATGGGTATAAAATAAGAATTTTAAATAGTTACAATCTAGTAATAAATATATATAGAAATGAGGATTAGTATGAGTACTAACGAAGTAAATACAAACAAATTAGATAACGAAGAAAAAATAAATAAAAAGAAATAGCCGATAATCAAACAGATGATAGAGCAATAAATAATAAAACGATAAGGAAAGCAAAGATTTACATATAAATGAAAGTATATTAAGTGAAGAGATACTTGAGGATTTAAAGAAAAACAGAACTAATCATATGGAATATATGCCAGATATGGAGGTGCTTGATTCTGATATAGATAAGCAGGTCATAGAGGCTATGAATAATTATGATTATGACAAATATACATCAAAAGATGTAGAGAATGCCATAAATGCAACAAACCGTACACCAGAGGATTTTGCAGCACTCTTGTCACCGGCAGCACTGCCTTATCTTGAGCAGATGGCGCAGGCAGCAAAGATAGAAAAAGAAAGACATTTGGTAATTCAATATGCTTCTTTACACCAATATACATAGCCAATTACTGTGAGAATTACTGTATTTACTGCGGATTTAACTGCCATAATAAAATAAAGAGAGCCAAGCTTAACTATGAAGAGATAGAAGAGGAGATGCAGGCTATTGCCAAGTCAGGACTTCAGGAGATACTTATACTTACAGGCGAAAGCAAGAAGATGTCGAGCGTTGAGTATATAGGCGAGGCTTGTAAGATAGCAAGAAAGTACTTTAAAGTAATCGGACTTGAAGTTTATCCTATGAATTCAGATGAGTATGCGTATCTGCATGAATGTGGAGCTGACTATGTAACCGTATTCCAGGAAACATATAATTCAGATAAGTACGAGACACTTCATCTGGCAGGACATAAAAGAATATATCCATACAGACTTAATGCGCAGGAGCGTGCATTAAAAGGTGGAATGAGAGGCGTAGGATTTGCTGCTCTCTTAGGACTGGATGATTTTAGAAAAGATGCTCTGGCAACAGGAATGCATGCATACCTGCTCCAGAGAAAGTACCCACACGCTGAGATAGCATTTTCATGTCCAAGATTAAGACCAATTATCAATAACGACAGGATTAATCCAAAGGATGTGCACGAGGCGCAGCTTTACAGGTTGTTACAGCATACAGGCTGTTTATGCCATTTGCAAGTATTACAGTTTCAACAAGGGAGTGTGCACGTGTCAGAGATAATCTTGTAAATATCGCAGCAACTAAGATTTCAGCAGGTGTCAGCACAGGAATTGGCAGCCATTCAGACGATATCGAGGACAGCGACAAGGGCGATGACCAGTTTGAGATTTCAGATGGAAGAGATGTAAAGAAGTGTATGACGACCTTGTAAAGATAGGCTTGCAGCCGGTTATGAGTGATTATATTTATGTAGGTTAACCAGTGTTTACTATCAATAATATAATCCTCAACAACGTTATGAGTGATTATATATGTGGGTTAGTAAGCAGCTAAAATGCATATTAAGTACAGATGAATCATGGAAATGCGTTGTAAATTGATACTATGATGAGAGTGTCAAAAGTAAATTTTGCCACTCACTGATGTAACCGGATTGCTCCATTGCTATGCAATTCCCGCAATCCTCGAACACCTCAAACTCCCATAAAATGGCGTGTTCACACCATTTTATTCCGTTTTAGTGTTTAGCGTGTCCCAAGTAAAAGTCTTTTCTGCAAGCAGAAACGCAATTTATACTTTTGACACTTACATCATACTATATAGAATAAAAGGAAAATGTATGCTAAACGATGTTATAGCAATTACAAACAGGAAGCTGTGTCAGAGAGATTTCTTAGAACAGATAAAAAGAGTGTGTGAGGCAGGACCAAAGGCTATAATACTAAGAGAGAAGGATTTGAGCGAAAAGAGTATACAAAGCTTGCAGAACAGGTGTATAATATAACTAATATTTATAATGTACGGTTAATTATTCATACTTATATTAGTGTCGCAGAGGAACTTGGACTTGATACAGTTCATATGTCTTTGCAGTATTTCAGAAAGTATAAGGAATATACAGATGGTATAGCAGATGCGAATAATACATCGGTTACGCCAGATAAATCAACTGATGCAAGTACATCAAGCACACCTGCCAGGATAGACTGTTCCATATATCCAGCAGATGAGCCAGAGGCAGTAAGTCATATTGTGTTACACAAAAAATAGGCTGTTCCATACATTCAGTAGAGGAGGCAGTCGAAGCACAGAAGCTTGGTGCGTCATATATAACCGCCGGTCATATATGCTACTGACTGTAAAAAGGACTTGCACCGAGAGGATTAGAGTTTCTAAAAGAGGTATGTGAGAGTGTGACTATTCCGGTATATGCAATAGGCGGAATAGATGTGGAGGTACAAGAAGAGATGAAGTAAAGATGTGGCGCTGCTGGAAGCTGCATAATGTCAGGAATGATGAGACTGTAGGAATTGTTTTGTCCCTGTTATAAGGATATATTTTATGGTTTATATAAATGAGCAAATCTGAAAATTGCATAATTTAATGTGCTCATTTATATTATGCAATATAAGTATCGGGTTCTTTTATGACATCTTGACAGATGGATAATAAATGTTATATTTAATAATAGTAACTATTATTGATATTGAATAATTTCTATAGAGGAGAATATTATATGGCGGTAGTTAAAAGGAGCAGGCAGAGAGAGGCTATTAAAGAATTTCTTATGTCAAGAAAAGACCATCCTACAGCAGAGGTGGTATATGAGTATGTCAGCAAAGATTTTCCGAATATAAGCCTTGGTACAGTTTACAGGAATCTTTCTTTCTTGTTGATAATGGCATGGCGGTTAAAGTGCCTTGTGATGATGGCTCAGTGCATTTTGATGGAAATGTAGAGCCACACTATCATTTTCAGTGTGTTGAGTGTGGAAGTGTGATCGACCTTGACTTTGATCCCAAAGAGGTTGAGAAAGCTTTTAATAATGCGGCGTCTAAAGGGTTTGACGGAGTGATTCAGGGAAATATTTCATTTTCTATGGCAAATGTCCTAAGTGTGCAGCGAAAATAAGTAATAAATATCAAAAATAATAATAGGAATTATTACTATTTTACTTGACAAATATAAAAGAATGTTATATTAAACTCACAAAACAGTAATAATTACTATTTTATAAATATTAAAAAGAAAAGGAGATTACGAATATGAAGTATGTATGTACAGTATGTGGTTATGTTCACGAAGGAGACTCACTTCCAGCAGATTATGTCTGTCCAGTATGTAAAGCACCAGCAGACAAGTTCTTAGCTCAGGGCGATGGTAAGGTATGGGCAGCAGAGCATGTAGTTGGAGTAGCTAAGGGCGTAAGTGAAGATATCCTTGAAGATTTAAGAGCAAACTTCAACGGCGAATGTTCCGAGGTTGGAATGTACCTCGCAATGGCAAGAGTAGCTCACAGAGAAGGATATCCGGAAATCGGTTTATACTATGAAAAAGCAGCTTATGAAGAAGCAGAGCACGCTGCAAAATTCGCTGAACTGCTTGGTGAAGTTGTAACAGACAGCACAAAGAAAAACCTTGAGATGAGAGTAGATGCTGAGCACGGTGCTACCGCAGGTAAATTCGACCTTGCAAAACGTGCAAAAGCTGCTAACCTGGATGCAATCCACGACACAGTACACGAGATGGCAAGAGACGAAGCACGTCATGGTAAAGCATTTGAAGGATTTTTAAAGAGATATTTTGATTAATTGATAGCAGGTTTGAAATAGTCTTAGAATTGCTTGATATAACAATTTATGAGAGACTGTGAAAAGAATAGTCACAAAAAAGAGGGACTGAGGGGTTATTATAAACCTTAAGGTCCTTCTTTCTATTATAATTAATTTGTAATGAAAATTAATTTTTGCTAAGGGTGGGGTAAAATCAGCTTATAATTTATTTTAAGTTGTATATTTGTGTCATAGTGTGTTATTTTATGGCTGATATTCATTAAAGGTGTCAATATCTTTTAGGTCACGTTAATTGGTTACAAATCTGTTATTTATGCATCTTTCAGCCTGATGATAGAAATTTTATTTAAAGTTTTTATCAGGAGCCAAGATGAAATTAGCTGCTATAAAAATACATTTACACAAATAATAGTAATTAGTGAATTTTACTAAAATAATTTTATATAAGTGTATAAATATGCGAAAATGTAAAAATATCAATAATTCAAGTGACTTTTATATGTTACTGTGGTATATTGTTAATATGTTTATTGTGAAATTATCTATATATGCATAACTTGTAAGCGAATATGTTAAATCTGATGAATTCATGCTTATAGAAGAATGATTGTATGTATATATGGAATGGGTGGCATATTTACATCTGACACCCATACATAATATATCGGTTGGGATGGATATAATACTATGGATGAGCGTTTAGAGTTGGAAGACAGAATTCTCAGAATGTTAACTTCACAGTATGTTGGTATATATCAGATAGATATAGCAGCCAGAAAAGTGATGTGTTTACATAATGAGGAAAGAGCATTAGACATGGATGAAGCTATTGAGCTTGATAATTGGATTCAGAGAATGGTAGACAGCTGTCATTGTGAAGACAGGAAAAGCTTGATGGACTTATATCATATGAAGCATTAGAAGCATTTGCAGAGAGTGATAAATCAATATTAAATAACGATGTAAGGCTTATGGATAAGAAAAGATATAAGTGGATGCTTATAAGTCTTATACACGATACCGCGAATGATAAAGATAGAAATCAGATAACTGTTACATGTAGAGATGTAACGCACAGATATAGGTATTATGATATTATAAAAAGAAAAAATCTTGAGTTAAAGAAGCTTCTCCAGACGACAGAACAGTATAAGGATGCACTTATGTCAGAAGCGATAGTATTATATCAGGTGGATTTTTCAAGGGACGTCATAGAGAATGACATATTCCAGAAGAAAAAAAAAAAATGTTAAGAGTACTTGATGCGGTTGGCATAAACACACCTTGTTCATATGATGAGTATTGTAGAAGATGGGATAAAAGGGTGTCAGAAGACACTATAGATAACTATAGGAAATTAGCAACTTCGGCTGCTATGATAGAGGCCTATAATAATGGCAGTACACTGCTGACACAGGATTACAGGACACTTGATTCGCAGAATGAAGAAATGTGGATTGGTAAGACTATATATCTTGCAAAGGATAATATTACTGGACATATTATTGGCATAGTCAGCTTAAGAAATGTAACTGAAAGATATCATCAGGAATATTTAAGACAGTCACTTGCAAAGCAGGCATCTCTTGACCTTCTTACAGGGCTGTATAATCATATTACGGGTGAACTGCTTATTAAGAGCAAGATGGATAGTGAAGCTTATCTTGATTCTGCATTTATAATATTTGATATAGATAAGTTCAAGTCGGTAAATGATACATATGGACACTACTTTGGTGATTGTGTTTTACAGCAGGTAGCAGCCAGACTTAAAGAGTGCATACGTGAAGACCACGATATAGCGATAAGGTATGGCGGTGATGAGTTTGTTGTGTATGTACAGTATAAGCAGGAGGATAATATACTTGATATAGTTGACAGGATATTTAATAAGGTATCGTGTGTATATGACGGATATAAGGTCAGCATAAGTATGGGTATCAGCCTTTCAAGTGATGGCGATATGCATTATTATGATATGTATAAAAATGCAGACAAGGCATTATATGAAGCCAAGAGAGGCGGACGCTGCCAGTATAGATTTTACCGTGATTGTAAGGCAGGCAAAGCTTAGATTATTAAGTTGATGTAATTAGAAATATGATAAAATAATAAGAGGTTGTTACACTGATTATTATTATAAGGTATTCAGACAATAAATATAGTATTAATGGTTCTAAACTTATTATCTGAATATTTTATAATTATATTTAATGTGACAGCCTCTTAATATTTTCTGTATTTGTCATATATTACAGTATGCATTACAATACTATGTTTATATATTTGCATATTTTTGCAAGTACTATTTATAGTATTAAAAATAAGTCTTTGTAATACTGAAAAACACAAGGATTTATATTTATAATGGTATATAAATATTACATATATATATCAATAAGCAGCCTTGCCGTCTTTTCAACATCCTCCGCCGTTATTCCAGAATAATTAACAATAGCTATATGTTCATATGCAGTACGATTGTATGAGCTGTCAGTTATATAATCTGAAAGAAAGGATATAAGGAGTCCTTTGTCGTAAGCTCTTTTTAAGTTCCTCATCAGAAACCGCGGTATCGTAACGCAGCAGAAAATGAAGGCCTGAGTTTTCTTCATATATATGAAGCTTATCCTTAATACTACTGTTCATAAGCTTTCCGATAAGCTCATCACGTATGTCACGGAAGTGGTTTCGCATACGGTTTATGTGCTTATCAAGGTAGCCCTCATCTATAAAGTGAGCAAGAGTATACTGCTCAAAGTTAGATACAGTGCAGGAATAGAAGCCTAACTTGCTTTTAAAGCATTTAAGCAGAGGCTGGGGCAGCACCATATAACTTATTCTTATGGTTGATGCAAGGCTTTTGGTAAATGTATTAAAATATATGACTTTGTCGGTTGCATCTATAGAAAAAAGTGATGGTATAGGTTTTCCTGAAGCCTGAATTCACTGTCGTAATCATCCTCTATTATATATCTGTCCGGTGACTGGTTCGCCCACTGTAACAGTCCGTAACGTCTGCTGATTGATGTGACAATACCAGTTGGAAAGTGGTGGGATGGCGATATCTGTATAATCTGTGAGTTATTAAGCCCCGCACAGTCCGGAATAACCCCTCATCATCCATATCCAGATAATTCACATTAACATCAAGTGAGCGGTATATATTGACTATCTTTTAGAACTTGGGTTTTCAAGTCCATATGATAAGTCACGTCCGAGGAGCTGGACGATAAGACCATAGAGGTATTCAGTACCAGCACCTATTATTATCTGCTCGGGACTCACAGTTATTCCACGGAACTCGTACAGATGATGTGCAATAGCGCTCCTTAACTGCATAACACCTCCGGTAGGTGGCACATTTAAAGTGTCGTCACCTTCATAAGTAAGGACATGGCGCATAAGCTTTGCCCATATGGAAAAAGGAAAGTTATCGTGTGGCGTGTGGCTTGAAACAAGATTAATAAATTCAGCCGGAGCGGAAGGCTTAATATAAACAGGATTATCTGAGTTATTGTCTGTATCAGACATACCTGAATTGGTTTTAGACACATTTTCAGTATTGTTAGTGTCTGGTGTCTTTATTACAGAGTAAGAACTCTGGCTTATATTATTGTTGATATCCGACACATAAAACCCCTTCTTAGGAAGAGAATATATGTAACCTTCTGCAAGGAGCTGTCCATATGCATTTTCGACAGTAACTACGCTTATACCGTGATTTTTGGCAAAGTCCCTCTTAGATGGAAGCTTGGTGTCAGGTGAAAGCTTTCCTGATATAATATCTTCTTTTATGCACATATATAAATATTCATATAAACTTCGTCCATTGCGGTTATTAAAAGAGTAGGTAAGCATAATAATAATCTCCTGAGGTATAATTGATGGCTGGTTAAAAGATACGTTACACCTTTAATGTACACAAATTGCTACATTAATATGCAATATATGATACTGGGGTCTTTCGTAAAAGCCGTAATACGGTTTTAAATCTTTTAATACTTAACATCATATTATTAATACACGTATAGTCAAGAAATATAGTTGCAATAAATCAAAAATATATACAATAGACAGTGAGAGCAAAAATATAAATATTGGAGGTTAGGAAAGTATGAGTGATTATATAATTTCGTGTTGTTCAACAGCAGACCTTTCAGAAAAGCATTTTCTTGAAAGAGATATTCATTACATATGTTTTCACTATGAACTTGACGGAGTTACATATATGGATGACTTAGGAAAGACTATGGACATTGAGGACTTCTATAAGGCAATGACAGAAGGCGCAGATACTAAGACTTCACAGATAAATGCAGATGAATATGAGAAGTATTTTGAAGACTTCTTAAAGCAGGGAAAGGATATACTTCATATTACGCTTTCATCGGGTATATCAGGAACTATCAACTCTGCACAGATAGCGGCACAGACTTTAATGGAAAAGTATCCTGACAGAAAGATATATGTTATTGACTCACTTGCAGCATCTTCAGGTTATGGTCTGCTTATGGACAAGGTAGCTGACTTAAGGGATGCCGGCATGGGCATAGATGAGCTTAGAGGCTGGGTTGAGGAAAATAAGTTAAGGGTTAATCACTGGTTCTTTACGACAGACCTTACATTTTTATAAAAGGTGGAAGAGTGTCGAAAGTGTCAGGTTTTGTTGGAAATCTTCTTAATATATGCCCTCTTCTTAATGTTGATTATCAGGAAAGCTTATCCCAAGGGAAAAGATAAGAACCAAGAAGAAGGTTATAGCAGAAACGGTTAACAAGATGGTGCAGAATGCTGATAACGGACTTGATTATGCTGACAAATGTTATATTTCAATGTCAGCGTGCAGACAGGATGCAGAAGCGGTTGCAAAGCTTATTGAAGAAAAGTTTCCTAAGCTTAATGGAAAAGTCCTTATTAATAATATAGGAACAACTATAGGAAGTCATACAGGTCCCGGAACAGTTGCGCTGTTCTTCTGGGGCAGAAAGAGGATTGATTAGAATATGAAGAAGCTTGGTTTTGGTGCTATGAGGCTTCCACTCATAGACCCACAGGATAAAAGTTCTATAGATATAGAAGAATTAAAAAGAATGATAGATACATATATGGCAGCAGGTTTTACATACTTTGACACTGCATTTACATATCATGAGCAGCTATCAGAAAATGCATTAAAAGAGGCACTTGTAGACAGATACGACAGGGACAGCTATGTTCTGGCAGATAAGATGCCGACAGTGCTTATTAAGTCGGGGATGAATATCCGGTGTATTTTAATAAGCAGCTTGAAAAGACTGGTGTTGGATATTTTGATTACTATCTTATGCACAATATGGGAAGGGACAGATATTTTAACACTGATAAATGGGGTGGCTTTGAGTTTGCAAAGAGGATGAAAGAAGAAGGAAAGATTAAGAACTTCGGTTTTCGTTCCATGATGATGCGGCTATGCTAGACCAGATTTTAACAGAACATCCGGAGGTTGACTTTGTGCAGCTTCAGATTAATTATCTTGACTGGGAGAATAAGATTATACAGTCAAGGGCATGTTATGAGGTTGCAGGAAAGCACAATAAACCGATAGCAGTTATGGAGCCTGTAAAGGGCGGAACGCTTGCAGACCTGCCTGATGAGGCACTAAGTATTCTTAAGGAATATAATGAGGATGCATCTACAGCTTCATATGCACTCAGGTTTGCAGCACAGCTTCCCGGTGTATTTATGGTATTAAGCGGTATGAGCAATCTTTCACAGGTGCAGGATAATATAAGAATTATGGATAATCCACAGCCACTTAATGATAAAGAAAAGGAATTGTTAGGTAGAGTTGTAGATATAATTAATAACAGAATATCCATACAGTGCACATCATGCGGATACTGTATGGAGGTATGTCCTAAGAATATTAATATTCCAGGGCTTTTGCACTGTATAACAACTATTGTATTAATAACAATTTTTCCAATATGTATCATGGAAGACTGACTATGGGAAGAGGAAAGGCATCGGATTGTGTTAAGTGTCACAGGTGCGAAAAACTGTCCCCAGCATATCAGCATACCTGATAAGCTTTCGCTGATAGCGGCACATGAGAAAAATAGATGATATATTCACTATATTGTTAAAGTGTGTTATAATCCTAGCCGGTATTTGCTTTTTCAGATAAATAGATTTTTCACATACGGGATTTGTGTCTGCGCGCACTTGACACAAAACCGTTATGTAAAAAGTGCGCAGAAATGAGGATTATTATGAGTATGAATATTGTATGTTTAGACCTTGAGGGGTGTTAGTTCCAGAAATATGGATAGCATTTGCAGAGGCAAGTGGTATTCCAGAGCTTAAAAGAACTACAAGAGATGAGCCTGATTATAACAAGCTTATGAACTGGAGATTAGGTATATTAAAGGAGCACGGACTTGGACTTAAGGAAATTCAGGAAACTATTGCAAAGATAGACCCACTTCCAGGCGCTAAGGAATTTCTTGATAAGTTACGTGAAACTACACAGGTTATTATTATAAGCGATACATTTACACAGTTTGCAGCCCACTTATGAAAAAGTTAGGATGGCCTACAATATTCTGCAATACACTTGAAGTTGCAGAGGATGGTACTATAACAGGTTTCAAGATGCGCTGTGAGCAGTCTAAGCTTTCAACAGTAAAGGCACTCCAGTCAGTTGGTTTTGAAACAATAGCAAGTGGTGACAGCCATAATGACCTTGGTATGATACAGGCAAGCAAGGCAGGCTTCCTTTTCAGAAGTACAGAACAGATAAAGAAGGATTATCCACAGCTTGAAGCATTTGAAGAATATGATGAACTTTTGAGGCTATAAAGAAAGCATTATAATTATGCATAGACTGATAAAGAGGGAAAATGTGTTATCTGACAGGAAAGATGCATTTTAGCCAGCCTATTATCAGAGGTGAGGAATATTAATATTATGTTTAAAGTAAGTAAAAGGAAAATGGACTGAATATCATAATCGTAGGCTGCGGTAAAGTAGGTGCTACACTTGTTGAGCAGCTTTCAAAGGAAGGCCATGATATAACAGTTATAGACAAGAAACCAGAGCGTATACAGGATATTACCAATATGTTTGATGTTATGGGAATAGTCGGCAATGGAGCAAGCTATTCTACTCAGATGGAGGCAGGAATAGAAGAGTCAGACCTTATAATAGCGGTTACTGACTCAGATGAACTTAATCTGTTGTGCTGTACAGTTGCCAAGAGAGTGGGTAACTGTGCAGCCATAGCAAAGTAAGAACACCTGATTACAGTGAGGAAACTGGCTACCTGAGAGAGAAGTTAGGACTTGCACTTATCATTAATCCTGAACTTGAAGCCGCTAAGGAGGTTGCACGTATACTTTATCTTCCAACTGCACTTGAAGTTAATTCTTTTGCACATGGACAGGCAGAACTTGTTAAGTTCAAAGTACCATCTGATAATGTTCTTAACGGATTAAGTATAGCTTATCTTGGTAAAAATATTACAAATGATATACTTATATGTGCCATAGAAAGGGATGGAGAAGTATACATTCCTAATGGTGATTTTGTGATAAAAGCAGGGGATGTCTTATCATTTGTATCAGAAAGACATATAGCAAGAAACTTCTTAAAGACCATAGGCTTTGCGACTAATCAGGTAAAGGACACTATGATAATAGGTGGAAGCAAGGCTGCTTATTACCTTGCAAAAGAACTTATTAACATGGGAATATCGGTAAAAATAATAGAAAGAGACAGGCAGAACTGCGAAAGATTAAGTGTCAAGCTTCCTAAGGCGATAGTTATAAATGGTGATGGTACAGACCCTGATATACTTAAAGAAGAAGGTATAGAGAGGGTTCAGTCATTTATACCGCTTACAGGAATAGATGAGGAAAATATAATGCTTACACTTCACGCAAAGCAGGTGTCTAACGCAAAGGTTGTTACTAAGATTAACAGAGTTAATTATAAGCAGGTTATTAATAATCTTGACCTTGGAAGTCTTGTATATCCTAAGTATATTACCTCAGAGGCTATTATTGCATATGTGCGCGCAAAGAAAAATTCTAAGGAAGCAATATTGAAACGCTTTATCATATGTTTGATTCAAGGGTAGAAGCCATAGAATTCATAGTTGAGGAGAATTCAAGGGTTTCAGGCATACCAATAAAGGACCTTAAGCTTAAAAAGATGTTCTTATATCATTTATCAATCATGATGGACATATCATTATCCCTACAGGTAATGATGAGATAGAAGATGGCGATACAGTTATGATTGTAACTAAGAATACAGGTTTTACAGATATCAACGATATTGTCATGTGAGGGATGAAGTACTATGAATAGGTCAATAGTAATATATGTTTTAGGGTATATATTAAAACAGAGGGTGTGCTTATGTCGCTGCCTTGTCTTGTTGCACTTATATATCAGGAAAAGGAGGCTTTGCATACTTAATAGTTGGTGTTATAAGCATACTTTTAGGCCAGCTTCTTACTATGAGAAAGCCAAAGGACTACGTCATATATCTTAAGGAGGGCTGTGTAGCAACGTCACTTAGCTGGATACTTATGGGAGTTGTTGGTGCCATCCCTTTATGATAACTGGAGAAATTCCATCATTTATTAATGCACTTTTGAGATGGTGTCTGGTTTTACAACAACAGGTGCAAGTATATTAAGCGATGTTGAAGTTGTTTCAAGGTGCAGCACAACATGGCGATGCTTCTCACACTGGATAGGTGGTATGGGTGTACTTGTATTTATTATAGCCATAGTACCATTAAGTGGTGGTTCTAATATTAATCTTATGAGGGCAGAAAGTCCAGGGCCATCAGTAGGAAAGCTTGTTCCTAAGGTAAAGCATACAGCAAGAATATTATATATTATATATCTTGGACTTTCTCTTATAGAGTTCATAATACTTCTTCTTGCAAAGATGCCGGTATTTGATGCGATGAACACTACATTTGGTACTGCCGGTACAGGTGGCTTCGGTATTAAGAATTCAAGTCTTGGCGGATATTCTGTTACAATACAATGGATAGTCACTGTATTTATGATTCTTTCGGAGTAAACTTTAATGCATATTATCTTATGTTATTTGGAAGTATTAAAAGGCTCTGACAATGGAGGAAGTAAGGGCATACTTTGGTATTATACTCACATCGATTGTCATAATAACTATAAATATATATTCAATGTGTTCAAGTGTGTGGGATGCCATTACAAAGTCGGCATTTCAGGTTGGTTCTATTATAACGACAACAGGTTTCTCGACAATTGACTTTAACTTATGGCCGCAGACATCAAAGACTATACTTGTGCTTCTTATGTTTGTAGGTGCGTGTGCGGGAAGTACAGGCGGTGGTATAAAGGTTTCAAGATTTGTCATTCTTATAAAGACTATGGTAAAGGAACTTAACTCTTATATCCATCCAAGGAGTGTAAGAAAGATAAAGGTTGAGGGAAAGCCGGTTGAACACGAAGTTATACGTTCTGTTAATGTATATCTTATAACTTATGTGCTTGTATTTGTTGCATCAGTCTTTCTTGTTTCATTTGAGGGCAAAGACCTGACAACAAACTTTACAGCAGTTGCAGCGACATTTAATAATATAGGACCGGGACTTGAACTTGTCGGACCTACACAGAATTTTGCACATTTTAATGTACTTAGCAAGCTTGTTATGATATTCGATATGTTAGCAGGAAGACTTGAGTTATTCCCACTTCTCTTATTATTCCATCCGGTTATTATTAAGGAAATGTTTGAGGATAAGAGAAGATATAAGAAAGCTAAAAAATGTCGTGAGTGCGATATCAGGATTTTTAGTTTAATGTGAATTGCAAAGCAATGAAGAAATATGAATACTTTGAGAGTGTAAACGTGAATTTTTAATATTAGAAATAAAACGGAGATAAAAATGAAATTCGTTATACAGAGAGTCAGCTCAGCAAGTGTGACGGTTGACGATAAAGTTATAGGAAGCATAGGAAAAGGTTATCTTATACTGTTTGGTGCAGGTGAGGGTGATACCAAAGATATGCTTGAACCTTTTGCAGATAAGATAGCAAAGATGAGAATATTTGCGGATGAGAATGGAAAGACTAATCTTTCAATCAATGATATTGGAGGAGAGATACTTGTTGTCAGTCAGTTTACGCTGTATGCGGATTGTAGAAAAGGCAACAGACCAAGTTTTGTACATGCATGTGAGCCGGTTCTTGCTAATGAATTATATGAAGAATTCGTAGAATTGTGCAGACAGAGAGTATCAAAAGTTGAAACAGGTGAATTCGGTGCGCATATGAAAGTATCGCTTGAGAATGACGGACCATTCACAATCGTGTTAGACAGCAGGGATTTTGAGAAAAATAAATAGTTGCTACGATTATAGACCGACCTATCTCGAAAATGTTATAAAAATTATAGATAAATATAAAATATACTTGATTATATTATTATATAGGTGTATAGTAGGCTATGTTAATAGGAGTTAGTTATTACTAAGCCGACTGTTGATTAACATCACAACAGAATATCAACTTCAGGGCAGGGTGCAAGTCCCTACCTGCGGTAAAGCCCGCGAGCGTTATGCATGAACTGGTGTAATTCCAGTGCCGACAGTATAGTCTGGATGAGAGAAGTTATATGATACAGTTTAACATTTTATATTAATTATTAATGTATATAATTAATATCACATTATATTAATAAGATTTATATTATAATTATTTCACATTATTTTATTATATAATCTGATTGGTTATCTGGTATTTAACAATTAATATATTATGATTTACTTATTATAATATTGATTATGATTATGTCTTGAGAATGATAAGTTCTCAGGATTTTTATTATCATTAAGGATTAGTAAAAGATTGCATCAGAGTATTCTTTCGTCAGGACATTTCCTGATAGATAGGATATTCTGGTGCATTTTATTTCAAATGTAATTAATTCTTATATGGTGTTATGGCAGATAGCAGGTTTAAAAGTCTTATTGTATATAGGCAGACATTTTAATACATTCTGCCATTTAACGCAATATGCATCAGTATATATGTAAGAAAGCAGGTGATATATATGTGTGAATACAGGAAAAAAGACGATGAAAAATATATGAGACGGGCCATAGAGCTTGCAAAAAGGGACTTGGCTGGACTAATCCTAACCCGATGGTTGGAGCTGTTATCGTAAAGGATGGGAAAGTAATAGGCGAAGGCTATCATAAGAAATATGGTGAACTTCATGCAGAAACGACGGCTTTAAAAACTGTACAGAAAGCGCAGAGGGGCAACGATATATGTAACACTTGAACCCTGTTGTCATCATGGAAAGCAGCCGCCATGTACAGAGGCAATAATAGAGGCTGGAATAAGCCGTGTTGTAATAGGTTCACTTGACCCTAATCCACTTGTCAGCGGAAAGGGAATAAAGATATTAAGGAACATAATATACAGGTTGATGATGAACTTGTGTGCAACAAAGAATGTATAGATATGAATTATGTATTCTTTCATTACATTAAAGAAAAATGCCATATGTCATAGTCAAGTATGCGCAGACACTTGATGGAAAAATAGCGACACACAAGGGATTGTCAAAGTGGATAACTGGTGATGCGGCGAGGGAAAATGTACATGTGGACAGACACAGATATGCTGCCATTATGGTTGGAATAAATACAGTACTTAAAGATAATCCAATGCTTAACTGCAGAAGTAAAACTATAGATAATCCGCATCAGCCGGTAAGAATAGTGTGCGATACAAAGCTGAGGACACCGTATGACAGTAATCTTGTTAAGACAGCAGAACATATACCTGTATGGATAGCAACCTGCTGTCATGACAAAGAGCGTATAAGCCAGTATGAAAAAGCTGGCTGTGAGATTATAGAAATGAATGGTGAGAAGATAGACATAGCACAGCTTATGCGTATCCTCGGTAAAAGAGGAATAGACAGTTGTATCTGTGAAGGTGGTTCAGCTCTTAACTGGAGTGTAATAAAGAGTGGCATTGTAGAAAGAATACAGGCATACATAGCACCAAAGATATTTGGCGGAGTGGATGCGCCGACACCGGTTGCAGGTATCGGTTTTGATACGCCGGAGGATGCAATAAAGCTTAAGGATTATGCAGTAACAAGGCTTGGAGATGACATTCTGATAGAAGGTGAAGTTGAAAATGTTTACAGGAATTATTGAAGAAATCGGACATATAAAGGCTGTGAAAAACAGACATTTTCACAGGTGCTTGTCATAGAAGCCTCAAAGGTGTTAGATGGGACTGATATAGGTGACAGCATAGCAGTGAATGGGATATGTCTTACGGTGACAGCGATAGGAAAAGGACAGTTCAGTGCAGATGTGATGCACGAAACGGTAAGGAGAACTTCCCTGAAAAATATACGAGCAGGTTCGCGGGTTAATCTTGAACGTGCGATGAGTGCAGATGGAAGATTTGGAGGACACATAGTATCAGGGCATATAGATGGAACCGGAACAATATCAGATATAAGAAAAGATGATAATGCCGTGTGGTATAGAATAAATGCAGATGACAGTATATTAAGATATGTTGTTGAGAAAGGTTCAATAACGATAGATGGAATAAGCCTTACGGTTGCCACTGTGACAGATAAGTACTTTGAGGTGTCGGTAATACCACATACAAGAGAGGTGACAATACTTGGTGATAAAAGGCTGTCGGATGTGGTTAATCTTGAAACAGATATAATTGCCAAATATGTTGAGAAGCTGTTATGTCCGTATGGCGGCAGCAGGACAGTATTAGATAATGGTGATTATAACCAGTCATTTAATAATAGCAGTAATGCTAAGAGTAAGATTAGTAATAATGTTAATAGCAATGTTGATATTAAAAGTAAAAATAGTGGTATAACTAAGGAATTCCTGTTAGAAAATGGGTTTTAGTTGTTATGGATATAGAATATTTATTATATTTCCAATCTATATATTATTGATATGAGGTATATATGGTTTGATTTATTAATATTGAAAAATATGTTTTTAACGCGGATATGCTTGTGCAATATTTTAAATTTGCTTATTTATAGAATAGGAAATTAAATTTAAAGTAAGTCAGATAATATATCCAACAGATATAATTAGACTTAAGTATATTTAAAATTAGTCAATGATTTGTGAATAAAGTATATGAAAGGAGTAGTTTATGTTTGAATTTAATACAGTTGAAGAAGCAGTTAAAGACTTAAAAGACGGAAAGATTATCATAGTTACAGATGATGATGACAGAGAGAATGAGGGCGACTTTATATGTGCGGCAGAATATGCCACAACAGAAAATATTAACTTTATGGCGACCTACGGAAAAGGTCTTATATGTATGCCTATGAGTGAAGAATTAAGCAGAAAGCTGTGCTTTCCACAGATGGTATCGGAAAATACAGATAATCACGAAACAGCATTTACAGTGTCAATAGACCATATTGATACAACTACAGGAATATCAGCGCAGGAGAGAGTTATACGACAAGAAGTGTTGTAAGTGACACTGCCAGACCACAGGACTTTAGAAGACCGGGACATAACTTCCCGCTTGTGGCAAAGAAAACGGAGTTCTTGAAAGAAACGGACATACCGAGGCAACAGTTGACCTTATGCGTATAGCTGGCTTAAAGGAGTGTGGTCTGTGTTGTGAGATTATGAGAGAAGATGGAACAATGATGAGAAAGGATGACCTTGTAGAGCTTTCCAAAAATATAATCTTAAGTTCATCACAATAAAGGCTATTCAGGAGTACAGAAAAAGAAAAGCTTGTTGAGTGTGTGGCTGTGACAAAATGCCAACTAAGTATGGTGAATTTGTGGCACACTGTTATATCAATAAGCTGAATGGTGAACATCATGTAGCACTTGTTAAAGGTGATATAGGTGACGGTAATAATCTTTTATGCCGTGTTCATTCAGAGTGTCTTACAGGTGATGCATTTGGCTCGCTCAAATGCGACTGCGGACAGCAGCTTGCTTCAGCCATGACACAGATTAATGAGGAAGGCAGGGGTGTTTTGTTATATATGAGACAGGAAGGAAGAGGTATAGGTCTTGTAAATAAGTTAAAGGCATATGCACTTCAGGATGAAGGAATGGATACACTTGATGCCAATATAGCGCTTGGCTTTCCGGGTGATATGAGAGAATATTACATAGGCGCACAGATACTAAAGACCTTGGCGCTAAGACATTAAGGCTTCTTACCAATAATCCTGATAAGGTATATCAGTTATCAGACTTTGGCATGCAGATAAGTGAAAGAGTTCCGATTAAGATGGAAACAACACCTTATGACGGCTTCTATCTTAAGACAAAGAAAATAAGGATGGGGCATATGCTGTAAATTACCTGAACGATGTATTTGGATTGTTACGTAATTCGCGTAATCATTATAGATGAATATATACAAAAATTAGTTATTATTATTGTCAATTTAGATTGATTTAAAGATTAAAATGATGTTGGGGTCAAAGCCCTCAACTATGATACCAACGGATTGTTTCGTGCTGCGCACTCCCACAATCCTCCCAATATTTGCACATCACGGGATTATCATCCCACTTTTATGCTCATATTGGGGCGCAGCATAAGGTCATTCACCCACTTATGAGCAAGCTCATGTTGGTTTAGACCTTTGACTCTGGTATCAATATATAAATTCAAAAGGAGAATAAAATAATGAGAGTATTAGAAGGTAAATTAGTAGACAATGGAACAAGAGTAGGAATCGTAGCAGCCAGATTTAATGAATTCATCGTATCAAAGCTTATAGGCGGTGCGCATGATGGTCTTGTAAGACATGGTGTCAGTGAAGACAATATTGACCTTGCGTGGGTTCAGGAGCATTTGAAATTCCACTTATAGCTTCAAAGATGGCAAAGAGTGGAAAGTATGATGCGGTAATATGTCTTGGTGCTGTTATACGAGGTGCAACAAGCCATTATGATTATGTGTGTGCAGAAGTTTCAAAGGGTATAGCAAATGTATCGCTTAATTCAGATATTCCGGTTATGTTTGGTGTTCTTACAACAGATACTATAGAGCAGGCTATAGAACGTGCAGGTACTAAGGCAGGTAATAAGGATTTGAGTGCGCAGAGGGTGCTATTGAGATGGTTAATCTTTCGCGTGAGCTTGAAAAATAAAACAATTAAAATAAGCCATAACCCAGATTGGTTATAATATCTGGGTTATGGTTTATTAAATATATTATTTTGATGTGTTATATGAAGAATTAATGCATCTTTGTTGTACATAAGATGCATATACATAGCATCCTGAGCGCGGATGGCATTATGTTCTGCGATAGCATCTGCTATTTCACGATGGGTTTCAATAGTTTCGGTTTTAAGAATATTACCGGTTGTTTCAACAAAAGAGAATAGAACTGTTGATTATCGGGATTAATCTTGGAATGACAAGATTTTTACTGCCCATTGCAATAGCAGTGTGGAATTCTATATCTTTTGTACATGGTCTTTTTGTTCCATAAGTTCTTCCACTTCATCACATAATTTAATAATTTTATTAATATCATTTTATCAGAATAAGTTGCTGACATAGCAGCAATAGAAGGTTCAAGTAAAAACGTATTTCAAGCAGGTCCTGTACAAGTTTCTTCTTATCCGATATAAATGTGAAGCCAAAAGGGTCGTCAACTATACCGGGTGAAGAGGCTACATATGTTCCAGAGCCCTGCTTAATAGTTACAATATTGCGGGATGCTAAAGCTTCATAGCTTCGCGCAGAGAACTTCTTCCGATATCAAGCTGTTTTGATAGAATGGCTTCGTTAGGAAGCTTATCTCCTGGTTGTAAATGCTGGTCTAATATAAAAGATATTATGTCTTCTGATATTTTTGTGGGAGATTTTTTCGTCTGTTTCAGAATTCATCATATGATTTCTCCGTTTCTTTTGTAATTCATTTTATATATAAGATGCTAAAATAGCATTATTTCACACATTTTATATTATAACGTCTTTTAAATGTCAAAATAAAATATGCACAAAAATCACGAAAATAATTGAACATTTTACGATATTGCACATTTGAATAAAACGTATTATATTAAATACATCAGATGAATTCCGGATAAATTGATGAAAAATCAAAATAACTATTAAAATAGCGAAAAAGGTCTGATGTTTAAACATGAATACATCAGATGATTAGGATAATTTATTATGGAGCAGACAGTATTTGTTGCCAACCCGACAAGACTTCTTATAGCGGCGGCAGTCGGGATTGTAGTTTTATTATTGTTGATAATAAAGTTTAAGCTTCATCCGGTTATATCAATGATGATAGCGGCGATTATTATAGGGTCGGCGCTGGAATGCCACTTACAATGATATCAGATACAGTTGAAAGGGTGTTGGAAAAACACTTCAGGGAATAGCATTGTTAGTAGGCCTTGGCTCTATGTTTGGCGGCATCTTAGAGGTAAGCGGCGGAGCACAGAGAATAGCACAGACACTTATAGATAAGCTGGGGCAGAAAAAGCTGGCGTAGCATTAGGAATTACAGGTCTTGTTATAGGTACTACAGTATTTTTGAGGCTGGAGTTGTAGTTCTTATACCACTTGCATTTAGTGTGGCAAAACAGACTAAGAAGTCAACATTATATTATGCAATTCCACTTCTTGCAGGTCTTGCAAGTGGATATGCATTTGTTCCACCATCAGCAGGTTCGGTGCTTGTTGCAGACTCACTTGGAGTTAATCTTGGTGTAATGATTATGGTAGGAATACCAACAGCACTGATATGTATGGTTGTTGCGGGTGTTATATGGGGAAGATTTATAGGAGATAAAGTGTTCACAAAGCTTCCTGTAAATGTGGAAGAGATAAAGGATGAGCCTAAGGAATTACCACCATTCGGACTTGTGCTTGGTGTAATACTCATTCCGCTGGTACTTATACTTATAAGTACAATATCCAAGTATCTTCCTATTCCTGCAAATGTTCAGAATGTACTTGCATTTATCGGTAAGCCATTTCTTGCATTGACAATAGCAACACTTGCTGCAATGTATTTCCTTGGAATTAAACGTGGTTATACAGGTGAACAGTTAAAAAGATACTTGACCATTCATTAAGACCAGTTGGTATGATACTTCTGGTAATAGCAAGTGGTGGTGTAATAAGATGGATGCTTCAGGACTCAGGACTTGGAGATAATAGGACCAGCACTTGAAAAGAGTGGTATGCCTCTTATTCTTGTAGCATTTCTTATTGCACTTCTTGTAAGAGCATCTGTCGGAAGTTCTATGGTTGCTATGACTATGGCATCAGGAATAATGGCAACTATGCCTGCAGTTATGGCAACAAGCATGTTATACAGAGCAGCAATGTGTTGTGCAATATGTGGAGGTGCTACAGCATTAAGTCACGTTAATGATGCGGGTTTCTGGCTTGTTGGAACATTTCTTGAGATAGATGAGAAGACAACATTGAAATCGTGGACAGTTATGGAAACTTTAATAGGTGTAACAGCATTAATTGTAAGTCTGATTATTTCAATATTTGCTTAAAGGTAACTTAATGAAAGGTGTTAAACAGGAGGTTACATAATGGTAAGAATACCAGTATATTTAAATAATATGACAGATGCCAAACATCTGGTTCAGATAGCAGAGGCGTGTAAGAATGATGTTGATTTAATATGCGGAAGATATGTTGTAGATGCTAAATCAATGTTGGGTGTATTCAGTCTGCCTCAGTTTGATAATGTTGAAATGAGTGTAGATGAAAGTGAAAAAAAAGTATATCACAAGCTTGAAAAGATGAATTTGTTAAGAAATTAAAAATTAAATTAATATATTGAATAAAAGAAAGGCAGGTAAATATTATGTGTTTAAAAGTCAGGAAATGAGAAAGTCAGCTCCAGAGTTAGACCCTTTAAGAATAGGTACAGGCTGGAAAAAGAGGATTTGGGAAAAGTACAGGTTATGGTAGAAAGTACATATGGTGACAGCCATCCGGGAAGCGGACATCTTAATATATTAGTAGAAGAAGTCCGTAAAGGCATAGCAGAGGAAGGCGGATATGGTGCAAGATATTACTGTACTGATATATGTGATGGAGAGTCAGGGAACAGATGGTATTAATTACAGCCTGGCAAGCCGTGAAATGATCGCAAACATGATCGAGATCCATGCAAATGCAACACCATTTGATGCCGGTGTATATCTTTCAAGCTGTGACAAGGGTGTACCGGGAAATCTGATCGGACTTGCAAGAGTAAATATCCCTTCCGTATTTGTTCCGGGCGGAACCATGAATGCGGGTCCCGATATGCTTACATTAGAGCAGCTCGGTATGTATAGTGCGCAGTATGAAAGAGGTGAGATCGACGAAGAGAAGCTTGACTGGGCAAAATGCAATGCCTGCCCAAGCTGTGGAGCCTGCTCCTTTATCGGAACAGCTTCTACTTTACAGATTATGGCAGAGGCACTTGGACTTGCATTACCGGGAAGCGCACTTATGCCAGCAACAAGTCCTGACCTTCTTGAATATGCCAGAGAAGCCGGAAGACAGTCAGTAAGGCTTGCTAAGATGAAAGATATGAAACCATCAGATATAGTAACTATGGATAGTTTTGAAAATGCAATTCTTGTCCATGCAGCTATATCAGGAAGTACTAATTGTCTTCTTCATATTCCGGCTATTGCACACGAATTTGGAATAGAGATTACAGGTGATACATTTGACAGATTACACAGAAATGCAAGGTATCTTCTTGATGTAAGACCAGCAGGTCGCTGGCCGGCAGAATGTTTTATTATGCAGGTGGAGTTCCAGCTATTATGGAAGAGATAAAGCAGCATCTGCATCTTGATGTTATGACAGTTACAGGCAGGACACTTGGTGAAAATCTTGAGGAATTAAAGAATAATGGTTTCTATGAAAATGTGATAAATGGCTTCAGGAATTCAATAAGAGATATAATATAAATATTACAAGATACGATATTATCCGTTCATATGATAATGCTATAGGAACTGATGGAAGTATTGCAGTACTTAAGGGAAATCTTGCGCCAGAGGGAGCAGTTATCAAACATACAGCCTGCCCTAAGGAAATGTTTAAGTCAGTATTAAGAGCAAGGCCATTTGATAGTGAGGATAATGTCTGGATGCAGTTCTGAAGCATAAGGTTCAGAAGGGTGATGCAGTATTTATAAGATATGAAGGACCTAAGGGAAGCGGAATGCCTGAAATGTTTTACACATCAGAGGCGATAAGCAGTGATAAGGAATTAGGAAAAAGCATAGCATTAATCACAGATGGACGTTTTTCAGGTGCTTCAACAGGTCCGGTTATCGGACATTGTAGTCCGGAAGCTGTAGATGGAGGTCCTATAGCACTTGTAGAAGAAGGCGACCTTATTGAAATAGATGTTATGGAAAGGAAATTAAATATAATTGGTGTTGCAGGTGAACATAAGTCAATGGAAGAAATTGATGAGATATTAAAGGAAAGAAGAGCAAAGTGGACACCAAGAAAGCCTAAGTATGAAAAGGGTGTGTTAAGATTATTCAGCGAGCATGCTGCAAGTCCGATGAAGGGTGCATATCTTGAATATTAATTAATATTATTCTCAATTGTTTTACCAGTAACTCAGAGAAAGGGTTTCCAGAAAGCATGGGATGAGGTTGACCATGAAAGTAATCCATCAGGAAAGATATATTATATGTATCAGGGAGATGATTATGTAACTTATTATTCTGATGTGGATTACACAGACTGGGGAATACGTGTTACGGAAAATCTGAGTGAACAGAGGGAGACTGGCAGGGCATATAGTTTTATGTTGGGACTTGTTCTCTTATTCCTTGTGCTCTGTCTGTTTGTTGCCCAGATACTTGTAACTAAGAATATAATGACACCTATTGAAAATATAATGTCTGTTTTGATACTATTAAGAAAACACAGGACTATTCTATACGTATTCCTGAGTCTAACAGTACGGAGATGAGCCGTCTGGCAGATGAGATTAATGAGCTTCTTTCTCATATAGAAGGAAATATAATATAAAAATTGTATAATGATGGCTGTATATAATGTGAAAAAACGGTATAGTGATGGTTATATATAATAATAAAACTGGCTGTGCTCTGGCGGTATCAAAACCGCCAGGGCACAGCCGTTTTGCTGTTAGGCGGGTCTAAAAGTCAAAGTCTTATCGTGCAAGCACGAACGGCTTTTGACCTCTTGCCCCTTACATCATATTATTATGTCAGTATAAAAGCAATTTACGCATTTTCATAAGTATTGCATACAATGACCTTGAGAGTATGCTGGCAACGATGAAGCATACTACAGCTTCAATAGCACCCTGTGTTCCAACGAAGGCAACTACGAATGTAAATGGATTGCCAACGCCGAACTTAGTTACATAAGTCTGTATAAAGTCTGTTCTGTAGAAAAGTGCTACAAGTGTACTCATAAAGAGAAGTGTGTTAAGAAGTGGGCATGCAAGACTTGCTATATAATAAGAAATCTTCTGTACACTTTTATGTTGTGAAGAGCCTTAAAGATAAGACCTGTAAGTAAACCTTCAAGCATTCTTGGAACAACTGTAAGTATTATAGTGAATACAGGATTTAAGTTAAATAATGCAAATGTAAATACGGAACCACCAGTAACTGCCTGATAAAGGCTTGTAAGACCGAATGTAAGACCGCATATAAGACCACCTACAGGTCCAAGTAAAATAGCGCCTACAGCTACAGGTATAGTAAGAAATGTGATGGTAAGACCGGGAAGCTTGATGTAGCCAAGAGGTGTGAAAGCCATAATAATAATGATAGCTATCATTGCTGCAAGCTCTACCATGTACTTAGTGGTAAATGTTTTCTTTGCCACTGCTGTGTTGTTTGTTTCAATGTTACTCATAATATTCTCCTTTTCGTCTGATAAAATGGTACAACTCACCTGTCTTTCAGACATTTATTAGTAGCGTTTAATCATGGGGATATACTCAGAAATATTATTAATAAGATAATAAAATAATAAAATGTTGATACATCTGATATTAATACATAAAATGTAATGTTTACACGCCGTAAAGGTCGCGCATCATTATGCAGGTTATGTGAAATATAAAAATATTAAATAAATATATTCTGATGCATTTTCTGATGAATAACGCTCAATGCGTATAATAACATAGAAGGATATTGTATACAAGATATATTTTGCTTTAAATCGCATACATTAAGTATAATTTAGAATTACTGTTTAGAAACACTTAATAAATGCTTTTATTTCCTTAATTTACATATTTTCTCAATAATGCTATTATTGTCTGATATTGATTATATTATAAATAAAGAGAGTTTAAGGAAAGAAAGGGACGGTTATGAGCAGAATATTAAAAGTATTGCTCCATACTGGAAGTCGGTTATCATAATACTGATACTGCTGATATTGCAGGCAAATGGTGACCTTGCACTTCCACAGTACACATCTGATATCATCGATGTTGGTATCCAGAATGGTGGTATAGGGCACAGTATTCCAGAAAAAATAACTAAAGATGAATATGAGATAGCCAAGATGTTTATGACGGATGAAGAAATAAGTATATGGGAAAGCTGTTATGAACAGGATGGCGATATTTACAAGCTTACAGAAAGAATGAAAAAAGCTTGATGAATATGATGATACATTGGCGATGGCACTTATTATCAATAATCAGATGTCATCAGTGACAGCAACACAGTTCAGAGAGCAGATGGCAGCACAGATGGGAGTTGATGCTGGCACACTTTCTAACGTATCAGTTGCTGATATTGGCAAGAAGATAGGAGTTGAATTGGACTCTTTCTATGTTGATATGGAGAATTCAGATGGTGATATGGTGCCGACTGAGTGCGTAGATATGAGACAGATATTCAAGGCTATGTATGACAGAGACCAGATGCCTAAGGATACATTTATATCTATGAGAGACAGCTTTAAGACAACATTTGACACTATGGGTTCATCACTTGTTTCATCTATGGAAGGGCATATGCCAAGTCTATGGATGCAAAGGCAGGCATGGATATGAAGGCTATACAGACACGTTATCTGTGGGTATCAGGTGCCAAGATGGTAGGTATAGCGCTTCTTATAGCATTATGTACAGTATTAGTAGCATTTTGCATCACGCGTTGGTGCTGGTGTAGGCCGTGACTTAAGAGGCAAGGTTTACAGGAATGTTATGAGCTTTTCTAATGCAGAGCTTGATAAGTTCTCGACAGCTTCACTTATCACACGTACAACTAATGATGTACAGCAGATACAGATGGTATGTGTGCTTGTATTAAGAATGGTACTTTATGCACCAATAATAGGTATCGGTGGTATTATAAAGGTTATGTCAACAGGCGCAGGAATGGAGTGGGTTATCGCTCTTGCAGTTCTTGTTATTGTTGGCTTTGTACTTGTTCTTATGGCAGTTGCTATGCCAAAGTTTAAAAGATGCAGAAGCTTGTTGATAATGTCAATCTTGTATCAAGAGAAATTCTTACAGGACTTTCAGTTATAAGAGCATTTGGAAGAGAGAAGAAGGAAGAAGAAAGATTTGATAAGGCAAATAAAGACCTTACAAAGACAATGCTTTTACTAACAGAGCTATGACATTTATGATGCCAGTTATGATGCTTATTATGAACTGTCTTTCTGTTGGAATAGTATGGGTGGCTGCACACAGAATTGACAGCGGTGTTATGCAGGTAGGCTCAATGACAGCATTTATTACTTATGCAATGCAGATAGTTATGTCATTCCTTATGCTTACTATGATGTCAATTATGCTTAAGAGCTATTGTTGCTGCTGACCGTATAGACGAGGTTATTAACACACAGTCGTCTATAAGGGACTGCGATAATCCTAAGAGCCTTAAGGCACATAAGGGATTACTTTCATTTAATCATGTGAACTTTAAGTATCCGGGTGCATCTGAAAATGCGCTTGAAGATATTGACTTTGTGGCAGAGCCGGAAAGACGACTGCTATCATAGGAAGTACGGGATGCGGAAAGTCAACACTTGTTAATCTTATTCCAAGACTTTACGATGTCACAGAGGGTTCTATTACTCTTGACGGTGAAGATATAAGAAATATATCTATGCAGGAGTTAAGGGATGAATTAGGATATGTACCACAGAAGGGTGTACTTTTCTCAGGTACTATTGAGTCTAATATTAAGTTTGGTGTTGATGATGCATCTATGGATACTGTTAAGGAAGCTGCTGATATTGCACAGGCTTCAGAGTTCATAGAAGAAAAGTCAGGAAAGTACGAAGCACCTATTGCACAGGGTGGTACTAATGTTTCCGGTGGACAGAAGCAGAGGCTTTCTATAGCAAGAGCCATAGCAAAGAACCCTAAGATATTCATATTTGATGACAGCTTTTCAGCACTTGACTTAAAGACAGATGCAGCATTAAGAAAGGCACTTGCATCAAAGGTTACAGACAGTACAGTTATTATAGTAGCGCAGAGAATAAGCACTATTCTTCATGCAGAACAGATACTTGTTATGGATGAGGGAAAGATAGTCGGAAAGGGTACTCACGAAGAGCTTATGAAGAACTGTGAAGTATACCAGCAGATAGCAAAGTCACAGTTATCAGCTAAAGAGCTTGAAGCTTCCGTATCGTCACAGTCTTTGGATACATTTAATTCTGCTGAAGGTAATGAGGAAACAGCAGATGAATTTATTGAAAAAACGGACATAGTATATCTGATGGAAAGGATAAGCATAATTATGGCAGATAATAATTCATACAAGCAGCCTCCTAGAAGACGTGGACCGGGAGGACCAGGAAGAGGAATGATGCCGGCAGAGAAGGCTAAGGACTTTAAGGGTTCTATAGGGAAGCTTATAAAGTATATCGGAACATATAAGATAGCTATAATATTTGTTATGGTTATGGCAGCAGCTTCAACAGTATTCAGTGTAATAGGTCCTAAGATACTTGGTAAGGCAACAACAGGTCTTTCTGAGGGGCTCATGAGAAAAATAGCAGGTACTGGCGGTATCGACTTTGGGTATATAGGAAAGATACTTTTAATAGTGCTTGGATTATACGCATGCAGTGCAATATTCAACTTTATACAGGGCTGGATTATGACAGGCATATCACAGAAGATATGTTACAGGATGCGTAAGGAGATTTCTGAGAAAATCAACCGTATGCCTATGAAGTACTTTGAGAGTAGGACTTACGGCGAAGTTCTTTCAAGAATAACTAATGATGTTGATACTCTTGGTATGGGACTTAATCAGAGCATAACAACGATTATTACAGCAACAGCAACTATGATTGGTGTGCTTATTATGATGTTAAGTATATCACCACTTATGACTATTATAGCTATCGTTATACTTCCTATATCAGTAGCTTTAGTATCCTTTGTTATCAAGAAGTCACAGAATTACTTTAAGACACAGCAGGAATACTTAGGTCATATCAATGGACAGGTAGAAGAAACATATGGCGGACATCTTGTTGTTAAGTCATTTAACAAGGAAAAGGATATGGTAGATGAGTTTAACAAAACTAACAATATACTGTATTCTTCAGCTTGATAATACAGTTCTTCAGGAATGATGCAGCCTATTATGGCATTTGTTGGTAACTTGGGATATGCAGGTGTTGCACTTTCAGGTGGTATGCTTGCTATCAATGGTGTTATTACAGTAGGTGATATTCAGGCATTTATCCAATATGTTAAGAATTTTTCGCAGCCTATAACACAGATTGCACAGGTTATTAATCAGGTTCAGTCTATGGCAGCGGCATCTGAAAGAGTATTTGAATTCCTTGACGAAGAGGAAGAAGAACAGATAGTAAAGAATCCTGTATCCACAGATAATATAAAGGGAGAAGTTGAATTCGACCATGTAAGATTTGGATACAAGGAAGACCAGGTTATAATAAAGGACTTCTGTGCCAATGTTAAGCCGGGTCAGAAGGTTGCTATCGTAGGTCCGACAGGTGCAGGTAAGACTACTATGGTTAAGCTTCTTATGAGATTTTATGATGTGAATTCAGGTAGCATACTCATAGACGGACATAATATTAAGGACTTTAACAGACGTGAATTAAGAGATGCATTTGGTATGGTACTTCAGGATACATGGCTGTATAAGGATACAATTATGGAAAACATCAGATACGGAAAGCTTGATGCTACCGATGAAGAAGTTATTGCTGCTGCAAAGGCGGCACATGCCCACCACTTCATAGAAACACTTCCGGGCGGTTATAATATGGAGCTTAACGAGGATGCAAGTAATGTATCCCAGGGACAGAAACAGCTTCTGACGATTGCAAGAGCGATTCTTGCTGACAATCCTATTCTTATTCTGGATGAGGCAACATCCTCTGTTGATACAAGAACTGAAATCCAGATACAGAACGCCATGGATAATCTTATGAAGGGCAGAACAAGCTTTGTAATTGCCCACAGACTTTCTACTATAAAGGATGCAGATATTATTCTTGTTATGAAAGATGGCGATATCGTTGAGCAGGGTAATCATGAGGAATTACTCGCAAAAGGCGGTGGCTTCTATGCAGACCTTTATAACTCACAGTTTGAGGAAGTGGAGTAGAAGCAGATGTTTCATATATCAGGAAGAATGGTTATTTTCTGTTGGTGGAAATAATTTTATATTTGGATATATAATTATTAATAGAATAAAAGATAATCAGGTAACACCCTGCTGTCATTGCGTTGGTGATGATGGCAGGGTGTTTTTGTGTTTCTACGTAAAATGTGAAAACTTATTGAATAACTCCATTTTATGTGATAGACTTCAGGTGCAGGAAGTGGAATATAATGTATTCTAGAAGAAAATCTGTTGCATTATTATAATGAAAGAGAAGAACAATAATGGGATTATTAAAATTATTACTGATATGGCTTATATTTATTAATATTATAACCTATATAATCTATGCCATTGATAAGTATAAGTCGATGCATCATAAGTGGAGAATAAGGAAAGCACACTTATACTGCTGGCAGTTATCGGATATTCAGTGGGCGCACTGCTTGCTATGTATACAGTAAGGCATAAGACTAAGCATAATAAGTTCAGGATAGGTGCCGGTTATACTTGCTGTACAGATTATTGTAGTGTGTGTGGTTTATATAGCATTAAGATAAATGTGATTGCAAAGTACGAAAGGAACAGCGGATGTACTGGTGCAATACAGGAAAGTTATAGTATATCTGTGTTTAAAACATAGAAATTGAGTATGAGTATAAATGTATTTAATACTATATTTAAATAAGTAAGCGTTGATAACAGAATACAAGTATATTTTAAGAATGAGGATAATATATGATAAAGAAATACAGGCTTGAAATGTGTACGATGAACCTAAGTTTAAGACAAGAGAAAATGTAACAAGAGAGCTTGATAAGTTTATAAACTGACATTATTATAATGTGATATAAATATGCGATTTTGACCTGTGCCAGATAGAAAAGCTTTACGAACAAATGTTTGAAGTATATGAGTATGTGTGTTACAATTTATTGAGAATTCTTTATTGGATATAAGCAGGAAATGAGGATTAATATGGACATACCTAAGAAGGCTACTAAAGAACAGGTTAAAGCTATGACTGAAACAGAGGGTAATATAAGAGTATCCTCTGTTCCGGGTTCAGGAAAAACATTTGTATTAACATACAGGATAGCATATCTTATAACAGAACTTTTCGTAGAGCCATCATCTATAGTTGCGCTCACATTTACTAATAAAGCGGCAGCGCAGATGAAGCACAGATTAAGAGATAGTCGGAGATAATGCCAACTGTTTTACAGGAACATTTCACGGATATTGTAACATGTTTCTTAAAGAGGAGATTCACAGGCTGACATTTCCCAAGACATTCACGATTCTTGATAAGAAGGCAGAGCTGGAGATGATAAAGGACGTGGCAGAGGATATGGGAATATCGCTCAAGGACAATACTGCGAAGAAGATAATGAGTGATATAGACATAACCAAGCAGGATATGTCCTATGTTGAGCTTATGGCAGGCGTTGATAAGACAGAGCTTAAAAGACATGCGGCATATGAGAAAAACGCTGATAAAAATATTTTATAATTATCTTAAGAGACAGTGTGACAATTATGCTCTGGACTTTGAAGACCTTATTAATTTCACTTTATATATTTTAAACAGGAATGAAGATGTGCGGATTCGCTGGCAGGAAAAGTGCCAGTATGTACTGTGCGACGAGTATCAGGATGTCAATAGAAAGCAGGATATGTTACTTGGTATTCTAAGTGGATTGTATCAGAATCTGTTTGTGGTAGGTGATGACGACCAGAATATATATACATGGCGCGGTTCTGACCCGGAGTATATGATAAAGTTCGATGTAACGCACGAGGACGCAAAGGATTATTATCTTACAGAGAATTTCAGGAGTACGCCGCAGATAGTTGATGCAGCAAAGTCACTTATATCGGCTAACCAGAACAGGATTGAAAAGCAGATGATATCACATCGTCCGGATGGAAGAAAGCCGGTATTTAATGCGCCTGATACGGAGGAAAAGGAGTCACTCTGGATAGCTGACACTATACTTGATAATATTGCCAGGAATATGAAGTACAGTGATAATGTGGTGCTTGTCAGGGCAGCATCACAGACGAGGTCATTGGAGAAGCATTTGTTAAAAGAAAAATTCCTTACAGGATATTGAGCGGTGCTAAGTTTTATGAGAGTGAAGAGATAAGAACAGTACTTTCTTATATGCGTATGGTTTATGGTCTTACGGATATGGACCTTTGTATACAATATCAAGACCGAGGAGAGGCTTTGGCAAGAAATCAGTCGAGAAGCTTAAAAATGTGGCGGAGCAGAAGGCTGCAGCCTTTTAAGGCGCTTGGAAAGCTGATAGCAGAGGGTGAGGTAACACAGAAAGCAGTTATTGGTTATTATGAGGATATCGTAAGGCTTCATGGCACATATAAGGATTACAGTTGTACGGATATAGTAAACCAGTGCCTTGATATGGGATACAGGGAAGCACTTGAGCAGGATATAGACCAGACAAGGCTTGATAATGTATCAGAGCTTATAAGGACTATAACGGCACTTGAAGATGATAATCAGGAAAAGTGGAGCTTGCTGACCTTTTAAGTCATTTTGCACTATTTTCTGCTCAGGACGAGGATGGTGAATATAATGTTGTAAGGGTTATGACTATTCACACATCAAAAGGGCTTGAGTTTGATACGGTATTCGTTCCGGGATTAGTTGAAGGACAGTTTCAAGCAACAGACTGCGTAACGAGGACGAATTCGAGGAAGAAAGAAGACTGCTATATGTTGCAATAACAAGGGCTAAGAATATGTTGTATCTTAGCAGTTACCGGAAAAGGGATGCCAGATTTTATGTAAGACCATCTGCATTTTAAGCGACATAGACACTAATCTTCTAGAGTGTATCAATGGCAGGATTGTCATTCACGGTGAAACAGAGCAGATGCTGCCTAAGGCTGTATTTGCTGTTGGTGATAAAGTAAGGCATAAGGTGTTCGGCGTGGGTGAGATTATAAAGATAGATAAGATGACACAGACATATGAAATTCAGTTTGAGAATATAAGAGGGACAAGGAGAATTATGTTCAGGGCTGAACTTAATTCCCTGTAGAAACGGCAATAAATAAAGAGCCGTAAATATGGCATTTTATGAAATGTTGATATGTTTTGTTATAACTATAAATGGGCAAATTTAAAATATTGCACAATTATATCCGTGTCAGAAAAACAGATTTTTCATAATCTATTAAAATGTATCTGAGGTACAAACAAAAGCAAAATATTTTTGTGCATTTTTCTGTATTTGCTCATTTATAGGTTATAATATAAAATGAATAAGGTGGATAAAAGTGAATATAACGGTATATTTGGGAGCTAATAAAGGTATAGATAATACATTTACAACAGCAGTAAGAGAGCTTGGAGAATGGATAGGCACGAATGGACATACACTTGTGTACGGAGGTTCTAAGACAGGGCTAATGGGCGAGCTTGCAGAAAGCGTGCTTATGGCAGGTGGCAGGGTAATCGGTGTTGAACCACAGTTTTTGTAGAGGCAGAGGTTCAGTATGACGAGATAACAGAGCTGATTGTAACTAAAGATATGACTGAGAGAAAGACAAAGATGATAGAGCTTGGTGATGCATTTATAGCATTTCCGGGCGGAACAGGAACGCTGGAGGAGATAACAGAGGTTATGTCCAAGTTATCTCTTAACCAGCTTTCTGCACCATGCATATTCTACAATCTCAATGGATATTATGACAGTATGAAAGAAATGCTGTCACATATGATTAAGATGGGATTATCTGCTAAGGAACGCCAGAAGGATATATATTTCGCTTCTGATTTAGCGGAAACTGTTGATGTAATTAACTGTTATTATTTATAATATAAGATTTGCAAATATGTAAAATTAATAGTAACTTACACTTAGAATAATTAACTGATTTGTAGATTTTATTTAATATTAGAAGCAGATTGGTATTGATACGGACAGCTTTAGAATAAAACTTATTCAATTATCAATAAAAATATCAATATACAAACGAAAGGAATTGCATATATGAAAATCAGTGAAGTATTAAAACAGGATAAACCAACGTTATCATTTGAAGTATTTCCACCAAAGAAGGATACAGACTTTGCACAGGTGGAGAGCTGCAACGCAGATAGCAGCACTTAATCCAAGCTATATGAGTGTCACTTATGGAGCGGGAGAAGCACTAAGGGACTTACTATAAGACTTGCAGAAGAAATTCAGAAAAATATGATGTTGCAACGATAGCACATCTTACCTGTGTATGTGCAGGTAAGGACAGTATAAGGCAGGCACTTTCTGATATGAAGGCAGCAGGCATAGAAAATATACTTGCATTAAGAGGAGATATTCCAAGAGATTATGAAGGAGAAGTGTTTACTGACTTTGCTCATGCATCAGAACTTGCAGAACTTATAAAGGCATGCGGAGATTTCTGTGTTGGTGGAGCCTGCTACCCAGAAGTACATCCCGATTCGGCAGACAGAAATGCTGACATAGAAGGTCTTAAAAGAAAAGTAGAAGCCGGATGTGAGTATCTTACAACACAGATGTTTTTGACAATAATATATTCTTTAACTTTATGTACAGAATCAGAGAAGCAGGGATCACAGTTCCTGTAATTCCGGGAATTATGCCTATAACTAAGAGAGCACAGGTTAAAAATGCAGTGAAGCTTTCAGGCTGTAATGTACCTGAGCGTTTCAAGAATATAGTGGACAGATTTGGTGATACTGAAAGTGCAATGAGTCAGGCAGGTGTTGCATACGCAACAGATCAGATTATTGACCTTCTTGCGAACGGTGTGAATAATATTCATATTTATTCTATGAATAAGCCAGAGATAGCAAAGGCTATACAGGATAATCTTTCGGAGATTATTAAGAGATAGAAGTAATAAATCAGCTTGTGAATGGAGAGAATTATGAAAAATGTATGGACTCAGATAATCTTCATAGAAGATTAAAAAGATAATCGGACAGGTTCAGGCGATAGACAGGATGATAGATGAGGATGTTCCCTGTGAAGACATATTATCACAGTTAAATGCAGCCAAGTCAGCACTTAATAAGTGTGGACAGGTAGTTCTTGAGGGACATATCAATCACTGTATAAAGGATGCGCTTGAAAGTGGTGACGAAGAAGAAATAAAGAACTTTACAAAGGCGATAGAAAGATTTGCTAATATGCAGTAATTATATAATGTCAGGGTCAGAAGGTCACAAGATAATTCGTATCGGAATGAAAGAATTGTGAACTTATGAGCCTGACATTATTAAATGTGACAATACACTACCCTGCTATCATTGAGGAAGATGATGGCAGGGTTTTGATATAAATGTATTTTAGTTAAAAATAAGTTATTTCATCAATATTCTAAATATATTTAATAAAATATAAAATATATCATCGCGGCAAGGATAGAATTATACAATATTTTAAATTTCCTGAATTATAGTTATCAATATATTAAAGAGAAGAATTGGTTATATTGAAAATAATTATCAATATAATTTTGGGCTTTATGTTGACAGCATATACCCCTATAGGTAAAAATGACATTTAACAATGGATAAGGAAAAGAGGTTGTATAATGAAAAAGTTAGAAGAATTATTAGAATGGGAGGAGTTAAAAAGGATATAACATTTCTTATAATATCAGGTATAGCACTCCTGTTAAGTATATTTAAGGTTATACCAGACCTTCCTTTTGATGCAACTGTGGGAATAGCCATGGGAGGTGTTGGAAGTGATATTGCTGTGGACGCGGCAGATATAGCACTTGTTGATGATGAGGTGAAGGAACTTCCACATTTGTTTGCATTATCAAAGAGGATGATGACAAAGATAAAGTTCAACCTTACATTTTCAATGCTGCTTAACTTTGTAGCCATTGTGCTTGCGATGACAGGCATACTTAATCCGGTTATAGGCGCACTTGTACATAATACAGGGTCAGTATTTGTAATAATTAATTCGGCATTTCTTATGAAGGATAAAAGTGTATAATATTGACTTATTAATTCTTTAACTGTATTATACGATTATAATTATATGTAAGCAGATTTAAAATATTGCACAGCCCGATTAATTTACAAGGGAAGATTTATTTTATGTTATTCTTTAAATGTGTTTATTGAGTTATGAGAATAAGGAGGGTTATATATGGCAGGAATAATGACACTTCTTTTATATGCAGTTATAGTTGGAGTTTTAGGTAAATTTTGTTTGTGTAACACATATATTTTTGATAAATAACGCCAATATATCTATGTAAATTATGCAACTTAGTATGCTAAAATGCAACTTACTGTTATGAGTGTAGACGTGATAAGAAAAAGTATATAGATATTATAGAAATAGAACATCTAAATAAAAGCTTTGGTGATGTCAAGGCAGTTAATGACTTAAGCTTCAGAGTAAAGAAAGGTGGACAGTAATGAGAGTAGCTGCGTTTGTAGACAGAAACCGTAAATTATTTTTTAAAGATAAGGGAATGTTATTTTCATCAATGATAACCCCTTTAATTCTTATAGTTTTATATGCCACATTTTTAGCAAAGATTTATAAAGACTCTTATACGTCTGCTTTTAATAATATGGTTATTCTGGTGCTCTTTGGAAGTACACTTTCAAGCATTATAAGTTATCCGTTAAAGACACAGGGGCAGACGTGGAGGTTTGAGTAGGGGTATAATTAGAAAATAATAAAAACGCCTGATATAGATGATGTATCAGGCGCAATGGTTACGTCAAATGCAATAAAAATGCTGTTGCAAAATGTCTTGAGCAGACTTCTAATTAAATGAATTCTTATAATTAGTTCCCCACTGTTGCATAGCATCAAGAATAGGGCTCATAGACTGACCTAATTCGCTGAGTGCATATTCAACGCGTGGTGGAACTTCCGGATATACAGTACGTGTTATAAGCCCGTCTTCTTCCATAGAGCGGAGACTGTCAGTGAGCACTTTCTGGCTTATTCCGTCAAGGTCTTTTTAGTTCGTTAAATCTCCAAGGGCGCATACGCAGATTTCTTATAATAAGCAGCTTCCACTTGCTGCCGATAAGCTGCACGGTTGTTGCTACAGGACATTCAGGTAATTCTTCCTTTGTCAGCATAATATAGCCTCCTAAATTAAGTCTTTTACCTATTTCAAGGATATTTTATTCCTCTTTATATTTCAATTAAGTTAATATAATAACTTATAAATGAGCAAATTTAAAATGAGATGCATTAGAAAAATATATTTTGCATAATCTATTAAAATGTATCTGAGTGATAAAAATTTATTATTGACGAAGATACATTTAAACAAATCATAAAAGATAAATATTTATAGCACACATAGAATAATGTGATATTTTAAATTTGTTAATTTATAGATAATGCTTTATGTATTATATAGATAATAATTTCTATATTGGTTAGATTAATATAATAATACTAATTCAGTTTCGTCAATATAATAATTATATTTCTTATATGAAAATGTCAATAAATAAGTAAAAGGCATTAGTATTTATCCTGTTATATTATATTTAAAATCAAAATAATAAAATAAATTGCGCACAACCTATTGACAATAGATTGTGTACATAGAAAGAATTCTTGACGGCTGGACAGTGGAAGATATAGAGAGTAAGCTTGGCGATGTAAAGTGCGGAAGAAGACCTACCTCATGTTCCGGACAGCTTGCGATTGCGGTAAGAAAGGCTTACGATGGACAGCTTGAACCGGTTGGAAAATAGATATTTCTATGATTAAGGTCGGTATGAAAATGTGCATAGAAACGAGGAACGGTATGAAAAATAATAAATCTGACAAAAGTTCTACAGTAAAACAGAGCAATAACAAAAGGTAATTGATAAAAATAATAATGATAAATATGAGGCGATAAAGCTTGATAACCAGTTATGCTTTCCTTTATATGCCTGTGCCAAGGAGATAGTGAGAAGATATAAGCCATATCTTGATGATATCGACCTTACATATACGCAGTATATTACTATGATGGTGCTGTGGGAGGACGGTCAGATTAATGTTAAAGAGCTGGGTGCAAGGCTTTATCTTGACTCAGGCACATTGACACCTGTTTTAAAAGGCTTGAGCAGAAAAATCTGATTATAAGGCAGCGTGATGTAAAGGATGAGAGAAGTCTTATAGTAAGTCTTACAGATGAAGGAAGACAGCTTCGGGAAAAGCTGTCGAAGTGCCATATAAAATGGCAGGCTGCGTTGCACTTGATGAAAAAGATGCAAAAGAATTATATAGGATACTTCATAAAATGCTTAATATGTTTGATGAATAATAATATCCAGTAATGAGATATAAATATTAAAATTTATTGTTTGGTAGATTTTAATGTAGTCTTATTGCTGGATATTATTTTATTTTAATTAAGTATTGACACCATATAATGACAAGAGTATAATGCAAAATGACAAGAGAAGTTGTCATAATAGCAATGAAACTTGTCAAGATGATAATAAAAGTTGTCATATGGAGGTGTAGTATGATACTGCGAAATCGTTTGAAAGAACGCAGGGCTGCGCTAGGTGTCAATCAGCAGGAGATGGGAAGACTGTGCGGAGTGTCAAGGCAGACAATCAGTCTTATAGAAAGGGAGATTATTCGCCGTCAGTCACTCTTGCATTAACGATTGCAAAAGTATGTGGAGTCACCGTGGAAGAAGTATTTTATTTACAGGAGGAACAAAATGATGGGAAATGAAGAAATTAAGAAAGCAAACAGAAAGGCATTGCCTAAGTTTATAGTGTTATGTATCGCTGCTGCTCTGGTTGGAGGTGTAATGGGATATTTTGCTGCTGCAAATGGAATTGATGGATTGTCAGGAAGTATTAAGGCGGCAGGACTTAAGTTTGGAATGTTTGTTGCACCATGGATTATGGTTGCTATAGCGGTTATAATGCCGGTTGTATTAGTTCCTTATTACAAAAGGCAAAGAAACAGTTGTTAATGTGGGATGGTGAAGATGAAGATGTATCAGACATCATTGAAGAGAAGCTTTCTATAGTTCAGTGGGTTTCAAGCGGTGCGCTTATAATTTCATATTTTCTTCTCGCAGCATCTTATTCATGTGGCACATCATTATTTGAAAAAGTTAACAGTACGGTAGGTTTTGGAGCTGCTATTATAGCATTTTGTGTATTATGGCAGAAAGTGTTATCATACAGCAGAAGTGTGTTGATAGTATAAAGATAATGAATCCGGAAAAACAGCATCGGTATATGATATGAAGTTTCAGAAGAAGTGGATGGAAACATGTGATGAGGCTGAAAAGATTGTTGTTGGTAAATGTGCATACAAGGCATTTAATATGACAAATAGTATGTGCTGTGTACTTGAAATTATTCTTGCAATCAGCGCACTTATGTTTAATACAGGCTTCTTCCATCACTTGTAGTAAGCCTGATATGGATAGTTAATATATCAATTTATTGTAAAGAGTGTATTAAATATTCAAGAGCTGGTAACAAGATTATGTAAATGAAATGCAGATGCAACTGCTGAATTATTGATTACTTGTAAAATTAATATTTGAATTACACAGGCTTGTGAAGGAATACTTCATGAGCCTGTGTTTGTTATTGTGGGGAATATCCAATAGTCACCTTTATGTAACTAACCCACAAAAGTGCGTAGTTGTTTAATTTTCAATAATTGATATTATAAAATGTAATCGGCGACAGCCAGACAATACATAATACAGGAGGTAACAGCTATGGCATTAGCAAATTTATTTGGATGGATGAAGGCAGAGGATAAGCCAGCGACAGCAGCATGTGGAACAGCATGTGGGGCAGGAGAAAAGCCAGAAGAGAAACCAGCAGCATGTGGAACAGCATGCGGGCAGGAGAAAAGTAAGAAGAGTGCTTAGATATTCATAACAAATATTAATAGTAAAACCAGATTATCTGCCTATGCATACAGATAATCTGGTTAAAGAATAATATGTATATTTATTTACAGAGATGTATTGATAACGATAAATGTGCATTTGAATCAGTTTTATTATCAGTAAATATTGATTAAAAGTTAATTGAGCAGAGTTTTAGATAATACAACTTTAAACAGAGAGGATGGGTGCGGATATGAGCAAGAATACACAGAGAAAATCATATTTTTCATTTCAATGGCATATTACAGATGAATGTGACCAGCGATGCAAGCATTGTTATATATTTTCAGGAGATGGCTGTAAGGTATTAAAAGTATGACATGGGAGCAGATGCAGAAAGTTGTCGATAATTGTGAGGACTTTTGCAGGGTGTATAACAGAATACCATATTTTTATATAACAGGTGGCGACCCTATTCTGCATCCTGATTTCTGGAAACTTATGGTGCTTCTGAAAAGTAAAGACATACCATTTACACTTATGGGTAATCCTTTCCACCTTAATGATGAAGTCTGTCAGATGTTAAAGGCGTGTGGCTGTGAAAAATATCAGATGTCTTTAGATGGAATGAAAGAAACTCACGACTGGTTCAGAAAGCCCGGAAGCTTTGATACTACACTGGAAAAGTAGGATGTCTTAACCGTGCAGGTATTAAGAGTGTAATTATGAGTACAGTATCAAAGACCAATATGAATGAGATACCAGATATTATGGATACAGTTGTTAAAGCGAAAGTAAAAGTATTTGCATTTTCAAGATATGTTCCTACAGGTGGGGAGGTCGACACAAGTATGACACCACAGGAATATAAAAAGCTGCTTCAGATATGTGATGAAAAGATAAAGAAATATGAAGCGGAAGGGTGCGAAACTTATTTTAATAAAAGACCATTTATGGACCTTATATGAATACGAAAATGGAGAATTCAGTATTCCAGAATATGTTAAGTCAGGAGTGATATATGGCGGCTGTAATTGTGGTAACTGCCATATAACGATAGCTTCCAATGGTGATATTATGGCATGCAGGAGAGTTACTGACAGTAAGGTTGCCAATGTATATGAGGACAGGCTTGCTGATGTCTGGGTAGGGCAGATGGAAAATTATAGAGATTATGATAAATTTACGAAGTGCAGTAAATGTGAACTTAAGGCGTGGTGCCGTGGATGTCCTGCAGTAGCCAATGGCACGAATGGCAGCTTCTATGGTGCTGACCCACAGTGCTGGAAGACAAGAAACGATATTACGGGTGAAGAATTATAATAATGAAAATAGTTAAAAGTAATATTAGTAAGGAAGTGATATAGATGACACTTATGGATATTATAAAGGCAAGACATTCAATAAGAAAATATACCGATGAACAGATTAAGAGAGAAGACCTTGAAAAAATTCTTGAAGCAGGTAATTATGCGCCTAACGCAGGTGGAGGTCAGAGAAGTATGATGGTTGCGGTACATAACAAAGAACTTACAGCTCATATAGGTAAGATGAATATGGCGCATTTTGACAGGATAACTTTCTTTTCAAGACAGCCGATGCGTTCTGTATTATGGAAAATATGGTGCTACAGGCGACAGAGCTTGGAATAGCATCGTGTATAGTATCAAGAGGTTATGAAACATTTGCATCAGAAGAAGGTAAGAGGTTAATGAAGGAATGGAATGTGCCTGATAATTATGCATGTCAGGGTTCGTTATTCTTGGATTGATAGATGGCGAACAGCCACACAGTAAGCCACGAAGGGCAGGACGAACCGTAATTATTGAAGAGTAAAAATGTTTTATCCGAAGAAATAAATAGAATACCATAAATTTGCATATGAAATAATATATGAAAATTTATAAATAACTATAAATGAGCAAATACAGAAAAATCCTTTGCTTTTATTTGTACCTCAGATACATTTTAATAGATTATAAAATCTGTTTTTCTGGCGCGGATATAATTGTGCAATATTATAAATTTGCTCATTTATAGTAATAACTTAAAAATATAAATGTTAAATGGAGGAAAATTATGGACTTAGCAACATGTTTAAGAAAAATGCAGCTTGTTGGGGTGCTTGCATTCGCAACGGTTGATGAAACTGGCGCACCACAGATAAGAAATATAAGTGCTATTCATTATGAGCCTGATGCACTATATTTTTACGGCAAGAGGTAAGAACTTCTGTAAAGAGTTGTTAAGAGATGGAAGGGTTCAGACACTTGCTTATACGAAATATAAGGAAATGATACGTTTGTCGGGAAAGGCATACCCAGTGGCAGAGGATGAACAGAAAAAGTGGATGGATAAAATATTTGAAGAACAGCCATATCTTGCCAATGTATATCCGGGTGGCACAAGAAATATAGGAATAGTGTTTTGTATTGATAAGGCAGAGCTTGAGTACTTTAATCTTGGCGTTAATCCTATATTCAGGGACACATACAAGCTTGGAAGTGCTACAATACATAAAAAGGATATCATATAACAGATAAATGTATAGGTTGTGGAGCGTGCCAGAAGGTATGTCCGCAGAAATGTATATATGAGGGAACACCTTATATAATAAATAAACATAATTGTCTTCATTGTGGGGCGTGTTATGAGAACTGTCCTGTCAAGGCAGTGAATAATATACAGTAATAAATATTTTAAATAAAATATTTGGTGGGTAAATGATTATAAAAGGTAGATAAAATATAGTAACATTATACAACAATATGATGAGAAAATATTATAATAACTATAAGTGAGTAAATTTTTAAAAATACATTTTGCCAATAAATCATTATAACGTTAAATAAGGGGATAGTGTGAAAATCAATTTTCACACGTGAGATTTGTCTGCGCGCACTTGATACAAACTTGTTATGCGCAAAAACACGCACAGAAATGAGGATTGATATGACACACGAAGAAAAAGAATAGAACTTATAAAAGACCTGCTTGCAGAGTCGCCTCAATACAGGGCATTAAGCATACCAGAGGATGAGGAACAGAAAAGGCTGTTAAGAGGACTTATGAATGTGCGTGAGCCGGAACCTATAAGTGATGAATTCCGCAGGCTACAGGACGATTACTTAAGTGAAGAAGTTAGTATGCGTGGTATAACTGACAGTACTGCATTAGAGGCTTCGCCGCTTGATGACAGACTTGTATTGTGGCGTGGTGATATAACAACATTAAAGATAGATGCAATCGTAAATGCAGCTAACAGTGCATTAAGAGGCTGCTTTATACCAAATCATTCCTGCATAGATAACATAATACATAGCGTAAGCGGAATACAGCTTCGTCTTAAGTGTGATGAACTTATGAATGAGCAGGGATATGAAGAACCGACAGGGAGCGCCAAGATAACACCGGCATATAATCTTCCATGTAGTTATGTGCTTCATACAGTAGGCCCTATTGTATCAGGAAGACTTACGAAAATGCATTGTAATGAGCTTTCAGACTGTTACAGGTCATGTCTTAAACTGGCTGCGGATAGTGGACTTAAAAGTATAGCATTTTGCTGCATATCCACTGGAGTGTTTCATTTTCCACAGAATAAAGCTGCTGAAATAGCCGTGCAGACAGTACAGGATTATCTAAAAGAGGATGACAGAATAGAGAGGGTGGTATTTAATGTTTTAAAGAAGAAGATTACAGCATTTACAGGAGCTGCTTGGATACCGATAATAAGACAGTTAATGTAAAAGCAGCAGAAGTTAATTCAGATGATACAAGATTTAAGATATGTAATGAAAAATATGAGAATAGTAAAGTGAAAAAATTAGAAAAGTTATTGAATAAATCGGACACGATAGTTATAGGCGCAGGAGCAGGTCTGTCAACTTCGGCAGGGTTTACATATTCAGGAAAGCGTTTTGAAGATAATTTCTCTGATTTCATTGAAAAGTATGGTTTTAAAGATATGTATTCAGGCGGCTTCTATCCATTTGAAAGTCTTGAGGAGCACTGGGCTTACTGGTCGAGATACATATATATTAACCGATATATGGATGTGGACAATGGAACATATAAAAGACTTTTGAACTTGTTAAGAATAAAGATTATTTTGTGCTTACAACCAATGTTGACCACCAGTTCCAGAAGGCCGGCTTTGATAAACACAGACTATTCTATACACAGGGGATTATGGCTTGTTCCAGTGCAGTGAGCCTTGTAGCGATGTCACATATGATAATGAAGATATTGTGCGTGATATGGTAGAGCAGCAGAAAGATATGAGAATTCCATTAAAGCTTATACCATATTGTCCGGTGTGTGGAAAGCCGATGTCTATGAACTTAAGGGCAGATGATACATTTGTGCAGGATGAGGGATGGTATAAGGCAGGATAAGATATTCAGACTTTATGAGAAGGCATAAAAGACAGGGTATTATTCTTAGAACTTGGAGTAGGAATGAACACACCCGGCATAGTAAAATATAACTTCTGGAATGAAACATATAAAAATCCAGATGCTTCGTATGTATGCATTAATTATGGAGAAGCATTTGCACCAAAGGAGATTAGTGATAGAGCATTATGTATAGATGGAGATATATGCGAAGTACTATCCGCTATACATTCTGCGAGACTATGAAAAAGTCTGTAAATTCAAACTTCTATGATAATTAAGACAGCTGGGGAATGACCTCCAGCTGTTATTATATATATCAGTAATTTTGTGGTTGTCAATAAGGGATGCGGATATATGCATCCCTCTTGGAATTATGTATACATATTTTAGTCTGGCAGCCTGCCCTCATACATGATGCATAACTCACCATATACTGCGCCCCAGTTTCTAATTGTCTGTGTCCATTTTTAGTTGCTTCAAATGTAGCCAGGTATAATGCCTTCAAAAGTGCTGTATCACTTGGAAATACACTTCTTTGTCGATTTAATTTACGATATGTTGAATTAAGACTCTCAATAGCATTTGTTGTATAAATAACCTTTCTGACAGTTGCTGAAAACTTGAAAATAGGGTGATAACATCCCAGTTATCATACCAACGTTTCATAGAATGAGGATATTTAGGGTTCCACTTCTCTGAAACAGTATCTAAAGCCTCTCTAGCTTTTTCCTCTGTAGCTGCATGATAAATGGTCTTCAAATCTGTAGCAAATGCTTTTCTGTCTTTATCTGGAACATATTTAAGAGTGTTTCTTACCTGATGAACGATACATCTTTGATATTCTGTCTTAGGAAATGCAGCTGTAATAGCTTCTTTTATTCCGCTTAATCCATCTGCACATATGACCATTATGTCCTTAACACCACGGTTTTAAGCTCATTTAACACTGATAACCAATATTTAGAGCTTTCATTATCTCCAACACTAATAGTAAGCACATCTTTTCTTCCTTCACAGGTAAGTCCTAAAATAACATATGCTGCAAGTTTTTGATAACTCCGTTATCACGAACAGAATAGTGTATGGCATCAATGTATATAACAGGGTATACCTCATCTAATGGACGATTCTGCCAATCCTCAATTTGAGGCAGTATCTTGTCTGTGACGTCAGAAATAAAGCCCTCTGAGGTTTCAAATCCGTAGATATCTTCAATGGTCTCAGATATCTGTCTGGTTGTCATTCCTTTTGCATACATAGATATGATTTTCTGGTCAATATCAGATATATCTTTTGACGTTTTTAACTATCTGCGGCTCAAATGTAGACTTACGATCCTGTGGAACTTCAATCTCCATAGAACCATAACTGCTGTTAACCCGCTTACTTTTGTAACCATTCCTATAGTCGTCCGAGTCTGAGCGTTCTGATTTACCATATCCAAGATGGTCATCCATTTCCGCTTCCATCATTTCCTTAATTGTGCCGCCAAGCAAATCCTTAAGAGCGTCCTGGATATCTTCAGCAGTTTCTATATCGTATTCCTGAAGTAACTGCTGGATAATGTTTCTCTTTCCTTCGGTCATTACAACCTTGTGTACTGGTTTCTTTTCTCTTCTTGATAATAAATATAGGTTTTATTTAATTTACAGAAAAGTTTCACACACTCCATTCTGCATAAAATAAAACTATACAGATATCAGATAGCTAACTGTTACTTATAGGCGATAGCTGCCTCTGCTTTTCTAAATCTTCTTTTGAGTATCTGGTTAGTATCTGTTCTTTGGTTATGCCGAATTCAAGCATTGAGATAATGGACTGCTGTTTTTCCTGCTCAATGCCTTCGGTTTTGCCACGCTCCATCCATTCAGCCTCTAATTCTTTAAATGCATTACACATAATATTCCTCCTGTCAAATGTTCGTTCTGACTACTATATAGATTTAGTAACTTAGGATTATCAGTGATAACACTGATTAGTTCAATAACTTCATAGTCAATAGTATCCGACTGGTACTTTTCATATATGATAAATCCTTTTATAAATGTATCTGATAATATCAAAAGGTTCTTAACATCTTTATTATAAAAGTGGAGTCTGTCGGAATCAAGTATCTGGACGAGATTTAACTTATAATCAGAGAAAATGGACGGATATGTTCAGGCATATGAACCATCATATCAGACAGGCACATCGGACCATCCAACGGCGTTTCACCATAATAAAGAACAATGGTAATGACAGGATGAAACTTATCATCTTTATTAATTCCGGACAGAAAACCTTCAGGGAATTAAAATGTTCCTTATTAATCTTGTGTTCATTTTAATGTTATTGTATTCTTTAATGTAACTAAGAGCATCGTAGGTCATAGTTCTTAAAGGCATAGCATAGTGGGTTTTGTCCTGAATTTCAAGACCAAGAATGTTGAATTCAATGCCATCTGACATTTTCTTAACGACATCACGGTTGCGTGTTATAGACTCATTATAGTCACGGGACTTAATAGTGGCAGATACGTCTGTATCCATTTCGGTAAGCTGTTCCGGCTTTAATAGCTGTCTGCCATCAAACATAACGGCATTGAAAAGGTCAGCAAAATGTTCATTGACCTGCCAGAAGTTCTTAAATATGACATCTTTGTGCCTGTGTCCTGACTTTATAGTATGTTTATTCTTAAGTTGTACACTCATATATCGCCTTTCGTAAATTAATTATAGAATAGTATATTAGGAATATAAATTGCAATCTGTATAAATAATATATCCATAATATAAAACATTTTCTTGATAGTGTCAATAAAAATTTATAAAATATTTAAAAGAATATATATTTATATGCAGATAATAGATAAATATGATATAATGTGCGTAAGCAATGAGCCGTGCCTGACAAAGAATAACAAAGTGCTGTGCTAGTACAAAGCACTTTATCAGATTTTTGTCTGATAGGGCGAAAGTCCGACAGTCCTGAAAAGCTGTAGCTTTTTCGGACATGTACGGCGGAGTAAATAATTTATGATATAATTAGCAAAAAGAAAAGTAAGCGGCTGCGAAGCATACATTTATTTTCCTGCGCCATTAACGAACGAACAGTCATGTGAAGCAGTCATTTACATTTCAGACAACCTGAGTATATTTTATAAGAGAAACGGAGATAATAAAATTATGAATAAACATGTAAAAAGCAATGGAACTTAGAAATGAGCAGCCTATGGTACATAATTGTGCCCAGACAATTATGTGTGCATATGCAGATGAGCTTGGTCTGTCAGAAGATATGGCAGGTGCAATAGGAAGTAACTTCGGCGGTGGCATGAAAAACGGAAGTGTATGCGGAGCTATTACAAGTGCATTGATGGTGCTTGGAGCTAAAGGAATAGATGACCCTGCTAAGATTAATCAATTCCGTAAGACAATAGCTAATAATCATGAGGGAAATATTAATTGTGTAGACCTTTACGTGCCAATGCAGCTAAGGGCGGAGATAAGAAAACACACTGTGACTGCATGATTAAAGAAGCAATAGAACTCATAGACTCTATGGAGAATAAATAAAATTATAATGCTTTTGGGCATAATGTGATTGACAAAATAGGTATTAGACATAGCAACTGAATAATATTATATTAAAGATGTCCATAAAGGGCATCTTTTAATAACGTGAAAATTTAATAGTTTGAAAAATAGAAAGCAGAAAGGAGATATGTAGTGAAAAGGATAATTACAGGATTTATGCTGGCTGTTATTATGTCACTGGCTTTAACAGCATGTGGAAATAATAGTAAAATAATAGTAGTGCCAGTGAGAATAGAACGGATATTAGTACAATAACAGACAATAATATGCAGACACAACAGGAGAATAACAATACAATGACAATGCATTTTGAAGATTTTAATAATACAGAAAAGATTAGTTATATGGATGATAAGCTTGATACAAGTGATGCAGTTACCGAGTATGCTCCGGAGGCAGGTTCATTTGCATACTATATTCCTTGGGAAATCTGTCACTGTTTTATGAGGACTTCCGTAAGTCCACAGGACTTGCAGAGCTTGGAAATGTTGAAGAAGGTATTGAATATATTAAAAATATGGATAAATACGAGTCAGTGACAATATCTGTTATAGAGTAGATAAAAATACAATAAAAGAAATGCAATTAAGAAAAATGTAGCGAGAAATCAGGTTGTGATTGCATCCAAGGTATATTTTAATGAAGGCAGATTGTCGAAAAAAGCAATAATGAGAGAGATAGATGGTTCTCTTAAAAGGCTCGGTACAGACTATCTTGACCTTTACATAATACACAGGTTTGATTATGACACACCTATAGAGGAAACTATGGATGCGCTTAACGAGCTTGTGAAAGCAGGAAAGGTCAGGGCACTTGGTGCATCTGCCATGTATGGATATCAGTTTTATAATATGCAGTTGTTAGCAAGAGATAAGGGACTTACACCATTTAGTACTATGGAAAATCATTACAACCTGCTTTACAGGGAAGATGAGAGAGAACTTATTCCTATATGCAGGCAGATGAATGTTTCACGGATGCCATACAGTCCTCTTGCAGCCGGGCATCTGGCAAGGCCACAGTGGAATTCGGATACATTAAGGGGAAAGACTGACCGTGTTGCAAGAGGAAAGTACGACCGCATGGAGGAACAGGATATGCATATAGTAAGCCGTGTCAACGAACTTGCTGCAAAATATAACTGCAAAATGTCCCAGATAGCCATTGCATGGCAGTGGGCAAAAGGTGTTGCTTCACCTATAGTTGGTGCCACTAAGAAGCAGTATCTTGATGATGCCGCTGGTGCCCTTGCTGTGAAGTTATCACAGGAGGATATTGCATATCTTGAAGAAATGTATGTGCCACATCCTGTAGTTGGTGCAATTGATAAAAATCCGGCACAAGGTGTTATGTTAAATGTTATAAATTTATACGCCGGAACTATAACATATGATAAAATATTAACAAAAATAAATTGTAAAAATATATTGACTTGGAGTTAAGTTCATATATTAAGATTAAACTGTTATTAAATAATTATTATATTGAACCCGAAACGAAAGGAGAAACAAAATGTACAACAATACTTTAACATTAAACAATGGAGTGAAAATTCCACAGCTTGGTCTTGGAACCTGGTTTATCGAGGATGCAAAGGTGGCAGACGCAGTAAAGGATACTGTAAAGCTTGGTTATAGACATATTGATACTGCACAGGCATATGGAAATGAGCGTGGCGTTGGTGAAGGAGTAAGAAACTGCGGTGTTAAGAGAGAAGAACTTTCGTAGTATCAAAGGTTGCCGCAGAGCATAAAACCTATGAGGAAGCGATGGCAGGAATCAATGAAACACTTGAAAAGATGGGATTGGATTATCTTGATATGATGATTATTCATTCACCTCAGCCTTGGGTAGAAGTAAACCAGAGTGATGACAGATATGTTGAAGGAAACAGAGAGGCATGGAGAGCACTTGAGGATGCTTATAAAGCAGGAAAGTTAAAGGCTATTGGTGTTTCTAACTTTAAGCAGGAAGATATTGAGAGTCTCTTGAAACAGCTACAGTTAAGCCTATGGTTAACCAGATACTTCTTCATATCAGCAACACACCAATAGAGCTTGTGGAGTACCGCCAGAAGAATGGAATAGCAGTTGAGGCATATTCACCTATCGCACATGGTGAAATACTTAACCAGCCAGAGATTAAGGCAATAGCTGATAAGTATGGTGTGACTGTTCCACAGCTCTGTATTAGATATACGCTTCAGCTTGGTGCAATATCACTTCAAAGACAGCTAATCCAGAGCATATGAAGAGCAACTCAGAGGTTAACTTTGAAATAAGCGCAGAAGATATGGAAGTACTTAAGAAATTTAAGAAGATTGAAGATTATGGCGAAAGCAGCGGCTTCCCTGTATATGGTGGAAAGCTTTAATCATATGAATGAAAAAGCACAGAAAAGATGATTAGTATGGACTTAAGAGTTTTACGGTATTTTTGACGGTAGCAAAGGAACAGAACTTTACACGCGCCGCAGAACAGCTTCACATAACACAGCCTACGCTATCAAGACAGCTTGCGGCTTTGAACAGGAACTTGGTGTATCTTTATTTGACAGAACAGGAAAACAATAACACTTACAAGTGAAGGTATCCTGTTAAAGAGAAGAGCGCTTGAAATGCTTGATATTGAGGAGCGTACACTTGAAGAGCTGAAACCATCTAAAGAACGTATAGAAGGAAAGGTTACGGTTGGCTGTGGAGAGTTTATGGCTGTAGAAATGCTTGCAGAAATATGTAAGAGTTTTAAAGAAAAGTATCCACTAGTCCAGATTGCAATTCATACAGCGACAGCAGATACCGTGTATGAAATGTTACATAAAGGACTTGTGGATGTCGGGATGTTTCTTGAGCCTGTGGATACAGAGGGACTTGACTATATAAGAATAAAGGACAGTGATGTGTGGGTTGTCGGTATGAAGCCGGACGACCCGCTTGCAGCCAAAGAAGTTATAGAAAAGTCTGATATAATTGATAAACCGCTCATACTTCCGGAGCGCCTTAGTGTCCAGAGTGAGCTTGCTAATTGGTTTGGAAAAGACTTTAACAAGTTAAACATATCATTTATAAGTAATCTTGGAACTAATGCGGCGATAATGGTATCGGCAGGGCTTGGTTATTCAATATCCATAAGAATTCAATCCTACACCAGTAAGTAAAAGACTATGCGTCAAAAGCATTTAAACAGATACATTATAGGTATTAGACATAATAAATCTGAAAGAGATAGAATGATTTTATAAGGAAAAAGTGTCAGCTTTATTCCAGTCAATTATTTGTGATAGGAGATGTAAGTATATATGAGTAAAAATTGGTAGCGTACTTCAGCGCAAGCGGCAATACTAAAGAAGCGGCAGAAACAATAGCTAAGGCAGCAGGCGCGGACATATGTGAGATTACGCCTAAGGTAAGATATACAAAGGCAGACCTTAACTGGATGGATAAGAAGTCAAGAAGCAGTGTTGAAAGTAATAATAAGAGCTTTCGACCAGAGATTATTAAAAATGATATTGATATGGGTCAATATGATGAAGTAATTATCGGTTTTCCTATCTGGTGGTATGTTGCACCAACTATTGTTAATACATTTCTTGAAGCATATGACTTTGCAGGAAAGAAGATAGTATTATTTGCAACATCAGGCGGAAGTGGTTTCGGAAATACAGTTAAAGAATTACAGCCATCGGCACCGGATGCAGTTATAACAGAAGGAAAACTGCTTAATGGAATGTCTAAGCAGGAAATTGTTGCATGGGCTGAAAGTTTATAATAGGAAACTGGTATAAAAATATAAATATAAAAGGCGGGTGCAATATAATGAAAAAATAGTACAGACAGCAGGAAGAGCAGCACTTAATGAATTTGCTCCAGAATTCGCACATTTTAATGATGATGGGCTTTTCGGAGAAAACTGGAATAATCAGGATATTGATGTAAAGACAAGAAGTATCATAACAGTAGTAGCACTTATGTCTATGGGTATTACAGATTCTTCACTCAAGTTTCATCTTCAGAATGCTAAGGCACACGGCGTAACACAGAAGGAAATAGCAGCAGTTATAACACACACAGCTTTCTATGCAGGCTGGCCAAAAGGCTGGGCAGTCTTTAATCTTGCAAAGGAAGTATGGGAAGTGGCAGAGGGTGACCTTCCATATGATGATGAAGAAATGAGAGCACATGCAAAGCAGATGGTATTTCCTATCGGGGCACCTAACGATGGTTTTGCACAGTACTTTAGCGGAAAGAGTTTTCTTGCACCAGTTTCTACAAGTCAGGTAGGTATATTCAATGTAACATTTGAACCAGCATGTAGAAATAACTGGCATATTCACCACGCAAAGAGCGGTGGATAACAAATTCTCGTATGTGTAGCCGGACGTGGATACTATCAGGAAGAAGGAAAAGAAGCTATAGAATTAAAGCCGGGCGACTGCATTAATATTCCAGCAGAAGTTAAGCACTGGCATGGTGCAGCACCAGATAGTTGGTTTTCACATCTGGCTGTTGAGGTACCGGGTGAGGAAACATCGAACGAATGGTGTGAGCCTGTTACAGATGAAGAGTATGGCAAGTTAAAGTAATAAAACAGCATATTAAGAAATAAGCGGTATTTCATGACTTTTATGGTCTTAGAAATACCGCTTTATATTATACATTTTAATGTAATATTAAATGTCTGGGTCAAAAGTAAAAATCTGTATCTTAATAAACACAGCAGGCAGATATTACATTTACCTGAATGTAGAACTATTAAGTCTTACGCTCCGATAACTCCCGCAAAGCCACATATAAGCACGATTATACCCAGTACAATTCTGTACCATCCAAATACCTTGAAGTCGTGCTTTTGATGTATCCCATAAGGAACTTGATAACTACTAAAGATACAACAAATGCTACAACCATACCAACGATAAGAATAGTACATTCCATAGATGTCATAGAGTTATGCATAAGGAACTTTACGCCTTTAAGAAGGCTTGCGCCAAACATAACAGGAACAGCAAGGAAGAAAGTGTATTCAGCAGCTACTGTTCTTGAAATACCGAGGATAAGAGCACCAACTATAGTTGCACCAGAACGTGAAGTTCCTGGGAATATAGCAGCTATAAGCTGGAAAAGTCCGATATAGAAAGCAAGCTTATAAGTAATTCCTGTAAGGTTACGTACTTTAGGCTTCTTTCCGTGGTGCATAGTTTCAACGATGATAAATGCAACACCAAAGATTATAAGCATAATAGCAACAGTTGTGTAGTTGTAGAATAAGGCTTCAAGCTGTTCATCAAAAGTATACCAACTATAGCGGCTGGAACACATGATACAAGAATGTGAAACCATAACTTGAATATATCCCATTTTACATAAGCACCGGCACCACTTTCAGCAAGTGGTTCTTTGTTGTTTTTCTTCCAAAAGGCCATAATTGATGCCAGAAAAGAATAACTACAGCAAGGATAGCACCAAGCTGGATAACTACTTCAAACATACTGTAAAATGCTTCAGATACTTTAAGTGGCATAATTTCATTAAGCAGAATCATATGTCCTGTACTGCTTATAGGGAGCCACTCTGTAATACCTTCTACGATACCGAAAAGCACCGCTTTTAAAATCTCTAACATTATTCCTCCATTCAGATGCGGATTATTCTATTCTTATGTATATTCCGCTATAGTCACATTTTATTATAGAAAAACATTCATGCCTGAAAAATATAACATTAAAATACTAAAAGCAAAAATATATTTCTACATGACTACACGTTATTTTCGCATTGAAATGCGGGTGTGTCAACAACAGAATTACAGAATTTTCTTATTATTTATGTAATGTTGATAATTTTACTAGTCCTTTAGATGATATTTACGTTAATCATAGAGATTATTAATGAGAACTTAAATATAAAATTCATAGACTTATCATAAAATTATGCTATACTTACAAAATAATAAGGCTATGTAATCTTTAAGACATTTAACCCTGACAATATTAAATATGTATAACAGATGAGGAGAAACTATGGAAGTATACTTAAAACCAATAATATCAGCATGCTATATATTCCCAATACTTGCAATTATATTTACGATACCATATATATTATATGAATATCATAAATATGGTTCACTTCTTGTTCTAAGAACAGGGATAGTGTATACATTTATATTCTATATGCTTACATCTTTTTATGACGGTTCTGCCTCTTCCACCAAGGGAGTCGGTAACACCTAATACTGCAAGTATGCTGCTTGTGCCATTTGATGCTGTAAGAAGAACTATTGCTACATCAGGAATAGTTTTTCAGAGCCATCAACATATATTAATTTGTTGAAAAATTCAGAGTTCTGGCAGATAGTATTTAATATATTGCTGCTTGTGCCATTCGGAGTTTATTTAAGATATTATTTCAAAAGACCATGGTGGCAGGTGCTCATATTTTCGTTCCTTTACAGCCTGTTCTTTGAGCTTACACAGTTATCAGGTTTATATGGAATATACAAATATCCGTATAGATTTTTGATGTGGACGACCTTATATGTAACACATCAGGAGGAGTCCTTGATATATCATAACACCGTTATTTGTGTTTATGATGCCAGACAGGGACAAGCTGGATGAGATAGCTTATAAGAAGGGCCGTGTAGTATCAGAATTCAGACGTGGAATAGCGTGGTGTATAGATATGTTCATAGTCATAATACCGGCTGTTGTGTATATTCTGTTTAATAACAAGAAGATATCAGTATTTATATATGACATCAGGTATACTGCTGCATTAAGTGCTTATATAGCATTTATATTTATATTGGTGACAGCTATAAGTAATGGTCGTACATTAGGTAAAGCACTTGTCAATATCCAGATTGTAAGTTCAGCGAATAAAGGTAAAGCTGGTATATTAAGGCTGGCTGCAAGATATATAATACTGTATGTTGTGGGGATGCCTTCAGTTGCATATGCATATTATATATACCGTTATATACAGACTGCGGGGTTATATAAAGGTGAATGGAAATATTATGCTTTTGTAGTCTGCATGGCAATATGTGTGATAATAGCAGTTTATATGGCAATCGACCTTTGCAGTGTCTTCTTAGTGCTACAAGAAATATGTTGTATGACAGAATAACTAAACTGACACATATAAGTCTTGCAGGACGTGATTATATAGCAGGTGATGATGCTCCAGATGTTAATATGGTAGATAAAAATGCAGCTATAAGAGCTAAAAATACGGAAGATGAAATAGACAACAGCGTACTGAATAGAGCAGATGATAACAATATGGATAAGAAAAACAACAATAAAACTGTTAACGAACAAAACAAAGCTGATATTGGAAGAAAAACGGAATCTATAAATAAAAATAATATAAAAGATACAAAAGCTTCTGATACTGTAAAATGGATAATACAGCTTCTGATAGTACAGAAGAATATATAGATGAATATAAGATTAATCTGGATAATATTGAATTAGATAATATTGATACGGATTATGTTGATGTTGATAAGGTTAATGAACTGCTGGCAGAAGAATCAGATGTGTGATTATAAGAGAAAATAAACAAAAATATATGTAAAATGCTAATAAATGTAATTATTGATATTTATTATCATTAAGTTATATGTTAACATATGTATTAAAGATGTGAGTAAATATAGAAATGAAAATGACATAAGAAAGCATCCGTACCAAATACGGGGTTATACATATGACTATTAAAGATATGAAAACAGGTCAGAGTGCCACAATTCTTAAAGTAGGTGGTGAGGCTGCATTAAGACAGCATTTTCTTGATATGGGACTTATACAGGGGCAGAAGTAACGGTTATAAAGTATGCACCTATGGGAGATCCTGTCGAGTTAAGAATTCATGGATATGAATTAACAATAAGACTTGCAGATGCAGCACAAATAGAAGTAAGTAACATACATAGTGATTATTATACGTCTGTTAATAATGCTATGATTAATGCTGCATCAGGAACGGCAGATGTTAATGATGATATATTAACTTCTGAAAAAACGCAGATAAAACAGATTATCATCAATAAGAGAAAGACATACAAAGGATAAAAGAAAAAACAGATAAGACAGGTGACAGGCATATAAAACTGAGCATCCCGGTTTGGGCGAGGGATGACGTTTCCATGATAAGGAAAACGAGCATCCACTTCCTGATAATGTGACACTTACATTTGCACTTGTAGGAAATCAGAATTGCGGTAAAACAACTCTTGCAATGTGTTGACGGGTTCTAACCAGCATATTGGTAATTTCCTGGTGTAACAGTTGATAGAAAGGATGGTGTTATAAAGGGTCATCCTGAGACACTTATAACTGATTTGCCGGGTATATATTCAATGTCACCATATAGTAGTGAAGAGATTGTAACAAGACGGTTTCTTCTTGATGATAAGCCTAAGGGAATTATTAATATACTTGATGCAACCAATATAGAGCGAAATCTTTATCTTACCATGCAGCTTATGGAGCTTAATATTCCTATGGTAGTGGCACTTAATATGATGGATGAGATAAAGGTTAATGGTGGCTCAATAAGAATTAATGAACTTGAACGCCAGTTAGGTGTTCCTGTTATACCTATATCAGCGGCTAAGGGAGAAGGTATAGGCGAACTTGTAGAGCATGCACTTCATGTGGCAAAATATCAGGAAAAGCCAGAAATAATGGATTTCTGTCCGGAAGACAGTGCTATACACAGATGTATACATGGAATTATGGCTCTTATAAGTGACCATGCCGACAAGGCTGGATATCCAGAACGTTTTGCAGCATCCAAGGTTGTCGAGGGTGATGCAATAGTGCTAAAGAATCTTGAACTTGAACAGAACGAGAAAGAGATGATAGAGCATATCATACTCCAGATGGATAAGAGTATGGTATGGACAGATCATCAGCCATAGCTGATATGAGATTTGGCTATATAGAAAAGTATGTAAAGATACGGTGGTCAAGCCAAGAGAGAGTAAAGAAAGAATAAGAAGCCGCAGGATAGATAAGGTATTAACAGGCAAATATACTGGTATACCTGCATTTATAGCGATTATGGCACTTGTGTTTTATCTTACATTTAATGTTATAGGTTCATGGTTATCGGATATACTTGATATAGGAATAAATGCGCTGACAGGCATAATAGATAATGCACTTACAGCCATGAATGTCAATTCAGTGTTACATGCACTCATTATTGATGGTATATTTAATGGTGTGGGAAGCGTACTTAGTTTCCTTCCTGTAATTGTTACACTGTTTTTCTTCTTATCAATACTTGAAGACAGTGGTTATATGGCAAGAGTAGCATTTATTATGGATAAGTTGTTACGTGCTTGGATTATCCGGAAGAAGTATAGTACCAATGCTTATAGGATTCGGATGTAGTGTTCCTGGTGTTATGGCCAGCCGTACACTTTCATCAGACAGAGATAGAAAAATGACAATTCTGCTTACACCTTTATGAGCTGTTCAGCTAAGGTGCCTATATATGCATTTTTCTCAGCTGCATTTTTCCCAAAGCATGCGGCACTGGTTATGATAGGACTGTATTTTACAGGTATAGTTATAGGTATTATTATGGCACTTATATTTAAGAAGACACTGTTTAAGGAGAGCCTGTACCTTTTGTTATGGAACTTCCTAACTACAGAATGCCAGGTGCCAAGAATGTTATGCAGTTACTCTGGGAGAAGGCAAAGGACTTTTACAGAAGGCATTTTCTATTATATTTATTGCAACAATTCTTATATGGTTTTACAGAATTTCGATATAAGACTCAACGTTGTTACTGATTCAAAGGATAGTATTCTTGCTGCAATAGCAAGCTTAATATCACCTATATTCAGACCACTTGGATTCGGTGACTGGAGAATAGCAACCGCTGTTTTAACAGGTGTTATGGCTAAGGAAAGTGTTGTATCAACAATATCAATACTTTTCAAGCACAGCAGAAATACTGGCAGCAGTAACACCAGCAGGAGTTATGGCATTCCTTGTATTCTGCTTGTTGTATACACCATGTATAGCAGCAATTGCATCTATTAAGAGAGCTTGGCAGTAAATATGCAGCAGGGTAGTAGTTATGCAGTGCTGCATAGCATGGATAGCAGCATTCATTACTCATACAATATTTATGATGATGTAATGAGCGCAAAGAATCAATGTTTTAAATAAAAACATTGTCAGCAAACGTTATTGATGATATTATATCAACAATACGTAAAACATAAATCCCTGAGGGAGTAGTCGGCATACATGTATCTGTATTATGATTATAGCTGTATTTTAAGTAAGAATATATGGTTATAATATGGATACACACTGATATGCAGTTATATCGACATAATGGTTAATACAATATAATTATTAACCCGGTATTACTTTAAATGATGAGACTCAAGGACAGTAAGGAGCAATCCAATCTCTACTGTCCTTGAGCTTTTACGCGAGTAACGATGAGAATGAAAAACATATGAACAATTATCCTGCTTGCAGGAATAATTGAGAATATGGTTTTATTCGAGGAGCACCGCGATAGCGAAAGAAGCGAAGCATCTTGAGCTTATCGTTGCGAGCGAAGAGTAACGATGAGAATGAAAAACATATGAACAATTATTCTGCTTGCAGAAATAATTGAGAATATGGTTTTCATTCGAGGAGCACCGCGATAGCGAAAGAAGCGAAGCATCTTGAGCTTATCGTTGCGAGCGAAGAGTAACGATGAATTAGGGAATTACAGGAAGAGGAGCACATTATGAACATTTTGAATTATTTGTTTTAGCCATTGGTCTTTCGATGGATGCCTTTGCAGTATCAATATGTAAAGGTTTATCACTTGGTAAGATTAAAGTGAAGCATATGTGTATAGCTGGTTTGTGGTTTGGTGGATTTCAGGCACTTATGCCACTTATAGGTTATTATCTTGGTAGTCTTTTGCGGATATGATAACCAAGTATTCACACTGGATAGCATTTATACTTCTCTTATTTATCGGTGGTAATATGATTAAGGAATCATTTGGTGAAGAGGAAAAAGTCAATGACGATATGGGCGTTAAAAGTATGTTTTACTTGCTATAGCTACAAGTATTGATGCACTTGCAGTCGGTGTATCACTTGCGTTTCTTAAGGTTAATATAATTCCAGCCGTATCATTTATCGGATGCATTACTTTCGTCTGTTCAACAGCAGGTGTCAAGATAGGCAGCTTATTTGGTGATAAGTATCAGTCTAAGGCAGAGTTATGTGGTGGTATAATACTTATACTTATAGGTGTTAAAATTCTTCTTGATGGACTTGGAATATTGTAATTGTAAGCAACTATGAATGAGCAGATAAAAATTACAAAAATAAGTTTTTATTTAGAAATATTTAAATGAATTACAAAAGATAAGTCTTTGTAATGGAGACAAAGTTGTATTATATTTAATACTATAAATGAGCAAACACAGAAAAATGCACAAAAATAATTTACTTTTGTTTGTGATATTAAATACAGTTGTTGCAATTTACATGTAAATAGTTAGTCAGTAAAAATATAAAATGCAGAATAAATGCATTTGGAAAGAGGTTTTAATGAAAGATATTTTAGTAGCGTTAGTATTACTTGTTATTGGTTTCGTACTTCTTATAAAGGGTGCAGACTTTTCGTTGATGGCAGTTCATCAGTTGCCAAAAGATTAAGAGTTCCATCTATGATTATCGGACTTACAATCGTTGCTATGGGTACTAGCCTTCCAGAGTGTGCTGTAAGTGTTACAGCATCACTCTGCAACAATAATGCACTTGCGGTAAGTAATGTTGTAGGTTCTAATATATTTAATCTTATGGTCGTGTGAGTATGTACTTTATTCGTGCCGCTTGCGGTATCAGCAGATACATTAAAGAAAGAATTTCCATTTTCGATATTATGTGCGATACTTCTTGTTATATTTGGAAAAGTTGGTATGCTTCTTGGAAGAGCAGACGGAATAATATTCCTTGTATTATTTGCTGCATACCTTGGCTGGATGATTAAGTCAGCGCTCAGCGCAAGAAATTCAACACTCAGTGTTGAGATTGCAGAAGAGACGGACGAGGAAATAAAGATATTACCTGTATGGCAGTGTATCGTGTATATAATAGGCGGTGCAGTGGCTATAAAGTTCGGTGGTGACTTTGTTGTAAATGGAGCTTCAACAATAGCTTCAAGTCTTGGATTAAGCCAGAATCTTATCGGACTTACAATCGTTGCACTTGGAACAAGTCTTCCCGAGCTTGTAACATCTATCGTTGCAGCTAAGAAGGACGAGGTGGATATGGCACTTGGAAATGTGATCGGTTCCAATATCTTTAATATTCTTCTTGTACTTGGTGTAGCTGGTGCCATAAGTCCTGTTATATTTATATCAGAAAATATTATTGATATAGTTATACTTATTATTATGAGTGCAGTTGTATGGGCATTTGCATGGTCTAAGAAGAAGCTTGTAAGATGGCATGGTGTTGTTATGCTTGCATCATATGTGGTTTATCTTGCCTATATCTGTATCCGTTAAGTTAAGCATGAATAACTGGTGCAAAGAAAGTTAAGCAAAATATTGTAAAATAGTCAGTTTACGTCAGATATACAATATTTTATAATAATAAATGGCAATCCTGCTTTCGTATATTATTATACGTAGGAGAGTATGAGCGGATATGGGTGCATGTAAGTTACTTGTTAAGGAAAATGAGGGAATTCTTGTGTGTGGAAATAACACGAGAGTAGTAAGAATAAGAGTCAGGGATATTAATTATATAAGTTGTGACAACAGGATTATTACAATTCATACCGATAGTTTTCAGGATAGTTTTATGGGAAAATTGGCGAAGTATATGATGTGTTGAAACAATGCGGTTTTGAGTACATTAATGAATCAGAAATAGTTAATATTATGAAGATAAGAAGAATGCACACTAATTATATTGTGCTATGCGAAGAAACTGAACTTATATGCAGCAAAATTATAAGCATAGAGTAAGGGAACTTATATGGAATTAAGTTAGTGACGGACTGTTGCAGGTTTATATAGACATCGGTTACAGTCATATACAGCAACGTGAATATCAGAGCTGGTACAAGCCCTGTCATATGTGTTTGGCATATGGCGGGGCTTTCTCCTATATAGCGGTGGTATGTGAAGTAAGCTTACATATTATAATTTTGTTAATAAGCTTATTCATATATAGCTGATATCTGGTGAAGTATCAGTTATGAGCTATAGTAAACATTTATAATTATGAAATTTTAATAAAATTTACAATAATAGTAAATTTTGACATATGTATAAGAAAAGTGTTAGAATATTTTAATATCAAATGTGAAATAAATAATAAGAAGTAGTATTAACTATATTTATGATATAGTTAATCTGCTTGGAAAAGAAGAGGAATATAATGCAGACATATACTGTATCGCAGTGGTTGTTATTCTTTTATATATTGTTTTATGGGCTGGGTATGGGAGAGCTGTTATGTATCTGCCAAGTCAGGAAAGTGGGTCAACAGAGGCTTCCTGCATGGGCCTGCACTTCCTATATATGGTTCAGGTGCTATAGTAATACTTGTAAGTACAATAGGTGTAGGGACTCAATTCCACTTATATTCCTGTTGGGAATGTTATCATCAACGATACTTGAGTTTGTTACAGGATATTGCATGGAGAGTATGTTTGGAGTAAGATACTGATTATAGTAAGAAACCTTTCAATCTTATGGGACATATATGTCTTTTCTTCAGTAGGATGGGGTATATTCTCAGTACTTCTTGTAAGAATTGTACACAGGCCTATAGAGGGTCTGGTGTGTATGATCCGATAACAATATCAGATATTATTGCGTTTGTGGTAGCTATTGCTATGACAGTAGACTTCACCCAGTCATTCAATGAAGCTATGGATCTTAAAGCAACTATTGAAAGAATTGCGAACAGTAACCAGCAGATTAAAACAATCGCTAAAAGAATTGAGATTGCAAGTGCATTTGCAGAAGATGATTACAATAAGATGAAAGAAAAGCTGGCAGAAGGAAAGCAGTTATGAATAATGTAAGCAAGGCTAAAGGAAGACTTACATTTGAAAAGAATATGAATGAAAGAAAAGGAATTAAGCTTGCTACGTTACAGAAGATGAGTGAAGCTGTTGTTGAAGAACTTAAGAATAAGCTTATGGATGAAGGGCTGCTAACCAGTTATTAGAAACTCTTGAAAATGAAAAGGTCAACCTTAAGACTGACCACAATAAGAGCTACAAGAGTGTGTTCAGAATGGTTAAGCGTAATCCGGGAGCAGTTTCAAGAAAACATTCTGCCGAATTAGATGAGATTAAAGCTTATTAAATAATACACCACTTAAGACATATTTATAATGCAAAATGTGTGTATTATTTAACGCAAATGAAATGAGCTGTATAAGTAACGATTATGGAGTGTAATAGGTATGGAAAGAATTGTATTATACAATGTAAAACATTCTGAAAACATTATAAAAGTGCATCGAATATGCGTATTAAAAGCATAGTTTTAAGTGAGGATATGACATCTAAGACCTTAAAGGATGTACTTGACAGTGCTAAAGATTATAAGTCAGGTGATGATGTTTTTATAATGAAGCTAAGGCTGGCATAGTTATATTCTGTAATGTGACAGACAAGCATATGGACAAGCTGTTGTTTGAGTTAAGAAATGGCAGCAGCAAGGCAGATTATAAGGCTGTGCAGACAAAGACAAACAGTCAGTGGACTATTACAAGAATACTTGCCCAGATGGAAAGGGAGAGTATGGAATATCGTAGAAGTCTTTCAGCGGTGAGAACATAAAGGTATATATTTGTAAGCATACATAGGATTAGTGTATAGCGCACCATACACCAGTCCATTATAAGTAAAATGTGCGCAGAAATGAGGATTATTATGGATATTATACATGTAACAGCAGAAACATTTGAACAGGAAGTGCTTAAGTCAGACAAGCCTGTACTTGTTGACTTCTGGGCAACATGGTGCGGACCATGCCAGATGTTAGGTCCGGTACTTGAAGAAGTGGCAGCAGAACAGGACAAGGTTAAGATATGCAAGATAGACACAGATAAGGAAATGGCTCTTGCATTAAAGTATAATGTTGCTTCTATTCCGACATTACTTTTATTCAAAATGGTGAGGTTGCAGATACAAGCATTGGTTTTATAGGTAAAGAACAGGTTAAGCAGTTTATTGCACAGTAAGATTATTAAGAGGTGAAAAGCAGTGAGAATTATATCTTGAATGTTATTCCGGCATAAGTGGAGATATGTCTGTTGCAGCACTTCTTGATATAGGTGCCAGTGAAGAACATTTAAGGAAAACACTTAAGACAATGCCTTTAAGTGGTTACAGTATAGAGATTACAAGAGTTAAGAAAAGTGGTATAGATGCATGTGATTTTAATGTAATACTTGATAAGGATAATCACGACCACGATATGGAGCACCTGCATGGTCATAGCCATAAGGAAAAGGTGAAACTGTAGATAATAAAACAGATACAGATAATAAGCATATATCAGAAAATGCAGTGACAGATACAGCAGAAAATGAAGAGTATCACCATCATCATAATCACGATGATGAACATAGTCATCACCATAGTCACGAGCACAGAGGTCTTGCAGAAATTAATGATATAATTGATAAGACTGAACTTACAGTCGGTGCGCGTGAACTCTGCCAAAGATATATTTCTTTTATTCTTGCAAAAGCAGAGCAAGAAAGGCCCATGCAACAGATATAGAAAATGTACATTTCCATGAGGTCGGGGCAGTTGACTCCATAGTGGATATAGTTGCATTTGCAGTATGCTTTGATGAACTTAAAATAGACAGAGTATATGTTCCATTCTTATGCGAAGGTTCCGAACGATAAGATGTCAGCATGGTGTCATACCTGTGCCGGTTCCAGCGGTAACTAATATTGTAGCAGAGCATAATATTGTACTGAGCCACACACATATCAAGGGTGAGCTTGTAACACCTACAGGTGCAGCAATAGTGGCAGCAGTAAGAACAGATACAGATATTCCATCTAAGTATATGATTGAAAAGGTGGGATATGGAGCAGGTAAAAGAGATTATGAAGTTCCAAGTATGTTAAGGGCTATGCTTATAGATAGTGAGCAGCATAATGTGAAAGATTTATCAGACACACAGACAAAGGACTGTATATATAAGCTGGAAACAGATATTGACGACTGTACATCAGAGGTTCTTGGTACACTATGGAGCTTCTATGAAGCAGGTGCAAGAGAAGTACACTATATTCCAATATATATGAAGAAGAACAGACCAGCCTACGAGCTTGTTGTAATATGCGGACAGGCTGATATAGATAAGCTTCAGAATATTATATTCAGACAGACTACAACTATAGGAATAAGGCGTACAGCCATGGAAAGAACCATACTTAAAAGACATATGGAAAAGGCAGTAACACCATATGGCGAAGTTGATATAAAGGTATGTGAGCTTCCAGATGGAGGAACGAAACGCTATCCAGAATATGAAAGCGTGAAAAGTTATGTGAGACTCAGAATGTAAGTTATATGGATGTTATTAATTCCATAAAAATATTTAATGCATTTACAATAGCTGAAAATATAATTGGGAGATGTACCATATGCACTATGGGCTATGGCGCATCTCCTGCTTTTATTAGTTAGTAAAATAACAAAAATATGGTATTAATTCACACGGTTTCCATCAGTTCCGATGGTCACAACTCTTAAAGGAATGTTCTTTCCGCTTGCTTCAATAGCTTTCTCAACAGCATACTGGAGTCCGCCGCAGCAAGGAACAGTCATTCGTGTTACAGTTATGCTTTTATGTTGTTATTCTTAAAATGTCTGTAAGTTTTTCAGAATAATCAATCATATCGCTTAGGGCAGCCGATAAGTGTTACGTGATTCCTCATAAAATCATGGTGAAATGTGCTGTATGCATATGCTGTACAGTCAGCGGCAATAAGAAGGTCACAGCCATTAAAGTATGGAGCATAAGGCGCAACAAGCTTTATCTGTACAGGCCAGTTATTAATCTGACTTCCACTTGCTGCCTTATTAGCAAGAACTTCGGCTTCATTGTACTCTGGAGCTTCTCTTTCTATAAAGCGGATAGCATTCATAGGACAGGCTGGAAGGCAGTCACCAAAGCCGTCACAGTAATCATCCCTTAAAAGCTTTGCCTTCCGTCAACTATACCGATAGCGCCCTCGTGACAGGCATGTGCGCATAAGCCGCATCCGTTGCATAAGTTTTCGTTTATTTCTATAATTTTTCTAATCATAATGTTATATCTCCTTTTTGTCTATGTTTTAGGTGTTTGTGAAAAATCATAAGCCGCAAAGAACTAATTTCTTTGTGTCTTTATTTTGCGATTGCCTGATTATATTTTAGTTTAATATCCACGTTAGACAGTTGTGAATATTAATTAGTGAAAATAGCATTTTCAACACGTACATCATTATATTATGTGGTAATATAAATGTATGTTGTAAATACAACAAAATATAAAAATATTAATGGATATATTTAAGACATATGAAGATAATATAAATGTGGATAAGCATTATGGATACAGTGTCAGGAAATAAGAAGGTTATGGATAAATGGACAGACATTATAAGTGAGAGCAGTCTGTTTAAAGGTGTTGAAAAAAATGAAACTGCGGCTATGATAAAATGTCTTGATGTAAGGTTTGAAAAGGTGGATAAAGGTCAGTATGTGCTGCATGATGGTGATACTGTTGAACGAATAGGAATGGTTATTGAGGGAGAGGTGAGCATTGAGCAGGAGGATTACTGGGGAAACAGGCATATTATGGCATATGCCAAAGCAGGAGATATATTTGGTGAGGCATATGCATGCAGCAATAATAAGGTATGTAATGTGAGTGTTGTTGCTATGAAAGCCGGGACAATAGCCTATCTTGATACATACAGGGTAATAACTGTGTGCAGCGAATCGTGCCAGTTCCATAATAAGCTGATAAGAAATCTTATGTATATGCTGGCTGACAGATGTGTAAATATGAATGAAAAAATTACACATATGTCAAAAGGACGACAAGGGATAAGATTTTATCATATCTTTCATCGCAGTCTAACAGAAGTGGCAGTAATGAGTTCGATATTCCATTTAACAGACAGCAGCTTGCAGATTATCTGTCAGTCGACCGCAGTGCTATGTCATCTGAGCTGGGAGGATGCAGGATAAGGGCTTATTATATATAAAAAATCATTTTAAGCTGTTATAATTGTTGATATATTGTAAATGGTCTGACAACAATACTCCAGCTTACAAACCTAAACCTACGTTATCGAACTCTTTAGTTCTGCATTACATGACTATTCGTTCGTTAGGTCATTTAAAAGTAGATGTCTGCTTCATAGCTGTTTCTTTTTATATTAATTGTATGATAATAATTAATGGAAAATTATGAAATTATAAAATACTATTTTGCATCTGTACGTAAAGTATATACAGACAGAGGAAAATTATGTAATGATAAAATGGTATTAATAAGAAGAAATGTCCATTATGAGGTTAATATATTTAAGTAATAACACTGATTATAACCATAATATTAAGCTGATATTATACAATTTTACATTTTATTATGTATAAAAATGAATGATATGGTAAATACTGTTAGTATCATTTTTAAATATATACACATTTATTGTACAAAACTAAAAACAACAAAAAATGTATTGAAATATGTTGATTAGAATGTTAACATACATCTTGCGAGTGATAGTTAAGAAATTAACATATTCGCTTATATTTTACGGAAGTTTGTATACAATGTACAACTTATTATGCAATTTAACAGTCAATTTTTAAGGAGGAACCAATAAAATGGTAAATTTTGATCAGTGGAATGGTTTCAAAGGCAGACTTTGGAAAGAAGAGATCAACGTAAGAGATTTCGTTCAGAACAATTACAAGCCATATGATGGAGACGAAAGCTTCCTTGCAGGACCTACAGAAGCTACTAATAAACTTTGGGGCAGACTTCAGGAGTTACAGAAAGAAGAAAGAGCTAAGGGCGGAGTTCTCGATATGGAGACAAAGTTGTTTCCGGTCTTACTGCTTATGGTCCTGGATATATCGATGAATCTATGAAGGAGCTTGAGCAGGTTGTTGGTCTTCAGACAGATAAACCACTGAAGAGAGCATTTATGCCATATGGTGGTATCAAAATGGCAGAAGAATCATGCAAGAACTATGGCTATGAACCAGATCCAGAACTTCATAAGATCTTCACAAAATATCATAAAACACATAACCAGGGTGTATTCGATGTTTATACACCAGAAATGAAAAAAGCTCGTAGTAACAAGATAATCACGGGACTTCCGGATACATACGGACGTGGTCGAATTGTAGGTGACTACAGACGAGTTGCACTGTACGGTATCGATTTCCTTATGGAAGAAAGAAGAAGGATCACGCTAACTGTGGTTGTGGAACAATGACAGATGACGTTATCCGTTTAAGAGAAGAAATATCTGATCAGTACAAGGCACTTGCAGGTATGAAGAAGATGGCTGAAAGCTATGGTTATGATATCAGCAAGCCAGCTACAAACGCTAAAGAAGCTGTTCAATGGTTATACTTCGGATATCTTGCAGCAATCAAGACTCAGAATGGTGCAGCTATGTCCGTAGGACGTATCTCTACATTCCTTGATATCTATATTGACAGAGATCTTAAGAATGGAACACTTACAGAGAAGGAAGCTCAGGAGCTTATTGATCATTTCGTTATGAAATTCAGAATGGTTAAATTCGCAAGAATCCCATCTTACAACCAGCTGTTCTCAGGAGACCCGACATGGGCTACACTTGAGGTTGGTGGTACAGGTATCGATGGACGTTCCATGGTTACAAAGAACGACTATCGTTTCCTTCATACACTGGAGAACATGGGACCTTCACCAGAGCCAAACCTGACAGTTCTTTATTCTTCAAGACTGCCAGAGAACTTCAAGAAATATGCTGCAAATATTTCTGTTGATACATCTTCAATCCAGTACGAGAACGATGATGTTATGCCGGTAACATGGGGAGATGACTATGCTATCTGTTGCTGTGTATCTGCAACTAAGACTGGTAAAGAAATGCAGTTCTTTGGTGCAAGAGCAAACCTTGCAAAATGTTTATTATATGCGATAAATGGTGGTGTAGATGTTAAGAACAGAGAACAGGTTGGTCCTGCTTACAAGCCAGTTACTTCAGAATATCTTGATTATGATGAAGTTGTTGATAAGTTTGATGCTATGATGGAATGGTTAGCAGATCTTTATGTTAATACATTAAACTTAATCCAGTATATGCATGACAAATATTACTATGAAGCAGCAGAGATGGCTCTTATCGACACAGATGTTAAGAGAACATTTGCTACTGGTATCGCTGGATCTCACACGTTGTAGATTCACTTTCAGCTATTAAGTATGCAAAGGTTAAGACAGTACGTGATGAAACAGGTATCGTAGTAGATTATGAAGTTGAAGGTGACTTCCCCAAATATGGTAACGATGATGATCGTGCTGATGATATCGCAGTATGGTTACTTAAGACATTCCTTGAGAAGATTAAGAAGAGACATACTTACAGAAATTCAGAGCCTACAACATCTATCCTTACAATTACTTCAAATGTAGTATATGGTAAGTACACAGGTGCTATGCCTGATGGACGTAAGGCTGGTACTCCACTTGCTCCTGGTGCTAACCCAAGTTATGGAGCAGAACAGAATGGACTTCTTGCTTCTCTTAACTCTGTTGCTAAGCTTCCTTACGAGTGGGCATTGGATGGTATTTCTAATACACAGACGATCAACCCAGATGCATTAGGACATGAAGAAGGCGAAAGGATCAACAATCTTGTAAATGTTATGGACGGATACTTTGATCAGGGAGCTCACCACTTAAATGTAAACGTATTTGGTAAGGATAAGTTACTTGATGCTATGGAGCATCCAGAGAAAGAAGAATATGCAAACTTCACGATCCGTGTATCAGGATATGCAGTTAAATTCATCGACCTTACAAGAGAACAGCAGATGGACGTTATTTCCAGAACATGCCATGAAACAATGTAATCATAACTTATAGATATAAATTTGATATTAAAATAAAAGTCCACATACTTGTGTTAGTGCAGGTATGTGTTTTTATGGTTTGAATAGTAATTATTATTGTGTACAAAATGGGAGAAAATGTATGAAAAATAAAACAAAATAAGTTATATACAAAAGGTTATTGGTATCTAAATACATATAAAGCATTAGGATCTGGTTGGCTAATAGAAACTTTAGAATTTTTAGATTTAAAATATGAATTCAATTTTGCAAATTTATCAGCAAATGCAGCTTGGTATGAAGCAGAGGTATATGAACAAATTAAAGTAAAACATCCCCGATTTTATATGAGTGATATTCAAGCAGAAAATTTGCATGATAAAAAGACAGCTAGTTATGAAAATTTTATTTATTTGGAAGGACAAAGAGATGCGAGTGAAGTAACATCTGAACTTTTCGAAAACAAAAAATGGATGTTATTTTAGATTGTAAAGGCGCATTATGGTATGCAACCAAAATTGGTCATACAGATATTAATCAGTTAATTAAGATACTTACTACTTATCGAAATTTATTGAGTGATGATGGAGTACTAATTATTGATTTTACGATGATTATAATATATTAAATGCATTAAAATATGAATTGTCAGGAGAAATGTTAGAGAGATAAAGGTTAAAAATTTTGCTGAACCGTCTACAAAAACATTTACAGAATATTTTTGGAAAAATTTTATAGATAAACATTGTAATAAAATTGAAATTGCAGGTCAAAAAGAATATCCATTATCGTATTCTATGGGAACTGCTTATATGAAGATTGAAGATATTGATGCAGCAATTAAAATCATAAATACAAATAAACATATAGCCATTAAATACAAAATAGCTATATGTTTTAGAAAAATAAATAAATCAATACAATATATAATTATACTTTTAATTATATTTTTATATGTATAAATTGAAAGAATAATATTAATATTTTGATAAAATATAATTGTTGTCTGATTGCTTATTAGGTGATATTGATTTCTGAAGAGATAAATTCAATGTGGTTTATAACTTTTATAAAATTATATTAAAGTGTATAAGTTGTACAATAATTATTTAATAAATTATAGTTATGCATTTAAATTATATAAAAGGTAGCTACTAAAATGATGTTGTAGAATAATGTGTATGCTAATTAGAGGATATTAATAATGAAAGAAAAGAATGGGAAAAGCTCTTAAGGATAAAGACAACCGGACGTGATGACACAAGGTCAGATACATTCAGGTATCCATATGAACCAACCTCATACGAAGTATTGGAAAGACTGGCTAATACAGGATTTATAGGCAAAAATAATACGTTGTTAGATTATGGCTGTGGAAAAGGCAGAGTAAGCATTTTATGGCATATCAGACAAAATGTCATTCTATTGGTATAGAGTATGACGAGCGGATTTATAATCGGGCGTTAGCCAATAAAGCGGATGCGGTGTCAGGTAACAGAGTACAATTCCTATGTGAAGATGCAGTTGGTTTTAAGATTGCAGATAATGTGGACAGATTTTTCTTTTCAATCCATTTTCTATTGAGATATTCAAGAGCGTGCTGGCGAATATTATAGACAGCTATTATGAGGCTCAAAGGGAAATGCTTATTATGTGTTATTATCCGTCAGATGAGTATCTTATGTGCCTGTCACAGGAATATAATGTGACATTTGTTGAAGAGATTGATTGTAGTGATGTATCGGACGGAGAGGCTGAGAGGAGAAGATAGTTGTATATAGAGTTGGAGAGGGAGAATAAGAGATAAATATTATTTTGATAAAAATTTAAGTTAATTGGTTGGGATTTGAGTTTATTTGCTTATATTTAAGTTGTTTAATTAATTAGCTTGGTTATGAAGATAAAATTGTATTAAATTAATGAATATAATTTAAGTTACTTGCATATAATAGTTGACTCTGAAACAGGAAAACGTAAAGACCGTACAGATTATCCAATTACAGCTATTAGGGAAAGGATTAGATGATCAGTATTATAAGACATTGATTATTGAGTATCTAAAACAATATACAAAGGCAAACAGAAAAGAAATTGATAGATTATTATGGGACAAGTTGCCAGACTCGTTGTCAGAGGTTCAGAAGAAGAATAAGATTCATAATTTGCTTACATCAATGAAAAACAAAAATCTTATCGAAAAAGATAGCGACAATCAACAGAAATCAAACTGGGTATTAAAGTAGAGCTCGGTTAAGCTCGGTTTAGTTTGGATGTAATTTAACCAAGAAAACCTAAATTAAAAAGAAATTAGGATGACCTCTTGGTTTGATCTCGGTTGAAAATTGTTTTTAACCGAGACTCTAACTGAGATTTAACCGATGTTACTATTGAGATGGCACAAAATAATTATTGCAAATGATGTAATGGATATTGATTTGGTAATGTGAGCGAATGGACATAGACTTTATTTAGTAGTATATGCCCCAAATTTAAAACACAAATACTAGGTTGACACTAAAAGAACCACATATATACTATATCTAAGGATAGGGAAGATAAATATGGTAGATAAAATTCTGATTTATTCTGTATCAGACATAAAGGCAATTCAACCAAGTGAATACTTAGGACTATAATAAACAAAGCACCAACGGAAAGAGATATATCTTTCTGAAGGTGCTTATTTTGCCAGATAGATATGAGGACGTGGGAGAGAATCTGCGTCATTTTTAATGCAGATAAATATTATAGATGTTATAATAAAAAGATTGGTGGATTAAATATGTTGACTACACCATTGGGAAAGATAGAAATATACATGAGGTACATATATTATGGGAAACGAATCAGGTGAATGGATTATGCATGGCATAAAGTGGATAACCCGGATTGCATCCATTCTGTAGATGAAGCAATCGAATATATTGATAAGGTGGGATTTTTACCATTGTTCAAGAATGACATAGATGGGTTTTCACTTGAAGAAAGAACTGTTCCAGAGTACTGGTGGAGTGATAATCCAGAGGTTGATCCATGGATGTGGCGGGCTATTATAGCAAGGCGGCATGATATCGTCTATGGAAAGTTCTTTGATAAGAAGGCAGGATTTATATCAAAAAATGGCTTCCTGTATTTGCTAATTATCGCCGGATGGCTATGATTTTGATGCATTATATGATGATGGGAAAGCACCTAATAAGCATAAAAAGATAATGGTCAATTTTATAGAAAACAATGCTGATTCAGAGATTTATTCTAATGAATTGAAAAACAAGCTGGATTTGGCAAGGATGGAGAAAAGGATTTGATGGTGCAATAACGAATCTTATGATGCAGACCTATCTGTGCAACTGCGATTTTAAGAAGAGAGTGAATAAGAGAGGTATTGAATATGGATGGGATGTTGCAGTGTATTCATCCATTGAGCATATCTATGGATATGATTATGTGGCTTCCTGTTATAAGGATAATCCGCAGGATTCATGGAAACAGCTTGTAGACTATATGAATGAGATGTATCCACATGCAACGGATAAGCAGATAAGGAGTATATTAAAGTAATACAGGCAGGATGGCACTTAATGATAACGGATATCCGAATTATAAGAAGGGATAGGGTAAAGATATATGAATAATAAAGATTTTGTAGAGTATTTAAAGCAACGTTTATTTATAGAATTTAAAAACAGACTGCATCTATGTTTGACACAGGAAGTGCCAGAAAAATACATCAGTTATTGAATATGTATACAAGTAAAGAACGCATAGAATTAAAAGATGTAGCTGACGGAATTTGTCACGTTTGGAAGAAATAATATGATTAAATTAATAGCAAAAAGATAAAAGTATGTCTAATGTCGAGTGTGTATATTGGCTATTCTTTTTGTTCTTTTTGTTTTAGATGTTAATTGGTGTGTTAAACCGGGAATGTTTTTCTTGTGTGCAGTAAGGTATTAAAGTATAATAAAACCAGTTTTTGCATAATTTTAAAAGCTGTAATAAGGAAATCGAAAGCCTGTTATGCAAAGCTAAAGTGGCTGTAAAATGGCAGTGAATCAAATATAAAACGAAAAGGATAGTTAGGGATAGACAGAAAATGAAAGGAAAAAGTTATTGCAGGCATTCTGCTTGCAGGAATTTTAGCATTTACACTGGCCGGGTGTAAAACACAGATAACACTAAAGAAGAAACCGAAAAGCCTGTTATTACCCTCGGCAGCGACAGCTATCCACCATACAATTATCTGAATGAGGATGGTGTACCGACAGGAATTGATGTAGAACTGGCTACGGAAGCTTTCGAAAGAATGGGATATCAGGTGGATGTTGTCCAGATTAACTGGGAGGAGAAAAAAGAGCTGGTAGAAAGCGGGGAAATTGACTGTATTATGGGATGCTTTTCCATGGAAGGACGACTTAACGATTATCGTTGGGCCGGACCATACATAGCAAGCCGTCAGGTGGTTGCTGTAAATGAGAACAGTGACATTCATAAACTGAGTGATCTGGAGAGAAAGAATCTGGCTGTTCAGTCTACAACCAAACCGGAGGGCATCTTTCTGAAGCGGACAGATAAGAGAATTCCAAAGCTTGGCAATCTGATCAGCCTGGGACACAGGGAACTGATCTATACGTTTCTGGGAAAAGGATATGTAGATGCAGTTGCTGCACATGAGGAATCCATCATCCAGTATATGAAAGATTATGACACAAGTTTTCGTGTCCTGGAAGAGCCTTTGATGATCATCGGAATAGGAGTTGCTTTTGCAAAAGAGGATGACCGGGGGATCTGCGAGCAGATGGATCAGGCCCTGGAAGAAATGCGCAAGGATGGCACATCTCTGAAAATCATTGAAAAATATCTGGATGATCCAGAGAAATATTTGGAGGTGGATGATCTTGGATATTAAGAGAAAGACAAAAGGAAAACGAATCCAGCTGGTCGGTGGTCTGATTGGAATCTGTGTGGCTGTAATTTCGCTCACTGTTTTATTTTTTCCATACGGAAAAAGCGGAAGCTGAGAAAAGAATGGTGGAGATTGTAAACTATGTCAAAGTACAGTGCTCAACCTATACTCATTATAATGAATCTTCAGAATCAAAAAGTCTCCTTCGTGCGATCGAAAGTGCCAGACAGATGAGTACAAATATTGACATGGAAACAGAAAACGGCGGTCAGCTAAGCCGGGAGTTTCTGAAAGAGAATCTGCAGTCACTCTGGGTGGATGGTATTCTTGTGTTGGATGAAGAAGGAAAGAAGGTCTGTGAATACAGCATGGATGAGTCTCTGGCAGGTGAGATCACGGAATACCTGCAAAAAAAACATTATTATGGATTTTACCGGATATAAAGAAAGATCTTATTCAGAACGGATTGTCAGAGGAGATGGATCACGTATCGACATCGCAGCCTGCGCCAGAAAAGATGCCCCAGGGATCGTTGCAGTTTACTATTATACATCTCCTGAATTTGTCAGGAACTATACCCTGACGATACAAGGCCTTTTAAATGGTTACAGTGTCCAGAGGGACGGAACGATTATTGTTGCAGACAACGGGAAAGTTGTTGCCAGCAATGATGAGAGTCTGTTGGGGCAGAATACGGCCGACAACGAGGTTGTCCAGGCAATGAAAAAGCATACAGACAGTCAGCATATTTTTCATGTAACAAATGAAGGAAGCGGATGCTACGGAATCATGCTGAAGCAGCGGGATTATTATATTTATGCATATCTCCCGGATACGGAAGTATTCCATAATCTTCCATTAAGTGTAGCAAGTGTTATTTTCCTTTATTTCCTGCTGTTCAGTACATTTTGGTTCTGGGCATATAGAACTAATCTGACACACCGGAAACAGGAACAGGAAAAAGATGAAAAATATAAAGCGGAACTTCTGACAGCCGCAAAAAAGGCAGAGGCCGCCAATGAGGCAAAAACAGAGTTTCTCCAGCGGATGAGCCATGATATCCGGACTCCGATTAATGGAATCTGCGGTTTGGTCAATATGGCAGATCATTATGCAGATGATATGGAAAAACAGACAGAATGCAGGGCAAAGATCAAAGAAACATCTCATCTGTTACTGGAATTGATCAATGAAGTTCTGGATATGAGTAAGCTGGAGTCGGATGAGGTGGTTCTGGAAGAAATTCCATTTAATCTAAGCAATATTTCCAAGGAAATCTTTGTTGTGATCGAACAGATAGCTGCAGAACAAAATATCCGGATCGTATGGGAGAAGAAAAAAGAAATCATACACCGTGATCTTATTGGAAGTCCGGGGTATGTAAAACGGGTGATGATGAATATTTTGTCAAATGCGGTAAAATATAATAAAGAAAACGGATATATCTACATCAGCTGCCGGGAGATCCCATCCGGACAGCCAGGAATGACGACAATGGAATTTATCTGCCGGGATGCAGGAATCGGAATGACTGAGGAGCTCCAGAAACATATTTTTGAACCGTTTGCACAGGAGCATACTGGAAGCCGTACAAAATATTCCGGAACAGGACTTGGAATGGCGATCACAAAGAAGCTGATCGAAAAAATGGGAGGAACCATTACCTTTGAAAGTGAAGAAAGAGTAGGAACTACCTTTGTTATCAGGGTTCCGTTTAAAATAGATCTGGATGCGGATAAACGTGAAGAACAGAAGGATGTATCCGAAAAATCTATAAGGGGACTGCATATTCTTCTGGCGGAAGATAATGAGCTGAATATGGAAATTGCAGAATTTATGATTCAGAATGAAGGAGCTGACGTGGTCAAAGCATGGAATGGACGGGAAGCGGTTGAGATGTTCAGAAAAAGCGAACCGGGTGAATTTGATGTCATCCTTATGGATATCATGATGCCGGTCATGAATGGTTATGAAGCTACGAAGATGATTCGGTCTCTGGAGAGGGAGGATGCAAAGAAAATACCGATCATTGCAATGACAGCAAATGCCTTCACGGAGGACAGGCTGAGAGCAAAAGAAGCAGGAATGGATGAACATATCGCAAAACCTTTTGATGTAAAACTATTGGTAAAGGTAATTCATAAATTGGTGGAATACTGATATAGCGGTGATAAATAAGCAGTGAAATATAGACAGGAGGATAAAAGTATGACAATACAGGAATGCTATAAAGCTATCGGAGAAACTATGAAGATGTCTTAAGACGCCTCCACAATGAAGCTCTGATTCAGAAATTTACATTAAAGTTCCTTGAGGATCCGAGTTACCTGCAGTTAAAACTGGCATTGGAAAATAAAAATTATGAAGATGCTTTCCGCAGTGTGCACACATTGAAAGGGGTGTGTCAGAATCTTTCTTTGATCGTCTGTATGAGGTTAGTAATGAGTTAACAGAACTTTGAGAGATAGAACCGGAGAGAAGCCGGGGATATCGGAAGAAATGGAAAAAGTAACAGAAGTATATGAGAGGATGATTGAAGAAATAAAGAAGGATCTGTCGAATTAAGTGATGCGACACGACTTTCGATCTTTGACCAGGTGCTTGGAGCATAATAAAACCCACACGGATAAAGGAAATAAAAAATATGGATAAAAGACAAAAATCTTAATTGTAGATGATTCAAAATTTAACAGAGATATGTTGAAAGAGATCCTCGGAGAAACTTATAATTACCTGGAAGCGGAAAATGGAAATCAGGCGATTCAGATGATAGGAGAAAATGTAGGAATTGATCTGATGCTTCTGGATATCAATATGCCGCAGATGAATGGTTTTGAAGTCTTGGAAATAATGAAAAGAAGCCAGTGTATTGATGAAATTCCCGTAATTATGATATCTTCAGAAGATGCCGTTGATACTATGCGTAAGGCATATGAACTGGGAATTACGGATTATATTACACGACCTTTTGATTCTGTTATTGTAAAGAAAAGAGTTCAGAATACCCTGGGCCTCTATATGAAGCAAAAGCATCTGATTAATGTGGTTTATGATCAGGTTTACGAAAAAGAAGAAAATAATAATATTATGATCCGGATCCTGAGTAATGTACTGGGATCACGTAACAGTGAGAGTAGAGAACATATCCTGCATATTAAAACAGCAACAGAACTGATGCTGAGACAACTGGCAAAACAACGGATGCTTATCATCTGACGGAGACCGATATTGCTATAATCACAACCGCTTCTTCGCTTCATGATATTGGTAAAATACGCATTCCGGAAGAAATACTGAACAAACCGGGAAGACTGACCGATGAAGAATTCAAGATTATGGAAACTCATAGTGAACTTGGCGCGGATATAATTAAGGACATGGATTTTCCACAAGATCATCCACTGGTACATACCGCATGGGAAATCTGCAGATGGCATCATGAAAGATGGGATGGAAAGGGTTACCCGGATGGACTGAAAGGTGAAGAAATACCAATTTCCGCACAGGTGGTGTCGATTGTTGATGTTTATGACGCACTTACAAGTGAAAGATGCTATAAGAAAGCATTTGATCATGATACAGCGATCCAAATGATCCTGGATGGACAATGCGGACAATTTAACCCCATCCTCCTTAAGTGCTTTAAAGAACTAGGCTCTTCGTTTTCTAAATTGATTAGTAAAGAGATGGACGATAATAAATATTCTCATGAAATGCAGAGACTTTCAAATGAAATACTCAGTGATAAATCCTTACCGAACCAGATTTATTCACAAAATCTTATCAAAGTCATGCAGGAAAAAATCGATTTCTTCAAATCGAACAGTGGCACGAATTCGATTGATTACAATATGATTTCAGGTCAGCTTACTATATTAAACGGAAAACAGAAGATATTATATCAGAGAAATAATCCGGATTTTGATCTGTTCAAAAAATTCGGAGTAAATAGGGAAGATGCTCAACGTATTCAAGCTTTCTTGCGTCAGACATCTGTACAAAATAAAGAAATCTCTGTGCAGATAAAAGCAAAAGTGGATAATGACAGTCAGATGTACAAAATGAAATTGCATACGCTGTGGTCTCCTTTAAAAAAGATGGCTATATTGGAATTATTGGATATTTTGATATTGTAAAATAGAAAAATGCAAAGGAAACTTAGAGGAGGAGTAGTAGTGGAAAAGAAAAATGGAACAGAGTTTTGCCAATGCTTCTGGTAATGGTGACAGCTATATCACTTTTGTCAGGCTGTGGCGGCAAAGTGCAAAAAGAAGATGCAGAAACAATCACGGTGTATTTATGGAGCACAAACCTGTATGAAAAATATGCACCATACATCCAGGAGCAGCTTCCGGATATCAATATTGAATTTGTGGTAGGTAATAACGATCTGGATTTCTACAGATTTCTGAATAAAAACGGTGGACTGCCGGATATTATAACCTGCTGTCGTTTTTCACTGCATGATGCAAGTCCACTGAAAGACAGTCTGATGGATCTTTCCACAACCAATGCGGCAGGTGCTGTCTATGATACATATCTCAACAATTTCAAGAATGAGGATGGAAGCGTAAACTGGCTTCCGGTGTGTGCGGATGCACATGGGTTTGTAGTTAACAAAGACCTTTTTAAGAAATACCATATTCCTCTGCCAACAGATTACAAAAGTTTTGTTTCTGCCTGCCAGGCATTCAACAAGGTGGGGATTCGTGGATTCAGGGCAGATTATTCTTATGATTATACGTGTATGGAAACACTGCAGGGGCTGTCTATGTCAGAGCTGTCTTCTGTGGAAGGACGTAAGTGGCGGACCGCGGTCTACAGTGACTCGGAAAATACAAAGAGAGAGGGTTTGGACAGTAAAGTCTGGCCGGAGGCTTTTGAACGTATGGAACAGTTCATTCAGGATACAAGGCTTGGTCAGGAAGATTTGAATATGAACTATGATGATGTTGTTGAGATGTACAAAAGTGGCAAGCTTGCCATGTACTTTGGCAGTTCTTCCGGTGTAAAAATGTTCCAGGATCAGGGCATTGATACAACATTTCTGCCATTCTTTCAACAAAACGGCGAAAAATGGATGATGACGACACCATATTTCCAGGTGGCGTTGAACCATAATCTGACAAAGGATGAAACACGCAGACAGAAAGCAATGGAGGTACTGGATACAATGTTTTCCGAGGATGCGCAGAACAGGATCATTTATGATGGACAGGATCTGTTAAGCTACAGCCAGGATGTGAATATGCATCTTACGGAATATCTCAAAGATGTCAAACCGGTGATCGAAGAAAATCATATGTATATCCGCATCGCGTCCAATGACTTTTTCTCCGTTTCCAGGGACGTGGTTTCCAAGATGATCTCAGGAGAATACGATGCAGGGCAGGCATACCAGTCATTTAATTCTCAGCTTCTGGAGGAAAAATCCATTTCTGAGAAAATAGTATTGGATTCACAAAGGCTTATGCCAGTCGTTTCCACAGCAGTGGAGGTAATGCAGCATATTCCGTTATGGCAAACACTCTGCGTGGTATTTATGGAGCAGATGTGCTGATCGCAACAGGAAACAGCTTTACGGGAAATGTACTGAAGGCCGGTTATACAGAAAAAATGGCGGGCAACATGATCATGCCAAATGATCTTGCGGCTTACAACCGGAAGATGAGTGGGGCTGAGCTGAAAAAGACAGTCAGAAATTTTGTAGAAGGCTATCAGGGAGGTTTCAATCCATTTAACCGTGGCTCTCTGCCAGTATTCAGCGGCATTTTGTGGAAGTCAAAGAAACAGAAGATAGTTATATATTGAGCAAAGTTATAAAAGATGGAAAAAGGTTCAGGACAATGATACTTTCACAGTAACCTGCCTTGCGATATCTAAACACATGGAAGATTATCCGGCAGATGAGAATATTGTGTTTGAGGAAGGAGATAGCACTGTGGAAGACACATGGACAGCATATGTTTCAGGTGGTAATGCCGTTCTTGCAGAACCTGAAGATTACATAACCCTGAGGTGAGAAGTATGAATATTAGAATCATAATAAAGGCAGAAAGAAACCTGTTATGAGAAAAGATTTAGTATAGCAGCCTTTATAGCTGTTTTGGCGTGTATTGTTCTGATGGTTTTCCGATATTTTGGATTTGTATCGAAAACTGTTTACGAGGAAAGTGTTTCTCATCTGACGGAAGTTTCTTCATCAGTCTGATCAGATGCTGAGAGAACTGACAAATAAGAACCTGACCTACCTCCATATTTGGGGCGAGAATCTGCAGAATATTTCCGGTGAAGACGAGATCCGTGATTATATAAAGAAAGCGCAGGAAGATGCAGGCTTTTTAGACTTCTTTTTTCTGTCAGCTGAAGGAACTATAAGGTTGTAACAGGTAATACCGGGTACCTTGGATTACAGGAAAACATTGAAGAGGATATCCGGCAGGGAAATGATGTGATAGCGAATGCAGCAGTTCCCGGAAAATCTCAGCTGCTTGTTTTTGCCACACCTAAGGCGCATGGAACTTATCAGGGATTTGAATATGATGCCATTGCCATTGCTTATGAAAATTCTGATATCGTAGATGTACTGGATATTTCTGCTTTTGATGGAAATGCCCAGAGTTTTATTATTCATCCGGATGGCCGTGTTGTGATTGATCATTCTTCTGAGACATGGGGGAACGTGTATAATTTTTTCGGTTTTCTGAGTAGGCATTCTGATATGTCTGAAAAAGAGGTCAATGTCCTTTTAGAGAAGTTTAAAGCGGGACGTACTGATGCGATGTTGGTGAATCTGGATGGAAGAAATTATTATCTGGTCTATGAAAAATCAGATATTCAGGACTGGATGTTTCTGGGACTTGTCCAGGCGGATATTGTCAATGCCAGTATGAACAGTCTGCAGCGTAGTACGATACTCCTTGTTGGTGTGGTCGTACTCTGCATTGCCGCATTACTTATCAGTTTTATTATTCAAAAAGCAGGATAAACTTAAAGAAAAAGATACGGAGATCCTGTACCGTGATGAGCTGTTTCAAAAGCTTTCAATGAATGTGGATGACGTTTTCCTGATGCTGGATGCCCAAACATATCAGACGGATTACGTCAGCCCTAATGCGGAAAAACTGCTGGGTATTACAGTAGAACAGATTCGCAAAGATATCAGGATTATAGGAAAACTGCATATGGCAGAACAGGGAGCTCCAGAGAAAAATTATATGGAGAAAATCCAGGTTAATGAGCAGAGGGAATGGGATTTTGAATCTGTTCATCAGAAAACAGGGGAAAACGCGGGTTTCATAATATTGCAATGGGAAGTGAGGTAAACGGGGAAAAGAAATATATTCTGGTTATGTCAGACCGTACCTCTGACCGGAAAATGAACCAGGCTCTTTCTGAGGCAGTCCATGCGGCAGAGACTGCAAATAGGGCGAAGAGTATTTTTCTTTCCAATATGTCTCACGATATCCGTACACCAATGAATGCGATCATCGGTTTTACTACACTGGCTGTAAGTAATATTGATGATCAGAAAAGGGTTCGGGATTATCTGGTCAAGATCCTTTCCTCCAGCAACCATCTGCTCTCACTGATCAATGATATCCTGGATATGAGCCGGATTGAGAGCGGAAAGATCCATCTGGAAGAAACAGAAGTCTGTCTGTCGGATGTCCTTCATGATCTGAAGACGATCATCAGCGGCCAGATCCATGCAAAGCAGCTGGATCTTTATATGGATGCTATGGATGTGACGAATGAGGACGTCTATTGCGATAAGACGCGTTTGAACCAGGTACTGCTGAATCTCTTGTCCAATGCGGTTAAGTTTACTCCTGCAGGATAACTGTTTCTGTACGGTTGAAGCAGTTCCCAGGGACGCTAAAGGACAGTGGTCTGTACGAGATCCGGGTCAAGGATAACGGCATCGGCATGAGTCAGGAATTTGTACAGAAGATTCTTTTCTCCTTTTCGAGCGGGAGCGGACTTCCACTGTAAGCAGGACTCAGGGCACGGGCCTGGGTATGGCCATTACTAAAAACATCGTGGATATGATGGGAGGAACCATTGAAGTTCAGACAGAACAGGGCAAAGGCACCGAATTTCTTGTCCGTCTGCCATTCCGGATTCAGCCTGAGCAGCACCGTATAGAGAAAATTGCAGAATTGGGAGGCCTTAAGGCACTGGTTGTAGATGATGACTTCGATACCTGTGACAGCGTGACAAAATGCTTGTGAAGGTTGGGATGCGCTCCGAATGGACACTTTTCGGTAAAGAGGCTGTTCTGCGTGCACGGCAGTCTCTGGAAATTGGTGATGCATTCCATGCCTATATCATTGACTGGCGTCTTCCGGATATGAATGGCATTGAGGTTACACGTCAGATTCGCAGTCTTGGTGATGATACGCCGATCATTATCCTGACGGCCTATGACTGGTCAGATATCGAAACAGAAGCCAGGGCAGCAGGGGTGACGGCATTCTGTGCGAAACCTCTCTTTATGTCAGATATCAGAGAAACCTTGATGACTGCTATCGGCCAGATGCAGGCAGAGACAGAGGATACACCCTTTCGGCAGCAGATTCAGATTTCAGAGACAGGCGCATACTGCTTGTGGAAGACAATGAACTGAACAGTGAAATTGCAGTGGAGATCCTTAATGAATATGGTTTTGTGGTTGATACGGCAGAAAATGGAGCAGAAGCAGTGGAGAAAGTTAAAAATGCGAGACCAGGGGATTATGATCTGGTACTGATGGATGTGCAGATGCCGGTAATGGACGGATATGAGGCTACCAGGCAGATCCGTGCGCTTGCAGATCCGGCACTGTCGGGAATTACGATCCTTGCCATGACAGCTAATGCTTTTGATGAGGACAGAAAGAAAGTTCTGGAATGCGGTATGGACAGCTTCTTATCCAAGCCAATAATTATTGAAGAATTGATCAGTACCTTACAGAAAAACTGCATTAGGTGTCAGGGAATTCAGTGTTTTGTTATATAGAAGTCAAATTTGATTTGACCTTTCATGAACAAACATTTGTTACATTTAATGTGTGACAAATGTTTGTTTTGTTTGGAGGTACATATGAAATTTGATAATATAATTACTATGAATACAAGTATTATTGTTGGTGGAAGAAGACATTATTTTAATTTTATTATGGTTCTTATTCATGGATATAATAATGGCACAATATTAAAGAATATGATACAATATGAAATAAATAGTAAACGTATATCAATGAAATACAGATATATATGGTAAATTATTGTATATACAGCAGAATTGTACATCATATAATTGTAATAATGTGGAAGTTTTAAAAGGAGTGATGTGGTACTTCTACTGTGCCTGTGCTGATTTAAACAGATTTTGCATGGGAAATCGATTATATCAAATACACCTCATTTTTATATGTAACACCATCTGTTAATCAAAATCAGACATCTGTTAAGGATGAACTTTTAGTTCACTTATGAGAGCAACTAATGCTTTGTCTAATATGCATAATGGAGAAACCGCGGTAACAGACAATTCCAATGAGTTAAAAGAAGTTATATGTGATTTAATAGCCGCTGTAGAGCAGAGCAATGAAAAGCTGGCTAATCAGGAGAAACTTATTAATAATCTCGCAGGGCAGTTTAAAGCATATAATATACAAAGTTCGCTGCAACAACAGGATTATGATAGGACATATTCAAAGATTAATGAAATATTTGAGATTGTTAAACAAAATAGTAAAGCTGCAAGTATAGATGATGTGTGGTCGAAAGTAAATACTATTGATGATAAAATTGAATTGATTGGACAGATACAAAAGCAGAAGCTTAATACAGTTACTAATATTACCAATGGCATCAATAAAACACTTGATAAATTTATAGACATTAATGAACAGCATTTAATCTTTCATTTTCAATGATATTGAATTTAGCAGCTATAATATTTGCAATGATAGGAATTCTTAATCCAGTTATAGGTGCACTTGTACACAATGCGGGTTCAGTATTTGTCATAGTCAATTCTACATCTTTAATGAGAAATAAGAAAAATATATAATTGTTAAATAATAAAAATAAAGGAAAAATAATATGTAATATTTGTCGTATCCCTTTAGTAAGTGTAAATAAAAGGTATAATACTTTTAAGATGAACTTGGGAGGTATACGAATATGTATTTTGATGAAGTAAAGAAGAATTTTGGTTTCGGCTGTATGAGGCTTCCGATGGTAGAGAATGGTAAAGCTGTTGATATCGAACAGACAAAAGATGGTAGATACATTTATAGAGCAGGGCTTCAATTATTTTGATACAGCGCACGGATATCTTGAGGGAAAGAGTGAGCTTGCATTAAAGGAATGTCTTACAAGCAGACATAAGAGAGAGAATATATACTTACTGATAAGCTTACTATGACTTATTTCAATAAGCAGGAGGATATCCGTCCATTTTTGAGAGCCAGCTAGAGGCATGTGGTGTTGAATATTTTGATTTTTATCTTATGCATTCACAGTCAAAGGATATATTTGAGCATTTTAAAAATGTCGTGCATATGAAACAGCGCTGGAGTTAAAGAAGGAAGGAAAGATACATCATTTTGGAATCTCATTTCATGATAAGGCGGAGGTGCTTGAGGAAATATTAAAGGAATATCAACAGATTGAAGTTGTGCAGATACAGTTTAATTATCTTGATTACGAGGATCCTGCTGTACAGAGCAGAAAGTGTTACGAGGTCTGCCGCAGGTATAACAAGCCAGTTATAGTTATGGAGCCGGTAAAGGAGGTAATCTTGTAAATCTTCCAGAGGATGCAGCAAAGATACTGGATAACCTTAATGGTGGAAGTGCAGCAAGCTATGCGGTACGTTTTGCAGCAAGCTTTGATGGTGTGATGATGGTTCTTTCTGGAATGAGTAATATAGAACAGATGGAAGATAATATAAGCTATATGAAGGAATTCAGGGCACTTGACGATACAGAGATGACTGCAGTTAAAGCAGTTGCAGAGGTTTTAATTCAAAGCATATGATTGCCTGTACAGCCTGTCGTTATTGTGTTGAAGGATGTCCAAAGCATATATCTATACCAGATCTTTTGCCTACATGAATGCAAAGACAGTATTCCATGACTGGAATGCAGATTATTATTATAGTGATGTACATACAGTTCATAATGGTAAGGCAAGTGATTGTATTCGCTGCGGAAAATGTGAGAAGGTCTGTCCTCAGCATCTTCCAATAAGAGAATTGTTAGAGGCGGTCGCTAAGGAATTCGAGAAGAAGGCAGAATAAGCTTAAATTAATGAAACAAAATATTTACAAATGCATTGACAACACACAATTCAGTTGTTATGATTATTATCATTAAAAGGGAGTAGCTAGCCAGAACGTGTTCACTTCTTCGTCAGTACAGTTATAACAGCTAATGTGTTATAACTCGGAAAGTGATGGAATTGCGAGACTTTTACTGCAATGCAGTAGGAGTCTCTTTTATTGAATTTTATTAAAGAAATCCTATTGAATCATATGTTATTTACATTAATTGAATGTAAAGTGATTGGGACATATAAGACATACTACTGCAACACATAAGAATTAGCATATTAATTAAATGTCTAAGAAAGAAGAGGTAGCATATGGTTTTACATGTATTTATTTTATTGGTAGGATTTTTGTTTTAGTTAAAGGTGCAGACTGGTTTGTGGAGGGTGCAGCAGGAATCGCAAGAAAGCTTGGAATACCACAGCTTGTTATAGGACTTACGATAGTTGCGATGGGAACAAGTATGCCAGAGGCGGCAGTAAGCATAACAGCAGCACTTAACAATAACGCTGGAATAACGATTGGAAATATCGTTGGAAGCAACATTCTTAATATTCTTATAATTCTTGGTATAACAGCAGTTATAACCAATGTAGCCATTCAGAAATCAACATTATTATATGAAATTCCATTTATGATAGGAATAACAGCATTACTGCTTGTATTTGGATTAACAGGTTCGTCTATAACATTTATAGAAGGGTAGTATTCCTATTATTGTTTATTGCATTTCTTGTGTATCTTTTATTATGTCAAAAAGGAGAGGTTCAGGAGGAAGGAGAAATCAAGGATATTCCTGTATGGAAATGCCTTCTTTTATGGTAATAGGCGGAGTTATGGTTGTTAAGGGAAGCGATTTTGCAGTAAGCGGTGCATCCTGGATAGCAAGATTCTTTGGCATGAGCGAAAGATTCATAGGACTTACCATTGTGGCCTTTGGAACGTCACTTCCTGAGCTTGTAACATCAGTTGCCGCAGCCAGAAAGGGTAACGCTGGAATAGCAATAGGTAATATTGTAGGAAGTAATATATTCAATATATTATTTGTAATTGGAATAACATCACTAATATGCAACGTACCATTTGAAAGTAAGTTCGTAATAGATACAGCAATTGCAATATTTAGTGGAGCCTTATTATGGCTTGGTACTTATAAGCATAAGGAGTTAAGAAGCCTTGTGGAATAGTGATGCTAGTCTGTTATGCAGCGTATTTTGTGTATCTTTGTGTGCTGTAAAATATCTGCCCTGCAGTCAGGATATAAAAGCTCAGTATATTTCAGTAGATTACAGCAGATTACAACAGAATCCAGTAGATTTTAGTGGATTTCAACGTATTTCATCGGGTTTTAGAAGGAGCTTCACCATATTTTTCTTAAAGCATCTGTTAAAATAAGATATATTGTCAAAGCCACATTCAACTGCAATCTGTGTAACCGGCAGGTCAGTAGATGTAAGCAGGCGTGAGGCAATGAGCAGACGGTAATCATTAAGATAGCTTATAAATGAGGTTCCAGTACATTGTTTAAAGAATTTCATAAAGTGAGATTCGCTGAAATGACATTCATCTGCAATATCCTGAATTGAGATTGCATGGGTATAGTTATTTTCAATATAAGTTATTATTAATTTTAATTTATTTTTTACTTTTGAGAGGCTGTCAGATACTTCATTGTTTGCTACACACGAATAATGTGTGTTAAGTGCAAAAAGTTGTATAGGCAGCCTCTTATTTAATTCATATCCTGTTGGAAATGTTTCGCATACTTTGTCTGCTTCATCTATACAGCTTATGATTTCTTTATAGTGCAGCTCGGATGGCTTGATTATACAGGTCATATCATTATCGGAGTTGTTAATATGTCCGAAATATTCAAAAGTATTTCTGTCATATTCTTTAGGAAGAAGCATATTAATATTAAATATTATATTCTCATATTTCAGGACAGAATTATCATAATTAGTTATAGAATGAATCCTTCCGGGATAAACTATCAAAAGATCTCCTGACCTACCAAATACTGGTTAAGGTCAATGTTAATAAGACCTTTTCCTTCTTTAATGTATATAAGCTCCATTTCGTTGTGCCAATGAAGAGGAACTACTGCAAAGTCCTGTGGAATAGTGCATGGGTATGTATTATATGAAAAGTCAGTATTGTAGTGGCTCTTTGTTTCATGGAGAGTTTCGTATAATGAATCAGGCATAATATCAGCTCCTAGTATATAGCCGGCTTTTAACAGCCAGTATTAATCATGTTTAATAGTTACTTATATTTAGATTATGATAGTATTGTACAAGAAAACGATATAATAAATCAAGAAAAATATATATATTGAGATATAATCATACTAGTGTCAAAACTAAAAGTAGTCCGTAGGTATCAAAGTCGAGAGTTTTGCCCCGACATCATATTTATAACAATATAAGAATGGAGAGTGGAATTATGTCAGATAAATTGAATTCTATAAGTAATGAATTATTGAATAGAATCTTAAAGCCTGTAGTAATGAGGAATGCTATGAGGTTATTAAGGAGTACGTTGCAAGGCTTGAAGCATTGAGGGAAAGAGAGGATAAGTATTTACAGTCAAAGCTTGGAAAGAAATTATATTATATATCAGCAGAATTTCTTATAGGAAAGCTGATGTCAAACAATTTAATTAACCTTGGGTGTATGATGAGGTCAGGGCTGAGCTTGAGGCAGCAGGAAAGGAGCTTGCGCAGATTGAAGAGATTGAAAGTGAGGCTTCACTTGGTAATGGTGGACTTGGACGACTGGCAGCATGTTTCCTTGATTCAATAGCCAATCTTGGACTTAATGGCGATGGTGTCGGACTGAACTATCATCTTGGACTGTTCAGGCAGGTGTTTGAGAATGGCAGACAGAAGGAAGTACCAGATTACTGGATAGGAAAGGATAGCTGGCTCATTCCAACGGATGTATCATATAAGATAGATTTTGCAGATTTTAGTGTTACTTCAAGAATGTATGATATTAATGTCTATGGTGAAAAGACAACTAATAAATTACATTTCTTTGATATTGCTACAGTAAATGAAGCTATTGTAAATAAGTCAGGAATTGATTTTGATAAAGATGATATAAAGGAAAATCTTACATTATTTCTTTACCCGGATGACAGTGATGAGAACGGAAGACTGCTTCGAATCTATCAGCAGTATTTCATGGTAAGCAATGGAGCAAGGCTTATATTAGATGAGTGCCGTGCAAAGTGTGAGCAGCTTAATGCAGCCTTAACAGATGGAGAAAGAAAGTCTTATAGAAATCTTCCAGAGCTTGCTGTTATTCAGATTAATGATACACATCCAACTATGATCATACCAGAGCTTATAAGACTTCTTACAGAGAATGGAGATATTGATGGAACAGCTATATCAATGGATGAGGCTATAAAGATAGTATCTGCTTCCTGCGCATATACTAATCATACTATTCTTGCAGAGGCACTGGAAAAGTGGCCGGTAAGATATCTTGAAAATGTGTTCCACAGCTTATGCCTGTAATAAGGGAACTGGATAAAAGAGTGCGTGAGCGTTATGATGATAGTTCAGTATATATTATTGAAGAACGTGATGATGACAGCAGAGGGCTTGTTCATATGGCACATATTGATATCCATTATGGAATGAGTGTCAATGGAGTTGCAAAGCTGCATACACAGATTTTAAAGAATACAGAGCTTAATAATTTCTATAAGCTTTATCCTGAAAAATTCAATAATAAAACTAATGGTATAACATTCAGAAGATGGCTTATCCACTGTAACCATGAGCTTGCAGATTATATAACACAGCTTATAGGTGATGGGTATAAGCATGATGCAGATAAACTGAAAGCACTTATGTCATATGCAGAGGATACATCGGTAATAGAGCATCTGTCAGATATTAAGCAGAATAATAAGACTGCACTTGCAAAGTATCTTTATGATAAGCAGGAATTGTTATTAATGATAATTCGATATATGATATACAGGTCAAGAGACTTCACGAATATAAAAGACAGCAGATGAATGCGCTGTATATAATATATAAATATTTTGACATTAAAACGGAAATATTCCTAAAACACCTGTAACAGTTATATTCGGGGCAAAGGCTGCACCTGCATATACAATTGCTAAGGATATAATTCATCTTATTCTGACACTTTCAAAGGTTATCAGGGAGGATGAAGATGTTAATAAGTATCTTAATGTTGTAATGGTAGAGAATTATAATGTGACACTTGCAGAAAAGCTCATTCCTGCCTGTGATATATCTGAGCAGATATCACTTGCATCTAAGGAAGCAAGTGGAACCGGAAATATGAAGTTTATGCTGAATGGAGCTGTGACACTTGGAACAATGGATGGAGCAAATGTTGAAATAGCTGAGCTTGTAGGAAAGGATAACATATATACATTTGGTGCTTCAAGTGATGAGGTCATAGCACATTATGCTAATAGTGATTATTGTGCTAAAGAGCTGTATGAGAGGATCAGTTATTAAACAATGTGTTGATTTTATTATATCAGATACAATGCTTGCTGCTGGTGACAAAGAAGAGCTTAATCGTCTGTATAAAGAAATAGTAGGTAAAGACTGGTTTATGGCATTACTTGATTTAAAGGCTTATATCAATGTTAAGGAACAGGCGTTAGCAGATTATGAAGACCATGGCATGGGGCAGGAAACAGCTTATAAATATTGCCAATGCCGGTTTCTTCTCATCAGACAGGACAATAGCAGAATACAACAGGGATATATTCAAGCTGTAATAAAATAACTTTTCATCATTTTTCTCATCATTATTATAAAATGATTTGCCTACCGGAATATAAAAGATTATAATAATATAATGATGGGGAAAGGATGAATATGTATAATATATTAATTGTAGATGATGAAAAGATAGAAAGAAACGGAATAAAGCTTCTGCTTAAGCGTATGGGCATCAATCTTGGCATTATAGAGGCTGAGAATGGAAAAGAAGCTTATGATTACCTTATGTCTGATGATAATAGGGTGAAGGGCATGTTGACATTCTCTAACGGATGTCAAGATGCCTTTTATGGATGGAATAGAGCTTATAAGAAATGTAAAGACGGCGGTGTCAAGCTTAAAACAATAATATTTTCAGGATATAATGAGTTCGAATATGCAAAGCTTGCTGTAAAGCTTGGTGTCGAGGATTATATACTAAAGCCTGTAGCACCGGATGAGTTTAAGAATACGATGCTAAAGGTTATAAGTGAACTTGATGAGGAATTAAGGAAAAATGAAGATTATAATAAGCAGGCCAACAGCTTAAGACAGTTTTACCTGTATTCACTTATCAACGGAAGTGCAGCAAAGGAATTGTCAAGAATACAGAATTTCTCAATGGTTTTAACAGACTTGTGCTTATTGAATTTAATTCGGATTTTTCGGAAAGTATGAGTTTGATTTTGATAAGGCGGTACAGATTATTAAAGAGGAGTGGGAAAGCCAGTATCTTAACCTTAATCCGCAGCAGTCAGTTATATTGCTGAAAACGCCAGAGGAAGAAACGGCTAAAGCAGATAATAATTATAGAATTGAGCGCTTTCTTAGCAGCCTGCACGATTATATATATGAAAAAGCAGACAGTTTATGTATGCGGCTGTGTCTGATGTATTTAGTGATTATCATAAGCTTTCTGGTGTTATGGATGAGCTGGAAGCACTTATGAATAATAAGTTTTATCAGATGGACAGATACATATATTCTGATTATGTGAATGAACAGACACCTGTGTTAGTACAGATTGATGATGATGCACTTATGAAGCAGATGAAACAGGATATTAAGATGAAGGATGTTACTTTTTAGGATTCATTTTGAGGCACTATGTAAGAAGTACAGAAGTCAGACTAATTTCTCACATATATATATTAAGTTTGTATTTTCCAATCTGTTGAAGGATTTTTATGATAATATACCGGGGCGAATCAGGATGAATTCAGCCGGGAGATAGACAGATTGTATACATCAGAGGACTTTTCATGCATCATGGATATTGTTAATAAGAATATTGATTTGCTGGAAAAGTCATTTGGTAGTGATCCTGTTTCATCTCATAGAGAGATAGAGATGGTTAAGGATTATATTCATGGACATTTCGGAGAAGAAATAAGCGCACAGCAGCTTGCAGATATGGTTTATCTTGCACCTAGCTATCTTAGTTCGCTATTCAAGAAAGAAACAGGGCAGAATCTCAGCAAGTATATCAAGCAGTACCGGATGGAGAAGGCAAGGCAGATGCTTGAGGATACGAACATGAAGATAGTATGTATCAGTGAGAAGGTGGGATATCCTAATGTGTCATATTTCTGTCAGAGCTTCAGGGAGTATTGTGGCGTAAGTCCACAGAAGTTCAGGAAAATGCTGAATAATAATTAGTAATTAAACGTGCGAGGTATAGTTTGCTTGAGATGGATAAGACAGAGAATTAACAATATAAAATTACAGAATAAGCTTGCCAGTATATATATAGTTACTGGTCTTATTCCGTTGTTTGTCCTGTTTGCATTTGCGTTCGGACAGATGCGTTCTATTCTTATGGACAGGGATTTAAAGAGCATGCAGGGTTCGTTAGAGCAGTCTGTTGCTACTGTGGACGGTCAGATTGAGGTATATAATAATCTTTCTAACTATATAACATTTAATGAAACGATTTCAAGTGTGCTTGCCTATGATTACAGCAGCACATATGAAATGTACAGCCAGATTGTTACAACCTTTGACCCTATGCTGTCTTCATTAAGATATTTCCATAATGATATAAATAAGGTCACAGTATATGTTGATAATGGAATAAAGCATGATACAACGATTGCACCTATTGATGAAATTAAGAATGAACCTTTTTCGATATGGCATCAGATTCTACAGCTATTAACTGGTATGTAGATAAGGATAGCAAAAGCTTATATCTGCAAGAAAAATGTCAACACTTGAACATATGGGAATCACAGGTATTATGTATATAGATGTCAGTTATGATAGTGTTATGTCGTCATACAGACAGGGACTTGAACCCGGATGTGGAATAATAGTGGTTGACAAAGCTGGTGAAGTAATTGGGGAGTTTAATAATATTGGTGATGATAGCAGATATGTTTTGAATTATTCGGACAATAATGGTATGGAAAGACAAGGGCAAAGCCTGCTTTAAAAAATGCTGGGTGAAGTCCGCTGGGATGGAAATATATGCAGTAATGCAGGAGGCTATGCACTGGTAAGAAAAGAATCACCGGTTACAGGCTGGACAACTTATATATATGAGCCAAGGAAAATGATGTTTAATTCGACCAGCTCGATAACCGCCATGATAATAGTAGCAGTTGTGGTTGCATTACTTGACTGGCAGCTTCTATTACAGCTACATCTGGATTTATCACAAAAGAATCAGAAAGCTGAAGGCTAGCATGGCTAAGGTTGAGCAGGGAGATTTTGATGCGGTCATTAGGACAGAGGATAAAGATGAGATTGGAGCTGATCCAGGGCTTTAATGAGATGACAACACAGACGAAGAACCTTATAACCCAGGTGTATGAAGGGCGCATAAGCCAGAAGGAGTCTGAGATGAAGGCGTTAAGGGCACAGATTAATCCACATTTTCTGTATAATTCGCTGTCACTTATTAACTGGAAGGCTATTGAATATGAGCAGGATGATATAAGCAGGATTACTCTGGCATTATCTAATTATTACAGGACTTCACTTAACAAGGGTAAGAATACACTTATGCTTGAGCAGGAGGTAAGTAATGTAAGGTCATATATAGAGATTCAGCAGATTATGCACGATAATTCATTTAATGTTGATATCGATATAAGCAGTGATATTCTTAAGGTTGAGTCGTTGAATCTTATACTTCAGCCGCTTGTGGAGAATGCCATTGACCATGGAATAGACCTTTGACTGACAGGCGTGGAGTGATAACTATTAGGGAAACCGCTGCCCATATATAAATACGGCTAATGAAAACATAGATATAGTCTGTTTGTCTGTAGCTGATAATGGTGTTGGAATGGATGAAAATATGTGCCAAAGCTTTACAGCGGAGTCTAAGGGCTATGGTGCACGTAATGTAAATGACAGAATCAGGCTGTTTTATGGGGAAGAATATCATCTTGATGTTAAAAGCATAGTTGGTACAGGCACAACAATCACGATTAAATTCCCTGTCAGGCTGATGGAATAATATGCATTATGTAAATTTTTATATTTACATCATAAAAACAACATATTTCTAAAATACTTTATATTTTAATTTTATAAATCCTCCTAATATAATTAAATCATCAAGAAAAGTTAAAGACGTCGAAAACAAAGGATGATTGATGATTAAATTATTAAGGATTTTTGTATGAGATTAAAAATTAGCAGCAGCACTTATGCTGACAACGATGTGTGGTTCACTTTAACAGGCTGTGGTTCTGGAAATGATTCTGCCAGCACAGGTAAAGATTCAAAGACAGATGAAAAGATTACAGCAACCATTAAAGTATGGGGACCAGCAGAGGATCAGGCAGAGGAAAATGGTAAATGGCTTCAGACAATGTGTGAGAAGTTTAATGCTGAGCATCCAAACTGGGATCTTACTTTGATTATGGTGTATGTGCAGAGGCAGATGCGGGTAAGACTGTAACACAGGATCCAAGTAATTCAGGAGATGTTTACTTTGCAAATGACCAGCTTCAGACACTTATTGATGCCAATGCCATTGCAAAGCTTGGTGGTGAAACAGCAGATTATGTTAAGAAAACTAATTCAGGTGCAATTGTAGATCTGGTTTCAGTTGACGGTAATGTTTATGGTGTACCATTCACAACTAATACATGGTTTATGTATTATGATAAGAGTAAATTCTCAGAAAGTGATGTTAAGAGCTTAGATACAATGCTTTCTAAAACAAGGTAGCGTTTAATATAACAGAAGGCTGGTATATGTCAACATTCTATCTTGCTAACGGATGTTCATATTTTGGCAAGGATGGTAAGGATAATTCAGCAGGAGTTGATATTTCTGGTGATAAGGGAACACAGGCAACACAGGCTATGGTTTCATTTGTTAACAATCCTAACTTCGTCAATGACCTTCAGGGTGTAGGTATAGCAGGCTTAAGAGATGGTTCTGTTGGTGCATACTTCTCAGGTTCATGGGATTATAAGAGCGTTAAGGAAATTCTTGGTAACAACTTTGGCGCAGTATCTCTTCCAACATTAAAGAATGGTGGAACAGATAAGCAGCTTAAGTCATTTGCCGGTTCTAAGCCAATCGCAGTTAACCCTAACTGCAAGTATCAGCAGGTTGCTGTAGCTTTAGCTAAGTATCTTGGCGGTAAAGATGCACAGCAGAGCCACTACGAATTAAGAGGTGTTATTCCTTGTAATACAGAGCTTCTTCAACAGATGCTATCAAGAACGATGCTCTTATAACAGCACAGAATGATACATTTAACAAGACATCAGTTATCCAGCCTACAGTATCAGGAATGAATAATTATTGGACACCAGCACAGAATTTTGCAAAGGCTGTAGTTAATGGTGAGGTTACTCTGGATAATGCAGCAGCAAAGACACAGGATTTCTACAAGCAGATTAATACATCAATAGTAAGTAAATAAAGGCTTAAGTAATTTAAGTAATTAATAAAGGATGGCTGTCACATTATTAGTGACAGCCAGCTTGTAACAGGATGGATTGTATTCAGGCATTCAAAAAAGGTAATGCCATTACCAGACTTAGTGCCATTATACTTGGACTTGGTAATCTTGTAGGAAAGCAGATAATCAAAGGCATTCTTTATCTTGCAATAGAAGTAAGCTTTATATGCTTTATGATATTCAAAGGAATCAACTGTCTCGCCATGCTTCCAGGCCTTGGAGAAGAAAACAGCAGGAGATATGGAATGAAAAGCTGGGTGTATACGAGTATGTGGCAGGTGATAATTCACTTCTGATACTTTGTATGGTGTTGCAACAATATTTCTTATAGTCGCTTACGTTGTTCTTACTATGAGTTCGGTCAAGAGTGCTTATAATGTTCAAACAAGGCTTGCTTTAGGAGCATATTAACACATTTGTGGATGATGTTAAATCATTATTCAATGAAAATCTACACAAGCTGCTTCTTACACTTCCGGTTGGGAGTACTTATATTTACCATTCTGCCACTTATATTTATGATAAGTATGGCATTTACCAATTACAGTAAAGTAGACAGCCATCTGGTACTGTTTGACTGGGTTGGATTAGAGAACTTTAAGCAGTTGTTTGATTCGGGAAGTTCTATTGGACATTCCTTCTGGTCAGTTTTGGGATGGACTATTATATGGGCTATATTTGCAACAGGTCTCAATTACATATTAGGTATTCTTGTTGCTTTGCTGATTAACAGGAAGGGAACAAGATTTAAGTCCTTCTGGCGTTTTATATTCGTTCTCTCGATAGCTGTACCACAGTTTGTTTCACTTTGTCATGAGAAGTATGTTAAATCAGGATGGCATTGTAAATGTTGTATTAAGGAATCTGGGCTGGATTGATAAGGCACTTCCGTTCTTCACTAATGCAACGTGGGCAAGAATAACAGTTATTGTTGTCAATCTGTGGGTTGGTATTCCGTATACGATTCTTCAGGTTACAGGAATATTAAAGAACATTCCTATGGAGCTTTATGAGGCAGCAGATGTAGATGGTGCTAATGGCTTTGCTAAATTTACAAAGATTACTATGCCATATATGTTCTTTATTACAACACCATATCTGATAACTACATTTACAGCTAATGTTAATAACTTCAATATTGTATACCTTCTTACTAAGGGTGATCCGGTTCTGGCTGGCGAAACTGCTGGTAAGACAGACCTTCTTGTAACCTGGTTATACAATATGACAATTGATTATCAATATTATAATCTGGGTGCAGTTATAGGTATTATGACATTCATATTCCTTGCAATTGGCTCACTTCTTGTATATAGAAGAACTAAGTCTTATAAGGATGAGGAGGCTTCCAATGAAAAATCGCTAAAAATATATTGGCACATATAACACTTACAATACTTGCAGTTATATGGGTAATGCCGCTTATATGGATAATCCTCACAAGCTTCAGGGCACAGAAGGAGCATATACAAGCTCATTTTTCCTAAGGCATATACACTTGATAATTATACAAAGCTGTTTACAGATACCGGAATACTTAATTTCCCAAGAATGTTTGAGAATACGCTTATAGTTGCAGTATTTTCGTGTATTATATCTACGTTTTCGTGCTTTCAGTTGCTTACTGTATGTCACGCCTCAGATTCAAAATGAGGAAGGCTATGATGAATGTAGCTATGATACTTGGTCTTTTCCCAGCCTTTATGGCAATGGTAGCTGTATATTATATTCTTAAGGCTGTTGGATTATCTGAGGGTTCAATGATAAGGGTTGCACTTGTGCTTGTATATTCGGCATCGGCCGGAATACAGTTTTATATAGCAAAGGCTTCTTTGATACGATTCCAAAGAGTATTGATGAAGCAGCAGTCATTGACGGAGCAACGAAATGGCAGGTATTTACAAGAATTACAATACCTTTAAGTAAACCAATTATCGTGTATACAGTACTTACTTCTTCATAGCACCATGGGTTGATTTCATATTTGCAAGAGTTATATGCCGTGCCAATGCCAACTATTACACAGTTGCAATCGGTTTATGGCAGATGCTTGAAAAGGAATATGTTGATGTGTGGTACACAAGATCTGCAGGAGCTGTACTTATATCGATCCCAATTGCAGCCTTGTTTATGATAATGCAGAAGTGCTATAATGAAAGTATGTCAGGTGCAAAAGGATAATGTCAATACTTTGTGCTTTGTAATCCTGTATGAATTAAAACGGGGATTAAAGAAGAGGTATGTAATGAGAAAAAGAATATTCACGATGTTTGCAGTATTAACTGCTATGATATTATTATTTCAAGCCGGGTGTAACAGCCCGGCTAAAGTGTATATACAGCTAAAGAGGATTATGCTGATAAGCTGTATTATGCCATGACAACGCCTTATGGTGCGTATCCAGAAACTATAAGCTACACGCTTGGCAAAATGACAAGTGTTAATAATTCTAATATGCCAGAAGGTGATACATATACAGATAATGCATATACCAGATATATAAAGAATATGATTAATGTTCAGAATATTGATGCATTTGAGGCACAGGATGCGCAGTATAATACTAATGTTTCAATAGCTGTTTCTATGGGTGCATTGCCAGATATAATGATGGTTTCAAGTCAGGATGAGCTGCAAAGACTTGTTGAGGAAGATATGATTGAGGATCTGACAGAAAGCTATAATAACTGTCTGAGCAGCAGGATAAGAGCTATATATAACAGCTATGGAAGCTCACTTAAGGATATGATTACATTTGATGGAAGGATTATGGCACTTCCAGAGACTAATATAACAGATGGTCCTAATCTTATATGGCTGCGTAAGGACTGGATGGATAAGCTTGGTCTGACAGAGCCTAAAACAATAGAGGATGTTATTGATATAATTAAGGAATTTATTGAAAAGGATCCTGGCAATAATGGAACAGATAGCAATGGAAGGAGCAATACTGTAGGCCTTGTAGTAGATACAGAACTGACAGGTGAGTGTGGTTATAGCAGTGAATTTCTGCTTGATATTGTTTTGCGTGTTTTAATGCATATCCTAAGCAGTGGATAAAGGATTCAGATGGAAATGTTGTGTATGGTTCTGTTACGTCAGAGGCAAAGGATGCATTAGCATATATAAGGCAGTTATATAGCGATGGAATAATAGATAATGATTTTTATTAAGGACAACAACTAATGTATGTGAGCTTATTGAGGATGGAAGGTGCGGCTCATTTTTGGACCATGGTGGGCACCCAATAATCCACTGGCCAATGCAGTAAACGCTAATCCTGATGCAGACTGGCAGCCTTACCTGATACAGACATCTGATGATGGAAGTACAAGTTATCACAGCCAGAATCCCTGCTATAAGTATGTTGTGGTAAGAAAGGGCTTTGAGCATCCGGAGATAGCGGCTAAGATTATAAGCGTAATGTTCGATAGTGCAAGGTATGACAGCAATGCTTTGCAGGAATTTATATATTATTATCAGCAGAATGTAGAACCTACTGCCCGTCCTATTTCAATTAATGTGGACTACAATAATGCTCTGTCTATATGCTATGATAAGATTGACAAGGCACTTAAAGGAGAGAGTGATCCTGATAAGCTTGAGTTGCTTGAAAAGTCGTATTACGATGCCTGCAGTTCATACATTAGCAATACAGGAAAAACTATATAGAATCGAGCGCACAGGGGAGTGATAATACACTTGAAAGAAGGAATGCAACAAGTACACAATGGGCAGCCTATGTGTCAAGAATAACGGCCTGCAGGCTGTTAAGCGAGGGTAATATACGTGTTGTTAATTCTATGTATTTTAAGACAACAGACACGATGAAAACGCGGTGGTGGCGTTTAAAGGAAAAGGAAAAAGAAGCGTACCTAAAGATTATATGTGGTGCTGAGGATATATCGTATTTTGATACCTTTGTCAATGAATGGAAGGAACAGGGCGGAGAGGCAATAACTAATGAAGTACGTGAAGAACTGATTGCCACCGCTGGTTAGGTAAGGTATAGTTGTGGAATTAAAATGGAATAAAACAGCCAGTTCAGCCATATCCCAGATTAAGAAAAAGAATACGTGCAGAGCCTTAAAGGATATTCTGGTACAGTTATCCTTGTTGGTGTTAATTACACTGATAAAGATGAACAGTTTAAGAAGCATGAGTGCAGAATTGAGCAGATAAATGTGAATGTTTAATGGCGTATGATTACCATTTTGATAAAATGATTATTAATAGAATAAAAAGCGGAATTAAATAATTAAATGAGAAATAACTGGATAATTTCCATTGTGGAGTTATCCAGTTATTTTTATGCAGATATATATTTTCGTATATATAATCTGAAAAATATTTAATTAAGTTACGCCCCAATAACTCCGGCAAAGCCACATATAAGAACGATTATACCAAGTACAATACGATACCAGCCGAATACCTTGAAGTCATGCTTTTGATGTAGCCCATAAGGAACTTGATAACTACTAAAGAAACGATGAAGGCAACAAGCATACCAACAAGAAGAATCATCCCTTCCATAGATGTCATAGAGTTATGCATAAGGAACTTCACACCCTTAAGAAGGCTCGCTCCAAACATAACAGGAATAGCAAGGAAGAAGGTATATTCAGCAGCTACTGTTCTTGAAATACCAAATATAAGTGCACCAACTATGGTTGCACCAGAGCGTGAGGTACCAGGGAATATAGCAGCTATAAGCTGGAAAAGTCCGATATAGAAAGCAAGCTTATAAGTGATACCTGTAAGGTGGCGAACCTTAGTTTTCTTTCCATGATGCATAGTTTCAACAATAATGAAAGCTATACCGAATATAATGAGCATAATAGCAACTGTTGTGTAATTATAGAACAAGGCTTCAAGCTGTTCATCAAAAGAATACCAACAATAGCAGCAGGGACACAGGATACAAGAATATGAAACCATAACTTAAATATATCCCATTTAACATAAGCACCGGCACCACTTTCTGCTAGTGGTTCTTTGTTGTTTTCTTACCAAAAGGCCATAACTGATGCCAGAAAAGAATAACAACAGCTATTATAGCACCAAGCTGGATAACAACTTCAAACATACTGTAAAATGCATCAGATACCTTAAGCGGCATAATCTCATTAAGCAGAATCATATGACCTGTACTGCTTATTGGAAGCCATTCAGTAATACCTTCTACGATACCCAAAATATCGCCTTTAAAATCTCTAACATTATTCCTCCAATCACTTGCGGATTATTCTACTCTTATGTATATTCCGCCATAGTCACATTTTATTATAGAAAAAGATTATTGTCTGAAAAACATGAAGAAAACAATAATATATTCCTATATGACTACACGTTATTTTCGCATTGAAATGCAGGTGTGTCAACAACAGAATAATATAATTTGCACATAATTTCGTTGTGGTTTATATGATATTGATAATTTTACCAGTACTTTACTATATATTTACATTAGATAGATAGCTGGAAGCTGATTTTATTTTACAATAAAGGTAATTAAGGAGGCGATTTTTGACATTTGATGAGATTAAGAAAAATAAAGAGGTCAATGAATTCATAACGAAGGGAAATTATAATCTAGGGCTGCTTGGCTATACAGACCATTCACAGATTCACAGTGGTCTTGTTGCACAGACTGCAACAGTAATATTAAAAAGTTTGGCTATACTGATGAGGATATAGAGTTAGCCAGGATAGCAGGTTATATGCATGATATTGGAAATGCAATTAACAGGTCACACCATGCGGAATATGGTGGATTACTTGCCAATGAAATATTGAAAAAATCGGACATGGATATTAAAGACAGAATAACAATTGTATCAGCAATTTCTAACCATGATGAATCAACGGGTGGTGCAGTTGATGTAGTTTCAGCAGCACTTATTATTGCTGATAAGACAGATGTAAGACGAGACAGGGTAAGAAGTGAAAAAGGTAAGGCGGCATTTGATATACACGACAGGGTTAATTATGCGGTAACAGAGCATAAATTAAAGATAAATTCGCAGAAGAAGACAATATCGCTTAATCTTCAGATTGATACTAAGATATGTTCAATGTATGAGTATTTTGAGATATTTCTTGGAAGAATGATGATGTGCAGAGGTGCAGCTGATATGCTTGGCGCTACCTTCAAGCTGATGGCTAATGGCTCTAAGGTGCTCTGATTAAATGGCAGCTATATAGCTGTCAGTAGGTTAAACAGATGACTTTTCAAGGAGCAAGGGGATTATATGAAAAATATTATGTGCTTGATACTAACATTCTTCTTCAGAACCCAAATGCAATATTTGGTTTTGAAGACAATGTTGTTGTAATAACAGGGACAACTCTCCAGGAGCTTGATTCTAAAAAGAATATGGAGGTGAGCTTGGCTTTAATGCACGTCTTGCGGCGAGGTTACTGGAGAATATCGTTAAATTTCAGGCGAGGTTCCCGATGCCCTAAAATTGCTTTTGCAGAGTAAGTTCCCGAAAATGGGAGTTTGTTTATAAATTATTGTGATATATTTGAAAAATAGTATAATAAAATCACTTTTGTAGTGATTTTGCGCACTCTAAGTAGCGGGAAGTTCGGCACTTCAAAAAGAATAGAAGTAACTTCCCGCTGGAAAACAAGTATTTATGCTGATTTGATATGGGTGCCCCAATATTTATTTACGAAGTAGTCTTATGCTTAAGTTAACATCGTCATATGGTATCTGGGAAATACCAAGCTTGAGATGTTATCTAATCCAATAAAGCCTTGACCGGCTTCAAAAGGAGATTGGTTGTTAAGTGACTTTCTAGGTACTGAGTTGATATGTGAAGCAAGAAGATTGCAGTCTTCTTGCGTTAATCCAGCAAAGGAAGTTCCTTTGGAAGAACATATCTTATATACTCATGGTTCTTTTCAATAGAGCCTTTTGCCAAGATGCGTTGGGATCGCAGAAAAGACATATGACAACCTTTCTCCATTTATTGAAGAAAGTTCAATGCTTTCTGGGTCAGAAAATTCAGTACCATTATCAGTTAATATAACTTCAAAGAGTCTGGAAAATTCAAAATCACCTAATGTCTTTTTAAATCCTGAAAAACTTCATTAACATACTGAACTCTTTTATAAGGGAGCAGGTAAATCAGCATAAAATTAAAGGTTCTAAATAGTAAAGTAAGGAAGCATTTGCCACCCTTACCACCAGATGTACCAATAACGGTATCCATTTCAACAATGGATGCCATAGGATGAAGCTCCATATAATCCTGAAAATCGTGATACTGTCGACCTAGACGATATTTATGGTCAATCTTTTCACGAGGTAATCGTATTCTTTTTACACGAAAACGAACCTTTCGTTGTAAATCAATGTTTTTAACATCAGCAGCCCTAAATCTACATATCTGTAAAATGTAGATTTGCTGAAAGGAGTAATTCGGGATGGGAAGCAAAACATGACATGCCAGCTCACAGGCATCACCGATACGAAGCCCGGCATAATAGGCTATCTGGATTGGAAGTATTGCCGGTGGATTGTAATCCTGTAGAAATTCAATCAGTCTTTCGTAGTCCTCTCGTGGAATTGGCTGTATATCGCCATCCATGTCATCATCGGAAAACAAGTCAACCTCATCCGTCTGGTATTTTAATTTAATATACTGCATGGGATTGAAAATGATATATTGCTTTGGTGATACTGCGGAGAAAGAACGAGTGTAATCTTTGCAGTAACCTTTCTTTCCGAAATTGGATGTTTTGATATTGGTAATAGCACAGAGTTAATTTCTATATTGTTGTTGAGAGTACAGGTCTTTAAGTTTTCCTATATATGTAATATTCTATTTCACAACAAAAAGGTCAGTTCACAACATGGTGTCTAGCTATTAAAAGACTTTTCCGATATAATAAATATAATTGTTTGTAAGTAAGGAAGTGACAAGATGCAAATAGCAATCTGTGATGATGAAAAATCTATAGGATTGATATTAGAAGAAAAATAAAGAAATTATTACCGGATGCAGTAATAGAGAAATATTTATCTGGTGATGAATTGATTGCAAGTGGTTGTGAGCCGGATATTCTTTTTTGGATATTCAGATGCCGGGAATGGATGGGATGGAAACGGCAAGGATTCTGCGTCAGAAAGATGAAAGAATGGTATTGATATTTGTAACTGCTGTGGAGGAGTATGTTTTCAGGCATTTGATGTCGGAGCATTTCATTATCTGGTGAAACCGTTTTCAGATGAAAAATTTGAGGAAGTTGTGAAACGTGCAGTCAGAAGCATTGAAAAATATTCTGAAAATCAATCGGATGACAAATACATGATGGTGCAGTCCGGAGGAAGCCATATGAAAGTGTTTTGAAGGATATTGTGTATGCCGAGGTGTATAACCGGAAAGTTATTATCCATACACGGGATACGAATATTGAATATTATGGAAAATTGCAGGAACTGAGTGAAATTGCAGGAACAGATTTTTTCGAACACACAGAGCCTATCTTGTACATTTTAAATATGTAGAAAAATATGATGCAACTTGTGTAACTATGAAAAATGGAACTGCATTGATTGCAAAAAAGAATTATCCAGAGTTTGTGAAGCAATATCTGAAGTATAACCAGAGGAAAGGAAAAAGTCGGATGAGTTTGGTAGAAAAATGCTGGATGGTTACATCGAAAATTTCTGTTATTGCACTCCTTATGATTACAGGAATCTATTTTGGAAAATTTGTTTGTCCCTATATAAAAAGAAAAAAGGGGCTGTGGCAGTCAGTATTGTTTATATTACAATTATGCTTGTCTTGTATATGATTCCACCACGGATTGATAATTTTCCGCATGATTGGGAGCGTAGACATCACAGAAAATATTTCTTTTCTTTTTCTATCCGATGGTTAACCGTTGCAATGGCAGCCAGACTTGATGATCTTGTTACAAAAGCACTATTTCGGAATATGAGTGCAGAAAAAGTGTGGTTGCAATACGGACTATATGTTGGAACCAGAGTTTTGATATTGTGCTTTGTATCGTTTTCCTTGCAGTTGCAATCGGTCTGATCAATAAAGCATATGTATACAAAAATGATGAAATGAGCGTCAAAGAGCTGGTAATGCTTATCATACCTTCTCTCGTGGGAGTTACAGGGTATGGCATTCTACAATATTATCTCATGATCGATTTATTCTGGAAAGAAGATGCAGGAAGAACAGCGGGGACAAGAGCTGGTATTAAATCAGGTCAGTGACATGAAAAAGCATATCGGGGAAGTGGAAAAGCTGTATCAGGATATCCGCAGCCTGCGTCATGACATGGGGAATCATATACAGATGCTGGAACATCTTGTGGCAGAGAATCATATGGATGATGCTACAGAATACTTGGAACATCTGAAAAATGAATGGGACGAGGTATCTCCGGAAATAAAGACAGGAAGTCCGGTAATTGATGTGATTCTGATGGAAAAGTTAAGAGAAGCAAAGGAAAAGCAGATTCGTTTTATATCAGATTTTCATTATCCGGGGGATACGAAATTAAATGCATTTGATTTAAGCGTGATCTTAAACAATGCACTGAATAATTGCATGGAAAATGTAAGTGGAGAAAATCCTTATATCAGTCTCTCTTCTTTTCGGAAAAACAGTATTTTTATGATAACTAAAAACAGTTTTGGGGGTCAGCTTAATTTTGGTGATAACGATTTGCCAGAAACAACAAAATCTGGGAGGACATGGAATGGTTTGAATAACATTCGCCGGGTTGCCAGGATGTATATGGGAGATATCTTTGGAGCAGGGAAATGAGGAAGTCCTTAGCATTATGATGCAGGTAGAATAAAGAAATAAATTGGCACTAGGTATTTTGTAAATTACAGAAATTACAGAAATATGTAGTGCTTTTCGCAGGTAGCGATGAAAATATGTTGCTTGCAACAATATTTGAGGAGCACTGCGACAGTATGAAAAGCATTTTCAGACTGCTTCACAACAAAAAAAGGGCGGTTCACAACATCGCTGTTTATTGTAAAGAAAGATATGCCGAAAGAATCAGTAAAGAGAAATCATGTTGTACAGATTTTTAAGGAAACGGATTTCAGAATATTAGCTCAGAATTAATCCTCTTCTCCTGTATGGACAGTCGCATTTTGCCTCGCAAAACAAGGAGGATTAAAATGATGAAAATTAATGGTTTAACGGAACGAATACGCAGACAATGGGAATGACACAGGGGAATGATTCTGTAAGTAAAAATATTCAGAATCAGATTGCAAATGCACAGCAGAAGCTACAGGATTTATCATCGAATGAAGAAATACCATTAGAGGATAAGATGAAAAAGCGTCAGGAGATACAGCAGGAGATTAACAATCTCAATCAGCAGTTAAGACAGCACCAGATCGAGCAGAGAAGTAAGCAGCAGAGTAAAAATTCGTCATCTATGGATGATATGGTGGCTGGAACAAGTAACACTTCTAAAAAGAAAGACACCGGATTGTCACAGGCAAGTATGCAGGCGATGATTTCCGCAGATTCTTCCATGAAACAGGCAAAGGTGCAGGGAAGTATGGCAACACAGATACAGGGACGTGCCAGTGTGCTTGAATCTGAAATCAAACAGGATACCGGAAAAGGAAATACTGAGAAGAAGGAAGAAGAACTGGCAGAGCTGCAGGCAAAGGCACAGTCGGCGACAGCAGCACAGATGTCTACACTTGCAGATGCAAATAAATCTATGGAAGAAGCAGCAAAGGCAGACAACCGTACAGATGCAGCAGAAACAAAGAAGGATCAAACTCAGAAAGCAGAGAATGCACAGGAAAATGCAGATACGACAACAGATGCATCAGAGAATGCAGATGTCAAAACAGAAACAGCAGAAACAATAAAAATCCAGCATCAGAAAGTGGACAGTCGGTAGTATATACACCGATTGATATTCGTTTATAGTTGGTAAAGGAGAATGGTATTATGTCAGAGATTAAGAGTTTTAGTGATTACACAAGTAAATATAACAGCAATGTAGATTATTCCGCATTATTTGGAGGAACTTCCGACAGTTCATCCGTAGGAAACACCAATATGCTTTCTGATTATGCTGCGATTAAAAACGGAAGCTATGGAAAACTTATGAAAGCATATTATGCAAAGCAGGATGCAGAAAAATTATCGGGTAAAGGCGATACTTCACAGAAGCTTACACTGATGAAAACAAGTGCGGATTCCCTGAAAAAATCAGCAGATGCTTTGAATGACTCTTCTTTGGGAAAAAAAAATAAAAGAAAAAGATGAAAAACGGGGAAGAGATTGAGGTAGAGGATTATGACTGGGATGCAATTACCAAAAAAGTGAAATCTTTTATTGATGATTATAATGATGTTGTTAAGGAGGCAGGAGAATCCAATACAAAAGATGTCCTTAGAAATGCTTCATGGATGACAGGCATGACAGACAAAACCAGTCATTTACTTTCTAAAATAGGTATTACCATAGGAAAAGGAAACAAGTTGGAATTAGATGAGGATGCTTTAAAGCAGGCAGATATCAGTTCGCTGAAAACGGTATTTACAGGTTACAATTCCTTTGCAGGCAAAACAGCCCAGAAAGCAGCTGGTATATTAAATGCTGCGAACCGGGCAAGTGCGACTTATACAAACAATGGTACATATTCTAAAAAGGATTCCTCTCTAACGTCAAGTAAGATAGATAAGGAAGTATAGAAAGTGTGGACTAACTTAAGGAGGTTGCTATGAAAGTTCAAGGAAATAGATATATTAATAATCCTGAGATGATAAAAATAAGGTTGAGAAGAAAACAACTGTTCCTCAGAATATGATTTCGGAAGATGATGTGACAATCGGTGATTCAGCAAAAAATTAGTGATGACTGCCCGTGATAAAGTCTCAGAGTTTCAGGCAATGCATTTTCATCAATCAATGGAGAGATAAAAGAAATACCGGCAGAATACAAGTGTGAGAATTTGTTTCAATTGGAATTAAAGGCATCTTCTATTTCAGGAGCTCGAAGTGTCTTTGAGGGACATTCTGAGAATCAGGCTGCGTTTTTGAGAAGTGGATAGATGACAATGCGGCAGAATATTTATCAGAAGATGAAAGAAATACATTAAAAGAGCAGATCGGCACAATGGTGGCAGCGGTAGATGACTTGAATGCCAGGAAGGGTATCGTGGTACTTCATTTGAATCGGTATTTTTATTAAGTGCAAGTAAGGCTGGATTAAACAAAATAAATAAAATGTATGTCCCGGAGCAATTACAGGCAGGTTTTCAGATATGATTGACGAATATGTTCATTTTAATGAGTCGGCACGCGATTCTATCATGGAGAGAATGACACCGGATTATATGGTTGTCGGAATAGGGAGCAAAACAGAAGCTTATAAGTACAAATCAGAAATCATCTCCGATGAGAGAGCTTTCTATACGAATGAGAAAACGGAAATGACCGGTTTGTATGACAAATTTTAAATGATGAAATAGATAAGGATTCATTTTATGATGGGCTGAAAGGTTACTTGAATCATTACTATGAAAACAGATATGAATTAAGAAATCAGCCGGGAAGTGTTAGAGAAAATCAAACGATATGCTGGACAAATTGAAGCATATGTTTGGCGTTTAATGTTGAAAAAGGGTTTGGAATAATTATGAGGACAGTGACAGATGTAAACACCGTAAACCAGCTATTGACATATTCAAAGCAGGCAGAGGCAGGAATACACCAAAAGCAATACAGATGTTGCTTGGAGCAGGAAATAATAAAAACAGGACAGTTTAAGTATTTCTGATGCTGCACGAGGATTTTCAAAGCAATCCATAGCTGCACTGATAGATAAAAATGCGAATATTTCTAACAGTGAATTGGCTTATTATTTTGCAAACTATAATAATTCAGGTGCTATTTTGGATGCAATCAATTTTGGGGAGAATGTTTCCTGTGGATATAATTCTGATTTTAAGGAGTACGGGGTTATTTCCTTTGACCTTAATGGGAGCAGACAGGTAGTACCTAATTATGCAGTACCGAAAATGAATACAAGCACTTTGTCAGGCATCTGTGCTGAGAATAATTCTCTGGTACTAAGTAATAAAAGTTATTATTCATGGACAACATCAAGTGGCGGTAAATATACATGGACGGTCAATAATGGAAGGATAGGCTGGGCAGCCTCGGAATCGTTGCTTGCAGAGAATACAAATCAAAAGGAACAAATTATAAGTGGAAATGTGTAAGGCAGGCAATATCCTGTCTGATCTGGCACAGGGAAAGAGTGTGTGGGGTATCTCTACAGCAATGAGGATATTGTCCGTCTGTGAGAAAGTCGGATTTCTCCGGGATTCTTTCTATAGATGCGGGAGCAGGAAAACACACTTATTTATTGCAGGAATCAGGAAAGACCATAAATGTTGACGCAAAGATAAAACAGTTAAATGATATAAACTGGATAGAAATCGGATATAAAGAAGGAGATACGTTTTCCGTTTATGGTAAAGAGTATGCTATTGACAGCAGTGGGCATATCAATGTTTCGGCGGAAGATGAATTTACATCAACGGAAATTAAATATCCAAGTCGTTCAATATAATAGAAATTATTTTAAGTTTCAATAACAGGAGGAGGATTATGGCAATTACAGGTATCAATAACAGCAGTTACACATCGTATTATGCTTCAAATTATAAGAATACTGTAAAAACAGATAGTGAAAAGGATAGTACAAATACAAAAGATGGCAACGTGACAACAAGTACAGTTGAATTAAAACATCACGTCCCGGTGTGACAAAACAGAGCAGATTAAGACAGGGTATAGTAATGTAAATGATTATTCAAAATACTTGCAAGGAAAATACCATTATATGAATATAGGGCTGACTTCAATGCAGGGAATTCCGACAACGGTATCTGTTTCAAGTGCATTTTACAAAAGTGCATGAATGATCCGGAAAAGCAAAATATTTGGAGAAAACTTAGCAGCCATTCCGGATTGTACAAAAGATACGATTAATGGATGTTTGGGCACTGTGACAAATCAGAGTTATATGATTGATGCAAACGGAAATATTATAGAGACAGCATCTTGTACAAATGATCCAGATGGGAAAATAGCGAAAGAGAATGCTGAACGAAAAGCAAAAGAGAACAGAGAAAAAGAGGAAAAAGTAAAGAGAAAAGAGCTGCTAAAAAGCAGAGGAAGAAAAAGCCGCAAAGAAACGTGCTGAAAAATCGGCAGAAAGAAAAGAAACGGGTAATTATGCCTTATCTGTAACTGGTATTGATGTAAAAGTATGACACAGAGCCTTGTAGCAAAATCTGTGATTATTTCTGCACCTGATAGATTAAGTTTTGATATTAAGGCATAGGAGGATTTGATAAAAGGAAAATATCACATTGGTGCATTGGATGGCATCACTAAAAGAGTAGAGTGGCAGAAAGTCAGTAGATATAAAGTTATGGATATTTATTCTCATACAACAGAAACAGATGATGTTCTTTATGAAGAAATGAAGAAGTTTGAACATAGAAATAAGAGAAAAGCTGTTTCAGAAAACTGAGCCAAAACTGAACCAGCGAAGGTTTTGGAAGAGTTAAAACTACTGATATTGAGATTTTAGAAGTAAATCAATTCTTGGAGTATAAATGCTCATAAGTAAATATTGATTAGTAAATGTTACGTCGGTACTCACATAGTATCGGCGTTTGTTTTTATCTTAAAATGTCGCTGGGACAGCGACCATATGAAGATTCATTTTAATTATACTCATATTGTAACAAAGACAGGCAATTGATTATTCCTGGGAGAGATAGATTTTGTAACAAAGCCAATGAATGAAATGAGATTAATGGAGTGTACGGAATGTGAAATGAGTGTACCGGCAGCATATGATATAGATATTGAGGCAGACGATATTAATGTTACTGAAACAGTTACTGTAGTCTGACAATATCTTAGGCCTGATAAAATCTATGGCATTGTGTTTGTTGAAGTAGGAAAATGATGGTATAATTCTATTATTGATAGATTATAATAACTGGTGATTTTGGAACAACGGAGGCGATTAAGATGAAGTTTGGAATGAAAACCTCCAGCATAAAGAAATCAATAAAGGCAGGAACATATAATATGAGTTTGAAAAATGTATTGATCATTGTTGATAACATTGACGAATCGATTGATTTTATGAAGAACTGTTTGGACTGCGTGTGATTACAAGGCAGGAAGGTAATGTGATAATGTCTGAGGGGCTTGTGTTGCAGGATGTAGATGTATGGCATGATAGTACAAAAATACCTACAACTCCACATAATAATATGACAGAACTTTATTTTGAAGATAATGATATAGAAGGCATTATTGAAAAACTGGAGTCTGGCAAGTATGTTGTAAGTTATGTTACGGAATTAATGGAACTTGAAGGTGGACAGAAGCTTGTAAGATTTTATGATCCATCAGGAAATCTTATAGAAGTACGAACACCAGTTAACTATAACTGATATAAAATGGATTTAAGGAGAAAGCGTACAGAAGATGATGATGTACGCTTTGCACAGTCCTTTGAAAAACTTATACTGATGGTAAAATCAAAAGAAGGTGCTTAGAGTGAGACTATTTAAGAAAAAGACAGTTACAAAGACATATGATAAAGAAAATAAGAAACCAGTAATCAAAGTGAGCATATGTAATGGCGAGCAAGTAGCTGGGTTTAAAGATATTCATACAGGTAAGATAGAAGAGGTTATGCTGATTAAGAATCATGCAGACCTTGATTCATTCAAGAAAATGTATGGAATAGATGGCGAGATAGAAAAGGAATATTAAACAATGTATTTGATTAAGACGATTAAAGGTGACATAACAAAAGTTACCGATGTGCAGGCAATCGTGAATGCAGCAAACAATTGTGATCTTATGTGATTTGTTAAATAAAAGAAAACTATGAAAAATTTTATCCAAGGGATAATACAGCGGGATGTACGAAACAGGCATGCGGTTTTTCTGAGCGTTATCCCCAGTTTACTGAGAAGGGAGCTGTTATCATCGGAGTAAGCAAGGATTCTGTAGCGTCTCACAAGAGATTTGAGGAAAAATATGGATTGGCATTTACACTTTTATCAGATACAGAGCGCAAGGTTATTGAATCATATGATGTATGGAAGGAAAAGAAAACTATGGAAAAGTATCTATGGGCGTAGTGAGAACTACATATCTTATCGATGAACAGGGAGTCATCATCAAGGCTAATGATAAAGTAAAAGCAGCTGATGACCCTGAAAATATGCTTAAGGAAATAGAGTGATGATCAAATCATATAGTTATGGTATAGCAACAGCAGGTTGCTTTTCTTTACATGATTTTACCTGTATCATAAAAGAAACCAACTATACATGATACAAGGAGACGGCTATGAAAACAAAAAATATTATTTTAAAACTTCGTACGGAAAGAGGAATGTCACAAGACGATTTGGCAGATAAAATTATGGTGACAAGGCAGGCGGTATCCCGTTGGGAAAATGGAGATACAGTTCCGAATACTGATACATTAAAGCTCTTATCAAAAGAATTTGATGTTTCCATCAATATGCTTTTGGGAGAATCGAGAAAACTGATTTGTCAGTGCTGTGGAATGCCAATGAGTGATGATTCCATATTGGGACGTGATAAAGATGGTACATTAAATGAGGAGTATTGTAAGTGGTGCTATGCAGATGGAACATACACATATAATAATATGGCTGAACTGATTGATGTATGTGTAAAGAATATGGTAAATGAAAACTTTACCGAAGAACAGGCACGATCTTATTTGAAGGAAATGCTTCCAAAGTTGGATTACTGGAAAAGATATGATGAACTCAGTGACAATGGGCAGTTTGAAGAGTTTAAAAAGAAATTGATGAACGAAATAAATAATCTGCATATAGACGGACTTCCAATGGTAGACAAGCTAAATGCACTTGTGGGGAAATATGTGAATCTGGAATATGCTCTGCCTAATGGAGATAAAGTGAAATTCCTTGATGATCAGAAAACCTATCTGGGGAATCAACTGGAGTCTGAATTCGGAGGAGACAGGTGTTTTGGTATTCTGGCAGGTATGGATTTTATTCTGGTATGTACATATGAGAAGGATGGTGAAAATCCAGAGCTGCTGATTTATAAAAAGAGATAATATACAAGATAATATAAGAAAAAGAAAGGTCTTGACAAATAAACGAGCGTTAACTATTATTGAAGTGTAAACGGTCGTTTATTTATTACGACAACGAGTCAAAGTCCGTACTTGCACAAGACCTTGGCGATTGTCGCGATAACGGGCGTGTGAAAAACGAAAGTTTTTCATGCGTCCTTTGCTTATGGATGTAATAGTAGTTATATTACATAAAAGGGTATAGTCCCCTTACCCCATAAGAATGCTCTCTTATGAAATCCTATGCGGCAGTTGCTACTTTTTCTGTTTGTTGTGATATTTATAAAGATTGTGTCCGATAGAAACGAGAAATACTTCAAGCAATACAGATTTTATTCCTCTTCGGACAATTCTTTTGTACCACCGGTCGTTTTTCATGATACCAAAGGTACCTTCTGCCTGAATGGAACTGTTCATCCTTAGAAGCGCTCACTGGATACTTTCGAGATTTTCTATCACTTCCTGATGCATCACTGTAAGTTCGCGGTTGCTCTGAACAGTACGGTTTTGTCTGTCTTTTACATTGTTCTGCGTATGGACAGCCGGAGCAGTCTTCACATTGATACACTTCTTCCTGTCGCCCATACTTGTTCCCTTTTACGTTTTTTCGATACTGAAGATAAAAGTTTTTCCCGTTTGGTCAACGCATGATTCCGTCTTCCCCGATTGGAAAATTTACTGCACGAAATGGATCTTCATGATACTTCTTGTTAGTAGTCTCTTTCTTGAACATGGGAAATTTCATATATTTTTCATTCCATGCTGCTCACAGAAGATGTAATTGTTGTAAGAACCATATCCGGCATCTGCTACTGGGTACTTCGGATAGAGGCCATATGTAGTATAAAACTTGTTCATTAATGGAATAAAATAATCCATATCTGAGCGATATCGATTTACATCAACAACGGCAATATATTCATCTGCAACACCGACCTGTACATTATAAGCTGGAAGCAACTGGTCATTTCCCATGTAGTCTGTCTTGATTCATAAAAGTGGCTGAATGGTCTGTTTTAGAGTAGCTGTTGCGATCTTCTCCACAGATTTTAATTTTTCCACGTATTCTTCCAACTTAGCAGCATACTCTTTGAGTTTCTCATAATGACGTTGTTGTGTAGTTTTGCGATGTCCACTGCCATGAACAAACATTGCTTCATTAATCTGCCAGACTTCTGCATACTGTTCAGCAGCTTCCTTCAGATACTCTGGTGCGTACTCACTATTAATACAAAGTTTCATACCTGTACATGAAAGTTCCTCATTGACTTCCTCAAAGAGTGTAGTGATCTTACCAAAGAGATGGTATCTGGATTTTTCGGTTGCTTTTTCCATACCCAGGAGTATTTATTCGCATTTGCTTCAAACTTGGATCCATCAATGTATAGATGTTGAAGATCCACATGCTCTGTCTCGAAGATTTTTTTGTTTATATCTTGAAATATTTCTTCAATGGAATCAGCAAGTACTTTGTTGATGAAGTAGCCGAAAGTGCGGTAAGAAGGTGCTTGATGATCCATAAGATACATGAAGCGTAGATTGACTTTACACTGATCCTCCAGTTCGCGCAATGACATATAGTCATTCGCCATAAATCCGAAAAAAACTGTTTTCAGCATGCTGACCGGGTCATATCTGAGTCTTCCTGTATAATGTTGAGGAATATTTTTCAGATATTTCTCCAGTTCAATTTCTCCCATAAATCTGTCAAAAGTCAGCACTGGATCACAGATGTCCAGATAATCTTGAATTAGCATTGGCAAAACTGCCTGTTTTGAGTTAAAATAGATTATGTTATTATTTTTTTTCACAAGTTAATTATAACAGAAAGAAAGACCTTGAGTTCATTATAAATTCTTGGTCTTTCTTTTCGGGACTATTCTTTTCACAGCCCCATAGTTTGGAGAATGTGTATGAGTAATAGGAAAGAAGAGATATTAATTGTAGCGCTGCATCTGTTCGCCAGAGATGGTTATGAGGCTGTCTCAGTCAGCCAGATAGCAGGAGAGCTTGATATGACAAAAGGCGCGTTGTATCGTCATTATAAAAGCAAAAGAGATATTTTTGACAGTATTGTAAAGCGAATGGAACAGCAGGACAGCGAACAGGCAGCAGAATATGATATGCCAGAAGAGGAAAAAGAAAAAATGCCTGAAAAGTATGAGACAGTATCATTTGATGATTTTGTGGAATACAGTAAGTCTATGTTTGAATACTGGACAGAGGATGATTTTGCATCATCGTTTCGGAAGATGCTGACAATAGAGCAGTTTCGTAGTGAAGGAATGCAGAAATTATATCAGCAATATCTGGTATCTGGACCGGCAGGATACGTGAAGGATCTGTTCAAAAATATGAAAATAAAAGATCCAGAGGAGAATGCAGTTAAATTTTATGCAAATATGTTTTTCTATTATAACGTGTATGATGGTGCAGCAGATAAGGCGAAAGCAAAATGTCAGTTTGAACAGATGCTAGATAAAATAGTAGAAGAAATGAAACAGTAATACTTGAGAAACTCGCGGGCTGTTTCTTATAGTTTAAGAGGGACATAAAAGAAATGGAAAAAAGTAATATTGAGATTCGTTTAGAGAAAAAGGAAGAACATCAGAAAGTAGAAAATCTGGTAAGAGAAAGTTTTTGGGATGTGTATCGTCCAGGATGCCTTGAGCATTATGTATTGCATCAGCTTAGAAACAATCCGGCATTTGTTCCGGAACTGGATTTTGTGATGCTTCTTAATGAAAAATAATGAAGAGGACAAGCTGATCGGTAAGAACATGTTTATGAGAACGAGTATTAAATCGGATGATGGAAGTTATATTCCAATTATGACGATGGGACCAATCTGTATCAAGAATGAATATAAGCGGAAAGGATATGGAAAAATCCTGCTTGATTATTCATTGGAGAAGGCAACAGAGCTAGGCTGTGGTGCAATATGCTTTGAAGGAAATATTGATTTTATGGGAAGAGTGGATTCAGGCAGGCAAGCGAGTATGGCATCCGTTATCATGGATTGCCGGGGGGAGAAGATGCATCATTCTTTCTGTGTAAAGAGCTTGTACCTGGTTATCTTGATGAGATTACCGGAGAGTATGCAACACCGGAAGGCTATCTTGTAGATGAGCAGGACGCAGAAGAATTTGATAAGCAGTTTCCATATAAAGAGAAAACTGCCGGGACAGTTATCTAAACATAACTATTGACAAGTGACCGATAGGTAACTATAATTAAAGTAACCAAAAGGTAACTTGATAACGGATTTAAATTAGGAGATATATATGGAAAGTAAAGAAAAGAACACAAAGGAAAAAATATTGGAAGAAGCCCTGAAGTTATTTGCACAGAGTGGATATATGGGAACATCCATGAATGATATTGCTTCAAAACTTGGAGTGACCAAGGCTGCATTGTATAAGCATTATAAAAGCAAGCAGGAGATATTAGACAGTATTATTGAAAAAATGAAGGAATTGGATATTGAGAGAGCAAAGCAGTATGAAATGCCGGAGGGTGATCTGGAAAAGGTTACAGCCGAGTATAAAGAAATGGCATTTGATAAGATCAAGCAGTTCACAAAGGTGCAGTTTCTTCATTGGACAGAGGAAGAGTTTTCAAGCTGTTTTCGTAAGATGTTGACATTGGAACAGTACAGGGAACCACAGATGGCACAGCTATATCAGAATTATCTTGCAAGCGGACCATTAACATATATGAAAGCTTTGTTTTCAGGAATGCTAGGCGACGCAGGAAAAGCTAGACAGACAGCACTTGATTTTTATGGACCTATTTTTTTGCTTTACAGCATATATGATGGAGCAGAAGACAAGAGCCATGTGATAAAACTACTGGAAGAGCATATGGATCATTTCTTACAGGAAATGCAGATAAGTTGAAAGGGTGAAGCAATTTGAACGATGAATCAGAGCATCAGGAATGGATTCTTTGCCCAAAATGTGGAAATAAGACAAGATTGAAGTTAAGGAAAGATACGGTATTAACAAATTTTCCTTTGTTTTGTCCAAAGTGTAAAGAAGAAAGCCTGATTAATGCAGAAAATTTATAGTAAAGGAAGCCAGACGCTAAGACGCAGTGCAGATTGTAATATTACAGTTTTGCACTGCGTCATTTATATTATGGATCAGACGAGTATTTTACAGAATTTGAAGGCAGTTACTGAGTGGTATAAAAGTATGTATTAACAGGAGGAAAAACAGATGAAACTTTATTTTGGAAACATGGTAACAACAGTTTGATAAGCAGTTTCAATAATTATGCATCTTGGTACCGATTTTGTGCATGTTAGTTGTCTGTATATAGACAATGAAATCAATTAACGATAGAGTAATTATGGTGGTAAATCACCTAAAATGTATATGGAGGTTAGCTGATATGGAAGAACGAGGAGTTTTAGTACAAAATGAAAAGCAGGCGAATAAATCGGTTGCCAAGGTTATGAGAATTACATTTTGATTTTTCGATTGTTTTTCTTTTAAATGTATTGGGGATTTTTGTTGTAGATATGAAAATAATGGCAATTGCATATATATTGGGGTCAATCTTGGTGTGGGTTCCGACAATCATTGTTAATATTGCAAAATTAGATGGTGTATATGTCAAATATGTGCTGACAGTCTGTGCCGTGATATTTGTAACTATTGTCACATCAACCTTGGGATATCATGCAGTACTTTTATTCATCTATGCAATTGCAATAGGCAGCTTGTACTTTTCTAAGAGAATCAATGTTTTGACTACTATATTGTCTGTAATAGGAGTATCGGTGGGGCAGATTATCTGTTATGCATTTGCAATTTTACAGGATAAGAATTTTACAACATTCTATAAGTTAATTGTGTATGGAATTCTACCAAGGGCCATGGTGTTAATTGCAATAGCAGCTATATTTACAATGCTTTGTGAACGAACAGCCGGTATGCTGTCAAATCTGATGAATGCAGAAGAACAGGAACAGATGATACAGAATATAAAGGCAATGCATAAAAATCGCAGGAAACGTCCAGAGTACTTATGGATATGGTACAGGAGTTGTCTGAAATAACGGAAAGTTCAACGAAATCAATGAGCAGATTGTTAGAGAAACCGGAAATGTATTGGAAAGCTTTAGCAGTAATACAAAAGAAATTACAAGTGCTAATGAACGTACGCAGGATATTAATGCAAGATTAGAGGAGCTTGCTTCTATCAATGTTAAGGTTTCCGGGCTTGCAAGAAAAGTGAATGAATTGTCAAAAGACAATCAGAGCAATATGGATCATGCAACAGGCAGTATGCAACAGATTCATATGAGCACAAATGAGTGCAAAGAAATTATATGCAGACTGGGTGAAGAATCAAAAGAAATTCTTGGAATAACCCAGACGATATCTGCAATCTCACAGCAGACTAACATCCTTGCGCTTAATGCAACGATTGAAGCAGCCAGAGCCGGCGAACATGGAAAAGGATTTGCTGTAGTTGCTGTGGAAATCCAGAAACTTGCAGAGCAGACCAAAAGAGCAGTGGATGATATCGGAAGAATTGTAACAGAATCTGTAAAAATACAGATGGTGCAGTATCTGTTATGGAACAGAGCGTAAAACTCACAGAAACGGGAATGTGCAGCATTCAGAAAGTCGGTGATTCTACAGCTATGATTACAGGAGCCAATGATCAGATGACCAGACAGATTATGGAAATGGATAAGACAGTAGAAGATATAAGGATTCATAGCAGTGAAGTAGCATCATCCATGGAGCAGGTAAATATCAATACAAAAGCAATTATCAGGCAATTGAACATGTAACCGCAGCAACACAGGAAAATAGTGCAGGTGCACAGGCTATAGAAGATATGGTTGTGAGAATAAGGACATTAGCTATGGAACCGGAAAGGAAAGATGCATGAGAGTAACGGAAAAACTTGTAAATAGTCCAGAGGAAGGGGGTTACTCTTGAGTACATAAGGCTTCATACCTTGTGAAATGGTATCTGGAAAAGAGGAGGCAGATAAGATAAATAGAAGGATTGAAGAGCGCAGAAGGAAAAAGGAGAATGGATGAAAGGAAACTATTTATGCTTGATCCTTATATAACTGATGTTTTTGTGGATATATGAGCTGTTTTGTGGGTGTAAATCTGTTTATATCAGTGTTGGAGTACCTGTGGTTACAGAAAAAGGAGTTGCCATTTTGGGGTTCTATAATGACGAAAAACATGTGGAAAGCTTAAGTGGTTTTATGAGGAGAATGTTGTATGATAAAGAAAATGAGTTGATCGACTTGTTCGAATAATGATTTAAAAGTTTCAGACGTGAAGGATAACTTTATAGGCATTGCATTGGTATATTTTAGGGCAAAATTTGTGAAAGGTAAATCTAATATATACTGTGGCATTTAAAGAAAAATGAAAACAAAAGGAGAATATATGGAATCAGATATAATTAAAATCAGCCATCTGAATAAAAGCTTTGGCGAAGTAAAAGCGGTAAATGATTTGAGCTTTCGTGTGAAAAAAGGAGAATTGTTTGCTTTTCTTGGAGTAAACGGTGCAGGGAAAAGTACAACCATTTCTATTCTTTGTGGACTGCTGAAAAAAGACAGTGGAACGGTTCAGGTAAACGGAATAGAAACTGACAAAGCCGGCGCACAGACAAAAAGGATGCTTGGTGTTGTATTTCAGGATAGCGTACTTGATAAATCACTTACGGTGAAAGAGAACCTAATGAGCAGAGCTGCTTTGTACGGAATTACAGGAAATGCCTTTGATAAGAGATTACAGGAGCTGGTCGAGATTCTGGATTTTGACGAGTTTTTAAACAGACCTGTAGGTAAGCTGTCGGGAGGTCAGAGAAGAAGAATTGATATTGCCCGTGCATTATTGCACAGACCGGAAATTTTGATTCTTGACGAGCCTACCACAGGGCTTGATCCACAGACAAGACAGTTAATCTGGAATGTTATCGAGAAGCTTCAGAAAACAGAAAATATGACAGTATTTTTGACTACACATTATATGGAAGAGGCTGCCAATGCTGGTTATGTTGTGATTCTTGACAAAGGAAGTGTTGCAGCAGAAGGTACACCGTTTGAACTTAAGAATGATTATGTACAGGATATAGTGTCTGTTTATGGTGTTTCCGAAGATGAAATAAAGTCATTGAACAGAGAATATAAAAAAATACGTGACGGATATCAGATAAAAGTAAGAAATACGAAGGAAGCTACGAAGCTTATTGTAGAGCATCAGGACCTATTCATGGATTATGAAGTAGTAAAAGGCGGTATGGATGATGTATTTCTTGCAGTCACAGGAAGAAGCTTGGAGGTGAGCATTAATGAGAACAGTATTGGCGTTAATGAACAGGAATAGGAAACTGTTTTTTAAAGATAAAGGGATGTTGTTTACATCAATGATCACACCCGTCATTCTGATTGTTCTGTATGCTACGTTTCTTGCAAAGGTTTTCAGAGATTCTTTTACAGCAGCGATTCCGGATGTGATCACAATTTCGGATAAGCTCATTAATGGAACAGTAGCAGCACAGCTGACAGCATCACTTATGGCAGTAAGTTGTATTACTGTAACATTTTGTGTGAATTTGACTATGGTGCAGGACAAGGCAAATGGAACAAGGAAGGACTTTGATGTTTCACCTATCAGCAGTGGAAAAATTTATTTGGGATATTTTCTGTCAACAGTTGCTAATTCTTTGATGGTCAATGGACTTGCGTTTGTATTATGCCTGGGATATTTACTTAAAATGGGATGGTATATGAATGCAGCAGATGTATTATGGGTTCTATTTGATATGATATTGCTCGTTCTGTTTGGAAGTACGCTTTCAAGTATCGTTAGCTTTCCATTAACAACACAGGGACAGCTTTCGGCTGTAGGTACAATTGTCAGCGCAGGATATGGTTTTATATGTGGTGCTTATATGCCGATTTCAAATTTTGGTTCAGGTCTTCAGAAGGCACTGTCTTATCTTCCGAGTACATATGCCACTTCATTGATTAAGAATCATATGCTTCACGGAGTATTCGGAGAGATGGAGAGAAAAAATTATTCTGGTGAAATGGTTGAAGTGATAAGAGACACTCTTGATTGCAATCCGGTATTTCATGGAAATGTGGTAAGTGTAAATCAGATGATTGGTATTATGCTGGGAAGTATAGCTGTATTTGGAATTATTTATTATTTAGTTATATTGCTGCCAGAGGGTGAGGGCAGACGATAAGAAGTATTATGTTTAGAAACATTCGGTGGAATCTCAATCGGTATTTATAGGAGAACTATCATTATGATTAGAGAATTACGGAAAGTGGATATAAATAAAGTTGCAGAAATATGGCTGGATACCAATATAACAGCACATTATTTTATCTCTGCTCAATATTGGAAAGTAATTTTGAGTTAGTAAAAGAACTTCTATTACAGGCAACTGTCTATGTTTACGAGGATAAACAGGAAATACAGGGTTTTATAGGGTTAAACGATGAATATATTGAGGGTATTTTGTTTCTGATGAAATGCAATCACTTGGTATAGGTAAAGCTTTGTTGAGTTATGCAAAAGATAAACGGAGCAAATTGTTTTGAATGTATATCAAAAAATACACGGGCAATATCTTTTATCAAAGAGAAGGATTTGAGATTCAGTATAGCGGTTTGGATGAAGCTACTGGAGAAAAGACTATGTAATGGCATGGCAGCAGAAAGCATGTTTACAGGCAATATTGAATTAGTTATGCATACAATGTTAAACAAACTAAAAGAATGAGAATAAGACAGATCATGAAAATATTTGACATTTTATATTTTTTTAATAATATTATATTACATGCGCTTTTGCGTAAGAATATTAAGAAAGAGAAAAGAGTATGAACGAAAAGAAAGAGTTCAAGCCTTATATTCCAGCTGATAAGGTTATGCCTGAGTTAACAGTTACATCTGTTATTATAGGTATATTATTAGCTATATTATTTGGCGGTGCTAACGCATATTTAGGACTTAGAGTTGGTATGACTGTTTCAGCATCTATACCAGCAGCGGTTATCTCAATGGGAATTATCCGTTTTATATTAAGAAGAGATTCTATATTAGAGAATAATGGTCCAGACTATTGGTTCTGCTGGTGAATCAGTTGCAGCAGGTGCTATATTTACACTTCCAGCATTATTTATGTGGGCGCAGGAGGAAGGTACAGCGATGCCTTCTTTAGTTGAGATAGCGCTTATTGCATTAATCGGTGGTTTCCTTGGAGTATTATTCATGATACCACTTCGTAGTGCATTGATTGTACAGGAGCACGGTGTGTTACCTTATCCAGAAGGACAGGCATGTGCTGAGGTATTAGTTGCAGGTGAAGAAGGTGGTGCTAAGGCAGGTACAGTATTTGCAGGTCTTGGTATTGCTGCTGTTTATAAGTTTATAGCAGACGGACTTAAGGTGTTCCCAAGTGAGGTTGATTTTACAATTAAGCCATATAAGGGTTCAGCAGTAGGTGCAGATGTACCTGCACTTTTAGGTGTTGTTATATATCTGCGGACCTAAGGTATCATCATACCTTCTTGCAGGTGGTTCTGTTGCATGGTTTATGATTATGCCATTGATTGCTTTATTCGGTGGAGATAATATCATTGGTCCAGCACTTATTCCAGTTTCACAGATGAATCCATCACAGATATGGTCTAATTATGTACGTTATATTGGAGCAGGTGCAGTTGCAGCAGGTGGTATTTTAAGCTTAATTAAGTCATTACCACTTATTGTAAGGACATTTAAGCAGGCACTTAAGGGATATGGTAAGAAGGCAGATGGAGTAGAATCAAGATTAACTAAGGATATTCCTATGATGTTTGTTGTATTAGGAATCGGAGTACTTGCTATTATTATGTGGTTAATCCCAGCTATTCCTGTAAATCTTCTTAGTGCAATTATCATTATCATATTTGGATTCTTTTGCAACAGTATCATCTCGTATGGTTGGATTAGTAGGTAGTTCCAATAACCCTGTATCAGGTATGGCTATTGCGACACTTCTTATTTCATCAGCGATTCTTAAAGCAACAGGTACTGTTGGAATGAAGGGTATGATTGCTGCTATTAGTATTGGTTCTGTAATATGTATAATTGCTGCTATAGCAGGAGATACATCACAGGATTTAAAGACAGGTTATATAGTAGGTGCAACACCTTACAAGCAGCAGGCTGGTGAACTTATTGGTGTAGCTGTATCAGCTATTACAGTTGGTGGAGTACTTTATTTACTTAATGCAGCATGGGGATATGGTTCAACAGAATTACCAGCACCACAGGCAACTCTTATGAAGATGGTTGTTGAAGGTGTTATGGGTAACAGCCTTCCATGGTCACTTGTATTTGCAGGAGTTGCAATTGCAATAGTAGTTGAGATTCTTCAGATACCTGTGCTTCCATTTGCAGTAGGACTTTATCTTCCAATCTATTTAAGTACACCTATTATGGTTGGTGGACTTGTAAGACTTTACTTTGATAAGAAGAAAGGTATTACAGAAGAAGAGCGTAAGGCTAAGGTTAATCAGGGAATACTTTATTCATCAGGTCTTATTGCCGGTGAAGGACTGGTTGGTATCCTTTTAGCGGTATTCGCTATTATTCCTGTTGGTGCAGATACTCTTGGCGATGCTATTAATATATCAAAGATTATCAATCTTGGTAATATCGAGACTTGTATTCTTTGCAGGTCTTGCAACATTAGTAGCATTTATTAACAAAAAGAAAAAGACAAAATAATAAATAATATGTTATAATAAGTCTGCCGGTCATGCCGGCAGATTTTTATTTTCTAGGATTAAAGGAGAAACTTGATTTATGGCTAAGCAGAAGGATAATTACTTAGACTATGTTCCAAAGCATAATTCGTTGTTCGGTAGGAAAACAAAAAAAGGTCATGTAGAAGTCAAAGTACACAATAAAGGGATTTTTAACAGAATAGCGCAGCTTATTGCACGAAAGCCCAGATATAGTTACATCGAACTAGATGATTTCGGTACATTTGTATGGCATAGCATAGATGGTGTAAGAAGTATTTATGATATAGGACAGCTCGTGAAGAAGCATTTTGGAGAGAAAGCGGAGCCGCTGTATGAGAGATTGTGTTATTTTATAAAGCTGCTTCATAAGAACCAGTTTATTGTATATATGAACAAGATAAATAAATAGTTAAACAGATAGTTAAAACGATAGAGAAATAGGCAAATAAATATATAAATAGATGAATAAAATAGATTTGTAGATTATAAACATTTTAAAGGAGACAGTGTTATGAGAGTATTATCTGAATTAGAACCTAAAAATGTATTTTCTTTTTTTGAGGATATATGTAATATCCCACATCCATCATATAAGGAGAAAAAATCAGCAATTATCTTGTTGATTTCGCTAAGGAAAGAAAGCTTGAATATTATCAGGATTCACTTAACAATGTAATCATAATAAAGGAAGCTTCAAAGGGTTATGAGGATGCAGCACCTATAATACTTCAGGGACATATGGATATGGTATGCGAGAAGACACCTGATTGTGATAAGAATATGGATGAGGATGGACTTGACCTTGAGATAAATGGTGATTTCATATCTGCTAAGGGAACAACACTTGGTGGTGATGATGGAATTGCTGTTGCTTATGCACTTGCAATACTTGATGACAGTATCGCACATCCACGTCTTGAGTTCGTGTGTACAGTATCTGAGGAAGTAGGCATGGAAGGTGCTTCTTCCATAGATGTATCTATGTTAAAGGGCAAAAAGCTTCTTAATATGGATAGTGAAGAAGAAGGAATCATGCTTGCAAGCTGTGCAGGTTGCAGTATCAGAGTTACACTAAAGCTTGATAAAAATAAGGTTACTGGAACAAAGCTTAGTATTACTTTATCAGGACTGACAGGAGGCCATTCAGGTGTTGAAATAGATAAAGGCAGAGGTAATGCGAATGTTCTTATGTCAAGAATATTAAGGGATGTTATCGCAGACAATAATGTATATCTTGCAGCCTTTAATGGTGGAAGAAAGGATAATGCTATTCCAAGAGAATGTATGGCTGAGATTATCGTTGCAGCAGACAAGGCAGCAGATGTTAAAGCAGCTATTGAGAATACAGCAAAAGAGATAAAAGAAGAGTTTGCTACATCTGATGCAGACTTAAAGTGTGTTGTAGATATATCAGAGGCTTGCGCAGAGGCAGTAACATATGAAGATAGTATAAGGGCTGTTTCACTTTATACAATCATTACCTAACGGAATAATGAGAATGAGCCAGGATATAGATAATCTTGTGGAAACTTCGCTTAATCTTGGTGTGGTTTCGCTAGATGAATCAGGTATATGTCTTAGATTCTCACTTAGAAGTTCAGTAGGAGCTGCTTTAAAGAATCTTAAGAGCCAGATTAAGTTCGTTAGTGAGGCATTCAGGGCAAATGCTGAATTTACAGGTGAATATCCAGCATGGGAATATAAGAAGGATTCTAAGCTGCGTGATGATATGGTAAGGATATTTGAACAGATGTACGGTAAAAAGCCAACTATCGAGGCTATTCATGCAGGTGTTGAATGTGGTATACTTGCAGGCAAAATAGAAGGACTTGACTGCATATCAATGGGACCTGATATTTTGATATTCATACAACTGAGGAACACTTAAGCATATCTTCAACTAAGAGAATGTATGAATATATACTTAACGTAATAGCTTGTAAATAATAACAGGATAATGGAGTACATTAAAGTTGGTGAGTCTATGTATAAAATATTAATAGTTGAAGATGACAGGATTATAGCTGATAATGTATGCGAACAGTTATTAAAATGGGGATATGATGTTAAAATAGCAGATGATTTCAATGATGTTTTAAAAATCTTTGTAAAGTATGAGCCGCAGCTTGTGCTTATGGATATCGGACTTCCATATTTTAATGGTTATCACTGGTGTATGCAGATAAGAAATATATAAAAGGTGCCGGTTATATTTATGTCATCAATGTCTGATAATATGAATATAGTTATGGCTATTAATATGGGCGGAGATGACTTTATTGTAAAACCATTTGATATCAATGTGCTTATAGCTAAGGTGCAGGCAATGCTAAGACGGACGTATTCATTTGCCGAGACGAATATCATAGAACATAACGGCTGTATACTTAACATGAATGACCAGACATTTACGTATAATGGGAAAAGGATGGAGCTTACTAAGAATGAGTACCGTATACTAGAGTCTTCTTGAGAATATAGGAAAAGTGGTTTCGCGTGATAATATTATGATGAAGCTTTGGGAAAGTGATGACTTTATTGATGATAACACGCTGACTGTTAATGTTACAAGATTAAGAAAAAGCTTGAACAGGCAGGGCTTAAGGATTACATAAAGACTAAAAAGGAACTGGATATATTATTGAGTAGTATCCTTATATGTCAGATGGCAGGGCTGAAAGAAAGAGATGTAAGATGAGATTGCTATTTTTATATTTAAAGAATAAAAGAGTAATATAATACAGGTGGTACTTGTTTATGTTGTGCTTCTGCTTGTGATATGGTTATACAATCTTCCGTATTATGAGGCATTTTCATTTGGAATAGAATTATATGGTGCGCTATACATAGTATATCTTATATATGACTATTCGGTGTTTGCTGACAAAATAAGGACACTTGAAAGAAATATAAAGACAGATGATATACAGAATATAGCATTGCCGGATAAGAAGAATGATGTTGAGGCGTTGTATGCTGATATTATTATAAAACTACATGAACAGAAAAGAAAACAATATGATGCCGGTGTAGAAGCATCAAGAAATCTCAAGGATTACTATGCATGCTGGGCACATCAGATTAAAACTCCTATTGCCGCAGCAAAGCTGATAATCCAGTCACTTGGTGATGTAGTAAGGAATCTTGAGAATAATTCATGGGGCAATTCATATAATGAGTGTTGTGATAAACATTATGATGATTTTAAAACAATGAGAGTAATGAAAAAAATGATGATAATGATTTAGAAAAGCTTGACAGAAAGTTAAATGAGCTTAGTCATGAAATGTTCAGGATAGAATTCTATACGGATGCAGTTATGGATTATCTGCGGCTTGAAGATATTTCATCTGATTATGAATTTAGGCAGTGCAGACTGGATGTGGCAGTGAAAAGGCGGTTAAGAAGTTTGCACCACAGTTTATCGGAAGGCATATTTCACTACATATTGAGCAGATTGAAGATTCAGTATGCACGGATTCCAAATGGCTTGGCTTTATTATAGAGCAGCTTATATCCAATGCAGTCAAGTATAGTAAAGATGGAGGAAGTGTAAGAATATATACTCTCCATGGCAGTTATGGTATAAAAAGAATTCAAAAGGATTCTTTGCAGCTTGTGATAGAGGATACAGGAATAGGCATAAGTGAAGAGGATATTCCAAGAATAATGGAAAGAGGCTTTACAGGATATAATGGCAGACTTGATAAGAAATCGTCAGGAATAGGTCTGTATCTGTGCAGAAAGGCAGCAGACAGGCTTGGATTTGTGATAACCTTTGATGCCAGTTATAAGAATGGTACAAGAGTTGTGATTGATATGACACAACGTTATACAAAGCATGAATAAACCTTACATTATTGTAAGAAATGAAAATGAAATGTAAGCTATATCAATGGCTGTACATTTCATTTTTTATATACTCTGTAATGTAATGAGCGTAAAGGAAAAGGAAGCGGCTGCGATAGCAGACATTTACTTTCCTGCGCCATTAACGAACGAACAGTCATGCGAAGCAGGGCAAAAGAGCGCGAAGCGCGGGTTCGTGAGTGAAGGATAAACAAAGAGTAAAATATAATGTAAAGAAAGGCTGGTGCTAAAATGGCATTATTAGAGGTGAAAAATTTAAAAAGGTATATACAACAAGATTCGGTACTAATCAGGTAAAGGCCTTATCAGATGTTAATTTCAGTGTTGAGAAGGGTGAGTATGTAGCGATTATGGGTGAATCAGGCTCAGGAAAAACAACGCTCCTTAATATTCTTGCTTCACTTGATAAGCCGACGAATGGCGAGATACTTCTTAATGGAAAGAATACAGTACAGATAAAGGATAAAGAACTTTCTGCCTTCAGAAGAGACAATCTTGGTTTTGTGTTTCAGGATTTCAATCTGCTTGACACATTTACTATAAGGGATAATATATTTCTTCCGCTTGTTCTTTCAGGGAAAAAATATAACGAGATGGAAGAAAGGGTAAAGCCGCTTTCTAAAAGACTTGGTATAGAACAGCTTCTGGATAAATATCCATATGAGGTATCTGGTGGACAGAAGCAAAGAGCAGCAGTAGCAAGGGCACTTATAACTAATCCGCAGATAATACTTGCTGATGAACCAACAGGAGCGCTGGATTCAAAGTCCTCAGAGCAGCTTCTTACTCTTTTAATGAAATAAACTGTGATGGACAGACAATTCTTATGGTAACACATAGCACAAAGGCTGCAAGTCGCGCAAACAGAGTGTTGTTTATAAAGGACGGGGTTGTGTTCCATCAGATATATAAGGGCTCAATGACTGATGACAGTATGTATACAAAGATATCAGATACGCTTACAGCACTTGCTACAGGGGTGATAATATTGAGTAAAATGTTATTTCCTAAGATGGCAGTATCTAATATAAGAAAAATAAGAAGCTTTATGTGCCATATATAATAACTGCCATATTTACAGTAATGATGTTTTTATGAATATTTCTATTGTTAAGAATAAGAATGTTGCAGCTATGAGAGGCGGACAGAATGTAGTGGTGTTGTTGCAGGTTGCACTTGTTGTATCATTTATATTCTCAGCGGTATTTTTATTTTATACAAACAGCTTTCTTATGAAGCGAAGGACAAAGGAGATAGGCTTATATAATATTCTTGGAATGGAAAAGAAGCATATATCTTTATGATGCTTTTGAAAATGTAATAATAACAATAATATCATTAACAGCAGGTATAGTGTTTGGTATTATATTCAGCAGGCTTATGTTTCTTGTGCTTATGAAGCTGATTAAAGCCGACTCTGTTCCAGCATTTGTAATATCAACAAATGCGGTGGTTGTCACTATTATATATTTTATAAGTATATTTGCAGTAATATTCATATACAATTTTGTCAAGGTACAGATGTCTAAGCCAATCGAGCTTCTTCATAGCGATGAGATAGGTGAGAAGGAGCCAAAGACAAAGCTTATTATGACTATTCTTGGACTTTTATGTCTTGGAGGAGGATATTACTTTGCGCTTACAGTTTCTTCAATTCTTAAAGCTGTACAATATTTCTTTGTTGCAGCATTGTTTGTTGTTATAGGAACCTATCTGTTATTTACGGCTGGGAGCATTGCGCTGCTTAAGCTTCTGAGGAAAAATAAAAGGTTTTATTACAAGACAGGACATTTTACGGCTGTTTCAGGAATGTTATACAGGATGAAGCAGAATGCAATAGGCCTTGCAAATATATGTGTTTATCAACAATAGTTCTTATTGCGGTTGCATCTACTGTATCACTTTATGCTGGAATGCAGGATTCGCTGAATACGGCTTATCCTAGTGAACAGAATATAGTTATATATGGAACAGATGCCGATGTGCTTGATGAGACGAAAAACAGAATATATGATTGTATTGATGCACACAATGCTGCTATAAAAAGATTATTACTATAAAACAATTTCTGTTCAAGGGCTGCTTAATACTGATAATACATTTTATACAGATAAGGATAATATGTCACGTTATGATGAAAATATGCTGGGAGTCTGCCAGGTTATGACAGTAGAAGACTTTAATAGGTTTTATGGTGATAACTATGTTATAGATGACAAAGCTAGTGCTATTCTTGTTACCAAGGAAAAGCTTGAAAGTAAAGACAGCATAACAATAAATAATAGTGATAATGTATCAGAGTATAAGCTGATAGATGTGCTTACAGATGATGAGAAGTACTTCTCCGGTGCTGTCACGTCGGTAGTTAAGGCATATATGCTTATAGTTAAGGATATGGATGAAATGAATCATATCCGAATTTAGTATATGGTAACTCTGATAAGAGGTTTGAAAGCATTAGTTATAATATATATGTTAATACCAATCTTTCTGAACAGGACAGCAGACAGTTAAGTAAGGATATAGAAGCTGAGTCAAGTCCTGAAGCCTATGTTATGTGCGATAACAGATATGATATAGCAGAGGAGCTTACACAGATGTATGGTGGTCTCTTATTCTTAGGCTGTTATATTGGAATACTGTTCCTTATGGCTACAGTTCTTATAATATATTATAAGCAGATATCAGAAGGGTATGAAGACCGCAGACGATTTGAGATTATGATGAAGGTTGGTATGAGCCGCGAAGAGGTTAAAAGAACTATTAAGAGCCAGATACTTATGGTGTTCTTTATTCCAATTGCAGTTGCTGCAATACATGTGATAGTTTCTTTCAGAATAATAAAATGATAATGGTAATATTATCACTTGGAAGCAATATGGTGCTTTTGTATGGTGTACATTATTCACGGTTATAGTATTTTGTATCATATATGCATTGGTTTATGCGCTGACTGCTAAAGAATATTATAATATAGTGCAGGGTGATAAAAATGCTGTTTATTTGGTTCATTTATTTGATGTAATCCAGCTGATGAAGTGCCAGGTAAGGTGTCTTGGAAGTTTGGGGAGCAGATGAAAACTTGCATTTTGTTGTATCTGTGTATAATATATCAGTGAATGTAAAATACTATGAAAATATAATGGGGTGCTTGTGTATGACAGGCTGAGAGTAAGCAGAAGCTTTAACCCAGTAACCTGATGTGGATAATGCCAACGTAGGGAGATAAAGAAGTCGCGGGTGCGTTTTTATGTGCAGGAATCTTTAGTTGGGTTCCTGCATTTTACTTTTAATTTTACTTCGTAAAACAAGACAATCTGCTCCTGCAAGGGCAGTCGCATTTTACTTCGTAAAACAAGGATGTATGTATACAGCTTTAACTATTGCTGGAAGTGATTCTAGCGGAGGTGCCGGAATACAGGCAGATATAAAGACAATGACAGCTAATCGTGTATATGCGATGAGTGCAATCACAGCTCTGACTGCACAGAACACTACTGGTGTAACAGATATAATGGAGGTATCTCCTAAATTTTTGGCAGAGCAGCTTGATAGTATATTTACAGATATATATCCGGATGCTGTCAAGACAGGAATGGTTGCTTCAGGTGAACTGATTGAGGTAATAGCAGATAAGCTTACAGAGTATAAAGCAGGGAATATTGTTGTTGATCCGTTATGGTGGCGACAAGTGGGGTAAGACTTATAAGTGAGGATGCTATCAGCACATTAAAGAGCAGATTATTACCACTTGCAACAGTTATTACACCTAATATTCCGGAAGCTGAGGTGCTTTCAGGAGTGGACATCAAAGCAGCAGAAGATATGGAAAAGGCAGCAGAGCTTATATGTGACACATTAGGCTGTTCTGTTTTATTAAAGGGTGGACATCAGTTAAACGATGCTAATGATCTTTTATTCCAGAAAGGAAAAGAACCAGTATGGTTTTATGGAAAGCGGATAAATAATCCTAATACGCACGGAACAGGCTGTACGCTATCTTCAGCAATAGCCTCTAACCTTGCAAAGGGAAGAGATCTTGAGACATCAGTTAGGTGTGCAAAGAATTATATATCAGGTGCACTTGCTGCTATGCTTGACCTTGGTAAGGAAGTGGACCTATGAATCATGCATTTGCGATAGACGGAGAGTATTATGACTTACGTGGGTAGCCTGTCTTAACAAATAATAGATGAATATTTTGTGAAAGTATGGTAACATAGCATATGTTACACTAATAAATATTAAGAAGCAGATACATTATTTTTAAGAATGAAATGATTACAATAAGTAATATTATTTCTGTTTCATAAACAAGGAGGATTTTATTAATGAAAATAGCAGTATCATACGAGAATGGTAATATATTCCAGCATTTTGGGCATTCTAAGATGTTTAAAATATATGAGATAGATGGTCAGAATATTGTTGATACTAAGATTATAGAAGCACAAGGTTCAGGACATAGTGCGCTTGCAACAATGCTTGATGATATTAATGTGGATGCCCTGATATGTGGTGGCATAGGAAACGGAGCTATGGAAGCACTTGTTCAGATGGGTATAGAGGTGTGCTCAGGAGTATCTGGTGATGCAGACGAGGCAGTAGCAGAATATCTTAATGGCTCACTTGAATCACAGGGTGTTAACTGTGATCATCATAATAATGGAGAGGAACATAGCTGTGGACACTGTGGAAGTGACGAAGAAGATTGTGGCTGTGGCAGCTGTGGTGATGATGATGGACATGGTTGTGGCGGATGTTCTGGCTGTGGTGGAAGTTATACACCACCTTTGATGGTCCTAATGTCGGAAAGACATGCAGGGTGCATTATAAGGGAACCTTCAACGATGGAACCCAGTTTGACTCATCTTATGACAGGGGAGAACCACTGGAGTTCGTATGTGGTGCTGGTATGATGATACTTGGTTTTGACAGGGCAGTAGCAACTATGAATGTTGGAGATGTCATAGATGTACATCTTATGCCATCAGAAGCATATGGTGAGGTTGAGCCAGAAGCATTTATAACAGTACCTGTTAAGGAGCTTGGCTCAGGTGTAAAAGACCTTAAGGTAGACGATAAGGTATATCTTCAGAACGCACTTGGACAGCCTTTTGTGGCAAGAGTAGCAGCACTTACAGATGATGAGATAACATTTGATGCCAACCATGAGATGGCTGGAAAAGAGCTTAACTTTAAGATAGAGCTTGTAGAAGTGCAGTAGTAGAAAAACAATAAAAATAATAAAAATAATAATGATACATTGACTAATGCAAAGCTGAGTGCTATTATTCTAAATAATTTAATAAGCTAAACCGATGAAGCAGAGATAACGGCAATGATGCCTTTACAGAGAGTCTGCTAGGCTGAGATGCAGATAAGAAACAAGTTGTCAAATGGACTGCTGAGGGCACAAGGGAAATGCATATATGCATAGTATAGTGTGACGTTGCAGGCAGACGTTATATGCCGAGGGTATGTTAGTATCCTGCTAAGAGCATGATTAATATCATGAATTCAAGGTGGCACCGCGGATAGTGAATATAATATAAGCACATTATTCGTCCTTGACAGAAAGTATAATTCTGTCAGGGACTTTTATCATTGATGAAGGCTGAGGAGCATATAATGCAATCGTTACTAACAGAGAGTAGTGATGAGAAAGACATATTAATAATTATCCTGTGACAGATACAAAACAAGGAGGATTATATGATCAAAGAAGCGATTGTAAAAATTGTAAACAAAGGTGATTTGAGTTATGATGAGGCTTATGCTGTTATGAATGAGATTATGAATGGAGAAACATCTCCTACACAGAATGCAGCATTTCTTGCAGCACTTTCAACTAAGAGTACTAAGGCAGAGACTATTGATGAGATAGCCGGATGTGCAGCAGCCATGAGAGAGCATGCCGTTAAGGTTGAAACAGGTATGGATATATTCGAGATAGTTGGTACAGGTGGTGATAATGCGCAGAGCTTTAATATATCTACTACATCTGCACTTGTAGCAGCTGCTGGCGGCATGAAGGTTGCAAAGCATGGAAACAGGGCAGCATCTTCTAAGTGTGGAACAGCAGATTGTCTTGAGGCACTTGGTGTTAATATACAACAGGATCCAGAAAATGTGTTGAACTTCTTAAGGAAGTTGGAATGTGCTTCTTCTTTGCACAGAAATATCATACATCAATGAAATATGTTGGTGCTATCCGTAAGGAGCTGGGGGTAAGAACAGTATTTAATATACTTGGACCACTTACTAACCCAGGTTCACCATCTATGCAGTTACTTGGTGTATATGATGAATACCTTGTAGAACCTTTAGCGCAGGTTCTTGTAAGCCTTGGAGTTAAGAGAGGCATGGTAGTATATGGCATGGATAAGTTAGATGAGATATCTATGAGTGCACCAACTAAGGTATGCGAGATTCGTGATGGCTGGATGAAGTCATATGTTATCAAGCCAGAGGATTTCGGACTTATGCGTTGTACAAAGGATGACCTTAAGGGATACCCAGAAGATAATGCAAGAATAACAAGAGCCATACTTAATGGTGAAAAAGGACCTAAGAGAGATGCTGTTCTTATGAATGCAGGTGCTTCACTCTATATAGGTGGAAAGGCAGACAGTCTTGCGGATGGTATAAAGTTAGCAGCAGAGCTTATTGATTCAGGCAAGGCTGATAAAGTACTTGATAAATTTATTGAAGTAAGTAACAGATAGTTAGAAATGGAGTAAATGTAGATTAAGATGAAAGAGTTAAGTAATAGATCAGCTGACTTTACAGATTCAGTTATAAGAAGAATGACAAGGGTTGCCAATAAATATGGGGCAGTTAATCTGTCGCAGGGTTTTCCTGACTTTGACCCACCAGAGGAAATAACAGACAGGCTGGCAGAAGTAGCTAAAGAGGGACCACATCAGTATGCACTTACCTGGGGTGCTAAGAATTTCCGTGATGCTATAGCTGATAAATACGAACATTTTTCAGGAGTAAAGGTTGACCCTGAATCAGAGATAGTCGTTACATGTGGAAGTACAGAGGCTATGATGGCAACTATGCTCAGTATTACTAATCCGGGTGATAAGGTTGTTATATTCTCACCATTTTATGAAAATTATGGCGCAGATACTATACTTTCAGGGCAGAGCCGGTGTATGTTCCACTTGTTCCACCTGAATTTACATTTGATGCTGCAAAGCTTGAGGAAGCATTTGCAAGTGGAGCCAAAGCACTTATATTATGCAATCCGTCTAATCCCTGCGGAAAAGTATTTACCATGGAAGAGATGCAGACAATAGCTGAACTTGCAAAGAAGTATGATGCTTATGTTGTAACAGATGAAGTGTATGAACACATAATATATGCACCTAATAAACATGTTTATATGCAGGCACTTGACGGCATGAGAGAAAGAACTATTGTATGTAATTCTTTGTCGAAAACATATTCTATAACAGGCTGGAGACTGGGTTATGTTATAGCTAATCCGCAGATTATAGACAGAGTAAAGAAAGTCCACGATTTCCTTACAGTTAGGGCAGCAGCACCACTTATGGAGGCTGGCTGTTACGGGCTTAAAGTTTGATGATGAATATTATGACAAGCTGGCAGCACATTATGCACATATGAAAGAAGTGTTTGTAGGCGGACTTAAGGAGCTTGGACTTACATATACAGATCCACAGGGTGCTTACTATGTTCTTGTTGATGTAAGCGAATTTGGTGTTAAGGATGATGTGAAATTCTGTGAATGGATGGCACAGTATGTAGGTGTTGCAGCAGTTCCGGGCTCAAGCTTTTCAGGGAGGATGTACATCATCTTATAAGATTTCATTTTGCGAAAAAGGATGATACGCTTAAGGAGGCTATAAGAAGACTTGCGACACTTAGGGAGAAGGCTTTGAGTGTTGGAGAAGCTGAGTGGAAATAAATTTATCAGAGTGACATTTTCTGTCTGCATAGCTTGTTATAATTGTGTTATTCATACATAGAGAGTGTATAATCACATTCACAATGTATGTGTATATGCTAGGAATAAGAGGATAACACGATGAGAAGAATGAGCGATGAGGATGCAGAACTTATTTTCAGGCAGTTAAGAAAATGTAGTTCAGATGAAGAATTCAGAGGTCTGATAAGCAGTCTCAGGGATGGAAATATCGTTAAGCCAGAAAGCTATGACGATTATATAAAGTATGAGAGCATTTTAAAGCATTTGCAGGATAATACGGTAAATATATTACTGACAGGTCCTGTCGGGACAGGAAAGAGTGCAACAGTTAATGCAATACTTAAAAGGATGCAGCTGTTGTAGGAAGGGGCTTGTGTCCTGCCACAACTGATATAAAAGCTATTCAAATGGTAATATTGTCATATGGGATACTCGGGGCTTGGTAATGACAGACAGAGTGATAAAAATATCTGATAATATTATTAATCTGTTAAGAAGAAAGCAGCATAATGGAAAGTATCTGATAGATATAGTTATTATAATACTCAATGCTGTAAGCTGTGATTATATGGTTATGTCCGAATTATTCAATGATATACTTATTCCATATATGGGTGAAGATATTAAATCGCGGGTTATTGTTGGATTAAACCAGTGTGATATACTTATGCACCGCGATTACTGGGAAAGATGGAACAGCAGTCCTTATGGGGAGCTTGTGGCATATATGAGTGATAAGGAAAAATATGTTGAAACACTTATACATAACACTATATGCACTGGTATGTCAGATACGGAAAATGTGAATATAAAAGCTGTGTGCTATAGTGCAGGCTATAAGGAAGCAGGAGAAAAGCAGAAACGGTCATATAATATTGACAGACTTATGAGCAATGTGGCAGAGAATATAAATGCGTAAATAAAAGACAGAACTATTACAAAACAACTGATATGCAGGGATGTACTTACATACAATATCATATCAGAGTTTAGTTATAGTCCTGTCTTTTCTGATGTCTGTGAACTTTCACCTTGATGAATTCAATAATCTCTTCTTTATCATTATCTGATAACTGGTCGAAATAATAATATAATTCCTTTTCAATAGCACTAAAAACTGAAATTTCTTCTGATTATTAGTATTGCTGAAATATTCTATAAAACCCTCAAGGTCTATGCTTGCCTGTGAAGGCGCTGGAGCATCATAAGAAATATCTCTATCAACATCAAGTGTAAGCTGCATAAGGTCATCAACAGATATGTTATATAACCCGGCAAGCTTGAATAATGCATCTGGTGAAGGAGTTCTTTTGCCAGTTTCATAGTGCGAATATGTCTGCCTAGCTATTCCGAGAACGGATGCAACATAATCCTGTGTGTGTCCATGAATGTTGCGCAGCTCTTTGAGCTTGGCAGGCAGTAGCTTTGTTCATATATAATCCTCATTTCTGCCTGCATTATACGTTGAAGCATGTTATCAGATGCATTCTGATAACATAAAGCGATATCGATTATTATCTGTATTCCCGACATATATATAACATCACTATATCACTTAGTATATGGAAGATTCTAGATGTTTTATGGTAAAATGTGTAAACAAATGTAGCAAAATATGTCAATTTATGTTAAAATGTGTAGCGCAAGGTGATATATTGTGTTAAAATATGTGTAGCATAGCTGGTTATGTATATATATTTTGACAAAATTAATAAAATATGCATAAAATACATACAATAGTGACAAAACGACAAAAAGTAATAAAATGGACACAAAAGTTTGTAGCGAATGTCAAAGAAAATAATATAAAAATAATATAAAAATTTAAGAGTGACACGATGTGTCCATATCTGTATGTATTATATAAGAAAAGATAATCAAAGAAATTATAGAATACGAAAGGATATGTGACTATGAATAAAAAGATATTAATGGTGATAGAGATGCAGGGAATATCAAAGATGCAAAAGTAAATGAAGTTGAAAGTGATGGTATAGAGGTGGATAGCAGATATAGTCAGGATGATGTGCGTGAAGACATGGAGGATGAGCATACACAGAAGACAGAAAAAGCAGGCAAGGATAAGGTATTAAGAGTACTTGATATATATAAGAAGCTGATGGATGGCGAGCTGATTAATAAGGCACAGGAAGCCCACAACTATAACGTGGCAGAAAGAAGTATACGAAGGGATATAGATGATATTAAAAGCTTTATGGCTCAGGATACTGATAAAACAGGCGTAATCAGAACAGTTGATTATGATTACCAAGATAAGGGTTACAGGCTTAGAGAGGTATATAAGATGAAGCTTAGTAACAGCGAAATACTTGCTATATGCAAGATACTTCTTGACAGCAGGGCATTCACAAAGGATAAATGACAAGTATTCTGCAAAGACTTATAGAGTGCTGTGTACCAGATAAGAGCAGGCAGATAGTAAGTAATCTTATAAAAATGAAACATATCACTATGTAGAACTTACTCATAAGTCAGTATTTATAGATAAGATGTGGGATATAGGAACAGCTATCCAGAATTGCAATTATATTGAAATGAATTATCACAGAAGCAAGGATAATGCGATAGTTAAGCGAAAGGTAAAGCCTGTAGCAATTATGTTTTCGGAATACTACTTTTACCTTACAGCATTTATTGATGATGAGGAAGTCAGGGCAGACTTCGATGTGTTAAATGACTCATTTCCTACTATATACAGAATAGACAGGATTGAAAGCTACAAGGTGCTGCCAGAAAAGTTCAGGATACCTTATACAGACAGATTCGAGGAAGGAGAATTCAGAAAGCGCATACAGTTTATGATGGGCGGCAGACTCCAGAAAGTCAAGTTCAAGTACAAAGGCAGCAGCGTAGAGGCAGTTCTTGACCGACTTCCAACAGCCCGCATAATAGACGAAGAAGATGGAGCGTATATCATATCTGCTGAAGTGTTTGGAAAGGGATTAATATGTGGCTTAGGAGTCAGGGGATATGGTGGAAGTGATGGAAGAAAGGTAAGGAACAATACTTAAGAAATGTGAGGGTAAATGTATGGCGAAACATTTTATAGCTGTTGAAAGAAATGGTTCAATGGTATTTGAAGAGCAGGATATTGATGACTATGGAAAATTAATAAAAAACAGATGACAATGTAGTTTTATTTACACAGAAAGATAAGTGCGATAAATATGATTATTTAATTGCAGTTGTATGTGGAGCAATTGGAGGATTAGTAGATGTATTTCTTGTTGGGTCTCCTGGAAATAGTGTGTTAGGAGGATGGACAGATAAGCAGGTTGATAATGTTGTAATGCAGTTTTCAAAAATGACAGGATGGCATCCAAAGTCAGGAAATGAAAAAATGTTAAAAGTGCTATTGGTCATTTGGAAAGAAAGTTTAAAGTTAATTATGACAAAAGTGTATCTTCAAGTGCTAGTGCCGTGGGACTTACACCTAGAAATCATCATATGAAATCATTAGCACATTCTCCAGATATTATTGGTTTATTTTTTCAATATTAAACCAGTTTACATCTACATCAACTTTTTGAGTGATGGCAGACTGATTACAATGGATACAGAAACATTTGAGTTAAATGGGAGCAATTTTATATCTAAAATTTTTGTGGTATATACAATTGGATTGGACATTTAATGTCAGATGTGGCTGGAAGCTCTGGAGTTCAGGACGTGGAATGGGAATAGTAATGCCATTTTATGAATTGTTTAATCTGTTTGACTTTGGTGAATTTAATATTGGGAAAGAAAAAGGAACTATGGCAGATGTGGCTATGAAAGCTTTTGAAAATGGCTATGATGCAAGATTTGCATTAACAATGGCAATTCCAGTAGTCATAACAGATTTAAGCATAAAATTATTGTGGTCCTTAAGACGATATTTGCAATTCAAATTACCTATAAAAGAATGTATTCCGACAATGAAACATCCAGACCTTAGAATAATGTTGATAGTTGGAAATGGTACGTTATGTGTAATTGATGGAATAGATGCTGGAGTAAAATCAGGAGGATATAGTTGCATTTTTATGAGATTAAACTTAGTTGCATGGTTTAAACTTGTAAAGATGGTTGTAAAAGAAGTTCTGATACGTGTTGGAATACCAAGCTTTGAAAATAATATTGAAGCTTTAAAACGTGCAAGTGAAGGAATAGTGCTTTACTTGGATAAGTTGAAGGAAATAGATATAGAAGCATATAAAAAGAGGTAGAAAGATTTAAAAATGGGATAAACAGTTAAATGAAATAAAAGATGACATTGAATTAAACAGGTTTTGTTAGAAACATATGATAAGTTTAATCTGGAACTTCCATGGAAAGGTGATTTTGATACTTTTATGTCAGATAAAAGTAATCATTTGGTTTTTAGTTAATGTTTAAGTGTAATAAATGTGGACAGTGTTGCAGAAACCTTAGATTAAATAGTTTATATGCATATCTGGACGATGGTACAGGATGTTGTAAATATCTTAAAGGTAATGAATGTTCTATTTATGACAAAAGACCAGTGATATGCAATGTTGATAAATGTTATGAGTTATATTTTCTAATATTATGACTTTAGAAGAATATTATAAAAGAATATGGAAGCTTGTGAAATGTTAAAAAATAAAAAGCTTAAATAAATATTAAGGATAATAATTATGCCATTACCATTTATATTAGCAGGAGCAGCGATAGCTGCAGGAATAGGATAGGAGCAGGTATCAATGGTGGAGTCAAAATGAAAGAGGCCAAAGACACCATGGAACATGCAAAAGCATGATGGAACGAGCTCAGAAGTCAGTAGAAGAAAATAATAAAAATACATTAAAAACTATGGATAAGATTGGAAAAAAAGAACTTGAGGTGTTATCTTCGTTTAAAGATTTCTCTGATTTAATTGAAAAAATTCAGGGAAGACCAGAATTTAAAACTATAGTCAGGGAAAGTATGATATTCCAGAATATAATCCAGAAGATTTAAAGAATGTGTCTGTTGGAGCTGGCGTTTTGCTTGGTGGATTAGGAGGCAGCGGTTGGAACAGCAGGAGGCTTTGCAGCAGCAGGAGCTACTACATCAGCAGTTATGGCATTAGGAACAGCCTCGACAGGAACAGCAATCTCAACTTTAAGTGGAGCAGCAGCTACAAACGCTACACTTGCAGCATTAGGAGGTGGAGCAATTTCAGCAGGAGGCGGTGGTATGGCATTAGGAACTGCAGTTCTTGGTGGTGCAACGCTGGGAGTTGGATTGTTAGTTGGAGGCATAATATTTAACTTCACAGGAAGTAAGATGTCTGATAAAGCGGATGATGCATATAGGCAGGCAAAGAAAGCGCAAGAAGATGCTGAAAGAATAATTAATTATCTGAATGAATTAAATGATACTGCAAAAGATTTTATGAAGCACTTAATGACACAGCTGTTGTATATGGTGGATTATTGATGGCTCTGGATAGACTTATTAATCGTCAACATAAGGTAAAATGGGTTGAATATAGTAATTCTGAAAAGATGTTAGTGCAGAATTCAGCTCTGATAGTAGGTGTTTTATATAAGGTTTGTCAGACAAAGATTGTCAAGGAAAATAAGAACAAAGATGATTTTAATGAGATTAACAAGCTGGATGTAAGAATGGCAATAAAAGATTGTCAGTCTGTTGTGGAAGATTTAAAAGCATCCTAAAAACTATAAATTAACAAATTCGTCATTTCACATCAATATTTAAGGAAATTATATGTGATGAAAAGATGAATAAAGAAACAAGAGAGGCTGTCAATAAACAAGCCTCTCTTATTTTTATAATGTAAAATATATCAGAGTATATTCCTACACCCCACTATAAGCACAATACCCCCATCAACAGGCAATACGATGCCGTTTACGAAGCCAGCGGCATCATCGCTTGCAAGGAATAACGCTGCGCCGATGAGTTCCTCAGGATTGCCAAATCTGCCCATAGGAGTACCGGCTATTATTTTCTTGGCTCTTGGAGTTGGTGAGCCGTCTTTGTTGAATAACAGGTCGTGGTTCTGTTCGGCAGCGTAGAAGCCGGGAGCGATGGCATTACATCTTATGCCGCTTTCGCCAAAATGTGTGGCAAGCCACTGTGTGAGATTTAGGATAGCACATTTGGCATTGCTGTATGTAACGACCTTTGTTAAAGGAAGTATTGAAGAAACAGAGGCAATATTTATAATGCTTCCACTTCTTTTCTCTACCATATCGCGGGTAAATACCTGAATAGGAAGAAGTGTTCCCATAAAGTTAAGGTCCATAACTTCTCTTATCTTAGTTTCATCAAGGTTCCAAAATGAATAATCATCTGCGCCCTCTTCTTTTAAGCATTTCTGTTGATGTAATTGCACCGGGCTGGTTGCCGCCAGCACCATTGATGAGGATATCGCAGCTTCCTAAGTCAGCTTTGATAGCTTCATATATTTTAGTAAGTTCTTCTTTGTCTGTTACATTGCAGCAGTAGCCGTTGATAGTAACTGTAGCATTGTGTTCTTTTAAGGCATTGTCAGTAAGTTCGCTGACAACTTTTGCCATCTTTTCCTTATTACGTCCGATAAGTGCAACTTTTGCACCGCTTACAGCAAGTCCGTAAGCCATGGCAGAGCAGAGTGTTCCACTTCCGCCAGTTACGATAGCAGTTTTTCCTGAAAGATTGACGTTAAAGGGTATTTTCATAGTTAGTGACTCCTTTTAAATTATTATTATATATGTATCTAATCTTCATTGAACCCATTCATAAGAAAGTCATTCCAGCGGGCATTGACTTCTTCAAGCTCCTTCTTTTCCATAATTTGGTTGCGGTCAGAAAGGATAGATATCATCTCATCTGCAATTTCTTCGACAGGGGATGGTCGTAGTGGTATAAATATCCTATCATACGCTGTGCCGTGAAGTCGGTGTTAAGATTTTTGGTTATTATATCGCAGAATTCTTCCGGATAGCCTCTTTCAAGCATCAGCTTATATAGCTGCATACTTACTTCTGTTCGTTGTTTCATATCTGATAATCTCCATAGAGCATTGTTATATGTACATTATTAATGATGTAATATTAAGAAATCGTTAGAATTACAGCAAATGCACTAATCGGGATATACATGTTGCTATAAATAAAGTGGTTAGTTGTAAGAGTAATTACTATCAATTTCATTTATCATTATATATAAAAATCAAAATCTCAACCCATAACCCACAAAATAAGTAAAATTAAAACATAGTTTTGTAGAATATTATTATTGGCTTTCGTTGTTATTAGTTTTATATTAGGTGTGTTAATCAATTTTATTAATTAGTTTCATGTCTAAGAAAATTGAAAAATTATATTGATTATGTTATGATTAAATATCAATAATTCGTGATTATTATGTTGTACATAAGAGGTGTTTATGAAGATATTGTCGAGGGTTATAGACAGGGTAAAGTCAGTATATCAGTATGAAAAACAACGCATATAGATGCAGGGGCTATCCAGAATGTTATGATAATATTTGTTATTGTTATGATGCTTATTAATATACAGAATTTCAGACTTGGAGTATTTTGTAACAGCACTTACGCTTGTAGTGTCAGGTATCAGCATATTTGCAATTCTTGCACTTGGATATTCAGATAAGATATATGTGATATGTATGGCTTCTGTGGTTATATTTCTTATATTATCAATACCGATATCGCTGCTTGGTCCAAACAGGGATTTGCGCTGTTATGGTATTTTCTGATGCCGATTGTATCGATAGTTCTTCTTGGTATGCCTTTTGGTATTCCGGTGAGTGGAAGCTTTGGTATATATATTACGGTTATGTTTTATTCACCACTTAAAGGCTTGCTTATATATGATTATCCTAAGTATTATCTTTTATTATCCGATATTTTACTGGTCTTTCTGTATAATAGTTGTGGTTATGGATATATTTTACAAGCGTTATCAGATGAATCAGGAGGAGAATGAGAGAAGTCTGGAGCGCGATGTAACAGAGGCACTGTCAGAGAAAAAAGCTTATGATAGATGCGGTTACAGCCATAAGCCAGATGCTTGATGAAAAGATGGTTACACACAGCAGCACTCAAAGAGGGTGGCTGAGTATTCTATGATTATTGCAAAAATATGGACTGGGAGTTCTCAGAGGATGAGCTTGGTATCATATATAGGAGTGCTCTGTTACACGATATAGGAAAGATAGCTGTGCCGGACAAGGTGCTCAATAAGCCTGGCAAGCTTACTAATGAAGAGTGTGATATTATGAAAAAGCACACTGTATGGGAGGAGAAATTCTTGAAGGTCTTGAGTTTCTTCCACAGGCTGACCTTGGAGCTATATATCATCATGAGCGTTTTGATGGAACTGGATATCCATATGGTATAAAGAGTGGCACACTTCCGCGTATGGTGCGGATAATAAGTGCGGCGGACTCGCTTGATGCCATGAATTCTAACAGGTGTTACAGGAAGCAGTGCGACAGGGAATATATTATAGGTGAGTTTGTGAAAGGCGCGGGAAAGCAGTTTGACAAAGAGGTTGCGGACACGGTTGTAAGGCTGATAGAGGATGGTAAGATAGTTATATAAATGTATTTTGATAAAAGATAATAGGAATTTGATATTGTATATTTTATTAGGTAAGAGTATTGTGTTTGTGTTACAAGGATATATATAATATTGATAAAAAGGATGAGTATATGGAATTTAGGATAAAGAAATCATGGAAAGATATAAGTTATCGTGAGATATTATTATGTCCATATGAGGATAAAATGCTAGCATTGTGGGTAAAGCTTGCATTTTGGCTTGTATGGCTTATTAATATACCGGCAGGTATTATATATGGAGCATCATTTCAATATATAGCATATGTTTTATCAATTGTGTTTGCTATTGGAATTAATATTGCCATATCAGCAAAGAATTATAATATATGGATAGATTTTATTACGCTGGCACTAGTAAGCATACCAGTGTATGGTATATTTTTAGTGCTTATATAAAGGCGTTCAGTGTTATGTATCCGGTATTTTTTCGTTCAGTGTTGTATTTATTCTTGGAATAAAGTACAGTTTTTATTAATTTCGTATGTACAAGTTCAATTATATATTGCTGTCGTATTAATAAGAATCATATGATGATAGATATGTATGGAGAGAATGTGGTACTCAGACTCCCATATCTTTTATATGTATGCTTCTTATAATATACTGTCTTATGTTTATTATACAGAAAAAATGGATTGAAAAACAGACGTAAACAGGTGCTTGAAAGCAGGATATCTGAGGAGAATACCAGACTTGAAAATATGTCTATGAAGGTTATGAATACTATGGTAAGGGCTCTTGGTGCGAAAATTCAGGGTGAAGAGGAGCACTTAAGGCAGGTGGCAGAGTACGCAAGGCAGATAGCCCATTATAAAGGACTTGAGGAGAAAATGTGTTCAAATGCATATAGTGCGGGGCTTCTTCATGAGATTGGAATGGTTGAATACCGGATGCGCTTATCGAAAAGGAGAAGCTTACAGAAGAGGAATATGCTATATTTAAGACTTATGTTGACAAGAGTTATGCAATCATAATCATGCTCAGGTCTTCAAGTGCGGAGAGTATAGCAGAGGCGGTGCATTATCATAGGGAAAGTTATGATGGAAACGGATATCCTGATAAGTTAAAAGGCGAAGATATTCCTTTGCTTGCAAGGATTCTTGCGGTGGCAGATTATGCTGACAGGCACTTAAGAAGAGGAGAGGTTAGGAAAGTGTAATAGAGAAGATAAATGCGCTGTCGGGTGTGCGATTTGAGCCGAAGGATGCACAGATTATGATAGATATATTGAGGGAGTAAGATATTTATAAATGAATTGACAATGAATATGAGAAATGACTAGATGAACTATAAATGAGCAAATTTAAAATATTGCACAATTATGTCCGCATCAGAAAAACAGATTTTTCATAATCTTTTGAAATGTATCTGAGATACAAACGAAAACAATTTATTTAGTGCATTTAAAAATATGCTTATTAATAGATGAAAATAAATTAAGGGAGATTAAATATTATGTCAAATATAAAGTTAGGATGCCACGTAGGTATGGCGGGTAAAGAAATGTTTCTTGCATCAGCAAAGGCGGCTTCTTACGGGGCTAATGTTTTATGTTGTATACAGGAGCACCACAGAACACAAGAAGAAAGGATATATCTGAGCTTAATATTGATGCAGGCTGGGAATATGCACATAGCCACGGCATTGATGAGATAGTTGTGCATGCGCCTTATATTATCAATCTTGCCAATACGGTCAAGCCTGAAACATATGAGCTTGCAGTTGAATTCCTTGAAAAGGAAATAGTAAGGACTGCGGCTATGAGAAGCCATATACTTGTGCTTCATCCGGGAAGTCATGTTAATGCTGGTGTTGAAGCTGGTATCTCACAGATAATAAAGGGGCTTAATACTGTGTTAAACCAGAATGATGATGATGTATATAGCACTTGAAACTATGGCTGGCAAGGGAAGTGAGATAGGAAGAACATTTGAAGAGTTAAAAGCAATATATGACGGAGTGGATAAGAAAGACAGACTCAGGGTATGTTTTGATACATGCCACGTCAATGATGCAGGATATGATATTGTCAATCATTATGATGAAGCATTTGATGAGTTCGACAAGGTTATCGGACTTGACCAGATAGCAGTATTTCATATTAATGACAGTATGAACCCGCTGGGTGCGCATAAGGATAGACACGCGAATGTAGATAAGGGAAATATCGGATATAATACACTTCACAGGCTTGTGCATGATGAAAGATTTGTGGATGTTCCTAAGATACTTGAGACACCTTGGATAGCAGTAGAAGGCAGTGATAAGAAGGTGCCACCTTATAAGGAAGAGATAGCATGGCTGTTACAGGATTAAAATGTGTAAAAATGCAATTTTCATAGGACAGACAGCCTGGATTGTGATAAAATGCAGATGAATAAAAGTAAGACAGAAATGGAGGATTACTTATGAAGCTTATAGCAATCGTAGATGATAATTATGGAATGATGTTTAACAACAGAAGACAAAGTAAGGATTCAGTCCTTATAGATAGAATAGCAGAGCTGTCAAAGGACAGTAAGCTGTGGGTATCAATGTATACAAGGTCATTATTTCCACATAACACTAACATAGTGTTAAGCCAGAACTTTGGACAGGCTGATAAGGAGGACTACTGCTTTGTAGAGGATGACAAGGTATCAGATATCATATCGATATAATATACCTTTACAGATGGAACATATATCCTTCTGATACATACAGATTCGAGAATTTCAGGGCAGTTCGCATGATAAGATAACAGAAGAAATATATAGAAAAAATAAATAAATACAAACGATTAAGATTAATATAAATGGAGATTTGTTATGCTTAAAATATTAGGAAAAAGCTGCGATGGCTCTATGTGACACTTGCCATTACACTGGCACTGGCGATGAGTACAGGTCTTGTGGCATGTTCATACTCAGTTGATACATCGGGAACAGTACAGAACACAGTACAGAGTTCGTCGCAGAACAGCAGTGATAAAAGTACTGCTTCTAAAGATACAGGCAGTAAAGACAGTACATCGGGTGCAGCCGGATATGAGGAATTTATAGCGTCAATAGCTTCACTTCCAGAGTATACGGGAAGCCCATATATCATTGTTAATGACAACACGCCGTTCTTTACGGATGATGATATGACAACAACATCTTTCGAGAACTATGGAGAGCTTGACTCTCTTGAAGATGTACAGCAGCTTATGCCAATGTAGGACAGGATCTTATGCCAACTGAGAAGAGAGGTTCTATAAGTTCAGTTAAGCCTACAGGCTGGCAGACAGTAAAGTATGACAATGTTGATGGAAAGTATCTTTACAACAGATGCCACCTTATAGGTTACCAGCTTACAGCAGAGAATGCGAATAAGAAAAATCTTATCACAGGAACAAGGTATCTTAATGTGGATGGTATGCTTCCATTTGAAAATATGGTAGCCGATTATATTAAAGAAACTAATAACCATGTACTATACAGAGTTACACCTATATTCACAGATGATAATCTTGTTGCTAACGGCGTTCTTATGGATAAGAAAGTCTGTTGAGGATGATGGTGATGGTATTCTGTTTAATGTATACTGTTACAATGCCCAGCCGGGAATAGTCATAGATTATGCGACTGGTGACAGCCATGAAGAATAAATAATAAGTAAGAATAATAAAGTGTGATATAAGTATAATAACCAGATTATCTGTAACAGGAGTTACAGATAGTCTGGTTATTTTTCAGTATTTCCAAAAATTGCAATATTTAAAATATTTTCCAATTATTTTTCCGTGTGACCGCCGTGTGACCATAGTTATGCATAATAGCTACCGTAGAATATATTAAAGCTTCTGCTAAGAGCCGGAAGATGGCTTTGTAAGGCAGCAGTTAAGGAAAGGAGTTGGAGGATGATTAAAAACCGGAATGGCTTCATATAAAGATGCCATCAGGTCATAAGAGGATGACACGTAATGTTTTATTAACAGTATGTGCAGCTTTTAGTCTTATATTCACGGGCGCATTTGCTACGTATGCACTTTAAAGACTGTGACACCTACGGCAACGAATGTGTTCCAGTCAGATAAGAATATAAGAATAACTCTGGATGAGCCGGAGTGGGAAGACCACGGCAAATCAGAGGCTAAGGCTTATGTTCCGGGCAGAAGATTGATAAGGACCCGACTGTTACTCTGGAGGCTGGCAGTGTTGCTTCGTATGCAGCTTTAAAGGTACAGTACTTTGACAGCAGCAATAATGCGGTTACAAGAGAGGAGTTTGGTAATAAGTATCTTAATAAAGATACCTCTGCTACACAGGAGGATGCTGGAATTGATTATTCCGACAAATGGGAATATATAGGAACAGTATCAGAAGAAAAAGCAGATGTATATATATACAGGGACATTTTAAAGCAGGATATTAAAGAAACTGCTGAAACCGAAAATGTAACCGCACCTTTATTTACAAGGGTTTACCTTGATAAGGGGATAGAACAGGATAAGGAAACGAAGAGGCTTCCAAAGTTTAACATAAAAATAACAGCGTATGCCATTCAGGCAGATGGAATTACTTATGATGATGCTAAAACAGAGATGATGGAATATGTTAATAATAGAAGTGTGGAGGATTATAATAATGAATAAGATGAAGAAGATTACAGCAACAGCAGCAGCTATGGTACTTTCAGCAGGTATTGCAGTAGGATAACTCTTGCTTATCTGAATTCAGTAACAGAAACTAAGACCAATACATTTACATCAAGTAAGAACATAACAACAACTCTTACAGAAACTGAGTGGCTTGAGAATTCAGGTAAGGATTATACACCGGGTGATGTCATAAAGAAGAACCCTGTTATGATTAATGAGTCAGACCAGGCTGTATATATGGCTATTAAGGTGGATTATGCAGATGCTGACGGTAATCTTATGAGTGCAGAGACCTTTAAAAGTACGCAGCAGTTACGGATTATGACAAGACTAACTGGGAGATGGTATCGTCTAATAAAGACGGAAGTGAAATCTGGGTATATAAGAAAGCGGTTGATGCCAATTCATCAACAGAAGCATTATTTAACAATGTAGAAGTGTATACAGGCATTACAGAGGAATGGTCAGAGCTTACAAAGAAAACAACTATATATAAGTGCGATGAAGATGGTAATAAGATTGGTATAGTTGATGTTACTACAGAACAGTATGACCCAACAGTTGTCTATAAGGATGCAGAGGGTAATATCGTAGATGCTGGTACTCTTCCAACATTTAACATCAAGGTAACTGGTTTCGCAGTCCAGGCATCAACATTTGCTGATTATAAGGAAGCACAGCCAGAACTTATAAGTCTCGTAAACAGCAAGACTGCCGCAGATGCACAGTTTTAATATGGCTAATCTGATTATATTAAGGAGAGGTAATAATGGTTAAAAGCAGAAAAAGCTGGCAATAGGTCTTACAGCTTCTATATTATGTATAACATCCGTAGTTGGATAACACTTGCTTACTTTACAGATAAGGATGCACGTTCTAATGTCGTTACGCTTGGTCATGTGACAGGAACACTTACTGAAACGGGTGAACATGTAAGGGATGATAATACAACAGGTAAGGATTACAGTAATGTAAAACCGGGCGATGTATTAGCCAAAGACCCTACAGTTAATCTTAAGGAGGACTCAGAGGATGCTTATGTACGTGTGAAGATAGACTACAAGGGTCTTACAGATGAGCAGGCAGCAGATATTGAGGCAGTTCTTGATATTCAGGAGGGCTGGACTAAGGCAGAGGATGGATATTACTACTATAATAATATTCTTTCTAATAAGAATAATATGCCAAAGTCAGCTACTCTTTTACAAAGGTGACAATTCCAACAGAGTGGGGCAATGACGAAGCTGATATGACATTTAATATAGATGCCACGGCAGAGTTTATACAGGCAGATAACTTCACACCTGTAAAGGATGCCAATGGTAATATTACTGGCTGGGGAAGCGTAAATATAAAGAAAGCGTGAAAATGTATGTCATAAACCGGACATACCGGGCATAGAATAGAAAGTGAAAACGGGCAAATTAAGTAATTTGCCCCGTTTGTGTGAAACGCACATAACAGGTTTTAAAAGTGTATGAAATGAGGAGTATTATGCGAAAAAGCTGTTAATTACTGCGGCAGCAATAATACTGTCGGCTGGTTCCATAACAGGTGGAACTATGGCTGTCTATAGTGCTGCGACACATACAGATAAAACAATATCGACCTCTTCTATAGGAGTAAGTCTGAATATTGCAGATGATGGATAACGTGGCTGACAGTGGGAAGATTACAAGCCAGAGGGTTGTTCAGAAGGTATCAGCACAGAATACAGGTGGAAAGCCACAGTATGTAAGGGTGAAGGTCGATAAGCAGTGGCTTGACAGTGACAGTCAGACAGTAGTCACACAGAGGAATGGAGAGGAACTTAATACAGATTATATAGGTATAAGTTACGTGAATACAGATGACTGGATATATGCAGAGAGCACAGATGATAATGGGGGTAATGCAGGATATTTATACTATAAGGATGTAGTATATCCGGGTGACAGCACAAGTGATTTTATGGATGCTTATACAATACTTTACGGGGTTAATGAGAATACTAATGCGTATAGTGACCTATCGGTAAAGGTTGATTATAATGCAGATGCAATACAAACGGTTGCTGCCAGAGCTGCTATGTTATATGAGTGGGGCGTAGTTGCAGATATAGATGAGCATGGCAGGCTTACAGCAGTCAGACAGCCTGATATGAATTCATCGTATGAGGTTACAGATGATATAACAAAGGTGATAAGTAAGGATAATCAGGATGTATCAGACGGCTATGTGGCAGCAGATGTGAAGAGTGATGAAGATACAGTCATAATGCTTGACAGTAGTGCAACACATTTCAGCGTTGTTGAGAAGGATATAAGCTTTATTAATATGGAACCGGGCGAAACAAGAGAAGGAATGGTTCGTCTGTTTAATAATTCTGACAAGATAATGAACTTCTATATAAACAGTACGCTCCTTGATAATATTGCAGAGGAGGAGCTGGAACTGGTGTATACAATATAAAAATATATAAGCAGGGTGAAGGTGACAATGATTATTCGCTTTATATGACGGAATGATAGGAAGCGGGAATAACGATATTCTTGTGAGTGACCAGCTGCTTGCAACACTTTCAGGGGAGAGTGCAGGTATAAAGATAATTGTAACACTTGACGGAGAGTCAATGGATAATTCTTATATGAATAAGCAGGGAAAAATAAGACTGAATGTAAGTGCAGTACAGTCAGGTGAGCCTTCAACAACAGTAAAGACTGTTAAGACAGGCGACAGCACAATGGTTATGCTGTATGGCACACTTGCCATTATAGCAGGAGTTGCGTGCATTGGAACTATTACAGGGCTGTATGCGCGAAAAGAGCCAAGGATAACACTATAAGCAAAAATCTTAGCAGGTGGTGTGTTGCAGGAATGTGGAATTGTATATGTTACGTTTCTTGATGACTTTAGTATGACATACAACGGGAAGATACTTGATGTAAGCGGGATAAAGTCAGATAAGATAACAGAGCTTCTTGCGTATATAATAAGCCACAGATATAACAACATATCAGTGGGGAGTTATCAGATGCGATGTGGAGTGATGAGGAGAGTGACAATCCTGCCAATGCATTAAAAATCTTGTATACAGAACAAGAGGTATACTAAAGTTATGCTTTGGTGCAACAGATTTCATAAAGACGGGAAGAGGTTATTACAGTTGGAACAGGGATGTAGCTGTGAAAACGGACTCCGAGGAATTTGAACGTCTGTATGAGAAGGCTGGGGCAGAGAGCCGGTATGAAAGAAGGATAGAATATCAGAAGAGAGCCGTGGCATATTATAAGAAGCATTTTCTTGAGCAATACACAGACTGTTACTGGGTTGTGACACTCAATGCATATTATCATAGTCTTTATATAAATGTGGTTGTAAAGCTGTCAAAAGAGTTATATGAACAGAATGACTATAAAACTATGGAAATGATATGTAATCAGGCACTTATGCTTGATGAACTGTCAGAGGATGTACACTACTACTATATGAGGGCACTTATAAGCCAGAACCGTGTGGAGGCCGGAAAGCACTTTGAGAAGCTGAAGGAGCTTTTAATGAAAGGCTGTGTGTAGCGCCGTCAAAGAAGCTATGCAGCCTCAACGACAATATAACTATGCAGGGCAGCAGTGTATTACACAGACATTCAAGCGGGGCTGTGCTTTGTGATTATGATATGTTTAAGAAAAGCTGCGAGTTAGAGAAGCGGCGGTTAAGAAGAAGCTGCGGAAGTGCATATATTGTAAAGTTCACAGGCGGCATAGCTAAGCATTTTCTTAGTACACTCACACATTCACTGAGGGAGAGTGATATTGTATCAGTGTATGATAAAGCACATTATATTATTCTTCTTCTGACTGTAGCAGGGACAATGCAAAGGAGATAGCGGAACGGATAATAGATAATTGTAAAAGACAAAGCAGAAAAATATACCGGAATATCAGTTGCAGAAACTGGATTGTGATAGCAATGAACTGAAGGATTAGATGAATTATAAAGTATATTCATAAGTATTACATTAATCTGGAAGGAGATAATATGGTGAGCAAGTTAAAGCATAAGAAGCTGTTGACTATACTGATAGGTGTATGTGCGTTCGTTATGCTGTGTGGCACTGTTCTGGCAGTGATATATACTACGGAGTGAAGGGTGTGACATTAGCAGGTACGAAGCAGGATGCGGCTGATAAGAACAATAAGGCACAGCAGGAGGAAGTGTTACGGCTAATAGTGTAAATGCTCCTGCGGTGATGGCAGACGGTGAAAGTACAGATGATACTTCGTCTACTACTCTGGAGGTTACTGCACATTTTATGATTATGTGGTAGCACCTTATACCGAATCCAGAATAAAAGAAGATACAAGGAATATCCTAAAAGAAGTATCAACACATCCTCTAATTATTCCAACAATGGAAAGAGTAAGCTGACAGTGGGAACAACAGACCAGAATTACAGACAGAATCGTTATTCCTGTCTTGTAAACGGTCTTGATGTCAATACCTGTATATATTATAACGATGGAAAGTTCAAGACAGTAAGTACATTTGACGGAACAAAAAGAGTACTATCTTGCTTCACAGGAATAATAAAAGGTCTTGACCCGGATGATTATAGAAAAGTTATATTCAATGTGGATGAACCGGGACTTTTCACAGATGATGCAAAGATAGGAAAGACGGTTATAAAGGATTATAAGCTTGTATTTAAAAAGCTGATAATGGCAACAGAAGTTCAACTTATACGCTAGATTATGTATTATCGCCAAAGGGCAATAAGACACCAGCAGGAGATAATTTCTTTCCTTAATGACTCAGACTCCAATGTGCTTGATGGCGGTTATGGCGGCGCAGATGGTAATATAGGAACTAACTATTACTTTGGTATGCGTTATGATGTAGAATTTGCACTGAACGGCTATGATGATGACCTGTTATATAAGTTCACTGGTGATGATGACCTGTGGGTATTTCTTGATGGTGAACTTGTATTAGACCTTGGTGGAATTCATCCATCGTGTGGCGGAGATGTTGATTTATGGCAGACAGGGCCTCTGGCTAAGGAGCTTGCGGCTGCCGGATATGACAAGTCAGGTGTTGACCAGCATAAGAAGCATATAATAACAGTTCTTTATATGGAAAGAGGCGGTAATCTCTCTAACTGTAATATGAAGTTTACTGTTCCTGATAGTGCAAGAATTATCACTATAGATGACTATGATGTTGATAAGACAGTAACTCTTAACAACTGGGAAGACAGAACCTATGATGTTACACTCGGTGCATATTTAAAGGATACTGAAGGTGTTATCATCAAGGATATAACTAATGTGACGGTAAGGGATTATATCGACAACAGATTTAATGTTATTGATGATAATGGAAATATTGTGACAGCAGATAAAGATTATGCTGATAATCATAGTGGCTATGCGTATGTAATGCAGTCGGATCCGCTTACGGTTAATGGTGGAACTATAGGCTATGATACTGATAAAGGAATGGTGTATGTTGAGTGGAATAACCAGACAGTTGAGAGTAATGCAGGAGTCCTCATCAGATGACAAGTCACAGGAAAATGCAGGTGAAGCTGATATAAGATATGGCTGGAAAAAGATTATTCAGGTAAAGGCTGCTTACAACTATGCCGGTGGCAATAATGTCACAACAAACGGAGCCGGTTCGGGTGTCACTGTTGACGGAAAGTTCAAGGAATTCCCACAGCCAAGGGTTAATGTAAGGACAATTCCTGCTGTTAAAAATATAGAGGACGTAATATTCTATGGTGACACACTTACAGATACAGTATCCAAGGAAAATGTATTACAGAATATGCTTGAGTTAAACGGAGCTAATCTTCGTGAGGACGGAGAGCCGCTTTCTTACGGTGATTTCAGCATTTTATGGTATAAGGATGACAAAGAGGTAAGTGAAGCTGATATAGGTAAGTCTATTCCTGAGTCAGATACAGCTTATAAGGTTAAAGTGAATTATGGAGTGACAAAGGTAAGTGCTGATGATGAATGTACGAAGAATTCAAAGGGTTATATAGCGGATGAGAAGCTTTATAATGTGGAAACAGATGTTAATGGCAGCAGGTATGACTATGCCATGTATACAATCCATGTCGTAAAGGGTGAACTCGATATAACAAAGCTTATAGATGAGCAGTACACAGATAATAAGATTATAAGAGCCAATCAGACATATGTGTTCAGAATAGAGCAGTATGGTTTTAGTAATGTTGACAAAGAGGAAGTAAAAGGTGAACTTTCTGCAGTATTTTATCAGCCTGTAGCATTTGATGCCAACGGTGATGTTATTAAGAAAACAGCAGTCATAAGCGGCTTAAGAAAGGGCTTTTATACCGTGAGAGGATACAGACTGGACTATGGAGTATAACCTTGCAGACACATCTGATAATTACAGTGGTAATGATAATGATGCAGGTGAGGCGTGTGATATGTTTATCGGAAAGACTTTAAGAAAGGCAGACTATGCTGATGGCATAAAAGCAGAATTCTATGGACTTGACAGCACTCATTATGGTTATCTTGCAGACGGTGAGAGTGCCAGAGCAGAGTTTGTCAATAATAAGTCTGACAAGTGGAAATGGCTTAGTGATGCAGCCTCTGCCATCAATAGTTTTATAGGCATAAAGGCTGAAGAAAGATAAGGTGTTATATGGAAAAATCTGATAAAAGAACCAGAAAACTTCTTAAAAATCTGACAGATATTATATTTGTTATTATGATAGCTGTGCTTGCAATCATATATCTTCCGGGACTTGCAGGATATAAGGGCTACTGTGTGCTGTCAGCAAGTATGCAGCCAAAGTATTCTGTCGGAAGTATGGTGTATGTAAGACACGCTGATATGCAGGATATAACTACAGGGATGTTATAACATTTTATATTAATGAGGATACTTTAGTTACACACCGTGTTGTAGGCAAAGAAAGTGAGAGCGGCGGCTTACAAAGGGTGATGCCAACGAGGTAAATGACGGATAACTGTATTATATGATAATATAGTTGGTAAAGTGGCATTTAGTATTCCTTTGTTAGGTTATGTATCATCGTGGATAAGTTCAACGTCCGGAAAGAGCATAGTTATAGGTGTACTGCTTGTTATTATGCTCATTGAAATAATCGCAGGCAGAGTTGAGAGGATGAGCTGTACCAATGTATTACAGTGATGGAAAGGAGAATATAGGTTATGACTAAGAAAATAGTGGCATCAGCGGGAATTTGGCTGCTATTACGGCTCTTATTACAGGGGCGGCGACATATGCAAGTCTTAGTACGAGGACTGAGAGTGTAATAAACAGCTTCAGGGGCGTGTGTCAATATAGGTGTTGTTGAAAAAATAATACAGGTGATGTTCTTGTATTAGAAGATGAGGGAACAGATGATAATGGTGTATATGGTGAAAATGATAGTAATAATATAAATATATATAAAAAGATAAGTGAGGATGAAAGAACAGCCGCTAAAGAGGTGTCTGTAAAAATATAACATCAGAAAATTATCCGACTACAGACACCTGTGTAAGGGTAAGGCTTGTTCCTATGCTTGTGTATGATGATAATGAAGTCACAAGAAAAGCAGGAGTGGCAGGTCAGACAGTTCCAGCTGACTTAAGAAATAATGTTGAGTATGTATTATCAGACGGCGTGGATGTTATAGCGGACTTAAGTGAAATTAATATAAATGCTGCTGATAAAAGGTGGGTATATAAAGAAAATGAAACAGGTGATGTAAATGACAGATACTACTATTATATGGCACCTTTAGCACCGGATGAGGTATCTTCCTGCCTTCTTAAAGCAGTGACTTATAAGGAGCGCTTCCTGCTGATACACATTTTGAGTTAAGAGTTCTTGCAGAGGGTATAGCAAGGGTACAGCTCGAATATGTGAGGTAGGGAAGTGTTTCTTAGATGAAGCGCATATGCTATATAAAATTTGATAAATATAAGTGTTTTATGTATATTTTAAAATTATGCAGGGCTATGAAAATTAACTCTAAGTTTGATTAAAAATGCGCTTGTAATTGAGTGTGTGCTGATTTACAATTATAAGAACTAAAGTTAAGAAAGAAGGAATATGGTATTATGCAGTTTAACATTTTACAGAAAGCAATGATTGATGCCATGAAGGCAAGAGATAAGCAGAGAAAGGATTCTATAGCTGTACTTGTATCAGCAGCAAAGAAGCTTGCCATAGATGCAGGATGCAGGGAAGATATTCCTGATGAAATGGTTGACCAGGCAATTCTTAAGGAAATCAAGAGTGTAAAAGAGCAGATTGATACCTGTCCGGCAGATAGAACAGAGCTTTTAGAGGAATATAACGCACGTCTTGAGGTTATGTCTGAATTCGCACCAAAGATGCTTTCAGAGGATGAGGTAAGAGCTATACTTACAGAGAAGTTTGCAGATGTTCTGGCAACAAAGAATAAGGGTCAGATTATGAAAGCAGTTATGGCTGAGTTGAAGGGAAAAGCGGACGGCAAGGTTATCAATGCTGTTGTGGCTGAGTATTGCAAGTAGTAGTGCCATTTTATGATGATTTTTAATAAAAGATAGTCATAAGAAGTGGTGTGGACCTTCCTGGTATTGACCTGTAAGGCATATCATCGCAAAGAAAAAGAATATGTCATAAAACAGTAAATATAAAAGAGGATATTGCATGGATAACGAAGATCTGCCAGATATTTGTTTCTGGTGAAGATTATGTATCTTAGGCAGTATCCTCTTTTGTTTATTACTTGAATATATTTAAATAAATTACAAAAGTATATGTTTTGTAATTGGGTTAAAATGATTTAATGATAGAACGTGGTATATAATCAAATTTATCAATCTCCTTTATTGGCTATAAAAATGGGAATATAGTCCTATAAAATTTTTATAAATTAGGAAAATAGGGTATACATTACATGATTTTGTGGTATACTATGAATGCCTATGAATTATTATGCCTGATATTAGAACAATATTACTGATTATTAGTGATATAATCAGCCATTATGGTTTAAGTTAAGTGACATATAAAAGCATATTTGATGAAAGGAAGCAGTAATATGGCTGGTAAAGAACAGAAAAGCAAGATAAAACAGTAGATGCAATAATTCAGAGTATATTTATAATTGCGCTTATTGTGATTGTTGTGTTTATGATTATAGAGATTAATAATCTACAGGGTACAGCAAGGGTTATTAACTATTCTGGTCTTGTAAGAGGTGCAACACAAAGAGAAGTAAAGTTAGCGATAACAGGTAATGGTGATGATGAGCTTATCACGTATCTTGATAAAATATTAGGAGACTTAAGATATGAGGATAGTGATTATGACCTTGTAAGCCTTCATGACGTAGATTATAACAGAAAGCTTGATATACAGATAGATTATTGGAAGAACTTAAAAGAAGAAATATATAAGGTAAGACAGTATGGATATGAAAATACTGATATAGTTGCTATGAGCGAAGAATATTTCACACTTGCTGATGAAACAGTGTCAGCAGCTGAAAAGTATTCAGAGGGAATTGCACACAAAATCAGACAGCTTGAGATAGCATCAGTGGTTGATATGGCGATACTTGTACTTATGATTATTATACAGAGTGTAAGGACTATTGGTATATCAGCAAGAAATAATGTGCTTGAACAGAAGGCTTATCTTGATATACACACAGGGCTTCTAATAAAAGTAAGTGTGAAGAGCTGCTCAATGACAAGCGTTTTATAAATAATCCGCAGGCGTGTATTATGTTTGACATTAATAATCTTAAGATAGCTAATGATACATTTGGACATTCGGTTGGTGACCAGATGATTAATAACTTTGCAAGACTGCTTCGTAATGCAGTTCCAGATAAGGATTTCGTTGGAAGATACGGCGGAGATGAGTTTGTGGCTGTTATATATGATACGGATAAGGAAAGGATTGGTGAAATACTTGCAGGGCTTAAGAGAGAAGTTGACCAGTTCAATACAAATGCACCTTCAGTAATGATAAGCTATGCTTATGGCTGGGCAATATCGACAGACTATACTGAATGTACACTAAGAACATTGTTTGATAAAGCTGATAAATATATGTATGATAATAAACAACGAAGTAAAATGGGAAAACTGTCTGAACAGTACAGCAAATATATTTCAAAGTGTGAAAATAGTAATATATTGTGTTGAAAAATAAAATATTATATTATAATAGATATTATAGCGCATATTGTATATGCTTATGGGTTATACATGTATTACATAAGAAGGGGCGGATAGATGACTATTGAAAAAGAAAGTCAAGAAGAACAGATATAAGTGTAATGATATCGATAAGACAGCTTGGTGATAAATTTGTATCAGGATATTCACCAGATACAGTTGAGGTTCACGTAATAGATATTTCGCAGGATGGTATCGCATTTGAGTCAGACCATAATTTCAAGAAGAATTCATATTATGATACCGTTATTACACTTGCCAATAAGGAGTCTATTTCAACAGTTATAGAGATAGTCAGGATAAGAATAATGGTGATAAGGACACTGTATATGGATGCAGGTTTATCGGCATCAGTCCAGAGGACAAGTTCAAGATAAGTGTGTATCAGATAGTTGATGACAGTCAGAGAGAACATGCTGAATAATATTGACATATATTTTATTAAATAAAGGGCTGTCGCACGAAGCACTATTCATACAATATGTAGATACTAAATCTGTTATTAGTATCTGCATATTGTATAGATTATGCTTAATGCGACAGCCTTTCTTATTTTATATTTATATTATCAGCTATAAATGAGCAAATATAGAAAAATGCTCAAAAATAATTTGTTTTTATGTCTCAGATACATTTTAATAGATTATAAAAATCTTTTTCTAACGCGGACATACCTGTGCAATATTTTAAATTTGCTCATTAATTATTATTATCTTGCTGACTTATTGTTAGTTACATTTGTAGTTGTGCCTGTAGTTTTATTCTTGGTATCAGTTTTGGTTGTGTCGGTAGTTTTACTTGTAGTTGATGAACCTGAGCTGTTTTATTATTTAAAGGGTCCATTGTTTCCTTAGACGATTCATGTGTGCTTATATATTCATCAACATCAAATACCTCACCGTCAAGAACTTTGTTCATCATAGCAGTAGCATTTTTAATATCATCGACATAAGGAAGAACGATTGAAGCATTATATGCGCCAACGACCTCTAAGTGTCTTTTTCGTCAGTAGCACCGTTTATTCCATAAGACTGTATATTCCAAGGTGTGTTGTTGCTTAACTGGGCTTTTACAAGTTCAGATATCGCCTTGTTAGGAATATTAGTAAGGAACAGGTCGCTTACAGCATCCATTACAGCTGAATACTTTGTAAGTATAGCAGGTGACATGGCTTTCTGGATAATTCCCTTTATAACTGCGGTCTGGTTACGGCCTCTCTGGAAATCACCGGCTGTGAAGGCCTTTCTTTCTCTTGCAAATGCTATGGTTTTATCACCATCACACTCATTTTCTCCCTTTACAAAGTGGTAGGAAACGGGTGCGGCCTCCGTTAGTGAATTCTACTTCTGAGTCGATAGTTATTCCACCAAGGGCATCTACAACGGACTTACTTCCAAGAAAGTTAATCTTTATATAATAATCTATGTTAATGCCATAGAGGTTTTCAAGGGCTTCCATAGACTTATCTATACCATAACCTCCTGCATGCGTAAGCTTGTCGTAGCCTGTAACTCCTCTGTTGTTAGAGATAGGAATATAGGAGTCTCTAGGAGTTGTCACAAGAAGAACCTGCCTGGTTTCTGGATTGACAACAACAAGGATATTAACATCGCTTAATGCATTGTCTGTAAGAGCCTTATCCTCACCGTCATCGCTGGATATTCCTGAAACATATATTATAAATGGGTCTTTAGCTGCATTTATATTGGAAGCATCAAGTGCAACCTGTTTTTCATAGCGGTAGGTCTTTATAATCTTAATATTGCTTTCAAAATCTTCATAATCTTGTGTAATCATACTTATCATCGAGTGGTTTATGACAATAGCCTGTACATATTTTCCAGCATAAAAGCATCGATGAGTTCATTCCATGTTTTATACTTTGACATATTAAGAGTATGACCGGTTTCAGACTGGATACTGTCAATGGCAGTCGGAATATTTTCGCTTGCCGCTACTGAATTATAAGCATACTTATAGTTTACTGTGTCGGAAATGTTAGCTGCCTTATCGTGGGCAAGTACACAACATCTACTATATCAACTGAAGTTTCTGTTTTTCCAAGCTTTGAGAGCACAGCATCAAATTTGGCAGTAAAAGGTATGAAAACAGTATGAGGACAGAAAGCATAACAGATATGAACTTTCCAAGCATGTGTGACCTTGAAAACTGTGCTGTAAAGTCATACAGCAGTATAAGAACGAGAATTACATTTATAATGATAAGATACTTCATAGGGAGTATATCAAGTCTGAATATAGTAATCTGAAAAGAACAGTCAGTACTAACTGTATACAGGCAAGTAAAAGTCCTATGACAAGTGCCCATCCACGGCGCTTCCTGCGGCGTTCAAGCTTGGAAAGCCTGATGTTTGGCCTGAATAAATATTTTAAATCACTTTTGATGGTGATGGTTTTGACATAATTATCTCCATTCTGCACATATATGTGTGTGCTAAATTTTATATATTTTAACACACATATTATGTCGGGGTCAAAAGATAATTGGCGATTTTGTAAAAAATGGAAAAATTTAGTGTAAAAATATTAAATAAAAATGAAAACATAACTTTCAAGTTGGTAAGCTGTATGTTATTATATTAGATAACGTAAACAAAAAGGAGTAAACAAATGAACGAAAACAATCAGACTGTTGTTCGTGATGCACGGAAGTTAGGTATTCCTAAGATGCTTATACTTGGTATACAGCATATGTTCGCGATGTTTGGTGCAACTATTCTTGTGCCAATCCTTGTGTCAGGTTACTTTCAGGCAGCATGTAACGAACCATTATCAAGGGGACTTACTGTCTCTGTCACACTGTTTTGTGCAGGTGCAGGAACACTTATATTCCACTTATGTTCCAAGTTTAAGGTGCCAGCCTTTCTTGGCTCATCTTTCGCATTTTAGGTGGCTTCTATACTGTTGCCAACTTAAACAGTGGAATGTATGCAGATATGGGAGCTAATGAAAAGCAGCCTATGCATGTGGTGGTATTGTAGTTGCTGGTATCTTTTATCTTGTTGCGGCACTTATATTCAAGATTGTAGGTGTAAACAGGGTTATGAGATTTCTCCCACCAGTTGTTACAGGTCCTATCATTATATGTATCGGACTTTCACTTGCATCATCAGCGATATCTAATGCCTCAACTAACTGGATTCTGCCATAGCTGCACTTGCAGTTATTATAATATTTAACATATGGGGCAAGGGAATGTTTAAGATTATACCTATTCTTATGGGGGTAGTTATATCTTATGTATTCGCACTTATACTTAATGCATTCGGTGTGACTAATGCAGATGGTTCAGCGATACTTAACTTTACATCTATATCCTCTGCAGGCTGGATAGGTATACCTCAGTTCCAGTTATGTAAGTTTGATATTACATCTATACTTGTTATGGCACCTATCGCTATAGCAACTATGATGGAGCACGTTGGTGATATGTCAGCTATTTCAGCTACAGTTGATGAAAACTTTATAGCAGACCCAGGTCTTCACCGTACACTTATGGGTGATGGTCTTGCAACTGCATTTGCAGGTTTCTTAGGTGGACCAGCCAACACAACATATGGAGAAAACACAGGTGTTCTTGAGCTTTCAAAGGTATATGACCCTAGGGTTATAAGAATAGCAGCAGGACTTGCCATTGTATTATCTTTCATACCTAAGTTTTCAGCTGTTATCTCAACTATGCCAGCCGCTATTATCGGTGGTGTATCATTTATGCTTTATGGTATGATATCAGCTATCGGTGTAAGAAATGTTGTTGAGAATAAGGTCGACCTTACGAAGTCACGTAACCTTATAATAGCAGGCGTTATATTCGTATGTGGACTTGGTTTCTCAGATGGCCTTACATTTACAGTAGCAGGAACACATATCACACTTACAGCTCTTGCAATAGCAGCTATAGCAGGTATTCTTCTTAATGCTATATTACCAGGCAACGATTACAACTTTGGTATTAATCCAGAGGGCGACCAGAGCCGTGGAGTGTATGTAAGTAATACAGATAATAAGTAATTTATTGAAAATGTTGTTTTAGGATTGCTGCTGGATAGTAATGTTTATATGGAATTAGTGGTTGCGCGCATATGGTCCACATTCTGTATATTATATGAAATGTTCAGGAGTCTAATTAATTATTATAAAGATGTGCGCAGAAATGAGGATTGTTATGAATTTTAAAGATGAAAAGAATATTACAATATTTGAGCATCCACTTATCAAGCATAAGATTTCACTTCTTCGTGATAAGAACACAGGTACTAATGAGTTCAGAAAGTTAGTCGAAGAGATAGCTATGCTTGAAGGTTTTGAAGCTATGTGTGACCTTGAAGTTCAGGATGTGGAGATTGAAACTCCTATCGAAAAGTGTATGACACCTATGATAGCAGGCAGAAAGCTTGCAGTTGTTCCGATTCTTAGAGCTGGTCTTGGTATGGTTTCAGGTATTCTTGCCCTTGTACCAACTGCCAAGGTAGGTCATATCGGTATGTACAGGGATGAAGAAACTCTTGAACCACATGAATATTACTGTAAGCTTCCAAAGCCAATTGAGGAAAGACTTATCGTTGTAACAGATCCTATGCTTGCAACTGGTGGTTCGGCTATTGATGCTATCGACCAGATAAAGAAGCACGGCGGCAAGAAGATTAAGTTTATGTGTATTCTTGCAGCAGAGGAAGGCCTTGAAAGACTTCATAAGGCTCATCCAGATGTTCAGATATATGTTGGACAGCTTGATAAGAAGCTTAATGAAAATGCATATATATGTCCGGGTCTTGGTGATGCCGGCGACAGAATTTTTGGTACTAAGTAGGGTAATTAATGATTACTAATTAGGACTGGTTAATATAGTTAGTTATGTTGACGCTGCCATTCAGATGCGCCGTCCTTGGCGCGGCTTCATTTGTGGGTACATCTTTGTACCCACATAGCTGTGAATTAAGGGAAAGTATAAGAAACAGCACAATCCGCTTTCAAGTGTCCTACATTATATGCATAACAGTCTTTGCGTTCCTTATCTCTGTCTTTGGTATAATCTAATAAATATAAGTGATGTAATTCACTAAAATTATTTACTTATAAGCAATAGCTGCTTCTGCCTTTCTAAATCTTCTTTGAGTATCTGGTTAGTATCTGTTCTTTGGTTACGCCGAATTCAAGTCCACTTTATAGGGTATATTTTACTCAACACCTTGTTCAATGCCTTATTCGATACCATATTTAATGCCTTTGTTTTTCCACGTTCCATCCATTCAGCTTCTAATTCTTTAAATGCATTACACATAATATTCCTCCTAGTCAAATGTTCGTTCTGACTACTGTATAGATTTAATATTTTTATTATAAAATTGGAGTCTGTCGGAAGCAAGTAGCAGGATAGAATTTGATTTTCTAAAAACTTAAAGATGAGAAGGCAAAGTATTATTTATAAGGTATACATTTGGAATATACAAAAGTGAAAAATGTGTTAAAATATAAACAAAGCTAGTGATGCGTAAAACACATACAATTAAATATACGAAAGGGGTTTGATTATGAAGAAACAAGAGAATATATCAATAAAGGCAAAGCTGCTGGGAAGCATTATACCGGTAGTTGTGGTTATAGTGCTCGCGCTTGTGCTTATATCGTATCAGGCATCGGCGGGAATTATTGAGAAGTATTCGCAAAATCTTCTGAATCGTCAGTCAGTAACCAGTCATCTAAGATAGAGGCATGGCTTAATGAAAATATTGCATCTTTCCAGATGGCTAAGACTACTATAGAGAAAATACATCCAGACGATGCACAGTTAAAGACTATTCTTGACGGATATTATGGTTATAATGACAATTATCCGGACGGTCTTTATGTAGCTGATTCTAATGGCAATATGATAACAGCTACGGGTTCATCCAAGAAGGATACTAATCCTACACAGAGCACATGGTATAAGGAAGGTCTTACAAGAGTTAATATGGCAGTAGGTTCAGCCTATAAGGATGCCACAGGAGCCAATGTCATAAGTGCTTCGGGTATTCTTGATGATGGAACTGACAATATAAGAGTTATATCAGCAGATATGACACTTGACAGAATAGCTATTATCGTTAATTCATTCATAGATATGGATGATGCAGAAGCATTTCTTGTAGATAAGAATACAGGAACTATACTTGCTAACAGAGAGTCTTCACTTATATCACAGAAGTTAGGAGCATCAGGTCAGAGCGAATATTACAGCAAGGTAGCAGAAAAGGTGACAGATAAGTCTTACGACTTTACAACGATTGATGGCAATATGACAGTGTTTAAGGATAGATGGTACCGACTGGCTTCTGGTTTCATATATTCCTAAAGATGTGGTACTTGCAGACCTTATTAATCTTAGAACTATTATGATTATAGTTGGCATCATCAGTGTAATTATACTCTGCATACTTGTTGAGCGTATGACACATGTTGTTGTAAAGCCGGTTAAGCAGATGACTAATGCGATTACACAGATGGCATCCGGTGACTTTACAGTGGCTATAGCGGCTAAGGGCAGGGATGAGATAGCCCAGATGGGTTACAGTATTCAGTCGTTTTAGAGTCAATGAAGCAGATGATAGCCCAGATAGGCAAAGTATCAGACAGACTTAATGAACAGGCAGGTTCAAGCAAGAGCGTATCGGCTGAGATGAATATGGCTGCGATATACAGTCAAAGTCTATGATGGAGCTTAATGATACAGTAGACCAGCTTTCGGTGTCTGTTAATGAGATAGCCCAGAATGCTACACAGCTTGCAGGAGTTGCTGCTGAAACAAAGCAGGATGGTGATTCTGTTGACAGCAAGATGAGGCAGACTGTAGAGGTATCTAAGAAGGGCAGACAGGATATGGAGCAGGTAGGCAATGCGCTTACAAGCATAGAAGAGTCCATAAGAAATCTTGAGAGTGCCGTTAATAAGGTTGAGATGCATCTAAGGAAATTGTCAATATTATCGCTTATTGGCGATATAGCAGATGAAACTAACCTGTTATCACTTAATGCGTCAATAGAGGCAGCAAGAGCAGGAGAAGCAGGACGAGGCTTTGCAGTTGTAGCCTCTGAGATAGGTACGCTTGCGAATAACAGTGCTGAGTCCGTAGCTCATATTACTGAGCTTATCACAGAGATTAACAGACTTGTTGAAAATGCAGTAAGCCAGGCTGGAAGCAGTGTTGACGAGATAGCTGACAGTGCAATGCTCATACATACAGCAGTAGATACATTTAATACAATATATAACAATATTAATGATACTAATTCACTTATGGCTAATGTTGTTGAGAAGATTGGTCAGGTTGATGAGGTAGCAACCAATGTTGCGGCGATATGTGAAGAGCAGGCTGCAAGTTCGGATGAGATAATGGCAACATCTGAGTCTATGCTTGACAGGCTAAGAATATTTCAAAGAACAGTGGACAGGTTGAGGTATCAGCGGAAGAACTGGCTGCATCAGCACAGCAGCTCTACAGCGAAATACAGCAGTTTAAGATCCAAAGTCTGTAAATACATATGGAGGTCAGACATGAAGAAAAAGTATGTTTATTAATGTGTATAATAATGATAATTGGCTGTATGACTGGCTGCGGTTCTACAAGTAACGCATCGTCATCTTCCGCAGGAAGTGGAAGTGTCAAAATGCTTCTTACACTTGGAACAGCAGATGCTTTCAGAACACAGCTTGTTGAGAGGCGAAGGAAACAGCAAAGCAATATAATGCACAGCTTGATGTATATGATGCCAATGGTTCTATTGAGAAGCAGGTTGAGCACATAAAGCAGGCTGTATCAGGAAATTATAATGTAATACTCTGTAATATGGTTGACAGTGATACAGCGCTTGAGTTAGAGGCACTTGCAGGTGACATTCCTATAGTATTCTTTAATACATCACCAGAAGACTCAAGACTTGAAGCAGGAAAGTATATGTATGTAGGTTCGGACGAAGAAACGGCAGGACAGTATCAGGCTGAGTATGTTCTTGATAAGTTAAAGTCATCATCACAGCTTAATATAGCTATAATAAAAGGACCATCAAGCCACTCTGCAACAAAGGGCAGAACCAATGCAGTCAGGGAAACACTTGATGCATCCGGCAAGAACATTAATTATGTGTTTATTGACCATGCAGACTGGGAACAGAGCCGCGCAGAGGAGCTTTATAATATATTTTTAAAGACAGGACAGAAGTGCGATGCTGTTATATGTAATAATGATACTATGGCACTTGGAATAGCAGATGCGTGCAGCAAGGCAGGCATAAGTTATCCTCTTATACTTGGAATAGATGCCACAAGTGACGGATGTAAAGCTATAGAGGCAGGAAGCATGTCATTTACAGTATATCAGTCAGCAAGCGGACAGGGCGAAAGACTTATCGAGGTTGCACAGGCGCTTGGTTCAGGCAGGAGTACCAAAGATATTGAAGGATTATCAGAGGATGGAAAGTATGTATGGGTTCCATTTGAGAAGGTTGATTCATCTAATGTTGCAAAGTATAAGTAATATTTGTCACGTTTAGGTGTTCACTGATAAGAAAATGTGTTATTATATGATGAAGCAGTGGTTTGGTATAAATCGCTGCTTCATCGTGTATAAAGGGTTATAGACGGATTAAATATAAAAAGAATAAAACAGGAGAGTATATTATGCCAGTATTTGACTTTAAAATGCATCTAATTCATCAACATTTGAATGTACTTATACAACATTTAATTCAGATAACAATGTTGCAACACCAGAGTATCCAATATTTGTTCTTGATAACAAGGAACATAAGTGGGAAACTACATCAGTAGGAATGTTTGCTAATCCTTATAAGAAGACAGCATTTGAATTTCAGACAGAAGAGGGAATATTCTTAGCAATATATTAAAGGTTGATGCAAGATTTACAGCACTTATCAAGTGGCTTGGCGAGAACAGAATTAAAGTTGCTTACAGGTGAGAATATTGAAGATGGATATGCTGTATACAGAATACAGGAGATTGCATTTAACAACAGCCAGAAGTTATCATCTGAGGATGGTTTCTTACAGTATATGATAGAAAGACTTCTTGAGAGCAGTATTATAGCAGAAATGTTGATGAGGACCTTGACGAGTCGGGCGACAGCATGAAGCTTACAAGCATAACAAGTATATCTGATTTTCTTAATTGTGCTGGCATGACACTTCCTGAAAATATAAGACTGTGGGCAAGAAGAAATCTTGCAGTTGCACGTTCAAGTGAAGTGACACCAGAAGAAAAAGACATGCACAGAGAGCACTTTCTATTATGATGAATATTCAGTGGAAGAGCAATTACTTTGAGTCGATAGACCCGGTTGAAGCAAGAAGAATACTCGATGAAGAACTGTTTGGTATGGAGTCAGTTAAGCAGCGTATTATAGAAACTGTTATTCAGATCAACCGTACACACACACTTCCTTCATATGGAATTCTGCTTATAGGACCTGCCGGAACAGGAAAGTCACAGATAGCATATCTTGTTGCCAAAATCCTTAAACTTCCTTGGACAACACTGGATATGAGTTCCATTAACGATGCCGAGCAGCTTACCGGTTCATCAAGAATATACTCAAATGCAAAACCAGGTATTATTATGGAGTCATACAGCAACGCTGGTGAGTCTAATCTTGTATTTATCATTAATGAGCTTGATAAGGCCACATCTAGTAATGGAAATGCTAATCCTGCAGATGTTTTACTAACATTGCTTGATAATCTCGGATTTACCGATAATTATATGGAATGTATGATTCCTACATCCGGAGTATATCCTATAGCAACAGCAAACTATAAGGAACAGATAAGCGCGCCGCTTCTTTCAAGATTTGCAATAATAGACATTCCAGATTATACAAGAGAAGAAAAGAAGACTATATTTACAAAGTTCTCACTTCCTAAGGTACTTAAGAAGATAGGGCTTCACGAAGATGAATGTACTATACTTGATGAGGGATTAGAGGTGGTTCTTGATATATTCAAGGATACTACAGGTATACGTGACCTTGAGCAGGCAGCGGAACATCTTGCAGCACATGCACTTTATCTTATCGAGGTTGAACATATGAAGAGCGTTACATATGATGCAGATATGGTAAGGAAGTTATTTGCGTAAAACAACTTGTTGTGCAAGATAAAACAAAAATATATATAAAGCAACAGAGAAATATATGCTAGGTTTAAGGAAAATGTGAAGCCTTGAAATGCATATAAAAAGTAACAGAGAAATATAATATATGCTGGATATTAGGCACGAAAATCGTGTGAAATTGGTATGACCGATGGAGGAACAGATAAATATATGTTAGGTTTCAGGAATATCGAAGATAATACATATAATGATATCAGGGAAAAGTCTCTTATGCAGTGGCTTGATGATATGTCAAAGCATGAGGATATCGCAGTAAGAGGCGGCGTCAAGCTTGCGAGGGAATATTATTCTTATCTTAAGGCTGAGAATGACAGACTTAAGGAGGAGAGCAGGTTAAAGAGCGAATATCTTAAGAAAGTAGCAGCAAAGAGATAAAATGCGTGAACGAAAATATATTTGTAAAATTATAAGTAATATTATTGCGATTATTCTGCTGTCTGGTATTATGACATACATGTCAGGCTGTGGAAAAGCAGGTGGATACTGCTAATATGGCAGATACTAGTATTAATGACAGTCAGTTAGTAGAAGATAAAGTAAGCAGCCAGAGTATGCAGTCAGAAGATAATTCGCAGACTATGGCAGAAGAAGAAACAGAAACAGAAAGTGAGCCGGAAGACCAGACAGAAGAAACAGAAAATACAGAAACTTCGCAGGATAGTGAAAGTGAAGCTTCTAGTAATCAGAAGGAAAATGTATCATCTGGATACTTCTTCATCTGAAATAGAAGACAGTCAGGACAATGGTGATAATAATGCCCCAGAGGATAATAGTGATAGTGACTCTGGTTCACAATATGATGATAACAGAATAACTATATGCATAGATCCCGGTCATGGTGGAAGCAATGAGGGAACCAAGGAAACTTATGATGGTTCACTTATTAAGGAAAAGAATATAACTATGGCAATATCAAGAAAGCTGAAGTATTATCTTGAACAGAATGATAATATAAGAGTAGTTATGACAAGGAATTCCGACAGTGATGTAAGTCTTAGTGGACGTATTGATTATGCCGCGAGCAATAATGCTGATTATGTAATTTCAGTCCATATAAACAGTAAAAGTCAGGATGTTATAGATGCCAGCGGTTGTATGGTGCTTATGAGCTGTAGCAGATATCAGCCGGCTAATGCAAGATTTGGCAGTATATATGACAGGAAAAAAGTCTTGCGTATTCTATCTTGTCAAGACTTAACAGTATCGGTATACCTATAGCGAATGATACATGGAATCCAGATGAGTATCAGGATGGAATTCTGCAAAGAGTGAATACAGCAGATGAATTATATCCAGATGGTTCTATGGCTGATTATTATGGTCTTATCAATGAGGGAACAAGAGCAGGTATTCCAACAATTATAGTTGAACATGCATTTTAAGTAATGCAGGTGATTACAGAAACTACTTAAGTTCAGATGCACAGTTTGATGCACTTGCGAGGGCAGATGCTGCAGGAATACTGGATGTAGTGCTTAGATAATTAGGCGCCGTTATGTGAAAGCATAGCGGCGTTTTACGTGTAATGCGTTTTAAGCATAAAATGTATTAACAATAGGTATTAGACATAGAGGATATAATAAGCTACATTAAATATGAGATACATGGTCAAAATCCTTTTGAACCTAACATCAATATGTTATATTAATATATTTCATATATAAGCTATTGACTTAGAGTTAACTCAAAGCAGTATTATATGTATGAGTTAAGCATTTATATTTATATATTTTTAAACAATATATAAGGTGTACATCGAATTGCATGCAAGCATGCATCGATGATACCTTTGACCCTTTAATCATATAATATTAAGGCTAAAAGATATTTTGTATGTGTCAGATGTCTGCGGATTATTTTACCGCTTCGCAATTCACGTAATCATTTAATATCTATATCATAATATGACATTTATTGAACTTACATCAGGTATAATAATTAATGTTTACTGCGTATAAGTAAACGGAAAATGCATAATACTTGTGTATAGTGTGCAGGTTTGAAGATGATGGCAGTGGATTGTCAGTAATACTGATATACCACAGAAATGGAGGTTATTATGAGAAAGTTAAAATATGCAAAGCTATTGCTGTTACACTTGTGGCTGGAATGATTATAACTGGTTATAAAGGAAGCATAACAAAGAGACACTATGAAATGGCATATGCTGGTAATGAAAGTTTTAATAGTGAAGTAAGCAGTGTTGTAGATATAGAAGATAATGCTGATGATAAAAATGCAAATGAAGATAAAGATTTTCTTATAATTACATGGGATGAAGAGAGTCAGGTTGTGGACAGGCTTGCAGATATTATGAATGCAGATATATATAAGCCACAGATTAGTGGAAGTTATATAAAGGTCTATGATGATATTGATATGTCAGCATATTCAACATATTTTGTTAATCTTAGCAGTGAAAGTAAGAAGAGTGTAAAGGTATTAGAGCAGCTTGCAGATGAAGGTTATCTTGATAAAAGACAATAATACCTATATATGATTTGGATAATTCATTCTTTGGTCTTATAAGTGACCTCGGGAAAGAACAGAGGAGTCTGTATGGCTTACAGGGGAACGCTTGACTATGAGGCATCAGATGAAGAGATTAATAGATGGATAAAAGGACTTGGCCTTTTTGTAAGTGATGCTGAATGTAGTGATGAAGCAGTAAAATGTACAGAAAATATAGCAGATACAGGATGCACCGGAAATGAAAAAATACAGACGGTATAGAACAAAAGGTTGCGTCAAGCAAAGCTGCACTGGCAGATAATTCAGATAAACTGGAATTTTATATTTTTGATAAATACGATATTGAATGATAATTACAGACTGATATAATAATGTAAGGGTTAAAGAGTTATTTATGTCAGCGTGATAAGACATTTCTAATCCAGAATATTATTATATGATTAACACTTGAAATGGAACAGATAACGGAAAGGAATACGAAAAATAATATGACAGATAAAAATACTGAAAAGATAAGCAACAAGTATTATACTGGAGAAAGACCGCTATTTAATAAGAGTAATCTTGAAATAGATAAAACTATATTCGGAGAGGGTGAATCGCCGCTCAAGGAGTCAGATAATATCAGGCTTAAGGACAGCAGCTTCCAGTGGAAGTATCCTCTGTGGTATGCAAAGGACATAACTGCCGATAACTGTACATGGGCTAAGATGGCAAGAGCCGGCGTGTGGTATACTGATAATATACTTATAAAGGATACATTTATAGAAGCACCAAAAACTTCAGAAGATGTAAGGAGCTTACACTTTCCAATGTAGTTATGCCAAATGCAGAGGAAACCCTGTGGAACTGTGACGGTGTTACTATGGAAAATGTAAGTGCCAATGGCGATTACTTTGCGATGAATAATAAAAATATGAAGATAAATAACTTTCAGCTTTCAGGCAATTATCCATTTGACGGCTCAGAAAATGTTGAGATACATAATGCCAAAATGCTGTCAAAGATGCATTCTGGAATACTAATAATGTTACAGTATATGACTCTTATATATCAGGTGAGTATCTTGGCTGGAATTCTAAGAATCTGACACTTATCAACTGTACAATCGAAAGTCTTCAGGGAATGTGTTATATTGATAATCTTGTTATGAAGAACTGTACACTTATTAATACTACACTTGCATTTGAGTATTCTGCAGTGGATGTAGAGGTCAATGGTAAGATAGACAGTGTGTTTAATCCATCTAAGGGCATAATAAAATCCGATGAGATAGGTGAGCTTATTATGCAAAAGATAAGATTAATCCAGAGGATACAGAAATTATATGCCAGAATATTCATAAGAAAACAGATGTAATATCGTAAGTTTGTTAATATTAACGGCAAATTCATAAGCCTGAGGTTGTCATAGGATTACGTGAACTGCAAAATAATTGATACAAATGTTACAAAAGGAGAATGTCAGTTGAATAGACACTCTCCTTATTAGTTCTCTTGGCGTAGTCGACTATAGACTGTACCATAGCCTGATTTTGTGGCTTGTTTTAATATCTTTTATAAAGCTCATATCAACTTTTAATTCATCAAAAGGAAGTTCAAGAGCAAGGCTTAATGAACTGTTTCCTGTTCCAAAGTCATCAAGAGCTATCTTTATTCCTTGTTATATCTGTCTTAAGATTACTGATAGAGATATAAGACTTTGTGGAAAGTGCTGTGACAGCCTTTATTATATCTATAAAAGAGTTATCCATATCTTTCCAGAATAAATCTTCAGTACTCATTAAATATTCTCCAATCTTTAATACCCAGCAAAAATATTGCACTAAAGTTACCACGTATAATAATATAAACTATAATCCGTAATTCAGTTTATTTGCGGCTTATATTGTAGCTGCAGCTATTTTTCGGCTGGCAGCATATTTTTATAATTACTCATAAATGTGTTAAAACCTGCGACATCAGCAGGGTCAGGCTCAAGTGTACTGCTCTGCGAAGAATTGAATATATGTGTGTCAAGATAATCCGCAAGCGGTATATTGTTACATTTTTATATTCAGCATATGCTGCAAGTACAGCTATTCCCCATGCTCCGCCTTCACCGGCGTTAGACATAACGCATACTGGTGTATTAATTGCGGCGGATAACATACGCTGGCCTATAACCGGAGTCTTAAAAGTCCGCCGTGTCCTGTAATCTTGGTAAGTTCTATATTTTCTTCATTAAGAAGGATATCCATGCCGCTCTTAAGTGGTGCAAGGGCTGAATATATATTAGTCCGCATAAAGTTAGGCAGATTAAATGAGCTTCGGGCATTATGTATAAACATAGGACAGCCTTCATTAAGTCCTAGAACAGGTTCTCCTGAATAACAGTTATAGCTTATAAGTCCACCGCAGTCGGCATCTCCAATGCCAGCCTGATTAAACATAAGTGTGTATAGCTTGTCATCACTTATATCAAGTCCGGCAGCACTGGCAAATTCCCCAAACAGATGTACCCATGCATTGATGTCAGAGGTGCAGTTGTTGCAGTGAACCATGGCAACAGGTGAACCATCAGGAGTTGTAACCATATCTATTTCTTTGTGGAGTGCTGTGAGTGGGTGTTTTAAAACGACCATAGAGAATATGGAGGTTCCGGCAGATACATTGCCAGTTCCCTGTCTTACGCTGTTTGTTGCAGTCATGCCAGTTCCGGCATCACCCTCGGAGGCAGAGCATACATCCGGGCTTCAGAATTCCGGAAGGGTCAAGAAGCAGGGCACCTTCTTTAGTGAGATATCCGGCATCATCACCTGCTACAAGAATATCTGGCAGAAGCTGTCTTATATTCCAGCTTATATCGGAAGTTGTGCCAGATGTTGGATTATTCTGGCTGTCTGTATTATTGATGAGATTGTCAAATGTATCAAGCATATGTTTATCATATGATAGTGTGTCAGAGTTAACAGGAAACATGCCGGATGCATCTCCGATGCCAAGTACTTTCCTGCCAGTAAGCTTCCAGTGTATAAAACCGGCAAGCGTAGTTATATATGCAATACGGTTTACATGTTCTTCATTGTTTAATACAGCCTGATAAAGATGAGCAATACTCCAGCGCTCAGGAATATTAAAGCCAAAAGCATTGGTTAGTACATTGGCAGCTTCGCCTGTTGTAGTGTTACGCCATGTCCTGAATGGAACAAGAAGGTTATTGTCCTTATCAAAGGCAAGATATCCGTGCATCATGGCACTTATGCCAAGTCCCTTAAGACAGGTAAGCTGTGAGTCATATTTATCCAAAATGTTTTTACACAGGCTTTGGTAGCAGTCCTGAAGGCCTGTTATTATGTCATCCATATGGTATGTCCATATATTATGTTCAAGACGGTTTTCCCATATGTGGCTGCCCTGTGCAACAGGAGTTCCATCCTCAAGAATAAGAACCGCCTTTATTCTTGTAGAACCGAATTCAATTCCAAGAAATGCTTCGCCGTCATTGATATTTTTAATAATAAGTTCCTTATTATAATGCATTGATAAGCTCCTTTATTCAAATGTTTTAATTAGGTATCTTATGATGCGAGTGTCAAAAGTAAATTTTGCCACTCACTGATGTAACCGGATTGCTCCATTGCTATGCAATTCACGCAATCTTAAACACTCAAACTTCCATAAAATGGCGTGTTCACCATTTTATTCCGTTTTCGGTGTTTAGCGTGTCCCAAGTAAAAGTCTTTTCTGCAAGCAGAAACGATTTTTATACTTTTGACACTTACATCATCTTATAGTTTGCGTATAAATATAAAAATTATTGTCTATATTTTAACACACTTTTACAAAATACTTTAATAAAAGTGATTATAATTTTATGCAAAAGTTATATATATAGTTTTAGCTTTGGATATCGCATTATGGAGATTGTATATAAAACGTAATGAAACAGGGGTTAAATATATATATTTTAACCGATAATATAATTAGATACCAGAGGCAAAGGTCTAAGCCCACATGAGCTTGCTCATAAGTGGGGAATGACCTTAGACCCGCCCCAATATGAGCATAAAAGTGGGATGATAATCCCATGATATGCGAATATTGGTAGGTGCTATGTGCCAGTGGCACATGTTTAGCACGGACCGGAGCGGAGCGTAGACGTGGAGTGCGCAGCACGGAACAATCCGTAGGTATCCTAGTTGTGGGGCTTTTGACCACACATCTTAATTAGAAACTATTAATGAAGCTGTCTGTATATAATGCGGATGGCAGGCAGTAGTGAGTTGTCGGAACGGATTCTGACATAAACAGTCTATATTCAAGGAGGAGTTATTATGAATAGTATATCAAGTAGAAGCTATGCTTCAGTAGCAGCAGTTATGCCTACACAGGTTATGGTACATCTGACACAGGAAAGACTAAGACCAATACAGCAGCATCAAGTGCAGGTACTAATAGCAGTTCTAAAGCTGAACAGGGCACAGGAGCGGTATCATCATCTTACAGTGATGTGCCGGCATCAAAGAAGACAGTAGTAACTGGTCAGACCATAGGTAATCAAAGTTAAGTGAAAAAGCCGCCAAGTATTATGACCAACTTAAGAAAAGTACTCTAATATGAACTTCATACTCGTAAGTGAGGATATGAAGCAGCAAGCAAAGGCAAATGCTTCAAGTTATGCCAACGCTAATAATATGGTAGTCCTTATAGATGAGGATAAGATAGAGCGTATGGCGGAGGATGAGAATTACAGAAAGCAGTACGAGGGAATAATAGCTAATGCTGCAAGCGGACTGTCACAATTAGGAAACAGTATAGCAGCAACCGGAGCCAACGTTAAGGGTTATGGAATGCAGGTCAATGACAATGGAACTGCCACATATTTCGCCGTTCTTGAAAAGTCAAGCGCTGCACAGAAGGAAAGAATAGAGAAGAATGCAGCAAAGAAAAGACTGAGCAGAAGGCTAAGGATAAGAAGGCCGAAAAGAAAGCGGAGCAGGAAAGAATAAAGAAAAATAAAGATAAAAGCAATAAAATCAGTGATGATGATGACGAAGATGATGATAGTGTATCAGACACAGTTACAATAACAGCATCATCTATAGAAGAACTGTTGAGTAGGATACAGAAAGAATCACAGAGTTATCTCAGCGATAATATATTATCAGATGCAGAAAAGAGTGTCGGAAGAGGTTTTGATTATTTTTATAGTGTGTAAAGAGGTGTGTACATATGAAGATAATAGATGCACAGGAAAGATACCGCAGCCAGATTCAGAGTTATCGCAGTGAGATGTCAAAAGTTGCAAAGAGAAGAAAGGAAATACAGGAACAGCTAAAAGGTGCTACTGGAGAAGATAGGAAAGACTTGACAAGGAAGCTGCGACTATTGAACTTACATACAAGTCTTTACAGGATAAGCAGGATGAGTATTATGATTATATGAATAGTCTTGCCGACCAGTGGTGTGCCTGGGCTAATGCAGAGTCCTCCAAGCAGCAGGGTGAAGAGATGAAGAAGTACTATGAAGACCTTGGAAAGATTATGGAGGTTGCCAGACGTCTTATGAAGGGCGACATAGTTCCATCCACAGATGAGAAAAAGCTTATTGATTATAATGATAAGCTGTATCAGATGGCAAAGAATATGGGTGAGATGGCAAAGGCAGAAAGAGAAAGAAGCACAAGTCGCTGTGGGAGGACGAGGAAGAAAAGCAGTATGATGACCCTGAAGAAGTAGCTAATAATAAGGAAGTGCAGGGAGAAGCACCACAGTTAGTAAGTGCCTCTGATATTATGAGCGGTGCTGGATATAGCAGTCCAGACGGGCAGCAGAGTTAAAATAAATACGAAAGAATGAGGTAGTTATATGCCACTTAGTATCAATATTAATGTTAATAATTCGGATATGAGTATCAAGAATGAGAGGACTGGCGTAAAGAAGAATATTAAGTCGTTAGATGCCAGAAATCTTAATCTTATGACGGACAGGCAGCAGATGATGGATGAGAAGAGAGCTGGTGCCAGAAAGCAGGCGATGAAGCTTATATCTGATGCGTGGAAAGGTGACAATAAGGCATCTGATGGAATAAAGGCGATGGAAAAGACAAAGTCGGATATCGCAGTAAGAAATGGCGAGCTTAAAGAAAAGCTTAATGATATTAAGAAAAGTCAGGAAACACTAAGAGAGCAGTATGGTGTAGATAAAGATTCAGAGGAGCAGAAAGACCTTGAGCTTTGATAAAGTATCAGGATAATAAGAATGGAATTGCCAATGATAAGTTCTCACAGGATGAGCTTGACAGATTAAAAGAATTACAGGACCAGCCTCTTACAGAGTATCAGAAAAAAGCACTTATGACTAATGCAGGTAAAGACTCTATATATGATGAGCTTGACAGAAATGAAACAAAGGCAATGAACCTTACTTCGTCTATTAATGCAGCTAAGACAGAGCAGCTTAAGTCACAGGATATGATAAAGGCTAATGAGGCAGCGGATAGTATAATAGAAGCCGCAGAAAAAGATATTTATGGAAGTCTTATCAATGAAGGAAAGAATAATATAGATGATAAGATGGAAGAGAATAAGGAAAAAGCTGATGAAGCTGAAAAGAAGCAGGAAGAAAGACAGGAGCAGATAGACGAGGCTAAACAGAAGCGTAAGGAAGAGCTGGATATAATAGAAGGTGATATAGAAGCCAAGAAGCTTGAACAGTCAGTAACTGTTACAGATGAGAAAACAGGTCATATGGAAGAAGCCCAGAGTCAGGTTAATCAGATAATGAAGAAGAATAATATGATTAATGAGGATATAAAGGGATTGAGATTGACCTTAATTTCTAGGAGTTCAAATGTTAAGACGGGGGTAGCCCGCGGTGTAAGTTTAAGAAAGCAGGGGTTTCTTAGATTAATGGTATTCGTCAAATCAGCGAAAAGAATAGCATAGAGGTTGGCGTAAGATTAAAGCACATAAGATAACTTGCCATCAGTAAAACCTAAAGAAGAACTTTATGCATGTGTAGTTCTTCTTTAGGCTTTTGTTTAACACGGACCATTCATTGCGACTATAGTATATCTATGTTTCCCATGTTGACATCAATGGTAATCATATTGTCTGAAGAGGTGTTATTGCTATAGTTATGTTTGCTGTCTGCTCCGAATACGGTTATATTACCAAGGTCGGTTGTAAGATTATATCCATATTTATCAGAAGTTACAGGCTTTATAGTAGCATTTCCCATATCGACAGATAAAGATATATTATTAAAGCTGCATTGGCTGATTTTTGCATTTCCCATATTTACATCTCCTTTGCAGGTGTCAAATTCACATCCGGATATATCAAGGTTTCCCATATTCATATCGCTACTATAGGTGTTGAATTCACAGCCTGATATCTCCAAATTTCCCATATCAATATCCGCATTTATAATTGAACTTTTAATATCCGCAATCGATACATTACCGGCGTTAATATCAAGCCCCAGGCTTTCAAGTGTAATGTCAGAAGGAATTGTTATTGTAAGCTCTGACTTAGTGTTTGAGAAGCCAACATTAATTAAAGAATGTCTGATATTTTTGTTCAATAGTCAGCTTATTACCAGATATCGAATATTCTGGTATATAGTTTTATTGCCCGTGTAACTTACGTGAAAAGAAGTTCCTTTCTTTATATAAATATTTCCAAAGACATATCAATATCGAGGGTGTCAAATGAAGATAAGTCTTCATCATAAGTTACTGTATTGCGGCTGTGTCCCAATATTGTATAGCCTTTAGAGGAGATACTCAGTACATTTATTATAATACCCACAATCATGCATACAGCTGTTACGCTGTATATAATTCCTAGATAGATTTTTTATTCATAATGTGTTACCTTTCTGTATATGTGTTATTGGACTCACTGTCATTTTAAGTCTATTTTCTCAAAAACTTTTAAGTATGCGGTATATAATAGCTGCAATAGGCCATATTATCCATGAAAAGCCCAGTTAAATGTAAGAAAGCTTAAGCTTAAGTATATACAGGAAACTGTTGGCCAGAATACAGACATTACAGTTGCAGCTGTAGGATTAATATACTGTACATCTTTATTATAGTCTGAGGTGTAATTACCTGATATTGTGTCTGAGCCGTTAAGTGATAACAGCTTTCTGTATGAGCATGCCGCATTTGCCTGAAAACGATAAGCATAACGCCAACAGAGCACAGAATAAATAAAAATGCACCAGACACATTATCAGATATATTAAGGTTAAGGCTGTCAATAATAATAGCCGGTACTACACATATGATACAGAGCATAATGCCCACGGCAAGGCATATAGTATATATAGGCTGCATACGTTCTTTAGAATTCTGTACATACTGTGAGGTCTGGTAATCAAGCATACACAAGTTATGGTTGATGTCTTCAAATCTTTAAGTGATGTTCCAGCAATAATAAACATGGCTACTGCTACAGCTATGCTGACAAACATAAGCGAAACCATAATAGCTTCCATAAAAGTTATATTAAACAAATCGCCTATTATTGGGAATACAGGTGAAAATATACATAACATAACGCCTAGTGCAATAAGAAAGCTGCGTTTTGAGTATGCATGTATATAACTTTTACTTCATCAAGTGAAAGAATTCTTCTGTTGTCGGCAGCTTCATGTGGCTGGCTGTTAATTCCAAGTGTATCGGCAAGTTCATCAAGATTACCGAATTCAGAGATTACAGTTCCAACAGCTTCATTTTCACTTTTCCTTCCTGAATAAGTTCATTATACTTATCCTCCATCATACCAAGCAGCTCAGTCTTGGCACGGATAACTTCTGGTGTGTTTGGCATATTGGCAAACATTGTTTCAAGATAACTTTGATAGTTTCCATATTATTATCCTCATATTTTGTGATTAATGTAATGATGTCATGTTCAAAAGATGCTTTGTCCCTGATAATGCCTACAAATTACTTCGTTGCTTTGCAATTCATGTAGTTAGTTGCGTATAAAATGTTCAATAACCTCTTTCGTCAGTACCCACTCGTCACAGCGCGCTTTATAGTATTCACGTCCGCTGTCAGTAATACTGTAGTAAGTACGCTTCTTTCCGCCATTTTCGCCAACACCCGGAAAAGATGTTATATATCCGTTTTCAAGACGTGTAAATGCGGAATAAAGGGTTGTTTCTTTCATAATATACTTTTCGTTAGATAATGCTTTAATCTGCTTGGATATCTCATAGCCATATGAGGGTTTATCAAGCAGAAGATATAAAATTATAGTGTCATTGTATCCTCTTATGATATCGCTGCTGATACCAGCCATATATTATGATCCTTACTTTATTGGATAGTTACTGCTGACAGATATGCTAGAACAGCGGTATATATGCCAGCAGTAGTCTGGCTATAAGTTACTACGGCTATCATACTACGACAGTCGTAGTACATCTGACGTAGTATATATATCATATATGGGAGGATATGTCAATATGAGGGGAGAGGAATAAGGTAATAAAATTTTAATTATTGCTTGGCATTTTTAAAGAGAAAAATAAGTTTTATAAATTATGAATATATATTATTGACATATAAGTATATATATGATACATTTACAATACGTTATGCATAACACACAAAAACAGATGCAGTATATTAATAACATATTCAATTAATGTTCTTATGAGAATTCGTTATCGGTTCAGATATATTTCCATATGAATTAAAGTGAAGCGTCAGCTGTTATTTAACTATAAAATTAGAGAAAGGCGTATTATGAGTAAAAGAATAAAATTAAGCCAGATGTAGTTATGAAGGAATTCTGGAGAGTGAATGAAAGATTTGCAGACCTTTTAATGGCGTTCTGTTTCAGGGAGAAGCAGTAATAAGGTCGGATAGATTATGCGAGTTAGATACGGATATGTCAGGTACCATAAGGTGGAAGGATGGGGAGAGCACATTAAACTGTGTAAGGGATATTGTCAAGAAAGAGTATGATGGTGTAGAATTTAATATATTCAGAAGATGAGTATAATGAGGCAAGTCAGAGAATGTCTGCAAAGAATTCGTAAATATTCCAGAAATATATTGACTTGAAGTCTACTCTAGGTGTTATTCTTATTTATATTAAGAGCTATATAATCTTAGATAAAATTATATATAATGCAAATTAAGGCATATAGTGAAAATGAATTTTTACACGCAGGATTAGTGTCCGCACGCACCTGACACCATTTCGTTATATGCAAAAATGTGCGTAGAAAAGAGGATTATTATGACAATCAAAGAAGTAAGCGAAAAGTATGATATATCACAGGATACATTAAGATATTATGAAAGAGTTGGACTTATACCGGCGGTTTCGCGTACATCAGGAGGGATAAGGAACTACGATGATGAAGCTCTAAGCTGGGTTGAAAATGCTATATGTATGAGAAGTGCAGGAGTTCCGATAGAAGCACTGATAGAATATGTAAAACTCTTTCAGGAGGAGATTCAACAATACAGGCAAGATTAGAGCTTTTACAGGAGCAGCTTGCAGGTCTTGAAGAACATAAAGTACATATAGAATCAACTATGAAGCGTCTTAATTATAAGATATCGTGTTATGAAAAAGCAGTTAAGACAGGTAAGCTTGTATGGGATAATTGTGAGGAAAAGTGAGGCAGCGATATGGAGATTAATAATAAAAATGTTGGAAATGAAAATGTAAAAAAGCCGCATACAGATTATATGAGTATATAATGCAGTCAGATAATATTGTGTTTTTGGTGGAGCAGGAGTGTCAACAGAATCTGGCATACCAGATTTCCGTAGTAAAGATGGTCTTTATAACCAGCATGATATTGAGTTTGATGCTTATGAGCCGGAATATCTTCTAAGTGAAGAATGTCTTCATCATAAGCCAAAGGTGTTCTATGAGTTTTATAGACAGAAGATGGATGCGAGGGAATAAAGCCTAATATAACACATTATGTTCTTGCAAAGCTTGAGCAGATGGGAAAATTAAAAGCAGTGGTTACACAGAATATAGATGGTCTTCATCAGCTTGCAGGAAGTAAAAATGTTATAGAACTTCATGGCGCGACCACAAGGAATTACTGTGAAAGGTGTCATAAGAAATATCCATCAGATTATATATATGAAAGTAAAGAGGCTATACCAGTATGTACGGAATGTGGTGGAATGGTACGACCGGATGTTACGTTATATGGAGAACAGCTTCCTGATGGTGCATATGAAAATGCAGTTAAAGCCATAAAGCAGGCAGATATGTTTATAGTGGCAGGTACATCACTAAAAGTATATCCGGCAGCAGGACTTGTAGGACAGGCAGTCATCTTTTGTGCTAGAAAGAGAGACAGAAATGATATTAATATACAGGTTCAAGTGATGTGAACTGATAAGAAGGCGAATTCAATTGAACTAAATATATTTTAGAATGGGATGGACGTTTCTTAAGGTATTTGTTTAAGGAGAAATGATTCTTGTTAATTGTTAGGGATTTAACAAGTAATCGTTTATGAAAAGTTATTATTAAAATAATCTTTATTGAAAGAAATAAAATCTTAAATATCTTTTAAGCTTTGTAATGGGATGTTTAAAAGCTTATGAAGAATTATGTCTTATGTCCTTCAACAGTTATTATAATAGAGTGAAAATGTGACGTGAATATGGAAAAATTGTGATAAAAATGTGAAGAGAAAAAATATTGAATATGGTTAAAATACATTTGTTAACAATAAAGCCTTTAGAGTATAATAACTCTAAAGGCTTTTGCATAAAACAGCGCATGGTTTGTATTTGTAGAAAGATTGTCAGGTATCAGAAAAGGGAGGCAATATGAAGAGTTTAAATATTCCGGTTGGGGTATCAGATTTTACAGAAATCCGCCAAAATGGATATTATTATATAGATAAGTCTGGTCTGATTAAAGATATTCTGGAAACTACATCGACAAAGGTTACTTTAATTACAAGACCAAGGCGTTTTGGAAAAACTCTTGCTATGAGTATGCTGGATGCTTTTGATATACGTAAGGAAAGCAAAAGCTATTTGAGGGGCTTGAAATATCAAAACAGCAGGATTTATGTGCTAAGTGGATGAATAGGTATCCAACTGTATTTGTATCGTTCAGGCAGGTTGAAGGGCTGGATTTTGCTGGGGCTTATGATATGCTTACAGTTGTCATTGCTAATCTTTTAATAAGCACATTTATTTACTTGATAGTAAGAAAGCAACTGAGTTTCAGAAAAATCATTCAGACAGCTGCTTAGTGCAAATGCATCAGTAAAAGAGGTTAAGAGCAGTATTGAACTTCTTATGAATATGTTATACGACTATTATGATAAGCCGGTTATTCTTCTTATAGATGAGTACGATGTTCCTGTAGCAAAGGCGAATAATAATGGTTATTACAATGAAATGTTAGATGTTATGAAGAGTCTTATGCAGACAGTAAAAGATAATCAGGCACTTAAGTTTGCAGTTATTACAGGCTGTCTTAGAATTGCAAAGGAAAGTATATTTACGGGTATGAATAATTTTGTATCTGATACTATTACAGCTTCACGTCTTAATGAATATTTTGGTTTTGTTCAAAAGAGGTAAATCAGATTTTATATGATGCAGATGCAGAAGCTTATGCGGATACTATTAAAGAATGGTATGATGGATATCATTTCGGAGATTTTGATGTCTACTGTCCGTGGATGTCATGAATTATATTCTGGTTTTGCAGTATAATCCGAAAGCAAGACCTGAAAGTTATTGGAAAAATACAAGTGATAATGCAATTATTCGTTCATTTATTGATTATGCAGGAAGTAATATAACTAAAAGCTTGAAATTCTTATGTCAGGTGGTTATATTGTCCAGCATATAGATGAGTATCTGACTTATGATTATCTACATTCATCAGAAGATAATTTATGGAGTATTCTCTATCTGACAGGATACCTACACGGGTAAGGGAAAGTGATGGTGAAGACAACTTATCAGAACGTGGTATGACAGCATTGATTATTCCGAACAAGGAGATAAAGGAAATATTTGAAAATACGGTTATTAAGTGGTTTGATGACAGTGCCAGGACATGGAACCGGAAAGCTCTGTTTGATGCAGTCTGGAGTGGAGATAGTGAAGGTGTTACCAATGAAATGAACAGGCTTTTAAGAAGGACTATAAGCTATCATGATTACAGGGAAGACTTCTATCATGCATTTTAGCAGGAATATTTACAGGCGCTGGATATATGGTGGACTCCAATAAGGAGCATGGTGAGGGAAGAAGTGATGTAGTTGTATATGATTCTGTCAATGCCCGTGTTGCTATATTTGAGGCTAAGTATACAAAGAATTTAGATAAACTTGAGCATGAATGTGATGTAGCACTAGAGCAGATAGATGACCGTATGTATGCGAAGGAATATGAGGATGATTATGATGATATTATATGTTTTGGAATATCATTTTTAAGAAACGGTGTATGGTAAAGAGAAAGTAACAGGAGAATATAAATTATGAATAACAAAAATACTTCAGCAGAAATTAAAAAACTCCATATCTACCCGTTGTGCGACAGTTAGTGATGCAGCCGCACTCTTGATATATATGCGCCATATGTTAGGGATACCGCGATAACTTTTGAATATGATGTGCCATCGGTTGAAGAGTTTGGCAGACGTATAGAGAATACGCTTAAGACATATCCTTATATAGTGGCTGAATGTGATGGAAGAATTGCAGGTTATGTGTATGCAGGGATGTTTCATGAAAGAGAGGCTTATGCAAGGTGCGTTGAAACGTCTATATATGTCGACAAGGATATGAAGCATATGGGAATAGGAAAGGTGCTGCACAGTGCGCTTGAAAATGAGCTTAAGAGCAGGGGAATACTTAATATGTATGCGTGTATAGCGTATCCAAAGGTTGAGGATGAGTATCTTGATAAAAACAGTGAAGAGTTTCATAAGCATCTTGGCTACAGGCTTGTTGGCGAATTCTATGACTGTGGTTACAAGTTTAACAGATGGTATAATATGATATGGATGGAGAAGATGATAGGGGAACATAATTGATTTTAATATAGAAAATAATTAAGATGAGGATTGGTATGAATAATATAGCAGGAAAAACAGATATTACAGATGATGAACTTAAGGAAATGAACGTATAGAAGAGGCCATAAGCAGTTTACAGAAAGAGCCGTCACAGGAAATGCTTGCACATACACTTACTGTTATAAGAAGGCGTATGAATGAGAATGGGCAGTTTGTTGTAGCTGTAGAGCCGCCAAAGCCGGGTCAAGTTATGTCTATGCAGCTTAAAGCTGTTAAAACAGGTGATGGGAAAATATGGTGGGCAGCATTTACAAGCTTTGAAGAAGAATTAAAGGGTGCTGACAGTGTTATGTCAACATTTATGACTGATATAAGAAAGCTTTTGTGTCAGCACTTGAAGTTGATGATATTGAAGGTATAATTATTAATCCTTGGAACAGAACTATTATGCTTGATAAAATCTTATAAATATTATACTGGGACAGCAGAATGTGTAATTATGTAAATATTTATAAAATAACCGCAATATGATAATACATGAATATTTGCAGAGAAAAATAAGAATATATTATCATATGAATATTTATACGGATAATGAGAATATATAATTAATAAATATTTACAGGAATAGCCATAATGTATATTATATGAATGTTTGTGTCAGGTAAATTATACAAATATTAATAAAGCTTAGTGGTTGGAAATGAGGATTATATAGATGTCGCAGTTAGTTAATACAGTTGTTACCAATATTCTTACAGCATTATATGAGCCGTTCTGGTTTGCTATTACAATGTCAGTATTGTTTATGTTTTATATATGTATGCATATTGTCCAGCGGAAACGGGAAAAGGCATTAAGAGGGCTTTAGCAGCGTGGCTTAAGGAGTTTAAAAGGTCGGTGTTTTTCAGAAGATTGCTGGCACTTACATTTTATACATCACTTGTTTTATTCCGCACACTGCTTAACAGAAAGCTGTGGCTTAATCCGCTTTCTGACGTATGTGGCGGTTGGTCGCTCTGGACAATCAATGCTAATGGAGTGCGGGTGCTTACGACAGATAGTGTTGAAAATGTATTGATGCTTCTTCCATTTACGATGTTACTTATGTGGGCAGCCAAGGATAAGATATTAAAAAGGTAACATTTGCAGGTATTGTTAAAGTTCATTTAAGACAGCATTTCTTTTTCGCTGTCTATAGAGCTGTTACAGTTGTTTTAAGAGTTGGAACATTTCAGTTATCAGACCTTTGTTATAATATTTTAGGAGGATTATAGGTGGTGTTATATATGGGGCTGTGTGGAAGATAAAAGCAGAAAGAAAATGGAAAGCTGAAAGGGTGAATGTAAGATATAATAGGAAAGGGTGAGATATATGGGGAGATATGTTAATCCGGATAACAGCACATTTGAATGTATCATAGAGCAGTATGAAAAATTGTAGAACAGTATAAATCATGTATTAGATTTTAAAATATCAGAATAATGTAGATTAAAAAGCACATTATGATAAGATAATGAGCGCAAAGAAAAGTAAGCGTAGGAAAAAGCAAATGGAGGTATGTATGTCAGATATTAAAGGTAGAATTCATTCGGTAGAAAGCTTTGGTTCAGTGGATGGACCTGGTGTAAGATATATAATTTTTCTTCAGGGATGTCATATGAGATGTAAGTATTGTCATAACCCTGAAACATGGAAGGAAGAGGGCGGAGAGCTTTTAACAGCACAGGAAGTATTTGATAAGGCTTACCGTTACCATAATTACTGGAAGGACAAAGGTGGTATAACTGTAAGTGGTGGTGAGGCAATGCTTCAGATGGAGTTTGTTACAGAACTTTTCAAGATAGCAAAGCAGCATAATGTCCATACTACACTTGATACTTCAGGCAATCCATTTACTATGGAAGAGCCATTTTAAGCAGGTTTAATGAGCTTATGGCAGTTACAGACCTTTTATGTTAGATATAAAGCACATAGATGAGGAAAAGCATAAAAGCTCACAGGCTGGACTAATAAAATATACTTCAGCTTGCACAGTATCTTTCAGATAATGGTAAGGATATGTGGATTAGACACGTTCTTGTACCGGGTGTGACGGATGATGAGGCAGACCTTAAGAGATTGTCAGAATTCGTTAAGTTACTTAAAACTGTTCAGAGATTTGAGATACTTCCATATCACACACTTGGCGTATTCAAGTGGCATGACCTTGGTGTAAAATACGAATTAGAGGATGTTATGCTCCAACTAAGGAACAGATAGAAAGAGCAGACAGCATACTGCACACAGGGGATTATACAGGATATAAGAACTAATAATATGATGTATGTGTCAAAGTATAAAAGTCGTTTCTGCTTGCGGAAAAAGACTTTTATTTGGGACACTCACATCATATTAGAATAAGGTGATATTCTATGAATAAAGAGAAATTAACACATTTATTAGAAAAAGTAGCCTCAGGTGATATATTGCCTGAGGAGGCGGCGAATAATATACGTCTTAAGTCATATACAGACCTTGGCTTCGCAAAGGTAGATACATCCCGTGAATTAAGACATGGGATGTCAGAGGTCATATACGGTAAGAGCAAAACTAAAAAGCAGATAGCAGCTATAGTTGATGAAATGCTTAAGGAACATGAGAAAACTATTCTTATAACAAGAATGAAGAAAAGGCAGCAGAGTATGTTGGCAGAAAGTATGACTTAAGATATGATAAGTTATCAAAGATAGGCATTATCGGAGATATGCCGCCTAAGGATGGTATAGGAAAAATAGTGGTTGCAACGGGCGGAACAAGTGACATTCCGGTTGCTGAGGAAGCTGCGCTTACAGCAGAGGCGTATGGCAATGAAGTAGTACGCCTGTATGATGTTGGTGTTGCTGGTATGCACAGGCTTATGAGCCACAGCAGTGATATTATGGATAAGAGTTATAATAGCCATAGCCGGCATGGAGGAGCGCTTGCAAGTGTTATAGGATAATGGCTGACTGTCCTGTTATCGCAGTTCCGACAAGTGTTGGATATGGTGCTAACTTTGGCGGTCTTTCAGCGCTTTATCTATGCTTAATTCATGTGCCAGTGGAGTGAGCGTGGTTAATATAGATAATGGTTTTGGAGCCGGATATCTGGCTAGTATGATTAATCATCAGAGGTAATTAGAAAATCCATCACTGTGAGGTTCATGGTGGTGGATTATTTTGTATGATTATTATAAAATAACGATAAAAAATACATAATGTATTTAATTTTAGCATATTATATGATAAAATATGTTAAAAGAGGTGACGGTTATGGATAATATGTATTATTTATTGAATGTTACAGTAGCTGGGGTTAAGTGCATCGAGGATAAATAAGGCTTGATTTTTATAAAAAATAGTCAACCAGAAATTTGATGCAGATAAATACAGAATAAAAGCTATATATGGGGAAAATGGTTCAGGTAAGTCCGCAATTATTACCGCAGTTAAAATATTTCAGGATATTATATGTAATAGCCAATACTTAAGTGAGTCCAAAATCAGAAATTATTAGATGAGCTGATTAATAAAAAGACACAACATTATAAGTTTAAGTGTGAGTTTTATGCAGGTTGGAAAAGGATAATATTATATTTGCATATGAATTACAATTAAAGAAAAATGAAAGCGGACTATATGAAATAGTATATGAAAAATTATCAGAAAGAAGTGGTAATTATTCTAATAGCAGGTATAAAAGTATATACGAAGTTAGTAATGGTAAGTTAATATTTGTCAATGCACAGAATGAAAATTATTCAATGATTGAAAAAATGACTTATAATCTTTTAGGTAAAAGTTCATTTCTTAATATATATTTTTTAATTTCAATAATTTTAACAAAGATACTGTTACAGATAGTACAAGAATATATGTCAGAGTGTGCATATGTATGGTTTTGGCATTTATAATAAAAGTATATTTAGATGAAGAAGACAAGCATGAATTGTATTTTATAAAAAAGTTTTTAGTGAGAGAATAAAAACGACAATAATTATATATCAGAAAATGTATTAGAAATAATGGACAGTTTAAGTGTTACAGACAGCATTATTCCTAAAATAATTTTGATATATACGTGGAGAAGATTAATAATTTAACTGCTTTCCTTCGTATTTTTAAACATGATTTGAAGTCCATAGAGATAGATAAAAAGATGATGGAGATAATTACAGGTGTGACCTTAATCTTAATTATGGTGATTATTTAATCAATAAAGAATTTGAGAGTACAGGAATTAAGAAATTAATTAAATTGTATGATTGTTTTGATGCAGCAAGTAAATATGGAATCGTATTTATAGATGAAATGGATTCTAATTTAAATGATGTGTATTTATGTAAAATTATAGAATATTTTATGTATTATGGAAAAGGGCAGTTGTGTTTTACTACACATAATCTGGACCCGATGTCAGTGCTTAAAGAAAACAAGTATTCCATAGATTTTCTTTCAAGTGATAATAAGCTTGTATCGTGGGTTTCTAAGGAAATGCAACACCGGATAATTATTTTAAAAATGGAATGATAGAAAATATACCATTTAATATAGATGCAACTGATTTTATAGGAGTATTTGGGGAGTAAAGTTATATGGCAATACAACTGATATTATGTGTTGAAACTAATAAAAAGCAGACACGGACAGCAAATATATATTTGAAACTATAAGATATTATTATAATGTTGATAATAGTGTAAAGTTAAGTAAAATATATATGGGGACAAAAACAAAGTATAATTCAAAAGAAGTTTTAAAGGAAATTAAACAAAAGAAGTCAATGTTTTCTCATGGCAGCATGGTTATATATTGTATTGATACAGACCAGTATGAAAAAATCCTAATCATAAAAAGAATATGATGAAATTCAAAAATATTGTGAACATGAGAATTATGAAATGGTATGGTTTTGTCATGATGTTGAAGAGGTCTTTATAGGATATAAAGTATCTGATTCAGATAAAACTAAAAGGCAGCAGAATTTGTAAAAGAATATTGTTAAGAATGTCAATTATAAAAGCTTTCAAGTGATAAACTAATAAAAATACAAGTAATATGCTGCTTGTTTTGATAAATATTTACAGCGAAAATAAGCGTTAATCAGATAAAAATACAGAAGTGAGGATTAATATTTAATATGTCAGATACAACAAATCTTGAGAAGGGAGTATACCTTCACTGCTTGCAAAGCTTGCAATTCCGGCAGTTGTGGCGCAGGTGGTTAATCTTTTATATAATATAGTCGACAGAATATACATAGGACATATTCCAGAAATAGGTGCAAGTGCGCTTACTGGAGTCGGATTATTTACACCGATCCTTATGCTGATCAACGCTTTTGCTATGCTTGCAGGTTCCGGTGGTGCTCCGCGTGCTGCGATATCTATGGGAAAGAAAGATAATAAAACAGCTGAAAAATTGTTGGCAACTGCTTTTCATTTCTTATGATATGTGCAGTGTTTCTTACAGCGGTATTCTATATAACAGCACCGAAGCTTCTTGTACTTTTGGAGCGAGCAGTGTTACTCTTTCTTATGCCGTTTCATATGCAAGAATATATGTACTTGGCAGTGTATTTGTTCTTATAGTTCTTGGTATGAATTTGTTCATAACAACACAGGGTTTTGCAAAGATAAGTATGCTTACAACGGTTATAGGTGCGGTTATTAACATTATACTTGACCCTGTATTTATATTTGTGCTTGGCATGGGTGTAAGTGGTGCAGCGCTGGCAACTGTTATTAGTCAGGCGGTCGGTGCAGTATGGATATTAAGATTTCTTACAGGTGATAAAACAATATTAAAGCTTAAAATGTGTAACTTAAGATTAAAAGCGGATATAATAGGTCCATGTCTTGCGCTTGGAATATCAAGCTTTGTTATGATGTCAACAGAGAGTATTCTTTCGATAAGCTTCACTTCAAGTCTATCAAAGTTTGGTGGGGATGTGGCAGTTGGAGCAATGACTATTATAACAAGTACAAGTCAGCTTATACTTATGCCGGTTCAGGGTATCTGTCAGGGCGGACAGCCTATTATAAGCTTTAATTATGGGGCGAATAAGAACGACAGGGTTAAGAAAGCATTTTTACACAGTTTAAGGTGTGTATCATATTTACATGTGTATGCTGGATTATAATGATGTTATTTCCGCAGATATTTGCAGGAATGTTTACATCGGATGCAGAACTTGTGAAGTACACGGCATGGGCACTTCGTATATATATGGCAGGAATATTTTCAATAGGTTTTCAGATAAGCTGCCAGCAGAGTTTTATGGCGCTCGGTCAGGCAAAAGTCAGCCTTATTCTTGCGTGTTTAAGAAAGCTTATATTGCTTATACCGCTTATATTCATACTGCCATTGATACTGCCGGATAAGGTGTTTGCCGTATTCCTGGCAGAGCCGGTGAGTGATATAATAGCGGCGGCAGTAACAACAACAGTTTTTATGGTTAAGTTTAATGGTATACTTGAGCATAAGAGATAAGTATGATGTGTAAACATAACAGCAGACAGAATTACACATATAGATATGTGAACGATATAGTCTGTAAGAGTTACAGCCAATAAGATATTAATCATTATGTCCTGACAGAACAAAAGGCAGTTCATAACTTGTTAAAACAGTATAAAAATCCTGTTATCTATGCACAAAATCTTGATAAGAAAATATCAGAGGATTATATTCTGGTCATAAGAAAACAACAGAAATTATTCAGTAAAGATAAAACAGAAGTTATTGGATATAGAAAAGCGCAAAATGTGCGCAGAAATGAGGAATATTATGACTAGAAAGAAATTTATTAATGCAAAGTTAAAGGGATATGATGAATTACAGGAAATACTTGTAGAGGATGGAGTATTTAAGAAAATAGCACCATCTATTGAGGTTGAAGGTGGATGTGAAATAGAGGATCTTGGAGGAAAGCTTACATTACCACCATATGTAGACCCACATATTCACCTTGATTATGTATTTACAGCAAGAAAACAGGGAGCTACGAATGGAACAGGTACTTTGTTTGAAGGAATACAAAGATGGAGTGAAACCAAGTCGGATCTTACTATAGATGAGATAAAGGCAAGAGCCATAAAGGCAGTTAAGATGGAAGTATCACATGGTGTACAGTATATCAGGACACATGCAGATGTAACAGATCCTAACCTTACAGCACTCAAGGCGTTGCTTGAGTTAAAGGAAGAGCTGAAGGACATAGTAACTATCCAGATAGTTTCTTTCCCACAGGAGGTATGTACTCATATAAGGATGGAGATAAGCTTGTTGAAGAGGGACTTAAGATGGGTGCCGATTGTGTTGGTGGTATACCACATTTTGAGTATTGCAGGAGTTTGGTGAGAAGTCAATACATAAGGTTGTTGAACTTGCAGTTAAGTATGATAAGCTTATCGATGTACATTGTGATGAGAGTGATGACCCAATGAGCAGGTTTGTGGAGCTTCTTACTGCACTTTCAATTGTTGAAGGAATCGGACCTAAGACAACAGCAAGCCACACCTGTTCACTTGGTTCTGTTGATAACAGCTATGCATTCAGAATGATGAAGAACTTTAAAAGGCAGGTCTTAACTTTATATCCTGCCCAACAGAGAATATATATCTTCAGGGCAGACAGGATACTTATCCTAAGAGAAGAGGTCTTACAAGGGTTAAGGAATTATACGAAAATGGTATAAATGTATGTTTTGCACAGGATTCTATACAGGATCCATGGTATCCGGCTGGTAATGGTAACCTTATGAATGTGCTTGATAATGGTATACATATAGCCCAGATGATGTCGTTTGAGGAAATGGATAACTGCCTTGACCTTATAACTGTTAATGGTGCTAAGACTATGAACATATCAGAACAATATGGTATTGAAGCAGGAAAACCAGCCAACTTTATTGTAGTTGATGCTAAAAGCGAGTTTGAAGCAGTATGTGAAAGAGCTGATGTAGTGGCAAGCATCCGTGATGGAGAATATCTGTTCAAGAAGGCTCCCATACAGTATGAGGCTTTGAGTGATTTTATGGCAAAGTAAGAGAATGATAGTTAATGTTAATGAATTCATAGTTGATAAAGTGGAATTATAATGTGTAACAAACAGATTAGATTAGTTTAATTGTAAGCCAATCTAATCTGTTTTTGATGTTTTATGATATATAAATAATGCAAAAGGACTTTTGACCACGACATCAAATATATGTTAATATACAATACATGAACGTTTTATATCGCATAGGATTAAAGTTTGACAGGAGAGAAAAATGTTTGAATGTAAAGATCTATTAACATTGCCATCTATGGCACAGGCGAGAATAATCGCTGGTAAGAGTGGATTGTCTAACAGTATAAGATGGGTATATAAGCCGGAAAATATGAATTTTGCAAAGTGGGTCAAAGGGCAGGAGCTTCTTATCATAAGTACGCCTGTTATACAAAGCAGAGATTTTAATCTGCCACTTGTCATAGAAAAGCAAAGAAGCTTAATATGTCGGGGCACTGCTTCTGACAGGTGATAAGTATATAGCCAGTATAGACAGCGGTATAGTTTCATATGCTAATCTTAATAATTTTCCAATATTTGTAATATCGGGTGAAATTCCACTCATAGATATTTTGAAGAAATCGGACATGCAATAGCATATAATAAGAACGCGGATGTCCTTAGTGATGATATTCTGTCAGGAATTATATTTGGCAAGAATATAAATGCAGATGCATTTGCAATGAAATTTGCGGAAGCTGGTTATGATGTAAGTGGAAAAACCGCATGTTCACGATAAATATTCACAGTGATTGCAGAATAGAAGAATATGATTATGATACAATTATCAGTAAAGTGAAAAATGAATTTAATGCAAGAAATATAAATGCATTGTTATCAAGATATGGCAACAATATTGTCGGGTGTTTTCAGAACGTAGATAAAACGGCAGCAGTCAGTAATGCTGAAGGTAATGTGTCAGATAACAATATTTCAGATAGTAGTATATCAGAGATTAATCCAGTCAATTTATCTGTGAAAAATATACACAACACTGATATAGGTATAGAGGATGAATTGGATGAAAAGAAGTGCTGGATAAGATTTATAATAGTTTATCAGAGTACATAAATAGTATAGGCTGCGATATAAAGATTATTATGGGAGTTGGCCGTGCATATGATGGAATAGGAGATTTGCAGAAGAGTTTTACAGAGGCATCAAGGTGCGTGATTCTTTCAGAAAAGATGAATATGTCAGGCAGGGTATTCTGGTATGAGCAGATGGGAATATATAATCTGTTTTCGGAACTGGCAGATAATAAGGTTATGCAGGAATTCGTAGATAGTACGCTTGGAGTTATTATTGAATATGACAGAAATAATAATTCTAATCTGCTGGAAACACTTAAAGCATATTTATGGAATAATAACAGTCTTATTCATGCATCTGAACAGTTGTACACCCATAGAAATACTGTTAAGTATAGAATGCAGCGTATAAGCCAGTTGACGGGCAGGAATTTTGACGATGCCATAACCAGGCTTGAGTATATGAATGCAATTATATGTATGGAAATCAGTTGAGTTTTATAAATATTAATAGGAGATGATATAATGAAAGAGACAGAGAAGGCAAAAGCAGGATATCTGTACGATGCTAACAATGATGAGGAAATAATTAAAAACGTCTTATATGTGCGGATTTGTGTTACGAATACAATAATTGCAGACCATCAGAGCTTGATAAGCAAAAGGAAATAATGAGAAAAATATTAGGTAAAAATGGTCATATAGAGGGTGATTTTTTAATAACACAGCCATTTCACTGTGATTATGGAAATATATCAATAGGGAATAATTTCTATACGAATTATAACTGTTCAATTCTTGATGGAGCCATGGTTACATTCGGAGATAATGTGTTTATAGCACCGAATTGTGTATTTTCAACAGCAGGACATGCACTTGATGCTGTTCAGAGAGCGGAAGGTCTGGAGATAGCATGGCCTATTACAATAGGAAATAATGTATGGATAGGAGCTAACGTAAGTGTACTGCCGGGAGTTACTATTGGAGATGGAACGGTTATAGGAGCTGGAAGTGTGGTTAATAAGGATATACCATCTGGTGTTGTTGTGGCAGGTAATCCATGCAAAGTTATAAGAAAAATAACAGAAGATGACAAACATAAGTATAAAATGTATGTTGAACATTAATCTGTTTTGTGCTATGAGTACAAATGAATTATAATTAATTTGTTTCTTAATGATATAAATTAAGTTAATAAAATTTTAGCTGTTGAAGCATATAAAGATGGGTGATATATTACACGCATAGACAGGAAACAACATAAATATAACATATTAAGAAGCAAAGGGGCTTTAGCTGGTGACGACTGGCAGAAGCCCCTTTGTTGTACATTTAAGGAGATATTTAAGTCTTCAGCAAAATATTATGTTAAATAACCTGTCAGAAAAAGATTATTTCCAATACATTATAATTATTAAATGTTGTATGTATATGGCGATATTCTAAAAACATCAGGATATAACAAAAGTTACACAAAACAGGATAATGATTATGAGTTATGGTCTTATAGCGGTAATTATAGTAATCGGTATTGTAATCGGTGCTATAGCTACTAAAAATGCGAACCTTTTGATAGCGGGTTCAATAATAGGAGCTTTATTCTTATATAAACAGAATTTTATAACAGAGTGGGTGGCAACACTTGAAGAGGTCATGAGTGCAGAAGCATATCTGATACTTGTATGTGGCTTGTTTGGAAGTATTATAGCACTGCTTACAGCATCTAAAGGACATTTTGGTTTTGCCAAGATTGTATCTAAAATATGTAACAGTGAAAGAAAGACATTATTTACAACATTTATACTTGGTGTAATCATATTTATAGATGATTATCTTAATGTATTGTCAATTGGAACGGCTATGAAAAAGGTGTATGATAAAGTAAAGGTACCAAGAGAGGCACTTGCCTATCTTCTTGACAGTACAGGTTCACCAGTATGTGTTATGTTCCCATTTTCTTCGTGGGCAGCATATTTCGGGGCAATATTCTTTGCACAGGAAAGTGTGCAGGCACTTGGTGCAAAGACATGGATGGGAGCATATATTAAAGCAATCCCATTCTGTGTGTATCCTATAGTTGCACTTCTTATAGTTATTCTTTTTCAGCAGGTCTGTTTCCTAAGCTTGGTGGAATGAAGAAAGCGTATGACAGAGTTGCAGCAACTGGTAAGGTGTACAGTGATGCAAGTAAGAAGTATAATATGGATGATGCAGAAGGTGAGCAGGATGGTAATATCCTTAACTTCCTTATACCTATGCTTGTGCTTGTAGTAGTTGCATGTGTAACAGGTAATCTTGTAGTAGCACAGGTTGTATGTCTTGCTGTTACATTAGTTATGTATCTTTCAGAAAAGCTTATGACATTTACCGAATACTGGGATAACTTTGTAAAAGGTTTTGCAGATATGTTACCTATAATCATTCTTCTTATAGCTGCACTTACTTTCCAGACTATAGCAAGCAACATGCAGATGACAGAATTCTTTATAGATTTAACACAGCCTATATTATCAGCTAAGATATTCCCTATGTTAGCATTTATCATAACAGGTATATTAGCATTTATGATTGCTAATGCATGGGGTGTATGTACACTTGTGGCACCAGTATTACTCCACTTGGTGCAAGTGTAGGTGCTAACGCAATACTTATTATGGCGGCTATCCTTCAGGTTGTGCATTTGGTAATCACGCCTGCTTCTACTGTGACACAACAGTTCTTGCTTCGCAGGGCTCAGGTATTGATAATTTCGACCATGCAGTGTCACAGCTTCCATATGTGCTTATAGGTGCGGCAGTGAGTATTGTAGGTTTCCTTGTTCTTGGTTTTGTATACTAGATAATAAAACATGCATGTAATATAGATTCAAAATATAAAGACAGAAAAATATAATGCAATACTTCTGAAATATAGTTATGGATATTAATAAATAATATATTCATATACATGTGAATGAGGGATACTTATAAAATAAAAGGGATATATAAATATATAGGTTAAAAGCTTTAAGACTGATATTGAAAAAATCAGACAAAAAGAAAATCCTGGATAGGAGGCAGTTATGAGTGATGATAAGAAATATGTTGTTACAATAGCAAGGCAGTTTGGCAGTCTTGGAAGACCGATAGCTAAGATGATGAGCGAGAAGCTTGGTATAGAATATTACGACAGGGATATAGTGGAACAGGCAGCAAAAGCTGAATCTTCCTGTATCGCATATTGATGAGCTTGAGGAAAAGGTTAAAAGACAAGCAAGAATTCTTATATGAGGATGATGTTTCCACTTGGTACTGAATCAAGTTCTGAGCAGGATAATATATTTGAAGCACAACAGAATATTATGAGATTTCTTGTAGAAAGAGAAAGTTGTATTATAGTAGGACGTTGTTCAGATTTTGTGTTATCAGATGAACCTAATGCAATACACATATACATATATGCACCTTATGAGGAACGTGTTAAGAATTGTGTCAAGGATCTTAATCTTACAGAGGCAGATGCCAAGAAGATGATAAGGTCAGTAGATGAGGCAAGGGATGATTATCATATGCATTATGCTGGATTTCTTCCATCTGACCCTAAACATAAGAATATTATGGTTGACAGCAGTGTACTAGGTGTAGAGGGAACAGCAGATTTTCTTGTCGATTTTATAAGAAGAAAGTTCGGGCTTAAGACATATGCGTTAAGCTGACAGGATATTCAGTTAATCTGGCAGGGTAAGAATATTTAAAATGTACATTAAATCATATGTAAGTCGGTTATAAAATAAGTGAAACAGGTTGTCTGTACTATAAATGTATGGATGACCTGTTTTTATATTGTCAAAATAATAATTACCTGCTGGCGTGTGAAAGAATTTGAATAAGATTGATTGAAAAGAAAAATCTAAGGCAAAGTTTCTAAGGTGGGGATTGTATACAAAATATCATAAATGGGTATAATTACACATAAAATGCATATAAAAATTTAATAAACTATACAAAATGCATAAAAATAGTTATGAATGTTTGTGAATGATGGTGATTGATTATGAATGAATATAGAGTTATTATTATAGTAACTTAAAGGTACGTGACCAGAAAGGATAATAGAAAGTGATATATACAGTAACATTTAATCCATCGTTAGATTATATAGTTTCAGTTGATGATTTTACACTTGGCATGACGAACAGAACAAGCAGTGAGCAGATACTTGCCGGATAAAAGGTATTAATGTTTCCATTGTTTTAAAAATCTTGGGCTTGATAACACAGCACTTGGTTTTGTCGCAGGGTTTACAGGTGATGAGATAAGTGGGAGGCTTAAGTGTGCCGGCATCAATACAGATTTCATAAAAGCAGCGAAAGGATTATCAAGAATTAATCTTAAGTTAAAGTCCATAGATGGAACAGAGATTAATGGCAGAGGACCAGATATTACACAGGAGAATGTCGAGGCGCTTAAGAAAAAGCTTGAAGCACTTAAGACAGGTGATGTTTTAGTACTTGCAGGAAGTATACCTTCATGTATTCCGGATGATATATATAAGAATATTATGAAGCTCTCGATGACAAGGGCGTTATGATAGTTGTTGATGCAACAAGCAGTCTTCTTATGAATGTACTTGAATATAAGCCATTTCTTATAAAGCCTAACCAGCATGAATTAGGAGATATATTTGGGGTAAAGCTTACTACAAGGGAAGAGGTTATACCTACGCCAGAAAGTTAAAGGATAAGGGAGCTGTGAATGCTTATATCAATGGGCGGCAGGGAGCAGTACTTGTTGCAGATGATGGTAAGGTATATATGGCGGATGCACCAAAGGGAACACTTAAGAATTCAGTCGGAGCAGGGGATCTGATGGTTGCTGGCTTCATAACAGGATGGTTATCTACACATAATTATGCCAATGCATTTAAAATGGGAATAGCAGCCGGAAGTGCAAGTGCATTTTCTGATAATCTTGCAACTAAGGACGAGGTGGATAATCTGTTTGACAGGATTGAGATTGAGCAGGCAGACTAGAAGTAAATGCAGGATTATAAGATGTTGTATATTTATGCTGGATATATTAACTATAGATAAATGCGGCAATAAATAGAATATAATAAAAGTATGTAGTATATAGAAATGATGTATAAAGAACAGAAAATATTACATTAATAAAAATCAAAAGATTGGATAAACTATATGAGGATTACAGAACTTTTGAAGCCTGAAAGCATAGACCTTAATGCAGCACCTAAGGACAAGAACGATACTATAAGACAGGCAGTTGCACTTATGGCAAAGAGTGGCAATATAAGTGATATTGAAGCCTACACTAAGCAGGTTATGGCAAGGGAAGAAGAGAGCACAACAGGAGTTGGTGAGGGAATAGCTATTCCCCATGGCAAGTGTGATGCAGTTACAAGACCGGGACTTGCAGCTATGATTATAAGAGATGGAGTTGACTATGATTCACTTGATGGTGAACCTGTCAATGTACTTTTCCTTATAGCAGCACCTAACACTAAGGATAATGTACATCTTGACGTACTCAGCAAGCTGTCAGTGCTTCTAATGGACGAGGACTTTACAGCGGCATTAAAGGCAGCAAAGACGACCGATGAGTTTTAAGGTTATAGATGATGCGGACAAAGAGAGTCAGGATATAGATGAAAGACTTGAGGATACAGCTAAAGAACCAGCTAAGATACTTGCAGTTACATCCTGCCCAACTGGAATAGCCCATACTTATATGGCAGCGGAAGGTCTTGAAAAGGCAGCTAAGAAGCTTGGTTGTTCGGTAAAGATTGAAACAAGAGGTTCTGGTGGTGCTAAAAATGTAATTTTACAGAACAGGAGATAGCTTCGGCAGACTGCATAATAGTTTGCCAAGGTTCCTATGGAAAGATTTGCAGGAAAGAAAGTAATAGAATGTCAGGTATCAGATGGTATTAATAAGGCAGAAGAACTTATAAAAAGAGCTATGGAGGTGATGCACCTGTATATGAAGCTCATAGTTCAGATGGAAGTGGATACCAGCAGCCTCTGCCAATAAAGGCAAGTCAGGTGGCGCGGGACATCAGATATATATGCAGCTTATGAATGGTGTTTCATATGCTTCCTTTGTAGTTGGCGGTGGTATCCTGATAGCTATAGCATTTCTTATAGATGGACTTAATGTTGATATGAACAGTCTGTCAGAGGCAGAGAGGGCTAACTTTGGTACGATTACACCAGTTGCAGCTATGTTTAAGACTATCGGTGGTGCAGCATTTGGTTTTATGTTACCAGTTCTTGCAGGATTTATAGCCATGGCGATAGGTGACAGACCAGCACTTGCGCTTGGTTTCGTAGGAGGCTATATAGCAGCCAACGGCAAGTCAGGCTTCCTTGGTGCACTTGTAGCAGGCTTTGTAGCAGGTTATATTATCGTTGGACTTAGAAAGCTGTGTGACAAGCTTCCAGAAGCACTTGAAAAGATAGCACCGGTGCTTATATATCCAGTTGTTGGTATACTTGTGATAGACTTGGTATGACTTACGTCATAGAGCCAGTTATGGGAGCTATTAATACAGGACTTAATTCATTCCTTGTAAGTATGGGAAGTTCAAGCAGGGTTATATTAGGCTTTATACTTGCAGCTATGATGGCCATTGATATGGGCGGCCCGTTCAATAAAGCAGCTTATGTATTCGGTACAGCAGCAATAGCTTCAGGTAATTACGATATTATGGCAGCCGTTATGATAGGCGGTATGGTTCCACCTTGTGCGATAGCACTTGCAACTATACTGTTTAAGAATAAGTTTACAAAGGAAGAAAGAGAAGCAGGACCAACTAATTTTATTATGGGACTTGCATTTATCACAGAAGGCGCAATACCTTATGCGGCAGCAGACCCGCTTCACGTTATACCAGCGTGTCTTATAGGCTCAGGTATAGCAGGCGCTATAAGTATGATATTCAGGTGTACACTGATGGCACCTCACGGCGGAATATTCGTATTCCTGTAGTAGGCAATCCACTCTACTATGTACTTGCACTTGTTGTAGGAACTATTGTTTCAACATTTCTTCTTGAGTTCTTAAGAAGAAGGTAGAGTAATGACTTAGAATAATGACGGGTTATAAGGCATTAATTAATAATTGACAATATTTATGATACCAGGGTCAGGTCTAAACCCACATGAGCTTGCTCATATGTGGGTGAATGACCTTAGGACCTGCCCCAATATGAGCATAAAAGTGGGATGATAGTCCCACGATATGCGAATATTGGGTAGAATTGTGAGTGCGTAGCACGGAACAATTCGTAGGTATCATAGTTGGGGCTTTGACCCCAACATCTATTTATTAAAATATCTAAGTTGTATAGTGACAGACTATAAAGGATTAGTTAATAATTTATATACGTTGAATTGATGTTCAAGCGAACCACGGCATAATTCTATGAAACGTAAAAAATGATATGTCATAGGTGAAAAATTGAAGTGTTGTTTATGTCTGCATTATAAGATTTTGAAATTTTAGTTTTCAGGCATAAGTAAGAAAGTAAAATGCATTTTAACTATGATATTAATAATAACAATAACTATAATACAATATAAAATGTGCGCAGAAAAGAGGATTATTATGAAAGAATTTAATTACACAATCACAGACCCGGAAGGAATTCATATGAGACCAGCAGGAGAGCTTGTAAAGGTGGCAAAGCAGTTTGAAAGTAAGATTACTATCTCAAAGGATGGTAAGATGGGTGACTGCAAGAAAGTATTTACAATTATGTCACTTGCAGTAAAGAACGGACAGGAAGTAACTATAAGCGTTGAAGGTCCTGACGAGGAAGAGGCAAGTAAGAAGGTAAAGGAATTCCTTGAAACAACTATGTAATGAATGTTAAGTTAAAGTCAGAAAGCATTTTGCAGGGTAACGGTAAGTTATGGCAAAGGGCTTTCTGGCTTGTTATGGCAGGCAGAATTAAAGACTCAGTGCACACAGTACGGAAATGGAGATTGCTATGAGAGAATATAAGGGGAAAAGCGTATTCGCAGGAATCGCTATAGGCAGGATAAAGGTGTATAACAAGTCTGAACAGCAGGTCAAAAGAGTTCATATAGATGATACACAGCATGAAAAGGAAAGATATGCAGAGGCTGTAGAAAAGGCCGTACAACAGCTTCAGATGCTTTATGATAAGGCACTTAAGGAAGTTGGTGAGGCTAATGCAGCTATATTTGAAATGCATCAGATTATGCTTCAGGATGATGACTACAGGAGTCAGTTGAAAATATAATAGACAGCCAGAAGGTCAATGCAGAGTATGCAGTTGCGCAGACCGGTGATAACTATGCAACTATGTTTGCAGCCATGGATGATGAATATATGAGAGGAAGGTCAGCGGATGTAAAGGATATATCCGAGCGCCTTATCAATATACTGAGCGGACAGGCAGATGCTTCGGTTATGGCAGATGAGCCGGTTATCATCGTGGCAGATGACCTTGCGCCGTCTGAGACTGTACAGATGGATAAGGATAAAATATTATCCTTCGTCAGTGTAAAGGGTTCAGTCAATTCACATACAGCTATTCTTGCAAGAACTATGGGAATACCAGCACTTATAGGCACACCTATAGAGCTTGATGACAGTATAGACGGAAAGTTAGGAATTGTTGACGGAACACTTGGCTGTATATATGTGGAGCCTGACAGTGAAAAGCTTGAATATTACAAAAAGCAGCAGGCAGAGCAGTTAAAGAGAAAGGAACTTCCAGCTTTTAAAGGGCAGGGAAGATGTTACAGTTGATGGAAAGAAGATAAAACTGTATGCTAATATCGGAAATGTTAAGGATATTATGGCTGTAAAGGCAAATGATGCTGCCGGAATAGGACTTTTAGAAGTGAGTTTATATATCTTGAGAGATGAATTTCCAACAGAGGAAGACCAGTTTAATATATATAGGACTGTTGCAGAAAATATGGCAGGAAAGCCTGTTATAATAAGAACTCTTGATATCGGAGCAGACAAGCAGTGCGACTACTTTAATATGGATAAGGAAGATAATCCGGCGCTTGGAGTGAGGGCAATCAGAATATGCCTTACAAGAACGGAAATATTTAAGACACAGCTTCGTGCGCTGTACAGGGCAAGTGCATATGGCAATATCAATATAATGTATCCGATGATAGCCAATATGTGGGAAATCGACAGGATTAAGGAAATTGAAAATGATGTGAAGGAGGAGCTTGGAAGACAGGATATCAATATAGGTAATCCTCAGACAGGAATAATGATAGAAACGCCTGCCGCAGTTATGATAAGCGATGAACTTGCAAAGAAGGTTGACTTCTTTAGTATAGGAACAAATGACCTGACACAGTATACACTTGCAGTTGACAGACAGAATTCAAAGCTTGATGCATTTTGACCCACATCATCCGGCAGTGCTTAAGATGATAAAGATGGTTGTTGACAATGCACACAAAGCAGGAATATGGGCAGGAATATGCGGTGAGCTTGGTGCTGATACATCACTTACAAGAGAATTTTAAAGATGGGTGTTGATGAATTATCAGTGTCACCGGGAAGAGTACTTCCTATAAGACAGATTATACTTGATACAGATGTTTCTAAGCTTTAAAAGGCATTATTAATATAATTATGATATAATGAGCGCAAAAGAAAAGGAAGCGGCTGCGAAGCGACATTTACTTTCTTGCGCCATTAACGAACGAACAGTCATGCGAAGCAGACATTATATACAGATTCGGAATGGAGTGAAGGAAAAGATATGCTGACAGAAAAAGACATGAGATTATATTGCAGCTACTTAGGAAAAAGGCAGCATAACTGTGAATGAGATTAAGGATGAGCTTGGAATATCCGAGTCGACTATACGAAGGGACCTTAACACACTAGATGAAGAGGGCAAGCTTGTCAAAGTTTTGGTGGTGCTGTATCAGTTAATTATGAATTTTCAGGAGAAGAGCCGACTGTGTCGCAGAAAAAGATGTTAATCTGGATGCAAAGAAGGCGATAGCTAAGTATGCGGCAGGGCTTATAGAACCAGATGATTTCGTGTATATTGATGCAGGAACCACAACAGGATGTATGATAGATTATATAAGAGAAAAAATGCCACATATGTCACTAATGCGGTTGCACACGCAAGAAACCTTGCAATAGCAGGCTTTAAGGTTATACTTATAGGCGGTGAGCTGAAAGGCTCAACAGAGGCGGTTGTTGGCAGCAGTGCAGTTGAGGCACTCAGGAGTACAACTTTAATAAAGGCTTCTTTGGTGCTAATGGAATAAGCATAAAAGCGGAATAACAACTCCTGATATTAGTGAGGCAGCTGTCAAACGTACAGCAGTGGAGCACAGTAACTATAAGTATGTGTTAGCTGACTCAGCCAAGTTTGATAATGTAAGTTCAGTTACATTTGCAAGGATAGACGAAGTTAAGTTTATTACGGATAAGAATGTAGCGGATATATATAAGGATTATGACGTTAAGGTTGTTTTGTGATTGAGAAAATAAAAAAATAATATATTGTATAATGTATCTATATTACAAAGATATATCTAAGTGACTTATTTAATATAACATAAGTAGTAGTAGCTAAGCGTGCCAGCAGCTTCGTGGTTAATCACCTGAAACTGCTGGCATTCCTTTGTGCAATATGTATAAAATATTAAAACCGACTACTTATCTAACTCAGCTAATTGTGCAGAGATAGCTTTCTTGATAGCGTTGAAAGACTCTTTGCTTATGTCATGTTCGATACGGCAGGCATCTTCTTCAGCTACTTTCTTATCAACTCAAGCTTTATGAGCCATGATGAAAGAATCTGGTGTCTTTCGTATATCATTTCGGCGATTCCCTGCCAGAATCTGTAAGATATATATATCCTTCTTTAGTGACTCTTATGTGTTCTGATTCTCTAAGATTTTCATGGCGATACTTACACTTGATTTTTATAGCCCATCTCGTTGGCGATGTCTATAGAGCGCACAACAGGCAGCTTCTTACTAAGCATAAGTATTGTTTCAAGATAATCTTCTGCTGATTCGTGAATAACCATAGTTAATTCCCCTAGTATATATAAATAATAATAACTGTAACATATGCCGATATGCTATAATCTGCATATATATGCAAAATAAAGCATCGATATTCTAATTAAGTGTTTAGAGTATAACATATAATAAAAAATTAAGCAAATTATTAGTCCGTATAAGGCAAAATATGGTATACTGACATTATTATGATATTGTTAAGAGTTATATAAATCTGAGAGATAGATGGGGTCTGAATATTAACATTATTATAATGTCAGGAATATAAAGTCATTAGTGCCTGAATGGTAAGATTTTGGAACTGATATCAATATATATGGGTAAGAATAATAAATATAGAAATTGGATGGTAGCACCTATGAATGAGGTTAATGAATTATTCACAAAAGAAAATGTAGAACAGATAGTAGTTCCACAGATAGTTAAGGACGATTTATTAAGTATTATAGAGGAAAAGTTAAAAAGAGCAGGTTTTATTACAGAATAGCATACAGGGTAAAGGCTGTTGATTCGATGGTCAACAAGCTTATATTCAAGGATTACAGAAGACCAGGTACAGAAAATGCTGATAAAAATGCAGGATCTTATAGGTATACGAATTATATTGTATTTTGTTGATGACGTTGATACATGCAGAAAGCTTCTTGATACACTTTTGCATCGCCGGGAATGTGGGAAACTACAGAAAATAATGAGTATGAGTTCAAGGCTATGAAAGTCAATGGAATATTCCGGCTTCCGGCTTACCTTAGCAAGACTATAGTCAATCCTTATCTTACAGAATATGTTGATGACACATTTGAGGTGCAGGTAAGGACAAATTCTTTTGAGGGATGGCACGAGATAGAGCATGATATGCGATATAAAGGTTCGGCTTTCGGTATAGGAAATGAGGCACTTGCACGTAAGATGAACAGTATACTTGCCACTTTGAGCTGTGCGATGACTCTATAGTGGTGCTGTTAGAAGACCTTGGACACCAGCATTACAAGGATAAGAAGTGGAATGATATGCTAAGATGCCACTACAGGCTTAAGTTTGAAAATGAGCCACTTCATCCTTATATAGAGGAACTGTTTGACTCGGATACGGAACTTGCAAAGATATTTTACAAGTTTAAAAGACCAGCGGCTATTGAGCAGCTCTGGATGGATACGTCAGAGAAGGGCATAGAACTTACAGTCAATAATATAGTAAGGATAGTAAACCAGATAGGCCCTAATGATGAAAGACTGAATGAGGTATTTAAGAGAATAGACGAAGAACACGGGCAGGCTATGGAAGCTGTAAGCAGGAGAAGAAAGTTTGAACCGTTTAAGAAGCTTGGTATATACAAGGTGTTCCAGTCACATTCATTTATAGACCTTACCAATCTGTCTATAGAAGATGCTTATAAAAAGCTGTGAATTACATATATTCGTGGGTAAGTTCTAGATTTTCAGAAGTATTTGATGATATGCCAGATAGTGTTAAGAATTATGATAATGAAAGTCCTGGATATCGTGTATCGATAGCTTATGAGCCGGAAAAGCTTTACTTTAAAGAGATTACAACGCATCTTGATTCAAAGATAGCAAATAGGCTGTGGATATCAGTTGCAACTATAGAAAAACAAGGCGACAGGCTTATGTTTGATGTGAGCAATGAGTATTCAGAGCCTACAGAAAAGTACAGAGATAATGAAAATATATTATTCAGCCGTCCGAACTTTATGGAGAGATTGCAGATAATATAGGAATATGCGATATAGAAAGATTAAGACAGAATGTAAGAAGCATAGGCGATAAAGAAGAGTATGGAGTTCTTAAGAAGCTTATAACAGATGAACAAAGAGAATTTCCTGTTGTTGTGTTTGTTGCATCGGATGATTACTGGGTTGAAAAGTTTGATGTTGATTACTTTGCATATCTTGTCGGATATTATGCGCATATTAAGAGAATAACCACCGAAGAGCTGGCTGAACAGTTTGCAAAGGATTATGACCTTGATGAGGATGAATACAGGGATTCCATCACAGTATTCTATCCGGGTAAAGCACCAGTAACAAGCTATAAGTCACATATACTTAACACAACATTTGAAGTTATAAAGATAGAAAAAAGAAGTACTGGAACGAGAATGGCTGTCGTGCATTCAGACGTCAGCTTGTATCAGACATAAGAGAGAATAATGTAGTTAAGTAAAGTGAGGGTATACTTGTAACAGGAAGTATTCCTGAATATGGCAAATGTAGTTAAAGCAGTGATAAAGTGGGAGATAGATATGGAGAATTCTGTAGTTGAACCTAAGTTAGATTGTAATGAGCTTGACCGTTATTATATGTCTATGCCAGATGGATATATTGTAGTTAAGATACCATATGCAAAGTCAGGTATGGACGAGTGGGATATAGTGTACGTCAACCAGAAGCTGGCAGATTATATGCAGCTTGACAGGGATTATATGCTGCATAATACATATGGACATATATTTTCATATAAAGATGTAACGCTTAAGGAATTGTACGTTAATGTGGCATATCACGGAGTACCTATGGAGACAGAGATATACAGCAGTGTTGCAAAGAAGTATTTCGGTGTTACGGCATATCAGTTTGCAGGAGGATACTTTGCATGTCTTGTTAAGGATATAACGCAGATGAGACTTTATCAGGCGGCAGTATCAAGTACATTACAGGCGTACTATGAAGTGTATCATGTTAATCTTGCAGAGGATTATTGTCAGATGATATATCAAAGTACTGGAGTTCGGATGAAACACTCAGCTATTCAAAGGAGATAACGAGAAGAATTTTTCATAATATTATATGTGAAAATCCAAGTAAAGATATAGAAAAGCTCATAAATGCAGAGAATATTAAAATGAGTTAAAGGACAGGGACGTTGTCGAATACCGCTATAAAAGGCAGATTGAAAAGGATGCATACAAGTGGTGTCTTGTAAGCTTTATTGTAGAGGAAAGAGGAAGATATACCTGTCTGCGTTACTATGACAATAAGAAATATAGAAGACGTATTAAAGAAAGAGATGGAACAGCAGATGCTAATCGAAGAGGCACTTGCGCAGGCAGAAAGTGCAAGCAGGGCAAAGGGAGAGTTTCTTTCTAATATGTCACATGAGATAAGGACACCTATGAATGTTATTCTTGGTTATACATCAATAGCCAAGAATAATATGGATAATATAGTCAAAGTAGAAGACTGTATAAATAAGATAAAGACGGCAGGTAATCATCTTGTAAGACTGATTAATGAAATTCTTGATGTGTCGCGCATAGAGAGTGGAAAGGTCAGTATAGAGAAGGATGAGTCAGATATATGTGAGCTTATGGATAACTTTTATAATATACTTGTTATCCAGTCATCAGGCAAGAAACAGCAGCTTTCCATGGATAAGGATATAAAGCATATTTATGTGTATATGGACTGGATGCGTATCAACCAGGTACTTATTAATATAGTGGGTAATGCCATAAAGTATACTCCAGAAGGTGGACATATACATATAAATGTAAAAGAAGTAGAAAAGCCAGATAAAAGCTATAGTGATTACGTATTTACAGTAAAAGATGATGGCAGGGGCATAGCTAAAAGGATATACAGCATTTGTTTGATATGTATACAAGAGGTGCATACGACAGTGATGCAAGTGTTGAGGGAACTGGACTTGGCTTGTCGATAGCCAAAAGAATTGTCGAGCTTATGAACGGAACTATAGAGGTCGAGAGTGATATGGGACTTGGAACTGAGTTCACAATCACAATACCTATGAAGTATATAATAAAGAATACTAATACTAAGTTAAGAGAAATGTGTTAAATGGTAATATTCACAGTAAAGAAAATATACAGGATAGCGGTGTGTCATATCAGGAAGATGACAGTGAGGATACAACTGGCAGAATTCTTTCATCTATAAGGATTATGGTTGTGGATGATAATGAGTACAACAGGGATATAGCTACAGAGATACTGCGTGAAAGCGGAGCAGATGTGACGGAATATTCCAATGGCCTTGATGCAATAGAGTATATTAAAAGTGCAACGGAGGATGCAGTTGACATAGTTCTTATGGATGTAAGGATGCCGGGTATGGATGGCTTTGAAACTACAAAGATTATAAGAAGTCTTGATAATACCAAAAGGCGGGAATTCCGATAGTCGCCATGACAGCCAATGCATTTGATGAGGACAGGAAGAAGGCACTTGAAAATGGGATGAACGGGCATATATCAAAGCCATTTAATGTAGATACATTTGCAGAAACAGTGTTAGGATATATAGGCGAGAGGATGAACTCATCAAAACAGAATGAAACTCGGGAAAATGAGTTGACATCTGGCAGTAAGTAGGGTACGATTTAGTGTGTTAAAGTTATAAATTATTCACGTGGTAGTGAAGTGAAATGGAGAGTTAGAAAATGAAGACTTTTACCAATAATAAGATGCTAAAGCGTATGTTACTTGTGCTTCTGGTGTGCTCACTGATAGCTGGAACACTGACAGCGTGCGGCAGTAAGAAAAACAGGTGGTATAACAACATTTACAGTAGGTTTCGATGCGGAATTCCCACCTTATGGATATAAGGATGATAATGGGGAGTATGTAGGCTTCGATCTTTCACTTGCAGAGGAAGTCTGTAAACGTAATGGCTGGAACTTGTAAAACAGCCTATCGACTGGGATTCTAAGGATATGGAACTGGCATCCGGAACAATCGACTGTATATGGAATGGTTTTACCATGAATGGAAGAGAGTCAGATTATACGTGGACAACTCCTTATATAGATAATTCACAGGTAGTTATAGTTAAGTCGGGTTCAGCTATAAGCCAGTTATCAGACCTGGCAGGAAAAGTTGTAGTTGTACAGGCTGATTCGTCAGCACTTGCAGCATTTACAGGCGATGATGCAACAGAAGAGCACTTGCTAAGAGCTTCGCATCACTTCAGCAGGTAGGCGATTACAATGCAGCATTTATGAACCTTGAGTCAGGTTCAGTGGATGCTATCTGTATGGATATGGGTGTTGCAAAGTATGAGCTTGAAGCGAGGGCAGCCAGTTTAGGATGTTATCAGAGCAGGTATCAAAGGAACAGTACGGTATAGGCTTTAAGACAGGCAACACAGAACTCAGGGATACAGTTCAGGATACACTCTATGAAATGCTTGCTGACGGAACATTTGAAAGTATCGCAAAGGACTGGGGACTTGAGGAGAGCATATGCTTAAGTGCAGACAATAAGGTAAATGATGTGACAGAGGATAAGGCATCAGGAAGCTTCGTAAGTAACTTTGCAGATGTTGTAGGCAAGCTTGCAAGCGGTATGTTAGCAACACTTGGAATATTCTTCCTTACATTAGTATTCTCACTTCCTTTAGGTATGTTACTTATGTTTATAAGAGTATCAAGATAAAGGTTGTACAGTGGTTAGCAAAGATATACATATCTATTATGAGAGGAACTCCTCTTATGCTTCAGCTGCTTGTTGTATTCTTTGGACCATATTATATATTTGGAATATCTTTATCATATAGTTACAGATTTTATGCGGTTATCATAGGATTTTCACTTAACTATGCAGCTTACTTTGCAGAGATATTCAGGTCAGGTATAGAGGCGATACCGATAGGACAGCATGAAGCGGCCTCTGTGCTTGGATACACTAAGAGCCAGACATTTATAAGAATAATATTCCCTCAGATGATGAGAATAGTCCTTCCATCTGTAACTAACGAAGTGATTACACTTGTTAAGGATACATCACTTGCATTTGCACTTGCATACACAGAAATGTTCACACTTGCAAAGCAGATAGCGGCGGCTAACGCAAGTATTATGCCACTTTTCGTAGCGGGTGTATTCTATTACATATTTAATTTTGTTGTTGCATGGGTTATGGAAACTATAGAAAAGAAAATGCGTTATTATAAGTAAGATAGTTATAAGCAGTGCAGAAATGGAGATTATTATGAATTTACTTGAAATGAAACATGTTAAGAAAACATTTGATAATCTTGAAGTGTTAAAGGATATATCTATAGAAGTTAAAGAGGAGAGTTGTAGCTATCATAGGCCCATCGGGTTCTGGTAAGTCTACTTTCTTAAGATGTGCTACACTTCTTGAAACAATGGATGAGGGAACACTTGCTTACTGTGGTGAGAGTGCTACACTCAATACATCCGGTGCAACAGAGTATGTTGATAAGAATACGCTTCACCACTTAAAAACGACTTTGGTCTGGTGTTTCAGAATTTCAATCTTTTCCACATTTTCGGTGCTTAAGAATGTCATAGATGCGCCTGTAAATGTGCAGAAGAATAAAGACGAAGTTATTGCAGAAGCAAGGGAGCTTTTAAGCAAAGTAGGACTTGAGAATAAAGAGGATAATTATCCTGGTCAGTTATCAGGCGGACAGCAGCAAGGGCGCTTGCCATGCATCCTAAGATGTTGTTTTGATGAACCTACATCAGCACTTGACCCAGAGATAACAAGGTATTCTTAAGCTTTTAAGAGCGCTTGCCGATGAAAAGATGACAATGGTTATAGTTACATGAGATTGCATTTGCAAAAATGTAGCTGACAGAGTTATATTTATGGATGGCGGAGTTATAGTTGAAGAGGAAAGCCGGAGGATGTCATAGACAATCAAAGAGTGAGAGAACGAAGGCATTCCTTCAGAAGATGGCATAAAGGGCGGAAATTATGACACTTAATCAGTTAAAATATGCGATTGTCGTATCAGGTCAGAGTCTTTTAATATTGCGGCGAAGAAGCTGTATATATCGCAGCCAAGTCTGTCAACCTCTATTCATGCACTTGAGGTTGGAATACAGATATTCAGACGTTCCCAGAATGGTATAGCAGTAACACCTGACGGTAAGGAGTTCTTAGGCTATGCCAGACAGGTTATGGAACAGTTTGAGCTTCTGGATGCAAGATACATTTCCAAGTCAGATGTCAAGAAAAAGTTCAGTGTGTCTATGCAGCACTATACATTTGCAGTAAATGCGTTCGTAGAGCTGGTCAGGCAGTATGGTATGGACGAATATGAGTTTGCGGTACACGAAACTAAGACTCACGAGGTTATAGAGGATGTAAGGAACGGAAAGAGTGAAATAGGCATATTGTATCTGAATGACTTTAACAGGAAAGTGCTTGAAAAGATATTTGCAGAGAGTGCGATTGAATTCCATCCACTGTTAGAGTGCAACGTATATGTGTATATGAGCAATACGCATCCGCTTGCAAAGAAGGAGTATAAGCCTTGAAGAGTTAAAGGATTATCCTTGTCTTTCGTTTGAGAATATAATTCTTTTATTATGCAGAAGAGGTGCTCAGTACATATGAGTACAAGCAGCTCATAAAGGCACAGACAATGCTTAATCTTATGGTCGGTCTTAACGGCTATACACTGTGTTCAGGCATCATATGTGAGGAGCTTAATGGTGATAAGTACTGCGCAGCTTGACTCTGACGAACAGATGGAAATCGGTTATATATCAAGAAAGGTGCCACGATAAGCACAATAGGACAGAAATACTTGGAGAAATCTCTAAATCGAAGGCATTGTAAGATGATGTTGGGGTCAAAGGTCATTCACCCATATATGAGCAAGCTCATATGGGTTTAGACCTGACCCTGATATCATAAAATAAAAAAATAAATTGTAGTCTTGTTGACAAGAGAAGAGATATTTTTATAATAAAAATATTGTGAACGGATTAATTAGAAAGAGAGTTATATTATAATATGAAAAAGTTGAAGATGAGGCGATATGTACAGGCTTTACAGACATTCATAACCATTCTTTTGGGGTGGATGACGGTTCGCCGGATATAGATAGTCTTGAGATGTTAAGAATGGCATATGAGGATGGTACAAGAGATGTTATACTCACACCACATTTTCATCCTAAGAGAGGTATGGCACTAGCCAGATTGTAGAACACTATGAGATATTAGCAGATGCGGCTGAAAGGGAGTTTCCTGATATGGGCGTATATCTTGGAAGGGAGATATACTACAGGTCAGAGATACTTGATAACTTAGATAAGCTTGATGAAAAGACGATGTGCGGCTCTGACACAGTTCTTATAGAATTCTCGCCTAATGTTCAGGCGGAGAAGGTAAGAGGCGCAGTGCTTGATGTTGTTATGTCAGGCTATCATCCTATAGTTGCACACGTAGAAAGATATGTATGCACAGTCAAGGACTGGGATTATATATATGAGTTAAAGCAGCTTGGAGCTGATATACAGATTAATGCAGCTTCTGTCACAGGCGATAATGGCTGGGGCGTGCAGAGATGTGTCAAGGCACTTTTAAAAGACCATGTTGTGGATTATGTAGCTTCGGATGCACATGACACTACAACAAGAACACCACAGTTGCAGAAGTGCTATAAGTATATAGTAAAGAAATATGGTGTTGAATATGCCGACAGAATTATGAAGGCAGATGTTGTTGAAATTTAGCTGATTAGATTAGAGCAATCCCGTATTATATGCGTTATGCATATGGTACGGGATTTTTGTTCTTTGTCAAGTGTGGCGATAAAGTTTTTGTGCTGTTTGGTCTTTTATAAAAAATTAAAATTAGTGGTTGACAGATTAGACATCAGGGAATATAATTCAATCATAAACACATTAAACATATAGGTTTATGGGAATAACAAAAGGAACAGATTATAGGATTAATAATATGAGTAATTATGTAGAAAGCGCAGCAGAATTAGTAGGAAAGACACCATTACTTAAGCTTAATGGTTATTCTAAGAAGGCAGGAGTTACAGATGCAAATATATTTGCAAAGCTTGAATATCTTAATCCAGCCGGTTCAGTTAAAGATAGAATTGCATTAGCAATGATTAACGATGCAGAAGAAAAGGGACTTTTAAAGCCGGGAGCTACAATCATCGAACCAACAAGTGGTAACACAGGAATCGGTCTTGCAGCAGTTGCAACAGCAAAAGGATACAGAGCGATTCTTACACTTCCAGATACTATGTCAGTAGAAAGAAGAAATCTCTTAAAAGGCTTATGGTGCAGAGCTTGTACTTACAGAAGGCGCTAAGGGTATGAAGGGTGCTATTGCAAAGGCAGAGGAGCTTAACAAGGAAATCGAAGGTTCAATCATCTTAGGTCAGTTTGATAATCCAGCTAACCCAGCAGCACACAAGGCTACAACAGGTCCAGAAATCTGGGAACAGCTTGACGGCAAGGTTGATATATTTGTAGCAGGTGTTGGTACAGGAGGAACTATCACAGGTATCGGTGAGTATCTTAAGTCACAGAACCCAGATGTTAAAATAGTAGCAGTAGAGCCAGTTACAAGCCCTGTTCTTTCAAAGGGAACAGCAGGTGCCCACAAAATTCAGGGTATCGGTGCCGGCTTCGTACCTAAGGTTCTTAACACAAAGGTATATGATGAAGTACTTCCTATTGAGAATGATGATGCATTTACAGAAGGAAGAGCATTTGCAGTAAGCGAAGGTATCCTTGTAGGTATCTCTTCTGGTGCGGCATTAAAGGCAGCAGCTATCCTTGCTAAGAGACCAGAGAACAAGGGCAAGAATATCGTTGCACTTCTTCCAGATTCAGGAGACAGATACTTATCTACAGCATTATTTGCTAATAACTAAGATATGGTTGAGAGATATTAAGATAGTGGATTGAATGTAAATAGAATAATTGAATATAGTGAGTTTGATATCTGGTAATTATTATGTGATTATTGGTATCGGGCTTGGTGATAAGCACCTGTGTGTGGATTGTATGTAAGAGTATGGTCTGTATGCGGGTGCTTTTGTTGTTCTGGTTCTTTTGGTTTTGGGTTCTTTGTCAAGGACGGGAAGTGGTATTATGTAAAATTTTTCAGGATTATATGTTTGTTTTGGGACTTTTAAGAGGGTAGGAAGATACAGTTTTCGAGAATAGGGAATTCTGTATTGGAAAATGACGGATTAAGACCTGTGACACTTGATATGAGTGAAGTGGAAATAATATCTTCTAGCGATAGCAGCACAACAATAAGTGACACTAATACTACAACAGAAGCCACAACTCCTAAGACAGGAGATAATAGTGACTTATATGTATGGTACATAATATTAGTTGCCGCAATATCTGTAAAATCACATATTCCGGATATTTTCCTGATATATAAAAATCAAAAATTTTGTTGCTATGATTTTGCGATGTACTATAATACAGACTTAGTGAGTGCAGGGTAGATAAAGAGTAAATTAAATATAATCAGGTTAAGTTAATATATGGGGAATAGATAGAGGATTTATTAGAATATAGATTGATTTAAGGATTGGATGATTATGGAACATAGAGCAAAAAACATATTGGGTATAAACTGCTTATATTACCATTAGCAGTGTTTGTTTGCAGTATAATCATATTATATGCTGTTGTCAGGAAAATGAATATAATGGATTATGAGCAGATAAGAACCAAGGCAAGTCTTAATGCTGTGACATATGCCAATCATATGATAAATGACCTTAATTCAGGAATTGGAATAACTAATTCAATAAAACAAATTCTTATTAGTGAGGATGGTGAGGTTGACAAGTTTAATGACGTTGCAAGCGATATGATGGCTGATTATGTCCAGAGTATTCAGCTGGCTCCAGCCGGTGTTGTTACTGACATATACCCGGAAGAAGGAAATAAAGCAGGTAAGATAGATTTAGTTAATGATGAAAACGTGGAGCTATTGTCAGATATGGAATAGATAATGATATAGTTGTTATGCAGGGACCTTTTGCGCTTAATCAGGGAGACCTTGGAATAGCTATCCGCAATCCGGTTTATCTTTATGATGAAGATGGAGAACCATATTTCTGGGGTTTGACGATAGTTATAATCAAAGTACCGGAGATTTTAATGATTCTGTAAGTGCACTTGAAGATTTTGGATATAATTACATTTTATCTAAGACAGAATCTCCTTTGTCATCGGATTATAAAGTGATAGAGGGTTCAAAACAAGAGCTATATGAGCCGGTATCATATAATTTTGAACTTGGTGGTTGTACATGGCAGCTTGATGTAACTCCAGTAAATGGCTGGAAAAACGATAACAAAATTATTTTTTATAATAGGCTGTTTTATTATAATTGTGCTGCTTGAAGTTCTTATTTTTGCATTTCTTAATATGCAGAAGCAAAGAGAAAAGTTTAAGGTGTTATCTTTAACAGACGGACTTACAGGAGTACTTAATAGAATTGGGTTTAATGAACAGCTTGAAAAATATTTAAATAATAATGAATCAAAGAAGTGCATAGGTATATTACTGGATGTGGATAATTTTAAGTTCATTAACGATGTGCATGGTCACGCTACAGGAGACCAGGTGCTTGTACAGCTTGCTAAGTCTATGAAAAAAATTTCCTAAAAATGCTGTTGTCGGACGAAATGGTGGCGATGAGTTCTGTGTGCTTTTAAGAGATTGTGGTGAGGATGAAGTAAAGCTGCTGATAGATAATTTCACAATGAAAAAAGAACATTCCAGTGTGGATAAAAGAATATAAATATAGTATATCTTTAGGTTATGTGGAATATCCAACATATGCACAAAAGGGTTCAGAACTGTTAAGGTATGCGGATATGGCATTATATGAGGTCAAGCTGCGTGGAAAACACGGTTGTCTTCCTTATAGGGCAAGTTATCGAGGGGCAGATTCCAACCGTTCACAGTTAGGATTTAAACTGAATGATATATCAAATAATCTTCCGGGAGCTTTTTATATATAAGGCAGACAGGAACGATGAGCAGATATTATATGCTAATAATGAAATGATAAAACTTACAGGGTGTGATGATTTAGATGATTTCTATGAGTTTTCAGGAAAACATTTTAATGGTCTTGTTCATCCTGACGATTATGAGAAAGTAGAAAAGAAGATATGGGAACAGATATCATTTGAAAACAATCAGATAAATGATTATGTAAGCTACAGGCTGGCAGTTAAAAATAGTGGATACAGGAACGTTCTTGACTATGGCAGACTGGCACACAGCGAGAATTATGGAATGTTATTTTATGTGTTAGTTGTTGACTATGATTTTATTAATGCCTCAGATAACTTTGATTGAATTACAGCTAAACAGCATTTTCTGTAAAATTACATATTCTGAATATTTTTCCTCTTGTTTTATGTTGTATGGAATTTATTATAGACTTATACAAATGAGTTATGTATAAGTTGATTATATATATGATACAAACGCTGTACATTAGATATGTTTATAATTACAGCGTTTACAACAAATATTCTATAAACATAAAATACAGGAGGTTATTATGCTTTTAAAACCCTGTTATTCCGGGATACAATCCCGACCCAAGCATCTGCCGCGTTGGTGACGACTTTATCTTGTAAACTCAACTTTCGAGTTCTTTCCGGGAGTTCCAATATATCACAGCCGCAATCTTGTAAACTGGGAACTTACGGATACTGCCTTAACAGACGTTCGCAGCTGGAGCTTGAGGGCTGTCGTAATTCGGGCGGTATATATGCTCCAACGATACGTTTCCATAACGGTATGTTTTATATGATAACAACTAATGTTACCGATAAAGGAAACTTTGTGGTACACAGCGACAGCGTTGACGGCGACTGGTCAGAGCCTGTATGGATAGACCAGGGCGGAATAGACCCTTCATTATTCTGGGATGATGACGATAAATGTTACTATTGTTCAACTGGTATACTTGAAGGTGTAAGAGGTATTGTTGCATTTAAAATTAATCCAATGACAGGCGAAATTCTGTCAGACAAGAAGCTTATAAGTGAAGGCTGTGGCGGACAGTGTGCCGAAGGACCTCACATTTATAAAAAGACGGAATGTATTATCTTATGATAGCTGAGGGCGGAACGGAGTATGCCCACCGTGAGACTATACAGAGAGCAGAAAATGTATGGGGACCATATACGCCTTGTCCACATAATCCGATAATATCACACAAGGAGTATAAGAAGTCGGAAATTCAGGCTACGGGACATGCTGACCTTGTTGAAGATGCAAACGGAAACTGGTGGCTTGTATTCCTCGGAATAAGACGCTTCAGCCATGCACTTCTTCACAATCTCGGTCGTGAAACCTTTCTTGCACCGGTAAAGTGGGAAGACGGATGGCCTGTTGTCGGATACAACGGAAATGGGACTATTGAACTTGTAATGGATGCACCTCTTCCGGGGCTTGATTATGAAGAAAGTAAGGCAAATATTCATACAGACGATAAGACAGGCAAGCCGATGCTGTATGCAGACCACAGTATAAGTATTGATTTTGCGGATGAGAAGCTTGATAAAAGACTACAGTTCACAAGAAATCCTGATATGTCTCATTATATTTATGACAGTGCAGACAGAAAGCTGACACTTAAAGGCACAGACATATCACTTAATGAACCGGGCAAGTCGCCTACGATACTTTCTTTAAGCAGCCGGAATTTACAACAACACTCAAGGCAGTGGTTGATATAGGTGCAACAACCGCAAAGAGAGCAGGAATAGCAGCTTACTACAATAATGATTATCACTATGAAATATATATCGGAAATGATGATAATGGTAAGTATATCGGTTTTATAAGCATATCCACGATATGGGGGCAGAGCTTATTCATATTCCTGTAAGCAAGGATGAGGAGAATATGAAGCTGCTTGTTAAGATAGATACTGACAGGGAAAAGTATACATTTTCATATGCGATAGCTGACACTGATAATCTGAATGCAAGGGTGGCTTTCAGACAGGCAGGTTCTGGGCTTAATGCGGGACTTAGCACAGAGGGCACAAGGACGATGACATTTACAGGAACACTGTTTTCGCTGTTTGCAGAGGATGGTGACGGAGTGTTTGATACGGGAGTGCAGCTTAGCATTAATCCAGATGAGGATTATAAGTTGTAGATGGAGTGGAAAGTCTTAGTGTGGAAAATAGATTTTTCACGCGAGATTTGTGTCTGCGTGCACTTGACACAAATTCGTTATGTGCAAAAACGTGCGCAAAAAGAGGATTAAAATGCATCAAATAAATAGTTTTATAAAAATTTTAAAAGCAGGGGCAATATATGGGAAGAGAAAATATATCATATTCAAAAGAATATAAAGAACTTATTCCCTATAGGGAATATGGGCTTTGATGTGGCGTGGCACGATGGTATGTTTGCAGGAAACGGACATATAGGTGTGATTGAGTCAGGAGCACCGCTGAACGATAATCTTATATATCAGAATGTAGAGCTGGTTATGCCGTCAAATGAGCCAAGATATGTACCAGAGGAAGTGACAGCGCAGCTTGACGAGGCAAGACAGGCGGTGCTTCATATGGATGATACGTGGAATATACATGACAGAAAGAGAACCAATATGTACTGTCATCATCCGGGACACCAGCTAAGAATTGAGATGTTAAAGGTTGCGCATAACAGCGAAAGAAAGACGTTGTTTGAGGATATTGACGTAACGGATTATAAGAGATATACAGATCTTGAACACAGCGTTATAGTTACTAGTTTTAAGGCAGATGGCGCTGATATAGAAAGAAAGACATTTGTGCCTAAGCAGGATGTCATAGTAACAGTAATAACGGGCATAAAAGACTTTGGAATTAAGCTTTTATAGAGGATTTTGAGTCGATACATAAGTTTGGTACGGGCAAGAATAACACGCTTACTTCTGAAAGAAAGATGAAGTATTCACGTTTTATAAAAGATAATATGATTGGAACAGTCGTGCATTATCCATCATTTAAGGGGAGCTGGCTGACGGAGGCTTTGCAGGAGTTACAAAGGTGTTTGCCGGTGACGGACGTATACAGACATTGACAGGATGAAGAGCGATATGGCATATACGTGCATAGATGACGGCGCACCGGTGCTTAAGGTAACTGACACCAACGAGCTTGTGCTTGTGACTTATCTTGACTGGGCATATATGTGCGAGGATTTAAGACGGACAGATAATGTCATTGATGAATATGATATTGTCAGAAAATGTGTCAGTAAAATAGAGAGTGTTACAGGCGCAGACAGCACTTATTTTTCTTATAAAGACCTTTTAAATGAGCATATGAAAAAGCGGCTGACAGATATAACCGTGTTTCTTTAAGCTTAAGGGATAAAGCTGATGACACATCACTGACAGGTGATGTAAGTAACGAGGAACTGTTAGAAAGACAGAAGGACGAAAAGGATATAATACCTGAGCTGCTTGAAAGAATATATAATAATGCGAGATATGCAATGCTTTCAAGTGCCGGATATACAGCGCCAAGGCTTAATGCAGCCGGTGTCGGGAGTGGAACCTTTCTTGGCGCAATGCCTACACTATGGATGCCAATGTCAATATTCAGGTGTCAGGTATGAACAGTGGCAATATGTATGAGGCGGCTGTTGGCTATATATGGTTTGTGCTAAAGCAGCTTCCTGACTGGGAGAATAATGCTGCGATGGTGTATGGAATGAAGGATGCGCTGCTGACTCCGGTCAATACTGACGGACACAGGGCTATGATGGTTGAGTATGACATTAATTATCCGTTCCAGTACTGGAATACAGGCGCAAGCTGGATGACACTTCCGATAGCAGAATTTCTTGACTGTTATGGCAATTCAATAATAACAACTAAGGATGAAGATATTATTAAAATGTATAAAAAGATACATTTGATATAAAGAAAGATATATATGTTCCTCTTGTGAGAAAGACTTATAACTTCTGGAAACAGCTATGTACACCGGTATTACACAGACTGCAATGGTAATGCGTGCTGCACAAAGGACAAAAGGCTCTTAAGGAAGGTGAGAAGTATCTTATAATACCTTCGTTCTCACCAGAAAATAAGCCACTTGATTATCACAGTGCAATAACTGCCAATGCTGCTATGGATATATCGGCGGCAAGGGATATAGTCGGTATGTATATTGATATGGAAAATGAGCTTAAAGAGGAGGGTTATAAAACAAAAGTAGCAGAAGCACTTGAACTTAAAGACAGATTGCCTGACTTTAAGTTTGACGAGAGGTGCTATATGCGAGTGGTCTATGAAGGTATAAGGAGAATAATGCACACAGGCATATAAGCCACTTATACTGTGCATGGCCGGCTTATCAGACACAGCATAATGAGGCTCTGGCAGATGCGTGCAGACAGGCTATAGTAAACCGTAACCGTGAGAATACAGGAAAGGATGACACTGCTTCACACGGCTGGATACATAAGGCGCTTGTTGAGACAAGACTTAAGAATTCAGAAGCGGTATATGACATTCTTAATCTTCTGGTACACAGTGATATATTCTATTCTTCGCTGTTTACTGACCATAATACTAACAGGGCGAAGGGTGTTGCCTGCACTGACACATTATATGGAATAACAGGCATAATAAACGAAGCACTTGTGTACTCTGACAGGAGTACTATAGAACTGTTGCCAGCACTAAGCTGTAAGTTCCCACAGGGGAAAATATGCGGTATTATGACAAGGGCTGGAGTGTGTATAGATGAGCTTGAGTGGAACAGAGAAGGAAAGCTTATAAATATTAAGATGACGGCACTCTGCGATACACATTTCCAGCTTGTTCTGGGAAATGCGGCTGCAGATATGCTTGAAATAAGTGATGAGGACAGGAGAAGGTTTAATAGAGATATTGAGCTTAAGAAGGGAGCAGTGCATTAGCTATCCCTAAGATAATTATGAAGGTATAATAATAAACATAAGGGTCTGTATGCAAAGCAGATAAAGAGCATTTCTGGTTATAAACTTTACTTGTGGAAGGTTTAGAAACGAAAAGATGGGATGCACCAGCTTATAATAAGCCGTAGCACCCCATCTTTTTATATAGAACACGTTATATCTTTGTTTTAACGAATTTAATCATATGGTTCTGTGGGTAATTCAATTCTCCTATGCAGAGGACACGGAAGTACAGTACCTGTTACACTTCGTTATGCACCGTATCAATAAGTGAATGCATTCTATCAGATATACTGTTAAGAATTTGCATATTAAGCCTCCTCATTGGCATTAGTTTCCTCAGCGTGTGCTGAAAGCTGTTGTGAAACAGCGGAAATAGTCTGGATGGAGTCATTGATTACCTGATTAGCATCCTTAAGCTCGTGTACACTTGATGAAAGCTTTGTTACGTTATCACGCACAATATATGTATTACTCTGGATATTATCAAAACTTCTTGCTGTGTTTTCTGTTGATGTCTTTTCTTCATTAATACCATCAATCATCTTATATATAACACTTACGACCTCTTCAATAGCCTGTGCCATATTCTGTATAAGCTTTGTTATGTTCTCAGTAGCACCTGCTGTCTGTGTAGCCATCTTAGATATCTCAGAAGCAACAACAGAAGAATCCCTTGCCTGCTTCACCAGCTCTTGCAGCTTCGATACTTGCATTAAGGGCAAGCAGTTCAGTCTGCGATGCAATTTCTTCAATCATAGATATAATAGAGTGCATTTCTGTGATATGGCTGTTAAGGTTAGAGAGCTTATCAGCTACGTCCTTACCATTCCTTACAGATATGTCAACAGTTTCAACAAGCTGTTCAATATCAGCACTTCCTGTGAAAGAATTTCAAGGGTCTTTGACATACTTTCAGAGATTTCACTTGAAGCATCATCAACAAGAGTAACCTTCTGATGAATGACTTCTGTCTGTTCTAACTGGTTCTGCACGGCATCGGCTGTATCAGAAGCACCATTTGCAACTTCGCCCATTGTAGCCTGTGTTGCTTTTGATGCTGTACTTAACTTTTCAAGGTCAGTGTATATCTCAGATATGCCGTTCTGTAAAGTTGCAGACATTTCAGAGATTTCATGAAGAAGCTCTTCGCTCTTCTCCTTGGCCTCAGATATGTTATCAACCTTCTGCTGTGCATTGGCTTTGGTTGTTAATGCAAGCACGCAGGCGTATACACCTGTTATAACTACGGTTGTAATCTGTATGGCAGCAACATTAGTACCAAGGTATCCATAGCCGCCTGTCTTAGCGCCTAATATAACGGCGATGATACTTTCAAGGATAACACCGAAGTTGACAAGAAACATAAGCCGGAATTCGTTATATAATGAAACTACGAATATCATAGGCAGTGCAAATGTAAACATGGCAATACTTGATGATGTAAATAATGCAAATGTATAAAAACGGCATAACCGATTGGAACAAGATGCTTGATAGCGTAATTCTCATGGTTCCTGCTCCATGTTATGAATTCAGCAATCACGGGCGCAATTCCGATAATGGAAATAATAACAGCACTGGTAATTCCGGTACCACTCCTGAAAGCCTGTGCCAGTATCATAATATCCATTATAACAACCTCAATAAGGTGTGCATACATTGCAACCCGGTTGTTACGTTCCATTTCAGAGCTGCTTTTAGTTTTGATAGTCATATTATTATCCTATATGTATAAAAATGGTTTTATGAAAGCAGTTGTAATAGCTGCTCTGTACAATTACATAGTTATATAAAATACTGTTACGTGGTTACATACTTAATTGGTATTGCAAGGATTACCCTTAATCCCTGCATATAAATATGTAATAATCCTAAAGCATAAAGATTATACTATATAGGAAAAAACTTTCAATTCTTCATCTAGTACCAAAGTTCTATTTTGTAAAATATCTTCTATAATATGGAAGATATTTTACAAAATTGAAATCAATATTTATATGTTATCTGGATTAGTATGCTGGTAGTAGTAGAAGAATTTCTAAATAAGATTTTGACCATAAAATTATAATGTGATAAAATAATATTTACATCATTAAGGAAAAAGATAATTATAAAATGGAGATTTAGGTTATGAATATATACTTAGCAGGTGATTCTATAGTTCAGGACTATACCGATGAGGAGTTTATAGCAGGCTGGGGACAGTATCTGCCATATTATATAGCTTCTGGTAACAATGTTATTAATTATGCAAAGGGTGGAAGAAGCTCAAGGCTGTTTATTAATGAAGGGCGTTTTGATGAGCTTGACAGGCATATAGGTAAAGGAGATTATCTTCTTATAGAGTTCTGCCATAATGATGATGCATCCAAAGGCTATAAGACGATGTTTAACAGGCTTGTGGAGCTTGGAGAGCCGGACGAAGATGGAAGATATCCGGTTATTCCGGGCGAGAGTGAGTAAGGATTATATACCAGAAGAATATATACATGCACTTATGGAGGATGACTCTATTAAGGATAAAGAAGCTGTTATAAGAAGTGTTGAGGCAGTTAATAATTCTTATCCGGGTGATACTTATTATCCTTATTCAAAGGATGCTACAATGGGAAGTTATAAGTGGTTTATCAAGCAGTATATTGATATGGCAAGAGAGCATAGTGCAATACCTGTGCTTGTGACAGCACCGGCACGTACACAGTTTACGCCTGACGGAAAGATAGAGGATGGCTGTGGGCTTCACGGTGGTGATAATTTTCGTATATAAGGGCGATGAAGCAGATAGGTGAAGAGACACATACGGTTGTATTAGATTTATTTTCTTATTCTGTGGGCTTGTTTGAAGCCATAGGACGTGATAATATTCATAAGTATACTTCTATTAAAGTGGGTGTCAATAAGGGTGTGTGGCCGGATGATTTTATTAAAGAATTGAATAAACCGGACACAGTATCAGAGAATACTCATTTTAATAAGTATGGTGCATGGCTGCTTACGAAGGGGCTTGTGAAGCTTATTAATGAATGTGAGGATAAGCAGATACAGGGATTGAAAAATGTTATAAAAGACAGCGCATTTGCGGTTAAATCACCAGTAATGTGCGTAAGCAATGAGCCGTGCCAGACCAAAGAATAACAAAGTGCTGTGCTAGCATAAAGCATTTTGTTATTCTTTGGTCAGATAGCGAAAGCCCGACAGTCTGGAAAAATAAAATAATAGTGAAATATGCTAAAAGTCAGGAGAAAAGAATATAATGAGAAGACGAATGTCAAGAAAAGAGCGAGCAAGAAGACGAAGAATAATAACAATAACGGTAACTGCTGTTGTAGCAGTTATAATAATAGTGGCAGCGGCACTTATAAAGAGCTGCGCAGGTAAGAAGAATACTGATGCGTCAGATAATAATGCAATAAGTGAAACAATACAGAATGTTAATAATAATTCTAACAACAGTGTATCATCTACACAGGCAGAAAGTACAGAAAATAAGAGTACAGAGGCTGCAACAGACAATGCTTCTGATGGTAAGGAGAAGACATCAAAGGGCTTTACTATTGAAACAAGAAACGGTGCAACTTATATAGACGGATATCTTATAGCTAATAAAACATATGCACTTCCAAGCACATTTATACCTGAAAACCCTGAAGTGCCTGTAACAGAGGCAAGAAGTAATACAAGCCTTGATAAAGACCTTATGACAGCATTCAGAAAAATGCAGGCAGATGCAACAGCGAAGGGACTTAACATATATATTGCCAGCGGATACCGTTCATATGATTATCAGGTTTCACTGTACAACAGATATGTTGCCAATGACGGAAAAACGGCAGCAGATACATATTCTTCAAGACCAGGTAACTCTGAACACCAGACAGGATTGTGCTTTGACCTTAACTCTATAGAGGATAGTTTCCAGTATACTAATGAGGGTAAGTGGATTAACGATAACTGCTATAAGTATGGTTTTGTATAAGATTTCCTAAAGGAAAGGATGCCTATACAGGCTATCAGTATGAGTCATGGCATTTAAGATATGTCGGAGAAGAGCTTGCAGAAAAGTTATACAATAATGGTGACTGGATATCTCTTGAAGAATACTTTGGAATAACATCAGAATATCCTAATTAATGATTACAGGATAGACCTGTTAAGAAGGGCAAAATAAGATAGGGCAGATAAAACTCCCGGACAGATAATGTAATTAACATTAATATGTCTGGGAGTTATTGTTTTATAGTCACCACTCAGTGGGTAGCATGCTACTGGATAGTAACCTCCTCTATAGTTGTAATAGAGCCCATAGTAGGAACTCTGTACAATGATGACTGGTCAGTATAGTAAGAGAAGAAAGTATAATGCTCAGTACAGTGTATGCCTGATATTTCACCGACAGCAACATACTCTACCTGTGTGCCATCAATATTCATACGGTAAAGACCAGCTTTGTCGCCGCCTTCAACCTGGAAGAACACCTTGTTTCCGTATACATTATAATTGATAATCTTACCAGATTCAGGAGCATATAACAGCTCAAGAGTCTGGTTGGATGTGTTATATCTTACAAGAGAATAATTCTTTGATAAGTCAATATAATAAGCATAGCCGCCTACCATAGAGGCAAGATATGAGTTACAGCTATAGAAGTCTGATATACTGTTGGTCTTTGCATCCATAGATAAAATGTGGTGCTTGTTTTCAGGGTCAGAGAAATATAACTTTCCGCCTGATACGCTGGCAGGAAGGTAAGCAGTATCGCTAATCTTAGCTTCCTTCTTTCCATCAATATCTACTCTGTAGAAGGTAAGTGCTGTTTCGTCATCATAGTGCTGGTAGAATATCGTATTGCCAGAAAGAGCAACAGAACCAGAAAGGTCATTATATAGAATTTTCTCATTACCTCCATCAAGGTCACATCTGTACAGTCCAAAAGCTGCCCCTGAATACCATACCTACAGTACTTTTATTAAAGTTATTCTTAGCGTAGTATATGTATTTTCCACATACATTAATATATGCAACGCTGTCTTCATTGAGCTTTTAATGTCAGTGCAGTCAGAATTCATAACATACAGCCTGTTGTAATCGTTAGGGTTGGCAAAATATATTTTTCCGTCATATTCACAGAAAAGCCCGCCGTTAAGAAGATTGCCGGAAGTATTACCTACAGCATTATCATTATTCATGGTAGTCCTGCTATGCTGGTAATTAAAAGACACCGATGCCAATCCCGGATATTGCCAGTATTATTAATATTATTGCTATTACTTTTTCATAAGCGTCCGATATCTGCTTAGGTATATAAATATATTTCATCAAAAGCATATTTATGTACGAGATGCAATTAACTAATTACATATTACAAAAATATGATACAATATCAATGGTTTTATCAATTTAAAACGATAGAAATAATAAATATACAGTAAATTATTAGTGAGGTAACAGGATGTTAGATTTAGGTGAGATAAGAAAAGAAATAGACGGATAGATAAGCAGCTTGTTGAGCTTTTGAGCAAAGAATGAAGCTTACAAAGGAGGTTGCCGAGTACAAGATACAGACAGGCAAGAAAGTGCTTGATACAGATAGAGAGGGCAAAGCTTGAAGCTGTCACAAGTCTTGTAAAGAATAAAGAGAATATTCATGCAATAGATGACCTTTTCTCACAGATAATGGCTAACTCACGTAAGGACAGTACCAGCTTCTTGAAGCTATGGGACAGACTTTAAGGCAGCCTTATGAGGCTATAGATGAGATAAAAAAGGATGGAGTAAAGATTGTATATCAGGGAATTCCGGGTGCTTATACACAGGAGCAGCCTGCAACTTTTGGTGAGGATAGTGATAACTACGGCGTTCCTACATGGCGTGATGTTATGGAGGATGTAAAGTCAGGTAAGGCTGACTACGGAGTACTTCCTATAGAGAATTCAACAACAGGAAGTGTTGTGGGGTATATGACCTTTACAGGAGTACAATAACTACATAATTGCTGAAACTTATGTTAATATCGACCATGTTCTTGTAGGACTTCCGGGTGCGGATATCAATAATGTCACAACTGTATATTCACATCCACAGGGTATTATGCAGTGCGACAGATTTCTTAATACACATAAGGAATGGCAGAGAATACATCAGGCTAATACAGCTATGGCTGCAAAGATGCTTCTTAGTGAAAATGATAAGACACACGTTGCCATATCAAGTAAAAAGGCAGCTAAGATATATGGACTTGAGGTATTAAAGACAGGTATTGCAGACCTTCCAACAATACAACAAAGTTTGTTATAATAACTAATTCGCGTAAGTTCCTTAAAAATGCTAATAAGACAAGCATAGTATTTGAAACTGCCAATGAAGCAGGAACTCTTTATAATCTTTTAAGCCATATTATATATAATGGTCTTAATATGTATAAGATAGAGTCAAGACCTAGTGAGTCGAAGCAGTGGGATTATAAGTTCTTCGTGGATTTTGAGGGCAATATTGATGACCCAAGAGTCATGAATGCCTTGAGAGGAATAGAGGATGCTAAGTCAATTAAGTTGTTGGGTAATTATTAAGGTGTTAGAGGATTATGTAGATTATGAAGTAATAGAGTAATCCCTGACATCATTTTATAGTGTGGGTGTTAGAAGTTTTCTTTGACACCCGCATTTTTATATTATAATGACAATAGAACATAAGTTCTGTTTGCGGTGTTATTCTATTAAAGAGAGGGTTAGCTTATGAAGTTGTTACATATAGGAGATTTACATCTTGGAAAGTCGCTGGTGGAGTTTGACCTTAGTGAAGACCAGAAGTATATATTAGACCAGATACTTAATATAGCTGAAGAAAGTAAGGTTGATGCGGTGCTAATAGCAGGGATGTTTATGATAAGGCTGTGCCAAGTGAGGCGGCTACAAAGCTGCTGGATTATTTCTTAAGCAGATTGTCATGTATGGGTGTTGATACATTTGTAATAAGCGGCAATCATGATTCAGATGACAGACTGAATTATGGAAGCAGTCTGTTTGAAAGCAACAGAATATATATATCATCGGTTTTGACGGAACTATGCATAAGAGGACTATGGATGTATGGTGATATGAGGTGATTACTATGGATAGGATAGACTCCTATGAGGATGCGGTAAGGACTGTTATAGAGCATACAGATATAGATGAAGACCGTAGAAATGTACTTATTGCGCACCAGTTTGTGGCAGGAAGGACAGACGATGAGTACTGACCCGGTGCCGGGCGGTTCTGAGGGAGTGACGGTTAAAAGTGTCGGACTTGTTGAAAAGATAGGTTATGACTGTTTTGACAAGTTTGATTATGTGGCACTTGGACATATACATTCGCCACAGAGAGTCGGAAGGGATGAGGTGAGATATTCGGGTTCACCGCTTAAGCATTCACTAAGTGAAGTGAATAATACAAAGTCAGTTCCTGTTGTTACGCTGACTGCAAAGGATAATAAGAAAAATGTGGAGATAGAGCTTGTAGAACTCAAGCCTGTGCGTGACTTAAGGCATATCAAGGGAAAGCTGGATACACTTCTTGATAGGAAATATATCGATAACCAGAATGATTTTATGTATGTAACACTTACTGATGAAAGTGTGATTAATGATGCAATGGGTATAATCCAGCAGGTATATCCGAACACTGTAAAGATTGATTATGATAATTCACACACGAAGCAGATAGAACAGAGCGATATTTCACATATAGCAGAGGATAAGAATTTCACAGAGCTTATAGAGGATTTTACAGGCAGATGTATGGAACGGATATGAGTGATGAGGAGATGAAGCTTATGAATGAGGTTGCAAAGGATACTGGTGTAATATGAAACCAGTAAAGCTGATAGTAAGTGCCTTCGGGCCATATGCGGATACAATGCCGGAGATAGAATTTGACAGGTTTGAGGATAAGGGGCTGTTTCTTATATCAGGAGATACAGGTGCAGGAAAGACGACACTTTTGATGCAATAAGCTTTGCGTTATATGGAACTTCAAGCGGAACTTACAGGGATACAAAGAATTTAAGAAGTGAGTATGCAAAGGACGGAACAGAAAGCTTTGTCGATTTCTACTTTACATCAGGGCGCAGACTATCATATAAAAAGATATCCTGCGTATGAAAGAAAGAAACAGCGCGGACAGGGTGTCGTTCTCGAAAAGGAAAAGGCTATATTATATTGTGGAAATAATACGCCGATAGAGGGTATCCAGCAGGTGAACAGTGCTGTAAAGAGCTTTTACATATAGATGACAGGCAGTTTAAGCAGATAGCTATGATAGCACAGGGCGAGTTCTGGTCGCTTCTTAATGCAAAGACTGAACAGCGTACAGAGATACTGCGTACAATATTCCAGACGAGCGGATATAAGAGCATAGAATATAAGCTTAAGGACAGGCTGGATAGAAGCTATAAGGAAAGAACGGGCAATGAGATGAGCATTATCCAGTATTTCTGTGATGTTATGGCGGATGATAAGGTTGTGGAAAATGTTGAGCAGTCAGATAGTCTTTCTGGAGCAGCCTTAGTGACGGACTGTAATAGAGGTAAAATGCTGAGAAGTCAGACGGTCTGTTGGAACAATCTTTGATGACAGATTATAATAGCGGTAAGAATATTGTGATGTCTGATAGTATTTTGGAACAGCATTTAGTGGCAGGCGATAATGGAGTTGAAAATATACCGGAAAGCTTAGAAAAAGCGTTATTAGAAAAGCCGTTATATGAGGAACTTGAAGAACTTAAAAAGGGCACTAGAGTCCAATAGTGCGTGGAATGTTGATGAAATGCTGGATATTATTGAGCGCATTATCACTTCTGATAAAGAAAAAAGTCAGAGGTAAAGTCAGCGTTAAGTAAAGCTGAAAAAGAGCTTGAGGAGAATAAAAAGAAGCTGGCACTTGCGAACACCAATAATGAATTTATAGACAGGCTTAATAAGCTTGAAGCTATAAAAGAAGAACTTGATTGCAAGCGTGAAGATATGCAAAGGCTTGAAGAACTTAACAGCAGACAAAAAGTGCAACCAGAGTGGTTTATCCGGTTTATAAGCTATGGGATAGTAAGCTTAAAGATGCAAGCAATACAAGCCGTAAGATAGAAGAAAAACAGGAAGAATTAAAGGCAGCAAAGGATAATGCAGCTAAGGCAGAGAGTGCGCTTAGTAAAGCTGACAGCCAGAATGAATATGCACAGCAGCTTATTAAAAAGGCTGATAAGCTTGTTGAGGAAGAAGATAATTATCAGTTAAAGGACAGGCTTACTATAGAGCTTAAAGAGCTTTATAAAAACAGCAGAAGACAGAAGATAAGGAGAGCGAGCTTAAAGAAAAGAAGCAGAAGGCAGATGCATTTGTAGAAGAATTAAAAGAAGAGATTGCCAGACTAAAGCAGAAGCCGGATAATATGCAGCGGCAAAAGCAGCTAAAGACAAGCTTAAAGAACTGGATATTAAGATTGATACACTTCTTGGTGCACGTCTTGAAGAAAGAAATGATTATTGTGGGCAGTTATCTAAGAAACAGCAGATATTCATAGATGTGCGTGATAAGTATGATAGGGCTGAAAGTAACAGAAAGCAGGCTGAAAGAGTACTTGAAAACTGCAGGGCTGGACTTCTTGCACTAAAGCTTAAAGAGGGTGAAAAGTGTCCGGTATGCGGCTCAACACATCATCCGGAGCCTGCCGGACTTTCTGACAAGTCTGTGACAGAGGAAAAGTAGAGAAGCTAAAAAGACAGAAGCAGACTGGCTTGATAAAAAGACAGAGGCATATGCAGATGTTGAGAAAGCTAAGACAGCACTGGAGCAGGCAGAAATAAGGCTTAAGGATGATGTCAGAGGTTGTATTAAAGATTGTATACAGGCGTTGCAGAAACATTTGCAGGAGAATACAGGAAATTCGCAGGCAGAGAGTCTGGATATGACTGATGTGTTTTGTGATAAGGCAGAAAGTCAGGATATGACTGACGTATCTGGTAATAAGATTGATAGTCAGGATATGGCTGACATGTATGGTAATAAGACTGAGAGTCTGGATGAGCAGGTGGATGCGTTAACTGGCATAGCGAAGGCTGTAAAGGACAGACTTGTAAGTATTACTGGTGTTGAGAACTCATTGAAAAAGAATGTGACAGGCTTAAAAGGCAGAAGATAATATGCAGAAGGCTTCAGGAAAGGATATGGAGCTGGAGAACAGTATAAGTAAGCTTTTAGAGGAAAAGCAGTCTGACAGCATTAAGATAACTGAGAAAGAAGTGTCTCTTAAGGGTATTGAAAGTTAAGCTTTGATAGCTGGGATGAAGCTAAAAAAGCAATAGATGACATATCCAATGAGGCGAAGGCTATTCTTGATGCCATAAGTAAGGCGGAGACGATAAGAAAAGGCAGATGAACGTCTGGCTGGCATAAAGGCGGCACTTAATACGTTAAAGGATAGTCTTGCTGTAGGAAACAGTGAAAGGGAAGAACTTAAAAAGCAGCTTGATGAGGCTGTGAGAAAAGAACAGTTTGAAAGTGTCGATGAGATGCTTAAGTATGTGATTACAGAAGAACGCTTGTCAGATAATGAGGTACAGATACACGAATATAAGCAGAAGGTTTTAACGAATGAGGCAAGGCTGAAGGAAGCAGACAGGGATGCAAAGGGCAGAAAATGGATTGATGCAGATAGTCTTAATGAGCTTTGCAGGCAGCAGGATACGGCGGTAAGGGAATTAAGAGACAGGCAGAATATCATAAATAACCGTCTTGATAATAACAAGGATAAACATAACAATATTCTTAAAAAGAAGTCTTTATACGAAAAGGCAAGGCAGGAGAATAATGTATGTAAAAGGTTATATGATTTGGTAAAGGGTCAGACTGGTAACGGAAAGATTACGTTAGAGCAGTATATACAGGCGGCAGGATTTGACAGGATAATAATGGCTGCTAACAGGAGGCTGCTTCCTATGAGTGATGGTCAGTTTGAGCTGTACAGGCAGGAGGAGTCGCTTGGAAAGAAAAGCAATACATTCCTTGACCTTGAGGTGCTTGATAATTATACAGGACATAGAAGACCCGTAGGCAATCTTTCAGGAGGTGAGAGCTTTAAGGCGTCATTGAGTCTTGCACTTGGTTTGTCTGATACTGTGTCTTCTAATCTTGGCGGAATACAGATGGATGCGCTGTTTATAGATGAAGGCTTTGGAACTCTTGATAAAAGTCTATAGATAATGCTATGGATATTCTTATGAATCTGTCAGGGAAGAATAAGCTGGTTGGAATTATAAGCCACAGGGAAGAATTAAAGGAAAATATACCGCAGCAGATTAGGATAACCAAAACGAAGGATGGAAGCAGGATTGATGTGGAGACTGGGATGTAGTGGCTTAAACATAAGAATATACATCTGGATTTTATATTTTATATTTATAATTATAATTAAAAATATAATTGAAATATAATAAAATATGGTGTATCTTAATTATATGAGCTGTACAACTGGCGGAAAGCATAGTGAATATATGTGGTGGGATTACCCACAGGAGTGCAGTATAATAAAGATTATCAGCCGACCGCCTGGGCAACCCCGTAAAGGTTACTCAGGATGGGTCGGCTTTTTGTATATTAGTTAGTTATTACTAGATGTTAGAAAATTGCGTGAATTGTGTAGCAATGCAGCAATCTGGATGCATCAGTGAGTGGAAAAACTTATTTTGACATTCATAATAAAACGAAATTTAGGTCGATAGTCCAAAGTAACAATATTAATATTATGCTTTAGTGCATATGCTACAGAATGGAGGAATAGTGTGAAAATAGAATTTTCACACGCGAGATTTGTGTCTGCGCGCACTTGACACAAACTCGTTATGCGCAAAAACGTGCGCAGAAATGAGGAATATTATGCAGATTACAACATTGGAAAAGGAATTAACAGGATGTGCCTATCCGGGAAGAGGAATAGTCATCGGAAGGTCAGAGGACGGAAGTAAGGCAGTAACAGCATATTTTATTATGGGAAGAAGTGCTAACAGCCGTAACAGAGTATTTGTTGAGGACAAAGAAGGCATAAGAACAGAGGCATTTGACCCAAGTAAGCTTGAAGACCCAAGTCTTATAATATATGCACCTGTAAGAGTTCTTGGAAAGAAGACTATCGTTACTAACGGAGACCAGACAGATACAGTATATGACCTTATGAGTGAAGGAAAGACTTTGAGGAAGCTTTAAGAACAAGAGAGTTTGAGCCTGATGCACCTAACTTTACACCTAGAATATCAGGACTTATGACTGTTGATGAGGGCAAGTTTGATTATGCAATGTCTATTTTAAAGAGCAACAATGGAAATCCAGACCAGTGCGACAGATACACATTTACATATGATGCGCCTGTTGCCGGAGAAGGACACTTTATTCATACATATATGCATGATGGGAATCCACTTCCAAGTTTTGAAGGTGAGCCAACATGGGTAAAGATTGCCGGAGATATTGATACATTTACTGATATGATATGGAATAACCTTAATGAAGATAATAAGGTATCACTTTTGTAAGATACATAGACATTAAGACAGGCAAGTACGAAACAAGAATTATCAATAAGAATAAGTAATGTAGCAGTAACAAGTAGTTATAAGTTTAAAATGTGTGAAAAATGCACAGAAGAGAGGAATATTATGAACGAATTTCAGTTAAAGTACGGATGTAATCCAAACCAGAAACCATCAAGAATCTACATGGCAGACGGAAGTGAACTTCCAATTGAAGTATTAAACGGAAGACCAGGATATATTAACTTCCTGGATGCGTTCAATGGATACCAGCTTGTTAAGGAATTAAAGAAAGCAACCGGACTTCCTGCTGCAACTTCTTTCAAACATGTATCCCCGGCCGGGGCAGCTGTGGGTCTTCCACTGTCAGAGGTTGAGAGAAAATATACTGGGTAGATGAGAATATAGGAGAGCTCTCTCCGCTTGCATGTGCATATGCCAGAGCGCGTGGTGCAGACCGTATGTCTTCTTTCGGTGACTTTATTTCTCTGTCTGACGTCTGTGACGTTGATACAGCAAAGATTATTAAGCGCGAAGTTTCTGACGGTGTGATTGCGCCGGGATATGAGCCGGAAGCACTTGAAATACTTAAAAAAGAAAAAGGGTAACTATAATGTTATCAAGATTGACCCGGAATATAAGCCAGCGCCTATTGAGAGAAAGCAGGTATTTGGTGTGACATTTGAACAGGGACGTAATGAGTTTAAGATAAATGAAGAGCTTCTTAACAATGTTGTGACAGAGAATAAAGAGATTCCACAGCAGGCTAAGATAGACCTTATAATAGCTCTTATTACACTTAAGTATACACAGTCTAATTCAGTCTGCTACGCAAAGAATGGACAGGCTATAGGTATAGGTGCCGGACAGCAGTCAAGAATCCACTGTACACGTCTTGCCGGACAGAAGGCAGATAACTGGTTCTTAAGACAGAACCCTAAGGTACTTGCGCTTCCATTTAAGGAGTGTAGGCAGAGCTGACAGAGATAATGCGATCGATCTTTACATCGGAGAGGAATATATGGATGTTCTCGCAGATGGTGCGTGGAAAGAGTATTTACAGAAAAGCCGGAAGTATTCACAAGTGAAGAAAAGAAGGCATGGCTTGCATCTAATACAAATGTTGCGCTTGGTTCTGATGCATTCTTCCCATTCGGTGATAATATCGAGAGAGCTTACAAGAGCGGCGTTAAGTATATAGCACAGCCGGGCGGCTCAATAAGAGATGATAATGTTATCGAAACATGCAATAAGAGAGGCATAGCAATGTGCTTCACAGGTATGAGATTATTCCATCATTAATCTGGTTAAGTATTTGGTGCAATGGATTTTGCACTATATATTAAATGATGGATTTTATATCAGGAATATTTTTGTAAGAAAGGTGCTGTGGTTGTATTGAACACAGCACCTTTTGTACAGCAATATCTGCATATATTGGTTGAATAAAATCACTAGTGCTAATAGCATTGAAGGTTATCTTATTGTTTAACGGGTATACATTACTTAAATGAAAACTCTTTATACAAAAGCTGCCTTTACCCTCAAATATAAAGTACAAAGGTTTTACGCCATCCTGCTTGTTATATGTAATATCTACAGTTGTCCAGCTATCGTCATCAGAAATATTTATCTGCTTCTTTCCACATATAGAATAGTCAAGCTTTTATCAGCATAGTCAGTATCAGTTGTAATACTGATAGTACCTGCAACAACCTTTGACAGCTATAGTTATTACGGATGAGCCGGAGTTGTTAATTTTATTAAATGATTTGTTTTATTATCGTTATTATTGTTGCTGTCATTATTATTGTTGTTGTTGATATCATTATTATTATTGCTATTGATGCTGTTATTGACATAGTCAGTAGTGAGGATATTAGCATTGTTATTAATATTAGTATTTTTATTAATATCAATATTATTGTTAAAATTAAAGTACTTATACCCAACCATACATCCATTCTGCATATTTTTAATATACTGGTCATCACCATAGTCGCGGTCTTCTCCGTCCTGCGTTATATATGGCATAAGCTTAAGCCTGTCTTCTTTTGGCATATCACTTGTGATTGTAAGATTTCTGATATGGCAGGCTATATATGAAGGATAAGTTCCTTTGGCGGACAAAGGACCATTGTTTAGTCCGCAGCTTGTTGCCTCAACCTGAAATATGTCCGTTTTTTCAATATTTATACGTTCAGCAACACCCTGTCGGCAAAGAAGTGTTGTATGAAAAGCGATGGTCAAATATATAGTAATGATTATTGACAGCTATACTGCCGTGTGTATTTCCATTTGGGTAAGCAGCATTGTCAATAGTATAACCACGGAGACCGACGTCGGATGAAGAATGTATGCGTCCGCCATATACAAAGTCACGGTCTGGATAACGGCTGGCTGCATAGTGTAGACCATTAATGCGCGCAGAGTATATAAAATAATATATGCCGTTAATTTTTCTCATAGATGAAGCTTCAAAAACCGGCATTATCAGGACACGCCCAGTTTCTTGGTATGATTATGTGTGGAAGTTCGTACATAGTCAGCATATCAGGCATCAGGCGGCATACAGCTCCTCCATAATACGTCCATGTTCATCCTCTGTTTTCTTAGGGCAGAAGCCGGAGTAAAGGTATACACTGCCGTCATCATCCATAAAACACCGGGGTCAAACTGTACATAATCTCCGGATTGTATTCCATATACTCTGCCATCTTTGGTTTTAACATCGCCAAGATACTCAAAATGTCCGGCAGGAGTGTCACACACCGCAACTGACATACGGGAAGAATGTGCCACAGAGTAATAAAGATAGTATCGTCCATCTGCGCCCTGTACAACATCGGGTGCGAAAAGAATTAGACGTTCTTCTTTATGTGGATGCTGCTTTCTGTTATATATTTCGCCCTCAAAGCGCCAGTCAGACAAGTCATCAACAGGAGCAGACCAGCATACATAATCATTTTCGCAGTAAGTTGTGCCATTAAAGCGGTCGTGGCTTCCGTATATATAAAGCCGGTTATTGAAAATGTGTGGTTCTCCGTCAGGAATATATTCGTAACTTGGGAGATATGGGTTAAAAATCTGTTTCATAGGCTGTTTCCTTTCTTTATATATGATGGGGATTATCATCCGCATCTATTAAGGGCAAAATGAGTTTTGACCTACCAAAAAATACGAGCATAAAAGTGGAACGATAGTCCCACGATATGAGAATGCTGGGTAGGGTGCTATGTGACCTGAAATATAAGAATATTATACTATATTTTATTAAGGAAAAATATTGAAAAGTGTTAAAAATACAATTACCGGATATAAAATAAGAGGAAAGCAGCGATAATGTTTAGGCTGCCTTCCTCTTAATTAAGTCGTCTGGTTGTTGATATTAAATGTGTTAAATATCACAATTATTAAAACTTAAATGTATTTTCAAGTGTATCCCACTTAGTATCTTTTCACTGAAGTTAAGTGGAGTTCCGTCTTCAAGCTTGTATCCTGATGGGTCTGCACTGCCAGGGTATTCGCCTGTAACCTGTGGCCATTCAATGCCGATACTTGGGTCGTTCCATGCAAGACCACCCTCATCACCCGGATGATAGAAATCAGTTACCTTATAACAGAATTCAGCTTCGTCACTTAATACAAGGAAACCGTGTGCAAAGCCTTCGCTTATATAGAACTGCTTTTGTTTTCTTCAGTGAGTTCCACGCCAAACCATTTGCCATAAGTCTTAGAACCTGCGCGGAGGTCGACAGCAACATCAAATACGCTTCCCTTGATTACACGGACAAGCTTTCCCTGAGGAAATTCTTTCTGGAAATGTAAACCACGAAGAACACCCTTAACAGAGCGTGACTGGTTATCCTGAACAAATACCATATCAAGACCAGCTTCGTGCATATCATTCTGATTGTAAGTTTCCATAAAGTATCCACGGTTATCGCCGTGAACAGTAGGTTCTATTATATAAAGTCCTTCAATATCGCAAGGAGTTACTTTAATCTGTCCCATAATTGTTACCTTTCTTTGTATATCTTAAAATATTGCCACCTGACACAAAAATTGTCAGGTGGTGTATATAAATATATTAATTAACGGTTAGAATACATTTTTTCGTAATAATTCTGATACTCTCCGGAGATGATGGTTTCCCACCATTCTTTGTTATCAAGGTACCACTGTATTGTCTTCTTTATGCCATCTTCAAACTTGGTTTCTGGTAACCAGCCAAGTTCGTTGTGGATTTTAGTAGGGTCGATAGCATAACGCATATCGTGACCCTTACGGTCGCCAACATGAACAATAAGTGATTCTGGCTTGCCAAGTTCCTTGCAGATGAGCTTAACGATGTCAATATTTCTTTTTCGTTATGTCCGCCGACATTGTAAACTTCGCCTACACGTCCTTTGTGGATGATCAGGTCGATGGCACGGCAGTGATCCTCAACATAGAGCCAGTCGCGGACATTAAGACCTTCGCCGTATACAGGAAGTGGCTTATCGTTAAGAGCATTTGCAATCATAAGAGGGATAAGCTTCTCTGGGAAATGATATGGTCCGTAGTTGTTAGAACATCTGCTTATAGTTACAGGAAGTCCAAATGTTCTGTGGTAAGCTAATACTAAAAGGTCAGCGCCAGCCTTTGATGAGCTGTATGGGCTTGATGTATGTATAGGTGTTTCTTCTGTGAAGAAAAGGTCAGGTCTGTCAAGTGGAAGGTCTCCGTATACTTCATCTGTAGATACCTGATGATAACGCTGGATTCCGTATTTACGGCAGGCATCCATGAGAACAGCAGTCCCAATGATGTTGGTGTTCAGGAAAACCTCAGGGTTCTCGATGGAACGGTCAACGTGAGATTCTGCTGCAAAGTTTACAACCATATCAGGGTGTTCTTCTTCAAAAGCTTGTATACAGCTTTTCTGTCAGTTATGCTTTCCTTAACAAATCTGAAGTTAGGGTTATCCATTACAGGAGCAAGTGTTGAAAGATTGCCTGCATAAGTCAGGCAGTCAAGACAAATAATGCGGTAATCCGGGTATTTTTTTAACATGTGAAAAATAAAGTTACTTCCGATAAATCCGGCACCGCCGGTTACGATAATGTTCATGATATAATTCTCCTTTCTTTTATATAATTTGTGGTTTGCTGAGTAGTCATTTAATATCTGTCAGGGGCTAAATGAATTAATAATTATTAATAATCAACTAGCTATGAAGCACATCAATATACTTGCCGTCAAGTATATCCTTTAAGTACTGGCCATACTGGTTCTTCTTTAATACTTCATATACTTTAAGCACATCTTCCTTTGTAATCCAGCCATTAAGATATGCAATCTCTTCCAGGCAACCGATTTTGCGGTGCTGGTGTGTTTCGATAGTCTTAACAAAGTTAGTAGCCTCAACAAGACTTTCGTGTGTACCTGTATCAAGCCATGTGAAGCCCTGACCGAGAAGTTCTACGTTAAGGTTGCCGTTTTCTAGATATATACGGTTAAGGTCAGTGATTTCAAGCTCACCTCTTGCTGATGGCTTGAGGTTCTTTGCATATTCTACAACCTTATTGTCATAGAAGTAAAGACCAGTTACACAATAATTGCTCTTAGGCTTTGCAGGCTTTTCCTCTATAGATATTGCCTTTCCTTCATTGTTGAATTCAACAACACCAAATCTTTCAGGGTCATCAACATAATATCCAAAAACAGTAGCGCCGACTCCTCCTCAGCATTTTTAACAGCACTCTTAAGTCTGTCCTTAAGACCGTTGCCGGCAAATATGTTGTCGCCAAGAACCATAGCAACCGTATCATCACCGATAAATTCTTCTCCAATAATAAATGCCTGTGCTAGTCCGTCTGGTGATGGCTGCACTGCATAAGAAAGATTGACACCGAACTGGCTTCCATCGCCTAAAAGCTCTTTAAATCTAGGAGTATCCTGTGGAGTAGATATAATAAGAATATCTCTTATTCCGGCAGTCATAAGAACTGACATAGGATAATATATCATAGGCTTGTCATAGATTGGAAGAAGCTGTTTACTTGTAACCATTGTGAGTGGGTAAAGGCGTGTGCCTGAACCCCCTGCTAAAATAATACCTTTCATTTGTATTCTCCTTTACAAAAATAATATTTGGGTTGCTGTTCAGAGCAGATATTAAAACTCTGCACATTTCTTTTGAACAGTAACATATTGTTTTATATAATTGGTTATTTTATTTCAGATACATAATAAATGGTGACGTAACGTAAGCTTCAAGTACTTTTAAAATTTATGAAAGTTGCGGTTGAGAGGCAATAATGGTAAAATTAAACATTAAGATAGATATTTAAGAATGGAGATTTACCATGCATAAGGAAGGCTATTATTCATCAGGGAATTTGCTAAGAAAGCAAATGTTACTGTAAGGACGATAAGATACTATGATAAACAGAATATATTAAAGCCCTCTTATGTGACTGATACGGGGTGAGGTTCTATACGGACTCGGATTTTACAAGACTACAGCAGATACTGCTGCTTAAGTATCTTGGATTTTCACTGGATGATATAAAGGGAATGACTATAGGTGATTCGGACTATAACATACTTAAGAATTCACTGCATCTGCAGTTAAAGCTCATACAGGATAAGATGGCGCAGATGCAGCTTGTAAAAATGCTATAGAAGATACTATAAAACTATAGATAAAGATAATACGATAGACTGGAGCAGTATGCTATCTCTTATTCATCTTACCAATATGGAAAGCAGCTTAAAGACACAGTATCAGAATGCAGGAAATATATCGGCGAGAATTAATCTTCATGCTATGTATTCAGTCAACAGGCAGGGCTGGTTTAAGTGGATATATGAGCAGGGGAATATAGCATCACATACTGAGGTGTTAGAGCTTGGCTGCGGGGATGGCAGGCTGTGGGTTGATAATATTGACAGCGTGATGTCACAGAACATAAAGCCGCATATAACAGTCAGCGATATATCAGAGGGAATGGTAAATGATGCAAGGCGTAACATAACAGAGGTGTATGAAAAATGTGTTAAAACCCTGAAAATATGGTAAACAGTAATAATATATTTGAATATGATGTTGCCGACTGCCAGAATATGTCATATAATGATGCTTCTTACGACTGCGTTATAGCCAATCATGTTCTTTTACTGTGAGGATATTGATAAAGCCTGTCAGGAGATAGTCAGAGTATTAAAGCCGGGCGGTGTGTTTGTGTGTGCAACCTACGGTTCACGACATATGCAGGAGATAAGCCAGCTTGTGAAGGAGTTTGATAAAAGAATAGTTCTTGCGGCAGATAATCTGTATGATAAGTTTGGGCTTGATACAGGGGATAAGCAGCTTAATAAATATTTCACTTCGGTTAATATCAGGCGTTATGATGACTGCCTTAAGGTCGATAAGGCAGAGCCGCTTGTGGAATATATTCTTTCGTGCCACGGAAACCAGAACCAGTATCTTCTTGACAGATATTCTGATTTCAAGGCATTTATACAGAAAAACTAAGAAAAACACTTACGATAACAAAGGATGCAGGGCTGTTTTACTGCGTGAAAGAATAAAGTGGTTTGTTACAAAATCGTTACAAATGTGTTACTAATGTTATAATGATATTGAATTTATATGAATAATATGATAAAATCATTCGGATAATGTGATTGCCGCCAGCGGCTTTAAGAAGTTTACGGGCAAAACTGGCAATAGCAATGATTACCAATATATATACTGGGTATAATTATGTAAAATAGTAAAAGTTAATGAATAGAGGTTTGATATGGAGTTATCCAAGATACTTTTAAATGCAGGGAAGCATTAAGGCCAGCACTTACAAAGATTATTCCTATGAAGGTGTTAAGCAGATTTAAGGCGGGGATTATTAATAATGCTACAGATAAGCTTTCAGCGGATACTATAATAAAGTATGAACATGGACATTATAAAGAGGGTGCCAATATTATAGGCAATATAAAAGGTGATAATGGTCTTGGACAGAGCGCAAGAATAATGTGCAGGCTGCTTGATGAGAATAATGAGGAGCATATTATAAAGGACTTCTTTGTTCCACCAGGCGGGTCAAGAACGAATGATACATATGATGACAGGCTTACAGATAAGCTGCCATATGATGTGAATATAATACATGTCAATGCAAGTGAGTTTATGGTTGCATACTTAAGTATGGGCAGGGACGTGTGGAATTACAGGTACAATATAGGATACTGGGCATGGGAGCTTGAAACATTTCCAGAGGAATGGATACCGGCATTTAAGTTAGTTGATGAAGTGTGGACACCATCTGACTTTGTTACTAACACACTCAAGAAGTATACAGACAAGCCGGTTGTGACAGTTCCACATTGTGTAGCACCGGTGGCTGACAAGAAGTATGACAGAAAGCACTTCGGACTTCCAGAAGATAAGTTCTTATTCCTTGTTATGTATAACAGCGGAAGTGTTATGGAAAGAAAAATCCACTTGCTGCCATTAAGGCATTTAAGGAAGCTTTCTGTAAAGATGAGGAAACAAAGAGAAAGTATAAGGATGTCGGACTTGTAATAAAGGTAAGTGAGGCAGAGCTTTCGGCAGATGATGAGAAGATTATAAGCTCAGTTATAGATAAGGACGATAACATTTATTATATGTGCGGACAGATTAACAAGACAGAAGTCAACTCACTTCTTGCCGATGTTGATGTATATGTTTCACTTCACCGCTCAGAGGGCTTCGGACTTGTTATGGCAGAGGCTATGTATCTTGGAACACCGGTTATAGCAACTAACTGGTCAGGCAATACAGAGTTTATGAACAGTGATACAGCATGTATGGTAGGATACGACCTTATAGAGCTTGACAGGGACTATGATGTCTTTAAGAAAGGAAATGTATGGGCTGATGCACATGTGGATGAAGCGGCTGATTATATGAAGAGATTATATGAAGATAAAGAGTTCTATAATCAGATAGCTTCAATGGACAGGCATATGCTAAGGAACATCTTGCCTATAAGCGTTCGGCGGATATAGTAAGTGACAGACTTAAAGCCATACATTCAGGAAGATAGTTTTATTTTTATGAACAGTCTTACCAGAAAACAAAATCACCGTATGTCACAGATACATACACAGTGATTAATCAGACATATAAGAGGAGAAATTTCTTATGCAGCATATTAAAGAATTGTATGAATACAGGGAGATGATTATAAGCCTTGTAAGAAAAGACCTTAGAGGAAGATATAAGGGTTCAGTGCTTGGATTTTATGGACATTTATCAATCCATTATTACAGCTTATCGTGTATACAATAGTGTTCTCTATCATTATGAACGCTAACTATGAGCAGTACTATCTGTTCCTTTTCGTTGCATTAGTACCATGGATGTTCTTTTCATCAAGTGTTACTGACGGAGCAGGAAGTATATTAAAAGAGAAATGGTTAAAAAATATATTTCCCAAGAGAAGTACTTCCTATATCTACAGTTACAAGTGCATTTGTCAATATGATACTTACATTCCTTGTTGTGTTCGGAGTAGTTATTATTGCAGGCAGAACTATTAATCCGCTTGCGTTACTGTGTCTTCCGGTAGTTATGATAGTAGAGTATATATTGTGTCTTGGTATAGCGCTTATTGTGTCATCTATCACAGTATATTTAAGAGATTTACAGTATATTCTTGGTATATTTGTTATGGCACTCCAGTATATGACACCAGTTATGTATGGCGTTGATATGGTTGAAAGGTCAGGTGCAGGACAGTGGCTTATACTTATATTTAACCTTAATCCTATGACACCTATTATCAAGATATACAGACAGATAATATATTATGGAGAAGTTCCGGAACTTGGCTCACTTTTACTTGCAGTTATTATCGGTGTTGTATTTATTATAATCGGGGAACTTCTGTTTAAGAAGCTTCAGAAAGGCTTTGCAGAGGAATTCTAAGTAATGCGGACATAAAAAGTTATCAGCCACATTAGCTGAACAGAGTCCTATGAATGGAGATAATTATGGATAAAGAGAATGCGATTGAAGTTAAAAATATAACTAAAGATTTTAAGGTGTATTACGACAAGGGAAGCGAACTTAAGGAAAAATGCTTTTCTGGAAACGTAATAAGTATGAGAAAAGGCACGTACTTAAGGGTATAAGCTTTACTGTAAAGAAAGGTGAGGCTATAGGTCTTGTAGGTAAGAATGGCTGTGGTAAGAGTACAACCTTAAAAATGCTTACAAAGATTATATATCCTGATACAGGTTCTATAGAAATGCATGGAAGGGTATCAAGTCTTATCGAGCTTGGTGCAGGTTTTCATCCGGATATGAGCGGAAGAGAGAATATATATACTAACGCTTCTATATTTGGACTTACTAAGAAAGAGATAGATGCAAGACTTGATGATATCATAGCGTTTTCAGAGCTTGAGGATTACATAGACAATCCTGTAAGAACTTATTCGTCAGGTATGTATATGCGACTTGCATTTGCAGTAGCTATCAATGTTGATGCGGATATTCTTCTTATTGATGAAATTCTTGCAGTAGGTGATGCCAACTATCAGGCAAAGTGCTTTAATAAGTTAAGAGAGATAAAGGCGGAGGAACAACTATTGTTATTGTATCACATTCGCTTGGACAGATAGAGCAGATATGTGACCGTTCTATATGGATAAAGAATGGTCTTATAGAAGCCGAGGGAACTCCTAAGGATGTCCATCTTAAGTATCTTGATTATATGAATCAGGAGCGTATGGAGCAGGCTGAAAAGGAACAGATACGTCAGGCAAAGCTTGAACGTGAGCAGATGGAGAAAAGAGAGAAGAAGAACGTATCAAGAAGGAACGTGCAAAGGTTAATTCAAGATACGGAAGTGAAGATGCCAAGTTTACAGACATCCATATGCTCAATGAAAAGGGAGAGAGTCAAGAATATTCAGAACCGGTGAAAAGATGGTGCTTGACTTAAGCTATCATGTAGAGAATAAGGTTACGGATGCTGTATTTGGTTTCGGTATATTCAGAAATGATGCCCTCTGGTGTTATGGAACTAACACAAGAATTGACAGAATAGCTAACTTTGATATCGAGAAGGACGGAAGATATAAGGTCGTTCTTGATGATATCAATCTTATACCGGGTAACTACTGGGTTGATATAACTATAGAATATGGGGAAGGCGTTCCGGTAGATTACTATAAGCAGGCTCTTAAGTTTGAGGTTGTATCTAACCTTACAGATGTGGGTGTAACAAGAATACCTCACAGATGGGAGCTTGACGTAGCGACAGAAGATAATACAACTAAGGATAATGAATAATACGGTTAGTATTAATACAGAAAGGAATTAGTGATGAAAAAGCGGGACCTTGGATAAGGGTTGTTGGATTTATTGTTGGAATATTTATAATGGTTGTGGTGTTTGATTATATATTTGCACAATCAGGCTATGTAAGATATGTGCTTACATACTTTAAGAATTCCGAGGATAATATAGATACACTTGTTCTTGGTGCTTCACATGCACGAAGTGCTATTGACCCAGAGAAAATAGACGAAGTTAATGATACGAATTCTTTCAGTCTGGCTATACCGGGCGAAACTGTGAAAGATTCTTATTATGTGTTAGAGGAAGCGTGCAGAAGCAAGAATATTAAAACAGTAATACTTGATATTGACTACCAGTACTGGATGAATCCACAGGGAGAGGGATATTTTCAGGAACCTTTCATATATAATCAGCTTGAATGGTCATCTCCTGTAAAGTGGCAGTATATGGTACAGAATATGTTTAAGCTGGATATAAGAAATGCATTTACAAAGAGAAATGTATATCTATGTACGCCGGGCTCTGTTGCTGTTAATGTAAAACAGAAGAATTCAGAAGCGTATAAAAATGCAGATATATATTCACTGGATGTTGCAGATGCTAATGGTCCGTACATGGGAAAAGGCTTCTTTAGCAGAGTAACCAGTGGAAGTATGCCAGGGGATGATTACATTGAAACCTGGATAGGAAGGCAGAATATGGGCTTTTCTGATATGGCAGTTACAAAGTTTAAGCAGATAAAAAGTATTGCGATGATAATGGCATAGAGCTTATATGTGTAACATCACCTATCACACCGGGAGTTATGAAGACTCTTGGAATGGAAAAGGTGGACGGGCTTTTCACCAGCTTCTTTGAGGAACAGAATGTGACTTACTATAACTTTAATAAAGCAAGATTGGATATTCTTGCAAGAAAAGATACTGACTATGGCGACAAAGAGGGTCATATGGGCGGTGAGCTTGCAGAAAGGTATTCAGAGGTGCTTGCAGAAGTGTTAAAGGGTCACTTTAACAATACTTTAGATAAATCAAAGTATTTTTATGATACATTTGAACAGATGTACGAAGAGATGGAGGAACAATAAATGTCATTTTCATCAGTAGGTTTTTGCATTTTATTAGTTGGTATAATTGTTTATTATGTTCTTCCTAAAATATACAGTGGGTATGGCTGCTTATATTAAGTTATCTTTATTACTTTACCTTCAGTGTAAAGGCATCACTTTTATGGTGTTTGCGACAGTCACAATATATGCCGGCGGCATATGGTTAGAGAGCATACAGAAGAAAGCAGATGCGTATCTTGCAGTTAATAAGGCAGTTATTACAAAAGATGAGAAGAAGGCATATAAAGAGACAAAAAGAATAAAAGATGGGTGCTTTTATTAATTATATTACTTGACTTTGGTATGCTTGCCATAGTTAAGTACACAGACTTTGCAATAGAGAATATTAATGTACTTCTTGGAAAGTTTGGAGCAGAGCCTTTAAGCTTAATGAACTTAGGACTTCCACTTGGAATATCATTTTTACATTCCAGTCAGTGTCTTATATAATTGATGTATATCAGGAAAGTATGAGTGTGAGAAGAATATATTTAAGATGGGACTTTTTGTGTCATTCTTTCCACAACTGTTACAGGGACCTATCGGAAGATATGACAGATTAGGGAAGCAGCTTTATGAAGGACACAGCTTTAATCTTAAGCATGTGGAATTTGGATTACAGAGAATAGGCTGGGGCCTCTTTAAGAAGCTTGTTATAGCTGACAGGGCTGCGGTGCTTGTACTTAATGTATTCACGAATTATGAGATGTATAATGGTTTCCATTATATTCTTGCAGTTCTTATGTATTCAGTGGATCTGTATATGGATTTCTCTGGTGGAATAGATATAGTTATCGGTGCCGCACAGATGTTTGGCATAACTATGGATGAGAACTTCCGTCAGCCATATTTTCTAAGTCTATCGGAGAGTTCTGGAGAAGATGGCATATAACACTTGGTACATGGATGAAGGATTATATATTCTATCCTATGTCACTTTCAAAGAAAATGAACAGATTTGGAAAGTGGGCTAAGAAGCATATGGGTAACACGATAGGAAGAACACTTCCTATATGTTTTGCCAATATAGTCATATTTTCATAGTAGGTATATGGCATGGTGCCGCATGGAAGTTTATAGCATATGGTTTATATAATGGTTTCATAATAGCCATCAGCAATCTGTTAGAACCAGTATACAAGAAGCTGTTAAATAAGTTCCATATTAATGCTGCATCTAAGGGCTGGACAGTATGGCAGATTATAAGAACATTTATACTTGTTAATATCGGCTGGTACTTTGATATGGCTGAAAGCATGAGGCAGGCGCTTCAGATGATGAAATGGTCTGTTGTCGGTATATGTGCTTCACAGTTTAAGTCAGAGGCAATATTAAGTCTTGGAATAGAGGCAAGGGACTATGTGATAATCATAGCAGGCTGTATAATAGTCTTTATAGTAAGTGTACTAAAAGAAAGGGAATAGCTATAAGAGAGCATAGCTTCAAAGCCTCTTGTTATAAGATGGGCTTTTATTACGCACTTGTTGCCGTGATACTTATATTCGGGTATATAGGAGCAACACAGGGCTTTATATATGCTAATTTCTAGATAGCAGGATGTTAAAACAATAATAATATTAATATATGCATAGAAACGAGGAAAATATGTCAGAGCAGATTAATGTAGAATCAATTATGAAAGAAATCAAAAAGGAAATCGAGGTTAAGGGCTATACGAATGACCTTTTAAGCTTTGATGATGTAGTTGTTGATGTAGGAGCTATGAATGTCAATAAGTTTGACAAGATTAAGTTTAACGAAGATATCTATGTAGCCAACCATGAATGGGAGGTTAATCCTTACAGACCATTACAGGGGAATAAGGTTACAGTATTCTTTAAGAAGGTTATCAGAAAGCTTGTATACTTCTTTGTTGAGCCTATCGTTATGGCACAGGATGGTTTTAATGCATCTATAGTAAGAATGATGAACCAGATGAACTGCTATATTGAAGAGAAGGACAAAGAGATAGCTGAACTTAAAAAGAGATAGAACAGTTAAAGAGTGAGAAATAATAACCCGTATAAGCTTAAGGGTATAGTGTATTAGTATGACTGCACAGAATGGAGAATGTATGCACATTTATCAGTTGTTATCGACTATTGCTTATGGTGATGCCGTCAGCAATGATACTATTGCAATGGAAAAAGCCATAAAACAGATGGGAATAAGTACAAGAATATATGCAGAGAGTATTGTGCCACCACTTGATAAGAAAACGGCTCTTCCTGTTGATGAATTAAATAATGTTGATAAGGATGATATAATCATATTCCATATGTCAACAGGAAGTAAGTTGAACTTTGAAGTAGCAAAGTATGAGTGCCGTAAGATTGTGGTATATCATAATATCACACCGCCAGAATATTTTAAGAATAATGACACACGTTTTACAGATATATGTGAATATGGCTTAGAGGGAGCAAGGTATCTGGCTGATAAGGTTGATTACTGTCTGGCTGTTTCTAATTTTAATAAAACAGACCTTATTAATATGGGATATAAGTGTCCGATAGATGTACTTCCTATTATCATACCTATGTCAGATTATGATAAAAAGCCTGATAAGTCGGTAATTAAAGAGTGTTCGGATGGTTATACCAATATACTGTTTACTGGTAGAATTGCACCTAACAAGAAGCAGGAAAATCTTATAGCATCATTTTATTATTACAACAGACTCTATAATAATAAGTCGCGTCTTATACTTGCAGGTTCTTTCAGATATGATGACCCTTATTATATAAGACTTACAGAATATACTAAAAAGCTTGGTATGGGTGAGTCAGTAGTATTTACAGGGCATATAAAGTTTAACCAGATTCTTGCATACTATAAGACAGCGGACGTGTTCTTATGTATGAGTGAGCATGAGGGTTTCTGCGTTCCTTTAGTGGAGGCGATGAAGTTCAATGTGCCAATAATCGCTTATAATAAGACAGCAGTTCCTGAAACAATGAACTATAAGGGAATGATACTTGATGATAATAATCCACAGTATGTAGCTGCGTGCATAGACAGGATGGTTAAGGATAAGAAGCTTCGTGAAAATGTGATTGAAGAACAGAAGGAAAGACTGGATTATTACAGTTATGACCATGTATCAGATATGTTTAAAAGTATTTATCGGATTTCATAAAAAAGGTGTGTAAAATGAAAAAGATAGGATTTGTTATTCCATGGTATCACAAGGATATCAAAGGTGGAGCAGAACAGGAGTTAAGAGGAATAGTTAAACATCTTAAGGATACCGGGGTTGATGTAGAGATTATAACAACCTGTGTTAAGGAGTTTACGGCTGACTGGACAGAGAATTACTTTAAGGAAGGCGTAGAGACTGTTGATGGTATTCCAATCAGAAGATTTAAGGTAAGAAAAGGCGATATGAAGCAGTTTCACAGCATTAACGCAAAGCTTATGCAGGAAAGAGCATATCGTATGATGAAGAGGGTATATTCCTTAAGGAAATGGTAAACAGTCCTGATATGTATGATTATCTCAGGAGCCATAGTGAAGAATACCACAGATATGTATTTATTCCTTATATGTTTGGAACAACTTACTATGGAATACAGGCTTGTCCTTTTAAGTCAATACTTATCCCTTGTCTGCACGATGAGTCTTATGCATATTTCAGACACTACAGGGAAACTTTCAGGGACTTAAGGGGAATAATCTTTCATGCAAGACCTGAGATGGAACTTGCCAACAGAATTCTTGACTTAAGAAATGTCAAGCAGTCACTTCTTGGTGAAGGTGTAGAAACTGACTTTGAATATGATGCAGACAGATTTAGAAAGAAGTTTAATATAGACAAGCCTTATATACTTTATGCAGGGCGGAAGGATGAAGCAAAGAATATCAATACACTTATAACTTACTTTAAAGAATACCGCAGAAGAAATGCTGATGCAGATATGAAGCTTGTGCTTATTGGCGGCGGAGAGGTAAGTATACCGGATGAGATTAAAGAAGATGTCTACGACCTTGGCTTTCTTGATATTCAGGATAAGTATGATGCATGTGCAGGCTCAGTATGCTTATGTCAGCCATCAAAGAATGAGAGCTTTTCTATTGTTATAATGGAGAGCTGGCTGTGTGAAAGACCGGTGCTTGTTCATAAAGCCTGTAATGTAACATCTAACTTTGCAAAGGAGTCTAATTCTGGATTATATTTTAATGATTATTTTGAGTTTGAGGGCTGTGTTAATTATTATGTCAATAATCCTGATATTGCGGCAGCTATGGGAAAGACCGGAAGACAGTTTGTGTTAGATAATTATAAGTGGGATGTCATAGTAAAGAGATTTCTTTGATTTTGAAGTGTAAGCAGGATTTTGCAAGGTATAAAAGCGGGCAGGAATGGAGTATATATGAAAAAGATTGCAATTATTAATCAAAGATACGGATTAGAGGTTAACGGAGGCTCTGAACTTTATTCAAGACAGATTGCAGAACGTCTTAAGGCAAAGTATGAGGTAGAAGTGCTTACTTCATGTGCTGTTGAATATGTTAAGTGGACTAATTATTATAAAGAGGGCGTTGAGGATATCAACGGAGTAACAGTAAGAAGATTTAAGACAGAGCATGAGAGAATACCTAAGATATTCTCAGCACTTGACTCAGAAATGCTGTCTAACCCACATGCGCCAGAAGAATTATCAGACAGATGGATAGAGCATATGGGACCATACTGTCCAGAGCTTGTAGAGTATGTTGACAAGCATCAGGATGAATATGAGGCTATAATTGTAGTAACTTATCTGTATTATACTGCTGTTAAAAGTATTGTAAGAATAAAGGATAAGGCTATATTTATTCCAACAGCACATCAGGAGCCTTTTATACATTTTGATATGTATAAGAAGGTATTCGGAGCTGCCAATGCCTATGTATTCCTTACAGATGAGGAAAAAGACCTTGTACACTCAATATTCCATAATGAGGATATTCCTTATGAGGTATGTGGTGTAGGTGTTGATGTGCCAGAAGAAGTAAGTGCGGACAGATTTAGAAAGAAGTACAGCCAGTATGACCTTGAAAACTATGTAATATATGTAGGAAGAATAGACGAAGGAAAGGACTGTCCACGATTATTCAAGTACTTTATGGAGTATAAGAAGCGAAATAAGAATAATCTTAAGCTTGTCCTTATGGGAAAGGCTGTATGTGATATACCAAAGCATCCGGATATAATTAATCTTGGCTTTGTTACAGATGAAGATAAGTTTGATGGAATAAGCGGTGCTAAGGCACTTATTCTCCCATCTAAGTTTGAAAGCCTTTCGATATCTGTTCTTGAGGCTATGACACTTTCAAGACCTGTTATTGTCAATGGTATATGTGATGTGTTAAAGGGACACTGTGTTAAGAGTAATGGCGGACTTTATTATAAGAATTTCTTTGAATTCGAGGGCTGTGTCAACTACCTTCTTGAGCATCCTGCAGAATATGAGATTATGTGTAAGAATGCCAGAAAGTATGTAGATGATTACTTCCAGTGGGATGATATTATGAGGAAGTTTGATGAGATTATTGCAAAGCTTGGCAAGTAATAGAAAGTCAATAAGAGAGGAAAATAATGAAACAGAAAGTAATGAACCATATTAAGAACAACTGGCAGGAGTATGCCAGCTTTATCAGTATGATAATGCTGATAGTGCTTGGATTGATATATGCTTTTAATCTTAATAATTTCGACTTTAATTATCCATTGGCATATTATGGCGGTGATGATATGGGAGGACTTCAGGATGCCAAGCTTTTGCAGAGCAGGGCTGGATGCTGTCAACAGACAGAATGGGTGCTCCATATAGTTCAGATATCTATGATTTTTCTTCATCACTTCTTCATAACTTCGGACTTATGATTATGAAGCTGTGCGTTCTTATAACATGTAATTATATCGTAGGCTTTAATATATACTATCTTTCAATATTTGTGTTGGCAGGAATAGTATCTTATATAGTTATGAGACAGCTTAAGATAAATAACTGGGTAACAGCCGCTATGTCCGCAGTATATGGACTTTCACCATATATGATAGCAAGAGGTGTCGGACATATGGTGCTTGTTGAGGCGTACTTTATTCCATTGTCTTTCTTACTCTGCTTCTGGGTTATGGAAAGAGAAGATGTATTCCAGTTTAATAAGAATTTCTTTAAGACACCGGCTAACTATGCGGTGCTTATAATGGCAGCACTTATAGCTAACAACGGAATAGCTTATTATCCATACTTTACCTGCTTTATACTTCTTGTAACAGGTGTATCAAAGTCACTTAAGACAAAGAAGGCAGGCGGATTTTTAAAATCACTTGCCATGGCAGGCTGCGTATGTTTCTTCGTTGTACTTGCATTACTTCCATCCAAAATATATAGTATTATGAATGGTCCTAATGAATATGCTATTTCAAGAGCAGGCTTTGTTGAGACAGAAATGTATGGCTTGAAGATAATTATGCTTTTCAGACCTTTAAGCACACACGGAATAAGCTTATTTGAAAAGGCAATAGATATATACGACAGCAATACAACATTTCTTAATGAAAATATAACTGAATATCTTGGTATAGCAGCGATTGTCGGATTCTTTATACTTATGTTTGCGCTTTTATGAACAGGGAGTCAGCTTTAAAGAAAAGACTTGGACTGTTATCAGAACTTAATGTAATGCTGCTTCTTCTTGGTACAACAAGCGGACTTGGCACTATTATTGCATTTCTTATAACAGATAAGATAAGAGGCTACAATAGAATATCAATATTTATAGAATACTGCTGTTTATTAGGTCTTACGCTTATTCTTAACAGTCTTGTAGAAAAGTATAAGAAGATTAATAAAAGGCTGTTATGTCAGCAGTTATAGCAGCTGTATACGTATTTGGCATCATAAGTATGTGGGATTCAAGTGCAGGCCGTACATCTGTTGATACTTATAAGTCAATACAGGCAGAGTTTGACAGTGATGATAAGTTTGTCAAGACTATTGAGTCAGAGGTAAGCGAGGGGCTATGATATACCAGCTTCCATATCACACCTATCCGGAGGTGGCTTCCAGAATGATATGTGGGATTATCATCTTCTTGTTGGATATCTTCATTCAGACAAGTTAAAGTGGAGTTATGGTTCTGTTAAGGGAAGAGAAGGCGACAGCTGGAATGAGAATATCGGAAGTATGTCATATGAAAATATGGTTACAGAGTTAAAGAAAGAGTCCTTTGAAGGTATATATGTTGACAGAAGAGCATATACAGAAGAGACACTTACAGAGCTTGAGACAACTCTTGAAAAGTCTACAGGCAGCAAGCCTTTAGTAAGTGATAATGGTAATCTCAGCTTCTTTAAGTTTTAATATATGTTTTAAGTAGAGTTTTATTAAATAATATATTGCATTTTATTATTAATAACATAAATGTATTTTAATAACATAAATGTATTGAAAGTATATAACGGAGTATATATGAAAGTAAGATTAGCAGATTATGTTGCAGATTTTCTTGTAAAGCATGGTGTTACAGATGTGTTCTCTGTAGTCGGTGGTGGTGCTATGCATCTTAATGATGCATTAGGACACAATGAAAATCTTAAGGTGACTTATAATCACCACGAGCAGGCCTGTGCCATAGCTGCAGAAGCCTATGCAAGAATTGATAACAGAATAGCAGCCGTATGTGTGACAACAGGTCCGGGCGGAACCAATGCACTTACAGGAGTAGTAGGAGGCTGGCTTGATTCAATACCTATGTTTATCATAAGCGGACAGGTGCGCTATGACACAACTTCAAGATATGCCTCCAGTATACAGAAACTCCGTTAAGGGCAATGGGGGACCAGGAATATGACATAGTCAAGTCAGTATCCAATATGACTAAGTATGCAACAATGATAGAAGACCCAAATGATATAAGATATGCCCTTGAAAAGGCATGGCACCTTGCAAGAACAGGAAGACCGGGACCGGTATGGATAGATATTCCTGTTAACTTCCAGGGCGGATACATAGAAACAGACGAACTTAAAGGTTATGACCCTGAAGAGGATGATAAGCTTCTTCCACCAGAGGTTGATATGGATACCATAAAGACCGTCATTGAGAAGATAAAGAATGCTAAAAGACCAGTATTCCATGCAGGTTATGGTATCAGACTTTCAGGGGCTTATGAAGTGTTCAGAAAGGTGGCAGAGGAACTTAATATTCCAATAGTAACTTACTGGAATGCAGTTGACCTTATAGAAGACGAAAGCCCTCTTTACTGCGGAAGAGCCGGAAATATGGGTGACAGACCTGGCAACTGGGCTATCCAGAATGCAGACCTCATATTAGCTGTCGGTACAAGAATATCAATAAGACAGACAGGATATAACTGGAAGACATGGGCAAGGGCAGCCGAGGTAATAATGGTGGATATAGACAAGGCAGAGTTAAAGAAGCCTACCATACACGTTGAGATGCCAGTGTGGGCAGATGCCAAGGATTTCCTTACAAAGCTTGAAAAGAAGCAGCAAAGATGGCACCAGTGTCACATAGTGATGAGTGGCTTGCAACTACACAGAAGTGGAAGAAGGAATATCCTGTAGTACAGCCAAGACAGTGGGAGGAGAACGGAAGCACTGCCAATGTATATGCATTTGTAAGATATATGAGCAGCAGACTGCCAGAGAACAGTCTTACAGCGGTATCTAACGGAGCGTGCTGCGTTGTCGGCAATCAGGCCTATGTTATCCAGAAGGGAAGCAGAATGGCTAACAACAGTGCGATAGCAAGTATGGGATACGGACTTCCAGCGGCTATCGGTACATGTATAGGTGGAAAGAGAAGACCAACCATATGTCTTGAGGGTGACGGCAGTATTATGATGAACCTTCAGGAACTCCAGACAATTATTACTAATAAGCTTCCAATAAAGATATTCCTTATTAACAATAACGGATATCACTCAATAAGACTTACACAGAATAATCTTTTCAAGGAGCACTGCAAGATAGGTATAGGTCCGAATCAAATGACCTTTCATTCCCGGAATTTAAGAAAATTGCAGAAGCTTTCGGATATAAGTACTACAGTGCAACGTCTAACGAAGAGATGAAAATGTTGTTGATGAAGTCCTTAAGGAAGATGGACCGTTATTCTGTGAGATATTTACAGACACAAAGCAGGTATGGGAGCCAAAGAGCAGCACAAAGCGTCTTGAAGATGGAACTTTAGTGAGTCCGCCGCTTGAAGACCTTGCGCCATTCCTTCCAAGAGAAGAACTTAAGGAGATTATGTTTATTCCTTTGATGGATGAGGAATAATTAGTATACAATAAGATGTGCTGTATTTGTATAATATGATACAATACGATGGTTAAACAGTCAAAAATCTGGTTATGAATGAAAGATATATCTTTCTAATTTGCATCCTCGGTATCATAGTATTATTATAAAGATAAAAAGTATAAAATACAGCATCAGATTGGAGATATTATGAAAAGATAAGTATAATGGTACCTTGTTATAACGAGGAAGAAAATGTTGTACCATTGAGTGAAGCGCTTATAGATATGTTTGCAAAAGACCTTCCAAAGTATGATTATGAGATATTATTTATTGATAATGATTCTACGGATACAACAAGAGTTAAGTTAAGACAGTTATGTAAGAATAACCCAAAGATAAAAGCAATATTTAATGCAAAGAACTTCGGACAGTTTAATTCACCTTATTATGGAATACTCCAGACAACAGGTGACTGTACTATACCTGTATGCGCAGACTTTCAGGACCCTATCGATGTTATCCCAAGACTTGTTGCAAAGTGGGATAAGGATATAAGATTGTGTGTGCAGTAAAGTCATCAAGCAAGGAAAATCCTGTTATGTACTTTCTTCGTTCATGCTATTACAAGCTTATAAAGAAGATGTCCTCAGTTGAACAGATAGAGCACTTTACAGGCTTTGGTCTTTATGACAAGTCATTTGTGCAGGTGTTAAGAGACCTTAAAGACCCTATTCCTTTCATAAGAGGCATAGTCGGCGAGTTAGGCTTTAAAAAGACTGAAATAGAGTATACACAGGCACAGAGAAGAGCTGGAAAGACACATAATAACTTTTTACATTATATGATGCAGCTATGTTAAGCTTTACATCATATACAAAGATAGGTTTAAGACTTGCAACCTTTGTTGGTGCATTTATAGGGCTTGTGAGTGTTATTGTGGCAATAGTATATCTAATACTTAAGCTTATATACTGGAACAGATTTGCAGCAGGGATGGCACCACTTATTATACTTGTATGTTTTAGGCGCTATGCAGCTTATATTCATAGGTCTTATGGGAGAGTATATACTCAGTATGAATAAGCGTCTTATGAACAGACCGCTTGTAGTTGAAGAAGAAAGACTTAATTTTGAAGAAGAAAAGTAATAAACATAATTAACTTATGATTAGCAGAATGGAGAGGTTATGACTAATTTAGAAAAGCACACAGGATAAACAGAATACTTATGAGAAAGCTTCACTCGGTATGTGAAGAATATGGAATTACATATTATTACGACTCGGGTTCACTTATCGGGGCAGTAAGACATAAAGATTTTATACCATGGGATGATGATATTGATATCGCATTTACAAGGAAAGAATTCAAAAGCTTAAGGAAGTACCTAAGGAAGCATGGGGCGAGGACTTTGAACTTGTGGAAGTTAAAGACCTTGTAAAGGATGCGTTCTTTGACTTTCAGCAAGACTTGTATATCTTGGAGAGTCAGTGCCTCTTCAGAGCTATGACAAAGTAAAGGGACACGTAGTAAAGAAGTATGAGGATAAGATGGTGCTCGACTGTTTCATCCTTGATAATGCCTATGATTCAGCATTTAAGCAGTTAATATTAAGAATGAGACTTACATTTATATATGGTCAGTGTATGGGACACAGGGATTCTATTGATTATTCAGAATTCGGAACAATCACAGGTCTTGGCGTAAGATTTTTGCTGCTATAGGAAGACACAAGTCACTTGATAAGCTCAGGGAAAAGTATGCTAAAGTCAGCCAGTCTGTAAAGGGAAATACTAAACACTACTTTTACAGTAATTATCCTATGCCGGAACTTAAGAAGTGGGTTGAAAAGGACTGGTACAGGGAAACAGTACCTCTTCAGGTTGGAGATGACTACTTTAACTGCCCTGTAGACTATGACAAAGTATTAAGGGCATGTTATGGTGATTATATGCAGCTTCCGCCAGAAGAAACAAGAGTACCTATGCATGTAAAACCAGATAAACAGTAAGTAATATTTATATGGTATAAAAATAGACAGAAACGGAGATTTATATGAAAATACCAGATAAGTTAAAAGGTATTACAGGCGATTTTATGTACAGCATGATGGGACTTATTGTGATGAATGGAGTAATCCAGCTTGCATTATACCCATTTTAAGCAAAAGTTAGGAACGGATGAATTCGGAGTTGTTCTTACGCTTATATCACTCATATCAATTATGGGCTCTACCTTTGGTACGGCAGCCAACTATTCAAGAATGGTTACAAGAATGAAGGGCAGGACAGTAATGGGGATTATAATATATTTCTTTTAATGATAGCTGTTCTTTCAGTAATTGTTTCTATAGGCGGTCTTGTGTGGCTTCATAAGTTCAGCGCCATAGCAGAGGCAGGCTATCTTATATTAATGATAGTGACAGTGCTCAGATATTACTCAGATGTTGAATTCAGGCTTAACCTTAATTACAAAAGATTTTTATATTCTATCTGCTTATATCAGTTGGATACTTAGCAGGTATAGGACTGTTCTTTGTCACACATTCGTGGATTATCGCCATGCTTTGCGGAGAATGTCTTGCAGTAGGCTTTGTTATGGCTACAGGCGGTATATACAGAGGACAGCTTTTAAGAAGAGTAAGTACTTTAAGGATAATATGAGGTCGCTTTTAATACTGTCTGGTACAGAACTTATAGCAGCAGTTATACTTAATGCAGACAGACTTATATTACAGGCTATAGACGGAGGAACATCGGTAACTATATTCTATGCGGCAACGCTTATAGGAAAGATGGTTTCACTTATATCAACACCTCTTAACGGAGTTATAATCGGACATCTTACCAAGTACGAGGGCGGCATAAAGAAGAGTACATTTGTTAAGCTCTGTCTTGGCAGCGTTGTAGGAAGTCTTATTATAAATGTGTTCTGCTTCGGAGCATCATTTATATTCGTAAGAGTAATGTATGCTGAGATATTTGACCTTGTAAAGCCATACCTGTGGTGCGCCAACTTAGGTCAGGTATTCTACTTTATAGCTAATACACTCACTGTTATACTGTTAAGATTTACAGATGAAAAGTACCAGCTTGTTATTAATATATTATTCCTGATAGTATTTGTTGTAATAGCAATTCCTATGACATTTGCATTCGGCTTATGGGGAATGGCTATAGCTTTAGTTGCTGTCAACCTTATTAAGATATTGATAATAATGGCTGTTGGCTGTGCAAAGATTTAATAATAGTTTAAAGGGAGTTATATGGGAAAAATCAGTTATAAAAAGAATTAATCATATATTGTTTTACTCTGTTAATGACTGCATTACTTTTGGAAATAATATATTGCTTTATCAGGGAAAAAGGCGGCATTGATAATGGCTGTTATAGTAACGGTTATTGATGTGCTGTCAGCTATACTTGCTAAAAAATATATAAGTATTGTCAACCAGTTATCGGCGGGTCTGTTTGTATTTTTGCATATGTGCTTGTGTCAGTTCTGTTTAACAATGCTATGTGGGATTATGAATCACGTTTTTCAAAGGGACTTATAGTATTCTTTACAGTATATTCTTTCATAGTTATTGAGTCACTTATTGCATTTGTAAGGACATACAATAAGGAAAAGCTTGTAAGCTGGTTTAAGGATAACAGGGTAATGCTTGTTGTGCTGCTTATAGTATTAGTTTCAAGAATTCCATCAATGACACTTTCACAAAGATGGGATGCAGGCGAATATTACTATAGAATAGGGCTTGCCAGAAATAATTTTACTTATTCAGGACTTGCAGATTTTTTCATAGTTATAGTCTTTGCGGACATTCAGCATCACTTTTTGTATGACATATATGATAGGTGAAATGATATATCCAAGACATATAATAGGAATATCAGTTATTAATCTTATACTAACACTTATTGTAATGTGGTGTATCTATAAGATAATAGTAAAGATTACAAGGCATGCATCAAAGAGCCTGTGTGCAGTGTATACACTTCTTATATCGTTTGCGCCACTCGTGTATACATTTACTACACATCTTAATCTTGATTATACTATGGCGCTTATAGTTGTGATGATTATATGCAGCTATATGTATGAAAAGCCTGTGCTTGTGGGAATACTCAGTATATTATGTTTCCAGACAAAGGAAAATGGCCTTGTCGTTGTTGCAGGTATCGCACTTGGACAGATAGTAAGACATATTCTCTGCGATAAGAAAAACTGCATAAAGCCTATATTTACAGACTTAAGATTATATGCGACATTAATAGCTGCACTTTTACAGCTCAGATACTTTAATAAGTATGGTAATAACTGGGTTGCAACAGGCGACCAGGAGGCTGGCGGTCTGTTTAAGTGGAACAACCATGGCTCAGAGTGTCTTGGCCTTAACCCTTACTATATATGGATGAAGTTCAGACAGCAGTTTATACTTAACTTCAACTGGATTGTAGTGCTTATAATAATAGCTGGAACAATATACATTATAAAGAATAAGGAATATCTTAAGAAGCTTGGACATAAGAGAAGTGAAAGCTTTATGATATGCAGCGTTGTTGGTTCACTTGTGACACATTCTATGTTTGCTTATCTTTATATAACAGGAACCTGTACAAGATATAATATAATAAGCGATATACTTATGTATATTATTGCCATATATGTTATTGACAAGTTCAGGAGGTATATGAATATAAGCAGAGTGTGACCGGTGATAATACAGCTAAGGCAGGTAACAGCACAGTAAGAAAGTATGCCGGAAAGGTATTGCTTGGTATCTGGATAGTTCTTGTGGCAGCAGAGTGCTTTGTCACAATCGACCCGCTCTCAAAGCTTGTTTTCACTAATGCAGATTCTGTAACAATGGATACACTTATTATGACAAGAGAGCACGAGCTTATGACTTATGGTGAGTCGCTTATCCATAATACACAGTACCAGAGTTATGATAAGTCTATGGATAAGATGCTTAAAGACATAGATTATGACCCTGATACAACTGATATTTACCTTTATGATGATGGCGGTGTGTTCATATGTGGTAATGTTCCTCTGTATTATCTTAGCTGGGATAAGACAAAGCAGAAGAGAGTGTTCTATCAGAACGAGAATACAAAGCAGATGAATGATTATTATCTCATATTCGACCTTGATGAGAAGGGCGATGAGCTTTAAAGAATGGCGGGCTTAAGGAAAAGGCTGTGTTTGTCGTAACGACATATTATGTTAATAAGTCAGTAAATGTAGACTTTTCAATGGAGGTATTAAGCCGTTATTACGATATATCTGAAAGAAAACTGCATCAACTTATCAGGGCGGTATATATTATTATGAACTTACACTGAAAAGTAATTAATATACGAAACAGATAGATAAGGCTATAAATAGCATATAAATATACAAATCATAAAAATATTAAGAGAATAATTATTGCAAGGAGAAAAGGCAATGAAAAGTGAGTACCTGAAGTCAAAAATTCTATGAAATAGTATTTATATGCTGTGCGTTTGCAGGTATAATCGCGTGGGCAGCAGGGATAATACTGTCTGGTAATTCATCAGAACAGTTTGATATATTCTTTTGAATACACAGGATTTTTGCGGATATAACTAATGTAATAGGATATTCCGCAAACAGGAATACATACGTTGAAACGTATTATCTTGGAGCATCTGAGAGAGCATATCCGGCTATCGTATATCTGATGGCTTATATGTTATCAAGAATAGTGAATATGGACCCATATTTTGAGAATAATTATTTCCTTGATATGTATACAGATACTAAGCTTCTCATAATACTTATACTTATTCTTATTGTAAATATGATAGCTATATATGAGCTTATAAGAAGCTGCAAGAACGGTAATAATGCTGTAAAGATTATGTCAGCGGTTGCCTTCTGTCTGTCATCGCCTGTGATATTCACGGTGGAGAGGGCGAACTTTCTTCTGATGACAATATTCTTTATAATATTTTATATATTTAATTATGACAGTGAGAATAAAGTAAGAAGAGCTTGCACTTATATCACTTGCACTGGCAGCTTCATTTAAGCTTACTCCGGCAGTACTCGGAATACTGCTCATATATAATAAGCAGTGGAAAGAGGTAGTAAGGGTTATAATATACGGACTTATATTTGGTATTGTGCCATTCCTCTTTTCCATGGCGGACTTGTCAATATAGGAAGAATGTTCCACAATGCCTCACTTAATGTAGATAAGTACGTAAGTACAGAAGGAGCTACTTTGACAGCTTCACTTGTAGCGCTTGGTGTCAAGGCGACAGAGGGTTCAATCAAGGTATTAAAGAATATAACATATGTTGTAGCTTTACTGCTTCTTATACAGTCACTTTTCTATAAGGAAAAGTGGGAGGTTATAATGGCAGTTTCGATGGTTCTTATCGTGACACCATCACATTCAGGATATTATTGTATAATATACATTATTCCGGCAGCGATTGCATTTTAAATGCAAAACAGCACTCATATAGTGACCTGCTGATATTATTTGCCCTTATTCTTATTGTTATGGACTTTCAGTGCAGTCTGTTCAAAAATGTGTTTGATTATCATCTTGCTATAGTGCTCATCCTTGCAGTGCTTCTTGTGAGAGGGTTTATCAGAATGTATGAAGTTATAAACGTAAGAATGAAAAATAAAGCTGTTCAATAGAAAACTTAAGAAAATATAAGATTTAATTAAGAAATCACCATATTTAACATAAAAACGCAACATAAGGATATAAATGGTTATACAATAAAATATAAATTATATGTAAAAATCAATGACAATCAGTTCAAAGTGTGGTAAAATAAGCCAGGTATTGAACAAACGAAATGATATCATACATAAGATTATGGAGGTTGGATATGAATCATACATTAAGCAAAAGCAGTTTGACGTATTAGTACTGCTTGAAAAGAAAGAAAAGCATTTACACAGCGTCAGATAGAAGAAAATACAGGCTATTCATTAGGAACAATCAACAAGGTAATGCAGGAACTTTCAGAGTTAAAGTATGTAGAGAATGGTCAGATTACTAATGATGGTGTGTCAGCACTTGAGCCATACAGAGCAAAGAGAGCTATATTTATAGCGGCAGGCTTTGGAAGCAGAATGGTGCCTATCACATTTAACACACCAAAGCCACTTGTAAGAGTACATGGACAAAGGATTATCGATGGACTTATAGATGCGTGTCTTGAGGCAGGTATCAATGAAATATATATAGTAAGGGGCTATCTTGCTGAACAGTTCGATCAGCTTCTTTATAAGTACCCTATGATAAGATTTCTTGAAAACCCTGTATACAATGAAGCTAACAATATATCATCTTCAATGGTAGCAAGATATATGCTTTCTAACGCATATGTTTTGAGGCAGATTTACTTATATCTAATCCATCTATCATAACAAAGTATCATTACACATCAGATTTTCTTGCTATTAAGAAGGACAGAACAGATGACTGGTGCTTTGTGGTAAAGGATGATGTTATTGTTGAGGAGAAGGTCGGTGGTTATGACTGCTGGCAGATGGTGGGCATCTCTTACTGGAATGATGAGGATGGGCATAAGTTATCTAACGATATCAAGGAAACTTATGAACAGCCGGGTGGTAAGGAAAGATACTGGGAACAGGTTCCACTTGTATTCTGCAAGGACCACTACAAAGTACATGTACGTGAGTGTGATGAGGATGACATAATCGAGATAGATACATTCAGGGAATTACAGACTATTGATAAGATATATGATGTCTAGGATTATGTCTTAATAAGCATATGAAAGGTAATAATAAATACAATCGCAGCGGCAGCACTTGAGAACTGGCCGGACTTAAGAGTAGAGAGCGGTGTCCACTTTGGCAAAGAGTCTTACGTACTTCTTGTAGTATGGATTGTGCTTGGTATAATATTCTGCTTAAAGCAGATTAAGTATTTAAGACCGGAAAGCAGTGCTAATAATCAGAATTACTAAAACATTTAATCCAGAACAGATATTGAATGTAGTTTGATATACTGTTCTGGTTTTTATTATATGATGTGTTAAAAGTATAAAAGTCGTTTCTGCTTGCAGAAAAGACTTTTACTTTGACACTCACATCATTATACTAAAGATATATAAAATGTGCTATGGATTGACAAAATGCGTAGTATGGGATATAATTTTCCAACATATAAGGGTGAAGTGCGCCTATATGAAAAGTTAATTATGCAGTTATATAAGAAACGAGGTATATCATGAAGAAAACAGCGTTAATAATGGCAGGTGGAAAAGGGGAAAGATTCTGGCCAAGAAGCAGAGTTAACCTTCCTAAGCAGTTTTATCATTAACAGATGATGGAAAGACAATGATTCAGCTTACGGTTGAGAGAATCAGTCCATTAGTTGATATTAAGGACGTATATATTGCAACGAATGCTAATTATAAGGAACTTGTAAAGCAGCAGCTTCCAGGTCTTCCAGAGGAGAATATTTTATGTGAGCCTATTGGAAGAAATACAGCTCCATGTATAGGACTTGGTGCAGTTCATGTGGCAAGTAAGTATGAAGATGCGGTTATGATAGTTCTTCCATCAGACCACCTTATAAAGCACAATGATATATTTAAGGATACATTTGTTAATGCATGTGATATAGCAGAGAAAGGTGAGAACCTTGTAACTGTTGGTATTACACCTAATTACCCAGAAACAGGTTATGGTTATATAAAGTATAACAAGGATAATAAAGAGGGTGAGAGCTTTTCAGTGGAGAAGTTCGTGGAAAAGCCAGACCTCGATACAGCTAAGGCATATCTTGCAGATGGTTCTTATCTTTGGAACTCAGGTATGTTTGTATGGAAAGTATCGACTATACTTTCATGCTTTAAGAAGTATATGACTTCAACATATGAAGGATTATTAAAGATTAAAGCATCAGTTGGTACAACGGATTATCAGAGTACTCTTGAAAAGGAATTCCCTGATCTTGAATCACAGTCAGTTGACTATGGTATCATGGAGAAGGCTTCTGATATATACACACTTGCTGGTAATTTTGGCTGGGATGATGTTGGCTCATGGCTTGCAGTAGGAAGAATCAAAGAAAATGATTCAGAAGGTAATGTTGTGAATGGCAATGTTGTTACAGTCAATACACAGAATTGTGTTATTGAAGGTGCAGACAAGCTTATCGCAACTGTAGGATTAAGAGACATGATAGTTGTTGATACTAAGGATGCTACACTTATTTCTACTAAGGAGAACGCAGGCGAGATAAAGAAGGTGCTTGCTGCTTAGAGAAGAGGGAAAAGAATCAGTATTTATAAATTCTATATTTGAATTCAAAGAAATGGAGATAGTTAATAGTTATGAAAAACGCATTAATTACAGGTATAACAGGACAGGATGGTTCATACTTAGCAGAGCTTCTTCTTGAAAAGGGCTATAATGTATATGGTCTTATGAGAAGAAAGAGTGTTGTGGATTACGGAAACGTAGATCATATCAAGGATAAGATTCACTTTATCTACGCAGATATGCAGGATATAGTATCACTTATATCAGCAATGAAGATATCACAGGCAGATGAAGTATATAATCTTGCAGCACAGTCATTCGTTGCAACATCATGGGATACTCCATGTACAACAGCTGATATTGATGCTATTGGTGTTACTAACATGCTTGAAGCTATAAGAATCGTAAAGCCAGAGTGCAGATTCTATCAGGCATCAACATCAGAGATGTTCGGTAAGGTGCAGGCTATACCTCAGACAGAGGAGACACCTTTCTATCCAAGAAGTCCATATGGAGTTGCAAAGCTTTATGGACACTGGATTACAAAGAATTACAGAGAGAGCTATGGAATGTATGCATGCTCAGGAATTCTTTTCAACCATGAATCTGAAAGACGTGGCAAGGAATTCGTTACAAGAAAGATTACAAATGCAGTAGCACGTATCAAGGCAGGTCTTCAGGACTGTGTTGAGCTTGGTAATCTTGATGCAAAGAGAGACTGGGGTCACTCAAAGGATTATGTAAAGCTATGTGGTTACTTTTACAGCAGGAAGAGCCAGATGATTATGTAATCGCTACTAACGAGACAAGAACAGTAAGAGAATTTGCTAAGACAGCATTTGCAGCAGCAGGAATTGAAGTTGAGTTTGAGGGTGAAGGTGTTAATGAAATAGCAAAGGATAAGGCAACAGGTAAGGTTGTACTTAAGGTTAATCCAGATTTCTTCAGACCAGCAGAGGTAGAACTTCTTATCGGTAATCCAGCAAAGGCAGAAGAAAAGCTTGGCTGGAAGAGAGAAATATCATTCCAGGAATTAGTTGAGAGAATGGTAAAGAACGACATGGAACTTGTTAAGAAAGAAGCAGCTAACAATTAATTAATAAATAGACGAAATTACAGTCAGGGCAGAGAATCTGTCCTGACAATATTGATGTAGCAGAAGAGAGGTAGTTAATGAAGGCATTAGTAGTCGGCGGGGGTGGATTTGTCGGACCATATCTTGTAAGACATTTAAAGGATGAGCTTGGATATGAGGTGACAGTTACAAAAACAGAAAAGAAACACTTGCTATGGATGGGGCAGTTGTAAAAATCTGGATATTCTTGATAAGAACCAGATATCAGAGCTGCTTAATGAAGAAAAGCCTGATTATCTGTTTCATCTTGCAGCACAGTCATCAGTTGCCTATTCATGGAAAAATCCAACACTGACAGTTGATGTCAACATAAAGGGATGCGTGAATTTGTTAGAGGCAGTGAAAGATGCAGATAAGAAACCGAGAGTACTTCTTATAGGTTCAGGTGAGGAATACGGACATATAAAGAAAGACGAATGTCCGATAATAGAAGATAATGTGTTAAGACCGGGCAATATATATGCAGCGACAAAGTCATGCCAGAATATGTTAGGAAAGATATATTCAGATGCATATGGTCTTGATATTATGATGGTGAGGGCGTTTAACCATATCGGACCAAACCAGACACCTGTGTTTGTAGTTGCAGACTTCTGTAAGCAGGTTGCAGACATAGAAAAAGGAAAACAGGAACCAGTAATATATGTTGGAAACTTAAGTGCAAAGCGTGATTTCACAGATGTAAGGGATGTTGTGAAGGCGTATGCTCTTTTAGTAAAAGGCGGAAAAGAGGCGAAACCTACAATGTGGGAAGAGGCCACGCAGTAGCAATAGAAGATATCCTTAAGGAAATAGTATCAATGTCAGATAAGGATATAGAGGTAAAGGTGGATGAAAAGAAGCTTCGTCCAGTAGATGTACCTATAATAGAACCAGATATTGAAAAGATTAAAAGAGGTAGGCTGGGAGCCGGTTATAGAGCTTCGTCAGACTCTTGAGGAAACACTTGAATACTGGAGAAGTTCTGACAGGGATTAGAAACAGGAGGAGAAGAATGAAGGTCGTATTATTAGCAGGCGGTTTCGGAACGAGAATAAGTGAAGAAAGCCAGTTTAAACCAAAGCCAATGATTGAGATAGGTGGAAAGCCTATTCTCTGGCATATTATGAAAGAATATGAATACTATGGATTCGATGAGTTTATTATATGTGCAGGTTACAAGCAGTATGTAATCAAAGAGTGGTTTGCACACTATTTCCTTCATAACAGTGATATCACATTTGATTTCACTAAAGGAACTAACGATATGATAATCCATGAGCAGCACTGTGAGCCATGGAAGGTAACTGTAGTTGATACAGGACTTAACACTATGACAGGCGGAAGAATTAAGAGAATTCAGAAGTATGTAGGTGATGAACCATTCCTTATGACTTATGGCGATGGTGTATGTGATGTTGATATTGCAAAGCTTGTTGAGTTCCACAAGAACCACGGAAAGATAGCTACACTTACAGCGGTAATGTTAGAGCAGCAGAAGGGTGTTCTTGATATCGGTGGTGATAATGCAGTCAAGTCATTCAGAGAGAAGAGCCATATGGATGGTGCGCCAATCAATGCCGGATATATGGTACTTAATCCTGAAATATTTGATTATATTGAGGGAGATAATACTGTATTTGAGAAAGAGCCACTTGAAAAACTTGCAAAGGAAGGCGAGCTTATGTCATATATGCATAAGGGCTTTGGCAGTGTATGGATACCAAGAGAGAAATGGATATGCTTGAGAAGTATCTTGCAGCGGGTACAGCTCCTTGGAAGAAGTGGTAAGTTCACGGGTGACAGATTATATAGAGTTATATAAAATAAATATTTTATATTTTAAGATATGTTCTAGGTTCGGCGTATAATAAGTGAATAAATATATATAGTATTAACACTGAATGTATAATTTTACTTAATGTATAACGAGATAATTAGAATAGAATAATCGATAATCAGGAAGGATTATAGAAAGATGGATTTAAGCTTTTATAAAGGGAAAAAGTCCTTGTGACAGGACATACAGGCTTTAAGGGTTCGTGGCTTTGCAGAATACTTGTAAAGGCAGGGCAGAGGTGACAGGATATTCACTTGTACCACCTACAACACCTAACCTTTCTCTATGGCAGATATAGAGAATAACATTAATTCAGTAATCGGTGATATAAGAGACCTTGAACACTTAAAGAAGGTATTTGCGGAGACACAGCCGGAAATAGTGCTTCACTTGGCAGCACAGCCAATCGTAAGGATTCTTATAAGGACCCTGTATACACATATGAAACTAATGTAATGGGTACAGTAAATATATGCGAATGTGTAAGACTTAACACATGTAAAGTCATTCCTTAATGTGACGACAGATAAGGTATACCACAATAATGAATGGGCCTGGGGCTATAGGGAAAATGAGCCTCTTGACGGATATGACCCATATTCTAACAGCAAGTCATGTTCAGAGCTTGTAACACACAGTTACATCAATTCATTTTTAATGATATGGATGTTGCAGTGTCAACAGCAAGAGCAGGTAATGTTATAGGCGGAGGCTGACTTTGCCAATGACAGGATTGTGCCAGACTGTGTAAGGGCTGCAATAAAGAAAGAGGATATAGTTGTACGTAATCCACATTCAACAAGACCATACCAGCATGTGTTAGAGCCACTTGCAGCTTATCTTATGATAGCGATGAAGCAGTACGAAGATAAGAAGTATGCAGGCTTCTATAATGTAGGGCCTGATGAGAGCGACTGTATAACAACAGGAACACTTGTTGATACATTCTGTAACAAGTGGGGAGAAGGACTTAAGTGGATAGACAAGTATGACGGCGGCCCACATGAGGCGAACTTCTTAAAGTTAGACTGCTCTAAGTTAAAGACAACATTTGGCTGGAGACCAAGATGGAACTTTGACACAGCAATAGAAAAGTCAGTTGAATGGTCAAAGGTATATGCAGAAGGCGGAGACGTTGTTGCGTGTCTTGATAAAGAGATTGATGAATTCTTTAATAATTAGTATTGTGGAATACAATATAAAAGGTTCGAATGTTGTAACTTAATAAATAAGCAAATCTAAAATATTATATTGATTTGTCTGTATTATAAAGACATATTTTTGTAATGTATTTAAATAGGTCTTAGCAGAAAGTAAAATCTCATATTTTAATGTTCATTTATTTATAATATTGTAAAAATAGCGTGATTAAAGATTGGAGAAAAGTATGTTTGATAACAAGAACGAATTAGAAGCAAGGGAAGAAATTCTTGAATGGTAGATGAGTACTGCAAGAAGTACCATAACCAGAAGCAGTATAAGGAAGGCGACAGAATTCCTTATGCAAGCCGTGTATGACAGCAAGGAAATGATGAACCTTGTAGACTCAGCACTTGAATTCTGGCTTACATCAGGACGTTACACAGATGAATTTGAAAAGAAGCTTGGCGAATATCTCAATGTAAAGTATGTATCAGTAGTAAACTCTGGTTCATCAGCCAACCTCAACGCATTTATGGCACTCACATCACCACTTCTCGGTGACAGAAGAATAAAGAGAGGCGATGAGATAATAACAGTAGCAGCAGGCTTCCCAACAACAGTAACACCAGCCATCCAGTATGGCGCAGTACCAGTGTTTGTTGATGTGACTATTCCACAGTACAACATTGATGTGACAAAGCTTGAAGAAGCTTACTCAGATAAGACAAAGGCAGTTATGATTGCACATACACTTGGTAATCCTTTGACTTATCAGCAGTTAAGGAATTCTGTGATAAGCATAATCTCTGGTTAGTAGAGGACAACTGCGATGCACTTGGTTCTAAGTACACAATAAATGGCGAGGAGAAGTTCACAGGTACAATCGGTGATATCGGAACAAGCAGCTTCTACCCACCACATCATATGACAATGGGTGAAGGCGGTGCTGTATACACAAACAACGCACTTCTTAACAAGTGTATCCGTTCATTTAGAGACTGGGGACGTGACTGCGTATGCCCATCAGGAAAGGACAACCTCTGCGGACACAGATTTGACAAGCAGTATGGCGAGCTTCCATTAGGATATGACCACAAGTATGTATACTCACACTTCGGATACAACCTTAAGGCAACAGATATGCAGACAGCAGTAGGCTGTGCACAGCTTGAGAAGTTCCCTTCATTTGTTGAAAGAAGAAGACATAACTTTGACAGATTAAGAGCGGCACTTGCTGACATCGAGGATAAGGTAATACTTCCAGTACCATGTGAAAACTCAAGACCAAGCTGGTTTGGTTTCCTTATCACAGTAAAGGAAGGAATAGACAGAAAGGCAGTTGTAGAGTATATCGAAAACCACGGAGTACAGACAAGAAACCTTTTGCAGGAAATCTGATAAAGCATCCTTGTTTTGATGAGATGAGAGCGACAGGAGAAGGCTACAGAGTAGTAGGAAGTCTTGATAACACAGACAGAATTATGAGAGATACATTCTGGGTAGGAGTATATCCGGGAATGACAGATGAGATGATAGATTATATGGCTAAGACTATAAAGGAAGCTGTTAATCAGTAATCACGGACGAATTATTAATGATAATATATTATAGTTCGGGTGCCTGACAGTAACCGGACTATAATAAGAATAGGAAAAGTATATAGATATGGGTAAAAGATATACGCATTTATAGAAAGAATATATATGTTCTTTGTTGAATTACTATTCAGACTCGTAAAAAGGAGCTGACAGATAAAACAAGACAGACATTTAAGGAGTTTCTCCAGTTTGGGCTTGTAGGTGTATCCAATACAATAGTATCATATCTTTTATATGTAGTATCATTATTTATGCTTTCAAAGACAGGCATAAAGATTGATTATATAATTGCAAATGTTATTTCATGGTTATTGAGCGTATTATGGTCATTTTACTGGAATAATAAGTTCGTATTCAAGAAGGAAGACGGCGAAAAGAGAAATATATGGGCAGCACTGTTTAAGACATATGTATCATACGGCTTTACAGGTCTGATACTTAACAATATATTACTTGTATTATGGATATCAGTACTTCATATGAATAAGATGATTGCGCCTATTATTAATCTTATAATCAATATACCTATTAACTTCTTCCTTAACAAGATATGGGCATTTGGCAAGAAATAATTATATAATCTTTTGTGGCTTTTAATAAGCTGGAAACGGAAAGATTATATAATTAGAGAAGGGGTATAATAATTATGAAAAGAGCTGTAATAACAGGACCAACAGGTTCTATAGGTATCGCACTGATTAATGAACTTGTGGCTAATGGAATAGAGGTCTTAGCAGTTGTAAGACCGGGTTCTATGAGAGCTGACAGAATAAAAGAGAGTTCTTTGGTTAAGCGTGTAAGCTGTGACCTTTCAGAACTTGAAAAGCTTCCTGAGCTGATACCGGAGGGCAGATGTATTCTACCACTTTGGCTGGGATGGCACATTTGGCGACAGCCGTAACAATATGCACGGACAAAATCTTAATGTTAAGTATGCCCTTGATGCTGTAGAGGCTGCAACAAAGTTAGGCTGTGATACATTTGTTGGCGCCGGCTCACAGGCTGAGTATGGAAGATTTGAGGGCGCTCTTAACGGAAGTGTTCCTGCATTTCCAGAGAATGGTTATGGAATAGCAAAGTTATGTGCAGGCCAGATGACACGTATATTGTGCCACCAGAAGGGTATGCGTCATATATGGACAAGAATTCTAAGTATATATGGACCTTACGATGGCGATAAGACTATGGTTATGAGCACTATAGGAAAGCTTCTTAAAGGTGAGTCACCATCGTGTACAAAGGGTGAACAGATGTGGGACTTCCTTTACTCTAAGGATGCAGCACTTGCTATGAGGCTTCTTGGAGAAAAGGTGTTGACGGTAAGGTGTACTGTATAGGAGGCGGACAGGCAAGACCATTAAAAGGAATATATAGAGATTATGGGACAGGCTATCGACAGTACTATAAGTATTGGTTTTGGTGATATTCCTTACAGTCCTAATCAGGTTATGTACTTGTGTGCTGACATAACAGACCTTAAGGAAGATACGGGCTTTGAGCCACAGTATACATTTGAAAAGGGTATACTTGAAACAATCGAATGGTGTAAGGAAAACAATAAATAGTATTCAGAAGATAAACAGACTGCTGGTTAGTTATTAGCTGGTGGTCTGTTTTATATACAAAAGTTATAGTATTAAATGTAAATATAGTATATAATATTTGTAAATAAAAGTTATACATAAAGAATATAGGAGGAGAATTGTGTATGTTAAAAGACTGGAACAAGCTGGAGGTACCAGCAGGGGAAGAAGTAGAAAACAGACTTAAGGCGGCAAGGGAAATGCTGTTAAAGCAGCAGGTTATGATGAAGGAAAAGCTGCCTGTTATGAGTACTCTTTGAAGGCTGGGGCGCTGCCGGAAAGGAAGTGTATTAGGAAAGGTAATCAAGAACATTGACCCAAGATTTTTAAGGTTGCTGTTATGGATGAGCCGACAGAGGAAGAGAACAGAAAGCCATTTCTTTACAGGCATTTTGTAAAAATTCCAGAAGCAGGAAAGTTTGTTTTATGGACAGCGGCTGGATGTCAGAGGTTACAAAGCAGAAGCTGAGTGGTGAGTTATCAGACGAGGATTATAAGAAGAGAGTAGAGAGTATTAAAAGATTTGAAAGACAGCTCACGGATAACGGATATCTGTTACTTAAGTTTTTCTTTAACATCGATAAGAAAGAACAGAAAAACGTCTTAATAAGCTTAAAGAGGATAAAAATACAAAGTGGCGTGTAAGTGAGTATGATAAGTGGCAGAATAAGCATTATGAGGAGTGTTTTGATGTGTATGACCAGTATCTGTGTGATACAGACCATTCAAGTGCTCCTTGGTATATAGTAGATGCAAAAGGATAAGAAGTGGGCACAGTTACAGGTGCTTGAAACAATAGTACAGGGAATAGACACAGCATTTGCCAATATCGCATTATCAGTGCCATTATTACAGAATGCATTTCCACTTAAGCCTATTCCTAAGCTTTCAGAGGTGAGTCTTGATAAAGAGCTTTCAGATGAGGAGTATGAGAGACTGCTTGATATGTACCAGAAAAGATTGGGTGAGCTTCACAATGAGCTGTACAGGAAGAAGGTGCCTGTTATTATAGCTTATGAGGGCTGGGATGCAGCCGGAAGGGCGGTAATATAAGAAGAATAGCTGAGGCTCTTGACCCAAGAGGATATGAAGTACATCCTATAGCAAGCCCTGAGCCACATGAGAAGGCAAGACATTATCTGTGGAGATTTTGGAACAGACTTCCTAAGACCGGACATATAGCTATATTTGACAGAACATGGTACGGAAGAGTTATGGTTGAAAGACTTGAAGGCTTCTGCACGAATGACTGGCAGAGAGCGTATGTTGAGATTAATGAATTCGAGAGGAGCTTGCAGACTGGGGCGCAATTATTGTAAAGTTCTGGGTTCAGATAGATAAGGATACGCAGCTTGAAAGATTTAAGGACAGGGAGAATACTCCTGAGAGCGTTGGAAGATAACAGAAGAAGACTGGCGTAACAGGAAAAAGTGGGACAGCTACGAGGTTGCAGTTAATGAAATGCTTCAGAAGACTAACACAGCTTATGCGCCTTGGCATATATTAGAGTCAACGATAAGAAGTATGCCAGAATAAAGGCATTAAAGACTGTTATTGAGGCTATTGAGGACAAGCTTGAAAAATAACTTGCGCTTATTGCAGGTGCTACAGCAATATATGTTAATGATTATTATCATGCAGATGATAATACAATATCACTGTATAATTCGGTGCTTGATAATCTTTCAGATAATGATGGTGTTTCAAAGGTGCTGACAAAAGAACTTAAATGCGGAGATATAGCATATATTTCTGAAGATATGTCATATATGGAGGGTGTCATGCTTATTATGGAATGTATGGACAGCAGAAAGGTGATGGTACAGCGACTATAACCAATACATTACAGATAGATAAAACCGCAGATTATATATACAGGCTTATAAGTGAGTAACTCAAGAAAAGTATATGCAATATAAACCAAAGAACAAAAAGTGAAAAATTACAATTTTGTTGAAAAATTTTTGAAGTTATTGTTGACACAGGCTATATTATGTGTTAATTTATCAGTGTTAAATAAATAGAATGAATTAATCAAAGGCAAAGGAGCCGTTACAATCTGTTGGTTGTGCGCCCTTTGCCTTTTTTCGTCATTATAAGCTGCATAAAGGTTGCAGAAAATATTTTGGATACGCACAGGAGGTGTGCGCAGAAAGGAGTCAGTTATGAAGTTACAGGACACAGGTTTAACAGCACAGGACATTAAAGACAAAGTAAATACGTACATGATCGAGACATATGAGCGTTTTGACTTTCTTGCGGAAACAGCCAAAGATATGTATCTCTATGATGAGAATGGAACACCATATCTTGACTTTTATGCAGGTATTGCCGTTAACAATGCAGGAAGCTGTAATGAAAAGGTTGTAGCAGCAGTTAAAGATCAGGTTGGCGACATCATGCACACATTCAACTATCCTTACACAATCCACAGGCATTACTTGCTGAGAAAGTATGCAAGACACTTGGAATGGACAAGATCTTTTTTCAAAACTCCGGAACTGAGGCAAATGAGGCAATGATTAAGATGGCACGTAAATATGGTATTGAGAAATATGGCCCAAACAGATATCACATCGTTACAGCAAAGGATGGTTTCCATGGAAGAACATTTGGAGCAATGTCAGCAACAGGTCAGCCGGGAAATGGATGTCAGGTTGGATTCGGACCTATGACTTACGGATTCTCTTATGCACCATACAATGACCTGAAAGCATTCAAGGATGCATGCACAGAGAATACGATCGCAATTATGATCGAGCCTGTACAGGGTGAAGGCGGAGTTCATCCAGCTACTAAAGAGTTTATGACAGGATTAAGAAAGTTATGCGATGAACATGATATGCTTCTTCTGATCGATGAGGTACAGACAGGATGGTGTAGAACCGGAGCAGTTATGTCTTATATGAACTACGGAGTAAAACCAGATATCGTATCTATGGCGAAAGGTCTTGGTGGCGGAATGCCAATCGGTGCTATATGTGCTACTAAAGAGGTTGCAAAGGCATTTACTCCGGGCTCACACGGAACTACCTTCGGTGGTCATCCAGTATCATGCAGCAGCACTTGCAGAGGTTGGAGAGCTTCTTGACAGAGACCTTGCAGGAAATGCAAAGAAGGTCGGAGATTACTTCAGTGCAAAGTTAGAAACACTTCCACATGTTAAGGAAGTAAGACATCAGGGACTTTTAGTCGGTGTTGAATTCGATGATACTATAAGCGGCGTCGATGTAAAGCATGGCTGCTTCGACAGACATATGTTAATAACAGCAATAGGAGCACACATAATCCGTATGGTACCACCACTTATCGTATCAGAAGAAGAATGTGACAAGGCTTATGAGATTATTAAGGAAACAGTTGAAAGTCTTAGCAAGTAAATAAAAGGAGCGATGCAGATGAAACATTTTGTTGTAACAGTTGGATGTGAGTATGCCAGCGGTGGAATTGAAATCGGCAAGATGATAGCAAAGTCTTTAGGCGTTGAATATTATGACAGGGACTTAATAGATAAGGTTGTTGAACAGATAGGAGTTGACAGGGAGTTAGTAGAAAAGCGGATTCAGGAGAAAATGTCAAGTATGAATTCGATACTAACTTTGGCCCAAGATATGCCAATCTTACAAACAGGGTAATATATGAACAGTTTGAGGTTATCAATAAGTTCGCCGAAAAGTCTTCTTGTGTTATCATCGGACGTTGTAGTAATTACATATTAAAAGACAGAAAAGATTGTCTTAATGTATTTATATATGCACCATTTGAAAAAAGAGTTGAGTATGTTATGGAGAAAAAGGGCGTAAGTTATGATGAAGCAGCAGAGCTTGTGAAGTATAACGACAGAATGTTAAGCTCAAGATATAACTATATGACTAATGGTGATATGAGAGATTGCAGCATGAGAGATATGATGATTGACTCAAGTGTGCTGGGTCTTGAGAAAACTGCAAAGTACATATTGCAGATGATAGACTTAAGATTTGAAAACTAAGTTATTAATAAAATATTGTTTACATCGCGAATATATTCAACTGGCAAAGGTGCTGGTAATCCAGAGGCGTAATGCCTATGGATTGCTGGCATTTTAATTCAGGCGGATGCTGCAGAGACTTATGCTTTTATAAGCATCTGACCTGATAAAAAGAGTTATGGCGGATAGATGTAAATGGCGGTGCAGGATTAAATATATGTTATATGAAAATGTTAGATGAAAGGACTGATAATATGGCTGGAAAAAATCAGAATTTGACAAAGTATTTAGTGCATGGGACATTCTTGTCATTGCATTTGGCGCTATGATCGGTTGGGGATGGGTTGTTTCAACCGGAGACTGGATAGAAAGAGGCGGTGTAGCTGGTGCCGCTATAGGTTTTGCGATCGGTGGTATCATGGTATTCTTTGTAGGACTTACTTATGCAGAACTTACTGCAGCAATGCCACAGTGTGGAGGAGAACATGTATTTAGTTACAAGGCAATGGGACCAATAGGTTCTTATATATGTACATGGGCAATTATATTAGGATATGTTAGTGTTGTATGTTTTGAAGCATGTGCACTTCCTACAATTATTACATATATATATCCAAAGTTCTTACAGGGATATCTGTATACTGTTGCAGGATTTGATATTTATGCATCATGGCTTGCAGTTGCGATGATCGTAGCATTCTTTATCACATTTATCAATATCAAAGGTGCGAAGACAGCAGCGGTGTTACAGACAGTGCTTACAGTTATCATAGGTGGTGTCGGAATACTCTTAGTTGTCGCTTCTGCCATAACAGGTGATGCATCTAACTTTGATGGACAGATGTTTGTTGGCGGTACAACAGGTGAAGTATTTAAGACTATATTAAAGGTTGCTGTTACAACACCATTCTTCTTTATTGGATTTGATGTTATCCCACAGGCAGCAGAAGAGATCAATGTGCCGCTTAAAAAGATAGGCAAGATAATGATACTTTCTATCGTTCTTGCAGTTGCTTTCTATGGACTTATAATATTTGGTGTTGGTTATGTAATGAGCGCACCAGAGATTGCAGCATCTATGGAGGTTCAGGACTTGTTACAGCTGATGCAATGGCAAAAGCATTCCACAGCAGTATCATGTCAAAGGTGCTTATCATTGGTGGTATGTGTGGTATCATAACAAGCTGGAATTCATTTCTTATAGGTGGTAGCCGTGCAATGTATTCCATGGCTGAATCTTATATGATTCCAAGAACATTTGCAAAGCTTCATCCTAAACACAAGACACCTGTAAATGCATTATATCTTATAGGTGCATTATCAGCACTTGCACCACTTGCAGGACGTAAGATGTTAGTATGGATCGTCGATGCAGGTAACTTTGGATGCTGTCTTGCATACTGTACGGTTTCCTTATCTTTCATCATCTTAAGAAAGACACAGCCTGATATGAAAAGACCTTACAAAGTTAAACATTATCTTCCAGTAGGTATTATGGCAGTTCTTATGTCAGGTGCAATGGTTGCCATGTATATAATACCGGGTTCAGGAAGTACACTTGCATGGCAGGAATGGGCTATGGCAGGTGGCTGGGCACTGCTTGGCGGTATATTCTTTGTTATATGTAAGATTAAGTATAAGGAAAAATTTGCATCACATGTTGATGTTATCATAGATGATGAGATAGTTGAGGAAGAGGCTGCTAAGGACAGAGAAGAAGAGGTAAAGGCAGCTATCAGCCTTGTTATGTCTGAGGAGGATGATGACAGATTTGATGCACCTATGGCTTTTAACTACTTCCTTCCAGTCAATATAGTATTCGGTTCAGGAAAGGTAAGAAAGGTTGGAGAGCTTACAAAACCATATGGTAAGAAAGCACTGATCGTAACTGGAAGAAGCAGTGCAAAGAAATCCGGTTTATATGATAAAGTCAATGACAGTCTTAAGGCTGCCGGCATAGAAACAGCACTTTTGATAAAGTACAGCAGAACCCTCTTACAACAACAGCAGCAGAAGGTGCAGCGTATGCAAAGGAAAATGGCTGCGATGTAGTTGTTGCAATAGGCGGCGGAAGTATAATGGATTGTGCAAAGGCTATAGCGTTCCTTGCACTTAATGAAGGTGATGTGAGTGATTATATATTTGGAAAGAAAGCCAGTGATAAGGCACTTCCTCTGATACTTATACCTACAACATGTGGAACAGGATCCGAAGGAAATGGATTTGCAGTTCTTACAAATCCGGAAAATGGAGATAAGAAGTCACTCAGATGTAATGCAATCGTTGCAAAGGTGTCAATCGTAGACCCAGAGTGTATGATGACAATGCCAAAACATGTACTTGCCTCAGTTGGTTTTGATGCACTGTGTCACTGTATGGAAGCATACACGTCAAAGATCGCACAGCCATTTACAGATGCACTAAGTTTATATGCTATTGAACTTATAGCAGAAAATCTTGTTGATGTATATAAGGGCAGAAGCAACAAGGCAGGCTGGGAGAAGATAACGCTTGCAAGTACTATAGGTGGAATGGTCATCAATACAGCTGGTGTCACTTTGGCACATGGAATGGAACATCCAGCCAGTGGCCTTAAGGATATAGTTCATGGCAAGGGACTTGCAGCACTTACTCCGGCAGTTATAGAGGCTTCCTATATAGGCAACCACTTCAAGTTTGCAAAGCTTGCAAGAATATTTGGTGGATTAACAGCAGAAGACCTTGCACCTAAAATCAGGACACTGCTTAGAATCTTGACCTTAGCTGTACACTTACAGACCTTGGAATAGAAGAAAAGGATATTCCTTGGATGGCAGAGAACTGTATGAAAGTATCAGCAGCAAGCATAGCCAATAATCCGGTTGTATTCTCACAGGAGGAGATTGCAGCAATATATAAGAAAGCGATGTAATGCGTGTTGATGTGATTATAAAGGATGTCTGATGCCAATATTATAAAATATCTTATGTTAATGTTGAAAGATATATAATAGGTCGTTTCATAAAATATAAGTACTTTGGTATTATCATGTATATGGGATAATATCAGGGTACTTTATTTTAAAGTTGCCTGATTATAGATTGTAAGATAAAATGATAATATCAGAGTCAAAGGTCTGAACCCACATGAGCTTGCTCATAGTTGGGTAAATGACCTTGTGCCCTTCTAATATGAGCATAAAAGTGGGATGATAGCCCACGATATGCTGATATTAGTATTGTCAGATGTTAATGTCTGTCACTGGTCAATTTTAAATTTATATAAAATACGCAAAGAATATAAGCGGAATTCAAGCAGAAATGAGGATTATTATGAACCAATATACAATAAGACATGCAGTTGATAGTGATAAAGAAAGAATATATGATATATACGCATTTGCAAGAAAATTCATGGCAGAGAATGGTAATCCTAACCAGTGGAAAAATAACAATCCATCAAGAGAAATCATAGATAATGATATAGCTGCTGGCAATCTTTATGTCATAGAGGAAGCAGATAAAGAACAGCAGACAGAGGGAACAAATAATAAAACAGCAGAGTTCATGGAGTATTTTTCTTTAAGATGGGAGAGGATGCTACTTATAATGTTATAGAGGATGGAAGCTGGTTATCAGGAGATACATATGGAACTATCCACAGAGTTGCAGGCGATGGACAGGTACATGGTGTACTTACCATGGCGGTGCAATTCTGTGAACAGAAGATAAAGCATCTTAGAATAGATACTCACAATGATAATAAAATAATGCAGCACGTCATAGAAAGAATGGTTTTAATAGGTGCGGAATTATTCATGTAAAGACGGCTCTGAAAGAATAGCCTATGAAAAATTAGGTTAATTATCAGAAGCTTCTATTCTTAGCATAGTTAATAAACTTTTCAGTACTGTCGGTTGTGTAACTGCCTTTTTCCAGATAAGTCCTATATCCTGAGTGATGGCAGGGCTTATTGGAAGACCAGTTACACCGGGCGGGTTGCGAAGCAGTGAGGCATAAAGAAAAGCCCCACCCAGGTTATTGCATACAAAGTTTCTTATAGTAAATAACTGGCTTGCGTGCAGTATTGTGTTAGGGTTAGTGTTTATGCGCTTAAAAGCAGCATCAAGTGTTTCATTCTGTACGGAGTCAGTGTTATACATAATAACAGGTTCATCCTTAATCATATCTATAGTGACCTCACGGCACTTCGCAAGCGGATGTTCTTTTGATACACAGAATACAAGCTTGTCAGTCATCAGCTTGTAAGAGTTAAGCTTATCTATCTCATAAAATGCATATTTACAAGTGCAAGGTCAAGCTTTCCTTCCATAACCATATTGGCGGCACGTATAGAGCCGTATTCAAACAATTCAAATGGAATATCAGGATATTCCTTCTTAAATTCAATCATCATATCCGGAAAAATATAGCACTAAGAAGAGGTGGTATGCCTATTCTTAAAGTCGGGATATCTTTGCCAAGGTCGTGAAACTGTTCCATAGTATTGTTGTATTCGGCTAAGAGCTTCTGTGCTTTCTGGTAAAATACTTCACCTCCTTAGTAAGCGAAAGGTGGTTTTCGTTCTTGTAAAAGGCTTATGGAGAATTCCTTTTCAAGCTCCTTAATAGCAGTAGATATAGCAGGCTGTGTTACATATAATTCGGCAGCAGCCTGAGTTATACTGTGCAGTCTTGTGGCGGCACAGAAGTATTCTAATTGTACAATCTTCATAATATTCCCCTTTATAGTCTAGTATTTTATAGATAATGTCAGAGATAAAAGTTAAATTCATAATAGTTTTACGTAAATTTCCTGACTTTTTAGAAATATACATTAATTGTATACATAGTGCAATTGTTAAAAATTAACAACCTGTATTATTATTTTGTTAAAATTATAGCACACGTCTGTGAAAAATGTCTAAAACTGTCAAAAAGCATAAAAAAATTTATGACATCATAGTTTTTGTAAATTTACAACAAGGAAAAGTCTTTATATAATACAATCAAGCAAGGGAAATAACAAAGCCGGCAGGATATTTTCAAAGTAAATATATAATGAATGGAGGATATTTTATGAGTCATGCAACAATAACATTATTATTCTTGTTGTTTGCAATCATAATGTTCATGTGGGAAAAAATTCCGTTAGGACTTACTTCGATGATAGTCTGCGTGGGGCTGGTTGTCACAGGAGTACTTGATTGGAAAACAGCATTTATGGGATTCATTGACAGCAATGTAATTCTTTTGTAGCAATGTTTATCGTAGGAGGTGCGCTTTTGAAACAGGAATGGCGAATAAAATCGGAGGAATTGTTACTCATTTTGCCAAGTCAGAAAAGCAGCTTATCATAGCAATTATGGTTATCGTAGGTTTTATGAGCGGAGTGCTTTCAAACACAGGAACAGCGGCAGTACTTATTCCAGTAGTAATAGGAATAGCAGCAAAGTCAGGATACTCAAGGTCAAGACTTCTTATGCCGCTTGTATTTGCAGCAGCTATGGGAGGAAATCTTTCACTTATAGGTGCGCCGGGTAATCTTATAGCACAGTCAGCGATGCAGGAAATCGGTAAGTCTTTTGGTTTCTTTGATTATGCAAAGGTAGGACTTCCAATACTTATTGTAGGTATAATATTCTTTGCACTGGTAGGACATAAGCTTCTTCCGGATAACAAGGTGCCAGATGATGACTCGGCTTACAGTAGTAAGAATGATTTCAGCGATGTACCAAAGTGGAAGCAGTGGTTATCACTTATAATCCTTATACTTACTCTTCTTGGAATGATATTTGAGGATAAGATAGGAATTAAGTTATGCATAACAGGCTGTATCGGAGCACTTGCACTTATACTTACAGGTGTTATATCAGAAAAACAGGCACCAAGTCGATTGATTTAAAGACTATATTCTTATTCGGTGGAACACTTTCACTTGCATCAGCACTTTCAAAGTCTGGAGCTGGAGAGCTTATAGCTCATAAGGTTATTGGAATGTTAGGAGATAATCCTTCACCATATGTATTAACATTTGTAGTATTTATGCTCTGCTGTGTATTAACTAACTTTATGAGTAATACAGCAACAACAGCACTTATGGTTCCTATCTGCTTATCAATAGCAGAAGGGATAGGGAGCAGACAAGCGCAGTACTTATGGCTTGCGTAATAGGTGGTTCATGTGCTTATGCAGCACCTATCGGAATGCCAGCTAACACTATGGTAATAGGCGCAGGCGGATATACATTTAAAGATTATGCGAAAGCAGGTGTACCGCTGATACTTGTATCAACAGTAGTAAGTATGATACTGTTACCAATTTTATATCCATTCTTCCCATAGAAGATACATTTATGGGATACAAATGTGGATGGAAAATGTCATATACCTAAGAAATTATATGAATATCATATAATACATAAAACAAAAGAAAACATTAACAATAGTATAATTATTTAAGGAGGAATAAATATGTCTAAAGAAGCACAGGTAAAACAGCTTACTGATTACATGGCAAAGTTTATTGCTTACACAGCAAAGAAGCTTCCAGATGATGTAATCGCAAAACTTCAGGAGTTAAGAGATAAGGAGGATAGTCCTTTATCTAAGACAATTTATAACACAATGTTTGAAAACCAGAAACTTGCAGTTGAACTTAACCGTCAAGCTGTCAGGACACAGGAGTATTACAGTTCTGGGTAAAATGTGGAACAAACTTCCCACTTATCGGTGAACTTGAAGCACTTCTTAAGGAAGCAGTAGTACAGGCTACATTTGAAGCTCCATTAAGACACAACAGTGTTGAGACATTTGATGAGTACAACACAGGAAAGAACGTAGGAAAAGGAACACCGACAGTATTCTGGGATATCGTACCGGACAGTGATCAGTGCGAAATCTATACATACATGGCAGGTGGCGGATGTACACTGCCAGGAAAAGCTATGGTTCTCATGCCGGGCGAAGGATACGAAGGAGTTACAAAATTTGTTCTTGATGTTATGACATCTTACGGACTGAATGCATGTCCTCCACTGCTTGTTGGTGTCGGTGTTGCTACTTCTGTAGAAACAGCAGCACTCCTTTCAAAGAAAGCACTTATGAGACCTATTGGTTCGCATAATGATAACGAAAGAGCAGCAAAGATGGAAAGACTTCTTGAAGATGGAATTAACTCTATAGGCTTAGGACCTCAGGGAATGGGCGGAAAGTATTCTGTTATGGGAGTTCACATTGAGAATACAGCAAGACATCCATCTACAATCGGTGTAGCAGTAAATGTAGGCTGCTGGAGTCACAGAAGAGGACACATTGTATTTGACAAAGACCTTAACTACACAATAACAACACATACGGGGTGACTTTATAATGGTAGAGATGAGAAATGGTAAGAAAGTACTTATAACACCTGTGTCAGCAGAGGATTTAGAGGATATCAAGGTTGGCGATATCGTATATCTTGACGGAAGCATGACAACTTGCCGTGACGTTGCACACAGAAGACTCGTTGAAGAAGGAAGAGAACTTCCAGTAGATGTTAGAAATAATGCAATCTTCCACGCAGGCCCAATTATCAGACCGCTTGAGAATGACAAATTTGAAATGATTTCTGTAGGACCGACAACAAGTATGCGTATGGAAAAGTTTGAGTATGAATTCGTTAAGCTTACAGGCGTAAGAGTTATCATCGGTAAAGGTGGTATGAAGGAAAATACAGAGAGCCTGCAAGGAATTCGAGCTATACATTGTGTATTCCCAGCAGGAAATGCCGTACTTGCTGCTACAGAAGTAGAAGAAATAGTAAGAGCTGAATGGCGTGACTTAGAATGCCTGAAACATTATGGACTTGCCGTGTAAAAGAATTCGGTCCACTTATCGTATCTATAGATACTAAGGGCAATAATATGTTTGAAGAAAACAAGGTGATATTCAACCAGAAGAAGGATGCAGCATACGAGAAGATATCTAAAGAAGTTGGATTTATCAAGTAATTAAGTCAGACAATTTATATCTGACAAAGCTTAACCATTAATCAGCCTGATTATATGGAAGGTATATACATTGTGTATAATGTGCAATATACAATGTTTATATAAAGGATAAACATGCATTATATAGCGATGTGATTATTTATATGATTTATGTTTATTCAGCCACAATACAATGCTGGTGCAGACAACTACTAACTAGCATTGACTGATGTATAATCATCTATTTAGTTATGGCTTACAATGTGCTAGTAAGCCATAACACAACAAGCCAGAGAAAACAGAGTACCAAAGATAAAGTATTAATCAATATTTATACTTACATTAAACCCAAACCTAATATTTTACGAGCAAAGGGCTGTTGCATCACGGATAAATGATGTAACAGTCCTTTGTTTTATATAAAAGTATATAAAAAATATGATGAATAGATAGAAGGGAGATATGGTATATATGAACAGATATAGAAAAATAATATTATTATCTCTTAAAATAGGAATAGGAAGCAGTCTTTCACTTTATGCAGCACAAAAACTTGGATTTAACTATGCAGTGTCTGCCGGAACTATAACACTGCTTTCGCTTATGAATTCAAAGTGGGAAACTATAAAGCTGTCTGGCAGCAGAATAGCTTCATTTTAATAACAGTGCTTGCAGGATGGCTTTTATTTACACATATAAGCAGTATGTGGATAGCATATGGGATACTACTCACATTTATAGTGTTTATGGCGGAGATACTTGACTGGAGAGCAACTATTTCTGTAAATGGTGTTATAGCCGCACATCTTGTTACATATGAGAATTTCAATGATGCTGCGGTGTGGAATGAGCTTGGAATTGTTCTTGTGGGAGTCGGTTTTGCCATAGTATTTAATCTGTTTAATGGTAACTATGAGCATAAAAGACATATAGTTACTAATATGAGAGATATAGAAAACAGGATGCAGATGATTATGGGTGCGATGTCTGCGTATCTGTCCAACAAAAATGGAAACAGATGTATGGGAAAATATGAAAACACTTGAAAAAGATATACAGGATTGTATCAAAGAGGCATATGAATATCAGAATAATACATTTTATTCCCACCCGGAATATTATATATCGTACTTTGAGATGAGAAAAATCAGTGCCAGATACTTCATAATCTTCATTATGAGATGAAGAAAATGCGTACTATGCCTAAAAATGCCAAAATAGCCGCAGAGTATCTGCTGTATCTTGCAGGAAATATAACAGAATATAACAATCCACAGGAACAGCTTGTAAGGTTAAAAGAACTTATTGAACATATAAAGGATGAGGAACTTCCTGCAACAAAGGAGGAATTTGAAAGCAGCGCATTATTATTTCATATATTTATGGATACAGAAGACTTTCTGCTATATAAAAACATTTTATTGATAATCTTGATAAGACACAGAAAAAGCACTACTGGAAAGCAGGTTAGAAGAAGAAAAGCACTGTAAGATTGTTGTAAGATTGATGCGTTAATCTAGTAATAAATTAAATATACGCAGCCTGCCGTATAATAAGATATCATATTAATAATAATTCAATTAAGAAGTGATACAGAATTAATAGATTTATAGTATAATAAGATGTTATATTAGTAATAATTCACGTCAGGTCCGTATAGGGAAGGAAGAGTGACAACGTGAATATACTAAAAATAACATTTAAAAGTGTGAAAAGAAGGTACAGGCAGATTATAAGAGCTGCACTTACAACACTTCTTGCAGTATTTTTTGTGACGGCTGTTCTTATATTTCAGGAAAATATGTATCAGTGGCAGATGCAATCTAATAAGGACAGATTTGGCGACTGGTTTGTGATGGATATAGGAAGTAAGAATCCGGACAGTAACCTGACAGATAACAGCTATATCAAGGAACCTGTAAATGTGCCAAGAAGTGTATATGTGCTTAACAGTGACTGGGAAAATACAGGCTTTTATGTAGGAAGTCTGCCACAGGATTTTATAAAACAGTCACATATTAAGCTTGATGAAGGAAAGCAGCCGGGGAATAGTGATGAGATAGCGATGGACTGGAATACGCTTCTTTCACTTGGTTATACGGGTGAGATAGGAGAGGATATAACTCTTTATTATAGTGAGAATAATAGTATATCCAACGAAGATAAGAGAAAACAAAGACCTATAAGCTTGTAGGAATATACAGGAATTATACGAATATCTGGAACAATGGAAGGCAAATTCCGTCAGCGATAGTAAGTGAGGATGAATTACAGAATTTTAAGTATGATACAAGATATGTATACATATACCCTATAAAAGACTCAGCAAAGATAGATGATTATAACTCTATATTTAACTCTTTAAATGAAGCAACCAGCAAAAGTTATATATACAATTCCGGAGTGTATGATTATAAGCCATGGGGTTCTGCCAATATATATCTGTATATGTATCTTATTGTCATGGCGATAGGAATAACAGCACTTTCTTATCAGCTTATAGAATATAAGAATACGAGAAAGCAGTCCTTTAAGAAGTATGCAGCATTAGGTGCAGACAGCTCACAGCTTAAGATTATGTATATAATTGAAAATGCACTCATTATAATTCCGGCAGCTATAATAGGAATTGCAATAGCATTTTAGCAGGCGGAATTATAGGACATATGCTTGAACAAAGAACCGGATTTGCATTTTACACAGTCAACAGTTCAGTTATATTAAAGAGTATAATATCTGTTGTTATTGCAGTTATTATTGAAGAGATTGTTGGTTTTTCTCTAATATAAATGCTATGGCTAAAGAGAAACGGCTTAAAACAGGAGCAGGAAAACTATAGTTCCCGTTGAAGTACACAAAAGCAGTACAGAGCTTAATAAAAGTGCCAATATACAGGCGGATAGTCATAATAGTGGCAGTAATAAGTCGTCATATAATAAGTCAAAGCTTAAGGTTGGTAATCTGTACAGCACAATAACACACAGATTAATGAAACGTGATGGCGCAGGTGTGATTATAGGTGTGAGATTATTTGCATTATTTATATGTATAGTACTTATATTCAGTGTTATGAAGATATCCACTTCTATTAAGGAATATAAGAGTAATGACTCACTTCCGGATATATATGGATATCTTGACCCGGCATTATCTAATTATATAACAGAGATGAATTATATAACGTATCTGAAAGATTATGACAGTTATCCATCTAAGTCTTTTGATAAAAATGTGTACACGAAAGTTGACTTTTAAGTGATGCAAAGGAGTCCTATACCAGATATCCTATGAAGTATGATGAAATATATGAATTATTTTCTGAACAGGATAGAATACAAAGTTTTTATGCCGCTTGTGAATAAATCAGACCGTGTAGTTATGTCGGAATTCAGGATATCCAATTCACAATATATGAAAGATGGCAATACTAATCTTATGAGCGGAATACAATCAGAGATTATAGATGGATTAAGTGAAATACCGGGGATAGTGTCATTTGATTATTCTACATATGAAACAGAAAGAACATGGTACTGGGATAATCAGGATTACCATAAGATGGGCTCTTATAAGTATGGGAATGAAATTAAAAACAGACCTTCCGGTGTGGCAGCTATAACAAAGGACCCTGTATATGGCGACAGATATATGTATGCAACAGAGTATGTAAAGCCTACAAAGCAGATATATGATATAGCAGGTAAATATATAGATAAAGAAAATATAAGCTATGAGGACTTTGCGAGTGGTAAGCAGGTTATAGTATTTATACAGGATAACTGTGAAGGTGAATATGATGATACTTTGAAAGCCGGAGATACACTGTATTATAATTATTATAATATTCCTTTTGGAAATTGCAGGAGTTATATATTTGGCATAGAAAAATATCCGATATATCCATATGACATACCATTTTTAATAAGTACAATAACAGTGGAAAGATAGATTTATATGTCACAGAAGTGGAAAGTACAAATACACAGTCATTTGATGGAACACAGAAAGGATTAGAGATAGAAACACTGTATGGAGCCTGTGTATCACCTAAAGTAGCGGCAGTTATAAAGGTAACAGATGAGGTAAAGGCTGACTTTAATGGAATAATTCCTGATTATGGATATTATACTTCACTTGCCAGCGAAGAGCTTGCCAAGCAGGCATTAGATAATCAGAAAGACCTTATGAGAAGAATAACAGGCGAAGAGCTGACAGATGGAATAGACTTTGAGCTTCAGTATAATCAGATTAGGATGAACTATGACCTTTCATCAACATTTTCTGCTACTAACAATAAAGTTGCGCTCTATCTTAAGAGTAATAATATAACATATAAGTCAAATGTTGATTCTAAGAATGTATACAGGACACAGCTTGTCAATAATATATTACAATATGGTATAACTATATTTGCAGTGGTTATTATACAGCTTCTTATAATGGCGATAATAATAAGAAACAGAATAGCAGGCAGACGTGATAAGTTCCTTCTTTCAGAAGAATGGGCATGACTAAGGGTAAACTGCTTGGCATATGTATGAGAGCTCTAAGGAGTCACTGTGGTGTATATTTACAGTGCCACTTATGCTGCTTGTAGAACTGCTTATATATTATGGAAGTATAAGAAGGTTGAAATGATTATGCGAAATATTTTCATATACAGAAGGAGTGTTTTCGCGCAGACTTAAGATACATAAAAAGTGTAGAAATGAGGAATATTATGGAAACTATATTACAGGCTAAAGATATATCAAAACATATCATACAGGAAGTGTTGATGTATATGCGTTAAAGAAATGCTCACTAGAATTCGGCAAAGGTGAGTTCACGGCTATTATAGGAAAGAGTGGTTCTGGAAAGTCAACACTGTTAAGAATACTGGGAAGTATGGATACCTCTGATTCAGGTAATATTCTGATAAAGGGTGAGGATATCACGCATATGAAGGATAAGAAGCTTTCTGCTTTCAGGAGAAGAAATATAGGCTTTATATATCAGGATTACAGTCTTTTTCCTGAATTCACAGCTTATGAGAACATAGTTATGCCAATCCTGCTTGATAAAAAGAAAGCAGACGAGTCAAAGGTCGATGAGATACTTGAAGAATTAGAGATAAGCCACTGTAAGAATAAGTATCCATCTGAAATGTCTGGTGGTGAACAGCAGAGAGTTGCAATAGCAAGGGCACTTATAACCAATCCGGCAGTTATATTTGCAGATGAGCCTACAGGCAATCTTGACGCAGGCAGTGCAAAGACAGTTGCAGAAATGTTATCAAAAGCAAGCCAGAGGTATGACCAGACTATAATTATGGTAACACATGACAGGCAGATGGCAGATTATGCCGACAGAATAATAACTATATCAGATGGTGAGATAAAGTAATGGCATTGATACTTATATTAGAGGATGATGAGGTTATAAGAGGACAGTTGGCCAGAATGCTTAAGGATAAAGGACATAATGTAGAGGAGGCAGCAGATGTAAAGGAGTTTGACAGTAAGCCACACGATAATATCTCTTTTTCTTCTGGATGTGTATCTTCCTGACGGTGATGGCTTTAGTGTATGCGAAAACTGCGAAAAACGGAAATATGGCACCGGTCATATTCTTAACATCCTGTGATGACGAAGAAAGTATAACTAAAGGACTTGATATAGGCGGCGATGATTATATAACAAAGCCCTTCAGAATGTCAGAGCTTATGTCAAGAATAAGCGCAAACCTGCGAAGACAGGCGATGCTTGATACAAGGAATTCCAAGCTGTATACATTAGGAACACTTAGTATTAACTTTAATACACTTGAGGTAAAAAGGCTGGAAAGGATATACAGCTGTCCCCAACAGAATTTGCATTGTTAGAGATACTTGTATACAATCGTGGTCTTATTGTAAAAGAAATATATTTTTGAAAACTGTGGGACAGAACAGGAACATTTGTTGAAGACAATACACTTACTGTTACTATAAGCAGACTTAAAACAAGCTTGGCAGGATTGATGGTTCAGATGAGGCATACATAGACACTATAAGAGGAGTTGGCTACAGATGGAGAGAGCATTAAAAAGAGAATGTATATATATACGGGAGTATTACTTGTATCAATAATAGCTGCGGTTGCGGTAATTACAATATATTATGAATACAGATTAAGGTATATGGTAACATCATTATACGGGCAGGATTCACAGGCAGGAAAGCAGTTATTATACATATTATTTTATGGTACACATGGTAATATACCGGTATCTGATTATCCAAAGGTGTTACAGGATACAGGATATACAACCAATGGGGCATGGTATATGTTTCTATATGGAAAAGTATATATACCATTTCTTATTGTAGGAGTAATAGTGGTTTTGTTATAGTTCTTGCAATCTATAATATTGTAAAAATCGGACATGATGATATATATTCCTATGCTAAAGAATTAAAGGAAACCAATGAAAATCTGTCACAGGAATTAGCTGCCTATAAGTCTTATATGGAAAAGAGAAACAAGCAGCTACAGGATTATACAGAAAATATAGCACACCAGATAAAGACACCTCTTACAGCACTCAGCCTGTCGCTTGATATGATGGGAGAAACTATAGGTGATAGTGCAGACCGCCAGAATAACAATACTATAATGAATACTCTTTCGGATAACCTTAATGAGTGTTTCCGCCAGACATACAGGATAAGAGATTTTATTGTGCGCCTATTAAAGCTTAGCAGAATGGAGTCAGGAAAGATAGTATTTACCAAGGATGATATTAATGTAGGAGTGTTTCTTGAAGAAGTTGTATCCAAAGTTCCAGTTAATAATGATGGCAGGACACAGTGTGTTATAACAACTGATTGTGATGATGCTGATTATTGTATTAATGCAGATGAACAGTGGTTATCAGAGGCGCTTATTAATATAATCCAGAATTGCAGCGAAGAAGCAGAGCATGGATATAACTGCTGTATGTAATAGGATAAATGTATTATAACGATAAAAGATGATGGAAAAGGTATAGATAAGGATAAGATTGAAAATGTGTTTAACAGGTTTGAGAGTGGAAGAGTTATGATTCTATGCATGCAGGAATAGGTCTGAACTTATCAAAGCTTATTATAGAGGCACATCACGGAAATGTCAGTGTTAATAATAATGAGGACTCAAAGGGTGTAAGCTTCAGAATAATGCTTCCTAAGTATGTTATGAAGAGGCATAGTGAACGTGAGTATATCAGGCATAGCACTTAAAAGTGTCAGAAGAAGATACAGACAGATAATAAGAGCATCGCTTACAACGCTGCTTGCAGTGTTTTGGTAACAGGAGTTCTTATATTTGAAGAAAATATGTACCAGTGGCAGATGGCTTCCAATAAGGACAGGTTTGGTGACTGGTTTATAATGGAGATAGGCAGCAGGGAGCCTAATTATAATCTTACAAGTCACATATATCTTGAGCAGCCGGTTACAATTAACAGAAGTGTAAATGTGCTAAATGATGAGTGGGAGAATACAGGTCTTTATGTGGGATGTCTGTCAGAAGAAGGCATAAGCCAGTCGCATATTAAGCTGGATGAAGGAATACAGCCACAGAATAACGATGAGATAGCAATGGACTGGAATACTCTTCTTACTCTTGGGTACGAGGGAGAATTAGGAGAGGATATAAGCCTGCATTATTGTGAAAATAACAGTATATCGAATGATGAGAACAGGCGTATAAAGACTTATAAGCTTGTCGGAATATATAGGAATTATACCAATATATGGAATAGTGGAAAGCAGATCCGTCAGCAATAGTAAGTGAGGACGAACTTGAAGCATTTAATTATAACATTCACTATGTATTTTTATATCCTATCAAGTCATCAATAAGAACTGATGATTATAAAACAATATGTAAGTCTATTAAAGAAAAACTGGCAGAAATTATGTATATAATTCCGGAGTATATGATTATAAGCCGTGGGAACCTCCGGAATATATGTATATATGTATCTTATTGTCATGGCTATAGGCATAACTGCGCTTTCTTACCAGCTCATAGAATACAGGAATACAAGAAAAGCTTCGTATCAAAGATATGCTGCCATAGGTGCTGACAGTTTACAGTTAAGAACTATGTATATTATTGAAAATGCAGTTATAATAATACCGTCTGCCATTGCGGGTGTTATTACTGCTATGATAATTGGTGCAATAACTGGCAGAAACTTAGAGAATATGGCAGGGTTTACATTTTATACTGTTAATGCTTCAGTTATACTGAAAGTATAGGCTCAGTAATAATAGCGGTTGTTATAGAAGAATTAGCAGGACTTGTGTCTAATATAAAAGAGTCTTTTAGCCAGAAGCGTTTAGAAAGAAAGTGAAAATAATAGAAAACCTAATACAGCAAATGTCAAATCCAGAGCAGATATAAGAAAATCACATTTAAAATCATATAATGTATACAGGGTATTGTCAGCAGGTTAATGAAAAAGATGGGCTAGGTATGATAGCAGGTATACGTTTATTTGCACTATGTGTATGTGTAATTCTTGTACTCAGTGGTGTAAGGATTACAACATCAGTAAAAGAATATATAAATAATGACTCTTTACCGGATGTATATGGATATACAGACCCAAAGGTATCTTATTATACAACAAGATTTACATATATAGCATATTTTAAGGATTATGACAAGTATCCATATAAGTCATTATCAGAGGATGTGTATACACAAAATGATTGTTATAATGATGTAAGCAGTTCATATAAAAGTATAATATGTCATATGATGAAATAATGGATATATATACAGATATATCTTCCCGAAAGTATCGTTTTTCAAAACCAATGCCGTACAATTCTACAGACAGGATAGCGATGCTTAGTTTTGCTCTTAATGCTGGTACAAAGTCAACAGATATTAAAACAGGTAATACTAATATTATTGATGGAATATCCCTGAGGTTATAAATGGGCTTAATCAGATATCAGGTATTGCTTCAATTGATTACTCAGTGTATGAGTCAGAAAGAAGCTGGTTCTGGGATAATCAGGATTATACTAAAATGGGCATTGATAAACTAAAAGATGTATATACACCACAATCCTCTGAAACAGTAAAAATCCTGTGGATTTCTCATATGCTGACAGATATCTTTTGCGACGGAATATGTTAATCCAACGCAGAAGATATATGATATAGCATCTAAGTATATAGATGAGTCTTTAATTAATTATGATGATTTTAAGAATGGAAAACAGGTAATAGTATTTTTGCAGGACAACTGTTTTAGGAATATGATAATACCTTAAGTGCAGGTGATATCTTATATTATAATTATTATGCAGTCCCGTTTGGAGAACTGGGAACAGAATATTTAAATAATGTATATAGGGGAAAAAGTGTTTATTCATATGATGTGCCTTTTATAATAGATATAATAATAGTGGCAAAGTTGACCTGTATAATAAAAATTTGCCTACTAATGATGATGGAGGTTATTTGACAGTACACAGCTATACGGGTGACCAGGCAGCTCTTGAGATAGAAAATATTATGGGAGCATGTGTATCACCAAAAGTTGCGGCTGTTGTAAAGGTTACTGATGAGGTGAAAGCAGATTTTAATGGTATTATACCGGATTATGGCTATTATACGGTATTGGCAAGTGAGGAGCTTGCAAAGCAGGCAATAGACAGTCAGAAGGACCTTATGCAAAGAATAACAGGGGAAGAGCTGACTGATGATATAGATTTTAATCTTGAATATAACCAGATAAGTATTAAGTATGACCTTTCATCTACATTTTCAGCTACTAATAATAAAGTTGCGCTCTATCTTAAGAACAATAATATAACATATAAGTCTAATGTTGATGATAAGAATATATACAGGACACAGCTTGTCAATAATATACTTCAATATGGAATAACCATATTGGCAGTTGTAATAATTCAGGTGTTTATAATGGCTATAATCATAAGAAACAGGATAGACAGACGACTTGACAGGCTTAAGCTTTTCGTCATATGGGAATGACCAAGGGCAGGATGATTGCAATATGTATGTATGAAGTATTTAGGAGTCGTTATGGTGTATATTGACAATGCCATTTATTATGATAGCGGGGATGATTATATATGCTAGAGATAAATAAAATCAGGTAGGTATAATGTTGGGGATTGTGCCCCAACGTTATACCTACGGATTGTTCCGTGCTGCCTCCCATTTTAGTATTATGCGATTATTGGGTCATAAGGTCATTCACCCACCTATGAGTAAGTTCATGTGGGTGAATGACCTTATGACCATGGCATATAGTATTATGATATGTTTATCAGGCGTTGGTATCTTCATATCTTGAAGTTCAACAATTATAGCCTCATGATGTACAGCAGGCAGGAACTTCTCCATAACTTCTTTAGTCTTTAACTTAAGGCTTGAAGTGTTGATACAAGGGTGGCATCCAAGAGAGTCACCTTCAAATCTTTATCGATAAGTAACTGGACGTGATTGTCTGTGTCGTTCATAAGCCCCATAATGGATACAGAACCCGGTGTTATATCAAGATATTCTTTCATATATTCCTCACCGGCAAATGAAAGTCTTGCCGAATTAATCTGCTGGCTTAAGTCTTTAGTCTTAAATACTTTATCACCCGGCATCATAAGAAGATAGAACTGCGTTTTCTGTCTGTTACATAAGAAAAGGTTCTTACATATAAGTGTGTCAAGAATTTTATCAATATCGTTGCATACTTCCATAGTTGTTGCAGGTTCGTGGTCGGTTCTGTAGTATTCCATTCCAAGTTTATCAAGTAAGTCGTATACCCTTATTTCTTTGTCAAGTCTGCCAGCTTCGTCAGCTGGTCTTCCTTTGATTAGTTCCATAATGTTTTGTAATTCCTTTCTTATTAGATATTATTGGTCATCAGTAATATGCAGTATGTCAGTGTCAGACTGACGGATACTCATAAATTATTAGCTGCGTATAATACTTTACTATAAATGAGCTTGCGATAGCTTAAAACTATGGCAAACGTATTTTTAATGTATTATACAAATTTCATTCTGATTTTATAATAGCACTATCAATTAATTATTAACAGAAAAATGTGAGGAGAAGTTATGAAAACAGCAGTGGTTGGTTATCCAAGAATAGGAGCATTAAGAGAATTAAAGTTTGCGTTAGAAAAATATTTCAGGTATGAGATAAGTGCAGAGGAACTTGAAGCTACAGCGAAGGCGTTAAGAAAAGTACACTGGCTTACACAGAGGGCTGGAATAGATTATATTACATCAAATGATTTTTCATATTATGATATTGTACTTGACACAGCATTTCTTCTTAATATAATTCCGGCAAGATATAAGAAGCTGGATATATCAGAGCTTGACAGATATTTTGCGATGGCAAGAGGCTATCAGGGGAGAATGGTGATGTTAAGGCACTTGCGATGAAGAAGTGGTTTAATACTAATTATCATTATATTGTGCCGGAGGTTGAAGATGATACAGATATCAGACTTTCAGGAAGCAAGTTATGGGATGAATATAATGAGGCGAAGCACGAAAATATAGAAACAAAACCGGTTATTACAGGTGTGTATACTCTTCTTAAGCTTTGCAGGTTTACAGGTGAGAAAAATGCTGATGATTTTGCATATGCATTTGCAAATGCTTATAAAGAGATTCTTAAAAATGTAACGATACAGCAATACAGTGCCTTCAGTTTGATGAACCAGCACTTGTGCAGGATATGACAGATAAGGACAGGGAGCTTTTGTTAACAGCAATATTTTAGGTGAGAAGGGAAAATGTAAGGTTCTTCTTCAGACATATTTCGGAGATGTCAGGGATGTATATGAGGATATTGTAAAGCTTCCATTTGACGGGTAGGACTTGATTTTATAGAGGGAAAACGCCAGAGCTTATTAATAAGTATGGTTTCCCAGATGATAAGATATTATTTGCCGGAGTTGTTAATGGAAAAATATCTGAAAACCATTATGAGAAAACACTTGATATTATTAATACTTTAAAAGAAAGAATATAAAGACAGTATTATCAACTTCCTGCTCATTACAGCATGTGCCATATACATTAGAAAATGAAACAAAATTATCTAGGAATATACTGATTATTTCGCATTTGCAAAGGAAAAGCTTGTTGAATTAAAAGAACTAAGCCAGATTGCAGAGAGATGACATAAATGCAGAGGATACATTAAAGGCTAACAGGCAGCTTTTGCAGGTACAAGAAACTGTGACAATGCAGAAGTTAAGAAAGATTAGCGGAAGTTAAAGCAGAAGATTATCACAGACAGCCTGAAAGAAGTAAAAGACAGAAGATACAGAAAGAAGCATTTGGATTACCAAAGCTGCCAACAACTACTAATAGGTTCATTCCACAGACAAAAGATGTTAAGGTAAATCGTTCTGCTTTCCGTAGGGTGAGATTACAAAGCAGGAGTATATTGAATTCAACAGAAACAAAATAAAGGAATGTGTCAGATTGCAGGAGAAATCGGGCTTGATGTGCTTGTTCATGGAGAGTATGAACGAAATGATATGGTTGAATACTTTGGAGAAGCTCTGGGTGGTTTCCTGTTTACTGAAAAGGCGTGGGTACAGTCATATGGTACAAGATGTGTTAAACCACCAGTAATCTGGGGTGATGTATACCGTAAGAAGTCAATTACAGTAGAATGGTCAGTATATGCGCAGTCCCTTACTAATAAGATTATGAAGGGATGCTTACGGGACCGGTTACAATACTTAACTGGTCATTCCCAAGAGAGGATATTACTATTAAAGAATCTATATCACAGATTGCATTTGCCATACGCGATGAAGTGCTTGAACTTGAGGCTAATGGAATTAAGATTATACAGATTGATGAGGCGGCGCTCAGAGAGAAACTTCCATTAAGAAAGTCAGACTGGAATTGTGAATATCTTGATTTTGCAATACCTGCTTTCAGACTTACATCAAGCGGTGTCAGACCTGAAACACAAATTCATACACATATGTGCTACAGTGAATTCACCGACATCATCCCGGCCATCGACGATATGGATGCGGATGTCATTACATTTGAGGCATCACGTTCTGACCTGTTAATTCTTGACTCACTTAGGGAGAACAATTTTGAAACAGAGGCAGGACCGGGTGTATATGATATTCATTCACCAAGAATACCTTCTGTAGAGGAAATAACACAAGCAATCAATATAATGCTCACAAAGATAGATAAAGATAAATTATGGATTAATCCGACTGTGGTCTTAAAACAAGAGGCGTATACGAAACAGAGAAGAGTCTTAAAAATATGGTTGCTGCAACAGAAAATGTAAGAAAAAATCTGTAAGAAAATTATATTGTTGTTTAATTGAATTTCATATGTGACGAACGGACGACAAATATAAGCTACAGGCAGTCCTTCACATGATGTTCAATGCCAGAAGATTTGATTGGATATTTCTAAGTCTTTACATATAAATTATGGTAACTGACGCTACCGCTCAGACGTGCCTCCTTGGCTTCGCTGCTTCGTACATCCTTGTACGAAGCTAGCTGGTTTACTAATGGAAAGACTAAGAACTATCACAATCAAACTTCAAGTGCATTTCACATAGTATGCAGGATTGCCTATAGCTTATATTTGTCTGTGTTACGGCATAATGTAATACTGAATATTCAATTAAATCAGGGGCGAAACAGGGCGGAATTGTGCGTAAAGCGCCCCTCATGCCGCTCTCCTTTGATTTAGCCACACATTTATTTTCGTAAATTAAGTTAAAGTCAGACAGCATATATGCAGGTGTGCAAACATCATAAGATGCACTTGAAGTTCAATTGTGATAGTTCTTAGACTTTTCTTTCTCTACCCAGCTATCCACAGACACGGATGTCTGTGGAAGTGAGATATGGGACATGGATGTCCGTATCGAACGGTAGCGGAAACTACCATTACGTATATGAAAAGTCTTAGAAATATCCAATTGAAGCTTCTGGCATCGTTGATGTATGCGCACCTGCTTTTCTCATATATGCTGTCGTCCGTATGTTAAGAATGTGTGTTAAACAACAATATAATATATTATTGGAAATCACATATATCAATCATAGCTTCAAGCATTTTTTTCCTCTGGTTTTTCTTAGTAAGTCTTGCAGCAGCTACGATAGGCATCCACTTATCAACGTAACGCTTATCAGTAGAAGTCTTTTCACAGAACATTGCTATGTACTTATCAGCAAGTGCTTCATCGCTAAGCTTAAGTGTAAGATATGTGTTGGCAGCATCAGCAGAAGCATTACCTTTAGTAGCATGTACCCAGTCAACAGCGGTAATAGCGATTATCTGGTTTTATCGTCAGTTTGTACGATAATGTTTTCCAGACAGTAATCACCATGGCATAACTTAGTGTGGTTAGAAGCTCTGGAAGTCTTGAGTCAAGCTCGTATTTGGTATCAGCAGGAATATTAAGCTCATTTATCTGTCGCTCAAGCTTACTCTTCATATCGACTAAAAGAGGATTGCTGTGCTTATTGATAGCTATCTGGTAGTCGATCATAGCCTCGATGTATGCATCAGCATTTTCCGGATGTTTGGCTAACAGTTCTTTTAATGTTTCACCCTTGGCATATTCGCTTGTGATAGTCCACTTTCCATCGACTACAGATACGTTAAGAAGTCGTGGTATATCAAGACCTGTATCCTCAACTCTTGCAGTGTTAAGTGCTTCGTATAATACATCGGACTTACTGTAAGATAGTGCAAATACCTTCTCAGCCTTATCCTTATCAACATATACTGACTTTAGAGCACCTTTATATATACATTTTTTCATAATAACCTCATTTCTGCGCACGTCTTTATATAACGGGAGTGTAATATGTGCGCATATACAAGTCCCGTTTGTGTGTTAGTTACCATAATGTTTTAATATAAATAATAAAATTAATCTTGTTATAATTTGCTTAATATAGCGCAGGTGTCAAAAGTAAACAAAGAGGATGTTGTCTTATATGCTGGAAAATTAACTTCTGACACCCACATTATTATATACACTAAATATGGTAGTAGTGTTATTGCAAATATTATATTACTTAGTCTTTATATCCTCAGGATTAACTTCTTTTCCATAATAAGCCTTAAGATACATAGCCTTTATTTCGCTCATAAGAGGATATCTAGGGTTAGCACCTGTACATTGGTCATCAAATGCATTTTCAACCATCTCATCAAGTGTGTCAAGGAAGTACTTCTCATCAATGCCGTAATCTTTGATTGTCTTCTTGATTCCAACCTTATCCTTAAGCTCTTCAATAGCCTTTAAGAAGTTCTCAAACTTCTCGTCATTGTTCTTACCGGCAATACCAAGGAAGTTAGCACATTCAACATATCTTTCCTTGCAGTGAGGATAAGCATACTGTGAGAATGTTCCCATCTTTGTCGGAACTTCTGCTGCATTAAAGCGCATTACATCTGTTATGAGAAGTGCGTTTGCAATACCGTGAGGTATATGGTGGAAAGCACCAAGCTTATGAGCCATGGAGTGGTTAACACCAAGGAATGCATTTGCGAATGCCATACCAGCCATAGTAGAAGCAGTAGCCATCTGTTCTCTTGCCTTGGCATCATGTGCTCCATTCTCATATGCTGCTGGAAGATATTCAAATATATTCTTCATAGCCTTAAGTGCAAGACCGTCAGTATAATCAGTAGCCATAATAGATGCGTAAGCTTCAAGTGCGTGTGTAAGTGCATCTATACCAGAAGATGCTGTAAGTCCCTTAGGCTGATCCATACACATATCAGCATCGATAATAGCCATCTTAGGAAGTAGCTCATAGTCAGCAAGAGGATACTTTATTCCAGTTTTTCATCAGTGATAACTGCGAAAGGAGTAACCTCTGAACCAGTACCAGAAGAAGTAGGAATAGCTATAAAGTAAGCTTTCTCTCCCATCTTAGGGAATGTGTAGATACGTTTTCTGATATCCATAAATCTCATAGCCATATCCATAAAGTCAACTTCCGGATGTTCATACATTACCCACATAATCTTACCCGCATCCATAGCAGAACCACCACCGATAGCTATGATACAGTCAGGTTCAAAGCTGTTTATAGCTTTAGTTCCTTCAATAGCACATTCAAGAGTAGGGTCTGGTGCAACATTGAAGAAAGTTGTATGTGTTATGCCAAGTTCATCAAGTTTATCAGTAACGCACTTAGTGTAGCCATTCTTATATAAGAACTGGTCTGTAACAATAAATGCTTTCTTTTGCCTAATACAGTCTTTACCTCGTTAAGTGCAACAGGAAGGCAGCCTTTCTTGAAGTAAACTTTCTCAGGTGTTCTGAACCACAGCATATTTTCTCTCCTCTCTGCAACTGTCTTGATGTTAAGCAGATGTTTTACTCCTACGTTCTCTGATACAGAGTTTCCACCCCATGATCCACATCCAAGTGTGAGAGAAGGTGCTAACTTAAAGTTATAAAGGTCACCGATACCGCCCTGTGAAGAAGGAGTATTAATAAGAATACGGCATGTCTTCATAGCTTCCTCAAACTTGGCAAGCTTATCAGTTTCGGTTGAAGAATTAATATATATAGAAGAAGTATGACCAAATCCGCCATCAGCGATAAGGCGCTCGGCTTTGCTTAATGCGTCATCAAAATCCTTTGCTTTATACATAGCAAGTACAGGAGATAATTTCTCGTGAGCAAATTCTTCTGAAAGGTCAACAGAAGTAACTTCACCAATGAGAATTTTAGTACTTTCAGGTACTTCTATGCCGGAAAGCTTTCCAATATTATAAGCACTCTGACCAACAATCTTAGCATTTAAAGAACCATTTATAATGATAGTCTTTCTTACTTTATCAAGCTCAGTCTTATTAAGGAAGTGGCAGCCGCGCTTAGTGAATTCCTCTTTAACCTGCTTATATATAGAAGAGTCAACGATTACTGACTGCTCAGAAGCACAGATCATACCATTGTCAAATGTTTTAGAGTGGATGATAGAATTAACTGCAAGTATAACATCAGCAGTGCTGTCAATAATAGCAGGTGTGTTACCGGCACCTACGCCAAGTGCCGGCTTTCCTGAAGAGTAAGCTGCTTTAACCATTCCTGGACCACCTGTTGCAAGTATAATGTCAGCTTCTTTCATAAGAGTATTAGTAAGTTCAAGACTAGGGATATCAACCCAGCCGATTATGCCCTCTGGAGCACCGGCAGCAACAGCAGCCTCAAGTACAACTTTAGCAGCAGCTATAGTGCTTTCCTTAGCACGAGGATGTGGGCTTATGATTATACCATTACGTGTCTTTAATGAAATAAGAGTCTTAAATATAGCAGTAGAAGTTGGATTAGTTGTAGGAATAACAGCGGCAACAACACCGATTGGCTCTGCGATTTTCTTGATGCCATAGGCTTTATCTTCCTCGATAACACCGCAGGTCTTAGTATCACGGTATGCGTTGTAAATGTATTCAGCGGCATAGTGATTTTTGATTACCTTGTCTTCGACTATTCCCATGCCAGTTTCCTTGACAGCCATCTTTGCAAGAGGTATTCTTGCTTTGTTAGCGGCAAGGGCAGCAGCAGTAAATATCTTATCAACCTGTTCCTGTGAATATGTCGAGAAGATACGCTGTGCCTCTTTACAGAGCTTATAAGCTCTTCAAGAGACTGGATGTTGTCAACTACTAAAGATTTTTCTTTACTCATGATTAGTTCCCCTTTTCTTAGATAATCATACATATACTTTGTTGGCAATGTATAGTGTTACATAAAATAACTATCTTAATAAAATAAGATTGATAATTAATTAACAATCTCTATGGGCATAGCTTATCATTTTATATGCGGATGTCAAGGAAATATTACAGATTTGTTAATTTAGTGGTTTTACTGACAGACGGACGACATAAGATACGGGAAGGCTGTCAAATAATACTTTGGACACCAGAAAGCTGGTTGGCTGCTTCTAATACTTTCCATATAGATATCGGATATGGACGATACCGTTCGGACGCGCCATCCGTGCGCGGTTTGCGCGTACATCCGTGTACGCGCATATCTGTATACAAGAGGGAAAGTATAAGAATTAGCACAACCAGCTTTCAAGCGTGTCCTCCGTATTACTGGCAACAGACTTCCCGTGTCTTATGTCTGACATTGGCATAATTCACTGGTAAATAATCAACTAAATTAAGAGGAGAAGGAGAAATGTGGAAGAAACGTATTTAATAATGTATGTAAAATTATGTAAGATTTTATATTCTGGTATTTATAGTTTAGATAGCGTATTTTACTAAGTTCAGTTTATACATTAGTGTATTTGTAGAATTGCATACAAAGCCAAAGCCACAATTCCGCTCCACCTGTGCTCATTCCGCTGATTTAGTCAGACATTACTACGTAAATTAAGCCACAACTTGATACAATATAAGTAGAAAAGTGGTATGGAAAGAAGAAAATAAAAAGTAGAATAAGCCACAACCAGACATAATATAAGTGGGGAGGAGCTGGAAATACATCTTAAGATGCACTTGAAGTTTAATTGAGATAGTTCTTAGACTTTTCATTAGTTACCCAGCTATCCACAGACAAGGATGTCTGTGGAAGTGAGATATGGACAAGGATGTCCCGTATCGAACGGTAGCGGCAGCTGCCAGTACATACATGGAAAGTCTTAGAAATATCCAATTGAAGCTTCTGGCATCGGTGATGTATGCCCGGCTTCTCCCCACTTATATTAAGTCGTCCGTTCGTCACTCAAATGTATACTAAACAGCACCCCCTCTTGACAACACGTTGATTGGTGTTACAATAGTTGCATATACAATAATTGGAGTGCAATTAATAATGCTGAGAAGAATTTTTCTTATATGAAGCAATATAAGAAATACGCATATCTGGCGCTTATATGTATAGCAGTTGAAGCGATGCTTGAGCTGATGGTGCCTATGATTATGGCAGACCTTATAGATAATGGGGTTGCTAATGGCGATACACATTACATATATGTCAAGGATTGCAGATGGCACTGTGCGCACTTATAGCACTTGTGCTTGGAATAGGAAGTGCAAGGTTCCAGTCGCTTGCAGGACAGGGCTTGGCGCTAACATAAGAAAGGCTGAGTATGAAAAACTACAGTCGTATTCATTTTCTAATATAGACCACTTCCGTGTATCTTCATTAGTTACACGTCTTACAAGTGATGTTACCAATATACAGAATTCAGTTTCAACGGGTATGAGACCATTCGGAAGAAGCCCGGTAATGCTGATATTTGCATCATCAATAGCATTTACAATCAACAGGACACTTGCGCTGGTGTTCTTCGTGGCGCTGCCTATACTTGCAACACTTCTCATCATAATTATTATGAAAGTAAGACCGTTGTATGGGAAAATGCAGAATGCCATTGACCTTGTAAACAGAAGTATTCAGGAAAACTTAACAGCGATAAGGGTTGTTAAGTCTTATGTAAGGGCGATTATGAAGTTGATAAGTTTGAGCAGGTAAATGCTAATCTGAAAAGAGTCCGAAACAGCATTTGGAATAGCTGTTCTTAATATGCCAGCAATGCAGTTTGTTATGTATGGAACAATTATTGCTATTCTTTTGTCGGAGGACATCTTATCAATGCCGGACAATTAAAGATAGGTGAGCTCACAAGCTTTTAAGCTATGTTCTTCTTATTCTTAATTCACTTATGATGATGTCAAATGTATTTCTTATGATGACACGTTCGCTTGCATCTGCATCAAAATTGTTGAGGTGCTAGATGAGAAGATAGATATTACAGATGAAAAGTCACAGGATATAAGTGTTAAAAACGGTGACATTGAGTTTGACCATGTATGGTTTAAGTATAAAAATGAGGCTAAAGAATATGTACTTTCTGATGTTTCATTTCACATAAAACCGGACAGACGGTTGGTATCATAGGACAGACGGGTTCTGCAAAGACTACACTCGTGCAGCTTATACCAAGATTATATGATACAAATAAGGGAACAGTCAGAATAGACGGAATTGATGTTAAGAACTATCCGGTAAGACATTTAAGAGATGCAATAGCAGTTGTGCTTCAGAAGAATACATTGTTTTCAGGTTCTCTTATATCTAATCTTCGCTGGGGTAATGAAAATGCTGCGAAAGAGGAGATTGATGAGGCGTGCCATATCGCCTGTGTAGATGAATTCCTTGACAGACTTCCCAATGGATATGAGTCAGAGATGGGACAGGGCGGTGTCAATGTTTCGGTGGACAGAAGCAGCGTATATGCATAGCAAGAGCTATATTAAAGAAACCAAAGGTGCTTATACTTGATGACTCAACAAGTGCAGTAGATACTGCAACAGAGGGCAGAATAAGGGAAGAACTTGCAAAGAAGCTTCCTGATATGACAAAGATAGTTATAGCCCAGAGAATATCATCTGTTAAGCATGCAGACCAGATAATTATTCTTGACAGAGGCTGTGTAAATGCTATTGGAACGCATGATGAGCTGTTAAAGAATAATAAGATATATCAGGAAATATATGAATCACAGAAGGAAGGAGCAGATTTGTAATGGCTAAGTATGTTGGATATAAAGACCTAAAGATACTAGAAAACTATAAAACATCTGCTTGTCTACCTTGGACATTATAAGTGGATGTTTATGCTTGTTGCACTTCTTGTACTTTTAAGTGCAGGTGCCAATGTAACAGGAACTTATCTTGTAAAGCCAGTTGTAAACCGTTTTATAGTACCGGGAGATATGGAAGGGCTTTAAGGCAGTTATTGCCATGGGAATTATGTATGCGTGCGGAGCATTGTGTACATTAGGTTATAACCGCATTATGGTAAAGGTGTCACAGAAGGTTATACAGGATATAAGAAATGACCTTTGCACATGTACAGAAGCTTCCTTTAAAATATTTTGATGCACATACACATGGTGAACTTATGAGCAGGTTTACTAATGATGTGGATACTGTGCAGGAGGCTATGAATAACAGTTTTGCGATGATTATACAGAGCTTTATAATGCTTTTGGTACACTTATTATGATGATGGTGTTGAGTATAAGGTTATCTATGATAGTTGTTGTGTTTCTTATTATAATGTTTTTCTTTATCAAGTTTAACAGTAAGCACAGCAAAAGTACTTTAACAGACAGCAGGAGGAGCTTGGTAAGATTAATGGTTTTGTTCAGGAAATGATGGCTGGACAGAAGGTTGAAAAGGTGTTTAACCACGAGCAGAAGAACTTTGAGAAGTTCTGTGAAATGAACGAGAGCTTCAGAAAAGAGTCGACTAATGCTCTGGCTTTGCAGGTATGATGATACCAACTATAGTCAGTCTTTCCTATCTTAACTATGCGATATCTGCCTGTGTCGGTGGTATATTTACATTAAAAGGACTTATGGACTTAGGAAGTCTTTCATCTTATCTTATATATGTACGCCAGAGTGCCATGCCTCTTAACCAGTTCACACAGCAGGTCAATTTCCTGTTATCAGCACTTTCAGGTGCAGAGCGTATATTTGATATGATGGATGAAGAACCGGAAGTTGATGAGGGCAGCGTAACATTGTGTAATGCCGTTAAGAATGAGGATGGAAGTCTTACAGAATGTAAGGAATATACAGGTACATTTGCATGGAAGGTGCCTGCTAATCTTAATACTTACTGGAATTCAGAAGCTTATAAAGATAAGATTAAAAACAGATTATAAATGAAGTTTCAGATATGGAAGTAACCAGGGTAAATAATATAGTATATCCTGCAGATAAAGACAATAAAAGGCAATGCTTTAGCGGATGTAAGTGATGGTACCTATCTTGTAGAGCTGCGTGGAGATGTAAGATTTAAAATGTTGTATTTGGTTATGTGCCTGAGAAAACGATACTTAATGATGTAACTCTTTATGCAAAGCAGGGACAGAAGATAGCATTTGTCGGTTCAACTGGTGCAGGAAAGACGACGATTATCAATCTTATAAACAGATTTTATGATATACAGTCAGGTTCAATAACTTATGATGGCATAGACATCAAGGACATAAAAGGACGACTTAAGAAGGTCACTTGCCATGGTTATTCAGGATACACATCTGTTTACGGGAACAATAGCGGATAATATCAGATATGGAAAGCTTGATGCAACTGACGAAGAAGTAAAACGCGGCTGTAATAGCAAATGCTGATTCATTTATAAGAAGACTTCCAGACGGATATGATACAATGCTGTATTCTGACGGAGAACTCTCAGGGACAGAGGCAGCTTCTTGCCATAGCAAGGGCAGCGATAGCAAAGGCACCTGTGCTTATACTTGACGAGGCTACAAGCTCAGTTGATACAAGAACTGAAAGACTGATAGAGAAAGGCATGGATGCTATTATGGAGGAAGAACAGTATTTGTAATAGCACACAGATTGTCAACAGTGCGTAATTCCAAAGCTATAATGGTCCTTGAAAAGGTCAGATAATAGAGCGTGGAAGCCATGACGAACTACTTGAACAGAAGGGCAGATATTATCAGTTGTATACAGGACAGTTTGAACTTAGTTAAAGCTTAATATGTGCAAAAAGTGTGCAGAAATGAGGATTGGTATGAAATATGGAGAAGTAAGGCATTATCTTTTGATGTGGAAATGTTAAGAAGACGGCTTCTAAGACCGCATTTTATAAAGATGGGACTGACGGTCGGACAGGGACAGCCAAGGATATTATATGAATTAAGAAAAGTGGCAGGATGACACAGAAGGAACTTTCGGATGCGTGTCTTATAGAGGTAACTACGATGTCAAGAACACTTGACAGACTGGAGAAAATGGGGCTTATAATAAGAGAGAATAATCCGGAGTGCAGGCGGTCGTGGATAATAAAGCTCACGAAGGAAGGTGAAGCTAAAGCTGACGAGGTGTCCGATTTATTCAATATGGCAGAAGATATATTCTGTCAGGATATATCGGATAAGAGCTTTAATATGTGTGCGACACTTGAAAAGATTGAGAAAAATCTTAATAAAGCCATAAAGAAGCAGGATGAAACAGCGTAGTTCTGAATAATAACAAATAAAATAAGAAAGAAGATGTAATTTTGAGTAATATTAATGATATTGGTGGTGCTGATAATAATACAGATAAAGAAAGCCGGACATGGGAAAAAGAATAAGCTGTTATACAGGTGGATATTTTACATAGCAGGACTTGTTATTCTTGCACTTGGAATTATGCTTAATACGAAAGCTAATCTTGGTGTTTCACCAATAATTTCAGTGCCATATTCGATATCTAATGTTATTGGATTTAACTTTGCCAATATGACACTTATCGTTTATGTTGTATTTGTAATTATAGAAATGATTCTTCACATGATATGGCAGTTTGTTGACAAGTCAGCCAACCAGCTTGGAATGTATCTGTTAAGAGATGTGTTGCAAATTCCTGTAAGTATAATATTTACAAGGTTCCTTAATATATTTTCAGGAATGATACCATCTGTAAATAATAATATGCCCGTTCAGATTATGCTTCTTATAATTGCGGTAATACTGACAGGAATAGGAGCAGCAATGTCACTGAATATGAGAATTATACCTAATCCGGGAGATGGAATTGTACAGGCAATAAGTGATACTACCAAGCTTAATAAAAGAAAAAAAGGTGTAGGTTTCTGCAAGAATTGTTTTGATATAACAAATGTTACAATAACATTTATAATTGGATTATCAACCAGACATTTTCTGTTAGGACTTGGTGTAGGTACAATACTTGCAATGATTGGCGTTGGCAGGGTGATTGCGGTGTTTAATAATCTGTTTATGGATAAGATGAACAAGATTGCTTTTGATTATGTGGAGTAGGGCTGCATGACGAATTATCATGGAGAAATATTTCTGCCCCTCATATAATTAGAAATGAGTAGTAGATATTTTAGAATTATACTTTATAATAGGATGTGGCTGGTGGGAGAAATTCCTGTCATCTAATTATAATTGAATTGTTTAATGGTAATTTTAATATTTACTTAAACAAATGCGAATCAAAATATTAATCAGTGTGAGAAGTTTATGAATATATTTATTATTATTTCAGATATATTTGCAAAATTCCCACACTTAGATGTGTGCCATAAAGTGATGTGGTGCGGAAAGGTATGGTTGTGAATATGAAGTATGATGTAATTATTATAGGAGCTGGCCCGGGTGGAATATTTTCAGCGTATGAGCTTATGAAAAGTCACCGGAAATTAAGGTAGCAGTGTTTGAAGAAGGTAACACATTAGAGAAAAGAAAATGTCCGATAGACGGAAAGAAAGTAAAGTCATGCATCAAGTGTCCTACATGTGCTATTATGAATGGTTTCGGTGGTGCAGGCGCATTTTCTGATGGAAAATATAATATTACCAATGATTTTGGCGGAACGCTGTACGAGCATATCGGCAAGGACGAAGCCATTGAACTTATGAAGTATGTTGATACAATAAATACTTCCCACGGCGGTGAAGAAACACATATGTATTCAACTGCCGGAACTAAGTTTAAGACACTATGTATGCAGAATAAGTTAAAGCTTCTTGATGCATCTGTAAGACATCTTGAACTGATATTAATTACATAGTTCTTGAAAATATGTATAATGAGATGAAAGACCACATTGATTTTACTTTAATACACCTGTAAGCAGCATAGAGGTTATTGATGGCGGATACCGTGTATTCTATAAGGATGAGCATATGGACTGTGAAAAGTGCATAGTGTCAGTTGGACGAAGCGGCAGCAAGTGGATAGAAAAAGTCTGTCAGGAGCTTTCAATTCCAACTAAGTCAAACAGAGTGGATATCGGAGTTCGTGTGGAACTTCCAGCAGTTATTTTCTCACATCTTACGGATGAACTGTATGAAAGCAAGATCGTCTACAGAACAGAGAAGTTTGAAGATAAAGTCAGAACATTCTGTATGAACCCGAATGGAATCGTTGTAAATGAGAATACAAACGGAATCGTTACAGTAAACGGACATAGCTACGAGGGAGCTGAGAAGCAGACAGAGAATACAAACTTTGCGCTGCTTGTGGAGAAACATTTTTCAGAGCCGTTTAAAGACAGCAATGGATATGGTGAAAGTATTGCGCGCCTGTCTAATATGCTGGGCGGTGGTGTTCTTGTACAGCGTTTCGGTGATCTGATCCGTGGAAGACGAAGCACAGAAAAGAGAATAGAGGAAGGTCTTGTTAAGCCTACTCTTGCAGCTACTCGGGTGATTTAAGCCTTGTACTTCCTAAGCGTATTCTTGATGGAATCATTGAGATGATCTACGCTTTGGATAAGATCGCACCTGGAACAGCAAATGATGATACACTGCTCTACGGTGTAGAAGTTAAGTTCTATAATATGGAGGTTGAGATTGATAACAATCTTGAAACAAAATACAAGGGATTATATATAATTGGTGACGGAAGTGGAGTGACACATTCTCTGTCTCATGCATCTGCAAGTGGTATATATGTTGCCAGAAAGATTATAGGCGATAATAATTAAGTAATGAGCGCAAAGAAAAGTAAGTGGATGCGCAGCAGACATTTACTTTTCTGCGCAATTAACGAACGAATAATCATGCGAAGCAGGATGGGCGAGCACGGAATTCGTGAGTTCAGGACGGATGATGAGTAATTATGAGGTAATGGCACTGTCAGGGAATTCTGGCAGTGTTTTATTTCTAATATATAAATATTAATTTTAAATATGATGAATTTAAAAATGTGTTTCAAAGGATTTTAAGTGTTTTATAATATGGGATTTAGTGAGAAAAATTATCAGAAAGAGATTGGGAATATGGAGAGATGGAAAGAAGTATTTGCTGGTATAATTCCGAAAGCAGTTTATCAGATGCAGTTGATAAATGGTGAAAAACAAGGACTGACTATAGAACTGTCAAGCGGTCATACGTGTGTGAGGATTAGCTTTGGCGCAGTTTTGGCGGTTCGGATGTTAGATGAGGGAATTGTACAAAGCGGTATTTATTCTGATAGTGAAATACAGAAATACAAACGTAATGATTTTCAGAATATAATTTATGAGGTACATGGTGGTGAATTTGCAGAACAAATAAATAAAATTTCTGATGGATATGGAGAGGTTATTGGGACAATAGGACTTATGGTGAAAGAAATGCATGTGCTGTTATGAAGAAATTCTTTGTAAAGAAAGAATACCGTTCTAAGAAGATAGGTTTTGCATTATATAGTAAGCTTTTAGAATATGCCAGAAATAAGGGAGTAAGACATATTATACTTGATACGCCGTCAGTTGCGCATACATCACACAGATTTTATGAGAGAGCAGGATTTTATCAGATTAGTACAGAGGAATTACCAGTGCCTTATACATATCCGGATAGGGATTGCTTGTTGCATATGCTGGATATAGAAGGATAATGTTTCTTAAAGTATAAAAAATATTTTTATTGTTGCAAATACTAACATTTTATTGTATACTATGGATAAAAGAAATATATTAATTAGTGACTATGATTTTAAAGGATGAATTCATATGGCAACTTCAAGTATAACTAAAAGTTTTGTTATAACCGGACGTGAACAGGTGGAAATGTTTGCAAATGCAATAGAGGCATCATATCAGGAATCACTTACAAGAACTGAAAATGATGTAAAATATAGAGAATTAAAGGACCCTGTTGAAATTAATAACTTTATGAAGAAATGGAAAGAACAAAATGAATAATGAATTTCTAATATTAAATATTAGAGAGTATCTGAAACAAGGAAAAGATGGGGAAAAGAATTAGAACGAATTTTTCTTCATTTTCGTGTGAAATGAACTCTGATGTAGAAAAATTTTTACTACAACAATCTATGGACTTTACTAAAAAGAACCAGTCTGTTACATATATCGTTATATCCCCACAACATAATAAAATAGTTGGATATTTTACAATAACTATAAAGCCGATAATTATAAATGGTAATTGCTTTAGTAATACTATGAAAAGAAAGTGCCTGCTTGTTATATCTAACCTATAAAATGATATAATCTATTAATATTTATAATGATTTATATTAATGGATAAATATTGTGTTTCGTAAGATGAGAAGATTTAAGCAGGAACTTAGTAAAGAGGAATGTATAGAAATATTAAAGAGTGAGCCAAGAGGCGTGCTTTCTATGATAGGTGATGACGGTTATCCGTATGGAATTCCTATGACACACTGGTATTGCGAGGAGGATGGAAAGATATATTTTCATGGTGCAAAGGAAGGGCATAAGCTTGATGCTATAAGAAAATGTGACAAGGTATCTTTCTGTGTATATGATAAGGGATATCGCAGGGAGGACGAATGGTCGTTAAACATCCGAAGTGTTGTAGTGTTTGGGCGTATGAATATAGTTAGTGATGATGAAAAGGTAATTGAGGTGTGTTCTAACTTATGCAGGAAATTCACGGATGATGAAGAATACATAGAGCAGGAATTTAAAAAGCAGGCAGCAGAGTGTTGTGTGTGGAATTAAGTCCAGAGCATATAACGGGCAAGCTTGTTAATGAATCGTGATGGCAGAGCAGATAATTTATTATATAAAGAGTGTAAAAGTAAAACGACAAAAAATACATTTGTTTTTATGTGTTATTAATGGACAAATAGTTATAATAATTAAGAATGAAGGATTTAGAACAGATATAATAATCTGTTTTAAGTCCTTTTGCGTTAAATATATAGTTCTAAAGTTACAGAATTAACCCAATTACAAAGTAAAAGTTTACAACCAGTATTTTTATAATTAAATAATCTTGTTATTGACAATTATATTATTTGTATTATAATGAATAATACAAATAAGACAAAGCATAATATATAGTATAAAAAGAAAGAGTGAATTATTATGATTATCGAATTAGATATGAACAGCAGTATTCCAATATATGTCCAATTGCGTAACCAGATAGTTATGGGAATAGGACACGGTGAGTTAAAACCGGGTGAGAGTCTTCCGACAGTAAGACAGTTGGCAGAGGATGCTGGTGTTAATACGATGACGGTCAATAAGACATATCAGATATTAAAGACAGAAGGATATATAAATATAGACCGAAGACACGGTGCAGTTGTTGCTAAAAATATTGATATGGATATTGTGTTCCGGGAAAAGTTAGAAGCAGAACTTGAACTATTGTCAGCAGAGGCAAGTATAACGAGAATGGATAAAAAGATTTTCTTAATATGTGTGACAAGATATATTCTAAGATGAAGTGTGTAGAAGAGAAGTCGGTTGTAACTGAGTAAATTATAATATATTAAATTAAAAGCAGCAGTTATATAAAGGTTAGCATCCCCTGTTGCGGATTGGAGCATATATGGGAACATTGGGAATAGTAATGGCAATTATGATGCTTGTAACCAATTTATTTGTAATATTGGTTGTGAGATTAACAATGGTATCTAATTTTGATTATAAGGCAGGAATGTATCTGGGAGTTCATATACCAGCAGATAAAGGAAGATGCCGAAGTAACTTCGGTTGTAAACAAAACAAAAACAGTTTAATGTATTTAACAATGTTAATATGGTATTATCGGTTGCAATATGTGGTATATGTGTTGTGGATATGATTATATTTGTATTCGTATATATATTGTGGATAATCATATATATTGTAGGAATACAGCTTGTTATTATAATTGGACACAGGAAAATATATGATATTAAGCTGAAAAATGGATGGCTTATTGAAGCACAGAAAAAGTATATATTGATACAAGACTTTCCTCTTCTGTAAAGAACCCTTCCATTAGTATGAGGTATCACTGGATATTCATAGGGCTGACGGTTGTCTTATATATACCGGTTGTTATTGTCAGACATTCAGATATGCTGTTTAGGGATATGAGCATATATTTTATAGTATCAATTATAGTAGCAGTTGCATTGTATATATTTAATATATATGTTAATTCCAGTGAGCGCACAGTATATAGTGAAAATTCAGATGTCAATATAACAATGAATCAGATATATAAAAATATGTATCGCTTGGACTTGTAATTATGAGTCTGTTTAATACAGTTGCATTCAGCTATATTGTTGCAGAGTATATGCTGCATGGCATTTTGTACGGCGGAGATGTTATTGTATATACAATAGTAGACCTTATTGGAAGTATAATAATGCTGGCGTCTTTGTGTTGTGGCAAGAAGAAAAAGGACAGAGGTGCTGGCAGCCGATGATACACCATTATATGTAGATGATGATGAATACTGGAAGTACGGTTTTATTACAATCCCAATGACAGGCATATCATTGTAAAAACAGAATGTATGATATGAATTATGCATTTAATTATGCAAGCAGAGGCGCACAGATTCTTGTAGCATTACTTACTGTTATTATAACGGCATCAATTATATTTACAGTGGCAGCACTTATTCCTTTTATAAATATAAAGATGGATGTTTACATAGCTGATGATACTTTTATGGCAGAGGAGGCTATAAATGTAGTATAAATATCGGTGACATACAGGAAGTACAGCTTTTCGATGAAATGCCTAAAGATAACTTTACAAGGACTAATGGTGGCTCTACAGATGAATATGATGTAGGCAATTATAAGGGCAGGACATATGGCAAATGTATGCTTTTATATGGGATGATTATTCTCCGGTGCTTATGATAAAGAGCAGTAATAAAACGGTGTTTGTGAATTCAAGGAGGATGGATATATAAGGCATATGTATGATGAACTGGTAAGTTATGTTGGTAAATAGATTATTTTAATATTTTGTAAAATGCATTTGTGAAGCGAATATGAATGACAGTTATTATCTATAGTATAAAAATTATGACCTATTGAGAATCATATTTTAAATTGAGCTGTCAGACATTGAAAAAATTGTTGTAAAGAGGATTTAAGAAAGATAAAATATACGGCTTGACTTAGAGGGAACTCAGATGTTAGAATAATATTAATCCGTGTTATGGGTATCATATAAATGTGGTGTCAGTTAATGGTACAGCCCACAAAGAGTTATATTTATATGCATAATATATAATAAAATAATACGGGTAATATCAGAGATAATGGAGAGAATGGCTATGTATGAATTAATTGAACGTATAAACGAAGCCGCAGATGTTAAGAAATTCACAGTTGATGAGCTTGACAAGCTTGCAGTAGAAATAAGAGAAGCACTTTAACAGACTTACAAAGATTGGCGGACATTTTGGACCTAATTTTGGTATGGTTGAGGCAGAGATAGCATTACATTATGTATTTAATTCACCTACAGACCAGTTTGTATTTGATGTTTCACACCAGAGTTATCCTCATAAGATACTGACAGGAAGAAAAGCAGGTTATATATATGATGAGCATTTCTTAGAAGATTCAGGATATACTAATCCGGATGAGAGTGAGCATGATTTATTTAATGTCGGACATACATCTACATCAATTTCACTTGCCTCAGGCTTAGTTAAGGCAAGAGATTTAAAAGGCGAAAAGAGAAATGTTATCGCTATTATAGGTGATGGTTCATTATCCGGTGGTGAGGCTATGGAAGCGTTAAATGTAGCAGGGAGTGAGCTTAATTCCAACTTTATCATAGTTGTCAATGACAACGAAATGGCTATCGCAGAAGATCATGGTGGTATATATAAGAACCTTGCAAAGCTCCGTGAAACTGAAGGAAAGGCCGAAAATAATATATTCAAGGCATTTGACCTTGATTATATGTATGTCGAAAATGGTAATGACATACCAGTACTCATTGATACATTTAATAAGGTTAAAGATATAGACCATCCTATAGTTGTCCATATCCATACTAAGAAGGGACTTGGCTACAAGATAGCAGAGGATAATAAAGAGGCATGGCACTGGTGCATGCCTTTTAACAGGGAAACAGGTCTTCCAACAGTAGATTTTGGTGATGGTGAAGATTATACATCAATAACAGCCGATTATATTGTTAAGAAGGCAAAGATGGATAAAGATGTGCTTGTTATTACTCCGGCAATGCCTATGGCAGTAGGACTTTCACCTGAATTAAGAGAAGAACTTGGAAACCAGTATATTGATGTGGGAATAGCAGAAGAGCAGGCAGTTGCCATGGCATCGGGAGCTGCTAAGAATGGTGCAAAGCCGCTTGTCGTAACTAATATGACATTTATCCAGAGAACATATGACCAGATATCACAGGAGTTATGTATCAATAATAATCCAGTTACAATATTGCTTAATTATACAAGCTTTGCAGGGCTTACAGATGTTACACATCTTGGTATCTTTGGAATATCAGCATTTTCAAATATACCTAATCTTGTTATTCTTGCCCCAAGCTCAAAGAGTGAATATATTAATATGCTTGACTGGTCGCTTGACCAGAAGGAACATCCGGTTATGATACTTATTCCGGGTAATGATGTTACAGACCGTGAGGCAGATAAGGATTATAGCAAGATAGGAAAGTACAAGGTGGAGCAGCAGGAGAAAATGTTGCGATACTGGCACTCGGCGATTTCTATCAGATGGGTGAAAGTCTGGCAGCAGCAGTTAAAGAAGAATTAGGATTTACACCAACACTTATTAATCCAAGATTTGCATCAGAAGTTGATAAAGAATTACTTGAACAAATCGGACATAATCACAGACTTGTTGTTACACTTGAAGACGGTATCGTTGATGGCGGCTTTGGTCAGAAGATTGCAACATTCTATTCAACAAGTAATGTCAAGGTTAAGAACTACGGACTTGAAAAGAAATTTTATGACCGTTATAATCCGGCAGAGCTTCTTAAAGAGCTTGGCATGACTAATGAGGCTATGGTTGCAGATATCAAAGAATTAATTAAATAACTAAATTATTCCTTCTTGCTTGGTTGTATATAGTAATGTATGTAAATATTATATAAGCGCCATATGAAATATACATTTTACATGTGATTTCTTTGATAATATAATAACAATCAGAGAAAAGGCTAATTATTACGTATCGCTATATATTAACCTTTATGGAAAGCGAGGAATGATTATGTTATTTAGAAAAAGACAGTTAATGAAAAGATAGAACATCTTGTTAAGAAAAATGATTTCTATGAGCTGGCTGATTATGTACATGGAACAAAGGAAGAGAAGATAGACCTTGCAACGGCACTTGGAGCTAATGATAATAACAGCAGTGTTGACCTTTATTAAGGCTTATAGATGATAATGATGAAGATGTTATATTTGCGGCGTGTGAGTCATTAAGGAAGGTTGGCTGTGAACATAATACAGCAGATTTACTTGAGAAATTAAACAAAATTCCTAAGGAAGATGAAAAGTCAGGAAGAGATAAGCAGGACTGTTCAGGAACTGCATCACAGATTATAATAAATATTCAAAATAAATGTTTTGTAAATGAGGCTTTAATGGAGGCATAATAATGCTTTCTGTTAAAGCCTCATTTTTATAAGATTGCTTTTAATAAGTAGTAATAAATATTGAGTAAATAAGAAAATAGTGTATAATAATTGTCAGTTAAATTATGGCACTTAGGATAAATACTAAAGTGATGTATGAGGGGTAACAAAATGAGTAGAAAAAAGACAACCAAACGAAAATGGAAATAAAATGGAAAGATGAATAACAAAACGGTTAAAATATTACTATTTTACGGTTGACAAATGGAAATATGCACTATATAATCAATATACAGAACAAATGTTTTGTTGACCGATGTTTAATGATGTTTTGTTATTTGGAGGTGCGTTTTATGACCATTGAAGAGATGAAAGACAAGAAGAAGGAAAAGGGTACAGCTATGAACGTATGGCTGACTTATCAGGTATACCTTTAGGGACAATACAGAAGATATTTTCAGGAGAAACTAAGAGCCCACGTTACGATACTCTTATGGCTTTGGAACAGCTTTTACAGAACCGCTTGAAGCCAAGGAGACTGCTTCTTGTTATAATGCAGACAGGAATGGCAGTTATACGTTAGATGATTATTATGCATTGCCTGATGAACAGAGGGTTGAGCTGATTGATGGATATTTCTATGATATGGCTTCACCAACCTTTGGACATCAGTCTATTGCTGGTGAGATATACCGACAGATTGCCAATTACATAATGGATAATGGTGGAAGCTGCCGTCCTTTTATTGCACCAGTGGATGTGCAGCTTGATTGCGATAACAAGACGATGGTTGAGCCAGATGTAGGAATTGTGTGCGATACTTCCAAGATTAAAAGGTTTGGCATATACGGGGCACCAGATTTTCTTGTGGAGGTTATATCACCATCTACTAAGAAAAGAGATTATACACTGAAGCTGTCAAAGTATATAGAGGCTGGTGTGCATGAATACTGGATAGTAGATGCAGCTCAGGAGAAGATTCTTGTGTATTTCTTTGAGAGTGATAACTATCCGGTTATATATGGCTTTGATAAGTCGGTTCCAGTGAACATATATGAGGGTAATCTTGCAATCGATTTTACTAATATAGCAAAATGGCTTAAGGATGGTATGGAGTAGGATAGCAGGAGCAGCGTATATTTATTCGTTAATCTCCGGTATGAGATTACTGTAATACTTTGTTTTGCCAGTTAATACTTCTTCATAGAAGTTCTGCTTCCAGTCTATGTATTCAACTGCCTGTTGCAGCTTTTCAATAGACTCAAGCAGGGCTTCTTTTATTGGCAAGAATGAGCTGGCGTTCTGGAATAGAAGCCTCTCCTTTAAGACACAGGTCAAGGTATTCTTTCATTTCAGCTATGCTCATTCCACAGTTTTAAGACAGTTAAGGCTCTGAATCCACTTTATATCGTGTTCATCGAATACGCGATAGTTGCGGCTGTCTCTTTTACATTGGGTACAAGTCCTTCATTACAGTAGAACTTTAGGTTTTCGTAAGTCATATTAGTGAGCCTACAGGCTTCTTTCATTGAGTACATAAGCAATTCTCCATTTAATATATTATATGATACCATGGTCAAAGGCCTAAACCCACATGAGCTTGCTCATAGGTGGGAGTATGACCTTGTGACCCACCCCGATATGAGCATAAAAGTGGGATGATAATCCCACGATATGCGAATACTGGTAGGGTGCGATGTGCCACTGGCACATAGCACCGACCGAAGCGGAGCGTAGATGTGGGAGTGCAACGCACGGAACAATCCGTAGGCATCATAGTTGGGGGCTTTGACCCCAATATAACATTAAAAATTATTATAAAATAATAAAGTACTTGACCGGTAGCTACTACCGACTGCTAAAATCATAGCATAGAAATAACAATCAATCAAGATACATAATAATTACAGAGAGGATAATGCCATATGATGTACAATCCACAGTTAGAAACATTTATATGTGTAGTTGAGTCAGGAAGTTTCAGCAAGGCGGCAGAAAAGCTGTTTATTTCTTCACCAGCCGTTATAAAACAGATTAATTCGTTGGAGTCAAGTCTTGGATTACAATTATTTAACAGGACACACAGGGGCTTGTTGTAACAGAGGCCGGAAAGTCAATATATAACGATGCAAAGTACATCATAGGGTATAGTAAGGAAGCAGTAAAAGAGCCAAAGATGCCATGAGGGTATCGGATGATGTAATAAGAGTTGGAATATCACCAGTAACGCCGCCACAGGTATTTGTGGGACTGTGGCCTAAGATACAGAAGCTTTATCCTGATATGAAGTTCCAGCTTGTACCATTTGAGAATACTCCAGAAAATGCAAGGGAAATACTTGGCAATCTTGGAAATAATATAGATGTTGTGTCAGGTATATTTGATGATACATTACTTAAGTTAAGAGGCTGTAATGGTATTAAGATATCTATGGAACCATTTTGTGTGGGAGTATCTATTCATCACAGACTTGCTGGAAAGCAAAAGTTACGTTAGATGACCTTGAAGGAGAAAATCTTATGCTTATGCATAGGGAATGGAGTCATTATGTAGATGAATTGAGAGATAATTTGATAAGAAGTTATCCTAAGATAAACATTGTTGATTTTGACTTTTATAATGTTGAAATTTTTAACAGATGTGAGAATAACAATGAAGTATTACTTGTAATTAAAAGCTGGGAAAGTGTTCATCCATTGATAAAAATAATACCTGTTGAATGGAATTATAAGATACCATTTGGATTATTATATTCTAAAGACCCATCTGATAAAGTAAAAGGCTGATTAATGCAGTGGAGAAATTAAAGCAGTTATAATTGAGAGCAAGAATGGATTATATTATTATATGTTTTAATTTGAACATTATTTGACATATAACCTTTAGGTTATTACTGGATAACAAATAGAGACTTCTTAAAGAGGTCTCTTTTTTTATAATCAAGTTGGATGTGAGGGAAGATTAATATTAAACAAGAGGTGAAATAGTGGGCACAGGATTAAGAATTACAGAATTAATGATATTGGTTATGTGTGTATTTACATTATGTGCATGTCAAAGCAGACAGACGGATACACAAAATAAAGAAAATACAACAGTAACTGATAGTCAGAAGTCAGGACAGGAAGAAAGTAAGGATAATGGTGATAGTATGAGGTCAGATAAAGAAGTTGTCAGCAGCTTTAACAAAGATACAAAAGTAATGGATGTTATCAATGATTTAGCATTTGATGATTATGGAAGACTGATATTTCCAGTGGATATGAATATTGATGATAATCTGAAGCTTGAAAATATAAGTTCAATTCTTCCATGGTATAGTGAAATTAATACTGATAAAACAGTGGAGATTGTTAATTATCTGAAAAATGAGGCACAAAGCAGACAGATATTTTATGACATATATAGTGATGAGGAAAAAGCTGCTGACCCAGATAAGAAGAATACAGGAATATTTTTCTTTAAAGGTAATGATAATGCCAAAAGTGCAATAGTTAATGCAGGCGGAGGCTTCGTATATGTAGCAGGAATACATGACAGCTTTCCACATGCACTTGAGCTGTCTAAAAGGGTTACAATGCATTTGCTTTAATATACAGACCGGGAGCACAGACTGCATGTGAAGACCTTGCAAGGGCGATAGTATTTCTTTATGAGCATGCATATGAGCTTAAGATAGATATGACAGATTATTCTCTATGGGGCGGTTCAGCGGGTGCCAGAATGGCAGCATGGCTAGGTTCTTATGGAACAGCAGCATTTGACGAAAAGCAATATCTAAAGCCGGCAGCAGTTATTATGCAGTATACAGGACTTTCGCAGGTACAGGGAAATGAACCTCCTACATATGCATGTGTTGGCACAAGTGATGGAATAGCCTCCTATAGAAGTATGGAAAGATATATTAACCAGATAAAACGTAACGGGACTAATGCTGATATTGAAGTATTTAAGGGATTATCACACGGATTCGGACTTGGATTAGGAACAGTAGCAGAAGGGTGGATTGATAATGCTGTTAATTTCTGGGAAAGTAATATTAATTAAATGATAAAAGATATTTAATAATAACCAGTAAAGGAAAGATAAAATGAACAAAAACTCATAATAAAAATATTAGTAGATATATGTCTTACAATAAGTCTGCTGCTGCTTATGCCATATAGCCTTATAGGAAACAGCACACGAATGGATTGAATGGCAATGCTTGTGTTTTCATAATTCATCATATATTAAACAGAAAATGGATATGTACAGTGACAAAGGGAAAGTATACACCTTTTAGAATATTTCAGACAGTCCTTGTAGTGGTTATGCTTATACTTATGGCAGGTTCAATGATAAGTGGAATATTGTTGTCAAGCCACATATTTAAGGCTGTGAGAATAGCCGGAACTACTATGATTGCAAGACAGATACATATGTTCTGTGCATATTGGGGATTAGTTGTAATGTCACTTCATCTTGGCCTGCATTGGAATATGGTTGTTATTATGACAGGAAAGCTGTTTAAGAGTAACCGTGTATACAGAGTGTGGCTTGCAAGATGGGCGGCACTAATGGTAGGTATTTATGGAATATATGCATTTAATAAAAGACAGATAGGTGCTTACCTTTTAATGAAAGTACATTTTGTATTTTATGATTATACAGAAAATGTGTTGTTTTTATACTGGATTATGTTGCAGTTATGGCGTTAATTGCAATGATTAGCTATTATTTCTGCAAGCTTATTAAAAAGAAAAATTATAGAAAATAAGCGGATTAATATGTATGAGAATTCCCAAAGGATTATGGTGGGATTAATCATAAAAATATCAATATGTTTAAGAAAAGGAGATACTAACAATGAAAATTTTATTTATTAATGGAAGTCCTAATAAAGAAGGTAATACGAAGAAACTGGCAGAAGCATTATTATCAGGGAAAGAGTATGAAACATTAAATCTTACTGACCTGAAAATATATAGCTATGGTCAGGAGTTCGATGATGATGAACTTAGTGTTGTTATTGATAAGATGAAAAAGCAGATACAATTGTTATTGGTTCACCACTTTATTGGCACAATATATGCGGTTCTGTAAGAAATGTGCTTGACAGATTTTATGGTCTTGTAAGTGAAAGTGAGTTACAGGGAAGAGATATGTACTTTCTATTTCAGGGAGCTGCTCCGGAAAAGTGGATGTTTGAAGCTGGCGAGTATACTATGAAACGTTTTGCAGGTCTTTATGGAATGAATTATAAGGGAATGGCAACAGATAAGACAGAAGCCATAAAACTTGGAAAGAGCATTTAAGCATAATAAATGTAACCGATATAAGGTGGTTGTGAATTATAGGTATGTTATCAGAATTGAAAATGTGTGTATAAGGTTTTATGTAATGTAGGAGAAATTATATGAATAAAAAGATAATATATATATTTACTTTAATTACACTTATGATGAGTCTGTCGGCCTGCGGAACTGTAAACAGTGAGGTTGTGGCAGATAGACAGGCAGCGGATATAAATAATTCATTGGACACATCTGTCAATGAAGATAATATGACAAATGCAGATGCAGATGAAATATCTGAAAAGAGTAATGCTTCAGTAAGTAAAGTTGACAATTACAATGTTGAAAAAGGAACAGAAGAATATAGAGGTTTTGTTCTTGATAATGTATTGCACTCAGAAACAGAAGGTGATATCCATTATAATGTATACATACCAGATGATTATGATGGAAGCGAGAGTTATGCTCTTTTATGACATTACCGGGATATCAGGGTCTGTATTTTCAGGGTGTTGGAGAAAATGTAAGAACAGAGGAGTTCGGTTTTATTGCAAGAGATTATATTCCCAAGATGATTATAGCTGCACCACAGCTTAATGACTGGGGTGATACTTCGGCAAGGCAGACTATTGCACTTACAGAGTATTTTCTTGATGCTTATAATATTGACAGAACAAGAGTATATGCAGAAGGATATTCCGGAGGCGGAGAAACTATGTCACGTGTTATGGGAATGAAGCCGGAACTTTATACAGCCTATCTACAGTGCAGTTCCCAGTGGGATGGTGATTATGATAAGGTTGTTGAAGACAGGATACCTGTGTATCTGGTAATTGGTGAAAAAGATGAGTATTATGGTTCAGAGCCATCACGCAGGGCATACAATGCAATTCATAAATTATATGAAGAACAGGGCTTAAGCAGTAGTGATATAGATAAACTGCTTGTACTGGATATTAAACCGACATCTTATTTCACAAGTAAAGGAATTACTAACCAGCATGGATATGGAGGTTCTTTATTCGTAAGAGATGAGAGCATTATGAACTGGTTTTGGGCAGGTTAAGAAGTAAGTACATTTAATTATAACTGACGTAAATTGACAGTAGAAAAGTTTAATAAACTTAAGATATATGTACATTTAGTTATAACCTATAGGTTACAACTGAAAAACTAATAGACACTTCTTATATAAGAAATAAGTATTATAATATAAGTGTAAGAAAGATAGATGGCTGGATACAGTTATAACAGTCACTTACAATAAGTGATGATATACATAATAAAATAAGCCATATGTATAGTTGTGTATGCAGCCATCATCTTCTAAATTAACAATAAGGAGGATATAAGTAATGGAATATGTAACATTAAGTAATGGCGTTAAAATGCCAATATTAGGTTATGGAGTATATCAGGTAACTAAAGATGAGTGCGAAAGATGTGTTCTTGATGCTCTTAAGGTTGGATATAGAGCGATAGATACAGCACAGAGTTACTTTAATGAGGAAGAGGTTGGTAATGCTATTGAAAAGTCAGGTGTACCAAGAGAAGAGATATTCCTCACAACAAAGGTATGGATAGAATACTATGGTTATGAAGAAACTAAAAATCAGTTCTTGAGTCTATGAGAAAGCTAAAGACAGATTATCTTGACTTAGTTCTTCTTCACCAGCCATTTTCAGATGCATATGGTGCATATCGTGCTCTGGAAGAGTTATATGATGAGGGAAAAATCAGAGCAATCGGAATTTCCAACTTTTATGTAGACAGAATGGTTGATTTTGCATCCTTCAACCGTATTAAACCTATGGTAAATCAGGTGGAAACCCACATCTTCAATCAGAAGAAAGAGATGAAAGAATGGGCAGACAAGTATGGAATTCAGCTTGAGGCATGGGCACCATTCGGAGAAGGAAGAGGATAACTTTCGATAATCCTATAATTGATGAGATAGCAAAGAAGTACGGAAAGACTCCGGCACAGGTTATGCTTCGCTGGCATATTCAGAGAGGTATTGTTGTTATTCCGAAATCAACACACATTGAGAGAATGGAAGAAAACTTTAATGTTTTTGATTTTACACTTTCTGATGAAGATATGAAGACTATCGCAGGACTTGATAAGGCAGAAAGTTCATTCTTCTCACATCAGGACCCTAAGATGGTTGAGTGGTTTGTAAATATAGTTGAGGAAAGAAAAATAACCATGACAGTTCTAAGGAAAAGAAGAACTGGTAAAATATAGGTTGACAGATAAGATTATAATTAGTGTGGACTTGTGTCTTTGCGTAACTGGAACAGGTTCATTATAATAAAAGTATGCAGAAATGAGGATAAATATGAAATTAAAGAAAATGATATGCATTATGGCAACTTGTGTATTATCGCTCGGTATGTTAGCAGGCTGTGGAAGCAGGACCAGTGGTACAGGCAGCGCAACATCAGCTAATAATAATAGTACAGTTAAGACAACCGAAAGTTCGGCTTCAACAGGCAGCACAATAGCGGCTTCTACAGCAGGTGATAAGACACAGGCTGAATCTGGTAAGACTCTTGTAGTATATTATTCAGCTACTGGCAGTACAAGAAAAGTGGCAGAAGAGATTGCAAGTGAATTGGGAGCAGATACATTTGAAATAACACCAGTTCAGACTTATACAAGTGATGACCTTAACTGGAATAACAATAACAGCCGTGTATCAAAAGAACACAATGATGAAAGTCTTAGAGATGTAGAACTCACAAAGGTAACACCTGATAACTGGGAGTCTTATGATACAGTATTAATCGGTTATCCAATCTGGTGGTACATAGCAGCATGGCCAGTAAATAACTTTGTAAAGGGTAATGACTTTACAGGCAAGACAGTTATTCCATTCTGTACATCAGCATCGTCAGGACTTGGTGAAAGCGGCAGTTTATTACAGAAGATGGCAGGTACAGGAAACTGGAAAGAGGGACAGAGATTTAGTTCCGAGCTTCTTCATCAGATGTTTCTAAATGGGTTAAGTCACTTAATATAAGTAAGTAATTATATTGGAGGCAGGATGAAGGTATTATTAGTTAATGGAAGTCCGCATAAAGAGGGATGTACATACACAGCTCTTTGTGAAGTATCCAAGGCACTGAATGAAAATGGTGTCGATACGGATATATTCTGGATAGGAAATAAAGCGCTTTCGGATGTATTGCCTGTAAGAAATGTCGTGATAATAATAAATGTATATTTAATGATTCTGTAAATGAACTCCTTGATATTGCAGGTGATTATGATGGTTTCATATTTGGTTCACCTGTACACTGGGGTGGTGCTTCTGGAGCAATCACATCATTTATGGACAGGGCATTTTATGCAGACCTTAATGGCAAAGACAACCGCTTCAGACTTAAACCGGTGGCAGCGGTTATATCAGCAAGAAGGGCCGGAACAACGGCCACATGGGACCAGGTAAATAAATATTTTGGTCTGATGCAGATGCCTATAGTTACTTCAAGGTACTGGAATATGGTACATGGAGCAACGCCGGATGAAGTAAGACAGGATAAAGAAGGTATGCAGGTTATGCAGATACTTGGTAACAACATGGCTTTCTTTATAAACTGCAAAATGTGGCGATGAAGATGGGCATTAATATGCCTGATGAACCGGAATTTGTGTTTACTAACTTTATAAGATAGTCGTAAAATTAAATATTTAAAAGACCAGCATTGACTGATATGTTTTGAAACTAACTACTACATCACTTCTGATAATGAATTATATTAGTCAATGCTGGTTTTATTTTGAATATTCTGAATTAGCTTTCTTACAATACAGTAAATTAATTAATAAGTTTACTATCTATTTTCCTGTAGAGATAAATGGGCTTATAGCACCTGCCATCTGTGCGATAGGCATACTCTGAAGCCATATATGTCCGGGACCTGTTACAACTGTATTAAACAGACCTTCACCGCCGAACATAATATTTTTAATTCCAGGAACAGTCTTTATATCTATCTGGCAGGTAGCTGACATGGCAGCAAGATAGCCGGTGTCTATGATAATCTGCTGTCCCGGTCCAAGTTCATATTCTTTGATGTATCCGTCAAATTCAAGAAAAGCGATACCATAACCTGATAACTTCTGCATAATAAAGCCTTCACCGCCAAATAATCCGGAGCTGAAACGTTTCTGAAAGAATACGGAAAGCTCAACGTCAACGGTTGAGGCTAAAATGCCGACTTCTGTGCTATTATTTCCTGACCGGGTGCAATATTAAAAGCTTTAATACTTCCGGGAAAGCAGGAAGCAAAGCTATAGTGCCATTACTGCCAATAGCAGTATACCTGTTCTGGAACATATGCTCACCCGAAAATGCACGCCCAAACATTTTGCCAATACCGCCATTAGATGATGTTTCCATCTTCATATTAGGGACATCCACGACATTGCCCTTTTCGGTAATCATAGTTTCACCCGGCTCAAGAACACAGGTTACAACTGGTAGTGGTTCTCCTTCAATAGTGTAATTCATATGAAATCCTCATAAATAATATATGGTAATCCTGCTTATAGCTTATGAAAAATATAGCAGGCAGCCATGCTAATCCGTAGTAAAATTAATGTTACGATTACTTGATGTGAATATAATACTAATATATAATATTATAAGGTATATGTCAAAGTAAAAATGGGATGATAGTCCAACGATATGCGAATATTGAGTATGGTGCTATGTGCCATTGGCACATGTTTAGCACTTACCGAAGCGGGCATAGATGTGGGAGTGCGTAGCACTGAACAATTAGCAGGTATCATAGTTGGGAAATTTTGACCACAACATCATTTATATAAATGAGCAAATCTGAAAAATTATAACAACCAAGAGAAGTAACATAGAAAATAAAAGGAAATACAGAATATGACTTTACAACAATTAAGATATGTAATAATGGTAGCAGAAACAGGCACGATAACAGAGGCGGCATCAAGACTTTTATATCACAGCCAAGCCTTACCAATGCAATTCACGAGCTAGAAAAGGAAATGAATATAAAAATATTTGACAGAACAAATAAGGGCATACACATTTCAAAGGACGGAGAGGACTTCTTAGGATATGCAAGACAGGTGTTAGAGCAGGCTACATTGTTAGAGGAAAGATATAAGGGCGGAAATGGTGGAAAGCAGGAATTCTGTGTATCCACACAGCACTATTCATTTGCTGTCAATGCATTTGTTGACCTTATAAAAAGTACGGACATGATGAGTACGACTTTAGCATACGTGAAACGCAGACTTATGAGATTATTGAAGATGTGGCTACGATGAAAAGTGAGATAGGCGTTATATATATGAACGATTTTAACAGGGTTGTGCTTGAAAAGGAGATTAAGTCGCATAATCTTGTATTTAATGAGCTTATGCAGGCAGAACCGCACGTATTTATAAGCAGAAAACATCCGTTAGCAGGCAGAAGTAAAGTTACGATGAGTGAGCTGCAGGATTATCCATATCTTTCTTTGAGCAAGGAGAACATAATTCGTTTTATTATTCAGAGGAAATATTTTCAGTTGAAGAGAAGAAAAAGAATATAAGAGTCCGTGACAGGGCAACTCTTTAATCTGCTCATTGGACTGAACGGTTTTACAGTGTGCAGCGGTGTTATAGATGAGGAGTTGAACGGCAAGGATATAATTGCTGTGCCACTTGATGGCGAGGGTGGTATGCATATAGGGTACGTCACGCATAAGAATGTTTCGCTCAGCAGGCTGGGGAGATATATGTGGAGGCATTGAAGAGGTATATTATGTAAAGTGACCATAGCTTTAAACTATGGCAAACATAAAAACTAAGTATTATACAAGGTGTAAATCAGATGCTATATTAAGTGCAACGAAAACAATATAAAAATTATTGCAGGTTCAGATAATGTATCAGGTTACATTTATATATTTAAAACTGAACCTGAAATATCAGTTAAAAGGAAAGGCAGAACATATAATATGGCAAATACACCATTTAAATTCGATCACGTAGGAAGTTTTTAAGACCAGAAAGTTTAAAGAAAGCAAGAAGAGATTATGAAGCTGGCAATATTACAGCAGAAGAGTTAAAGAGCGTTGAGGATAAGGCTATAACAGAGCTTATAAAGAAGGAAAAGGAAGTTGGACTTCATGCGATAACAGACGGAGAATTCAGAAGAGCAACATGGCACCTTGATTTTATGTGGGCATTTGAGGGAGTTGGACATTCCAAGACAGAAACAGGACTTCCATTCCACGGCGAAGATGCTATGATAGATGATACATATCTTACAGGAAAGGTTGTATATAAGACACATCCATTTATAGAACATTTTAAGTTCGTACAGCAGTTTGAAGATGAAAATACAGTTGCAAAGCTTACGATACCAGCACCAGCACAGTTTTTAGAGCAGATGATTATGCATTTGCATGGGGCAATACTAAGAAGTTCTATGATACACCTGAGCAGGTAGCAGACGATATAGCTGCTGGATACAAGGAATTCATAAAGGATGTATATGCCGCAGGCTGCCGTAATCTCCAGTTTGATGACTGCTCATGGGGAATGGTGGTAGACCCATCTGCATGCAAGCTTTTGGAACAACACCAGCAGGGCTTGAGAAGATTAAGAATACACTTCTTGACATCAATAATAAGGCTATAAAAGGAAAGCCGGAAGACCTTGTTATTAATACCCACGTATGCCGTGGTAACTTCCATTCCACATATGCAAGCAGCGGAGCTTATACAAGTGTTGCATCTACACTTTTGCTAAAGAAAATGTAAATGCATATTATCTTGAATATGATGATGAGCGTTCAGGCGGATTTGAGCCACTTAAGAATGTTACTGGCGATAAGAAGGTTGTATTAGGACTTATAACAACCAAGTCACCGGAATTAGAGGATGAGCAGACTGTTATTGACAGAATAAATGAGGCTGCAAAGTATATACCACTTGACAGATTATGCTTAAGTCCACAGTGTGGTTTTGCTTCATGTGAAATAGGTAATAAGCTTACAGAAGAAGAGCAGTGGGCTAAGTTAAGACTTGTTAAAAGATTGCTGAAAAGGTGTGGGGATAAGGCATTTCATTTATTATTAGAAAAGCAGTTGTATATTAAGTGAAATAAATTTAAAATAACAAATCGCACGGTTTTATTGATAAAATCGTGCGATTTGTTTATAATATAATTAACAACTGATTTATGATTTTTCGAAAGGAGAGGATAATGTTTGTAAGTATTCTGGAGGCTGAGAAGGATAAAGAATAACAGGTAATAAAATATAAGCCGTAAATGTCAGATAAGATTGACATTTACGGCTTATTATTATGTATACATTTCACCAATCAATTAACGCACATTAAATGCTTTAATTCCCGGATATACTGCTGAAGCACCAGATGGTGCAGTACCACGTCCAACAGTTCCATCTTAATAAAATATTAATAAACATAATAATATACTAACAGATTAAAAAGCTATATTAAAGTAGGCTCTATAGAAAAATGTAGACATTTTTAGTAAAATATTGGCATTTTGAGAGGTTTATAGAAGGAGTTATGCGTGCTAAAGTACGGTTTTATGGGCATAGCTCCTTCTTTTAATCAAAAATTTAAAATTACTCTTAAAATGTCTACATTTTATTTCAACATATTATTACATTATATTCATCATATTATTAAATTGTACTTTTACAGATAATATATACAACTGTCTTGTCAGTTGTAAACTTGTGTAGTATACTTTGTAAAATTTGAAAATAAAATTTAAAGGAGATACACATGTCTATAGTAAGTGATATTGAAAAGTTGAAGAAAGAGAAAAACGCAGTAATTCTTGCGCACTATTATGTAGATGATGATGTACAGGATGTTGCTGATTATATAGGTGATTCCTTCTACTTAAGTAAGGTGGCAACTAAGGTGAGTCAGGACAGGATAATATTTGCAGGTGTTGAGTTTATGGGTGAGAGTGCCAAGATACTTAATCCTGAAAAGAGAGTGTTTATGCCGGATATTAATGCCGACTGTCCTATGGCACATATGGCTGATAAGGATGAGATACTTAAGCTTAGGGAACAGTATGACGACCTTGCAGTAGTCTGTTATATCAACTCTACAGCCGAGTTAAAGAAGTATTCCGATGTGTGTGTCACATCTTCTAATGCAGTTAAGATAGTTAAAATCTGCCTAATAAAAATATATTTTTATACCTGACAGAAACTTGGGACATTTTGTTGCAAAGCAATGTCCTGATAAGAACTTTATATTTAATAACGGCTGCTGCCCAAGACACGTAGTTATCACACAGGATATGGTTAAAAGGCGAAAGAGGAACATCCTTTAGCCAAGTTTGCAGCCCATCCGAGTGTACAGAAGATGTGCTTGAGCTTGCTGACTATGTGGGAAGTACATCCGGAATAATTGATTATGTTGTTGATACGGATGCCAAAGAATTTATCATAGGAACAGTTGATGGTGTATTTAACGAGATAAGAAAGAAAGCACCTGATAAGAAGCTGTATACAGTAAAGCCAGACCAGGTATGTGTCAATATGAAAAAGTAACGCTTGATAAGGTGTTAGATGTTCTTGAAAATGATACTAATGAGGTGTTTGTTGATAAAGAGCTTGCTGAGTGTGCAATGAAGCCGCTTAACAGAATGCTTGAACTTGCAGCTAAGTAAAATTTATTATCGAAAGATTATGTAAAGCAAGAGCAGAGATGTAAGTAAAAATACATTTATAAATAAGCTATATACTTTAAAATGTATATTAGAAATGAGGAGAATATGAAAACAGATGTATTAATAGTAGGTTGTGGCTGTTCAGGACTTTATCTTGCGCTCAACCTTCCAAGAGATAAGAAAATTCTTATGATAACCAAGTCTGATGCACAAAGCAGCGATTCTTTTCTTGCGCAGGGTGGTATGTGTATGTTAAAGGATGAGTCGGACTATGATAGTTATTTTGAAGATACGATGAAAGCAGGTCATTATGAAAATGATAAAAAGTCAGTTGAGATAATGATCTGTTCTTCCGCAGATGTAGTTAAAGACCTGATAGCAGCAGGAGCAGACTTTAAAAAGATGAAAATGGCAATCTTGCATACACAAGAGAGGGGCACACAGCAGCAACAGAATTATATTTCACGAGGATGTGACTGGCAAGGAGATAACAAGCCATCTTCTTGAAAGGGTAAGAGAGCTTTCTAATGTTACACTTCTTGAAAACACACGTATGCTTGATATAATAACTAAAGGCAATGAGTGTCTTGGAGCAGTTATAAGGCTTGAGAATGGTCTTATAGAAAATGTTATAGCAGATGCAACAGTGCTTGCGGCAGGTGGAATAGGCGGACTTTATCGTCATTCAACTAATTTCAGACATCTTACAGGTGATGCGGTTGCAGTTGCGATTAGGCATAATGTTGCAATTAAGGACATTAACTATGTGCAAATTCATCCGACAACATTTTATTCCAAGGATGAAAAAGACAGAAGCTTTCTTATATCAGAGTCAGTGAGAGGTGAGGGAGCAAAGCTGTATGATAAGAATGGAAACAGATTTGTCAATGAGCTTCTTCCGAGGGACTTGCTCACACAGGCGATATATAAGCAGATGAAAAAGGATGGTACAGACCACGTATGGGAAGACCTGCGTACTATTCCAGAGGATGAGTTAAAGACACATTTTCCTAATATCGTGCAGTACTGTTACGAACACGGATATGATGTGACAAAGGAGTGCATACCGGTTGTTCCGGCGCAGCATTACTTTATGGGTGGAATAAAGGTGGATTATGAGAGTAAGACATCTATGGACAGACTTTATGCAGTAGGGAAACTGCCTGTAACGGAGTTCACGGAAGAAACCGTCTTGCAAGTAATTCACTTCTTGAAAGCCTTGTGTTTGCTAAAAGAGCAGCTCACAATATGGCGGAAAATGAGCTTATTGACATATTAGCACCGTCAGCAGATGAGTATGTTGAAAATGCAGATAAGAGCCAGTATCAGGACGAGGAAAAGCTGGATGAATATTATGGAGAACTTATAAGACAGAAGATAGATGAAGCTGACGAAGCTATGAAGACAGCGTAGAATAGGAGATTATAAAATGTTTGATGAAGTTACATTAAAGTTAAATGCAGACCCACTTATATTAAGTGCGTTAAAAGAAGATATTTCCAGTGAAGATGTTTCAACTAACAGTGTTATGCCAGTGCCTAAAAAGGGAGAGGTTAATCTAATATGCAAGCAGGATGGTGTTATATGCGGACTCCAGATATTTGAGAGAGTATTTACATTATTAGATGAGAATACAGAAGTTGAATTTAAGGCAGCAGATGGGGATAAGGTTAAAAAGGACAGCTTCTTGCGGTTGTAAGAGGTGATATTAAGGTACTTTTATGTGGTGAGAGAACAGCGCTTAACTATCTTCAGAGAATGAGTGGTATAGCTACATATACAAGTGAGGTGGCTGCACTTCTTCACGGCACGGGAATAAAGCTTCTTGATACAAGAAAAACAACACCTAATAACAGACTTTTGAAAAGTATGCTGTTAAAGTAGGCGGCGGCAATAACCACAGATATAACTTAACAGATGGAGTGCTTCTTAAGGACAACCATATAGGTGCAGCAGGAGGGTCAAAGAGGCTATAAAGATGGCTAAGGACTACGCACCATTTGTAAGAAAGATCGAAGTTGAGGTTGAAACTCGATATGGTAAGGGATGCAGTAGAAGCAGGGCAGATATAATTATGCTTGATAATATGGAGCATGATACTATGGCAGAAGCTATGAAGATAATAGACGGTAAGGCAGAAGTTGAAGTATCAGGCAATATGACAAAGGAAAATCTTGAAAAGCTTGCCGGACTTTCCGTGGATTATGTATCAAGCGGGCACTTACACATTCTGCACCTATACTGGATATATCACTTAAGAACCTTCATCCAGTAGAATAATCTTGTAATAACCCAAAGTATAATGTATCATAGTTGTGCAGTATAAATGTTATATAGTTTAAGAAAGCAATAGATTTGCTATACATATATAGCAAAGTAAATGTTATATTTATGAAGTAAGAAATTATGATTAAAATGTATTTGATATTTACATCATAATATAAATAAACAGTATGGTAGTTAACAGGGGTGAGCATAGTTATGAATGGACAGTTAAGACGGGAAAAGATAATAGATATTCTTAGCAGGAGTGATAAGCCGGTGTCTGGTGTTGCACTTGCAAAGCAGCTTGATGTAAGCCGTCAGGTAATAGTACAGGATATAGCGCTTATAAGGGCAGCAGATTATGATATATATTCAACTAACAGAGGATATGTTATAAAAAGTGAAAAGGAACATACAAGGATAGTCAAGGTAAAGCACGCTGAGAGTGATGTTGAAACAGAGCTTAATGCCATAGTTGATATGGGCGGCTGGGTTAAGGACGTGTTTGTATATCATAAAGTATATGGTGTCGTTAAGGCTGACCTTGACCTTCATTCAAGACGTGACATAAAAGAATATATGAAGCAGATAAGTAATGGCAGTTCATCACTTCTTATGAATGTAACTTCTGGATATCATTATCATACAATAGTAGCACAGGATGAGAAGACTCTTGATATTATTCAGGAGGAGCTTATGCGGTTAGATTTTCTTGCAAAGCTTCAGGAGTATGAACCGGTTGACTTCTGGAGTAAAAAGAGTAGAATACATTAATGAATTGAATATAGTTAGATAATAACAAAAGGGAGTAGTTGCATATATAGTATAATAATGTATTATATATGTTATGGATTTCGTCAGTACGGTTAACACCCGGAATTCATAGAACTTATTATTATGTTGAACAAGACTTTTGTATGCTTTTAGCGAGCATACAAAAGTCTTTTTATTATTTACGTGGTCAAAGTTTAAAAATACATAAAACAAACTAATAATATTTAATAAGGAGAGCTATGAAAGAATATTACAGAATGACACCTAAGGAAGTGTGCAAGGCACTTAATACAAATGAAGATGGACTTACAGAACACAGAGCAGAGCAGATTATTAAAGAAAAAGGACTTAATGTTTTAAGTGAAGCCAAAAAGAAAAGCCGGTGGAGATATTTTTCACAGTTTGCAGACCTACTTGTTATTATACTTATAATAGCGGCAGTAATCTCTGCATTTTCAGGGAACATAGAAAGTACCATTGTTATACTGATAGTTATAATTATGAATTCCATACTGGGAACTGTGCAGTATGTCAAGGCAGAGAAGTCGCTCGCATCGCTTAAGGCACTGTCATCACCACACACCAAGGTAGTAAGGGATAAAAAGATAATACAGATAAAATCACAGTATGTAGTGCCGGGTGATGTGATGCTTATAGAAGCCGGTGATATGGTGGCCGCAGATGGCAGGATACTTGAAAGCTATTCATTACAGGTAAATGAAAGTTCGCTGACAGGAGAGTCAGCAAGCGTTGATAAGGTCAGCAGTGTTATAGATGATGAATGTCCTCTTGCTGACAGGGTAAATATGGTTTATTCAGGAAGTCTTGTGTCATATGGAAGGGCAAAGGTGCTTGTGACTGAAACTGGTATGAATACACAGATGGGACATATAGCAGCCCTTATGAATAATACAAAGGAAAAGACACCACTTCAAAGAAGTCTGGATGATTTTGGAAAGAAACTGGCATTTATAATTATGATAATATCTGCCATAGTTTTTATATTAAGGCTTATACAGAAAGAACCTGTTATTGACTCACTTATGTTTGCAGTGGCACTTGCAGTTGCGGCGATACCTGAAGCACTCAGTTCAATAGTAACTATAGTTCAGGCAATGGGAACACAGAAAATGGCGGCAGATAACGCTGTTATGAAAGAATTAAAGGCGGTTGAGAGCTTAGGCTGCGTATCAGTCATATGTTCAGATAAGACAGGAACACTCACACAGAATAAGATGACAGTTCAGGATGTGTATATAGATGGACACTGCATAAAGCCGGATGAGCTTGATCTTGGCAGACAGCTTCACAGATACCTCATATATATATCAGTACTTAGCAATGATTCATCCATACAGGACGGAAAAGGAATAGGCGACCCGACAGAATACTGCCTTTTAGAGATGGCAAGAAAAGCTGGTCTTGAAAGGTATGGAATTCTTGAGGATGACATAAGAAGAATAATTCCAAGAATGGAGGAGATACCATTTGACTCAGACAGAAAGCTTATGAGTACAAGGTGCAGGCTTCATGGAGTTCCTATGGTGCTGACAAAGGGAGCAGTAGATGTGCTTCTTGACAGGACTATAAATATAATGGAAGGTGAGAAGGTAAGACCGATAACTGATAAAGATAAGCAGGCTATATTACAGTGTAACAGACATTTTTCAGAAAATGGATTAAGAGTGCTCGCATTTGCAATAAAAGAAACTGCCGAGGATGAGAAACTGGCAGCAGATAATGAGAACGGATATACATTTATAGGGCTTGTATCTATAGAAGACCCACCAAGAAGTGAGTCGGCAATGGCGGTTAAAGAAGCTTCAGATGCTGGTATAAAGACGGTTATGATAACTGGCGACCATAAGGTTACGGCGGTGTCTATAGCTAAAAGGATAGGTATATATAAGGATGGAGATATGGCACTTACAGGGCAGGAGCTTGATGCCTTAAGTGATGAGCAGTTAGATGCTGTTATCGAAAATGTTTCGGTGTATGCAAGAGTGTCGCCAAAGGATAAGATAAGGATAGTCGAACACTGGCAGAAAAGAGGCAATATCGTGGCTATGACAGGTGATGGTGTAAATGATGCACCAGCCCTTAAAAAGCCGACATAGGTGTTGCTATGGGAATAACGGGAACAGAGGTGTCTAAGGATGCTGCAGCTATGATACTTTCGGATGATAACTTTGCAACTATTATAGGTGCAGTTCTTAACGGAAGAAATGTATACAGAAATATTAAAATGCCATACAATTTCTGCTTTCAGGTAATCTTGCGGCGATAATAGCAGTGCTGTTCTGTTCGATAGCCTCACTTCCAGTACCTTTAAGCCGGTGCATCTGCTTTTATCAATCTTTAACAGATTCACTGCCTGCGCTTGCGATAGGAATGGAGCCGGTAGACAAGAGCCTTTAAAAGAGAAGCCAAGAAACTGAAGGAGGAATACTTACTAAGGACTTTCTTATAAGACTGGCATTTTACGGGGACTTATATCGGTAAGTACACTTACAGCGTTTTATATAGGGTTAGGCACTGACAGCGGATTAGCAAGTACTATGGCGTTTGCAGTGCTGACACAGGCAAGGTTATTTCACGGCTTTAACTGTAGAAGTGATAAATCGCTTGCAGCAATTGGCATTAAAAGCAATATATGGAGTGTCGGTGCATTTGTTCTTGGAACACTTCTTCTTATGCTGGCACTTATGCTTCCAGTGTTAAGACCATTTATGGATAAGATCGGCACTTGATATGACACATATAGGTTATATAGCTGTGTTATCGGTTATACCTACTGTAATAATACAGATAATTAGGCTTATAAGAGGAAAATAATTAACATATTGATGAAAATTTGATAAAATTATTGATTATAACAACACAACTGGTATAATTATAAAAGCAATAATTAAGGAGTTGTGATGAATAATTTTACTATAAAGAAGGAATTACATTTATTAATGATGAAGACACAGCTATATCCAATGATATACAGAAGCTGGTTGTAGATACACTTGTCAGAAATTCGGCAGTAGGGGTTGTAAGCGGATTTTATGAGGAAGGATATCCTATATATTTTATAAGCCAGTTTGCGCTTGCCAGTGTGGGATATGACTCTTATACTTTAAAGAATGAGATGGGTGGAAAGTATATAGAGTGTGTATGTCCCACGGACAGGGCATATTACAGCCGTTTTATGGAATGGAAGGGTGATGCGCCAAAGGAAATCGAATACAGGGTAAAGAATAGTAAAGGCGAGTATATATGGGTCAGGGATGTAAGGGCTGATTATGAAGCAGAGGACGGAAGAAGACTGTGGATTAGTTCAATACGTGTCATCCAGAATGAACATATGGCAAGGAAGGAGTTTATATCGACTATTTCGCATGATATAAGGTCGCCGCTCAATGCTATTATGGGTATGGCACAGCTTGCAAGAAAGAACATTAATTCCAAAGAAAAGGTGCAGTCTTATATTGACGGTATAATTACATCGGCAGAAAAGTTTATGTACCAGATAAGTGAAGTACTTGATATGAATGAGTTTGAAACGACTGTCGCGCGCCTTGAAGAAAAGGAATACAATATATGCAGTCTTGCCGATAGTGTGATAAAGGGCTGTAGTGCAGCTGTTAAGGCGCGCGGACAGCAGATTGTGACAGATTACCTGGAATAACTGATAAGAATGTTATATGTGATGGCAGAAATATATCCAAAGTGTTAGACGGTCTTATAAGTAATGCATCGGAATATTCACCTAAAGGTTCGTGTGTAACGATAAAAGTAGTACAGAAGGATAACAGTACATATGAGTTCAATGTTATTGATGAGGGTGAGGGAATTCCTTATTATGAGGTTGACAGACTGTTTGAGCCATTTGAGAGAATACAGGATGCGAGGTCGGCAGCAGATGGTACACATATGGGACTTGACTTTCTGTTATTAAAAGCATAGTGGAACTTATGAATGGCACGATAAGTGTTAAAAGCAGTACTGGAAAAGGTTCGTGCTTTACAGTAAGGCTTATGCTTAAGGCAGCCGTAAGCGATGAGTATGTAACGGATAAGCAGTCTGCAATGGTTCTTATAGTTGAGGATAACCAGAAAAATGCAGAGATAATGCAGGAATTTCTCGCCTTGAGGATATAGGTTCGGATATTGCCTACAACGGAGCTGAGGCAGTTGATATGTATGAAAGTACTAAGGGCAGAAAGTATGATGTTATACTTATGGATATACATATGCCTGTTATGGACGGTTACGAGGCTGCAAGAAGGATAAGACAGTTAGAGGAAGTAACCAATATTACAACGCCAGTAATAGCAGTTACGGCAGATCTGCTTCCAGAGGATATTAATCAGGCTATGAAAAGCGGTATGAATGGGCATGTTTCAAAGCCTGTTGATTATGATGAATTAGTTGACATAATAAGAAATGCAAAGCGAGGTTAGGAATGTTTAGCAGCAGATATAAAGAACCGGTCAGGCTTATAGCACTCGACCTTGACAGAACAACATTAACGTCAGACGGACATTTATCAGAAGCTAATAAGCAGGCGATAATGCTGGCACTCATCAAGGGTATTCATGTGTGTATAGCAAGCGGACGTGCATTTGACACGCTTCCGAGGAGGTGAGTATCTATCCCCGGAATAGAATATGCGATTACAAGTAATGGCGCGGCTGTATATGAGATAGCAGATAAAAAATGTCTTAACTCTTATGTTTTAAAACCATCCTCAGTAGATAAGATTATTAGTAATACTATAGATTATCCAGTCACATATGAAGCATTTATAAGGGAAAGGCTTATGCTTCAAAGGAGTATATGGACGACCCTGTAAAGTTTGGCGCAACACCTAAAGCCATAGAATACGTAAGAAGCACAAGAACTCTTAAAGAGGATATAACTGGCTTTATATATGAACATAAGTATGAGCTAGACAGTATAGATATAGTGCTTGATGATGATGAGCTTAAGCGCAGGATAATAGAAGAGTTGTATAGAGTTGATGATGATATATATATAACAAGCTCAGTTAAGCAGCTTATAGAAATATCATATAAGGATGCCGGAAAGAAGTCGGTGTGAAGTTACTTTCTGAAAGACTTGGAATTGCAAGGGAAAATATAGCGGCATTCGGCGATGCTGACAATGACTGTGATATGATTGAATATGCAGGTGCCGGGATTGCCATGGGTAATGCATGTGAGTCTTTAAAGGCTGCGGCTGATTATGTGACACTGTCTAATGATGAGGACGGCTGGCGTATGCTTTTATAATATACTTGGAATTGGTTATTTTGTTGATGAAAATCAGAGAAAAGCTTCACAAAGCACTTCATATTTTGAATTCCAGAAGGGCATTACACTACATGCTGGTGTGAGAATTCAATAAATATCTGTACATGGCTGTGGGATGAGTATGAAATGTCAGGGCTTATACGTCAGGTTATTAAAGATTTTGATTACTATGGAATAACAGAAGTTACAAAAACAGTGGAACAGGCTTGTTGAATTAAGTAAAGCAACTTCGGCTAAGGCAGAACCGATACTTATGGAGGCTGGCTTCGTGGGCTGAGGAATGTTTTAAGGAGAATGAAGTCTTTACTATTATTGGGATGTAATACGATTGTATTTGCGGGTTGATTAATTGGCAGAAAATGTGTATTATATAGTATTGTGTTGTTTTATTATGACAGATAATCAGGAAGTCATATTGTATTAAAGCAGTGATTATCCAGTAAAGTTCACTCGCTTAAAACAGATATAAAATAGATAAACGGAGGATTAATATGGATAACCAGAAGTTAGCAGAGTTATTGTTTCCAGAGGTAGTTAATACACCAGAGTATTATGAGGAGAAGTTTCCATACAGAAAGCTTCCTAATAAGGCAGAAGTTACACGTATGGCACCTAGCCCTACAGGTTTCATTCATCTTGGAAACCTTTACAGTGCGCTTGCAGATGAGAGAATTGCCCACAGAAATGGCGGTGTGTTCTATCTTAGAATAGAAGATACAGACGAGAAGAGAAAAGTTGACGGTGCTGTTGAAACAATCATCAACGTATTAAGATATTTTAATATCGAATTCGATGAGGGGCAGGTTTTGATGACTCTGACCCAAGAAATGCATACGGACCTTATTTTCAGAGACAGAGAGTTGAAATATACCATACATATGCCAAGAGCCTTGTAGAAAGAGGACTTGCTTACCCATGTTTCTGCACAGAGGAGGAGCTTGATAAGGTAAGAGCAAAGCAGGAAGAAGATAAGGTACTTACAGGATACTATGGTGAGTATGCAACATGCCGTAATCTTTCATATGAAGAGATAGAGGCTAATATCAAGGCAGGAAAGCCTTACGTACTCAGACTGCGTTCACAGGGAAGCCCTGACAAGGAAATTACATTTGTTGATGCAATCAAGGGAGAGATTAAGCTTCCAGAAAATATACATGATATTGTACTTTTAAAGAAGGATGGTATTCCAACATACCACTTTGCACATGCAATAGATGACCATCTTATGAGAACAACTGTTGTTGTACGTGGTGGAGAGTGGCTTGCATCAGCTCCTATCCACTATGAATTATTCCACCTTCTTGGATTTAAGATGCCAGCATACGCACATACAGCGCATCTTATGAAGTTTGATGAGGAAACTGGCGGAAAGAGAAAGTTATCAAAGAGAAAGGACCCAGAACTTTCCCTTGATTATTATAGAAAGGATGGATATCATCCATACACTATGAAGGTATATCTTCTTACACTTCTTAACTCTAACTTTGAGGAGTGGCATGAGAAGTTCCCTGATAAGGATATTAATGAATTCCCATTCTCTGTAGATAAGATGAGCCAGTCTGGAGCACTTTTCGATAAGGATAAGTTACACAACATTTGTAAAATGAGTTATCTAAGCTTTCAGAAGATGAGTTATATGATTTCTTATATGACTGGGCTAAGGAAAATGCACCAGAAAATGTAGATATGTGGTTTGCTGATAAGGAAAAAATGTTACAAATTCTCCGCCTGTATATGGGTGTAGGTGCAAAGAGAAGAAGAAAAGATTTTATGTATGCAAAGCAGATATTTGAGCTTATTTCATATTTCTTTGACGGAGCTTCTAATGACGAAAGAGATGAGTTCAGACTTGATGAGGATATGGTAAGCGATATATTAAAGACATATCTTTCGAAGTATGACCACAATGATGATAATTCAGCATGGTTTAACAAGCTTAAAGAAATAGCTGATGAGCATGGTTTTGCATCTGATATGAAGGCATACAAGGCTAATCCTGAAAGCTTCAAGGGTAACGTATCTGATATAGCTGAGGTTGTAAGAATAGCAGTGACAGGACGTGCCAATACACCTGACCTCTGGACTATTGTTCACATTATGGGTGAAGAGCAGATGAAGGAAAGAATACAGAAGTATATAAAGTAATCACCAAAAGGAGAAATGAGGAATATTATGGGAAGAGAAGATGAAGGTCTTAAGCAGTTAGGAAGTAAGACTAAGTATAGTATGGACTATGCGCCTGAGGTGTTAGAAACATTTGAGAATAAACATCCAGAGAATGATTATTTTGTCAAATTTAACTGTCCAGAATTCACAAGTCTATGTCCGATCACAGGCCAGCCAGACTTTGCAACAATATATATATCATATATTCCTGATAAGCTTATGGTTGAGTCAAAGTCACTTAAGCTGTATCTTTCAGCTTCAGAAATCATGGAGATTTTCACGAAGACTGCATGAATATCATTATGAAAGATCTGATCAAGCTGATGGAACCAAGATATATAGAGGTGTGGGGAAAGTTCACACCACGCGGAGAATATCTATAGACCCTTACTGCAATTATGGCAAGAAGGGTACAACATTTGAAGAAATGGCAAGACAAAGACTTATGTGGCACGATATGAATCCGGAAAAAGTGGATAACAGATAATAAAAGATAATAGAGCACAGGCTTCATCTGATGTAGATTGGATGAAGCCTGTTTTTGTTTTTGGGGGTTCTTTGTCAGGGTTAGGTTTAGAACCATAAATGTTACTGCTCAGAGTCAATCTTGAAAATGCTGCGTGTTTCATTGATGCAGCGTATATGACATATAAAATCTGATAATATATATTGCTTTTTAAAATGTAGTGTTATTATAATAGCACGTAGTAATCAAAACCACATAGCAAAGTAACTAAAACTTTAATATTTGTTTTGGCTTGCTATATAAAGGATTGGATAATGGTATTATGGAAAAGCTTAAGGAAAATGTTTCACATAGGAAGATAAAAGAACCGGGAAGTGCTATTACATTTTATTGCGATGATTATGGCGATTTTGCAGCAACACCACTTATTATAAAGGCATTGTCAGCACCGGATATGATACATGTTATATCATTGTCAATATTTATAGGAACTATGATTCTTTATATGCGGCAAGCACAACTTATCATGCAGTTGATGCAACACCAAAGATTAACAAAATTCTTAAAAACTTGACCACTGTATGATATCCGTTATGATTGCAGGTTCATATACTCCTGTGTGTCTTGTCGTGCTTCATAATACAACTGGTTATGCACTCCTTGCACTTGTATGGGGAATAGCAGTTGTAGGTATAATGTTTAAGTTATGCTGGGTTACATGCCCAAGATGGATATCTTCAGCACTCTATATAATCATGGGCTGGGCGTGTGTTTTATCATTTACGCAGATTATCAATGCACTTCCAAGAGCTGCTTTTATGTGGCTTCTTGCAGGTGGAATTATATATACTATAGGCGGAGTTATATATGCGCTTAAAGGCATTTAATGCTAACCATAAGTACTTTGGTTCACATGAGATATTTCATCTTTTGTTATGGCAGGAAGCATATGCCACTTTGTTATGATGTTTAATTATGTTGCTGTTCTGCCTATTCATTAATTGCCAAGTTACTAATGGGATAGGAAATGATTACCAGAGATAAACGATTGCACACCATAGTCATAATAATTAAAGATAAACTAAGAATGTTCTTAATGTCAGAAATATAGGTATTAAGAACATTTTGTTTTAAATGTTAGTTATATCTTTGTTGTTTGTTAATACACAGTATGTGGATACCGATAATTATGTTAAACTAATAAAAGACCAGCTGACATTACTGACAATGCCAGTTGGCATTATATATTATCAGTGTATTGAATATTTTAATATATCCAGATATCTGTATAATTGACAATAAGCTATCTTAAGTAGCTATAGACATTCTCTATTAAGTGTGCAGGATATATGCGGAATATGAGTGGATATATCCTGTACGGAGTGTGATTATAATTAGATGATAAGAGGACTATGATAATGAAAACAAAGGATATTACACTTACAGGTCTTATGGCGGCACTTATATTTATAGGAACATTTTTCTTTAAAATTCCTTCACCGTTCGGATATAATCATTTTGGTGATGGTTTATGCTTCTTACAGTGTTTATGCTTGGTTATAAAAGGCGCATTTGCAGGTGCTATCGGAGCAGGTCTTGCAGACCTTATAGGCGGCTATACTGTGTGGGTACTTCCTACGATTGTCATAAAGAGTATGTGGGCGCTTATTATTGGTTTATTTATGGTGAAGCTTGGAAAGAATAATAAGATTATGCCATATGTTGGTGTAGGTGTCGGAGCAATATTCCATATATGTGCTTATACATTAGTGAGAATATTTGTGTATGGTATATCCGCTGCATTAGTAGCTCTTCCGGGACTTATATTCCAGACAGTAAGCGGAGTTGTGATATTTGCTGCGTTATATGTCTGTGTTTCAAAGGCTGGAATTAAAAAGTGTTTGCAAATTAAATAAAATGATAATAGTAATAATAACATAAAATGTGGAAATGACATACTTTGAGTATATATCCGGATGGGATATATATTCGGGGTATGTCATTTTAAAAAACGGTTATTTTACATTGTACGTTTCTTATTGTCCTTTTATGTTATTTTCTATGTAACATAAAAGTTATATATGGTTACAATTAATAAACGGAGGTGTTTTATGATTAAAGTTAAGAAGAATATATTGTGATGGTGTAGCAAGTGTTAGTAATTTTGTTGTTGAATGGGGATATGATTATGCCGGATTAAGGGCTAATTGTGTCGAAGATGATTTGACAGAGCAGACTGGATATTTTAGAGCGTATTAATGTATTGTAATGTTAAAACATATATAACTTTTATGTGAATTAAATGGAGCTGGTAAAATGAAAAATACAGGATAGAAATAGGCTTGAGTATAATTCTGTTTATTAGTGTAGTTGTACTTATTGTGAATATTATTATAAAAGTAAATAATGGTGGAAAAGATGTTACCGGTGAAGAAAAGTATACATTACCGTCTTCGTATAATGGCGAAAATACAGATGAGTTATATGATGGAATGAAGGCTATAAGTGATGATATATTTAAAGAATATTTTATAAAAGATATTGGTGAAAAGGTTTCATATGTAAGGGCTGTAGAAACTCCCGGTATAAAGGTTGTTGGTGAAAGCGTGGAGAATGTAATTGAAGAAAACAGGTAAATAAAGTTAATTATCAGAGCGAATATAATGGGAATATAGCACCAGACGGGTATGAATATATAATAGTTAATATTACTGTATATAATGATGACGGTTATAAAAGAATAGTTAGCCTGAGTGATATGAGCCTTGAATATAATATTGACTGGAGTACATCTTTATATTTGTCAGATGAGAATTATGGGAAATGATTTACAGGGAATATGATGAAAATATGCTGTTTTATACATCCAGAATAATCAGCGAAAGAGAAAAAAGATAGAAAATATAGTCACAGATGAAGATACAGGGAAATATACATAGATGCTGGTACAAGTGTTACATATAATGCCGTGTGGCTGATTAAAAGAACATGAACAGAGTCTTGTGATTAAAAAATTATATAATAAAAACAGAGATATAATACGGATTATATAATAAAAATAAGTTAATTATGATGGGATATGTTTGTACGCATAAGGAGAAAGTATGTGGAATGTAATAAAGATAGAATTAAAAGAGCAATTATAAATAAGAAATTTGTAATAGTAATTCTTTTGGGATGCATTATGGCAGTACTTGCATTTGTTGATACTCCGGATTTACGATTGCAATTAACTGGTATAAGTATATGCATAATGATGAAATGGCTTCTATGATAATTAATAAGATGAATGAAGTAGATACGCCACTTGAAATATGGATGCCAAGATATGGCGCATCAAGTACATTTTATAATGTATGGATTGCAATATTACCGATACTGGTGGTTATTCCATATGCTACGGAATATTTAAAAGAAAAAAGAGTGGACTTATTAATCAGTTTATGGTGCGTATGACAAAGGAAAAATATTATATGTCAAGATATATAGTAACATTTATATCAGCAGGACTTGTAGCAGTTATACCATTAGTCTTTAATCTTATGGTAGTTATGTGCTTTCTTCCATGGGGAACGCCTGTCCGTGCTACGGGATTATATCCTGTAGTTACGGGAAATGTTTTGAAAATGTATTTTATAATTATCCTTTATTGTACGTTATTATTTATCTTATATATACATTTGTGGAATTCGGACTGTTATCGTGTATATGCCTTACTTGTGTATATATAGAAGATAACTGGTTTGCTGTAACATTGACACCTTTCATACTATATTTTCAGAACATGTGCTTCTCACGATTGGTCTGGGACTTAAACATATGTCATTACTTGGGTTAGCTAATATGTATAATGTTTATATAAATAATATTAATATACTTATTATACAACTGGCAGTACTTTTATTGTAAATATGCTGTTTTTATAAGAGTCAGAGGGATGTGTTATAAGAGTGAAAGTTATGAAAAATAAAAATATCAGTTAACAAAATATCTGCTGGATTAATGATTGGTGTAATTCTTGCTATGGTTATAAGAATTGTTTATGTAAATATTACATATCCAAGTACTGATATGAAGATAATTAAAAATAGTGACACACTATATAAAAGACTATTCAGTAAAGGTACTGTCAGCAACGGATTATACAAGGGATGAGTGGAGTGACAGGATTGGACAGCTTGGTATTCTGCATGAGGAGAATGTATATAATATTCAATATTATAAAGAGGAAAAAGCTTCTGATACACAATATCAGGTATTATATAATCCCAGGGATAATTATAGTGTCATAGAACTTGAACTTGAGATAACCAATACTTCTGATAAAGAGTTGTATCTTGAAATGTCTGATTTATTCAATCTTGAACAGGGGATAAATACAACACCAGAATATATAAATGATTATTACACCTCAGCCTTAAATAAAATGTATATGATAAAGATATAGATATCAGCCTTAGTTCTTACGAAACTGGAAAGTACATACTTGTATATATATGCAATAACTATAGTACTGACTATTATATCCAAAGTATAGAACTTGGTAATTATCAGGTTATGAAAGTACTGCCAGTACAATAAAAGGGGATGTTGTGTATGCGAAAAGCTTATGTGAAAAATAATCAGGCAGCTTTATATGGAATAATGTTAAGAGAAGTATTTATTATGTATATTATAATATCGGTTTCTATTATAGTTTCAGCATATATGATATATAATCAGATGGAAAATATGAGCCGTATATATAGCTGTGCGCTTGATGGAATTGTTGTGTGGTGTACATCAAGTATGCTCAATCTGGGACTGCTTCCGGTCATTATTTCGGTATTTTTACATATGCATTATGACATATATATGAGAAATGTATGTGTTATAAAACAGAAAAGCAGAACCGGAATGTGGTTTAATGAGCAGAAACTGTCACTTATCATATGCTCTGTTGCATTTACTTGGTCTATGATACTGTCTTTGTGCTGGCATATATTATGAATAAGGGAAACATATATGCCAATGTATCAGATGATTTATTTTTACTAACACATATTATGGAATAATGTTAAGTCAGTGTACAGATATTCAGGCAGGTCAGGAAACACTCATACCTGCAATTAATATAGTGTGGGTCATAATCAGAGTGTGGCTTATAAATATGTTACAGTTGTATATGGTTGTTATGGAGCAGATGTCATATACTGGCTGTCTGGAAAAAGACTGTTTTCGACAATAATCTTAAGTGCTATGTGTATGATAACTGCAATATTTCCAAAGTCCAGAAGATATGCTTATGTTTTAGGAATAAAGGTTAAAGCGTATTCTTATTATCTGGATAACTTAATATTAATGTATGGCTTAAACATATATTTATAATGCTGGTAATTATATTATTAACGAATGTTGTGATGTCGTTTGTTGTGAAAAATAAAGATATGGTAATGTGATAAATTAAAATAAAGATGCCAGGGTCAAAGGTCTAATCCCACATGAGCTTGCTCATAAGTGGGTGAAAGACCTGGACCCGCCCCAATATGAGCATAAAAGTGGGATGACAATCCCGCGATATGCGAATATTGGGTAGAATTGTGGGTGCGTAGCACGAAACAATTCGTAGGCATCAAAGTCTGGGATTTTGATAATGACATAAAATATTGTAACAGAATGTAAGCTGGATAATCCGTGTATGCAGGAGATGAGTAGATAAAAATGATTGGATACAGTACCAAAAATAAAATTATATATGTTATACAATTAGTATTTATCATTGCTATATCAGTCAGCGGTGTTATATATACACGAAAATATTGTGATATGCAGCAGGGAATGTATGTATTCATATATGGATATATATATTAATTCTGTCTGCATTGATATTAATATTATAACCGCTTCGCAGATATTTTTAATTATTTATCTTATCAATATGGATTATATTCTGTCACCCAATATAATTGTGAGATTAAATGAACGTGAAAATATATTGTGGAGAATATTAAGAAGCGGAGCAGCAGAGTCCTTATTGTATGGAATGATTTCACTTGTAGTATGTGTTCTGACAGGAACATTAATGAAAGAACAATATTCATCGGGAAGATTATGCAATTATAATATGCCTAATAGTATCTATTATATGTTTGCAGGAAAAACAGATAATCATATAGCATTAACAGTGTTAAGGATAGCCGCTATTCTTATATGCAGTATATTTTTAAGATACATAATTGGAATAATAGTGAGTTTAATAGTCAGAAAAAAGAGCTATATACTGGTTATAAGTATAATTATAAATGTGTTATTATCAGTCAGACATATATTTAATATAAATGGGGAAACGCAGTATTTTATTTATAAAATATATACAGATACTACAGAAAGCCTGATTGCTTTATCGGTGATGATGATTGTCATAGTTGTATGTATCATATCAGCAAAGATACTTATAGGCAAAAAGACTGGATATAGAAATGCAAAAGCACTAATGGAGGTGTTATACAATGAATATAATATCAGATAAAGTATATCGGAATACATATGTATATTATATTAAAAGAGTTGTAATAAGAAGTATACCTGTGTATGTAATAGCGTTATTGCTTGGCGTAATGGTATGTGTATATTATAAGGGAAGTTATTCATCTTATTACAGCAGTAATGCTTCTATTAAAAACAGCAGAGTGAATATGAAGATTATCAGGAAAATATGGGTAAACCGTTAAAGATGGGTGATTATATGCTTTATATATTTAAGGGAATTGAGCCTGTAGATAAAAATGTGTCAGCAGATAAAAGATTGAACTTCCCGTTACATATCTTGCAATAGTTATAATGTGTGCATTTATTGTCGGGATTAATGTGGGAGATAAGGACGATTATGTAGTGTTGTGTTTTCAAAGTCAAGGAGAGTGTGGCTTACTGGTAAGCTTTCCGGTATGTATATTGGCGGAATTATAATAATTATGGAGCTGCTTTTAGTGGCGGCTGTAATCTCAGGAGGAAAAACAGGCTTTGCAAGCTATGACAGTGCATATCTTGTGAGATATGATTATAATAGGATGACCAATTTTTGCGGTAATGGCAGTAATATTTAGTATGGTTATGTCGGTAGTTATGCTTATTACATTACAGTTTATGATATCGGTTGTAATTGGACAGATAGAAGGATATATAAGTATAATCGCATTATCTGTGGCAGCTATATTTATTAATTCATCTCTTATACCGGGTAATGGGTTGATGCTTATAAGATACAGTTATTTCTTAAGTGGAGGATATAATGTTATATTTATATGCGTATATGCTATAATAGTTACCATTATTTCTTATGTGGTAAGTAACATATATATGAAACAAAAGATATATTATAAAAGTTCTGTTTTGCATAAATGTAAGACAGTCAAAGAAGCACAGAAATGGGGATTAAATATGAATAATATGAGGATAGCAGTCTGTGATGATGAAAAACAGATAGTTGAGCATATAGAAAAACTGATTATAAGATACGCCAATTCTTTTAATATGGTTATTAATACAGATATATTTTTAGATGGACAAATGCTTATATCAGAGCTTTCCAGTGGAGTTCATTATGATATTGTTATTCTTGATATATGTATGCCCGAAAAAGCGGGATTGATATAGGCGTATATATAAGAGAAGTTATGAACGATAATATATCACAGATTATATATATATCATCAGAACGACAATATGCAATGGAACTTTTAAGGTACAGCCGCTGGACTTTCTGATCAAACCGGTTGAGTATGACAATCTTGTAAATGTGTTTAATAAGGCAGTGCATTTGCTTGGAATATTTAATAATGTTCTTACATATGAAAAAATTCATCAATAAACCGTGTATTACTGTCAGATATAAGATATATTATGAGCAGCGGCAGGAAGATAATAATTAAGTTTGCTGATGGCGGACACGACTCATTTTATGATAGTATGGACAGGATATATGACAGCCTTAAGGATAATTATTTTATAAGAGTGCATAAGTCATATATTGTTAATTATAATTATGTCAGGAAGATATATGCGTCAAAGGTGATAATTGATAATGGGAAGAAATACCAGTAAGCAGGAACAGGCGTGGTGAGATAGATAAAATATGTATGCAATAACAGTAGTTTTATTAATTACAATGCAGTTAATGTTTATTAATCTGATTGTACATAGAATATGTGATTATGAATATAAGGCAGTAAGATGTATCCTTGTTAATATTATAAGTGTGATTGTACTGTCTGATGCAATAATTATTGATAAGGGATTATGGTGTCTGATTGCAGCCAATGTATTAGTATTTGTTATATTTGCATTTGCAATGAGTGCAAAAGCAGTGTGGAAACAGCCGATACCAAAGATAGTTATATTGAATATAATAAGGCAGATTTTTATATCTTGTAAAGCTATATACAATATCAGTTGTCACAGCTATAGTTGTTATGCTTCTTATAACAGCAGGAAGTAATGAAATGTTATGGTACTATGATAAAAATCACTTATAGGTATGTGCCTGTATACAATGCTTTTATATAGCAGTTATAGACTGTATAGTATGATGTCTGAGTACAACAGATATGTGATAGGTTATACATTTATGATTACTATATATACACTGGGAATAATGATAGTTATAAGGTGTTTTACAAAACAATATGATGTGCTTGTAATAATAGTTATATGTATGTATATCGTGCTTGCTGCGGCTATTGAGATAGTGTCAGGAAGGCAGATACGTGATATAGAAAATGACATACTTAATAACCAGAAAGAATTTTATGCGGAACAGATGACTGTGGTAGAGGAAGCCGATAGAAGAACGAGGGCTATAAGACACGATATGAAGAACCATATAAATGTTATAGAAAGCCTTCTTAAAATGGTAGAACCAAAGAACTTCAGGAATATATAGAAACAATGCGTGCGGATGTGTATGAGTTATCCAATAAGATAAATACGGGTAATTTCGAGATAGATGCAGTTATTAATAATAAGATAAGTATTATGGGTAAACTTGGCATAAGACTTGAGGATAATATTGTAATACCTGAAAATATGGAATTTGAGCCTTATGATATGGTTATTATTATAGGTAATCTTCTTGATAATGCAGTTGATAACTATAATAACCAGCATACTGTTAATAATGAATATGGTGGTTATAGTAATGGTATTGATAATGGCGATTGTACAAAAAGAGAATTTTAATGATAATTTAATCAGTCTTACTATGCGTTATAATAAGGGGATGTTAAAGCTGACTGTTACAAACAACTGTAACAGAATAAATGAAGCTGATACATATGAATATCATAACAGGAGAATACTTAGTAGTATTACAACGGCAAAAAGATAAGAAAAATCACGGATATGGTCTTAAGAATGTATATCGCATAGTCCAGAAATATAATGGAAGTATGATGGTAAAAAGAAAGGACAGGTTTGTTGCGGAAGTTGTTATAATAGAGGAGTAAAATAGCAGCTTATATATTAATGAGCATATTTTATGGAAAGTACTTTGAAAAATACATCATATATATAGAAAATTATAAGTTATTATGCTATCCTTTTAAGCTGTGTCGTGTATGCTGTATACAATATGGCACGGACAAAAGATAAAAGATGATGAAAGAAAGGAAAGTATATTATGTTATTAACAGATGTTGCGAAAGTGGCAGAAGCGGCAAAGAATAAGGCAGAGCTTTGCAACAACCACTTTGGAAAGTACTTTATGAGAGCGGTTATGGCGGGATTTTATATAGTTGTTGCGACTATATTATCCAATGTAAGTGCAGCAGTGCTGTATTCTACATATCCACAGTTTGGAAAGTTGTTAGGGGCGTTTTATTCTCACTTGCCATAGTTCTTGTAGTATTCTTAAATGGTGAGTTATTTACAGGTAATAATTTCGTTATGGCAGTAGGGGTGTATAATAAAACTGTATCAGTTAAGGATATGGTTAAAGTGTGGGTTGTAAGTTATGTTGGAAACTTTGTTGGGGCTTTTTATTATCAGCGATGTTTGTATATAGTAAGGCTTCACACGCTATAATGGTAGATTATTATAACAGCTTTATATATTCAAAAATATCAGCAGGTGTACCGGAGCTTTTACTTAGAGGAATTCTTTGCAACTTCCTTGTATGTATGGCGGTGCTTGTTGGAACTAAGTTAAAGAGTGAAAGCGGAAAGCTTATTATTATGTTTTGCATTATAATGTCATTCGTAGTTGCCGGTTTTGAACACTGTATAGCTAATATGAGTACATTTTCTGTAGGATATATGCTGCTTGGCAATATTGGAACAGTGGCAGTTATAAAAGTATGCTTGCTGTTACTATTGGCAATATACTTGGTGGGGCGGTGCTTCTTGGAGTTCAGTACAGGTTATGAAGGCGGAGCACTAGTATTATATGTTTAAGACTTTTGTAATAATGCAAAAGTCTTTTTATATACGGAAGTTGTGTTATAATGAACAAAGTTTTAAAGAAAGAGGATATAAACTGATGAAGGAAAATCTGAAAAATTAGCCAGATATTATAAACCATATCTTGGTACATTTATATTAGATATGATACTTGCCATGATGTCAGCGGCAGTGGCACTTGTAATTCCGCTTGTAGTAAGATTTATAACATCAAAGTGGCATATATGTCAGCAGATGAGGCTTTAAAGAATATTACTATTATAGTTATAGTACTTTTCATTCTTGTGCTTATCCAGTGGGGATGTAATTATTATATATCAATTATGGACATGTTATGGGTGCTAAGATTGAGTATGATATGAGAGCGGAGATATTTAATCATTACCAGAAGCTTTCGTATTCGTTTTATGATGATCAGAAGGTAGGACAGCTGCTTTCAAGAATAACATCGGTTTGTTTGATATAACAGAGCTTTTACATCATGGTCCAGAGAATATTACTATATCACTTATAAAGATAGTTGGAGCACTATGTATTTTAAGCTCTATAGATTTAAGGCTTACGCTTGCAGCTTTATACTTGTTCCGGTTATGCTTGTGTTTGCATATTTCCTTAACAAGAGAATGAAGACGGCATTTAAAAGAAACAGAATTCGTATAGGGAGATAAATGCGCAGATAGAAGATAATCTTTCCGGTATAAGGGTTGTAAAGTCTTTTGCCAATGAGGATATAGAGTGTGAAAAGTTTAAAAGGAAATGATGCCTTCCTTGAGGCAAAGAGAAACAGCTATCATTATATGGGAACATACAATGCCGGTCTTACAGCATTTACAACTATGATTAATATTATAGTCATAGCAGTTGGCGGTGCAGGTATAACAAAGGGCTGGGTCAATCTGACTGATTTTGTTACATTTTATTGTATATCAATATATTTACAGAGCCAGTTAAAGTACTTATCGACTTTACAGAGCAGTTCCAGAACGGATATTCCGGATATGAAAGATTTCTTGAGATATTGTCGGTTGAACCAGAGATTAAGGAAAAGCCAGATGCGAAAGAACTTAAGGATGTTAAGGGAGAGATAACATTTGACAATGTATCGTTTAAGTATAAGGATGGCAGTGATGAGGTGCTGTCAGGTATTAATCTTAACGTAAGACCAGGCGAATATGTCGCACTTGTTGGTCCATCCGAGTGGGAAAGACAACATTATGTTCTCTTATACCAAGGTTTTATGAGGCAACTGGTGGAAGTATAAGAATAGATGGTACTGATATAAAGGACGTTACATTAAAAGCTTAAGAGACCATATAGGTGTTGTACAGCAGGATGTCTATCTGTTTATGGGAAGCATAAAAGAAAATATAAGATATGGAAGACCAGATGCGACAGATGAAGAAGTTATAGCTGCTGCTAAGCTTGCCAATGCGCATGAGTTCATAGAGTCATTTGAAAATGGATATGATACGGATATTGGACAAAGAGGTGTTAAGCTTTCCGGTGGACAGAAGCAGAGACTTTCTATTGCAAGGGTATTTCTTAGAATCCACCTATACTTATATTTGATGAGGCCACCTCAGCACTTGATAATGAAAGTGAGCAGATAGTCCAGGAATCTTTAGAAGCTTGCTAAAAACAGGACTACACTAGTCATAGCACACAGGCTTACAACTATAGAGAACGCTGAAGAGATACTTATGCTTACAGAAGAAGGCATTAAGGAACGTGGTACTCATAAGGAGCTTATGAAGCTTGATGGTGAATATGCACATATGGTAAAGATTCATCAGAAATAATCATGTTCATATAAAAACAATAATTTAATGGAAAAGTGTGCTTTGTTATAGTATAGTAATAAAGTACACTTTTATTATTATAGAATAGAGATATATTAGCTTGAGAATGGAGATTATTATCATGGAAATGTGGGATATATATGATGCTGATAAGAAAAGACAGGCAGACTCATGAAAAGAAATGACTGGTGCTTAAAGGATGGGGAATACCATCTTACGGTACTTGGTGTTATTAAAAGACCTGATGGAAAGTTCCTTATAACACAGAGTTATGACTAAGGCATGGGCACCGGGTTGGTGGGAAGTATCCGGCGGTGCAGCGCAGGCAGGTGAGAGTCATTTGATGCTGTAAAGCGTGAAGTGTATGAGGAAACCGGCATTGATGTATCAGATGCAGATGGAGGTTATGTATTTACATATAAAAGAAAATCCTGGCGAAGGAGATAACTACTTCGTGGATGTATACAGATTTATAAAGGATGTCAGCGATGAGGATGTACATATACAGACAGAAGAGGCTCTTGGCTACAGATTTGTGACTAAAGAAGAGATTGAAAATATTGCTGCAAAGGGAGAATTTCTTCACTATGACAGTATAAAGCAGGTATTTGAAGATTAATGTAACGGGGTAAAATGAGATATTTTGGCATATATTATTAGTCATGTCAGAAGGTTATTTATGGAGATGTAAGTATGAATTATAATGACATAGAGGGAAGGAAAAGTATGTAGTGTCTGCGTATGAGGCAGATGCTAACAGATATTCTATTAAGTGCCAGTTTCTTACTATGATATTTCCGTTCATAACGTGGGTGCTTAACTGTGCTGGTATATTTACAGTTGAGGGAAAGCTTATGTTTATGAGCCTTTTGTTATCATTTGTAGTAACAGTACTTAATGTGGTTGTATGTTCTGTGCTTGGCATGGAGAATAAGATTACAAAGTATTGTGCCATGGCTGGAATTGTTATTGCTATATTTATACAGGCTTCGCTGCTTACTTATCATATGTATCTGCTTATTGTTCTGCCGGTAATATATTCTCTGCAGTATGGCCAGAGGAAGATGGTATATTATACATATATACTTAGTATAATAGGTCTTGCGATATCTGTGTATGTCGGCTATTATGATGGTCTGTGTGATGCGAATATGGTAGTTCTTACAAGAGGCACGATAGATGAATATGTTGATATAACAGGAACTATGTTTAAGGCGGCTCCTGCGAACAGTAATCCGGCATGGACACTTTTATATATTTTATAATTCCAAGATGCATGCTTTTACTTGCTGTATTGCTTATGGTTATACATATATCAGACACGATTGCAAGCAAAGCCGTCAATGAAGAATATCTTAAGCATCTTTCAGAAACAGATGATATGACTAAGGTATATAACAGGAATAAGTATCTTGATATGATAAGGGATTATTATCCACATGTACCGGAGGTTTCAGTTATATTCTGGGATGTCAACGGGCTTAAGCAGACGAATGACAAGATTGGACATGAGAGTGGGGATATTCTTATAAAAGAGATAGCCGCCGCTATAGCAGGTGCAGTCGCAGAGGAAGGTATGGTATACAGAATAGGCGGAGATGAGTTTGTTGCGATACTTGAAAGTACAGATGATGATAAGGTGGAGAGTATCATAGCTAAGTATAACAGTATTGTTGACGATAGGAATAAGAACCGTCTTGATGGTATTAATATATCTGCTGCCGTAGGTAAGGCATTTGGTGAGGGCACTATATTGAAGATATAGTAAAAGAGCTGATACCAATATGTACCGTCAGAAGAAAAATATAAGAACGCAAGATTATAGTGTATAAGCTGACATAAGAATAGAATAATTATTTGCAATAACTAAAAGCACTGATGGAAAGAAGAGTCTTCCCGTTGGTGCTTTTTAATTATGTGCAAATATGAATTGTAAAATATAATTTTGTGATATACTACATGTAAGCTTTTGGGGACTTGCATGGCATAGCATAGAGGTTATATATGTTACAAAACATAATGAATAAATAGAAAATATGAACAGGAGAACACATTTATGGTTAAATATCTTAAAAATACTGGCTGTGGACAATTCTTGCCCCTCTTTTATGATTGGCGAGGTGAGTATGGACCTTATACAGCCAGAGCTTATGAGCCGTATAATAGATGACGGAGTGTTAGGAATTAATAACGGTGGGGTGGGAAGTCTTGATATAGTGCTTGGCTTCGGACTTAAGATGGTATTATTTGTAGCCATAGGCGGTCTGTGCGGAGTTATGTCGGGCGTATTTGCGAACCTTTCGGCACAGCAGTTTGGTAATGATATAAGAAAAGATGCATTTAAGAGGATAATGTCATTTTCCTTTGAACAGACGGACAGATTTTCGACAGGTTCACTTATAACAAGGGTTACTAACGATATAACACAGCTTCAGAATTTTGTTATGCAGTGTATGAGGGCTTTGTCAGGACGAGTATGCTTTTATAGGCGGAATTGTATGCATGATAGGTCTTAATATGCAGTTTGGTGTGGTTATAGCCTGTGCGCTCCCTTTATAGCCCTGTGCGTGGTGTACTTTATAGCAAAGTCTAATCCCAAGTTTACAGTGCTGCAGAAAAGCGATAAGCTTAACAATGTTATGCAGGAAAATGTGTCTGGTTCAAGAGTTGTAAAGGCATATGTAAGGGAAGATTATGAAACAGAAAGATTTAACAGGGCAAATGATGAGCTTGTCAATACACAGCTTGATGTACTGCTGCTTCTGTCTTATATGACACCTATTATGAATATTATACTTAATCTGTCGGTTGTGGCAGTTATAAAGGTTGGCGGGATACAGGTAGCCGCAGGAAGTGCAACACCGGGAAATGTAATGGCAGCTATTACATATTGTTCACAGGTGCTTAATGCTGTTATGCGGATGACGATGATATTCCAGACAGCATCAAGAGGTGTGGCATCTGGAAAGAGAGTTATGGAGGTGCTTAATTGTGACCCTGCCATAAAGGATGGAGGCTTTGAGGGCGATACAGATGTGTATGGCAAGGTTGAATTCAGAAATGTATCATTTGCATATCCGGGTACTAATGGGGCCAATGTTATAGAAGACTTTAATCTTGTCATAAACAAAGGTGAAACTATCGGAATACTTGGTGCTACAGGCTGCGGAAAGACAAGTCTTGTTAATCTTATTCCAAGATTTTATGATGTGACGGCAGGAAGTGTGCTTGTGGATGATGTTGATGTAAGGGATTATAAGCTTTCGGTGTTGAGGGATAAAGTATCGGTTGCGTTGCAGAAGTCGGATATTTAATGCGACAATAGCTGATAATATATCGTGGGGCGCTCCTTATGCTGATATGGAGGAGATAAATAAAGCGGCTGATATAGCACAGGCGACTGAATTCATAAAGAATAAGACGGATGGTATTAACTCTGTTGTAAGTCAGGGCGGACACAGCTTGTCAGGCGGACAGAGGCAGAGAGTTGCGATAGGAAGGGCAGTTATAAAGCACGGAAATACTTATATTTGACGATGCGACAAGTGCCCTTGACCTTAAGACAGAGGCCATGCTTTATAGCCAGTTGGGAAAAACAGAAAGGATATAACAAAGATTATAATCGCACAGAGAATTGCATCAGTTAAGAATGCAGACAGGATAGTGGTTATGGATAATGGAAGACTTGTGGATGTGGGAAGTCACAGCGAGCTTATGAAGACAAGTGTAATATATAAAGATATATATGATTCACAGTTAAAGAAGTAGAATAATAGTGTAAATATGGAGTTGGGCGTATGAAACAGGAAGAAAGCAGACAGGCGCAGATGAATAATTACAGGGCTTTTGGAAGAAGACCCGGTAACAGGAATATGACAGTTGAGAAGCCACAGGATGGAAAGAAAACGTTAAAAAGACTGCTAGGATACTTTGTGGCGGAGAAGAAAATGCTGGTTATGCTTATGTTAGCAGTGGTTGTTGTAGTTGTATGTTCAGTATATGCACCACGGCTTCAAAGCAATGCCATAGATGCAATAACACAGGGGAGTGGAAAAGTCTTACTCCTATACTTATAACTATGGTTATAGTATATATCATACATAGTCTGTGTACATTTTACAGAGTAAGTTAAGTGCTATATTAAGCCAGAATATAGTTGCCAGGATGAGAAAAGACCTTTTCGTGTATAGTTAATCTTCCTATAAAGTATCTTGATATGAACAGCCATGGTGATATTATGAGCCGTATGACTAATGATGTCGAAAATATATCAACAACGGTGTCACAGTCAATGAGTTCACTTTTCGGGGATACTACGATTATAGGAACGGTTGTAATGATGGTGGCTTTATGTCCGCAGCTTGCAGTATTATCGTGTGTGACAGTTATACTCACAATAGTGGCAACAAAGTTTTTATCGAAGGCTATGAGGGTATTTTTCAGGAAAAGGCAGGTGTTACTCGGACAGCTTAATGGCAATGTCGAGGAAATGGTGACAGGCTATAAGACAGTTGTTGCGTATAACAGGCAGCAGGCGGTTGTAAGTGACTTTGACGGCGTGTCTGACGAACTTACAAAGGTTGGTATTATAGCAGAAATTTTGGCGGTTCTATGGGACCGGTGATGAATGTAATCAATAATATAGGTTTCGTCATAATAGCTGCATTTGGAGGTTATTTTGCTATTAACCATATAATATCTATAGGTGTAATATCAGCATTTATAGTGTATGCGAAGCAGTTTGGAAGACCTATAGACGAACTTGCGCAGATATACGGGCAGATACAGACAGCGATTGCGGGTGCTGAAAGAGTATTTGCAGTTATGGATGAGCCACTTGAAGATAAGAGCGGTGATAAGACGATGGATAACTTAAAGGAGTTATTAAGTTTGAAAATGTAAACTTCTCATACAGATGATAAGCAGGTGTTATATGACTTTAATCTTGAGGTAAAAGCAGGGCATAAGGTTGCACTTGTAGGTTCAACGGGAAGTGGAAAAACGACAGTAGTCAACCTTCTTATGCGTTTCTATGATGTTGACAGCGGACGTATACTTATAGATGACGTTAATATTAAAGATATAGATTGTGATAATCTGAGAAAAATACAGCGATAGTACTTCAGGATACAGTGCTTTTGCAGATAGTGTGAAGAATAATCTTAAGTATTCTAACAGTGAGGCAACTGATGAGCAGATGTATGAAGCAGCACGTATGAGTAACTGTGATAATATGATAAGAAAGCTGCCGGATAAGTATGATACTAAGCTTATGTCTGAGGGGTGAGAATATATCACAGGACAAAGACAGCTTCTATCCATAGCGAGGGCATTTCTTGCGCAGCCTAAGATACTTATATTGGATGAGGCAACATCAAGTGTTGATACAAGAACAGAAAAGCATATACAGGATGCGATGGTTAAGCTTATGAAGAACAGAACAAGCCTTATAATCGCACACAGGCTCTCAACGATACAGGATGCAGACCTTATAGTTGTTATGGATGAGGGAAGGATAGTGGAAACGGGCAACCATAGTGAGCTTTTAGAAAAGGCAGATATTACCAGCTTTATATGACACAGTTTGCAGGAGAAGCAATTTAGTGCTATAATTATATATTACAAATCTTTAAATACTAAGTGAGTATTATATAGGAGTGATAACTTAATATGCAGAAACACAATATGCGAACAGAGAAGAAATCAAGTATTAAGAACAGCGCAACAAGACTGGTACTTATAGCACTGCTTGTACTTATACAGACAGGCTGGATGGTATTTCTTATGCTTAAGCTGAATGCTTATTCGACAGCTATTACACTTACACTTACGTTTATAGCCGTTTTATTGCGCTTAAGATATTCGGAACCCATGTTAACTCGGCACAGAGGATGCCGTGGCTTATAGTTATTACGGCTGTTCCGTTCTTTGGAATATGTATCTATCTTCTTTTCGGACGTTCTATAGTGACAAAGGGAATGAGAAGACGTTTCAACGGCATAGAGAGCGATATATTAGTGAACAAGCTTAGTCAGGACGAAACGGTAATAGATGAGATAGCAGCAAAGGATAAAGGAATAGCCAACCAGTGTAGGTACATAAGCCATACGGCAAGATATCCGGTGTATAAGAATACGGATGTTGAATATTATGCAGAAGCAGATATAAGCTTTGCGGCACAGATAGAGGAGCTCAAGAAGGCGGAGCATTTTATATTTATGGAGTATCATGCAATAGAGGATGCATTAAGCTTTGAAAGGCTTAAGAAGGTGCTTATAGAAAAGGCGCAGAGCGGTGTTGAAGTAAGGATATTCTATGATGACCTTGGAAGTATATTCTTTCTTAACAAGGAATTCATAAAGCGTATGAGAGAGCAGGGAATACAGTGCAGGGTATTTAATCCGTTAAAGGTTGTTGTCAATATGTTTATGAATAACAGGGACCACAGAAAGATAACTGTTATAGATGGCAGGGTCGGCTTCACAGGCGGCTATAATCTTGCAGATGAGTACTTTAACATAACACATCCTTACGGATACTGGAAGGATACAGGTATTAAACACAGGCGATGCGGTACGAAGTCTTACGGCAAGCTTTCTTACTATGTGGAATGCCATAGACCATACTGATTCGCAGGCTGATTATGATAAGTATCTTGATGCTGCTGACAACACTTACAAGGCTGTTGATAGTGAATGTTATGTACAGCCTTATTCTGATAATCCGCTTGGACAGGACAGGATAGGTGAGGATGTATACCTTAATATCCTTAAAAATGCGAAGGATTATGTATACATAACAACTCCATATCTTATTATAACTGATGAGATGGAAAGAGAGTTAAGGCTTGCTGTTAAGAGAGGTGTTGATGTAAGGATAGTTACACCGGGTATACCAGATAAAAGATGGTATATAAGATTACAAGGTCATACTATGAACCACTCTGTTCAGCAGGTGTAAGAATATATGAGTATACACCAGGCTTCTGCCACGCAAAGCAGTGGGTGAGTGATGATGAGGTGAGCGTTGTGGGAACTATCAATATGGACTTCAGAAGTCTTTATCTTCACTTTGAAAATGCTGTATTTACTTATAATAAAGGACTTGCTGCCAAAGTAAAAAGGACATGCTTAATAACTTTGAGGCAGGCAGGGAAGTTACAAAGGATTATGCAAAGGATGTCATAAGACCACTTAAGCTTGGTACATGTATCCTGCGTATGATATCACCTTTGTTATAATATTTCGTACTTGCAAGAGAGTGAAAATTATATATAATGATATGTGAATATTGGGTAGGGTGCTATGTGCCAGTGGCACATGTTTAGCACGGACCGAAGCGGAGCGTAGACGTGGGAGTGCGTAGCACGGAACAATCCGTAGGTATCATAGTTGTAGGTTGACCCCATAGACATAATGTAAGAAAGAGGTAAACAGTGAAAGAAGAATTAGTTACGGTTAAGGTAGACCATCCGTTAGGAAGTACAGATGAGGATAACCCCTCGGCGGTGTATCCTATTAATGCAGGGTATGTTGTAAATGAAAGTGAACTTGGGCTTTTGCAGAATGAAGGCGAACAGAGGGCTTATCTTGTAGGAGTGGATGTTGCAGTTGATGAATATACAGGTGTTCTTATTGCGGTAGCAAGAAGAAGAGATGACTCTAACACAGTGTGGATAGTTGCACCTGAGAATATATTATACAATAAGCAGCAGTTAGAAGAGATAATACATTTTAAAGAGCAGTTCTATGACAGCTTTATTGAGATGGTAGATGAGGAAATGTGGGATGCCTATGATGCCAACGAGAATAAGTTAGGCTTTGAGGTGCGAAGAAGTATGGCAAAGTCACTTCCAGAAGGTGTATATCATGTTGTAGTTATGGTCTATACCATAACTAAGGATGGAATGGTACTTACAACGCAGAGGTCACGTAATAAGACATATCCTTTAAAGTGGGAAGTTACAGGCGGTTCTATTATAAGTGGTGAAACTTCAAGAGAGGGTGCTGCAAGGGAACTGTATGAGGAAACGGGAATATCACGTAAACCAGAGGAACTAATTCCTTTATATGAATGTACAGACCATAACAGGCATTGTATATATCATGGATATCTTAACCTGTGTGACAAAGAAGAGCATATCGTATTGCAGCCAGGAGAAACGATGGACTATATGTATGTTCCATACAATGAATTTTTGATTTTGTTATGTCAGAAAGATTTGTGCCATCAGAGCAGAGAAGGTTTGTTCAGAATGAAGAGCAGATAAAGAGAGGCATAATGGCACATATTAATGTTGAGGAACAGGTAATTAATGCATAATATAAAGGGAAATAAATATGTCACTTAAAGAATTAGTATTAAAAACAGGTCATATAGAAGATTTTATCAGGATAAGAAGATAAGCATAGAGGAACTTGAAGAGCTTATTGATATAGTAAAAATGTGGCATCGGGTGCTAACCGACAGCCATTAAGATATAAGCTTGTATGTGACAATGATAATAATGAGAAGTATTTTCTACATTAAAGTGGGCAGCAGCACTTACAGACTGGGATGGACCAGAGGAGGGCGAAAAACCTACAGGTTATATTATTATATGTAGTCCGGTGAATGTTCAGGCACCAAGAGATGAGGGAATAGCAGCGCAGACAATACTTCTTTCGGCAGCAGAAAAAGGGCTTGGAGGCTGTATGTTTGCAAGTATCAATATTCCTGAGCTTAACAGTAAGTTAGAAATTCCATCTGAACTGAGTGCAAGAATGGTTATTGCTCTTGGATATCCTAAAGAAACAGTTGTTATAGACGAAGCTTCAGAAGGCGATAATCTTAAATATCACAGAGATGCGAATAATGTTCATCATGTTCCAAAGTTAAAGCTTGAGGATGTGCTTTTATAGTAATATAAATAAAGAAGGGGTTGTCGCTTTAACGATTAATAAATCGTGAAGCGGCAGCTTCATTTTGCTGTTTTAAGAACAGAACCTATCTAAAATCCCAGATTTACCATACTACTCGATAACAAGAGCGCACTTTAACAAGCCATTTTGATGACTTGAAAATTCATTTTGGAAAGTCTAAATTTAGGCACTTTTATCGGAAACAAATGTGTTCCGGTTCTTTCGTTTTGAATCTTATTATGAAGTTTATTTATGTTTTGCCATGGCAAGTAGTGTGCTTTCTGCAAGTACATTCGACGTTCCCTTGCTTAAATATCTTCGAAACTGCATATCCTGCTTCAAATCGCCAAAAGAGCCCTCTGCTTGTATACTCCGATTTGTTCTGAAAAGAATTCCTTCCTCGGAAAGAATCCGTTCCAAATCTTCTTTTCTTTGTTCCAAAATGTTTTGCAACCTGAAGAGTTTTTGTCCTTTTTTCCATAGGCGTTTTGCAGTTGTTCCCTTTGATACATTCTGTTTTATAAGGACAGCCAGTACAGTCCTCACATTTATAAATCGTTTTTCACTTACATAGCCGGTTTTGCTTTTGCATGGCGGACACATTCCACCTCTAACTTCTTTCCGTTCCGGCAGATATAGGTATCCGCCGCAGAATCATACTCCATGTTTTCAATTTTCCAATATCATTTTGTATGTACGAGTTTTAGAAATTTCGTAGTTGGCAGGTTTTATGTAAGACAGCTGTCCATTTGATTCCAAAATAGATAGTTTTCTTCACTTTCGTACCCGGCATCTGCCGTTATGTTTTATATTTGAATTTCAAATGTTCCTGAGCGTCTTTCAAAATGGAATCAGGGTTGTAGTATCTGTAGGCTGTGGCCCGATAGTAAGCCATGTGATGTATTCGGATCCACACCATGTTGGAGATTGTAAGCTGGCTTCAGCTGTCCATTTCCCATAGCATCTTCCTTCATCCGCATAAATGTGGCATCGTGGTCTGTCTTGGAATAGCTGTTGCGTTTTCCACATATATGTATCTGATGATTATATTTTTAAGCCGCTCCAGGTAATCTTCTAGAGTCTCAATACTTTTTGAAGCGGAGTTTTCTTTTCCCAATTCCATGAACAAACACTACCTGTTCCGCTTCTTTTAATGCATACAGTTTTACGTAACCTTTTCACGTGCTTTATCTTGATTGTATTTCCATAAACAATTCTCAGATCATAAAGTTGCTCACACTCAGCTACAAAATCAGCAAGTTTTGTAAAAGCTTCGCTTGGTTTTGTCACTGCTTTCTTCCAGACAAAAGTATATTTATTTGCACTAGCTTCTATTTTTGTACCATCAATAAAAATAGTTTCGCCTGAAATTTCACCAAGATCATAAAGTGTATTTGACATTTCAGCAAGAATACGCTTGGAACAAGGCGCGAAATGGATGCTTCGAAACCGTGCAAATGTTGCATGATCTGGGGCTGGGATACCTTCAAAGAAACATGAAATTGATATCTCTTTTGCAATTCAGTTCCATGGAACGAGAAGAATAGTCCCCATTCATGTAAGAGTAAAGTACAATCTTCAGAAGTGTTCTTGGCGATACTGAATTTATTCTTTCATAGGTAGAATACAGGTCAGTCAAATCCATTCCTCCACAAACTGACTTAGTAATCGCACAGAATCATCTTCCGGAATAATTGTTTCCAAATTTAAAGGAAGTTTTAGTTGATATCCTCCTTCATTCAAAGTATAATTCTTTTGTAAAATATAGGTTTTCGCATACTTATATTTTACACCAACAGCCGGGCTTTCGAAGACCGGCTGTATTTTACCAAAAGGCTGCACACTAATTACTTAGTGCGACAGCCCCTTCTTTAGGCCTTTGTTACTATAGTGTTTTGTGAAACACTATTAATCTTTGTTGTATACAGCAAAAGATATTGTTATTATACTATATATTTATGAATGTGTCAAAAGCAAAATTATACATTTCTGGCAAGCTGGTGATAATTCTTTATAAGCAGAGGAAGTTCAGCTATAAGCATACCTATCCATCCGGCCAGATATGAAGAGGAAGTGCCTCTATTCCCATTCCAAGTAAAAGAACAAGAGGAATAGCGGCAATTACACGCACACCCATATTGATAAAGCTGCTAAGAAGTGTAATCTTAAGGTCGCCGATACCACGGAAGTATCCCTGTATGCCGTTAGTGGCAGCGGAAGGATGTACATAAACGATATAAGTCTTAAGTATCTTATACCGTGTAATATAACCTCTTCATCCTTGACAAAAGAAGCATAAGAGGTCTTGCAAGTACAAAGCATATGAAAACAGGATAATTCCGTATATGAATTCAAGTATCATGCCGCATCTGAAGCCTTCCTTCATCCGCTTTTGATTATTGGCACCCTTATTCTGTGCCATAAGTGCTGTCATGGCATGGCCGATATTCTGTTCAGGAGTGTAGGCAAAGTCATCTATTCTGTTCACAACTGCAAATGCGGCGGCAACGGATACCCCATAGTATTGACGATAGCCTGTATACCTATCTTTCAAAGCTGGACAGTAGCCTGCTGCATTGCAGATACCCATCCGTAGCTTATAGTCTTTTAAGGTGAACGGTCAAATATGAGCCATTTCTTCAAGGCAGAGGACAGGCACTTTTTTTGTATATATTATACAGAATACACAGCATCATTTCACTTATAACAGTGGATATGGCGCAGCCGTTGCTTCCCATCTTAAGCACTATAACAAAGAATAAGTCACCAAGTATGTTGAGCACTGAACTTGCAATAAGGAAGTACAGCGGAGTCTGGCTGTCACCAAGCGCCCTTAGTGTGTTGAGAAGAAGTTGTACAGAAATGTAAATACAAGTCCTATAAATATAATGCGCATATATGATGTTGTGAGCTTCATAATAGAAGAATCTACCTGTAAAATATGCAGTATAGGTGTGGCAAGCAGAATACACAGCACACTTAATATAAAGAGAATACAACACCTGACAGCATAGTTGTACTTATCTGGCGGTGAAGCTTTGTCATAGTCTTTGGCACCGTACTGTGTACCCATAAGGATACTTGCTCCCATACATAATCCGTTAAGAAAAAGTATCATAAGTGTCATAACCGGATTACATATACCAACGGCGGCAAGTCGCTCCTTTCCTAAACTGTCAACAATAATACTATCAACGGCATTATATGTAAGCTGGAACAGATTACCAAGAACAAGAGGAATAGTAAATCCTACGAGGAGGCATAATCTTTCCTTTGGTTAAGTCTTTAGTCATAATCTTTAGTTCCTTTCGATTTTTCTTTACCGTACATTATAAATACAGTTGCGAAAAAATGCAAAGAAATTTATAATATCTGATATGGCATATACTAGAAGTAAAGTACAGAAAATATATGCTGTTATAGGAGGACAGTGTGAAAATAAATTTCACGCGAGATTTGTCTGCGCGCACTCGACACAAACTCGTTATGCGCAAAAACGCAGAAATGAGGAATAGTGTGAAGGTTAAAGCTGAGGATATGCAGCTATACGCTGTTACAGATACACAGTGGCTTAATGGACGTGACTTTCTTGAAGTAATAGAAAGCGTTCTTGCAAATGGAGCTACATTTTACAGTTAAGGAAAAAATGCCACACATGAGGAAATAGTGGCAAAGGCGAAGGCAATAAAGCCAATAGCTAAGAAGTACGGAGTGCCTTTGTCATAGATGATGACATATATGCAGCTAAAGAGGCAGACGTGGATGGTGTCCACATAGGGCAGAATGATGCAAGCTATGAGAAGGCAAGAGAAGTTCTTGGAGAAGGCAAGATAATAGGAATGACGGTCAAGACAAGGCAGCAGGCAGAAAATGCCATAAGACTTGGCGCTGACTATGTTGGAATGGGGCAGTGTTTCATACAAGCACTAAAAAGATGCAAAGGATATGAGCAGGGAAACACTTTTAGAGCTTGCGGGGATGATGAAGGATATTCCGGTGGTTGCCATTGGCGGCATAAGCTATGATAACTGCGATTACTTAAAGGACACAGGTGTTGATGGAATAGCAGTTGTTTCAGCCATATTTGCAAGTGATGACTGTGCGCTTGCCACAAGAAAGCTTTGTAAAGACAAGGGAATTGTTTGGAAAGAAAAGAAACATAATAATGGATATGGATGGTACGCTTGCAGACTCTATGCCTTTCTGGAAAAAGAGCGCAAGAGAGTATGCGATATTACGTGGAGCAGATATTCCGGATAATTTCGATGAGATAACTGGCGTTATGGACCTTAATGATTATGCTGAGTATGTTAAAATGTTCTTGGCATAGATACTAATCTTGAGCAGATAACAGAAGCGGCTGTCGAGATTATGAATAAACATTACGAAAAAGATATACCTGCAAAGGACGGTATGACAGAGCTTGTCACGAGAGAATATAAGGCCGGGAGCAGACTTGTTGTGTTTACGGCTTCAGATAGAAGAAGTGTTGAAATTCTTCTTTCACACCTTGGAATAAGAGAATGTTTTATGATATATATACAGTCTATGATGTAGGACTTAAGAAGAGTGATAAGAACAGCTATCTTAAGGTGGCAGAGCTTGCAGGCATGAAAGATACATCACAGGTATGGGTGTATGAGGATATATTAAGAGGTGTAAAGGCTGCAAAAGAGGCTGGACTTAATGTGTGCAGTGTATGATGAGGACTCCGCAGGCGACTGGAAGGACATAAAAGAGCTTGCGGATAAGACCCTTGAACTTGTGTAATGTTAATAATGGGAATTAAAAAATAAATATGGCATTTTATGGAAATTAAAATATATTTTGACCTTAGCATAATAATAGTGATTATAGGTTTGAGAGCTTTAAGGTGAGGATATAGAATATTTTAAATACTTGTTATAATAAATATATGGAGATAATATATGAAGAAAAAGTAGTAGTAGGAATGTCAGGCGGCGTTGACTCGTCAGTCGCAGCATTTCTTTAAAAGAACAAGGCTATGATGTGATCGGTGTGACAATGCAGATTTGGCAGGATGACTCAGTGGAAACAACAGAAAATGGGTGCTGTGGAATATCAGCAGTCGATGATGCAAGACGTGTTGCAGGGCAGCTTGGAATACCTTATTATGTGATGAACTTTAAGAATGAGTTCAAGGAGAATGTAATAGATTATTTTGTGGAAGAATATAAGTTAGGAAGAACTCCTAATCCATGTATAGCATGCAACAGATATGTAAAGTGGGAGTCGCTTTTAAGAAGAAGCCTTGAGATAGGTGCTGACTATATTGCAACAGGACATTATGCAAGAATATGTCAGCTTGAAAATGGACGTTATGCTATCGGTAATTCTGTTACAGCTAAGAAAGACCAGACATATGCACTGTACAATCTTACGCAGCACCAGCTTGAACATACTATTATGCCTATCGGTGATTACACAAAGGAGCAGGTAAGAAAGATAGCTGAAGATAATAATCTTATGGTTGCACATAAGCCTGACAGTATGGAAATATGCTTTGTGCCTGACAATGATTATGCAGGTTATATAGAAAAGACTACGCAGTATAAGCCAGTTCCCGGCAACTTTGTTGATGTGAATGGTAATGTGGTAGGAAGACACAACGGTATCATCCACTATACAGCAGGTCAGAGAAAGGGCTTAGGTCTTGCTATGGGACATCCTGTTTTGTTGTTGCGATAAGACCAGAAACTAATGAGGTTGTAATAGGTGAGAACAGTGATGTATTTTCTAAGACATTATATGCAAAGAATGTAAACTTTATGTCAATAGAAAAGCTTGAGGGTTCTATGCGTGCAACAGGAAAGATAAGATACAGCCACGGTGGGGCAGAATGTACCGTCAGGATGATAGATGATGATACACTTGAATGTACATTTGATGAGCCACAGCGTGCTGTAACACCGGGACAGGCGCTTGTGTTATATGATGGTGAATATGTCCTTGGCGGCGGAGTTATTATCTAAAAGTGAGCAGAAATGAGGATTTATATGAACAGATTAATATATATGGATAATGCGGCAACAACTTCTGTAAAGCCGGATATTGTAGAGAGTATGCTGCCTTACTTTACAGAGGAATATGCTAATCCTTCAAGTATATATAACTTTGCACAGAAGACAAAAATGCAGTTGAGGATGCAAGAGCTGTGATAGCTGATATGCTTAGTGCAGACAAGCCAAATGAAATATATTTTACGGCTGGTGGAAGTGAGTCTGATAACTGGGCACTCAAGGCGGCAGCAGAAACTTTAAGGATAAAGGCAACCACATAATAACAACAAAGATAGAGCACCACGCCATACTTCATACATGTGAATGGCTTAGTAAACACGGATATGAGGTGACTTATCTGGATGTTGATGAACATGGACTTGTAGACACAGAGGAATTCAGGGCAGCTATCAGGGATAACACGATTATTGCAAGCATTATGTTTGCTAATAATGAGATAGGTTCAGTCCAGCCAATAAAGGAGCTTGGGGCAATAGCACATTCAAATGGAGTGGTATTCCATACAGATGCAGTGCAGGCATTTGCGCATATTCCAATAAATGTAGCAGATATGAATATAGATATGTTAAGCGCAAGCGGACACAAGTTTCATGGCCCTAAGGGAACGGGCTTTTATATCTTAGCAATAAGGTAAAGATAGGCTCATTTATACATGGTGGTTCACAGGAGAGAAGCAGGAGAGCTGGAACACTTAATGTACCGGGAATAATAGGAATGGCAAAGGCGGCAGAGCTTGCTTGTAAGACTATGGATAAAGATAGTGAGCATATGGCACATATCCGTGATTATATGATAGACAGGATATCCTCTGAAATTCCATACGCCATACTTAATGGTGATAAAGAAAAAAGACTTCCGGGCAATATACATTTCAGCTTCAGATACGTGGCAGCAGAGCCGCTTCTTATAATGCTGGACCAGAAGGGAATATGTGTATCGGCAGGTTCAGCGTGTGCCTCTGGTTCTATTGACCCGTCACACGTACTTTTAGCAACAGGAGTGCCTAAGGATATTGCCAAAAGTTCAATAAGAATGACTATAGGCGAGGATATAACAAAGGAAGAAGCCGACTATGCAGTTGATGAGTTGAAGGCGGTAGTTGAAAGATTAAGAAGTATGTCACCGGAATATGCTGAATATATTGCAAGTCAGTCATAATTGAGTGAGATTGTATTTTTAATGTATTTTCATAAAAATATCTTGATATGTATTTGCTGGTGGATATATAATGGACGACAGTTTTGCGGCGTGTATACACAAAATACGCAAAGAAAAGAGGATTATTATGAAATATTTAAAACAATTCTTAATCATTCTGGTTATATCGCTTATAGGAGCTGCTTAATAAGCTGCTGCCACTTCCGGTACCGGCAAGTATCTATGGAATGGTGATATTATTTATCGGGCTGTTGTCAGGAGTTATAAAGCTTTCATCTGTCAAAGAGGCAGGAAGTTTTCTTATAGAGATAATGCCAGTAATGTTCATACCGGCAGGTGTGGGACTTATGTCATCATGGCTTAATCTTAAGCCTATTATTATCCCTGTGTGTATTATTACTGTTGTTACAATATTTACAGTAATGATAGTCAGCGGACATGTAACACAGTTTATTGTAAAACGTACTAAAAAGAATGATGAGTACTGATGTGTTACAGCAAGTTATGGATAAGAAAGGTAAGGAGATTACATTAAGATGAATAATTTTTCTTGAGTCAGCATTTGCAGGAGTATCAATAAGCCTTATAGCGTATATGGCGGGGTATTTCTTAAAAGAAGTTTAAAATAGGGTTGTTTAACCCATTACTTATATCAATAATAGTTACAATGGTTGTGCTTATAGTTGGTAAGGTGGACTATGAAGCTACAATGCAGGGGCTAAGTACTTAAGCTGGCTGCTAACACCTGCAACTGTGTGTCTTGCAATTCCTTTATATGAGCAGATACAGCTTTTAAAGAGTAACTTTGCAGCGATAGTATCAGGCATAGCTGCAGGAGTTGTTACAAGTCTTTTAACGGTGCTTGTGTTGTCTGCGATTATGGGACTTACACGAACAGTATGTTACTATGCTTCCTAAGTCAATCACAACTGCGATAGGTATGGGCGTATCTGAGGAGCTTGGAGGATATGTGACTATCACTGTGGCAGTAATCGTAGTCACAGGTGTTATTGGCAATATTCTTGCAGAATTTATATGTAAAGTATTCAGAATAACAGACCCTATAGCAAAGGGTGTTGCGATAGGCACATCATCACATGCTGTCGGAACTGCAAAGGCTATTGAGATGGGTGAGATAGAGGGTGCTATGAGCAGTCTTTCAATAGCAGTAGCTGGTATACTTACAGTTGTTGGTGCAAGCGTATTTGCTAACTTTTATAAATGTTTATTACATTTAAGCAGAATGACATAAAGTAAAAGTTTAAATAAGTGACTATAAATATATAGAAGGTGTGGATTATGATTATTACTATAGCAAGACAGTGCGGCTGTCAGGGTGATGAGATAGGACAGAAGTTAGCAGAAGAGTATGGACTTTCCTTTTATAATAAAGAACATATAGTAAGGCTGGCAAAGGAAAAAGGCATATATGAGAAGTTTCCATACTTTTTCTGAAATTCCTGTAAATGCACTTATGCATACTATAAGTGATGATGAGGGCAATATACTTCTTTCTGAGGCAAAAAGCCCTGTATCCACTTATAGGTGATGAGAACTGCGTTATAATAGGAAGATGTGCGAATTATGCATTTGCTGACAGAAAGGATAAGATAAGCGTATTCTTAAGCGGTGACAGGGAAGCAAGAATAAAGCATATAGCAGAAAAGCACAACATCGCGGAAAGAAAAGCCAAGGTTGTGGTTGATGAAACAGACAGCAGAAGAAGGGAGTTTCATAAGTACACTTCTAATCAGGAGTGGGGAAATGCAGCGTACTATGACCTGTGTATAGATGAAACAAAGGCTGGGGTTGATGGTGTGACTAAGATTATTAAGGATTATATTGAAGCTGCTAATAATTCATAAATATAATACTATAAATTAGCAGATATAGAAAAACGATTTATTTTGTGTAATTTTATGTATTTACACATTTATAGTATCATATTTGAATATTAAGTATAGATTATGACCGAATTGTATGTTATAATTAACCTTTATTACAGAATTGTCTAATAATGTGGGCACAGGACTTGTTTTGCGGCTCATAGATGTAAGGGAAGGGAGATTGTATGACATTTGAGATAATCTTAGTAGCTATTGTTCTTATTTTATGTATTGCAGCAGATAAGTTTTCAGGAAAGTTCGGCATGCCAGCACTTATACTTTTATAGGCATTGGCATGCTTTTGGATGTGATGGAATAGCAGGGATTGAGTTTGACAATTTTAAGGCGACCGAGTACATATGTAATATAGCGCTTGGCTTTATTATGTTTTATGGCGGTTTTAATACAAAGTGGAAGACTGCGAAGCCTGTGGCGGCAAAGGCAATCTTACTGTCTACCTGTGGTGTGCTTTTAACAGCAGCATTTACAGCATTATTCTGTTTTTCGTGTTAAAGTTTCCATTTGCAGAAAGCTTTCTTGTGGTGCGGTCATATCGGCAACAGATGCGGCAAGTGTCTTTGCGATATTAAGACGTAAAAAGCTTAACCTTAAGGACGGTGTTGCATCGCTTCTTGAGATTGAGAGTGGTAGTAATGACCCTGTGGCATATATGCTTACAGTTATAGGAATATCAATACTTAATGGTGATAATCTGTCTTCTGTACCATATGCCATATTTGCACAGCTTGTATATGGAACGCTTATAGGCGTGGTGCTTGCGGTTGTTGCGATATATGTACTCACCAAGACAGATGTTATAGCCAATGGTCTTGATACCATATTTATACTGGCAGTTGTGCTGCTTGGTCTTGGATTATCGCAGTATGTGGGCGGTAATGGTTTCTTATGTATATATCTTTTGGGCATACTTCTTGGAAACAGCCGAATAAGAAACAAAGGAAACATTGTGCCTTTCTTTGACGGCGTTACAACACTTGCGCAGATAGTCATATTCTTTATGCTTGGATTATTATCATATCCGCATATGTTTCCATCAATTATACCTACATCCATAGCGATTGCGGTATTTTTACATTTGTGGCAAGACCTGTGGCAGTATTTGCAATTCTTCTTCCGTTTAAATGTTCAATAAGGCAGTGTCTGCTTGTGTCGTGGGCAGGACTCAGGGTGCTTCTTCCATAGTTTTCGATATTTGTTATGGCTGGCGGCGCTGATATGTCTAAGGACCTTTTAATATAGTCTTTATGATATCGCTTATGTCAGTTGCCATACAGGGAACGCTGCTTCCGGCAGTATCATCAAAGCTTGGCATGATAGATGAAAAGAGCGATGTAAGAAAGACCTTCAACGATTATCAGGAGGAGTCAGCGATAACGCTTATGAGAATGTTTATACCAGAAGGACATAACTGGGAAAATAAGCTTATAAGTGAAGTACATATGCCAACCGGGGCTATAGCGCTTATGATAAAAGAGGCAGGAGTCTATAATAACAAGGGCAATACAAGAATACTTGGCGGAGATAATCTCATACTCAGTGTTCCAGCCTATGAAAGCTCAGATAATGACTCACTTGAGGAAGTGATTATAACATCTGATAATCCATGGTGCAACAAGACGATAAGAGAGATTAATCTTTCGCAGGATTTAATAATTGCCCTTGTAAAACGTGGAGAAGAGAATATAATACCAGTTGGTGATACATTTATTATGGATGGGGATGTCGTGGTTATATATCGCGGTTAGGTTCAGCAGACTTGTGGCTCTACGAAATAAGAGAGAATAAGCTTAACAGACCCAGACCTTAAGGCTGATACAAGGGATATTTAAAAATTAGGTACATATGATTATGATATATCAGCCATATTATTTTGGTACTTCACATATGATGGCAGATTGATTATAATCAGTTGAATATAAAACACATAGGAAAAAGGTGAATTGTTGTGAGAACTAAAAACAGATACAGATGTCAGAAACATTTATAAACAGCGCTGTACTTGCGGTATCAGGCGGTTTTCAGGATGCGTATACCTACTTTACAAGGGATAAGGTATTCTCAAATGCACAGACTGGTAACGTTGTTCTTATGAGCCAGAACTTTATGACAGGTAACATAGTTGGTGGAATAAAGTATCTTTCCCATTTCTGGCGTTTGGACTTGGCGTGTTTGTGACTGAGCAGATTAATGCAAAGTATAAGATGTCAAAAGATACACTGGAGGCAGCTTGTACTTCTTATAGAGATAGCTATTCTTACTATTGTAGGTTTTATGCCAGAGTCATTTAATATGGCGGCTACCGTTATGGTATCATTTTCGTGTTCTATGCAGGTGCAGGCGTTCAGGAAGGTCAACGGTTTTGCATATGCAAGTACAATGTGCATAGGTAATCTGAGAAGTGGTACAGATGCGCTTTCAGTATATGTAAGAGAAAGAAAGAGAACAGCTTGTAAAAGCCTTCCACTACTTTGGAATAATATTCTTCTTTGCACTCGGCGCAGGAATTGGCGGCAATCTTTCAGTAAGCTGGGGTGTGCATACGATATGGGTATCGTCAGTTATACTTTATAAGCATGGGGCTTATGTGGTATGAGAAGTATAGGAAATAGTGGAGATGTATTGCTGAGATTGAATAACATTTTGCAACAACAATCTAAAAAAGTTGTGTTTTGACAATGTAATTTAATGCAATAGTGTTAAATATAATAACATAAATTAATAAGACCTTACTGATATTCTTTTCAAAACTGGAGAAAAATTTCGGTAAGGTTTTTCTTGTTCTTGAGTGGTTTGTCGAAAGTTAAAAGTGAATTAAAGCAGACTGCGTTTCTTCATTTTTCTAATAGTTTACTCTGTAATTTATAATTAAGTTTATCAAAAAGGTATTTCTAACACAATCAGTCATTGGTTCAATATCATAGTAGTTGTATCTCCATTAGTCATATTCATTCTAGTAGAGTCGATCTTAATATAGCTTATTGTGATTTGGCAGTTATGTAGGGTAGAAAAGTTTTTATATCTAATGAAAGGAAAAAAGATAAGATTTGGAACAGGAAAGAGTGAGATGCTTCTTTGCTTTCGTTATATGGTACAGAAAAATATTCATGTGGTTTGAAAAAATAGACTATATATGATAACATAAAAATAAGTTGGAGAACTTTACATAAGAAAGCAAAGAATTTAAATGAGGTGTAGTATGGCAATTTCTTATAATGATTTGTGGAAGATATTAATTGATAAGGAAATGAATAAAAGTGCTTTGTGCAGTAAAGCAAAAATTAGTAAAGGTACAATGGCTAAAATGACAAATAATGAGCCGGTAACTTTAACTGTTATTGAAAGAATATGTGATGTCCTCCAATGTGATATTGGAGATGTTGTTAAAATTGTAAATACAGAGAAATCGGAGAATATTAGTGATGGACAATAAAAGTATAAAAAACTAGAATCAGATTTATGGGAATCAGCTGATTTATTGAGAGCTGGCTCAAAGCTTACCTCTAATCAGTATTGTATGCCAGTGTTAGGATTACTTTTTCTACGATACGCATTTAGTAGATTTAAAATGGTAGAAGCAGAGATATTAAAAGATAGACCAATGCGTAATGGAAGGCAGATGCCAGTCGAGGCAAAGGATTTTTCAGCGAAGAGTGCACTGTATTTACCACTGGAAGCACAGTATGATTGGTTGGTAAATCTTCCAGAAAATATTGCCTCTGCTAATCTGAAAAATATCTCTGGACAGTCTATGAATAGTTTGGGTGAAGTAGTAAACAATGCTATGGAACTTGTGGAGAAACAAAGCGAACAACTTACAGGTGTATTACCAAAAGCTATACAGAATTTTCAGATGAGTTATTAGGAGAGTTACTAAGAATATTTAATAACAATGCACTTGATGAAGTTGGTGGAGATGTAATAGGTAGGATTTATGAGTATTTCCTTAATAAATTTGCAAAAACATTGCATCTGATGATGGCGTGTTTTTACTCCAAAGTCATTGGTTAAAATGATTGTAAATATACTTGAGCCTAAATCAGGTGTTCTATTAGATCCTGCGTGTGGTTCTGGTGGCATGTTCGTGCAGACTGGTGATTTTGTGAATGATGCAGGATTACAGGCAAATAGCAGCATGACTTTATGGCCAGGAGAAGGTTGAGTATAATGCGCAGCTTTGTCTTATGAATATGGCAGTTCATGGGCTTACAGGAGTTATTAAGTCAGGTGACGAAGCAAACAGCTTTATCATGATGCACATAATCTTGAAGGATGCTGTGATTACGTTATGGCAAATCCGCCATTCAATGTGGATAAGGTAAAGGCAGAATCAACCGCAAATGCTGGGAGACTGCCTTTGGCTGTCCTAAAGAAATAAACATAAGGAAATAGGAAATGCTAATTACCTTTCATATTTTTATGCATATCTTAATGAAAATGGCAGAGCTGGATTTGTAATGGCTTCATCAGCAACAGACAGTCAGGAAGTGATAAAGATATAAGAGAAAAGCTTGTTAGAACAGGTCATGTTGATGTAATGATAAGTGTAGGAAACAATTTCTTCTATACAAAAGAGTTTACCATGTTCTTTATGGTTCTTTGATAAGGGAAAAAAGAAGAACTTAGGAATAAAAGTTCTTTTTATAGATGCAAAAATTATTATACAAAGGTAGATCGTACACTTAATGAATGGAGTGAATGGCAACTTAAGAATTTAAATGCAATCGTATGGTTATATCGTGGAGAAAAGATAAGTATGAAGCACTTCTTAGAGAATATAAAGAAGCTCTTGGAAGAGATAATACTTTTGCAGACCAGGTTCATGAGTTATCAGAAAAACAAAAATACTTCGTAATGAAGCAAAGAATGCTGTGGAGTTGGCAGATAAAAAAGATAAGAAAAGACACAAGCAAAGTATGATAAACAGTTATCTGAGATTTCAGAAAATCTTGCTATAGCAAAGGAAGCTAATTGGCTTTATGAAAAATTTGGTGAAGGTGAATATCGTGACATACTTGGATTATGTAAGGTTGCGTACACAAATGATGAATTTAAAACAGGTGATGAAGATTCAATAAGCATAGAAGAAAGGTGGTCACTTACTCCAGGAGCATATGTTGGTGTGGCACCTGTTGAAGATGATGGCGTTAATTTTGAAGAAAGAATGTCAGAAATTCATAAAGAATTGTTAGCATTGCAGGAAGAGTCAAATGATTTGATGAATACTATCTCAAAGAATATGAAGGAGATGGGATTATGATATGTAATAAATATACGTTAGATGAAATTTGTAAATCTATATCAGATGGAGATCATCAACCACCTCCAAAGTCGGACTCAGGAATTCCTTTGTTACAATTGCAAACATTACGAAGACAAATGATTTTGATTTTTCTGATACAATGTATGTTCCAAGAGAATATTATGATAGTTTAGACGAAAAAAACGTCCACAAGTAGGGGATATTCTTTATTCAGTTGTTGGTTCTTTCGGAATTCCAGTATACATAAAAAGAGCGAGCATTTGTCTTTCAAAGGCATATAGCTATTTTGAGACCTAACACAGAGAAAGTTATTCCTGAATTTTTATATTACATAATGATGAGTAAAGATTTTTATATGAAAGCAGATGTAGCAGCAGTAGGAGCAGCACAAAGAACGATAAGCTTAGCATCTTTACGTAATATGGAGGTGGAACTACCAGAGATTGACGTTCAGAAAAAATAGTTGCAATATTAAAACCATATGATGACCTGATAGAAAACAATCAAAACAAATTAAACTTCTTGAGGAGGTTGCACAACGATTATATAAAGAATGGTTTGTGGATTTGCATTTTCCGGGATATGTAGATACAAATATTATTAATGGTATACCGAAAGGATGGAATAAAAACAATAGGAGATGCATTTACTACGGTTTTAGGAGGGACACCATCGAGGACAAATGAAAATTATTGGAATGGAAATATTCCTTGGATTAATTCAGGAGAAGTTAATTCCTTGAGAATTGTTAAAGAAAGCGAATTTATAACTGAACTAGGATTAAAGAAATCTTCTACAAAGCTAATGCCAAGACATACAACAGTATTAGCTATTACAGGGGCTACATTAGGTCAAGTTAGTTATACGGAAATTGAAACATGTGCAAATCAATCTGTAATTGGAATTATAGATGAAAATCAGTTCTATTCAATATATGTGTATTTGTATATTTCTAATAGAATAATGGATATCATAGGAAAAGCAACAGGTGGAGCTCAGCAGCATATAAATAAAGATATTGTAAACGCATATAATATCATTCTTCCTGATGATAATACAATTATTAATTTCAATAAGATAATTGAACCATTATTTTGTAAAATGATAAAATTATATAGGCAAAATGAAAAATTAGAAGAAGCACGAGACCGTTTATTACCAAGACTTATGAATAGTGAATTGGAGGTGTAGATTTGAGAAAAATATATTAGAGATACTTAATTCTGCTGATATTGACTTGGAATTAGAATATTCAAGAATATATGATTTATTTTTGATTTTGAATTTAATAGTGGATTTTATGAAGCAACTTTAGTAGAGCATGTTTCAGAATGCTTTGGTCAATTAGATAAGGATTTGACTAAAAGATGTTTATCGCTTGAAGATTTTAATAAATCGTATGGTTTTAATTTTGAAAAGAAACCACAAGATTTTTCCATTGACTATCTTATTTCATTTGCGGAGTATGTTACGAATTTTGTGTATGCATTAATCAGATGTGAAAATTTTGGATTTTACCTTGAAGGATTATATTATGTTATAGAGCATATTAAGGGTGTTTGGCGGATATAGGGTATGAATTTGTCGAAAGAAAAGGCTTTGTTATATGTGTTGAAAAGAATCAGTATGCAACTGCTGTAGCAGAAACGGTTGATGAAGATTTAGCATATTCAGTTTTGGAGTATAATCACTATAGACTTGAAGGCGATTTAGTTGCAAAGAAGAATATATTAAAAATATGGCAGATAACATTGAAGTGGAGCGAAAATGTTTGAATAGTATCAATAAAAATTTTACTACGGATTTATTTCAATTGTTTAATAAATTTATTAGACATAATAGTTCAGAGAATCAATATATTTCACAAATGTCGAATTCGGAACTAGAGAGTGTATATGATGAGATATATCAGATGTGGCTTTTGGCTAAAATGCAGTTAGAGTATGCGAAAATGAAAAGTTATATTGATGATTTGATAAATAAAATTAACTAAGAAGACTGTAGAAGGGAGAAGCGAGTATGAGCTATGACTATTCTGAAAATATACTAGTACAGGAAAGCACAGGACATCTTCTTGAGGACGAACTTGGGTGGAGAGTAGAGTTTGCCTATAACAAAGAAATTCTTGGTGAAGATGGCACATTTGGAAGAAAATCATATAAAGAAATTCTTCTTATCAGATATTTTAAAGATGCATTATTTAGTCTGAATGAATGGATGACATCTGAATTGGCAGAAGATGCGATAAAACATTTGAACAGCATATGTCATTAGCCTCCTTATGCAGATTAATGAAGAAAAGTATGGGTATATCAGAGATGGAATACCTGTGAAGGTTAAGAAGCCAAATGGTCAGACGGAAGAAAAGAGAGCAATAATTATTGATTTCCAGAATCCGAATGATATGAAGAAAAATCATTTTCTTGCCGTGAAGGAAATGAAAATTCATGGCGATTTATATCGTAGACGTACTGATATTGTTGGTTTTGTAAATGGTATTCCGCTTCTCTTTATTGAGCTAAAAAGAACTCGGTGGATGTTGAGAATGCATACACTGACAATTATACAGATTATATTGATACAATACCGCATTTATTTTATTACAATGCGTTCCTTATGCTTTCTAACGGAATTGAGTCAAAAGTAGGAACGCTTGGAAGCAAGTTTGAATTTTTCATGAGTGGAAAAGACTTTCAGAGCAAGATGAGGGAAGCGTTGCGTTAGAAACTATGCTACGAGGAATATGCAAGAAGGAGAATTTTCTGGATTTATTGGAAAATTTTATTTTGTTTGATCATTCAGGATAAAAACAGTAAAGATTTTAGCACGAAACCATCAGTATTTAGGAGTAAATGAAGCTGTTAAGGCATATGAAGCTCGTAAATTGAATAATGGTAAACTTGGTGTGTTTTGGCATACACAAGGCTCAGGAAAAGCTATTCAATGGTATTTTTATCACAAAAATACGTCGTAAATTTAGCGGTTCACCAACTATAGTGATTATGACAGATAGAGATGAACTTAATTCACAAATAAGTGATACTTTTGAAAATTGTGGATTACTTGGAAAATCAAAAGCTGCAAAGTTTATTGCAACAAGTGGAGACGACCTTATAGACAAGTTAAAGGAATCCAAGCTTTATTTTACATTGATTCAAAAATTTAATAAGAAAGTTACTGAACCGATAATGCCAGATCATGACATTATTATTATGTCTGATGAAGCACATCGTAGCCAGTATGGAGTTTTGCGGATAACATGGTAAGTTTACTTCCGACAGCTTCACGTATTGGTTTTACAGGAACACCATTATTGTCTAATGACAATATTACTGAGCGTACATTTGGCGGGTATATTTCAATATATGATTTTAAGCGAGCTGTTGAAGATAAGGCTACAGTTCCTTTGTACTATGAAAATCGTGGAGAGAAGATATTGGATATAGATAATCCAGATATTACAGATAAGATTTTGGATGCAATAGAAGCTGCTGATTTAGATCCGGCCCAAGAAGAAAAACTTGAACAGGAATTTAAAAAGAAATTCATATTTTAACTGCACCACAAAGATTAAAATCAATAGCTAAGGATTTTGTCTCGCATTACTCTGATTTATGGACAAGCGGGAAGGCTATGTTTGTATGCTTAAATAAAGTTACATGTGTGCGAATGTATGATTTGGTTCAGGAGTTCTGGAAACAGGAAATTGAGAGATTAGAAACTAGTAGGGGAAATGCATCTCAGCAGGAAGTTCAAGTACTTGACCGCAAGATTAAATGGATGAAAGAAACAGAGATGGCAGTTGTGGTATCACAGGAGCAGAATGAAATCCAGAAGTTTAACAAGTGGAATCTTGATATTAAAACTCATCGAGAAAAATGGAAAAAGGGAACTGGATAGAGAATATAAGGACAAAGATAATCCACTTCGTATTGTATTTGTTTGTGCAATGTGGCTTACTGGATTTGATGTAAAATGTTTATCGTGCTTGTATCTTGATAAACCATTGAAGGCACATAACCTTATGCAGACAATAGCGAGAGCAAATCGTGTGGCGGAAGGAAAGAGTAACGGTCTTATTATTGACTATATTGGTATAGTTAAAGCACTTCGTAAGGCACTTGCAGATTATACAGCAAATGTTGGGAAAAAGGGACAGATCCAACTATTGACAAAGGTGAACTTGTTGAACATGTTTTGAAAACAATTGCGGCGGCAATAGAATTTTTAGATAGTAAAGATTTTGATATTGAAGATTTGATTTATGCAAGAGATTTTGCAAAACTATCTTTGCTGAAGACAGCTGCTGATTCGGTATCTGACAGTAGAGAATCACGTAAGCAGTATATGTCATATGCAAATGAGTTGAATCAAACTATGAAATATCTAGACAGGAATGATATCTCTCAATCAGACAGAGAACGAAAAGATGCAATTATTGCTATTGCAGATGAACTCATGAAAAAGAAAAACATGTGGATACTGTAGATCTAATGGTTCAAATTAACGGGATTTTAGATGAATACATATTGATTGAACAGGCACCGGTAAATAAAGACTTTTCAAAGCGTTTTGATATCAGTAAGATTGATTTTGATTTGTTGCGCAGAGAGTTTGCCAAGGCAAAGAAAAAGAATTTATTGATTATGGATTTGGAAGGACTTATTCAGAAAAGGTTAGATAGTATGCTTAGGAAAATCCGAAGAGAGTTGATTACTATGAAAGATATCAGACAATCATTGATGAATATAATAATGAGCAGGACAGAGCAATCATTGAAAAAACATTTATGGAACTAATGGATTTGGCAAACTCAATGAATCAAGAGGAACAGCGGTATGTAAGAGAAGGTTTACAAGTGATGAAGAATTATCTCTGTATGATATGCTTTTTAATGAGAATCTCTAAAGAAGATATTAAGAAGATAAAAAGGTTGCTGTAGACTTGCTTGAAAAAATTAAGGCAAAGATATCTGAAATAAATCATTGGACAGCTAAACAAGAGACAATGGACGAAGTAGATACATTAATAGGTAAGATTCTTTGGGAAGAGCTGCCAGAGTGTTATCCAGATGACACCATATATGTATATAGAAAGAAAATTTATGAGTATGTGTTTATGAGGTATAAAGAGGTGGCGTAAGGAAGTTAAAGAATTTGTCTGTGTTAGGGTTTGAATCAAAAGAAGGTGAAAATGTGTTTGTTGGTACAATTAAGTTAAGTGATAATATGATGTTGTTTAGACTTGATGATTATAAATTAACAATTTCAAATACAGAAGGACAATACATTGATTGGGATGATATAAAAGCTATTATTAATGATAGATGGATTAAACTGGAAGATTTTTCAAAGAATAGTATATATGCATATATTGAGGCGGCGGAATATTTAAATGGATATGAATATAAGTGTGATTTGCAATTTTATGTGGTTGACTGGTATAGAAAAGATAAAAGAATACATTAGAATATGATCACATATGGATCAAATCAGATTGTTTAGATTATTATTTTAGAGATGATATTAAATATAAAAGTGATATATTAAATCTTATAAATTGTTGTAATTGTAAAGAAATTAATGATGAGGGTTGAGAGGAATACTGTTGAAATAGATGCATTTAATCAAAACTCTTAATTGAATTTAAAACAATGATTCAGGGAAGTGATAAGCCGTTTCCATACGATGTAAGAAATGTTATGATATTTGGGGTAAGTAAGACATCTGATCAGGAATTGTTATATAATGTTATTCAGATGGCAAAAACATTTTAAAATTTATATCAGTGAATTCTAAGGTAGATATAATTAATCCGGTTATGATTGGATCTGGTGATGATATAAACAATTATACGGCAATGTTGTATATAAAACCAGATAATGTGGAACATATTAATCCTAATAGATGTTTAAAATATGATGATACAAAAAGTGGTTTAGCAAAATTGTTAACTATGATATGTCAAAATGAAATTTGTTTTAGATCATTATTTCCTTGTAATATGAATAAAATTACATATGCGGATATTATGAACATATGTGCAGCATTTGAATTACAGTTTGATGTAAGTGTAATTCATAATTATAAATATAAAGAGCAGGAAAAAGTAAAAAGAAAATTATAAAAATAATAGAAGATAGTAGAGAAACGCAGTTTTCAGATGCAGAAAAGATATATTGTAATGAAATAATTGCTGGAATAAAAATGTTAAAGAAACATTAAAAGCGTATAGATATAGTGCTCCAAGAGTTTATACGAATATATGGAGAACTAAATATAAAGTGTGATTTTGAAGAGGATTATGTTAATATGCCAGAACGCATAAAAATAGTCGAAATGCGTTAGATCATGGAAATGTTGAATATAAGTTTGAAAGAATTATGTATTGGGATGCAGAATTGTTAAGAGCCATGGTATATATGCTTATTTTAAAGACAGCTGGCATATCAGATGAGAAAATATTCAATTCAATAAAAAACTATCGAAATACCATGTATAAAATGTTTTAATGATTATATGTGGTTAAAAGGAGAGAAAAATTCTAAATATTTATTTATACAAATATGCTGGTATTTATTTTAGAAAAATTGGAATGGATGAGAAAGTGACAATGAAAAGGGGTAACATTGAATGATAGATATATATACAGAGCGGAAGGACTCAAAAGATTGGATACTTCAGAATGACCTATACTTCAACCTGAATACAGGCAATGAAGAAATGTCACAGAATGAAATTGATTTAATCCAGAAAATAGATGAAGCAAAGTTGACACCTGATAAGCACATAGAAACAAAGTATGGATTGGGAACAATCCGTAATCTGTCGTCAGGCTGTAAGACATTACTAAATATTGTGAAGCACCCTGATAAGGTGGTAAATGCTGAGGAATGTGGTCCGAATGTGCTAATATCATTTTTACTATGGATAATATAAAGATTTATATGTCCAGACCAACGCTTTTGATATTCCGGATGATGCAAAAATCAGATTTAATAATTCGGATATAGTTACTGGTGGAAGAGGCTATAATGCTTGGTGGAGTAAGGGTATGAAAGGAGAGAAGCTAATGATTTATAAAAATATTACATTTAAAGCAGATCCATTTTCATATGATTTAGAATTTGATGATAGAATTACGCTTGTTGGCGGAGATAGTGGAACTGGTAAAACAGTGCTTTATGAAATGCTGGAGGATATAAGGCTAACCGAAGAATACAATGCTATCAAATTATTCAACTACAAATCAGATAATTTTTTAGAAGCAGTAAAACGATGCAAAAATAGTTTCATTGTGATAGATAATGCTGATAATTTGATGAATGATGAGGTCAGAAGGTTTATTAATTTTGAGTTATCAAATCAGTATATGCTTTTCTGCGGAATTGTGATGGACTAAATGTATCTGATAAGAGTTTTAAGGTGTTGAAGTTTGACAATAATAGAATAACACTGGAAGAGGAGCTATGATATGAAATATTTATGGACGGAAGATACCGGCGCAGGACTTCACTTCTGGTAATTGGTTAATCGGCTTTTAATGATGAACTTGCAGTTGAGAGTAAAGAAAGCAATCAGGGCTTATTGGATGCAATATTAGACTTGGATATTAAAGATGAGGATAAGTATTATATCGCGTTTGATTATGTAGTTGATAATCAGGATATTCGTAACAAGTATCGCATGTTGAAATCAATAGCAGATAAGGCAGAAGGAAAGATCATCATTCTGGATATGATTTGTTTTGAATACCTGATTCTTGTTTTTGATAAGCTGGTGGCATGGACGGGTACCGGAAAGACAGATAAAATCAAGATCCGTGAAGAGGTATTGGTTGCAGTTGAGGACCACAGAATTAATTTGTCAAAGATTGATGACGAGAAGACTTTGCAGTATATAGCAGGTTTTAAGAGATATTCTACAGAACGTGTGATGAAATCGTTAGTGGGTGAATTTACACAAAACGAGAAGTGGTCCGTTAAGGGAGGGCATATGGGGGAATGTTGGTATAAGGATTGCTGTGTGTCGGAACATCCAGATAGTATTAGGTGTGGAGAGCCTGAGGTTAAAAGTGGTGATGATAAGATGAGGATGTTGATATGCTCTGAGAAAATACCAGACGTTATAGAGAAAGTTTTACAGTAGAAGATTGAAAATGTATTTTTAAAATATCGTTTTAATATATACAGGATAAATACGGAGGTATAGAAAGGTGGAGTACAGCAAAGAACAGACAGAAGCTATTAACAGCATAGACGGGCAGGTGTGTATAATATCAGTTGCAGGTTCTGGAAAGACGGCTGTTATTGTGGCAAGGGCAGACAATATAGTAAGACACGGGGTTAAGCCATACCGCATACTTGTGCTCACATTTTCAAAGGCGGCAGCAGCACATATGCAGGAGCGTTACATACAGATGTATGGTGACAATGGCATACGTTTCTCGACTATCCATTCGCTGTGTTATTCGGTGCTTGTGAGGGCGTATGGACTTAAGCCGGAGTCAGTGCTTTCGGATAAGGACAGATTTAAGTTTCTCACAGAGTTTCATAACCAGCTTATATATAAGAGGGTTGTTGGAGTTCCAGAGGATTTAGATGAATTCTGCCGGAAATGTGATGAATATATATCGGAAGAGGCGCGTAATGAGTATTATGAAAATACGAAGAAGTATATAGATACGCATAAGAATGCTGCGTGTAATACAAGCCAGTATTTTAAGATGATATGTAGAAATGAATATGAAGTAAATGGATATAGTTGTAATAATAATAATTTTGTATGAATTATAGCAATGCTGACAATGGTTATGATAGTAAAGGTGTGTATGATAACAAAAGAATTCGACAGCCCAATGTCAGTACAAAGTGCAGCATATGAGAACGGCGGCACATCCAATACATCCGCAACTTATAAATCAGATACCACATCAAGAAATAAGGCATATCTCAAGCTTGTATACGAACAGTATAAAAGTACAAGCTGTCTAATAAAAGCTGGACTTTGATGATATGATTATATACCGCCATAAGTGTCTTAGCAGGAACCAAAGGAGCTTGAGTACTGGCAGGGTGTGTTTGACTATGTGTGCGTTGATGAGTTTCAGGACACAGGGCTTCTTCAGGCAGATATTATATATATGGTGGCTGATACAAAGAAAAATGTGTGTGTAGTTGGTGATGATGACCAGTCGATATATGGTTTCAGAGGTGCAAGCGGCACTGTATTTATGGACTTTATGAAGCGTTTTCCAGATGCTAAAAAGATAATACTTGGAACGAATTACAGAAGTCTTCCTTATATAATAAAGGGGCTGACAAGGTTGTAAGCAATAACCAGGTAAGAATTAAAAAGGATATGAAAGCCTACAGGAGTGGTGATGGCAGAATTCACATAAGAGAAGCTGCAACACAGGGTAGACAGGCTGATATGGTTATATCGCTTATCAATGATTATATAAAAAATGGTGGTGAGCTTAATGATATTGCTGTGTTATACAGGGTCAAAAGAGGCATCGGTGCTTGTAAGCTCACTTGAAACCATTGGTATGCCATTTTACAAGAGATATGGTGGATGATATCCATCTTGGTATGTGTTATAAAGATATGCTTGCGTACTACAGGTTATCAAGAGGAATACCGGAGAGCGGCGACTTGCAGCGCATAATCAACCGTCCTAAGAGATATTTAAAGTCTAATCTTATAAGAGGCTGTGAGTTTGACCGTAATAAGATATATGAAGCGTGTACGAAAAATGCTTCAAGGCAGGAATGTTTAAGAATAAATGATACAGTAAATGATATGTTTCTTGACTTCAGGACACTTTCCAAGATAGATAATCCGACACAGTTTATAAACTACATTTACAGTAATATGAACTATGAGGAAAGCCTGTACGAGTATGCGGAGTATGTAGGACTTGACAGCGAGGATATGTTAAACCAGTCGGAAATGATGAAAAAAGAGTCGTTGAAGCTTGACAATATGAAAGAGTGGTACAGTTATATAGTGGATAAGGAGTACAGGCAGAGAGTTGATAAGAATAAGGGCCTGTATCTTAGTACATTTCACGGGGCGAAGGGTCTTGAGTGGAAAAGGTTATAATAATATCTGCCAATGAGCGTATCACGCCATATGCATATATGGGGAAGGTTGATGACTACGAGGATAACGGAGGCTCTTTATGTGGCTATGACAAGGGCAAAGGATGAGCTGGACATATTATATATAGAAGGAAGTGGCAATGCACGCCAGCGGTCCAGGTTTATAGAAGAGCTCATAGTGTGAAAAATAAATTTTCACACGCGAGATTTATGTCTGCGCGCTTGACACAAACTTGTAATGCGCAAAAACGTGCGCAGAAATGATGATTAGCATAAGTAAATAAAATATAAAAATTACTAAAAATGTTGCAATATTAGTTGATATAAGCCATAATTAATCTTAATTGTTGTACAAAATTCAGATGTATGGCATAAAATATAACCAATAAAAGGGAGTTATATCTTATGGAGAAAAGAGAGAAGAAAAAGATATTATAATATTTGGCATAGTTATGGCTATAAGTCTTTCCGTTGCGCTTAATATAGGCAATATATTTGGTGGTGTTGGAACATTTATTAAAATCGTCAATCCAATACTTTTAGGATGTATGATTGCCATTATACTTAATGTGCCGATGGAGGCGTTATCAAGGGTATTTGAGAAAATGTCGGGAAAGGTGAAGTTCTTAAAGAAGGAAAAGACACGAAATGGTATAAGTCTTGTTATATCTATAGTCGGTGTTGTGCTTATATTTGGGGTTATTATATGGATGATTATTCCGGGGCTTATAGAGTCAGTGTCAGTATTTATTAAGAATTTCGACACAAACCTGGACTCAGTAACACAGCTTCTTAATAAGTACGGTGACCATCTTCGCTTGTGAGAGATTATGTGGATAAGATAGACTGGAACAACATATTAAAAATGTCGGTAATATGCTTATAGCTGCTCTTAATGGCGTGTTTACAGGACTTCCACAGATAGGCTCATCACTTTTAACCTGAGTATATCAATTATTATTGCAATATATGTGCTTATGGATAAGAAGAAGCTCTTAAGCCAGATAGACAGACTGATAGAAGCAGTATTTACTAAAAGATATCATCAAAAGTTGAAAGATGTGTTAATCTTTCGCAGAAACTTATGCAAGCTTCCTTACAGGACAGTGCGTTGAGTCGTGCATACTTGCAGTGCTTATGTTTGTAACACTCAGTGTATGCCGTATGCCATATGCAGGGCTTATATCCATAATGGCAGCGGTATTCCAGTTTGTTCCATACATAGGTGCATTTATGGCGTGTGTAATAGGAGCGATACTTGTGTTGTTTACCAATCCTGTACTTACAATATGGTTTGTAATTGTATTTCAGGTTGTACAGTTTGTTGAAGGACAGTTTATATATCCAAGAGTAGTTGGAAGCTCAGTAGGTCTTCCTGCGCTCTTAACACTTATGGCAGTGTTCCTTGGAGGTAAGTTCTTCGGACTTATAGGTATGATATTCTTTATTCCGCTTACTTCTGTTATATATCAGCTTGTTGGTGAGATGGTTAATAACAGGCTTAAGAAAAATACACAGGATAATGCAGTCAGTATTATAAATGATAAGGAAAATGTAAATAATGAGGCAGAGGCAGTTAAGGTTAATAAGTAACAGAAATGGGGTATAGTGTGAAAAATATATTGATTATAGCGACAGGTGGAACGATAGTATCCACAGACTCAGGTGATGGTCTTGTACCAGCCATAGATGTCAAAAGCTTATTTCTTATATTCCTGATATATCTGGTAGGTGTAATATTGATGGTATATCTATTATGAATATAGACAGTTCAAATATGACACCTTCACTTATGAAAAAGGTTGCTGATGCGGTAGTTGATAATTATGGTGATTTTGATGGTTTTGTCGTGACACATGGAACGGATACGTTAGGATACAGTGCGGCTGCTGTGACATATATGTTAAAAGGTCTTGGCAAGCCGGTTGTATTTACTGGTTCGCAACTTCCGATAGAACACAGTGATACAGATGCGAAAAATCTCTTTGATGCCGTGTGTTTTGCCTGTGAAAATGTCAGTGGCGTATATGTTGTGTTTAATGGAATAGTTATATATGGAACACACGCAAGGAAGATAAAACAACAAGCTTTGATGCATTTGAGAGTGCTAATATTGAAGCGGCCGCAAAGGTTGTTAATGGGGTTGTTGTATATAGTGGTGAATTCAGCAAGGAAAACATAGATATATAGAGTATAATAAGTATTCTGAAAATGATAAAAGTGATAATGATAGTAATGACACCGGATTATATGCTGACACTGATATGTGTGAGGATATTATGGTTCTTAAGCTGTTTCCGGGAATTAAAACAGATATATTTGATTATATTAAAGAGCATTACCGGGGTGTCATAATAGAAAGCTTTGGAATAGGCGGAATTCCATGTACAGCAGGTGATGAGGAGAATGACAGTAACAGCAGTGTAGCTGAAAAGATAGGTGAGCTTACAGAGGCAACATTGCCGTGGTTATTACGACACAGTGTATGTATGAGGGCGTATCGCTGGATGTGTATGAAGTCGGACATATTCTTGCAAGACAGAATGTTATTGTGGCGAAGGATATGACAACGGAGGCTGTTACGATGAAGCTTATGTGGGCACTTGCTCATTATACTAAGATGACGGATGTTAAGGAATTTATGGAAGCGCTGTAGGTGTTATCTCTGCTCACGCAAGTAAAAGTACAACGATTACAAAGAATTTATGGAAACACAGTAGACGTTATCTGGTACGGGTTTAAAAATCAGGCATATTGGAAATGTTTTACTTTTATTATTATGTTATGTGCAGTTGCGACTTTCGTTTATACTGTCAATACTGAAGTGGTAAACTAATTTTGGACACAGAGGGTCAATTTCTAGACATAAATGAGTTATAATTCAAACAAGGAATTCTCATATTTAGTCTTAATTGATTTCGTATTTAACAGGAGGGTTACCATGAAATACACTTTAGAACAACGGTTGGACATTGGGCGCCGTATTTATGAAGGCGAACTAACAAGATTTCAAGCAGCTGAGGAGTATGGTATCAATGACAATACGGCTCGCAATTATATGTGGCTATATCGAGATACCAACCATCTTCCACCTAAAATGTCGGAAGGAAAAGAACAACGTATGTTTCCAAAACTCCACAAACAATCGAAGCAAAACAACCTGATTTTGAATCATATGAAGCTATGACAAAGGAAGAATTAATTCAAGCGCTTATCCAGGCACGTATCACAGAGGCACGATTAAAAAGGTTACGAAGTGAAGGGGATGGTTCGGTAATTCATTACAGCAGCAAGAATATCAAGTGATTTTGGAACTCTCAGGAGAGTTTCCGGTCAATCTTCTTTGTGATGCTATGGGCATCAATAGAAGCAGCTTCTATTATTGGAAGAAGATGCTCAGCAATCCAGCTCCAAGAACAAGGGCATTGATTGAAAATATCCAGTTATTCCAGGAATACCATTTAAAATATCCATCTCATGGATACAGATGGTTAAATGCTAAAATTCGTCTGGATAAAGGAATAGAGATGTCTGATCCTTATGCACATAAATGTTGCAAGTCTGCTGGTATCAAGAGTAAAGCTAAACATTATAAATACAAGAAACCTGGTGCTCCGTTTAAGATTTTTCCAAATCTTCTTATGTCAGAGATTCAGATTGATGGTCCACTTCAATGTATTGTAAGTGATATGACTGCATTTTGGGTAAAAGGTATCTATTATGAACTTACCTTATATATGGATCTTTGGAATAATGAAATCCTAAGTCATTCTCTATCATCAAAACGTGGTGATCGAATGACTTATATAAGTGGTCTGGAAAATCTCCTTGAAATAAAGAAGCAGCATCCAGAATACCAAATGATTCTTCATTCAGATCAAGGATCCGTCTATGCTTCAAAGGCATACAATGATCTTCTTCCTATGTATGTGGTAAGATCCATGTCCAGAGCTGGAACACCTACTGATAATAGTGCGATGGAATCTATCAACGGATGGATCAAAGCAGAATTATTTATGGATTTTCATGTCACAGGTGAACGACCAGTTTACGAAGAAGTGAATGAATATATAAAATTTTTCAATGAGGAGCGCCCTGCTTATGCGCTCAGTTATCTTACACCGAAACAATACCGTGAAATATGCAGTATAATCTGTTCATGAGTTCATACCGTCGGTGAAAGCCGACCAGCGTTTTCGGGAGCGATGTCAAGGATGGCGTACGGCTTGTACAACCTTACGCTGTAACTGAATAATTTTATAATTTTGTGTCCAAAATATGTTGACTAGTGCAATACCCCATAGAAAAATAACCACCCAGTCTAAATTGAACCCCTTTAATTAGACTTATCTGTGTCAGGTGGATGGAAAAAGGTTGTATACAAGACACCACAGGAGGCTGAAAAGGCAGGAATTGTATACATATCCCACAGAATGGAGGAGATATTTGAACTGTGCGACAGGATAACTGTGTTAAGAGATGGTGAATATGTCGGAACAAGAAATATCTGCGACATATCTATGGATGATATAGTCCAGATGATGATAGGAAGAGAGATAGGCGAAAGATACCCTAAAAGAGATGCAAAGATAGGTGATGAGGTGTTAAGAATAGAACATCTCACACATAAGGATTTCAGTGATGTAAGTTTTCAGTACGCGCAGGTGAAGTGCTTGGCGTTGCTGGTCTTATGGGTGCTGGGAGAACAGAGATTATGCAGTCTGTATTTGGCAATAATCATTATGAAAAGGGTGACATATATATAGAAGGTAAAAATGTGTCATAAAAGCCCGGCGCAGGCTATAGAAATTCAGGATAAAATGTTTCTCAGAGCAGCAGGAGTGTAATAGCAAGTGGTGGTAATCAGCAGAAGGTTGTACTTGTCAAGTGGATATACACAGACCCTAAGATACTTATACTGGATGAGCCTACAAGGGGCGTTGATATAGGAGATAAGAAGGAAATATATAATGTGATTAATGATATGGCTCCACGAGGTGTTGCAGTTATTATGGTTTCATCAGAACTGCCAGAGGTGCTGGAATGAGTGACAGGATTATGGTAGTAAGAGAAGGTAAGGTTATGGGAATTCTTGACGGAAAAGATGCAGACCAGACTAAGATAATGACACTGGCAACTGGCGGAACATTATAGGATATTGTATATGCAATAGCAGATTTATGAGCGTGAAACATTATAAGAGTGTATACACAGATGTAACAGAATATCACATAAGAACGGAGGTTAAGACAATGGATAAAAGTAAGAAAAATATAGGAGCCATAATCTGAGAATATGGCGCTTTTATAACACTAGCGCTGCTGGTGATAATTATTAGCTGTGTGAGTCCTGAGTTCAGGACAGCAAGCAAGGAGTATTATGAAAGTATTAAACATAGGTTCATTAAATATTGATTATGTATACAATGTTTCGCATATAGTAAGACCGGGCGAAACGATTGCAACATCTGATATGAATATATATCCAGGTGGAAAGGGAATTAACCAGTCGGTAGCACTTGCAAAGGCAGGGGCAGAAGTATATCACTGTGGTCTTATAGGTGAGGATGGAAAGCTATTCCTTGATGAGTGTAAGAGTACGGAGTAAACTCAGATTACATCAAAGTGGTTGGCACTAAAACAGGACATACCATAATACAGATAGATGAAAACGCACAGAACTGCATTTTATTATATGGAGGAGCTAACCAGAAGCTTACAGAAGAGTATATAGATGAGGTTATAGAGCATTTTGATAAGGGAGATGTTCTTCTTTACAGAATGAAGTAAATAATATACCATATATTGTAGACAGAGCCTACGATAAAGGAATGATAATAGCACTTAACCCATCACCTTTTAATGAGAAGCTGGATGAAGTAGATATGAGCAAGATAAGCATATTTATCCTTAATGAGATAGAAGGTGAGGAGCTCACAGGCTGCAACAAGCCGGGTGATATAATAAGCTGTATGATAAGAGATTATTCAGGCGCAAGAGTTGTTCTTACACTTGGTGGTGACGGCGCTATATATGCGGATAAGGATAACTATGTACATCAGCCTATATTTAAGGTGGATGCTGTTGATACGACTGCGGCAGGTGATACATTTACAGGGTACTTCCTTGCAGGACTTATGGAGGGCATGAATATAAAGGATGTGTTAAGATTAAGTGCAAAGGCTGCATCGATAGCGGTTACAAGAAAGGGTGCAATACCTTCGATACCTTATAGAAAAGAAGTATAAATGTCAGAAAGCCGGTTGCATTTTAAAAGTTATACTAAATATAACTGAAAATTACCGATATAATAATCAGATATCCACGGAGGAATTATATATCTGGTATTTTATATACGGAAAGGAAGATAATGAATATTACTAATCAGACTTCAACATTACTTGATATGTTAAACAGCAGCAGTAGCAGCAGTAAAACAAGTAAGTCAGACTCATATGTTGATATACTTATTCAGAATAATAATCTGAGATATCAGCAGAGAATGAAGGAAGTACTTGGAACTAATGTGGGTTCTTCATCAAAGGATGCAGAGTACGAGAAGACAGCAGGCGCGGCAGCCAATCTTAACAAGGCGATAGAAGCACTTTCAGATACTTCTATATGGAACACAGACAGTAAGGATTATTCAAGTGACAGCACATATGATGCCATAGCCAACTTTGTAAGTTCTTACAACACACTTTTAAGTAAGATTGACAGTGTGGGAAGCACAATCAAGAATACTTATGGTACAAGGCTTAATGACCTTACAGATAAGAATAAGGAAGCTCTTGAAGCCATAGGAATTACTGTCGAGAGTGATGGAAAGCTTAAGATTGATTCAGATAAGCTTAAGCAGGCTGATATCAGTGAAGTTAAGAAGATATTTGGAAGTGATTCTGAGTTTATAAAAGGTGTTAAAGAACAGTCGGATAAGTCAATAATATTGTTTCACAGGCTTTAAGCATCCAGAAGAGCTTATCATCACTTTATAATTCTTCATCATCAAGTGTTGATGTGTCAGAACTGTTGTATGGAAGTTCTTACGACAGTATAGGATAGCTGATGAAAATGGAAATGTAAGAAACAATCCTCACACATCAGACAATAGTTAAGTAGTATAATATTAAATATAATCCTGTCATCAGATAGTTAAGGCGGTCTGGTGACAGGATTTTTGTTAAATATGCGATGTAAAGGTCAAAAGTTTTATGATTATTTGTCAAGAGTGGGAGAGCTTAGAACCAGTTTTATTATGCAGGCACGAACGCCATTTTGACCTTTATATCATTATATAGAAATATAATAATTAATGATATTGCACGGTAAACTAATTAATAAGTCTACTTTGCTATATAATCCTTTGCAATATCCTTAAGTATATCAGCAGACTTTTAAGTTCAGCCATTTCATCGTCACTAAGTCCGATAGGAACAACCTTCTCAACACCATTTTCACCGACTACAGAAGGAATACTAAGGACAACGTCATTAAGTCCATATTCACCAGTCATAAGGCTTGATACTGGAAGAATAGACTTTTCGTTTCTAACAATAGCCTCGCATATTCTCTTGACTGCCATAGCTATTCCATAATAAGTGGCATGCTTTCGATAATCTCGTAAGCACTGTTTTAACATCATCAAATATTTTCTTCATAGATGCCTCGTGGTTGAAGTGACCGCGCAGTTCGCGAAATCGTTCACAGAAAGACCGCCTATCCTTGCGTTGCTCCATGCGGCAAGTTCACTGTCACCGTGTTCACCGATAATAAATGCGTGGACACTCCGGCTGTCAATATCAAGGTGCTCACCTAACAGATATTTAAATCGTCCTGTATCAAGAACTGTACCGGAGCCGATAACACGGTTGGCAGGATATCCTGACTCTTTAAGTGCGATAAGTGTAAGTATATCAACAGGATTAGATACAATAAGAAGAATTCCGCCAAAGTCACGTTTCTTTATTTCACCGATGATGGACTTCATAATAGCAGCATTTTTTCTTGATAAGGTCAAGGCGTGTTTCGCCCGGTTTCTGGTTGGCACCGGCTGTTATAACAATAATGGCAGCATCGGTTATGTCATCATAATTGCCTGCATATATCTGCATAGGCCTTGCAAATGAAATGCCATGGCTTATATCCATAGCCTCACCCTCTGCACGGTCAGTATCAGCATCTATTAAAACCATTTCTGAGAATAATCCGCTCTGCATAAGTGCAAAAGCAGAAGAAGAACCAAAACCACATCCAATTACAGCAACTTTTCTACTATTTACTTTCATATTAATCCTCATTTCCGCGCACATTTTCGGTATGATAATGAACCTGTGCAGTGTGCGCCCAGACACAAGTCATAAGATTAGTCTATGAAATAACAGATGTATTATTCCGCGGTTTTGTATACAACATACATTGTTATTTCTTTAACGAAATTATAGCACTTAATAGTTTGTATGCAAGATTTATATACAAAACATTTTTTGTGCAAAATTACAAAAATCTTCTTTATTTTATATGTTATGTTAGATAACACTCTGTATAAGAATTTAAAGTTATAAAAATCTTAAATAATGGGGTTCTGATTAATATTTTTGTTGACTTAATGGTGTAATACAGTTATTTTATGAATAAATAAGTTGATGAAAATTTTTTTACTTGGGACATGCTAAACACTTAAAACGAAATAAAATGTCAGAGTGTATATTTAAAAGGGAGTTGTGTTGAGATATGGGAATAAACCAGAAAAGCCTCGTGATTTAATAGAAAAATCAGGGAAAGTATAAGTGGTAACATACAATATATCAGAGTTGGTGTTGTGGCGGCAGCTATTATAATAGTATGTATTGTGATTATGGTTATTTCAGGCATAAATTATGAAAAGACTAATAATAACATATCTGCCAATAACAATAATGTAACAACAGCAGAGCACGTCCAACGGTGACAATACTGATAATACAGAGTACAGATAATAGTAATAACAATAATAATGAAGAAGTGTCAGATGGTGACCCACAGAAGCGGTATACGGAAGAGAATGGAAAAGAGGTAACTATGGCCTCGCTTCTTGGAGATAATGGAGCTTATTCTAATGGAGCAGATGTTTCAAAGCTTCAGGGCAGGGTAAACTGGATGAAGGTGGCAGAAAGCGGCATAGATTATGTAATGATAAGAGTAGGATACCGTAATGACACTGATGGAACGATATGTGAGGATAAATATGCTTCTTATAATCTTATAAGCGCTCAGGCGGTTGGCTTAAAAGTAGGTGTATATTTCTATTCAACTGCAGTTAATGAGGAAGAAGCAGAGCAGGAGGCACATTGGGTTATAAATTATGTTGCAGGATATTCAATAACATATCCGGTTGTATACAGATGTGAGGATTATACAAGTGAGTCAAGCAGAATGTATGGTATTTCTAATGATGAGAGAACGGAAAATGCACTAGCATTTATGAATACAATATCAGAAGCAGGTTATAATGCCATGCTGTATGCCCAAAAGAGTGAACTTGAAGGAAACAGCCAGTGGAATACAGATGATATAGAGGAACAGTATCCTGTGTGGGTGGCTTCATATAATGAGGGAGCATATCCTTTGGTGTCAGCTCCTGACTATGATGGTGTATGCGCTATGTGGACGTACACTAACAAGGGACATGTTGGTGGAATATATGAGGATGTGGATATGAATGTGGCATATTTCAGCTATGACAGGGAGGGCAGACCCATTTGATCCGGATGACAGGTTATATGATAGTATAAATGAAGCAGAGCTTGGAATTGTTTTTAAGAGTGTTGACGAAACGGTGACAGCCAAAGAGGAAACTACGTTAAAGCCTCCCAGATATAAAAGGAACGATTGAGTATGTGCTGTATAACGGCGATACGGCAAGAAGAACGGCTCTAGGTGATAATGGCTGGTCAAGGCTTGAATATAATGGCGAAACTGTATATGCCATAACAAGTTACCTTACCACAGACCTTGACAGTGAGCCTTAAACATAACTCTTAAAAGGTAATTATGTTATAGTAACAGTTATGAACACGTATGGATGGTTACAGGCAGAATATAACGGTCAGAAGTTATATGCAGTGTCAGGCTGGCTTACGGGTTAAAATAATGGTATGATAGATAATCTTTTGCCATACGTGAAGAATGTTAATTATAAATATATTGCAGCAAAAGGGAAAGTCAATGAAATTAAGAAACAAAGGTATTGTTAAAGCTATGACAATGTTTGCAGCTTTAATAATAATGGTAACAGGACTTTACGGGTGTGGTACGGGTGCTGCCGGCACATCGGATGAAGACAAGAAGGCAGCTTCAGAAGGATACGATATAACAGCGGGAGCATCTGTAGATAATCCATATACATTTACAGATGACTATGGAAGAAGTGTCACAGTAACATCACATAACAGGGTTGCAGCCATGATAGGAAGCTTTGCTGACATATGGACATCTGCCGGTGGTGAAATCGTTGCTGCGGCTAATGATACATGGACGAACTTTGACTTAGGACTTTCTGAGTCGGTTGTTAATATTGGAGCATATTAAATCCTAATACAGAGCTTCTCATAGCGGCACAGCCGGACTTTGTCATAGCAAGCTGTAATACAGATTCTAATATAGCACTTATGAGTACACTTGAAAATGCGGGGATAACGGTTGCTTACTTTGATGTATCCAACTTCTCACAGTATCTTAATATGCTTGACCACTGCACTATGATAACAGGCAGAAGAGACCTTTATAAGACTAATGGTGAGGATGTAAAGGCACAGATAGATGAAGTAAAGAGAAGTATGGGTGATAATCATCCAAAGGTGCTTTTCATAAGGGCAGCAGCGAGCAGCGTAAAGGCTAAAGGAAGCACTGGTTCAGTAGGTGGTGAGATGCTTGCAGACCTTGGATGTATTAATATAGCAGACTCAGATAAGAGCCTTTTAGACGACCTAAGTCTTGAGGCGATAGTTGCGGCGGACCCTGATTACATATTTGTAACGACACAGGGTAATGATACAGAAGCAGCTATGAAGAATTTCGATAAGTTAGTTTCAGATAATCCAGCGTGGTCATCGCTGAGGGCTGTAAAAGAGAGCAGATATTATGTGCTTGATAAGAAACTGTACAACTTAAAGCCTAATGCCCAGTGGGGTAAGGCGTATAAGCAGCTTGCAGATATATTGAATTATGGATTGACTGATTAAATACAGTATAAGGAGGATAAATATATGGGATACTTTCCATTTTTATTGATATCAAAGGAAAAAGGGACTTATAATAGGCGGTGGAAGAATAGCTGAACATAAGCTTAAGAAAATTCTTGCATATGAGCCGGATATAACTGTTGTTGCAACAAAGATAAGTGACAGTATCAAAAGCATTGAAGGTATTAAGCTTATTGAGAGAATTTGTCAATTCAGACCTTGAGGGTTGTTCTTTCTGTATAGCTGCCACAGATGATAAGAAGTTTAATGCATATGTGGCTGGTGTGTGCCGTAAAACATATATTTATAAATGTGGTGGATGATAAAGACAACTGTCAGTTCCTTTTCCATCGGTATATAAGGCGGGCAATCTGTCTATAGGAATATCAACACAGGGTGCAAGCCCATATGTGGCTGCTGATATAAAGAACCGCATAGTGTCAGAGCTTCCTGTTGATATGGAGCAGATACTTGATTATCTGTGTTCAATAAGGGAAAATATTAAGGAAAAGGTTGACTTCTCATCTGACAGGGCGGCTATATTTAAAGCTGCTGCAAGAAGATGTATGGTGCTTGAAAGCTTGAAGAGGATGAGCTTGATGAGATAATACGCTCGGTTACTGACAGCAGCCATGAAGAAGTCAAAAAGGGCAAGGTTATAATAGCCGGTGCCGGATGTGGTTCATATGACCTCATAACAGTAAGGGCACTTAATGCTATAAAAGTGCGCAGGTGCTTGTATATGATGACCTTATAGATGAAAGAATTCTTGAGTATGCATTAGAGAGCTGTGAAAAGATATATGTAGGCAAGAGAAATGGAAAGCACAGTGCTCCACAGCAGGAGATTAATGAGCTTCTTTTAGCAAAGGCAGAAGAAGGAAAGCTTGTAGTGCGACTTAAGGGTGGTGACCCGTATGTATTTGGAAGAGGCGCAGAGGAAGTATTATATCTTAAGGAAAAAGGCATAGAAACAGAGGAAATACCAGGTATAAGCTCTGCAATAGCCATTCCTGCCATGGCTGGAATACCTGTGACACACAGAAATGTAAGTAGAAGCTTTTCTGTTATAACTGGTCATACAGCACCTGCTGATGAGTCAGATGTCACAGCATTACATAGTGATATAAAGAATTCAGCAGCTATGGACGGAACATGCGTATATCTTATGGGACTTACACATCTTAAGGAAATAGCTGATACACTTATGCAGGAGGGAAGCCAGCGGATACACCTGCGGCAGTTATAAGTGGAGGTTTTGATGGTTCATACAGGGCGGTATATGGAACTCTTAGGGATATAGCAGAGAAGACTGCAAAGGAAGGAATAGAGTCACCTGCAGTTATTGTTACAGGCGATGTGGTTGGTTTCAGGAAAAATTGAAATAAAATCAAAATAAAACACATAAACATATTGACTTTGTAGGGAAATAGGTATAATATAACAATACAATTTCCAAAGGTTGCCAGGCAACTAATATGCGCCTGGCAATATTTTTAATCAATAAACATACTAACGTACTATGTATGTATGAAAACAGGATTAAACAAAGAATAATACATATCTCTGGTTAGAATTAAAATAAAATGCTCAGGGATTGCAGAACAGGAAAGGAGATAAAGACAATGACTATAAAAAGCTTAATAAAAGAATGACTTCAGTAAAAGCAGTTGGTATGGCGTATAATGTTATCTTTAACACTTCTTTCCGGATGTGGCAAGAGGGATGGTCTTACGATTACCAATGTATCTTATGACCCTACAAGAGAGTTCTACGAGGAATATAACACTGCATTTGCTGATTATTATATGAAGGAATATGGAAAGCAGATAAAAGTCATACAGTCACACGGTGGGTCAGGCAGTCAGGCGCGTTCGGTAGTTGAGGGCTGTAATGCAGATGTTGTCACACTTGCACTTGAACACGACATAACACTTATACAGAATACAGGACTAATAGATGCAGGCTGGAAGGATGAGTATGACAGGGACTCAGCACCTTACACATCCACAATCGTATTTCTTGTAAGAAAAGGTAATCCACTTGGAATTAAAGACTGGGATGACCTTATAAAGGATGGTGTTGAGGTTATAACACCAGACCCTAAGAGCAGCGGTGGTGCCTGCTGGAACTTCCTTGCAGTACTCAGCTATGTCAAAGAAAAGTACACAGATGAGAGCTCACAGAAGGAATTTTTAAGAAAGCTTTATTCTAATGTTTCAGTACTTGACTCAGGAGCAAGAGGCTCGACAACAACATTTGTTGAGAATAAGAAGGGTGATGTACTTATAGCGTGGGAGAATGAGGCGATTAATTCGATGAATTCTTATCCGGGTGAATATGAGATGATTACACCAACTGTCAGCATACTAGCACAGCCTAGTGTTGCAGTTGTAGATGATAATGTAAAGGTTAATAAGTCAGAGGAGCTTGCAAGTGCATATCTTTCATACCTTTATTCAGATGAGGCACAAAGACTTGCAGCAAAGTATGGCTACAGACCTTCAGATAAGGATATTTTATCTGAGTATGGAGATGAATTTGACCTGAACGTAAGACTTACAACCATAGATGATTATGGTGGATGGGGTGAGGCTTACAGAATATATTTTGATGACGGAGGCTGGTTCGATGAAATATACGACAACTGATAAGATTAATGAAGAACCTGACCTTTCAAAGGCTGGTAAAGATAAAAAGTAAGGGTTATACCGGGCTTTCATCTTACACTTGGAATAACAGTTACTATGCTGTCGCTTATAGTGCTTATACCGCTTGCGTCAGTTATGGTTTATTCGTTAAAGCTCTCACCAATGGAGTTTATAAGTCTTGTCACTAAGAAAAATGTAGTAAATGCATTTGTGACAAGTATAGTCTGTTCGTTTATAGCAGCAGTTATTAACTGTGTGTTTGGAACGATACTTGCGTGGACATTTGTTAAATATGACTTTGCAGGAAAGAGAATACTTGACGGACTGATTGAGCTTCCATTTGCGCTTCCAACAGCAGTAGCAGGCATAACACTTTCTAAAATGTATTCAGAAACAGGAATGCTTGGAAAACCGCTTGCTTCACTTGGAATAAAGGTTTCATATACACATATCGGACTTGTTATTGCACTTATCTTCGTAGGAATTCCATTTGTTGTAAGAGCGGTAACGCCGGTACTTGAAAAGATGGACCCACAGTATGAGGAGAGCCTATATATTAGGTGCAAGTCCTTCAAAGACATTTTAAGGTAATACTTCCAGAGATAAGTCCGGCATTGCTTACAGGCTTTGGTCTGGCATTTGCAAGAGGAATAGGAGAGTACGGAAGTGTTATATATATATCCGGCAATAGTGCCAAGGAGCATACACAGGTTGTATCCTATGTTATTATGCAGAAGCTCAATTACATAGATTATTCTTCAGCTACAGCGATAGCACTTGTTATGCTTATAATATCGTTTCTTATATTACTTATTATAAATATTATACAGATGAGAGTAGCTAAGAGAACATCTTAAGTGAATACAATATATTAAATTATTAAACAGTCTTGAAAATATTAATAATTATTACATTAATTAACAGATTTAATCAGAATGGAGGGTAAGTATGAGCGAGAATGATAAGCTTGAGAAAAGAAAAGAACAACAAGAAATATATGTGTACTTGTGACAGTAGTATTTATCACAGTAATGCTTATACTTCCATTATTCTCTATAATAGTGAGTTCACTTAAAGAGGGAATAGGCTTTTATATAAAGTCAGTAACCAGCGCTTATGTACTCAGCGCACTTAAGGTTACAGTTATTGCAACAGTTGTGGCAGTTGTCATTAATACACTGTTTGGAATTATAGCAGCGTGGGTGCTTACAAGATTTGACTTTAAAGGAAAACAGATACTTGCAACACTTATAGATATTCCTTTTCAATATCACCTGTTATAGTCGGACTTGCATTTCTTATGACATTCGGAAGACTTGGATTTTTCTATCCGGTTATAAGATGGTTCAACGAGGTGTTTGGTACAAATGTAAGAATAGCGTTTGCCATACCGGGTGTAGTGCTTGCAACAATATTTGTAACATTTCCATATGTATCGCGTGAGATAATACCGGTGCTTAACTCACTTGGAAGAGATGAGGAGGGCTGCCGCACTTATGGGCGCGAATGGTTTCACCATATTTTTAAGATAACACTTCCTAACATCAAGTGGTCGCTTATATATGGAATAATATTATGTACATCAAGGGCACTTGGAGAGTTCGGTGCGGTCAATGCACTGTCTAAGACAAGAGGAGAAACATTTACACTGCCGCTGGAGATAGATGCGCTGTATATGTCGGGAACAGAGTCATCGATAACAGCAGCATTTGCAGTATCGTCAATACTTGTTATAATAGCGGTTATAGTTCTTATATTAAGAAATGTTTTTGAACACAGACAAAAACGCTAAGAAAGGAGGAGTTAAGTAATGTATGTAGAAATGAAAATATATTCAAACAATATGGAAGATTCAGGGCATCTGATAACGTAAACTTCGGTATTGAGAAGGAAAGCTTGTTGCACTGCTTGGCCCTTCCGGAAGTGGAAAGACAACTATATTAAGAATGATAGCAGGGCTTGAAACACCAAGCTTTGGAGATATCTATATAGATGGAAAGAGAGTGAATGATATTCCGGCGAGCCAGAGAGGTATTGGTTTTGTATTCCAGAATTATGCTCTGTTCCGTCATATGACAGTATATGATAATATCGCATTCGGTCTTAAGTTACAGAAGGTGCCAAAGGATGAGATAAAGAAAAGAGTTACAGAGCTTCTTGAGATAACAGGACTTGCAGGACTTGAAAAAGATATCCTAACCAGTTATCAGGAGGACAGAGGCAGAGAGTAGCATTTGCAAGAGCTCTTGCTCCTAATCCACAGGTACTTCTCTTAGATGAACCTTTCGCTGCGATAGATGCAAAGGTAAGAACAGAGCTTCGTACATGGCTTAGAAGTATGGTTACAAAGCTTGGAATAACAAGTATATTCGTAACACGATCAGGATGAGGCAGTTGAGGTTGCAGATGAGATAATCATAACTAATCATGGTAAGATAGAACAGATGGGAAGTCCGATAGATATATATAAGAGTCCGGCAACTCCTTTCGTAGTTGAGTTCATAGGAAAGGCATCTGAGGTTACTGATTATTCAAAGCTTAAAGGCTTTGATGAGGTTAAGGGTGCTGACAGAGCTGTTATCAGACCAGAGTTTGTCAAGATAGCAAAGTACGGAAAGCTGCAACAGTATAACAGTGCGGCAGAAGAGGGCTATGTTGAGGATATATTATTCAGAGGTAATCATCTGGATGTTACTGTTAATATAGGCTGTACAAAGATTACAGGAGAATGGTCACTTGAGAAAGAACCTCTTGCAGTAGGGGAGAAGGTTCATGTTCTTATATATAGAATATATGCTGTCGATAGTGAAAAGACATATCTGTGTGAGAATAAGGGTATGAAGTCAGATGATGTATTCTATATCTGATTATATAGAATGTATAAATGTGCGGCTGTATAACAGAGAATTGATATACGTCAGATATTAATAAAACTTATTTCAGAGTATTACATTATTTGTACAATATGGTATTGTTAAATCTTTAATGAAATATTAGTGTATTAAAGTAATTATGTTACTTCAAGAAGGAGTGCTTATGAAGATAAATGGATTAAAGAAGCTTACAACAGATGTTCTTATAATAGGTGGTGGAACAGCTGGATGTTATGCGGCACTTACAATAAGAGAGCAGTCGGATGCTAAGATTATTATAGCAGAGAAAGCCAATATCAAACGAAGCGGATGCCTAGCAGCTGGAGTTAATGCGATCAATGCATACATAGTTGAAGGAAGAAAGCCGCAGGATTATGTAGATTATGCCAAAAGGATGCAGATGATATAGTAAGAGAAGACCTTCTTCTTACAATGTCTGAAAGACTTAACGAAGTCACAGCTAAGATGGAAAAGCTTGGTCTTGTCATATTAAAGGATGAAAATGGTGACTATGTTGCCAGAGGAAATCGAAATATTAAGATCAATGGAGAAAATATCAAGCCAATCCTTGCATCGGCTGTTGAGGCACTTGAGGGTGTGTCAGTCATAAACAGACTTAATATAACAGACTATATAGTTAAGGATGGCAGAATTCTTGGCGCAGTCGGCTTTAATATAGATGACGGCTATGCTTATGAGATAAGGGCTAAAAGGTATTATGTGCAACAGGCGGAGCGGCAGGGCTTTATAAGCCAAATAATCCTGGATTTTCAAGACATAAGATGTGGTATCCACCATTTAACACTGGTGCCGGATACGCAATGGGAATTGATGCTGGAGCGGAGATGACTACATTTGAAATGAGATTTATAGCACTCAGGTGTAAGGATACTATAGCGCCAACAGGAACTATAGCCCAGGAGTCGGAGCTAAGCAGATTAACTCAAAGGGAGAAGTGTATGAAGATAAATATGGTCTTACTACCTCACAGAGAGTATATGGAACTGTAAGAGAGAATATCGAGGGAAGAGGACCTTGTTACCTAAGAACCGAAGGAATAAGCAGGGAACAGGACGAATCTTTAAAGAAAGCTTATCTCAACATGGCACCGAGCCAGACACTTAAGTGGATAGAATCAGGAAAGAACCCAAGTGAGCAGAATGTTGAGATAGAAGGAACAGAGCCATATATCGTAGGTGGACATACTGCCAGTGGTTACTGGGTAGATACTAACAGAAAAACTACCATAGATGGACTGTATGCGGCAGGTGATGTTGCCGGTGGATGTCCTCAGAAGTATGTAACAGGAGCTATGGCAGAGGGTGAGATAGCTGCTATAGATATTGTTAAGGCACTTAAAGAAGAGGCAGAACTGACAGATACATTTAGTTCACAGGATGCCGTTTATGGCTGTCATGATATTAAAGATGATTATAAAGCTTTAGAAAGCTTCGCTGATGAATTTGTAAATAAGAAGCTTTTAGAATACAATGCATATCTTGAAAGACAGGATGAGGTCTTTTCTACAGAACAGCTTGAAGAAGCTATGCAGAAGGTTATGGATACCTATGCTGGTGGTATTGGAAGCCATTATCAGTTTAATGAAAAGCAGCTTGAGCTTGCCAGGCAGAAGATAGAACAGATTATCACACTTTCAGGAAATGTGTCAGCAGCAGATTACCATGGACTTATGTTTGTGTATGAGCTTAAGGAAAGACTTACAGTCTGTCAGGTGCTTATAGAGCATTTAAAAGCAAGAAAAGAGACAAGATGGCACAGTTTTGCAGAAAATCTTGATTATCCGGAGAAGTCAGACGAATGGCTTAAGTATGTCAACACCAGAAAGAATGGTGATAACATAGAAGTTATATTCAGAAATCTTGTAGGAAGAGGTGAGACATATGAGCATAGTAATTAATAAAAGCAAATGTGTGGGATGTGGACAATGCAGTATCGTCTGTCCGGGAAGCCTTATAAAAATGGGTGAGGACAGGAAGGCATATATAAAGTATCCTAAGGACTGCTGGGGATGTTCATCATGTCTTAAGGAATGTAAGTTTGAAGCTATTGCGCTGTATCTTGGAGCAGATATGGGTGGTATGGGAAGTAAGATGAGTGTTACTACCAAAGGTGACTACCTTAACTGGAACATAGATAAAACAGATGGAAGCAGGGAAACAATCGTTATTAATAAGAAAGAATCCAATAAGTACTGATGTAAGACAGAGATTGCAACTTATATCAGATATTATAAGGGATTTTATAATAGATATTAAATAACATATATTTACAATAAAAGATTAGTTCTATTTAACTTGAAAGATTATTAACAAATAAACATATATACATACTATGAAAGTTGTTAATTATTCTAAAATAATACATAAAGAAAGGACGGATAAAACAATGGCAGAATTATCGCATCTTGACCAGCTTGAAGCTGAGGCAATATATATAATTAGAGAGGTAGCGGCCGAGTGTGAAAAGCCGGTTATGCTTCTATTCTATAGGAAAGGACAGCTCCGTTATGCTCCATCTGGCGATGAAGGCATTTTACCCGGAGAAACCACCATTTCCATTTTTACATGTTAATACAACATGGAAATTCAAAGAAATGATCAAATTCCGTGATGAAACAGCTAAGAAGCTTGGTATCGAAATGTTAGAATACATCAATGAAGATGGTGTTAAGAAGGAATTAATCCTTTGACTATGGTTCAGTGTATACAGATATTATGAAGACACAGGCTTTAAAGCAGGCTCTTAACAAGTATGGTTTTACAGCAGCATTTGGCGGCGGCAGAAGAGATGAGGAAAAGTCTAGAGCCAAGGAAAGAATCTTCTCTTTTAGAAATGAAAATCAGGCATGGGATCCAAAGAACCAGAGACCAGAAATGTGGAAACTATATAACTCAAGAATCAATAAGGGCGAGAGTATAAGAGTATTCCCAATCTCTAACTGGACAGAGACAGATATCTGGAAATATATCAAACGCGAAAAAATTGATATCGTACCTCTTTATTATGCAGACAAGCGACCAGTTGTTGAAAGAGATGGCATGCTTATAATGGTTGATGATGACCGCTTCAAGCTAAGAGAGGGTGAAAAGATAGAATACAAAAATGTACGATTTAGAACTCTTGGCTGCTATCCTTTAACAGGTGGAATAGAGTCAAATGCAACAACTCTTGATGAGATAATCGATGAAACACTCAGTGCTGTATCTTCTGAGAGAACAACCAGAGTTATTGATAATGAAGCAGCAGGAAGCATGGAAAGAAGAAAGAGAGAGGGGTATTTCTAAGATGATAGGATTATTAAAATTTATTACTTGCGGTAGTGTAGATGATGGAAAATCTACACTGATCGGCCATATTCTTTATGATTCCAAGCTTTTATATGCCGATCAGGAAAAGGCTTTAGAGCTTGACAGTAAAGTCGGAAGCCGTGGTGGTGCTATTGATTACTCACTTCTTCTTGACGGACTTATGGCAGAAAGAGAACAGGGTATCACCATTGATGTTGCATACCGTTATTTTACAACGGATAAGAGAAGTTTTATTGTTGCAGATACACCAGGACATGAAGAATATACAAGAAATATGGCGGTTGGCGCATCATTTGCAGACCTTGCAATCATTCTTGTAGATGCAAAGCAGGGTGTACTTGTGCAGACAAAAGACATACAAGAATCTGCTCCCTTATGGGTATCGAGCATTTTGTATTTGCAGTTAATAAAATGGACCTTGTCGGATACTCTAAGGAAAGATTTGATGAGATTACAGCACAGATAGATGAATTATCTAAGGAATTAGGACTTGCAAGTGTAAAGATTATCCCTGTTTCAGCTACAGAGGGCGATAACATTACTAAGAAGTCAGATAACACACCTTGGTATGATGGTGAAGCACTTCTTACTTATCTTGAAAATGTTGATGTAAGTCAGAAGAAGCAGGAAGAAGGCTTCTATATGCCTGTTCAGAGAGTATGCCGTCCAGACCATACATTCAGAGGCTTCCAGGGTCAGATAGAATCTGGTGTGGTATCTGTAGGTGATGAGATAACAACTCTTCCAAGTGGTGAAACTGCCAATGTAAAGAGTATTCTTATAGGTGATAAGGACAGCCAGAGCGCACAGGTTGGACAGCCTGTTACTATCCAGCTTGATAAGGAAGTTGATGTATCAAGAGGATGTGTTCTTGCAGCAAAGACAACACTTCCAGTTATCAAGTCTTTCACAGCTACAATGCTCTGGATGGATGATGAAGAACTTACAGTTGGTAAGGATTATATCGTAAAGATAGGAACTAAGCAGGTGCTTGGTGTATTAAAGAATATCCAGTACAAGATAGATGTCAATACAGGTAAGTTTATTGAGGCTAACGGACTTAGCAAGAATGAAATAGCAGTATGCGATATCGGACTACAGGAGCCGGTTGTCATAGATGAATTCGCTAAACATAAGACACTCGGTGAGCTTATACTTATAGACAGAATAAGCAATATGACATCTGCCTGCGGTGTTGTTACTGACACAAGCGCATATGACAAGAAGGATGTAAAGTGTGCATTTGTCAATGGCAATATCAAGGAAATGCAGATTTATTTGAAGAATATTACTACAATCTTGAAAGCGCTACAGTATCAAAGGTAAGCCCTGCCGGAAAGAACTATACAGTAGGACAGGAAATCAGTGTAAGTGGTGACTCTTACAACTATCCTGACAGCTTTGATGTAATAGTATTCAGGGACAGAGTAGCAGTTACTGTAAGAGATAAGAAGATAGAGTCTATAGAAAAGATAGAAGATTATACATACACAGGACTTCCAGTTGTAAACAGCAGAGGTTTTGCAGTCAAAGCAGCCAACGAGAGCGAATACGCCCAGTTACGTACAGAACTTGATGCCGTTAAGGAAGGCAAAGAAGCTCTCAATGATACATTCTTCAACAAGTGGACAGACTTTGGAACATACAGAAAAATAGTATTCAAAGATGAAGTATGGGACTATGTGATCTAAATGAGCCGTGCCAGACGAAAGGATAACAAAAGCTGTGCTAGCACAAAGCTTTTGTTAGGCTTTAGTCTGATAGGGCGAATGCCCTAGCTGTCGCACTAAGAAATTCTTAGTGCGACAGCCCTTTGTGGTAATAGGGTAATTAATAATTTATATTTCACATGCTACATCATATGCTGATTTAATAGCATGATCAATATTACTTGGACGTTCTCCAGCACAATCACCAATATAGTGAAGTGGGAGAGGACAATCAGAAAGCTCTGGAAGGTTCTTTCTTGCACCAACAGCCATTACAACAAAGTCTGAAGCAATTTCTTCTGTTGATGTATTGTCGTCTATTGTTTTTCAACAACTACAGAATCATCTTTGATTTCTGATAATTTTGCAGATGTTACTATTTGAACATTATAATGCTCTAATTCCCTCATTAGAGTAGGTAAAATAGTGTTACTTTCTTCTTTGCAATCTGGTCCATCATTTCAATAATTGTAACCTTACATCCGCGTGAAGCCAGATATTCAGCTGTCTCAACACCTACAAGACCACCACCGATTACAGAAACATTACCGAATACGATTTCTTTCTTGGCAAGTACATCCCATGCACTTGCTACAGTTGGAAGATCTTTGCCAGGAACAGGGATTATTGCATTGTTTGCTCCTGTTGCCACAATTACTTCATCGAATGAATTATAATCCTGGGATGTGAATTCCTGACCAAGCCTGAATGTTACATCCAATTCAGGAAGTACATTTGTATAATAATTAATGCTTCTCATCATTTCTTCTTTTCGGGGTGGAACGCTGGCAATAAGAAGCTGACCACCGATCTGGAGTGACTTTTCAAATATAGTTACATGATGTCCTCTTAATGCGGAAACACGTGCAGCTTCAAGTCCAGCAATACCAGCACCAATAATTGCTATATTCTTTGTTGATGCTGCAGGAGTAATCTGACGAGATCCTTCGTAACCATTTTCAGCATTAAGTACACAACTTAAGAAAGCACGATTCTGAATATTATCTGTACATCCTTTATTACACATCATACATGTTCTGACATTACAGCAATGTCCATCTGCACATTTGTTTGCAAAGTCAGGGTCTGTGAGAAGAGAACGACCTAATCCAATAATATCAGCAGAGCCATTTGTAATAACTGCTTCAGCAGCTTCTGGTGTAACGATACGGCCTACTACAGATACAGGAATAGATACAAGCTCTTTGATTTTTTAGAATAAGAAACCATAAATCCGTATGGCTGTGTTCCCATGGCAGGGATTGTATCTCCCATATTTCCTGTATGGTTTGCCTGTGCAACATGTAATGTGTCAACACCGCAAGCTTCTAATTCTTTAGCAAAATGCAAGCTTCATCAAGTGGAAGACCACCTTTTCCTCTAAAACTATTTTCTCCAAGAGGAGTAACTATAGGAAGCTTGTAGTCGATAACCATGTCAGGTACGATTGTTTTAATCTTTTACAAGTGTTAATGCAAAACGTGTACGATTAGCCAGGTCACCGCCATATTCATCAGTTCTATGATTTAAAATAGGAGAGCAAAGGGAACCAAGAAGACGGTCTCCATGTACTTCAATACAGTCAACGCCTGCTTTGTGGGCTAAAACAGCACAATTTTCCATGTGCTTAATAATTTCATCCAGTTCTTCCGCAGTTACTTCATTTACAAAATGCTGCATATCATGATGAAGTTTGGCTCTTGCCTCCTGCATTTTGCCCTGATGAAACATATCGTTTAAAGCTTTAACATTGTAGTCAGGATGGAATAACTGAATTCCAAGCTTTGCACCATTTTCATGACATGCGTCAGCAAGTTTTTGAAGCTTTGAACCTGCTCAGGTGAATAAAGCTTTGGTGTAGGAGAATGTTGGAAGTGGTGCAACATCTCCAATTACTATATATCCGACACCGCCTTTTGCGAGACGCTCGTAAAACGAAAACTTTGTTCTCCAATTGAACCATCTTTTTCCTCATATCCTGTTGTAAGTGGTGGAAACATAATACGGTTTTAAACTCAATATTTCCAACTTTATAGACTCTAATAATTTCATTGTTCATACTTCCTTTCAAATTGAATATACTATTTAAGTGGTGTTAAAAACTCTAACATTAATTTGTCTAATTCTGCTCTTGCAAAAGCACTAAAAATTGTGGTTAGCGCCTTCAATTGTTTTATAATTGCATTTTCCATTGTAAAGTGACTCATATCTATGGCATGTTGCATCATCTACCAAATCATCTGCAGTTCCTCTTATAAGGAGGACTGGTCCGTTGTATCCTTCTGCTGACGAGAATGGCTCATAATTAAATAAATCATGATTAAAAGATGTTGGGAAAGTGAGTCCTTCAATATCGGCCTTGGTGATTCCCTTAGCTTCCATGGCTTCAGCACGATCCTTACATCAAACCACATTCCAGCACCTGGACACATAAGCATGAGAGCATAAGGATTAACAATAGGGCGGCAGTAGCAGCTGCGTATCCTCCATACTCTGACCAGATAAGATAATCTTATCTGGATTGGCAAAATCTTGTGTTTTAGTCCAGTTTATAATATCCTCGATATCGTGTAGGATACCTGTAAAGGTCATGTCCTCGAATTCACCATCACTTTCACCATTTCCGTATAAATCAAAACGGACACTGGCAAATCCATGTTCAGCTAATAATCTGGCTGTGTGCGTATAAATACTTTTGTAACCGCTTTTATTCCCTGTAAAGCCATGTACATTTACAATAGCAGGAAATCTTGTGCCATCTTCTGGAATGTTAACTATTCCGCGTAAGATGTGTCCATCACGGTTTGTGATTTCTACTTGTTTTGTCAATTTAAAATACCTCACTTTCTAATTTTATTCTGCAGTAGTAGCATTTCGCTTGTCAGCTAAATCCTGTAACATTTCAGCTGTTTTCTCTTTTGTAAGAGGGTAGATAAATTTTAATACCAGAACAGCTAATAAATATCCTACAACATATAAACCTGTATATGTTTTCCAAAGATGTCCTGAGAATGCTTCATTCTGGACAGCTTCATTAACCTGGAATCCAGCAATTGCAAGTGCAAAACTACTCATACTTCCTGATACAGCATTAGCAAGTTTACGGAAGAATGTATATGCCGAATATACAATTCCTTCATTACGTTTTCCTGTCTGAAGTTCTTGATAATCAATTGCATCATTTACAAGTGCCCAAACTAATACTTGGAAACCACTTACTCCAAGATAGCAGATTCCGTTGATGATAATAAAGAGCATAGGATTTTCAAGTGGGAAGAAGAATAAAATAGCATAAACAACAACTGAGAAAGTTGCACTGTACATAATCCATTCTTTCTTTCCAAATTTCTTAGCAACAAATTTTGTGCCTACGAATGCAATAAGTGACCAGAGTACACTTAACATACCTGAAACTGCCATGATGGCAACATTTCCAAAATAATCGCGGAATAAATAAGTATTTAATCCGTTAACCATACCTGCTCCAACAATACCGATAAAGCTTGATAACATAACTCCGAGTAATGCTTTGTTTTTAGTAATATCTTTAATTACCTGGAAGTAGTTAAACTTTTCTTTTCTCAACAACTGGCTCTGTAATAATACGCTCTTTACACCAATGAGATGTAAACATAAGACAGATTAATCCAATAACTGCACAGATTGCTGACATAATAAGGAAATGGCTAGGTACTGGCTGGTTATCTTTATATAAGAATAATGGTCCAGCAATAACGATAACTGTCATAAAATTGTACCGCCAAGACTTCTGAAACGAGAAAGGTCAGTACGTTGGTTAACATCATCAGTCATTACACTTGAAAGACTACCAAATGGAACGTTGACACATGTGTACATAATTTCGTAAACAATATATGTAATGAACATATAAGCAATACGTGCACCATAAGCGAAATTGCTTACGTTAACAAATCCTAATATACAGAGTACTGCAGTTTGAAAAGCAAAGAATTTAATCCAAGGAATAAATTTTCCTTTTCCTTTGTTTTGTGGCTATCAACAAGTGCACCAATTAAAGGGTCATTTATAGCATCCCAAAACTTTGTAACAAGCATAAGGATTCCTACGTGTACTGGATTAACTTTTAATACCAGTGTATAAAAATAGCAAGATACATGGCACGGAACTGCTCAGTACAGCAACATCCCAAATCGCCAAGAGTGTAACCAATTTTGTCCTTCATGGAAAAAGGTCTTGTTTCTTTCATGATAATTCTATCCAAACATTTATATTGTTTTAGTAGCTACAATCTTATTATATTGGGGTTATGCTGATATCCATATACAAATATTGCTTGCAAACTACGAAAAATTGATATATTGTATATTTTGACGAAATGAACAAAAATATAATAGGAAAGTGTACAAAATAGACATATGAAAAAGCAAGGCTACAAAATGGAATATTTGAAAATATTGGATAGTGCCCAGCGAAGCTTTGGGCAAAAGGAGAGCTATACAATTGTATTTATAGCTGGTGGGATAGGGTATATGCACCAGGAGGACGATAATATTGTATGTACTATGGAGGATTTGATATTTATTAAGCCAGGTAATAAAGTAAAGCTTGAATATCGTAAAATAAGTATCCTCTTGAAGTTTATGTTCTTTATATAGGTGGAGAACTTTTAAGGAAATTGTCAGATGAAGAAACAAGACTTGATGAAGCGTTTGATTTTGTTCCGTATCAAGTTAAGATTGTTCATTCTGAGACTGAATCGGCTATGCTTATAAAGAATATATCAAAAAGCTCTATTCGATGAATAATGAGCCGCCTAAATTTGCCCACTCATTATACGAGAAAAGCCTATTAACTATGATTCTTGTACTTGCACTTCGCTCATCTGTTCAGGATGATGTACAGATCAAGACGAAGAAGAAAAACACGTTGTAATGGATGATATTTTTATTTATATCAGAGAACATTTGACAGAAGATATCTCGTTGGAGCGCTTGGAAAATGAATTTTATATAAGCCGTTATCATATAGTAAGAGAGTTTAAAAATTGACAGGTGAGACACCTCATTCATACATTGTAAAGAGCAAACGGTTTATGCCGCCATTATATAGAGCAGGGGAAAGTATTCATGAGGTATATGAGCTTGGTGGATTTGGAGGTATAATCATTTTTTAGAGCATTTAAGAAAGAATATGGTGTTACTCAATGCAATATTACAAAGATTTAAAGATTGACAGGAATGAAAAGTAATGATTGTGTTTGTAGAATAAAGCAAATAAGAGGCTGTCCTTTAACGATCATATGTGCTATAATATCCTTAAAGCCTTTTATTATTCTTCTTATAAAGATTTATACAAACTTATTAAGTCGGAAAAAGAACTGATTATATTATAAGGCAGATATGTGATATTTTCATAAAGATAGTTTTAGTGTATGTAGTTATAATAGCTGTAATTGTATTATATTCATTCGGTAAGGGATATATTAGCACAGAGGTTCATTATGAATTGTTTCAAAATATGAATAGTGATAGGGGATAAATATTGGTACGTATATATATCCATTACTATATAGTGTTATGATGGCAGTATTGCAAGTATATTTTAATATGTATATAAACAGAGTTATTGTTATAGCATTTATTGTTGCCTATAATATATTAGCAATATATATTCCGAGCTGGTATGTACTTGGAAATATGTCTATGGTGTATAGAAGCAGTAATTCTGTGGTCAAGATTGAATGTTCGGTTATTGTTTGTTGCATATTAATAGTGATATTTACAATTCTAACAATATTTAGATTTCAGAAATATGATGTAATAAGTACAGAAGAAAAATAATTATAAATTATTCATTGTTGATACTACCATAGCAGCCTCTGCATTTCAAGTTCTTCTTTAGTATATCTTGTTATTATCTGTTCTTTGTAATTCCAAATTCAAGCATAGAAATAATAGCCTGCTGGTTGCTCTGTTTAATGCCGCGTTCCATCCATTCAGCCTCTAATTCCTTAAAAGCATTGCACATAATATTCCTCCTGTTTTGGTTGTTATATAGATTAAGTAACTTATGGTTATCAGTAATTATACTAACTAATTCAATTACTTCATAATCAATATCAGCATAGGCATATTTATCATAGATTGATTTCATATCTTTCTGATAAATATATCGTACAATATCGAAATGTATCTGTCTAGTATGCTTGGAAAAATAAAAGCCAGACTTCAGATGCATAAAGCTGTTAATAATTAAGTAAAAATATCAATAATGTATATAACTTATTAAGTGGCGATGTCACTATGTACTGTAGTGTATACAAAGAGCATTAATAAAATAAGGACATCGCAGGAAATTTATTCATATAGTATACATATTAACTGATATAACAATTAATTGTATACTATATAAATAATGTTTTTCTGCGATACCCGTATTAATATCTGTTATTTGTCAGCAGTCTGCTTATCAGAGGCTGCTTCATTTTCCTGTCGGCTATCTTAGTATCAGCCCTGTCGACCCAGCAGCCGAATATAATTCCACCGATAATAAGTATTATAACAATAGCAACAGTTATATTTCCTGCCATATAAACTCCATTCCGCTGGCTGTAAATCTATACTATAGACATGTAGCATTAACTTATTATTATGCCTCGTATGCCAGTTGTTTAATAGTCACAGCCTGCAATATTAATAATAGTGGTTAAATCTGCATCAACTAGTCAAATAAAGATATCTTATATTTAGCTGAGCGTATGATTTTGTAGATGATAGTTCCAAAAATTCCAAGTGTGATACTTAAAGTAGAACCAACAGCGACAATGCCACCAATAGCTATAGCTATATATGTTAATATATTCATAATAATCCTCACTTCGCATAATATTATGCTCTTTTATTTAATTGTCAGTTGTTTACCTCTAACTGATGTATTCGGATTGCTATATTGCTATGCAATCTGCGCAATCCTCTAATACCTCAAACTCCCATATGATTACAGGGGATAGTAAACCTTGAATAAGAATAATATAAAGAATATAACAACGCCTCATCTGCAGATATACATCTATACAAGCTTATATCTTAAAAGCCATCCTGCCTGTATTGGTGGCTTTATAGCTTTAATGCCATACAAGTAGATAGTAATGTCTGATAGTGATAGTACATAACTTATGGTTGTAATTTATAATGTAATTAGATAGAGTGGCAGTGTTATGTAATATCGCAGACATTAATAAATGTGCGAAATGAATAATAATACCTTTATGTATACCAATCAATAAAATAAACTTGTATAGATATGATAAACTGATAACTTTAACCTGCTTTTGGGCATAGTTATAGAATCAGCTTATTTTTCACCGTCCGTATTGTGGATATAATCGACAACGATTGTCTGGATGGAAAAGATTTTCCATAGATTTATTATATGTGAAATAATGCTCACAGTTACTTATGCCATCAGAGCAGTCAGACATAATAAGAGCATTAATTTTGGCTGTATAGCGCACACCGGTTCTTATTGATGCGCTTTCAGAAATATTAGAGTTAGGATTGCCTAACATCTGCGAAGTACAAGGTCTTGAGTCATTGATAGATGGCTGAGGTGTATCAAAACCTTACAGTCATCATAAGAACTGTAAAACCTGTAGAGTTCTTATAATCAGAAGAAAGTCTATTACTTTCAGAATTAACTGATACAAAGCCGGCAGTGACATCATTTGCGAACATATCACTGGAATATGCCTCAACCTTATCAAGGCACATACCGCCAAAGAGAATGGCTATTACAAATATATAATTAATAAGTCGTAATATTCTCTTTTCATACCAGACAATAACCCTTTCTTCATAAAATACCAAATATCAAAACATTTGTAATATGATAGCACATAATTTATAATTTGTTAAGAATTAATTAGCAATCATTGAAAAAGTATTATAGTATACTAAAGTAATCTAAAGAGGGATGTCAATGAATAGTTTTAAAAAATACTGGCGTTATTATGCCTTATAAGTGCATTTGCACTGACATTAAGTGGATGTACACACAACACTGGTATTAGCAATAATGACCAGAATGAAGGATTACAGGAAATTATTGTAGGAAGTGATAATTACCCGCCATTTAATTTTGTAAATGCTGATGGAAGTCCTATAGGTATTGATGTAGAACTGGCTAAAGAAGCGTTTAGAAGAATGGGATATAAGGCTGTGTTTGTATCTATAGACTGGGAGGATAAGAAAAATCTTCTGGCAGATGGAAGTGTCGACTGCGTATGGGGAGCTTCAGCATGGATGGAAGAGAGAATGAATACAACTGGGCTGGTCCATATATGGTGAGCTGTGAAGTTGTAGCTGTAAGTGTTGAAAGTGACATATATACGCTGGCAGACTTGGAGGATAAGACAGTGGCTGTCCAGACAACAACTAAGCCTGAGGAAATATTTCTTGACAGGGAGGATGATAGAATTCCTAAGATACGTTCACTGATAGCATTACAGAATAGAGAGCTTATATATCCATTTTAAGCAAGGGATATGCAGATGCACTAGCAGCACAATGAAACAGCAATAAGGCGGTATATGAAGGATTATGATATGCAGTTCCGTATACTTGATGAAACACTTATGGTTACAAGTCTTGGAGTTGCATTTGATAAGAATGATAACCGTGGACTTGACATACAGCTTACACAAGTACTTGAGCAGATGAGGAATGATGGAACAGAAAAAGCTATAATCAGTACATATCTTGATGATGCTGATAAGTATCTGGATATGGACAGTTATGGAAAATAAACATATTGATAAAATAAAAATATACATATATGGTGCATAGAGATGCTTATAGGTATACTGACATTATCTATTGTGACCGTTATTGCAGTGGACTCAGATATGTCATCCACACAGAAAAGCCTTTCTGATACTGCAAAATATATAAATGAGCGCTGCAATAGTTTTACAAGACTTAACCTTGCCTCAGAAACAAAGAGTCTTATGCGTATGATAGAGAGCGCACAGCAGATAAACCGTAATATTGCATATGAACTGGAATATAATGGCGGCAGTGATATATATAGTGAGGAATTCCTTAAAAGAAATACGCAGGAATGTTATGTTACGGCAGTCATCTTTCTTGATAAAGAGGAAACTTAGCGCACAGTATTATACAGATGGACTTGGGGCTGAATATCTTGATGAGCATCTTGACAGCAGTTCTTTAATAGATGTGTCAGAAAATGTAAGTAAAACCTATTCAACACGGATAGATGTGAGGATGGTTCGTATATAGACCTTGCGGCATGTGGTATGCCACAGAATGAAGGTATAGTTGTTGTATACTATCATACTTCGAAAGAATATGTTTATAATTATAATCTGTCGTTTGAACATGTTCTTACAGGATATGATGACAAGGAAGATGGCAATATAGTTGTTGCAAGTGGTAATAAAATAATAGCATCTAATAACAAGGCTATGGTAAGTGAAAAGGTAGACAATTACGCCATACTTAATAATATAAAAGATAAAATGTAAGTAATAAACTTATAGTAGCAAAAGTGATTCATCATCATCTGGGTATAATTTTGGAGTTATGGTCCGGGGAAGAGATTATTATGTGTACATATATATGCCAGAGCGGAATGTATTCAGGACAGCGCCGCGGCATATTCTGTATACAGTTGCTATATATATTATGGTTGCTCTTGCATTTAACGCAATAAGGGCAAGGACAGCACAGGCATATGAGATGGAACAGCATAGGATTCAACGTCAGTATGCATTAGAACTTGAAGAGAAGAATAAGCAGCTTGAGGAGTCTATCAGGAGAGAGGAAAAAGCCAATGCAGCAAAATCGGACTTTCTGTCGCGTATGACTCATGATATAAGAACGCCTCTTAATGGAATAATAGGTCTTCTAAAGATAGATGAGAAACATATGGAGGATACAGAACTGATTAATGCTAACAGGAAGAAAATGTCAGTCGCTGCAAATCATCTTTTATCACTTATTAATGATATATTACAGATGAGTAAGCTGGAGGATGGCAATATAGAGCTTTCTAATGAAGTGGTTGACCTAAGACAGCTTGTAAAAGATGTTATTACAATAGTCGAACAGAGGGCATCTGAGGCAGGGTTAATCTTAAATATGACAGAATGCCTGATAATGATGAGTCATATCAGTATAAATATGTCTATGCAAGTCCACTTCATTTACGGCAGATATTTCTTAATATATATGGTAACTGTATTAAATATAATAATGTTGGCGGAGTTGTGGAAACGCATTTCAGATGTATAGGCGTAGAGGATGATGTAGTTACATATCAATGGATTATACATGATACAGGTATTGGAATGAGTGAGGAGTTTTAAGTCATATATTTGAACCCTTTGTACAGGAAAAATCCGATGCCCGGAGCGTTTATCAGGGTACGGGACTTGGTATGTCTATAGTTAAGACACTTGTGGATAAGATGGATGGAACTATTGATGTTGCAAGTAAAAAGGGTGCCGGTTCAGAATTTACTATAAGAATTCCTTTTAAGATAGCTGATATTACACCGGATATAGAAGAGGAAAAGGAAGAAAAGAAAATGCAACAACGGATATAAGAGGTGTCAGACTTCTTCTTGCTGAGGATAATAAGCTTAATGCAGAGATTGTTGAGACCATTCTTAAGGATGAAGGCGCAGAGGTTAAAGTTGCGTGTGACGGACAGCAGGTGGTTAATGAGTTTGCCAATAGTGCGGAAGGAAGTTATGATGCTATTCTTATGGATGTTATGATGCCTAATCTTGATGGTATATCTGCAGCTAAGCGCATAAGAGCCATGGACAGAAAGGATGCCGTAACAATACCGATAATAGCTATGACCGCCAATGCCTTTGAGGATGCAAAGGAATGTATCAATGCAGGAATGAATGCACATATGGCAAAGCCGCTGGATATGGATGTGCTTATTGATATGATTGCAGGGTATTGCAATAAATAAGCGAATAGGTATATTTACATGCAATGTGTTCAGAGCCAGTCGGGGAAATGCGCAGCATGGTTCTGAATGGTGGTATATTCCAAAAATACAAAAATTCTAAAAAGTGCTGGACAAATGTTTGTGCATAGTGTATTATAATCAAGTCGGGTGACCGATACAAAACATATGAATACATATGAACAAGCAGTCGTGGCGGAATTGGCATACGCGCTAGACTAAGGATTCAGTCCATATTGCTTGGGTGCGGGTTCAAGTCCCGCCGACTGCACTGGAAGCACTTACTGGTATGGTAAGTGCTTTTTGTGTATCTGCGTATTATATCAGATAATGATGAGTGTCCATATAGTGAAGATTATATGGGCAGGAATTTGGAGCAAAGCTTAAGTAGTTATATTATTGATAGCGGGATTATAAATAGGTGTATTAAAATGCGCAAAGCAGGAAAGTATATAATCGTACCCACTTATATCATTACAGGAAAATATAATAATCCCCATCCTCATCCGAGAATTTCTTATAAGTAGTGTGGAATATATCTTCTATAATATGCCTGTTAAGACATTCCTCAGGAGTGCCTTCTGCTGCTATCTGTCTGTTATTCATAATAATGATGTTATCCGATATTCTTATGGCATCTGAAAGCTCGTGAAGTACAAGAATAATAGTCTTTCCAGACTCCCTTAGCTTTTAACCATATCAAAATGTCCGTTTTCCCTCTAGGTCAAGATAAGTTACAGGTTCGTCCATAACGATAATCTGGCTGTCCTGCGCAAGTATCATTGAAAAACACACGCTGGCGTATACCGCCGGATAAAGTGTCGGCGTTGTCGTCAGAATAAGGGGTTACATGTGTGAATTCCATAGACCTGTTTACAATGTCAATATCCTCTTTGGATTTCCTTCGTGTAAAGCCAAGATAAGGAAAACGTCCGTGTTCAACAAGAATTTTACAGGTAGTACAGGTATGACCGTGCGTATCTGTGGCAGGAAAGCAACCTTTTGGCACGTTCTTTTAATGGAAGGCTTAAAAGTCAGTTCCATCTATCATTATGTGTCCGGCTGTCACTTTGGCGCTTGAGTTAAGGCAGGAGAGAAGAGTAGTCTTTCCACAGCCATTGGGTCCTATGATAGTAGTGATTTCGCCTTTATTAAATTTTACATTGATATTCTTTAGTATATGAGTTCCTGAAACTGATACATCTACGTTTTCAAAGCTAAGCATTAACTCTTCTTATCCTTTCTAAGCAGCAGATACATAAAGAACGGACCGCCGATAAAAGCCATAATTATTCCTGCAGGCAGTTCAAATGGTGCGGCTAACAGTCTTCCTATAATATCGCATATGAGTACAAATGATGCGCCAAGCAGCACACTTGTTGGAAGGAGCAGCCTTGCATCACTTCCAAAAGATTGCGGCATATATGTGGCACGATAAGTCCGATAAAGCTTAAAAGTCCTGCATAGCTTACTACAAAACCAGCCATTATGCTTGAAAGTACAAGCAGTGCAAATCGTGTGATATTGACATTAAGTCCAAGTGAGCGTGCATAGTCATCACCGAGTGAAAGTATATTAAGGGGTCGTGCAAAAACATAGTAATGATAATTGCAATTATAACTCCAGTACATGGTAGAACGAGCTTATTCATAGTAAGTCCTGACAGTGAACCCATTAAAAGGAGTAAGATTAATTGATATGTCAGCATTTATAAGCTTAATAGTGTTAATACCGGCATTAAGAAACGATGATACGGTAATACCGGCAAGTACGATAGTTGTCCTTGAACTGTCAGCAAAGTAGGCGAGTGCGTATATACATAATGTAGTCAGCAGTGCGCCCACAAATGCAGCGAAGGAGGAAGCATTTGCGGAATGTGGAAACAATATCATAGACAGCATAACAAAAACCGGCGCCTGAATTCACACCAATGGTATTAGGGCTTGCAAGTGCATTATTCATAACGCTCTGAAGTATAACACCTGCCACAGACAGTCCCATACCTGCAACTATGGCACCAATCATTCTAGGAAGACGTATGTTCATTATAAGCACGTAGGTGACAGATGACTTATCACTTCCTGTAAGACAGCGCATTATATCGGCTGGTTTAAGCTGCACACTTCCAAGCATTATGCTTAAAATGCAGATATAATGAGTAAGGCTGTAAGTGCAATAATAGTGTATACAGGATGTCTGCGGCGTTTGGTGATATTACCGGCAGTATTCTTATTTTCATTATGTTTATTGATTATTGTGTCTGTCATTGTGTATAATCCTTAATTATATTAATATGTATCTGGTGCACGTATGGATGGAGAGGGTTAGTGTGCTTACGTTATTCATACATAGTGCATGGCGATACTTTAAAAGATTATCACAAGATTAAGCGATTTTCAATCCGTAGGTATCATAGTTGTGGACTTTTGCCACTCACTGATGTAACCGGATTGCTCCATTGCTATGCAATTCCCGCAATCCTCGAACACCTCAAACTCCCATAAAATGGCGTGTTCACACCATTTTATTCCGTTTTCGGTGTTTAGCGTGTCCCAAGTAAAAGTCTATTTCTGCAAGCAGAAACGACTTTTATACTTTTGACACTTACATCATATCATAAGAAGTAATCCGCATTATTCCCGTATTTATGCCTTGTTTCAATAAAACACATTTACATACCAATTTTATATGAATTAGGTATTGACAAATGTTTCCACAGGTATTACAATCTAATCCATATTAAACAAGTAGGTTTATAGTTTATGCGATTGGAGATGAAGATATGAGATTTAATACAGCATTACTTCACGGAGATTTCAGAGGGATAAGAAGACAGGAGCGACACAGACACCTGTATATCAGTCAAGTGCATTTGAACATGCCAGCGCTGAGACTCTTGAGAAGATATTTAATAATAAAGCACCGGGCTTTTCATATAGCAGAATAAGCAATCCAACTGTTGATGCATTTGAAAGAAGAATGACAGCTCTTGAAGGCGGTATCGCAAGTGTGTCATGTGCGTCAGGTATGGCAGCTATCACTAATGCATTTACTAATATATTAAGAAGCGGCGATGAGATAGTATGCAGCGCAAGTCTTTATGGCGGCAGTATCGACTTATTCAGGGACTTAGAGAACTTTGGAATTAAGACTCATTATGTTGAGAATAACAATATAGAACAGTTTGAGGCTGCTACGAATGATAATACAAGATTATATTTCGCAGAAACTATAGGAAACCCTAGACTGGATGTTACTGATATTAAGCTTCTTTCAGAGACAGCACATAAGGCAGGCGTTCCACTTATCGTTGATAACACAGTGGCTACAGCATATCTTATAAAGCCAATAGAGTACGGAGCTGACATAGTTGTGAACTCTACATCAAAGTATGTGAATGGAAACAGTAATTCTATCAGCGGCGTTATAACTGATTCTGGTAATTTTAAGTGGGATAGTGTAAAATATCCGGGTATGAAAGAATATGCCAAGTTTGGCCCATATGCTTACAGCCAAGTTAAGAAATGGTATATATAGAAACACAGGAGCCTGTTTATCTCCACAGAATGCTTTCTATAATATACTTGGTATCGAAACTTTAGGTCTTAGAATGGAGCGTATAACAGATAATGCATTAAAGCTTGCAGAGTATCTTGATACTAATTACAGCTTTCTTAATGTTAATTATCCGGGACTTAAGAGCAGCGAATTCCACGCTATAGCAGATAAAGAGCTTAACAATGGTTACGGTGGAATAATTACTATAAGAACTGGCAGCAAGGAAAATGCATTTAAGTTTATCAATGCACTTAAGCTTCCTCTTAATGTATCCAATATAGGAGATACTAAGACACTTGTAATTCATCCGGGTTCAACTATAAGCGCTCACAGTACTGAGGAAGAAAAGAAAATCGCAGGAGTGTTTGATGATCTTGTAGAATCAGTGTGGGAATAGAGGATATCGAAGACCTTATTGAGGACTTCACACAGGCAGTAGAATTCATACAGCAGTAATGAGTGTCGGGATTACAGACACTTGAGATTATTATATTACATTGTGAATACCCGTTGTTTATGATAAGCGGGTAAGATGGAGAAAATATGGCTAAGATTGATTATTCAGCACTTAAAAAGGCGGATTTATGAGACAGAAACAGAAAGGATACTTCTCACTCAGAATTCAGGTTGTAGGTGGTAATCTTACATCAGAGAATATCAGAGCTGTCGCTGATGTTGCAGATAAGTACGGAAAAGGTTATGTACATATGACATCAAGACAGGGTGTTGAAATTCCTTTCATTAATTTTGATAATATAGAAGAAGTAAGAGCAGAGCTTGCAGAAGGCGGGGTTAAGCCGGGTGTATGCGGACCAAGAGTAAGAACAGTTACAGCATGTCAGGGTAATGCAGTCTGTCCTAGCGGTTGTATAGACTCATATGATATAGCAAAGAAGCTTGATGAACATTATTTCGGAAGAGAACTTCCGCATAAGTTCAAATTTGGTGTTACAGGATGTCAGAACAACTGCCTTAAAGCAGAGGAGAATGATATCGGTATCAAGGGCGGTATGGATGTAACATGGGTTGAGGACAAATGTATCAACTGTGGTGTATGTGAGAAGGCCTGCCGAAAGGGTGCTATAAGCTGTGCTAATAATACAGTTACTATAGACAGAACAAAGTGTAATAACTGTGGACGCTGTGTTAAGGCGTGTCCTACAGAGGCCTGGGAAGGAAAGAGCGGATTTATCGTATCATTTGGTGGACTTTTGGTAATCAGATATATAAGGGTGAACAGCTTCTTCCACTTATCTCAGATGAAGAAACACTTTTCAGAGTTACAGATGCAGCTATAGGCTTCTTTGAAAAGAATGCCAATGCTGGAGAAAGATTCAGACTTACATTACAGAGATTAGGTGAGGATGAGTTCAGAAAGGTTATAAGAGAAGCTTACGAGGGTAAGTAATATACATAATGAAGGGAGATTGATTATGGAAATCGAAGGAATTAAGATTGATGATACAGTTGATATAACTGATAAGGTATGCCCACTCACATTTGTTAAGGCAAAGGTTGCTATTGATGAGCTTGATGACGGCGAGGTAATCGCTATCCGTATGAATGATGGTGAACCGGTAGCTAATGTTCCAAGAAGTATGAAGGAAGAGGGACATCAGATACTTAAGCTTGTTAATAATGAGGATGAAACTTATACACTTATTGTTAAAAGGTAGAAGAGTAATAAAATACAAAAGCTCTTATTAGTATATGATATGCAGAAAGGAGATAGTATGGCAGAGAGAATTAAGTTACAGGATTTTGATGAAAAGTATTAAACAATCCACTTCCAGTACTTGTTGACTTCTATTCTGACAGTTGTGTTCCATGCAAGAGATTAGCACCTGTAATCGGAACGGTAGAAGATGAGAAGGCTGGTGAGCTCGCAGTATTCAAAGTTAATATCAACTTTGATGCAGATGCCGCAGAAAAGTATGAAGTAAGCGCAGTACCAACACTTGTATTATTCAATGGTGGAGAAGAAAAGGCAAGACATACGGGCATATTCAAGAAGGATGAGCTTGTAAGCTTTATAGAGGCTAATGCATAAGCTGTTTGTTAAAGAATGGCTTGTAGTAATATAATTTACATTAATTAATAATGATGCAATGAAAGAAAGTTTAACATTTTATTAAGTAAATACGCCATATGGCAGGAAAAGGTAGAATATGCAGTTAACAGTATCAGGAGTAAAGAAAGAATATGAAGATGGAATTACACTTCCAAAGCTTTTGAAATTGAAAATGTAGAAACACCAGAGTATGTAACAGTTTCAATCAATGAGGAATTCATCCCTGGCGACCAGAAGGAAACATATCAGTTAAAAGATGGAGATAATGTTGAATTCTTATACTTCATGGGTGGCGGACAGAGATAATAAAATAAATCATTAAAGGAGAATTTATATGGCTTTAACAGACGAGCAGATAGAACGTTATTCGCGTCATATCATTTTAAAAGAAGTTGGCGCTAAAGGACAGAAGAAGTTACTTAACGCTAAAGTACTTATAATAGGTGCAGGCGGACTTGGTGCACCAGCAGCTATGTATCTTGCAGCAGCCGGTGTAGGAACAATCGGTATTGCAGATGCAGATGAGGTTGACCTTAGCAACCTTCAGAGACAGATTATTCACCAGACAGCAGATGTAGGCAAGGCAAAGGTTCAGTCAGCAAAGGAAACTATGAATGCTATGAACCCAGATGTTACAGTTAATACATACAGAGAATTTATAACAAGTGAGAATATTATGGATATCATCAAGGACTATGACTTCGTTATTGATGGTACAGATAATTTCCCAGCCAAGTTCCTTATCAATGATGCCTGTGTTATGGCTAAGAAGCCATTTTCACATGCTGGTATCATCAGATTTAAGGGCCAGCTTATGACCTATGTTCCAGGAGAAGGACCATGTTATAGATGTGTATTTAAGAACCCACCACCAAAGGATGCAGTACCTACATGCAAGCAGGCCGGCGTTATCGGAGCTATGGGTGGAGTCATCGGAAGCCTTCAGGCAATGGAGGCTATTAAGTATATCCTTGGTGTAGGTGACTTGCTTACAGGATATCTTCTTACATACGATGCTATAACACAGGAATTCCATAAGATTAAGCTTCCATCTAACACAGATGGCTGTGCAGTATGTGGCAAGCACCCAACTATAACAGAGCTTATTGATTATGAACAGGTAGTTTGTGAAGACCACTAATTCTATATATATGAAATCAGGAGGTGTCACAAGGTGATTACATTTAATAAAAGCGATTATGATACTATACTTGAATATGCAAAGAAAAATCTTCCAGAGGCCTGCGGACTTATTGGTGGAACAATAGAAGACGGAGATAAGCACGTTAAAAGGTATATCTTTTAACTAATATTGACCACTCTAATGAGCATTTTTCAATGGACCCTAAGGAACAGCTTGCAGCAGTAAAGGATATGAGAGCAAATGGCTTGGTTCCTCTTGGAAACTGGCACTCACATCCAGAGTCTCCTTCAAGACCATCTGAGGAGGATAAAAGACTTGCATACGACAGTAAGGCAAGCTATATGATACTTTCACTTATGAATATAGATGAGCCAGTACTTAACTCATTCCATATAGAAGGAAATGTATCAGAAAAAGAAGATTTACATATTATTTAGTGGTATGTAATTATATAAGCCAGAGCCGTGGCAGAAAAAGGAACGGAGTGATATGCCGTGCAGGGAACTTCGTTCCTTTTTAATATAGAATAAAATTAAATTTTATGCAGATTATATAATGATACCAGGGTCAAAGATATAAACCCACATGAGCTTGCTTATAGGTGGGTGAATGACCTTGACCCGCTCCAATATGAGCATAAAAGTGGGATGATAGTCCTACGATATGCGAATATTGAGCGGATTGTGGGAGTGCGCAGCACACAACAATACGTAAGTATCATAGTTGGGGATTTTGACCCTGACATCATTATAATTTATAATAAGGAAGTTACAGATTAGGAGAGGGTGTATACAATGAGTGGACATAATAATATTTTAGATGTAATTATAGTAGGAAGCGGTCCGGCAGGACTGTCAGCTACTATATATACTAAAAGAGCAGGACTTGATACTCTTGTTATAGAGAAGGAATATATGGGCGCAGGACAGATTGCATACAGTGATAAGGTTGATAATTACCTTGGAATACCGGCAGTCAGCGGCTTTGACCTTGGTGAAAGCTTTAGAAACCACGCTGAGTCACTTGGAATTACTATAGAAGAGGGGAAGTGTCGGCAATTAAAGCTGTAGATGGTACAGAGGATGAAAATATATCTGTATCTGGTGAGTCATCTTTATGGAAATTGAACTTTCACATGATACTTACAAGCTTGCAAGAACTGTTATATATGCAACAGGAAGTCATCACAGACATTTGGGAATAAAGGAAGAAGAGCAGTTTATAGGAAAAGGTGTATCGTACTGTGCTGTATGTGATGGCGCATTTTAAGGATAAGAGTGTAATTGTAGCAGGTGGCGGAAACAGCGCACTTGGCGATGCACTTTACCTTCAGATATATGTGCAGATGTATATATAGTCCACAGAAGAGATGAGTTCAGAGGTGATGCAGTTACGCTTGAAAAGCTTAGAAGCTGCGATAATGTCCATATAGTTACCGGTGTTACAATACAGGCACTTAAGGGTGAAAAGAAGCTTGAGGAAGTTGTTCTTAGCGATGGCAGTGTAATAAAGGCAAATGGTCTTTTGTGGCTATTGGTATGGAACCGGAAACAGATATTCTTAAAGGCGTTGTCAAGCTTGATAATACAGGCTATGTAGTAGCAGGAGAAGACTGTGTTACATCTGCTAAGGGACTGTTTGTTGCGGGTGATGTAAGAACAAAGGAGTTAAGACAGGTTATAACAGCAGCCGCAGACGGAGCTAACGCAGCCGCACAGGTAATAAAGTATTTAAAGTAATTGAAATTAACAAAATGTGTGTTATATTCATTAACCGTTGAGATAATCAGCGCAAAGAAAAACAGTAAGATAATGAAAGGACATACACATATGAGTAAAAGGGATAAAAGTACGACAGCAAGTATGGATATGACAACAGGTTCAATTCCGATAAAGATACTTAAGTTTAGTATTCCGCTTATGCTTGCACAGATACTTGAAGTGTTATTTAATATGTCGGATGTTGCCGTTGTAGGTAAGTTTTCAAGTTATGAAGCACTTGGAGCAGTTGGTTCAACTTCGCTTCTTGTAACACTGTTTACAGGCTTTCTTATAGGTATGGGCTGTGGTGTCAATGTAAGAGCTGCACAGCAGCTTGGTGCAGGTCAGAGGAAATGTACGAAAACTATCCATACATCATTTCTTTTATGTCTTTTGTGGGATTTACGGCTATGGTGCTTTGTATAGCTGGAGCAAAGTTTTTCCTTTCACTTATGAATACAAAGTCTGAGCTTATAGACGGTGCTGTCCTTTATTTCAGGATATATGCGTTTGGTATGCCGGCAATGGCTGTATATAACTTTGGTAATGCTGTTATGAGTGCAAGCGGTGATACAAAGAAGCCTCTTATATACCTCACATTTGCAGGTATTGTCAATGTCTGCCTTAATCTTATATTTGTTATAGGAATAGGTATGGCTGAGGATGGTGTCGCATTTGCAAGTATAACAGCCCAGTATATATCAGCAATACTTGTAGTGGTTAATCTGTTAAGAAGAAAGATGCTGATGTATGCAGATTAAGGATAAATGAGTTAAGGTTCTATCCGGGAGTATCGAAGGTTATACTTATGCTTGGAATTCCAGCGGGTATTCAGAATGCAATATTTGCTATGGCTAATCTTTTATACAGACAGGAGTTAATTCTTCAGTGCAGTTATGGTATCGGGAAATGCTGCTGCCGCCAATGCAGATACACTTATATATAATGTTATGATGGCGTTCTATACAGCCTGCTCGCTTTATGGGGCAGAATATGGGAGCACATAACAGGAAACGTATGTTAAAGAGCTACCTTATAAGTATGGCTTATGCTTTCTTTGCAGCGGCTGTGCTTGGGGACTTCTTATAATATTTGGAAGACAGTTCCTTTCATTGTTTACAAGTGAACCTGAGGTAGTTGATGCATGCAGAGAATTATGATTATGGGCTTTTCATATGCCTTGTCTTCATTTATGGACTGTACGATAGCGGCATCAAGAGGACTTGAAAGACAATAGTGCCAACAATAGTTGTTATCATAGGTTCGTGCGTGTTCAGGGTAGCGTGGGTATATACAATATTTGCATATTTCCACACAATACCTTCATTGTTCCTGTTATACCCATGCTCATGGATAATAACAGCAGTGGCAGAGATAGCTTACTTTATACATTGTTTCAGGAAACTGGCATTTGATAAGGGCATATCATATAATTAAATAACATTTTTATCAATGAAAATATTAAGAATTGCTATATAAAATTGTTTTATAAAAAGGCATAAACACAAATATATGATTATTAAGTGAATTAATTATCATAGGTATGTGTTTTATGCCTTTTATATGTTTAATGTGTTTTACTTAATTGCTTCTGCAAGCTTAGTCATATTGGCAATATCTTCATCTTTCATAGTAGACTTGATAGTTACTGTATCGCCGCATATAGTTATATTCTTCATTCCTTCAAATGCTGTCTTCATCCACTTGCCGGCAGTAGGTGCCCATGAACCATTTTCAATAATTCCAACCTTACGGTTCTGGTAAGCCTTGTGTGAAAGTCTGTTGATGAAGTCCTCCATAGGAGGAATACACCGCCGTCATAGGAAGCTGCTGCCACGATAAGTCTGCTGTAACGGAAAGAGTCTTCGATGGCTTCTGCCATATCATCTCTGGAAAGGTCTGTAAATGCTACCTTGGCAAATCCATTTTCTTTAAGAATATCAACCATCTTTCGGCTGCTGCCTTAGTGTTGCCGTGGATAGAAGCACATGCTACAAGTACTCCGTCATCCTCTGGCTCATAACTGCTCCATGTAAGATACTTTCCTATGTAAAAGTCAAGGTTTTCTTTAAGAATAGGACCGTGAAGAGGGCATATAGTCTTAATATCAAGTCCTGCTGCCTTCTTTAAAAGAGTCTGTACAGGTGCGCCATACTTTCCTACGATATTAAAGTAATATCTTCTTGCTTCGCATGTCCAGTCTTCATCAGCGCTTAAAGCACCGAACTTGCCAAATGCATCGGCAGAGAAGAGTACTTTTTCAGTTGTTTCATATGCTACCATAACTTCTGGCCAGTGAACCATTGGTGCCATAATAAATTTAAGATTGTGGGTTCCTAATGATAATTCCTGTCCATCTGCAACAGTAATGCATCTTTCATCAAGATTATCTATAGTAAAGAACTGAGGAAGCATAGCCTTTGCCTTTGTGCTAAGAACAAGCTTTGCAGCAGGATACTTATCTGCAACAGCCTTTATATTGGCTGCATGGTCTGGTTCAAGGTGGAGATAACTATATAATCAATGGTTCTTTCACCGAGAGCATCTGAAAGATTAGCAAACCATTCATCTGATTTTCTTGCATCTATTGTGTCCATAACAGCTACTTTTCATCAAGAATTACATATGAGTTGTAAGACACTCCGTTAGGCACCTGATACTGGCTTTCAAAAGGTCAAGAGTAGTATCATCTGCACCTATGTACTTAATTGACTCTGATATAAATGTATCTGACATAATTAATCCTCATTTCTGCGCACTTTTATTCATAACTGATAAGCGTGATATGCGCTAAAGTACTTATCAGGTGTAATCTATATAATATTCATAAGTGTTCTGTTGTCTATAATTGAATATTATATAATAAAAATAGTAATGATTACCATTATTGTTTTAAATTATAACATATAAGATAATTTTGTCAATCTATATAATTGTAGTTCCTCTATTTATTGTTGTCTTATATATTTGTAATGGCTTATATTATGATGTCGGGGCAAAAGTCTTATTATACTTCAACCTTCTCCATACGTGTCTTCAATATTTCAAACAGTTCCTCTTCACTATTAATATCTTCATTGCCAAGATCTGCACAGGCGATGGAAATATCTAAGGGAAGTCTTTTGTTATTAAAAAGAAGGTGCTTAGGAGAAGCTTCCAGCGGAAGGCACATAATACGTTTCTTAAAGTTATCATAGTTAAGGCTGCTTTCAAGAACAAAGAAAGTATCAGGGCTGTATCTAACAAATAACATTCCTGTATCCGTTTCATCATAGAATATCTGCTTTAATAAGGAGTACAGGCTGCATATTATTCCAGAGGCTGCCATACTGCCTTCGTTCTGTGTTATATCATATAAATGCTCTATATGTATAAGAGCAGTGTTAGTCTGGTGGGTTTTCTTTGCATTATAGAAAAGATTAGGAATATGCTCAGCAAGATAATCACGGTTGTAAGCATCAGTTTCCTTATCTAACAGTAACTGGCTGTTAAGAGCCTTTATTGTACTTACAAGCTTCTTTCTTTCAGAAGCTGAACTGTACCTGTTATATGTATAAGAAAAATGCTTGACTATCTCAACAAGTGGTGCGCCGTCAACTATGACAGGACGTGAAGTTACCTGAAATATGTCATCGTCAGTTGTTTCAAGCTTTGACTGTGTGTGCTTTGTAAGCATAGCCCTTGCAGAGGTGCAGTTTGCACACTGATATGGAACACTCCATACATCAAAACAGTTATCACATTCATCATTATTATCAGCTGGAGTATTATCTAAAGTCCTGACAATACGACATTCATAAGGATTGACAAGTCTTACAACATCAAAAGAGCAGGCTAACATATTCATTTCTTCAGTTATCTGCGCTGTTGTGTATGACTTTATCTCAGATACATAGCCAGTATGTGCTTCTGGTTCATAATCCATGCTGTTATTATCAAGAGTATTAATATTATTATTCATAAGCCGTTCCTACCTTACTAAAAGCTGAATAAATAGTATCATAAAAATAATAAAATTCCAACTTATATTTGACATTTATTTGACGAAAATGTATCTTATTAGATATTAAAGAGGTGAAGGCTGCCGGTCGGCAGAGGTAGCTATATCAGATTATTATATTAAGTGAATTAGTTAAGATAATTTAAAGCTGATATATGGAAGGACGGATGCGTATGCAGAATAGTGTATTAAATATATCAAAGGAACAGGTAGAAAGCCATTGAAATACTCAATCCATGTATGAATGATTACATATATGTGTTTGACTTAAAAGAAGATTACTATATTATATCAGAACATGCGATGGACAGATTCCTTCTGCCATCAGATAAGTTCTATGATGCAACAAAAGCATAAGGAGTTTGTGTATCCACATGATATTGCCAAGCTTACAGAAGAAATAGGCATAATCAAGGCGGGTGGAAAAGAATTTCATAATATGAAGTACAGATGGCTTGACAGAAACCATAATCCTGTATGGATTAACTGTAGGGTACGGTTCTGTATGATGATAATAAAGAGCCGCACTATCTTGTAGGCTGTATCAATGAGATAGGTCTTAAGCCGGAGGCTGATAATGTGAGCGGTCTTCTTGGCGAATACGCACTTGCGGATTATATGAAGGAAAAATGCGGTGACAGTATTCCAACAGGCTTTATGATAAGAATAGGTATAGATAAGTTCAGTGCAATCAATGCAAACTTCGGTACAAGTTATGGCGATTTTATATTAAAAGAACTTCCGATTGTATCCTTGAGTGCATTAAAGAAAACCAGAGTCTGTTTAAGGCCGGCGCAGATGAGTTTATAGTGGTAGATTTTGATGGCGGCAGTATAGATGAGGCTGTTGACATATATCTTAACTGCAAGAAGCGTGTCAATGAATTTATAGAAGATAATAAGTACGATATTGTGTATACACTGTCAGCAGGAATTATTGATACTAAAAATATAACAAGGGAAACTGAAAACTATATAAAAGTGTCAGAATTTGCCTTAAAGATGGCAAAAGATAACGGAAGAAATAATTATTATATATATAACGAAGAAGACTATAGCAGATATAAGAGAAAAAGATATATAAGCAAGGCACTTCACAATGCAGTCAATAATGATTTTGAGGGTTTTGAGGTATTCTATCAGCCGATAGTGGATGCCAATACATATATGCTTACAGGTGCTGAGGCACTTATGAGATTTTCAATGAAAAAGAAGACTCTGATGAGAGGGAGTTTGTGTCACCTGTAGAGTTCATACCACTGCTTGAGGAAACAGGTCTTATCATACCTGCCGGAAAGTGGATACTTGAACAGTCGGCAAGACAGTGCAGTATATGGAATGAGAAAGTGAAAGGCTTCAGGGTGAATGTGAATATATCTTACATACAGGTTATGAAGAGTGATGTATTTTCAGATATTATGTCAGTTATAAAAAGTACGCACTTGAGCCTTCGTGTATAGGAATAGAGCTTACAGAGAGCGGATACCTTGACTCTAATACACACTTTACACAGTTGTGGAGCAGACTTAAGGATAACGGAGTGTATGTGCTTCTTGATGATTTTGGAACTGGATATTCTAATCTTCATTGTTTAAGTGACTTAAAGCCTAATTATATCAAGATAGACAGGTCATTTACATTAAAGGCATTAAAGAACCAGTATGATTATGAGCTTATGACAGATATTATCGATATGGCACACAGCCTTGGACTTAAGCTATGCATAGAGGGTGTTGAAACATCTGATGACTTAAGAACATTAAGAAAGCTGGGAGCTGATTATATTCAGGGTTATCTTTTGGCAAGCCGTATCCTGCATTGCTTTTGAGAGCAGATATGTTAACTGAGTAACAAAATAGCATCTTATATGTAATATTTTAAATTGTATAGTATTATAAATGAAAGTTGAATGAAAAAATCAACGAAATATATCATAAAATGACAATATAAGAATGATTTTATCAGAGAAATGTTGTATAATAATAAACATTAAGTTAAAGATATTTTTCTGGAATGGAGGATGTTATGGAAGATAAAGCTAATATTAGCAGAAAGTTTATTATGGCAGCAGTATTATTGCTTATACCAGTGTTTGCTGCTATGATTATTATTTTGTATTATTGAGTAATGGAGTTATAGATGTATTAGTTGCATTTATTCTTATGATTGTAGTATTCGGAGTAATCCTTTTGGCATTATCAGTCTTATAAGGACGATTATTATTCCGATAAGGGCAGCTATAACAGGTGTATCTATGGAAGATAAGGGTAACGAAAAGATAGCTGGAAAGCTTGAAAAGTTATCCGCAAGAAATGATGATATGGGTGAAATAGTGCGTAATATCCAGAGTACATTTGGTGGTTTTACCAATACCATATCAGCTATAAGAAAAGCAACCGGAGAGCTTGAACAGGTTTCTGACGAGTTCGTTAAAATGTTTACTTCCATGCAGAATGTTGTAAATAATACTAATTCTGCGGTAGACACGATTACAGGCAATACAGAGATTGAGGCTGAAAAGGTTGAGAATATTAAAGTAAAGACAGATGCTATAAGCAAGGCAGTTGATAATATCCATAAGAATATCGAAGGCCTTAAGGAAAGCATTGATACAGTTACAGAATGTAACGACAGAGCCGCTGATATTATGAAGGAACTTATCCAGATTAGTGAAGAAAGCGGTCATGCTATGGATGAGGTCAGCAAGGAAACTGCACGTACGAATGAGTCAGCACAGGAGATTAGAAATGTTACAGAGATTATAGCTGGTATATCTAACCAGACTAACCTTTTAGCACTTAATGCGAGTATAGAGGCTGCAAGAGCTGGCGAAAACGGAAGAGGCTTCGCAGTTGTTGCTGAGCAGATAAGAGAGCTTGCCGACCAGTCAAGAGAGTCAACAGAGCACATTAACCAGATTGTCAATGACCTTATAGAGAATTCTAATATAAGTGTTGAAACTGCAAAGAAGGTATCAGAAGCATTTGAAAAGCAGGATGCCAAGATAAAGGATACAGAAGCCATATTTGGTACTCTTAATTCTGAGATTAACAGGGTTGGACGCTGTCGGCGGTATTGCCGGTGAGGTTGATGACCTTGAAGAACATAAGAATAATATAGCTGCAGGAGTTGATAATCTTGCAGAGTTTGCAGAGCAGAACGCTGAAAGCGGAAGAATTACAAGTGAGAATATGAGGAATCTTGAAAATGTAATGGTTAGCTGCAAGTCATCTACAGACAGAATTGTTAATGTATCTAATGAGCTTGTTTCAGAGATAAAGAACTTAAGCCAGAAGAAGCTTGGTAAGATTGATGTTATGAAGTAAAACGGAGTGTTCAGGTGCTGTTGTATTAATGAACGCAGGATAATAAGGTAAAGGATTACAGCCATAATGGTGTTATCGGGAAAGATAATGCTGTTGTGGCTTTTTCTTTTAGTATGTCATAAGCCAACCAATTCAACATATAAAAATTAAATGTTAAAATGTTCAATAATCGGTAAGTGATTTTTAAAAAATAAACATACACACACCTTCCTAAGCTAAAATATGTAATGTAAGTAAAGAAAATTTAAGAACAATGTAAAAATAAATTAAGAAATGTTAAGAAATATATTGCAAATATGTTTAATATAGTGTATCATCTTGAGTGAAATGAACAACACTTTTAAATTATGAACAAACGGTATTTACAAGGAGGATAGGATGTATGAATAACATTAAACGCAATATTTTGCTTAATCCGGGTCCATCAACAACAACAGATACGGTTAAGATGGCGCAGGTGGTTCCTGATATATGTCCAAGAGAGAAATTTGCCTCACTTATGAAGGGACTTCGTGAGGATCTGGTTAAAATCGTTCACGGTGATACAGATGAGTATACAGCAGTATTATTTACAGGTTCAGGAACAATTAATATTGACGTATGTATGAACTCATTACTTCCGGAGGAAAGAAGGTTCTTGTTATCAATAATGGTGCTTACAGTACAAGGGCAGTAGAGATATGTCAGTATTACGGACTTGATTATATTAATCTTGAATTTCCTATAGACGAGCTTCCAGACCTTTCAGTAGTTGAACAGACACTTAAAAGTAATCCTGATATTGCACTTGTTCACACAACACATAATGAAACAGGAACAGGAATACTTAATCCTATACGTCAAATAGGTGCTATTGCACATAAGTACGGTGCGGTATTTTCTGTGGATACAACATCGACATATGCGATGAGACCAATAGACGTTAATAAGGACAATATTGATTTCTGTATGGCTTCGGCGCAGAAGGGACTTATGGCTATGACCGGACTTTCCTATATTGTAGGAAAAAGGGAGATTATCGAAAAGTCAAAGGATTATCCGAAACGTTCTTATTACTGCAACCTTTATATGCAGTATGATTTCTTTGAAAAGACAGGGCAGATGCACTTTACACCTCCAGTACAGACTATATATTCTGTTATTCAGGCTCTTAAGGAATACTGGGCAGAGGGAGAGGAAGCCAAGTGGGCACGCCATACACGCGTTTCGAGGCTATACATAAAGGGCTGGATGAACTTGGCTTTAAAGATGTGATTAAAAGAGAATGGCAGGCTGGGCTTGTTGTTTCAGCCATATATCCGGATGACGTTAACTGGGACTTTGAAAAAGTACATGATTATTGCTATGAGCGGGGATTTACAATATATCCGGGTAAGATAAGCACTACTAATACATTCCGACTGTGTGCGCTTGGTGCTATTGATGAAGATGATATAACAGCATTTTAAGGTGTTTAAAGAAGCACTTGAAGCCAATAATATAGCGATACCGGTACATTACAATGAGGCTTAAGGGAATAGTATAAAATTAGGAGACGAAAGTAAAATGAACAAAGGAGACAGTAAAATAATGAAAACAGTATATACATGTTTTTGTACAGATGTTATACATGAAGGACATCTTAATATAATAGAGCAGGCGCATAAGTATGGAAGAGTGGTAGTTGGAGCACTTTCAGATGAGGCATTAATCAGATATAACCGCTTTCCAACTATATCATTCGATGAGAGAATTAAGATGTATCAGGAGTTAGAAGGGTTGACGAAGTCATTGTACAGAATACTATTATGTATGATGATGTGATTAAGAAGTTAAAGCCTGATTATGTAGTTCATGGAGATAACTGGAGAGAGGGCGCAGAGTCTGTTATACGTGAAAATGTGCTTTCGCTTTATCAGAATATGGCGGAGAACTTATAGAAGTTCCATATACATACAATGAAAAAGTAAGAAAAATAGACTCTACATTAAAGGAAAAGCTTGCTATGCCAGAGTATAGAAGAAAGCGTTTAAAGCAGCTTATAAAAATGTGTCCGGTTGTTAAGACAATAGAGGCACACAGCGGTCTTACAGGTCTTATAGCAGAGAAGACTGTTGTCGAGGAGAATGGCAGACTTGACCAGTTTGATGCTATGTGGGTAAGTTCACTGTGTGACAGTACAGCTAAGGGAAAGCCGGATATTGAACTTGTGGATATGTCATCACGTCTGCGCACAATCGATGATATTATGGAGGTCACTACTAAACCAATTATTTTTGATGGAGATACAGGTGGTCTTAAAGATCATTTTGTATATAATGTAAGAACTCTTGAACGAATGGGTGTTTCTGCTATTATTATTGAGGATAAAAAGGACTTAAGAAGAATTCACTGTTTGGTAATGAGGTTGAACAGACACAGGATTCTATAGAGGACTTCAGCGCAAAGATTGCAGCAGGCAAGAAGGCACAGCTTACAGATGATTTTATGATTATTGCAAGAATAGAGAGCCTTATTCTTGAGAAGGGAATGGAAGATGCACTTACAAGGGCATTTGCATTTGTTAAGGCAGGCGCAGACGGAATTATGATACACAGTCGTAAGAAAGACCCTTCAGAAATACTTGAGTTCTGTGATGAGTTCCGTAAGAAGGATGCCAATACTCCGATAGTTGTAGTGCCATCTTCGTACAATGTTATCACAGAGGAGGAGCTTGCAGCGCACGGCGTAAACATAGTTATATATGCCAACCAGCTCACAAGAAGCGCATTTCCTGCTATGAGACAGACAGCAGAGGATATTCTCCGTTATCACAGGGCTAAGGAGGTCGATGACAGACTTATGCCTATAAAAGAGATTATAACGCTTATTGATGAATTATAATGGAGAAAGTATGAAAGTTGAAAAGTTAGTTGAAATAATAGGTTCTGATTTTTATACAGGAGTTCCTGACTCACAGCTTAAGGCTCTGTGTAATTATCTTATTAATACATATGGAATTGATAAGAAACATCACATAATAGCGGCTAATGAGGGAAACTGTACAGCTCTTGCCGCCGGTTATCATCTTGCTACAGGAAAAGTGCCTGTTGTGTATATGCAGAATAGTGGTGAGGGAAATATAATTAATCCTGTTGCTTCACTTTTAAATGATAAGGTATATGCAATACCAGTAGTTTTGTGATAGGCTGGAGAGGTGAACCGGGAATTCATGATGAGCCACAGCATATTTATCAGGGAGAGGTTACTATAAAGCTTCTTGATGATATGGGGATTAAGTCATACGTCATAGGAACTGATACAACAGATGAAGAAGTAGAGGCAGCTATGGATGAGTTCCGTAAAGAGCTTGCTTTAGGGAAGGATGTTGCATTTGTCATACGAAAGGGCGCACTTAAGTATGATGAAAAGGTTATATACAAGAATGATAACAGTATGTTAAGAGAAGATATAATAAAGCATATTGTCAGTGCAGCAGGAGAAGACCCTATTATATCAACGACAGGAAAGGCAAGCCGTGAGTTATTTGAAACGCGTGTTGCCAATGGACAAAGCCATAAGTATGATTTCCTTACAGTAGGTTCAATGGGACACAGTTCATCTATAGCGCTTGGTGTAGCTGTCAATAAGCCTGATACAAAGGTATGGTGTATTGATGGAGATGGAGCGGTGCTTATGCATATGGGAGCCATGGCTGTAATAGGTGCAAATGCACCACATAATCTTGTGCATATAGTTATTAATAACGGTGCGCATGAAACGGTCGGAGCATGCCTACGGTTGCTTCTGATATAGATGTTGCTGCAATAGCTAAGGCTTGTGGATATGCAAATGTTACAAGTGCAGGTACTTTTGATGAGCTTGATAAGGCTCTTGAGGCAGCTAAAATGCAGACGAGCTTAGTTTTATAGAGGTTAAGTGTTCAATAGGCGCAAGGGATGACTTGGGACGTCCAACAACTACGGCACTTGAGAATAAGCAGAATTTTATGGAATATCTTAAGGAATTAAGGTAGGATTAATTTTTGACAGACGGACGATAATGAATAGCCATAATGGTGTTATCTATATGAGATAATGCTGTTGTGGCTGTTTTTATTGTGGCAAACGGACGATATAAGTTCTTTGTCAAGGGTGGTGGTAAGGTTTAGAACCTAAATTGACAAAAGTATGCATTTATAGTCGTAAAGATAAATATAATCATTAACAGATACAAAATAAGCATTTATGTATTGACAAACACTTAAACATTTGTTTAAATGTTTATATAAAGAGATGGTTCTTAAATGAAACCTGATAAAAACATTTTAAGTGATTATCAAAGAAAGGATAAGCATATAAGTATTATATGCGGGTGATTATTATGAAGAAGACTTATGGTATTGAGGTTGATTGTGCTAACTGTGCTTTAAAGATGGAGGATGCAGCTAAGAAGACAAGTGGTGTTAAGGATGCTACAGTATCATTTATGACACAGAAGATGATCGTTGAGTTTGAGGACGGAGCTGATGCATCAGCAGTTATGCAGGATGTATTAAAGAACTGTAAGAAGGTTGAATCTGACTGTGAGATATTCTTATAAGAAGTAACTTATTAAGCTACAGACTAATCTGTTATGGATTATGTTGGCGGAATATGAGTTTAATGATGAAAGGCAGTGGTTCATATGACTAAGAAGCAGAAGAAAGTGCTTATACGAATTATAATAGCGGCAGTATTGATTGCCGCCTTAAAGCTATTGTTTCATTTTGTGACAGTCAATAAGTATATTGAACTTGTTGCTTTCCTTGTACCATACTTTGTTATTGGATATGATATACTGAAGAAAGCTATACACGGAATATTTAACGGAGAAGTTTTTGATGAAAACTTTCTTATGGCAATAGCAACTGTAGGTGCAATAGCACTTGGTGAATATGTCGAGGGTACAGCGGTTATGCTTTCTACCAGATAGGTGAGCTGTTCCAGAGTTATGCGGTAGGAAAGAGCAGAAAGAATATTACTTCGCTTATGGATATAAGACCTGACTATGCCAATATCGAAGAAGACGGTAAGATAGAGCAGGTTGACCCGGATGACGTTGAAATAGGCACAATTATTATTGTAAAGCCCGGTGAGAAGATACCTATTGATGGTGTTATAGTAGAAGGCAGCTCAACACTTAACACAAGTGCTCTTACAGGTGAGAGCGTACCAAGAGGTGCTAAAGAGGGTGATGAGGTCATAAGTGGATGTGTTAATCTTACAGGACTTCTTAAGATTAAGACTAACAAGGAGTTTGGTGACTCTACAGTATCGAAGATACTTGACCTTGTTGAGAATTCAAGTATGAAGAAGTCCCGTTCAGAGAATTTCATAACAAGATTTGCAAAGATATATACACCAGCTGTATGTATAGGCGCACTTGTGCTTGCAGTGCTGCCACCACTTGTTAATCTTATTATGGGTAATCCGGCAGAATGGTCAAAGTGGCTTATAAGAGCACTTACAACTCTTGTAATAAGCTGTCCGTGTGCGCTTGTTATATCTATTCCTTTAAGTTTCTTTGGATAATAGGCGGTGCATCTTCAAGAGGTATACTTATAAAGGGTTCTAACTACCTTGAAATCCTTTCAAAGACAAAGTATATCGTATGTGATAAGACGGGAACTCTGACAAAGGGTGTATTTGAGGTTACAGATGTAAAGACTGCTAATTCATATAAGAAGGATGAACTTCTTAAGCTGGCAGCATACGCAGAGAGTTATTCTACACATCCTATAAGTAAGAGCATAAGAAATGCTTACGGCAATGATATAGATACAGGCATTGTATCTGATATAGAAGAGATAAGCGGACACGGTATAAGTGCTGATGTAGAAGGAAGAAAGGTTCTTGCCGGAAACATAAAGCTTATGAAGCAGTTTAACATTGATGTTTCTTCTACGGCAGCAGAGGTTGACAGTGCAATAGGAACACTTGTCTATGTTGCAGTTGATGGTACATATGCAGGCTGTATAATTATATCAGATGTAGTTAAGCCAACATCTGCACAGGCTGTCATGTCACTAAAGAAGGCGGGAGTAAGCAAGGTTGTTATGCTTACTGGTGACTCTAAGAAGGTGGCTGATGCAGTCGGTGGTGAACTTGGCATAGATGTTGTTAAGAGTGAGCTTCTTCCGGCCGATAAGGTTGAGGAGGTTGAGAAGCTTTTGGCAGCAAGGATAAAAACGAAGTGCTTGCATTTGTCGGTGATGGAATTAATGATGCGCCAGTACTTTCAAGAGCGGATATTGGTATAGCAATGGGTGCACTTGGTTCAGATGCGGCTATTGAGGCAGCAGACATTGTACTTATGGATGATGACCCTGCCAAGATTGCAACAGCCATGAATATATCAAGAAAGACATTAAGAATAGTACACCAGAACATTGTGTTTGCACTTGCTGTAAAGTTTGTATGCCTGTTCTTAGGTGCTATTGGTATTGCAAATATGTGGATAGCAATATTTGCAGATGTAGGAGTTATGGTGCTCGCGGTACTTAATGCTACAAGATGTCTTGTATACAAGGATTAAGGCTTATATTCAGCAGACAGACGTGACAGTGCAACTCTGTAAATGTCCTGTATATAGGAATTGATGTCGTATAAAACAAGAAAATATGTTATGATTTATAAGTGTCAAAGTATATTTTGGCACTTATATTGTTATATAAGAAAAATATGGCGTTAGAAGCAGATTTTAACGAATTAATCTATATTAGACAGATAATATAAAGACTCTGGAGAGGGTCTGTAAACCAATACTACTTTTATATATAAGGATGGATAAATGTATGTCAGGAGTTAATCTTCCACACGACCATGGGCAGAATATAGAAAAGGTGCTTGAAAGGATGCCGGATGTAGACGAATGTGCTATTGTGGCAGAGGTGTTCAAGCAGATTAGCGATGGAAGCAGAATACGTATATTATGGCTGTTATGTCACTGTGAGGAGTGTGTAAGCAATATAGCAGCAGCTATGAATATGAGTGACCCTGCGGTATCACACCATCTTAAGCTGCTTAAGAAAAGCGGACTTATTGTAAGCAGGCGTGATGGTAAAGAAATATATTATAAGCTTGCAGATACACAGACTGCCAATCTTCTCCATCACATTATAGAGGAAATGTTCAGAATAACTTGTCCATTAGATTAACTGAAAGTTTAAATTAGTTGTTCATTTTTTATTAAATGTGATAAAATATATTAAAATTATATAATATCAGACAAAACCCTATAATCTGCCTTTGTAGAATATCAGCGGACTGATATTGATATAACGTGAATATTTTGTTAAGGAGAGTAGATATGTTTAGTCAGTTATTTGGAAAGTATCTTATTGAAAACGATGTTATTAATGAAGGACAGTTTGATGATATTCTTGCAAAGATGGAACAGACAAGAGCAAAGCTTGGTCTTATAGCAGTATCAGAGGGTATTCTTACAAAGGAGAAAGCAGAGGAAATCAACATACTTCAGACACAGAAGGATGCAAGATTTGGTGATATTGCAGTTGAGGAAGGATATATTACAAAAGAACAGCTTGATACATTACTTTCAAAGCAGGGTAATCCTTATATGAAGTTCATACAGGTGCTTGAAGAAGTTACAGGTATAGAACAGAGTAAGATAGACAAATATGTTGAGGACTTCAGAAAGAGTATAGGTTTTACACCAGAGGAGTTAGAGTCACTTAAGAATGAAGACATAGATAAGATTGTTCCTATGTTTGCATATGCATCTAACCCATACGTTACAAGAATTGCAGCACTTGCATTAAGAAATATAACAAGATTTGTTACAACTAATTATTATATCGGAAAGATAGAGCATGTAAGCAGCTTTGATTACAGAGCATTTGCAGGGCAGAGATGTGAAGGCGCTATTAATACAGTTATAGGTTTTGCTGTTAAGAATGATGAGAAAGCTTTCCTTAAGATAGCGGATGGATATTCTAAAATGGTTCATATTCTCTTGGACTTGAGAGCTATGATGCTGTTGGTGAATTTGTTAACTGTATAGATGGTCTTTTTCGTCAGCAGTATCTACAGAGGATATAGAGATAGAAATTCTTCCTCAGTTCTCATATGAGAATCAGATTGCAAAGGGTAGTGCCTATGTATTACCTATATATATCAATGGCAGTGAGGTATCATTATATATTGCAGTTGACAGCGAAGTTACTATCGGACAGATGCCTGTTACAAGAAAGATAGCTGTAAAGGCTGGCTCTATAGATGTAACAGGTGAGAAGACAACAGTCCTTATCGTAGACGACTCAGGCTTATCAAGAATGATGTTAAGAAATATTCTTGAAGAGGCAGGTTACTGTATAGTTGCAGAAGCATCTGACGGACTTGAGGGAGAACTTGCATATAAGCAGTATCAGCCAGACATTGTTACTCTTGATATAACTATGCCTAATATGGATGGTATCGAATGTCTTGAGAAGATTATGGATTATGACCCAGATGCCAATGTTATAATGATTACAGCAGCAGGTCAGCAGAATAAAGTTATCAAGGCGTTAAAGGAAGGCGCTAAGAAGTTTGTCACAAAGCCTTATAACGTTGAAGATGTTCTTAAGAATATTGGTGAAATGGCAGAATAATTATAATGAGCGCGAAAGAAAGGAAGGGCTGCGAAGCAGACATTTGCTTTTGGACGGCTTAACGAATGAACAGTAATGCGGAATAGGACGTAAGAGTGCGAAAGCGCGGGTTCGTGAGTGCTGATGTAGATAAAGAGAGAATTAATATAATAATCATCATAAACAAACGGTCACTTGGCAGGGTAAGGATTATAAGAACCTGTTAAGTGACCATTTTTATTTTAATATTTTTAATATTGAATTTAAACCCAACCTGCAAATAAAGGGTTCTTTATCATATTATATAATTATAAGGTATTGGTTTGAGTAAGGATTAAGAGCAAATAAAAAGAAAGCGTATGTAGCAGATCTCCCCAGCTGCTATACAGGCTTCTTTATACATAGATAACTTTTATGGAGAATAACCTGCGTTCACGAACAAAATTAAGCAGGTTATATGAAAAATTATGCTTAATAAATAGTAAGTTATATTCGTAAGCACATATATATACTAACATAATATAGATTATTTACATCCTACTTTTAGGGGTATTTTGGCGTTCTGTCACAGAAAATGTATTTTCATTAATACAAACAGATGGTGTGCTGACAGCACAGTTGAAATGATTATATTTTTTAGCATATTGCATTTATTATAAAAATGGCATAATAATTGGCATAAGGTACAACAAAGGAGTTGCACAGAGAGTGTGATGGCTTTGTTGTACCTTTTGTAATATTGATGTGGGCAGATAATACTAGAATTCACTCACTGATATATGGATTGTTATATTGTCTGGCATTTTACCAGCTAATGTAATCTATAATTATGAATGTGATAAGAATACAGCTATATAAGGAGGATACATATATGTTAAGAACAGATTTACCAGAAATTAAAACAGAAACACTTCCTGGTCCAAAGGCAAAGGAACAAGGAGTATACAGAAGGTGGCAGATGAGCTGTTCTGTCATAGAAATACTATTAACAACCGTATGCGTATTATAAAGGAAGACATAATAACTAATCTTGATGACCCTGTTGTATCGAACCATATTATGCTTGCATATATGATGGAGGATTATCTTGATATGTTAAAATAACTAATAACGGTTAATTTTCTATTGAATTTTGAAAAATAATCTAGTCAGGTTATGTTCTGTATGATATAATTAATCGTAATATATTTATTCACTAATAGAAACGGAGAATTGAATAATGGAAAAGTTTTTCAGAGTAAAAGAGCATGGCTCTACAGTAAGAGTCGAAGTACTTGCTGGTGTTACAACATTTATGGCGATGGCTTATATACTCATGGTCAACGCAGGTATGTTCTCAGCATTACCAGAAGTATCTTATAATGCTATTTACATTGCAACAGCTTTATCAGCAGTAGTTGGTACTTTTGCAATGTCATTCCTTGCTAACCTTCCACTTGGTTTAGCATCAGGTATGGGGCTTAATGCATTCTTTGTATACACAGCATGCTTTAACTTCGGACTCAGCTATGCGAACGCACTTGTACTTGTTTTATTAGATGGTATTGTTTTCATAATTCTTACAATAACAGGTATCCGTGCAAGACTCTTCTCAGCCATTCCAGATGCAGTAAGAAAAGCTATCCCTGCTGGTATTGGTCTTTTATAGCATTTCTTGGATTACAGAACGCAGGACTTATTGTTAATGATGAATCTACACTTGTTAATCTTTCATCATTCAACGTACTTAACGGTAATGCAACATGGGCAGATATTATGCCTAGATTTGTAACTATTATTGCGATTGTTATTATTGCAGTACTTACAGTTAAGAGCGTTAAGGGTTCAGTGCTCTGGGGTATTCTTGGAGGAACAGTTATTTATTATGTATTAGGTTTCACAGTTCCTGGATTTTATGATGGATTTTTGAAGGTATGACACTTAACCCATTTACAGCATTTGGTGAGTGGGCATCTATGTCATTTGGTAAGGTATTCACACAGGGCTTTGATTTCTCAGGATATCTTTCTAACCATACTACAGCAGACCTCGTACTTATTATAGCAACTACAGCACTTGCCTTCTGTATGGTAGATATGTTTGATACTCTTGGTACTTTATACGGTGCATGTGCAAGAGGTGACTTACTAGATAAGGATGGACAGGTTCCTAACTTTGAAAAGGCTATGTTATCAGATGCTATTGCAACATGTGTAGGCGCAATATGTGGTACATCAACTGTTACTACTTTCGTTGAGTCATCATCTGGTGTTGCAGAAGGCGGAAGAACAGGACTTTCTTCATTTACAACAGGATGTCTTTTCTTTGTTGCAATGTTCTTAAGTCCGGTAGCAGCACTTATTCCTGGATGTGCAACAGCAGCAGCACTTATATATGTAGGTGTTCTTATGATGGGCGGAGTTGCAAACATCGACTGGAAGGATATTTCAGTAGCAGTTCCATCATTCCTTACTATAGCATTTATGGCATTTGCATATAATATCAGTTATGGTATTGCATTTGGTCTTATATCTTATGTGCTTATCAAGGTATTCTCAGGTAAGGCTAAGGAAGTTAAGGCATTTACATGGGTTATTGCTATATTGTTCTTATTAATGTTCTTCCTTACACATTAATAGCCGTATAACTGCAATAGATATTGTGATGTAATCAGAAATATTAGTTAATGTCCAGAGCAGGGTTGTGCTAGTCTGAACATTAACAAGTATAATTTAATTATGGGGCAATACACCATATTGCCTCCATTTAGTATAATAAAGGCGGAGTACAGGTTAAGATAGTATATAATTTTACAATAATTATATGATGTGTTGGAGAATGTGCAGCAATCGCAGTACATTAGTTAGGGAAATATCTTTTGACCTTAACATTATTATATATGATTGGAGATATAGATACATATGAAAGATATAAGATGTTATCTTAAGGATAATAAGCTTATAACAGACGGAGCTTTCGGGACTTATTATGCAGGTCTGTATGATACAAGGGAGCTTCCAGAAAAGAGTAACATTGATAATAAGGACAGGGTTATACGTGTTCATAAAGAATATATAGATGCTGGCGCAAAGCTTATAAGAACAAATACATTTGCAAGTAATACGATTAATCTTGACACAGACATAGATGGTGTAAGAAGTAATATCAGGGCGGCTGTCGCCAATGCGAAAGAAGCGGTGGCACAGTCTGGAAGAGAGGTGTATATCGCAGCAGATATAGGACCTATACCGAATGATAATATGTTTGACAAGCAGGTGGTTGAGGATGAATATGTCCAGATAGTAAAGGCATTTGGAGGGAAAAGACTGAGGTATATGTATTTGAAACATTTTCAGACCTTCTAATATCATACCTGCTATTAATGCCAGCCTGACGGCGCTTTCGTTATCGTACAGTTCGCTATAAGTCAGTTTGGCTACAGTAATTCAGGACTTAGTGCAAGAAAGCTTATATCTGCTGCTGATGGAATTGAGAGAATAGATGCGGTCGGTTTTAATTGTGGAATAGGACCTGCACATATGGAACAGTTCGTAGAAAGGGAGAGAAAGTACACAGATAAGTTCTTTACAGCACTTCCTAATGCCGGGTATCCTAATATCGTAAGCGGACGAATGGTGTTCTCAGACAGGAATGTAGAATATTATTCACAGAAGGTATGTGACATAATAAAGGCAGGAGCTGATATCGCAGGTGGCTGCTGTGGAACAACTCCTGATTATATAAGAAGAATATCACAGTTATCAGAAAGTTTGGATAAGCTTACTGTAAACAGTGATAAGACTTATGGTGAAGATGAGAAGAAGTCGGTTACTGATAGCGCATTTTACAGCGGAAAGGATGGAAAGAAGCTTATAGCAGTTGAGCTTGCACCACCTTTTGACAGTAATGCAGACAAGCTTATGGATGCAGCACATTATCTTAAGGAAAAGGGAGTTGATGTGCTTACATTTCCTGATTCGCCGTCAGGAAGAACAAGAGCTGACTCAATACTTATAGCTGCAAAGGTATCAAGGCAGACAGGAATGTGCGTTATGCCGCATCTGTGCTGCCGTGACAAGAATGCGATTGCTATACGTTCACAGCTTTTAGGGGCGCATATTAATGATATTAATAACTTTCTGGTTATTACGGGTGACCCTATACCACAGATGATAAGAAGCAGTGTAAAGAACTTTGATTCTGTAGGGCTTATGAATATAATAGATGATATGAATGAGGAACAGTTTACATCAGAACCTGTTACGTATGGAGGAGCTATTAATCAGGGCAGGAAGCGTCTTGATATGGAGATATGGCGTGTTAAGAAGAAGATGGCAGCAGGTGCTACATTTTTATGACACAACCTGTATTCTCAGATGAGGATATAGAAAGAATACATACTATAAAGAAAGAAACGGGCGCGCGTATACTGTGTGGAATTATGCCGCTTGTAAGTCTTAAAATGCCACATTTATGAAAAATGAGATGGCAGGAATAGATGTTACAGATGAGGTTCTTTCAAGATACCGTGCAGATATGACTAAAAAGAAGGTGAGGAGCAGCAGGAATAAAGCTTGCCGTAGATGTTATAGAAAAACGAAGGATGTAGCAGACGGTTATTATTTTTCATTCCCATTTAACAGAGTGTATATGCTTGAGGATATACTTCGTCTGAGTGGTCTTAATGCATAATAAATAAATATAACGAAAGAGTATTCATTAATGCGGAGGTGATATGAGTGAATGAGGCACAGGTAAAACACTTTATATTAGTAGAACGTAGAAAAGGTACAACAATAGAGGAGCTGATATTTATTCTTCACGACAATGGTGTGCCAGAATATGAAATATCAAATTATCTGGAAATATCAATAAAATATGTAGAAGAAATACTTAGTGATTATTAAAGCAGGAAGAATTTAGTTTTTAAGAAAATGCAGGTATTTATAATGTTTAGAGGCTTGATAATATGGCATTTCAGCGATATAATCTATTAAAGATTTTATTTTTGCAGGAGGTGCCTTATGGAAGTATATGAGATGCCTATAACTTTTGAAGGAATCAAGGAATTATCATAAGTTTATATATCAATTAAAATGTTAAGCCTTGTTGAGTGGGTTAAGACATATATATACACTGTTATATTCAGTGTAATATTTACATTTATATTATTTACATTTTCTACGAACATTGCACTTGTACTGTGGGCTTCAACAGGAGTGTGGGGTAAGCTTATTATATTTGCGCTGGTATTTATACTTGTGGCTATGCAGAGGTCTAAGAATATGCAGCTTAAGGCTATGCTGCAAGTATTTTATTAACAATATCCCACAGGAGTTCCTGATGGGTGGTATCCAGTTAAAGAAGATAAAGGTGTCAAAGGATTCATTAAAGGTATATTACAGAAAGTTCCAGACACGCGATTTATAAGATTATAATTAAGAACAGAAGCTCCTTTTCATCTGTATATGCAGAAAAGGAGCTTTTGAAGTCTTAGGCAGGATAAGAATAACATAAAAGAATGGAGATTATATATGAGTTTATTAAATGTAGAACATCTTACACATGGCTTTGGTGACAGGGCGATATTTGATGATGTGTCGTTCAGATTATTAAAGGGCGAGCATATAGGGCTTGTTGGAGCCAATGGTGAGGAAAGTCCACATTTATGAATATAATAACAGGAAAGCTGATGCCGGATGAGGGTAAGATTGAATGGGCAAAGAACATAAAGATAGGTTATCTTGACCAGCACTCGGTGCTTGAAAGGGAATGACCATAGGCTCTGTTATGAGACAGGCGTTCGATGACCTTTTGTTATGGAAGAGCGTATGAATGAGATATGCGATAAGATGGTGGATGCCGATGATGCACAGATGGAAGCGTATATGGAGGAGCTTGGTACTATACAGGATCTTCTGACTAACCACGACTTCTATATGATAGATGCAAAGGTTGAGGAGGTTGAGAGCCTTAGGACTGCTTGACTTAGGACTTGATAAAGACGTTACAGACCTCAGTGGCGGACAGAGAACAAAGGTACTTTTAGGCAAGCTTTTATTAGAAAAGCCAGATATCCTGCTTCTGGATGAGCCTACCAATTATCTTGACAAAGAGCATATCGACTGGCTGAAAAGATATCTTCTGGACTACGAGAATGCATTTATCCTTATCTCCCACGATATTCCTTTTCTTAACTGTGTTATCAACATTATATATCATATGGATAATCATGAACTTAACCGCTATGTCGGCGACTATTATAAGTTTATGGAAGTATATGAGATGAAGCAGGCACAGCAGAAGGCTGCATATGATAAGCAGCAGAAGGAAATAGCTGACCTTAAGGATTTCGTTGCAAGAAATAAGGCAAGAGTTGCTACAAGAAATATGGCTATGTCAAGACAGAAAAGACTTGATAATATGGATATGATAGAGCTTGCTGAAAAGAAGCCAAAGCCTGAGTTTAATTTCAAGGTTGCAAGAACACCGGGAAAGTATATATTTACAACTAAGGACCTTGTAATAGGTTATGACGAACCGCTCTCAAAGCCGCTCAATTTCGAGATGGAGAGAGGAAAGAAGATTGTACTTACAGGTGCTAATGGTATAGGAAAGTCTACTCTTTTAAAGAGTCTGCTTGGTATTATCAAGCCTATATCTGGAGAAGCTGTAAGAGGCGATTATCTTGAGATAGGTTACTTTGAGCAAGAGATGGCACCAGATATAGATACTACATGCTTAGAGGAAATATGGCAGGAGTTTCCTGGCTTTACACAGTATGAAGTAAGGTCAGCACTTGCCAAATGTGGTCTTACAACTAAGCACATCGAAAGCAAGGTAAGAGTATTAAGCGGTGGTGAACAGGCTAAGGTAAGACTTTGTAAGCTTATAAACAGGGAGTCTAACATACTTGTACTTGATGAGCCTACTAACCATCTTGATGTAGATGCAAAGGATGAGCTTAAGAGAGCACTTCTTGAGTACAAGGGAAGTATTCTTATGGTATGCCATGAACCTGAGTTCTATGATGGTCTGGCAACAGACGTATGGGATTGCAGTGAGTGGACAACCAGATTATAATAGGCACCAGAGAGTAATTATGTAATAAATGCAAAGAACAATGACGGATATCAGGAGGCGGTAATCGTGAAGATAGGTATATTTGATTCAGGTATAGGAGGCTTATCATTACTTCATCAGGCTATGATAACTTTGCCTGAGGTTGATTATGTATTTTATGCGGATGTAGATAATGTTCCATATGGTGAGAAGACTAATGAACAGATACGCGAATATGTTGATAAGGCGGTCGGATTTCTTGTAGAAAAAGGCTGCAAGGCAGTTGTGCTTGCCTGCAATACTGCTACAAGTGCGGCGATTACATATCTGCGTAACAAGTACCAGTTACCTATCATAGGCATAGAACCAGCCGTAAAGCCCGCTTGTCAGCATAACAGGAATAAGAGGATTATGGTTGTTGCGACACCTGTGACATCAAAGGGGTAAAGCTTAAAATCTTATAATGAAGTATGACATTAACCATAAAGTAGATGTAGTTGCACTTCCTATGCTTGTAAGATTTGCACAGAAGGATGAGTTTAATTCGTCAAATGTTATGAATTATCTTAATAATGAATTTGCCGGATATAATTTCGGTGATTATTCAGAGCTTGTATTAGGCTGTACACATTTTAACTACTTCAAGGATTCATTCGCAAAGCTGTTTCCGTCAGATATAGAAATTATTGATGGCAATATAGGTGTATCTAATAATCTTAAGAATACACTTATTAAGAATGGAATTATTGATGGTGAACATAATAGTAATGAGAGAGCAAAGTTGAATATTATTATTCAGGACGTGCCGTTGATGATGCAGAGCTTTCCCATAAAAGAGCTTCATAAAAGACTTGAGGTTATGAGAAAGATATAAGATTATGTGAAAATGTGTGGAAATGGAGATAAGTATGTCAGTTAAGCATATGTATATAGCCATTGATTTAAAACATTTTATGCTTCTGTTGAGTGTGTGACAAGAGGGTTAGACCCGCTTGATACCAATCTTGTTGTTGCGGATGCATCAAGGACTGAAAAGACGATATGCCTTGCGGTGTCACCATCACTTAAGTCATACGGGATATCAGGAAGGGCAAGACTTTTGAGGTTGTTTCAAAGGTAAATGAGATTAATGCAATGAGGCGTAATGAAGCCTACGGGCATAAGTTAAGTGGAAGTTCATATAGTGCCACAGAGCTTGAACATAATAAAAATCTTGAACTGTCATATATCGTTGCGACACCACAGATGTCTTTATACATGAAATATTCAACAATGATATACAACATATATCTTAAGTATGTTGCACCGGAGGATATACATGTATATTCTGTTGATGAGGTGTTTATAGATGTGGGGGCATATCTTAACACATATAAGCTGACTACGCATGAGCTTGCAAGAAAGATGATAAAAGATGTCCTGGTAACCACCGGCATAACTGCTACAGCAGGTATCGGAACCAATCTTTATCTGTGTAAGATAGCTATGGATATAGTTGCGAAGCATATCAAAGCTGATGAGGACGGCGTAAGAATAGCAGAGCTTGATGAGCACAGTTACCGTGAAAAGCTGTGGGGACATAAGCCTATAACTGACTTCTGGCGAGTTGGTCCAGGCTATGCAAAGAAGCTGTACGAATATGGAATGTATACAATGGGTGATGTCGCAAGATGTTCCCTTGGCAGTGACAGTGATTTCTATAATGAAGAACTGTTATATAAGCTGTTTGGCGTAAATGCAGAGCTTCTTATCGACCATGCGTGGGGATATGAGCCATGTACTATAGCTGACATAAAAGCTATAAGCCAGAGTCTAACAGTATCGGTTCAGGACAGGTGCTTCACTGCGCGTATGACTTTGAAAAACAAGGCTTGTCGTGAGTGAGATGGTCGACCTTCTTATGCTTGAGCTTATAGATAAAGGACTTGTGACAGACCAGCTCGTACTTACAGTAGGTTATGATATTGATAATATAAGCAGTGAGTCACATATGTCTGAGGGTACTTATAAGGAGAAGTTGTGCGTGACCGGTATGGAAGACGGATACCTAAGCATGCACACGGAACAGCTAATCTTGGCAGGTTCTCATCATCTGTTAAGCTGTCAACGACAAAGGTTTTAGAGCTTTTGATAATATAGTGGACAAAAGGCTTATGGTAAGGCGGCTTAATGTGACAGCCAATCACGTTATCCGTGAGGAGGAAGCTGATAAAAGGTGATTTCAGACAGCTTGACCTGTTTTCAGATTTTCTGGAAACTGATAATAATAAGGAAGAAGATATACAGTTAGATAAAGAGAAAAAGGTTCTAAAGACAGTGATAGATATAAAGAAAAGTATGGTAAAATGCTATTGTCAGAGGAATGAATCTTAAAGATGGGGCAACTGCGATGGACAGAAACCGTCAGATAGGCGGGCATAAGGCATAAATACTATATTTGAATAATACAACTTTTATCAGGAAAGCAGGAGTTATGGTCAATTCAGATTATAGTGATATTATTAATAAAAGCCGTCCGGACTCATTAAGACACAGAAAGATGTCTAACTATGAGCGGGCGGCTCAGTTTCACCTTGCAGCACTTACAGGCTATGAGGATGCTGTTTCAGAGGTGGCAAGGCTTACAGACAGTAAGATAGAGCTTGAGGAGGATGATATCAACAGGCTCAATGAACAGTTTATTTTGATGAGAACGGCACTTGATAAAAGGACGAAAGGTTTGTCGGATGAGGATTGTAGTGTTACAGTAAAATATTTCGTGAAGGACGAATTAAAAGAAGGCGGACATTATGAAGAGTATTCCGGCATAGTGCGTACTATTGACGACTATGATAGAATATTAATAATGCAGGATGGAAAAACAATACGTGTTGAAGATATACTAAGCGTAGAAATAATATGATAAGGCGGGCATAAAGATGAAGTTAAGAGTTCCATATTATTATGATGAATTTCGATGTATAGCTGGAGAATGTAAGGATAACTGCTGTGTGGGCTGGGAGATAGATATTGATGAGGAAACTTATGAATATTACCAGCAGATGACAGGTAAGATAGGAGAAAAGTTAAGAAGCAGTATAGTAGAAAGTGAAGACGGTGAGCACTGCTTTAAGCTGGTTGATAACAGGTGTCCTATGCTTACAGAGGAAGGATTGTGTGTAGTTCATAAGGAACTTGGTGAAAAGTATCTTGGTGTTGTGTGCAGCCAGTTTCCAAGATATTCAGAATATTATGGTACGATTAAGGAGTCGGGCATAGGTATGGCTTGCGAAGAGGCAGCAAGACTTATGTTATCTAAGAATGAAACATTTACAATGAAAGAACAGCCATTAGATGAGGAATATGATGCTGACTCAGAATACGACAGTGAATATGCATCAAAGATATTTGCAGCGCGCGAGGCAGTCTTTGGAATTCTTGAAAGAAGGGTCTTTCAATCCACGAAAAGCTTATCGTTATATTATCACTTGGAAGTGAAGTACAGGAATGTGTCAATGATGGAGAGTATGACAGAATAAAAGAAATAGCCGCTTCCTATATGAAGGAATATGGCGCTGGACTTTGGAAGATACAAGAGAAATGTACGATAACGGTGAGTTTAGTGATATATCACTTCAGGAGAGTATAAGAGAAATATTAGTTCCATACGAGGAGATGGAGGTGCTTAATGAGTCGTGGGAGATTATGCTTAAGGATGTTATAAGCAGTCTGCATGAACAGATGAGCAGGGAAGAATATGGCATATTAAGCGAGGAGTTCGGAACATATATAGCTGACAGGGAGTATGAGTACAGACAGCTTTTAGAGTATTTTGTATACAGATATTTTGCAAAGGCTGTTTATGATTATGATGTTCTTGGAAAGTGCCAGATGCTTGTAACGAATTTCTTTGTTATAAGGCAGATGGATATGCTAAGATGGATGGATAATCACAGAAGTTATACATTTGCAGACAGAATGGACATAGTCCATATATTCTCAAGACAGGTTGAATATTCAGAAGAAAATATAGAAAATCTATATGAGGATTACATATTTGATGATGTATTTAAACCTGATATATTGAAAGCTGTACTTTGGCTTGATAGTGAGAATATATAATCATATGGATAGAAATATTACATTCAATAATAATCATTTTAAATAATTCAGATATTTATGCTGGTACTTGTTTTATTTTCTATAGAGTGATAAGATGATTAGTAAGAATGTTATATTTGTATGTTTGTGTGAAAGGTAATTGTTTATATGAATGAAAGCAGGCAGGAAAGTCATGTTATCACGATATGAATGACCTGTTAAAGATTATTAATAAATACACAGAGGATATTCCATTCATATATGTTGACATATCAGAAAGTGCTGATAATGGAAAGGAACTTCTTGACAGTATGGCTAAGGAGAATATAGGAAATATTCCTATTATTGTCATATGTAAAGAAGGAAGTATGGCGGAGCTGAGGATTGCGGTTTCGTATCCTTATGTTGAAGATGTAATCTATGCGCCGATAGACCCACAGTTATTAAAGAGAAGAATAAATGCTTATATGAAAAGGATAAGGATTGTGTAATATTTTAAAATTACTCATTTATAGTTATAAAGGATATTTATATGGGAATTAATTCAGAATATTATAAAGAAAGAACAAGAAAAGATTAACCAAGTTAAAGAGATAGAAAAGCTCTGCCTCCATATGTTGTGTCCTATCTTGATGATAAAGAGCTTTCATCACAGATTAATACGGTTATTGCATATGCATATGATATGCAGACATTTTTAAAGTTTTTGACTGAAAGAAATACACTTCTTAAAAATACGGCGATTAAGGATATAAGTATAGATTTTCTTGAAAATCTTACTTTGAAGATATTAATGAATATCAGAGATATCTTAGATTTAATAATCCGTCAGATGGGGCGAAAGCGAACATCAGAATCAGGATAAAGGAATAGCAAGACGTATGGCGGCACTCAGAGGCTTTTGAGTTTGCATGTCTTCATCAGTATATGAAGAATAATCCGACAATCAGGGCAGCTAAGCGTGTGAAAATTCCACAGAAGGATATAATCCGCCTGAATGATGAGGAAGTCAATACATTTTTAGATGTTGTTTCAAATACTAATATTAAGGAAATAAGCTTCAAATCCAGAAGTGTAAGAAGACACAGTTACGTGATACGGCACTTATAACCTTGCTTCTTAATACTGGTATCCGTGTATCTGAGTGTGCAGGTCTTGATCTCGATGATGTAAATTTTAATTATAGGACTATTAGTATAGTGAGAAAAGGTGGTTCAGATGCACATCTTTATTTTAATGAGACAACTGAAAATGCGCTGAAAGACTACATAGAAAATGAACGTCCATTGCTTCTTGGTAATCCAGATTCTGATGAACAGGCTGTATTTATATCAATGAAAAAAGTCGCATGAGTGTAAGTGCAATCGAACGTATGGTTAAAAAGTACGCTAAAAATGCCACACCAGACAAGAAAATATCACCACATAAAATGCGAAGTACATACGGTACGGCACTTTATAAAGATACCGGCGATATACGACTTGTAAGTGATGTTCTTGGACATAAGGATATTAATACAACTGCAAAGCATTATGCAGCTATGGAGGAAGAACATCGTAAGATTGCAGCTAGAATTCCGCTTTATCATAGAAGGGATGAGGATAATATATGTATGTGGTTACGGGGAATTAACTTCGTAGCCATATTTTTAAATTGGTTTGGAGTTATATATAATAAAGAAGAGTGATAAATATAACAATACATAACGCCGATAAATCCTGCTTTATCGGCGTTATATGCATTGACGGTTATTTTTATTTATTAATATCAATGTCTAATACAGCTTTGTATAATAGCTGTATTAAGTCCGCTTATTCCTGATTACAGGCATCGACATCTAACTTGTGGCAATACTCATAAACTTCTTTAAAATTGTTTCCTTTGAGTTAAAGTAAAAATAAAGAGACGACTTAGATATACCGGTTTCATCAGCTATATTCTGCATAGAAGCTGTGTCAAAGCCATTCTTGCATATCAGGCTTATGCAGCTCTCAATAATTTCCTGTTTTCTGTTATTATTCTTTATTACATCACCATTTCTCGACTAATCGGTCGAATTAATTGTTATTTTTAACACCCATATTATTGATAGTCAAGTAATAATAGTCTGTGTTTTATATTTGCCTCATATATTGAAAAATATATCTGAGTCATAAACAAAATGATTTATATTTGTGTACTTTTGTTTATTTGTTCAATTACAGTAAAATGAATAAATGTGTATATGGATAATGCATAAGTTATGAATGGATGATATAATATGTAATTATAAGGAAATAAATCAGATGTATGAAATAACAACTTAGAAAGGCTGGATAAAGAACTTATGGAGTCTATGAAGATTTTAATATACTGGTATTTGATATTAACCATACAGAAAATGATGATGAACAGGTTGAAAAACTGAATAGTCTGTTAAATCTCTTTGGTGGTAAAGCTGAGATAAGGCAGTCATCGGACAGAACCCGTCTTGTATTAAGCTATGATGAGGAAAAGCTTCAGAAGTGGACTACAAGAAATGCAGGCAGAGTTGGCAAATATTATAATATCTCTGTAGAGGAAGTACGCAAAATGATAGCTCTCTTGGTGCAGAGCAGGCTGCCGCCAAGCTGGGAATGACTAAGCAGGGAATGTATAAGCGACTTAAAGGTGTGGGGAGAATGGTACGGATGTTTTAAGGTGCGGATAAAGTAACTATCCCTAATAGACAGATGAAAGGCTGGCTGTTTTGGGGATAGTTAAGCATTATTATACTAATTAACAGATAATTTTCTATAATACATTCATGGTTCTTAGATTTTTGTCATAATTTATAGCAACTAAAATGATATTACCGGTATATTGTTTGATTGCTTCAGGGTAATCTTTATTTTTATTTGTTCCAGAGCTGTTTTGCATTTTTATTCCATTTTAATTCTACGATAAGCGCTGGATAATCGCGTATATATTCAGGCTTTGGTATATATATAAAAATCAGCAACCTTTCCTGTGGGTAATTCGCGTATAGGTTTAAAATAGTACTGCATACCGCTTAGATAAGCAATAGTGAGGACACTACTAGTGAATTTTCATCATTATATTGAATTGAGGATGCATATTCAGAATGTATTTTCTGAATTTGTTCTGCAACCTCTTGCGTATTCATAGATAAGGTTGCATCTAATAAATGATTTGATTCATATTGGAAATGAATTAAATCACTCCAATTGGTACTTTTACAGCATTAATTAATTCATGACGTATTTCCTCATTAGGAATAAATGCAGTTTCATCTTTTCATTATAACCAAGATAACCAAGATGTATGAGATAAGTTATAACATCATCTTTGCTTTGTATGTTGGCAGGGTCATTTTTAAATGTTAAGGTATTAACTTTTACATTCTGCCCTGAAAGCATTTCAATAATTGTATTTTTAACCCATCATAATTCATATTTATAAGTGGTACGATAACTTCATAAGAGCCAGTTTCAGACCAATAGCTTCTGAATTTGCCTCTTAACATAACGCTTACAACAGCCTTAGGATTATATATTTCATAATTTTCTAATAAGTAACCATCATACCATTTTTTTACTTTTCAAAGTCTCTTTCATATTTTTCACAGAGCATGAATACTTCATTTTCAGTAAAACCTATATAAGGAGCTAATTCATAAGAATGAAGCATTGTAAATTCTTCTAAATTGTTAACAGCAGATTGCGTTTTTCTTTTTATAGGTAATATTCCAGTCAGATATGCAAGCTGGATATATTTTGTTGGTTCAGTTCCTTTAAACATTCCTCTTAGAAAGTTAATGTACTCATTTTGTATATAATAATTAGTAGCCTCATCACGAATTAGTACATCCCATTCGTCAATTATTATAATAAACTTTTGTCCAGTTTTATCTTTAATACGTGACAGACTATCAGGTAAAGATAATTCTCCCAAAGGCAAAATGTCAGGATATATATCACGTAATTCGCTTATTACACTATCAGATAAAATGATACAATTTTATTAGAATTATAACAATTAGCTAAAACCATTGTATATCAATATGAATAACATCATATTGATTAAGATGTGTTTTAAAATCAGATTTTCTGCTGATATCTAATCCAGAAAACATTTCTTCAGAATTACAGCCTTTGCTATAATATGCAGCAAGCATATTAGCAGTATATGATTTACCAAATCTGCGGGGACGGCTGTTGCATATATATGCATCAGATGTATCAAGAACACTATTGGTGTATTCTATTAATCCGGTTTTGTCTATATATATTTTAGAATTAAGTGCAACTTGAAATGCACTATTATCAGGATTGACAAATCTTCCCATTAGTTAGCACTCCTTTACATATGATTAGCATACGGCAAATATCTAATAATTATATATTATTTTATCATTTAGAAATGTAAATATCAAGTTTGTCTATCTTGAACTGGTCTGTTTTCCAAACATAACAAGATATTCCTGAGCTTTCTGTAATGATATGTTGAGCTTATCTTCAAGCTTCTTTAAAATGTCCTCTTTGGATAATCCAATGTCCTTTGAGTTAGCAACCTTTGCTGCAAACCACAGGATTCTTTCTTTGTCCTCAAGTATTTTCTCTATCTTTTCAGGGATAGTTTCAAGCTCTGATAGAAGCCTTTCATACCCAGAAAGTTCCATCTCTCCTCTCACATAAGCAAACTGTAATGCAAGACAGTAAGCTGCTATAAGCTGTGTACTGTACGCCTTAGTTGTGGCAACAGCTATCTCAGGTCCTGCAAGCGTGTAAAATACATTATCAGCTTCTCTTGCTATCGAACTTCCAACCACATTTACTATGCCAAGAGTCTTAAGTCCTTTATCCTTTGCAAGTCTTAATGCTGCAAGACTGTCCGCTGTTTCATCTGACTGGCTTATGACGACCACAAGTACGTCTGGGTCAAGTAATGGCTTTCTGTATCTGAATTCTGAAGCAAGCTCAACACGTACTGGAATCTTTGCAAGGTCTTCAATGACATACTGCGCAACAACACCTGCATGATAAGCAGAACCGCATGCCACAATGTATATCTGCGATATCTTCTTTATCTCTTCATCCGTAAGCTCTACAGCTGATAAGTCCAGCTTTCCATCCTTAAGCACCGAATTAAGAGTATCCTTAACTGCCTTTGGCTGCTCATGGATTTCCTTCATCATGAAATGCTCATAACCGCCCTTTCGTTCATCACCTTTTTGATAGCGGCATTTATGAGAGCCTTATATTCATTTATACTTATTTCTTTGTTTTCGGGTACAAATGTTTCTTTCTGTACTTTTATCATTTTATTTTAGATTATTCCACCCCATTTCTGTTACAAATGTATTGATGACTGCAAGAAATGAGTTAATACTTGTTGTCTTATAACCACAGTCCTTTTAAGATGTTCTTTGTAAGTTATAAGCAGTTCCTTATTAACAGGTCTTCCAGAGGCATATTCTTTCAGCTTGATTATGTCGCGCATATATTTTTATTGTCTGGGGCTTTTCTCTTCATTTATTAATATGGTTTTGAATTTATTAATGGAATTATCATCGAGAATATATTTTTGTGGGATTTACTGGTTGATTTTATTTGTGTCTTTTTGTACATAGTAGTATCCGTAATATATAATGTTATTAGCTTATGCCAGTTTAGATTTTATAATACAGCATAATAGCATTATATATGAATAATCATATGTGAAGAAAGACGCAAAAATAAGCAGCTTTGCAGCCGCTTACTTTCATTGTCATCCGGACACTCACGAATTCGCGCTGACACGCTATCCGTCCTGCTTCGCATGACTATTCGTTCGTTAGTGGCGCAGAAAAGTAAATGTCTGCTATGCAGCCGCTTACTTTTCTTTGCGCACATATATCATGACCTCTGATTTTTCTTTGCTCTTGTCTACTATTGCGTTTAATTTACGGCAAGGTATTGCTACTACAAGTCCGATGAAGAGGCATATGAGTACATAGATGAAAAGTGCAAGTATACATTTCCAGTAGTACCAGCTATATGTTCCACCGACACATTCTCTTAATGCATCCATGGCATAAGTGAATGGCAGGTACTAATAGATTGCCTGATATATGGCAGGCAGACACTGGATAGGAATGTACCACCAGCTCCGGCTACCTGAATAACCATTATTACAACTGCTGCAGCTTCACCTACATTTTCAAATGCAACTGTAAGTGAATATGTTATCATTGTGAATACAAATGATGTGAAAGCTGCGGCAAACCAGAACAAATGGATGTATACACTGTATTCCTATAAAGAACAGATCGCCAAGCGTTATAAGAAGAGCCTGTGCCTGTCCTATAAGAAAGAAAGTAATATATCTTCGAAAATGCTTCAACAGAATTAACTTTAACGCCATCAAAGGATGTACCTTTACATGTATTATGGCTACGAGTATAAGCGCACCTACCAGATTGAAAGGACTGAGTAGAATGGTGACATAGCTGAACCATAGTTTGAGATAGGGTAAAGGTCTTCGGTAGCTATTGCAACTGGCGAAGATATAAATGATGCCAGTTCATCCGTATTAAATGATATAGCTGTCTGTAACAGTGAGTAGGCACCACTGTTCTTGAATTCTGTAAGTTTGTCAGTTGTTTCGCTTATATTGTCCTCAAGGCTTTTTACCATAGTAAGTGTATTATTGATTGAGTCACCCATCTGGCTTATTGAATTGTTGAAGTCGTCTATATTGTAGCCCATATCACTGTAGATATCAGATATGGAATTCATATATCCGCTTACTGCATCAATATCCTGTGATATAGTAGATAATATTGATGAATCTATAAGTGAGCTTTGTCCTATAGTTTGGTTAAGTTCGTTCAGTATAGCTTTTCACCATCAAATGTACCAGTTAAGTCAGGACTTATGCCTTTGGCAGTATCAGCAGTGGACTGGGCAGTACCGATTATATTGGAGAGTGTAGTAAGCACACTGTCAAATGTAGATACCTGTGTGTTAATAACCTGAAACTTAGCTATAAGTATATCAAGTATGGAACTGCCAGATATATTTGTATTGCCAGATGAACTATCAGCGGTGTTATTTTTATTAGCACCAATATTGTCCGCTACATCTGCCGATTTCATAATAGCCTCAGTAAGTGTACTTATAAATGTTGCATTAACCTGCTGTTGTACGGCAGTTTTAGCTTTATCAGTTATTTTAGGTGCTATAGCATTTTTCTGGTTTGTATAGTATATAATCTCAGGATGAGTCATATTGTCTGCAAGAAAGCTTACCATATCCTTAGAGAAATCCTCAGGCATAATAAGTGCTGCGTAGTAGTCCCTGCCCATACTCCCTCTATAGCCTCGTCTGTAGTGTCAGTGAATACCCATCCGATAGTATCATTTGTCTTTAAGGCTTCTATTATATTAGTACTTATATTAACATCAATGCCAGATATATTGATACCTGTGTCATCATAGGCAACTGCTACTTTGATATTAGATGTTGAGTCTGAACCATATGGATCCCAGTTTGATAATATATTAAACCATGCATAGAGTGAGGGTAACACAGCAAGTCCCATAACAACGATAAGAGCTACAACATTACGGCCTATGTGTTTACAATCATTCCAGAAGACTCTGCCTATATTTTTCATTATTTTACAGCCTCCTTATTTGGGTTAATAGTTATGTTTACAGCATTTGTTATATTATCAATGCTTATAGTTATTGTATTGTTACTTAGTTTATTGTCAATAACTATGTTCTGACAGTTAGCTGGTAATGTGTTGCCAGCTGGTGTACTATGATTAATGCTGTCATTACACATATTATTGAAATTATTAACTGCTATACTATCAGTTTTATTACCAGTATTATAGCTGCTGCCATTATTTATATTATTGATAGGTATTGTATCATTATAATTATTAGATTTTACATCATTATCTATATAATTACTGTTAATATTATCACTTTCTATAGTTTCAGCATCATTATCCTGATTGGAATCATTGTTGCCAGCACCGTTAGTTCCTTCATGTTCATCTTCAAGAATAGCTGATTTAATAGACTCAACAGGACTTACATAGTTTTGGCAATATCTGTGATGACCTTAGTAGTATCTATAAGTGTATCCTTGTTTTCATTACCAATAATATCTTTTAAGTTTTCTGACATATTGTAATCTTTATACTCTATTGCAATCAGGTAGCCGCTTATAATGAATAAGGATGCTATCCACATTACAAGAAATATTACTTTAGAACTGTTGACAACGAATAACAGGATTAGAAATACAATAGGTATAATAAGCATAGCAATTATTCCATACTTTATTCTGTCTTTATTATGCTTATGTTCTTTTCGTAATATTCACGAATCATTTCAACGGAGCTGTTAAGAACAGCCTGTTTACTAGCTTTGACATACTAATCCTCATTTCTGTGTAGTATTATTACACGAATTATAATCTGACAGGTCGTTTGTCATTAAGACTTATTATAAATGTGTCTTATTAACAATTAAAATTATATGTATAGCCCGTAATACCTGTAATTACAGGCTATGCAGTATTACATCATCTTAGTATCATGCATACGATGGTGCATATAGTGGTTCAGCTTCATAAAGGCTTCCTTATAAGAAGACCTAAGAAAGAGTTCCGATAACAAAGAGCATAAGCTGTCCCATAAGTATAAAATAATCATATTTGTAGAAACCACTCACACATTCTCTTATTGCATTGATTGCATAAGGGAATGGGAAGTATATATAAACATTTCTAAAGAACGATGGTAACAGTTCTATAGGATATGTTCCACTTGAACCTGCTATCTGGATAACTACAAGTACAACTGCTAAAGCTTTACCTACATCACCGAAAGATAATGTAAGTGTATATATAAGCAGTGTAAATGCAAAGCTTACTATAGAAGCTGTAAGCATGAATATACCAGGGTGAACACAGTATATCTTAAGAAGATATAAGTCACCAAGTACTGTGATTATTGCCTGTATCTGCCCCATAAGCCAGAATATAATGTAACGTCCAAAGTACTTCTGTGTAAGTGTGGCATTTTTGAATTCATCAAGATCATCTGGTGATGTCTTTATAAGTGCTGTAAGTAAAGTCCGCCAACCCAGAGAGCAAGTGTAGTATAGAATGGAGCTACAGCTGTACCGTAATTGACAGCTTCATATACATTTTCGGTTGTAACCTTTACAGGTGATGAGAAGAACTCACCATATTCAGAAGAATCTTTATCAAGAAGCTTCTGTACAAGCTCATACTTTCCATCTGCTTTTAGTACATTAAGTTCACTGTCAGCTTTATCAAGAGTATTTTTAATATTGTCAATAAGTCCAGACATAGTTTCAAGTGTTATATTCACATTTGATAATGTGCTGTCAGCACCATTAATAATAGTACTAACAGAGCTTAAACTATTCGAGGCATCTATAAGCTCATATATAGTTGCAATAGATGTCTTGAAAAGACTTCCTACTTTGTCAACAGAACCTGTAATACTTGTTGTCAATATATTGTCAAGTGAACTGATGCTTGTCTGACACTGTGCAAGTACATTATCAAGGCGGTTAAGCAGCAGCTTAGGGCTTGTATCAGTCTGTTCATACCACTGGATGAACGTATCAAGTGTCTGGGCTGCACCCTTTATGCTTAGGCATAATATCAAGTGAGCTTATAAGACTGTCATAAAGTACCTGATTATATCCTCCATTATTGTTGTCAATTTCTTTAAAATGTTCAAGAACAGGCTTTAAAGTGTTGACTAACTGTTCACTTATATCGTATGCATTGTTCATCTGCGCTTTAAGGTCATTAAGTGAAGATATTATATCCTGTTTATCAATAGGAGAATTATCATCCTTGTGTGAAGCAATCTTATCTCTAAGGTCAGATATTGCTTTTCAAGAGACGAGTTAATATCGGTAAGTTTTGACAGTGAAGAATTTATGTTGTACATGTAGTCATCTATAACAGAGTCAGCAGATGACTTAGATGAGTTAAGCTGCTCATCTGACATGTCTGACTGTATATTTCCTACAAGAGTGTCAGTCTTTTTAAGAGTAGCAGAAAGATTATTATTGCTTTCGCTAAACTGCTTTATGGCGCTGTCATATTCGGATATATTATCGCTTATATCTTTCAGCTTATCAGCTATATCAGATAATACGTTATTTTTAGTAAGTTCGTCAGCATCTGTAGAGTTAAGAATAGTAACTACTACAGTTTCAATAAATGTTTCATTGATAGTTTCCTGAAGTGTTGACATACCTGACTGTGTAATCTTACTTGCAATCGCATTTTCTTGGCATTTTCATAATAAGTTACAGAAGGAGTTTCCATATTGTCATTAAGGAAATTAATCATTGAACGTGAAAAGTTACTTCCTATTATAATAGCGGCATAATATTCACCGCTTTTAACACCATTAATAGTACTTTCTTTATCTTTCGTAAATGTCCAGCCAAGCTTATCATTTTCACGAAGATTATCAATGATACTATCACCCATATTCTGCTTTTCTTTTCCCTCAGGTGTAAAGCCTTCATCCTCCGAATACACGGCAATCTTTATGGATGAGGTGTTAGCATACGGGTCCCAGTTAGAATAAATATTGAACCAGGCATATAGCGAAGGAATAATACACAGACCTAAAGCGATGATAAGTGCAAACATATTCCTGCATATACCTCTGAAATCATGTCTAAATATACGTAAGATTGTATTCATTAGTGTTCTCCATTAACCAAAATTTGTCATACAATTATATCACTATCAAAATGTACATACAACATTTATAGTAATAAATAATATCAAAAAAGAATAAAATAATTATAAAATGAAGCGGCACAAAAACATAACCTATATAGTATGTCTTATGTGTCGCTTTGCTATATTAATTAAAAGTTATAAGTAAATACTTACTCAGTGCCTAAGGTTACATCATAACCAGCAAGATATCTAAGAAGTTTTACGGCATCCGCAGATGTAATAGCATTATCTTTTGATACGTCAGCGGCTGCAAGATTAATTTCAAGCTCCTTATAACCTGCAAGATACTGCTTTATTAATACAGCATCTTTTGTGTTAACTACTCCATCATTGTTCAAGTAACCATATATAAATGATGGCATGACAGGAAGTTCGTCTCTGCGGCATATATAGATGCAGGAATATATCTGTTAAATAATTGCAATATAATGACATTTATAGCAAGTATGCCTGATAATTTTGTATATTTCTCTTTGTGCATAGGCTTCTCCTTTACATATATATATTATATTAACACATAAAATATAATATATCAAATATATATTAAGTAATATACATATGAAAGAAAATCAGAGCATTGAAGCTGTTATTATTTAGATAGAATCAAATGCCTGTGCAAGGTCAGCGATAAGGTCAACCTTATCCTCAAGACCACAAGATATTCTTATAAGACCAGCTGAGATACCAGCTTCCTTGCTGTTCATCATTCATCTGTCTATGTGTTGATGTAGCAGGGTTGAGGCAGCAGGTTCTTGCATCTGCTACATGTGTTTCGATAGCGGCCAGCTTTAAGTTTTTCATAAACTTCTCAGCGGCTTCTCTTCCGCCTTTTATTTCAAAAGAAACTACGCCACAGCCGCCATTTGGCATATATTTTTAGCTGTTTCATAATACTTGCTGCTTTTAAGTCCAGGATAAATTACATATTCAACTTTAGGATGATTTTCAAGGAATTCTGCAACAGCCTGACTGTTTTCTACGTGCCTTGGCATTCTTACATGTAAGGATTCAAGACCAAGATTAAGTATGAAAGCATTCTGAGGTGACTGGATACAGCCTAAATCTCTCATGAGCTGGGATGTACATTTTGTTATAAATGCCCCTTCTTTTCCAAATTTTTCAGCATATGTAATTCCATGATAGCTTTCATCAGGAGTACATAATCCAGGATACATATCAGCATGTGCCATCCAGTCAAAGTTGCCGGAATCAACAATTACGCCTCCAACTGCTGCCCCGTGTCCATCCATATATTTTGTCGTGGAGTGTGTTACGATATCAGCACCCCATTCGATAGGTCTGCAATTAACAGGTGTTGGGAAAGTATTATCTACTATGAGTGGAACATTGTGTGCATGTGCAGCTTTGGCAAACTTTTCAATATCAAGTACTGTAAGTGCAGGATTGGCAATAGATTCGCCGAACATAGCACGCGTATTATCTTTAAATGCAGCATTGAGTTCATCTTCTGTTGCATCAGGTGACACAAATGTCACATCTATTCCCATCTTCTTGAGTGTTACAGATATAAGGTTAAAAGTACCGCCATATATTGAAGAGGATGCTACAATATGGCTTCCACATTCACATATGTTAAATAAAGCAAAAATTAGCAGCCTGTCCTGACGAAGTGAGCATGGCAGCTGTTCCACCTTCAAGCGCTGCTATTTTGGCAGCTAAGATGGTCATTGGTAGGATTCTGGAGTCTTGTATAGAAATATCCGGAAGCTTCAAGGTCAAAAGTTTTCCCATATCTTCACTTGTATCATACTTAAATGTAGTTGACTGAATAATAGGAATCTGGCGTGGCTCTCCGTTACCAGGAGTGTATCCTGCCTGAACGCATTTTGTATTAATAGAATAATCTTTCATATAGTCCTTTCCGATATGGGTGTATATAGTAAGCAGAAGCTTATTAACACGAATCATATCATATGTAATCTTTTAATTCCCTATAATTCTACAGGATTATAGGATAAAATGCAAATTTAATTTTATTATGTAGATTATGTTTTGACACTTATAAAAAATATCTTATATTATATAAATATTTAATTATACAGTCAGATATAGGAGAAGAAAGTCAGCTATGAAGAACATCAAAGGAACACTTATACTTTTACTTACAGCATTTATATGGGGAACGGCATTTGTTGCGCAGACAAGTGCAGGGGATAGTCTTGGAACATTTACATTTAACACAATAAGAAATATTATTGCCGCATGTTTTCTTTTGTATTTATAAAGCTTAGAGAGTCTGTACATAAGGAAGCAGAATGTAAGAGCTTCCTGTAAAGGAGGGAATAGTATGTGGAATAGTACTTTGTATATCAATGACACTTCAGCAGATGGGAATAAATAACTACCCAGACGAAGTTGCTGTATCAGGAAGAGCTGGTTTTCTTACAGCAACCTATGTAGTTATGGTTTCAGTTGCCGCAGTATTTATGGGTAAAGCTGCATAAGCTGATAATAATATCAGCCTGCATATGTATAGCAGGAATGTATCTTTTATGTATGTCAGGTGGAATAGATAGTATATATCCGTCAGATATTCTGCTTCTTCTGTGTGCAGTTGGCTTTACAGTGCATATTCTTGTAGTCGATAAGTACTCATATATAGATGGCATAAAAATGTCGTGTATACAGTTCCTCACAGCGGGTATAATGTCAGCCGTTGGAATGATAATGATTGAACATATAGGAAATATAAGAATAAGCGACATAAAGAGTGCTGCCATTCCGATACTATATGCAGGTATAATGTCAAGCGGAGTTGCCTATACCCTGCAGATTATCGGACAGAAATACACAAAGCCTTCCGTTACAGCAATAGTCTTAAGCCTTGAGTCAGTATTTGCAGCTCTTGCAGGATGGGTATTATTATCTGAGCATCTTAGTCCACGAGATAGCTGGATGCGTTCTTGTGTTTGTCGCTGTTATAATGGCACAGATACCACAGATGAGTACGGATAAGGAAAATTGAAATAATAAAATTGAATACTGTTTAATTTAGCTTATATTATAAATTTTTCTAAAAGTATATTTAAAAAAACAGCCATAAGTCTGGAGAGGTGTTTCGTGAATAATGCGAAAGGAACACTTGAAAGCTGATTGAGATAGTTCTTAAACTTTCCTAAAACCACAACAACGATTTGACAAGGAGGTAAATCGAGCGAAAACGCAACAGGACGTTGCGTATGAACGTTGCGTCCATATAAAAACATAGACGGAAAAGTTTTAGAAATATCCAATCAGCTTTTGGTGACTGAAGCCTTATTCACGGAGCACCTTCAGCCTTATGGCGTCCGTTCGTTAATATCATTAGTCTTCATATTACTCACATTTGCAGTTGCAATATCATCGCTATCCTGCACCACGTCAGAACCATCAGCCTCAGCTTCTGCCTTCCTTCTGGCCTCCGCCTTGAGCTTCTCCGACTTGAACTTAAACATAAGAAGTCCAATAGGAAACGGCATAACACAAATAATAAACAATAATGCAACAATAATAACAACTTTCTGTGGCTCAATCATAATGCCATCTCCCTCTCTTCTTCTTAAATCTTTATATAAGCCTAATTCTTATCAGAACCTGAAAGCTTACTATCAACCATATACTTAATAATAAGAATACTTCCAACCATAAGTATAATTCCGATTATAAGTGAGATAACAGGATTACGGATAAATCCTGCAATAATATAGGTTATAAGCGAAACTACTGCAACGACAACAACATAAGGAAGCTGTGTTGATACGTGATTCATATGATTGCACTGTGCACCAGCAGAAGCCATAATAGTTGTATCCGATATAGGTGAGCAGTGGTCACCGCATACAGCACCAGCCATACATGCTGATATAGAAATAATCATCATGGTTTTGTCAGTTCCTGCAAAGTTCCTACAACGATAGGAATAAGGATACCGAAAGTTCCCAGCTTGTACCAGTTGCAAATGCTAAGAATATGGCAACTAAGAATATAATAGCTGGAAGGAAGTTAAGGAAACCAACTGATAATCCGCTTACAAGTCCGGCTACATATTCTTTTACACCAAGACTGTCAGTTGTTGCCTTAAGAGTCCATGCAAATGTAAGAATAAGAATAGCAGGAACCATAGCCTTAAAACCTTCAGGTATGCAGGAGAAACAGTCATTAAATGAAAGTATCCTTCTTATAACATAAAATAATATTGTAATAACCAGTGCAAAGAAACTTCCCATCATAAGTCCAAGCGATGCATCACAGTTAGAAATGCTGTAACGAAATCAGTTCCACTAAAGAAACCGCCAGTATATATCATTCCGATAACACAGCATATAATAAGGCTTATTATAGGGAAACAAGGTCAATGACCTTACCGTTTCCACGTATTATTTCTTCATTACTTACATTGGCATATGGTCTGTCACTTGTTGTATACAGGTCACCTTTTGCAGCATTATCCTCATGCAGCTTCATAGGACCAAAGTCAACCCTTAATATAACAAAACAAAGAAGGGCAACTATAGTAAGAATGGCATAATAGTTATAAGGTATACACTGCATAAATATAGAAAACCGTCTTCATCTTCCACGAAACCTGTAACGGCTGCTGCCCATGATGATATAGGAGCAATTATACATATAGGAGCTGCTGTTGCATCTATTATATATGCAAGCTTGGCTCTTGATACCTTATGTCCGTCAGTTACAGGGCGCATGACACTTCCGACTGTAAGACAGTTAAAGTAATCATCTATAAATATAAGTATGCCAAGAAAAATAGAAGTAAGTTCTGCACCTATTCTTGTCTTTATTCTTCCCGATGCCCATTCACCAAATGCCTTAGAGCCGCCGGCCCTATTCATCATAGATACCATTATTCCAAGTATAATAAGGAATATGAGTATACCGATATTAGATCTGTCGGATAATACGCCAAGCAGTCCGTCATCAAATATGTGCAATATAGATGTTTCAAGACTGAAGTGCGCAGTGAAAAGTCCCCATACAGAAGACTTCCGATAATAATGCCTATAAAAGTGAACTGTATACTTCCTTAGTTATAAGCGCAAGTATAATAGCAACAAGCGGTGGAATAAGCGACCAGAATGTTGCATACAGCTCAGGCATATATTCTGTTAATGTGTTCATTAATGTATCTCCGTTCTTTCACATAGTGTTCATATATCAGGAGTTTATTGCTGTTCCCTGAAAGTAATTGTATTATTAGCTGCATCCATGCTCTCAACAATTGCGAGTGATTCAAGCTGGTATCCTTTTTCACGGATAATCTTACCACCCTGCTGGAAGCCTTTTTCGATTGCAATACCGATACCCTCAACTGTTGCACCAGCACTTTCAACGAGATCAGTAAGTCCTAAGAGAGCGCATCCATTGGCAAGAAAATCATCGATAACAAGGATGTGGTCTTCTGGAGATAAGAACTTCTTTGAAACGATTACATCATATACTTTACCATGTGTGAATGACTGGATTTTAGTGCTGAAGTTATTGTCGTCAAGGTTGATACTCTTTGACTTCTTTGCAAATACAACAGGTACATCAAATTCTCTTGCAACGATAGCAGCAATACCGATACCACTTGCTTCGATTGTAAGAATTTTATTAATATTCTTGTCAGCAAATAATCTCTTCCATTCTTTGCCATTTCCTCAAAAGCTTTATATCCATCTGGTGGTTAATAAAGCTGTCAACCTTAAGAACATTACCCTCTCTTATTATTCCGTCTTTTCTAATTCTTTCTTCTAATAATTTCATAACCGTATTCCTTTTATATATAAATTAATGACATTATTCTACTAGATTATAGTTTATTTTTCAACACGTGCCATAGCAATCTGTTCAGGTGTTATAGGCAGTGTATAAAATCTTTTCCCTGCTGCGTGGCTTAGGGCATCTGTTATGGCTGGAAGAGGTGTATTGATAACAACCTCACCGATTGACTTGGCACCAAATGGACCTGCTGCCTCATAGCTGCTTTCAAAGTCCACATTGATATGACCTATATCCATACGTGAAGGAATCTTATACTGTAAGAATGAATTCTCATACAGCTTTCTTTATCACTATAAGTAATATTCTCAGACATAGTCATGCCTATACCCTGAAGTATACCGCCCTCTGCCTGTACTCTTGCAAGATTAGGATTAACTGGAGTACCACAGTCCACACATGCATCATACTCTATAACCTTGCTTTCACCTGTAAGAAGGTCAACCTCCACTTCTGCTGCCCCGACCATATAAGGTGGTGGTGATATAGGTGAAGAGTGTGTGTATGTAACTGAAAGAGATATATCGTTGCCACACATAGATGCAGTTGATATGTCAGCAAGGCTCACTGTTTCACCTGTCGAGTCACATCTTACAAGCTTATTTTCGTAAGTTACATCATCGACATCACATTTAAGAAGCTTTGCACCTAGCTTTTCTATTCTTGACTTTAATTCAAGGGCACATTTTCAACAGCTTTACCTGTAACGTAAGTTGTACTTGATGCATATGAACCAGATCGTAAGGAGATATATCCGTATCAGCACCAAATACTGTAATATCATCAGTATCACATTCAAGGACTTCTGCCGCTATCTGTGAAAGAATAGTATCGCATCCCGTTCCCATATCAGCAGCACCAATATTCATAGTAAAGAACCCTTCATCATTAAGCTTAAGAGTGGCACTTCCGACATCGACACTGGAGATACCAGAACCCTGCATAGCCATCCCCATACCAACATATCTTGCCTTTGTATCAGATATCATTCTTACAGGATACTTTTCATCCCACTTAATCATTTCCTTAACACGTGTTAAGCATCTGTCAAGGGCACAGCTCGTATTGACCTGATTATAGTAGGCTGGCATGACATCGCCCTCTTTACGATATTTTTAAAGCGTATATCAAATGGGTCCATATGCAGCATATCAGCAAGTTCGTTGACTGCCGATTCAACAGCGAAAGTCCCTGTGTTGCGCCATATCCTCTGTATGCACCTGCTGACATTATATTAGTGTAAACAACATCGCTTGTAAATCTGAAAGCCTCTGCCTTTCCATAAAGAGGTATGGACTTATGACCTGAAAGTCCGACAGTTGTTGGACCATGTTCACCATATGCACCCGTATTGGAAAGTGTATGAAGGTCAATAGCCTTTACTATGCCATCTTTGTAGCTCCCAGTCTTACATGCATCTGCATTTCATGTCTTGGTGATGAAGCAGTTAGCGACTCATATCTTGAAAATATGATCTTGGACGGTTTCTTAGTCATCCATGTTACAAATGCAGGATATATCTCACTTACAGATGTCTGCTTGGCACCAAAACCGCCGCCTATTCTTGGCTTTGTCACACGGATAAGTGAAGGTGATATACCAAGTGCATGTGATATTATTCTTCTACAATGAAAGACTATCTGTGTTGAACTTATAACATTAAGTCTTCCATATGTGTCTATCGTACAGTATGTACGGAAAGTTTCCATCATACTCTGCTGGCATGCTTTAGTGTGATATGTTCTGTCGATTATGATATCGCAGTCATCCAGCACCTTGTCGACATCACCATTAGAAGATTCATCATGTGCACATAGATTTCTTTTATTATCAGCACCTACAGGACACAGAGCCTCCCAGTTGTCTTCAGGATGTACCAGTATTGGATTATCAAGAGCAGTTGTAAAGTCAAGAACAGGTTCAAGTACCTCATATTCAGCTTTAATAAGCTTTATAGCTTTGTCAACACAGTTCTCTGTCTCACCTGCAACTATGGCAACCGGGTCGCCTATAAATCTTACATGCTGGTCAAGTATAAGTCTGTCATATGGACTAGGTTCAGGATAAGTCTGACCTGCGCATGTAAAACGCTTCTGGTGCTGATCAATATCTTTATAAGTGTATATAGCTTCTATGCCAGGTACCTTCATGGCAATAGCTGTGTTAATGTCTTTGATTATTGCATTGGCATAAGGTGAGCGTAAAAGCTTGACTACAAGGCAGTCTTTAGGTGTTAAATCGTCAGTATATACAGGCTTTCCAAGAAGAAGCTCCATAGAGTCCTTCTTTCGGATACATTTATTCACAGACTTCATTGTTATCACTCTCCTTCTGCTTTTATAGTTTACAAAGTTCATAATTCCACGAAGCTGTCCCTCATAGCCTGAACATCTGCACAGGTTACCAGAAAGGAACTCCTTTACCTCATCCTCATCAGGATATGGATTTTGTCTGAGAAGTGCAATAGTATTCATAACAAAGCCCGGATTACAGAAGCCGCACTGCTCTGCTCCCTGGTCAGCTATAAATGTTACAAACTCAGAAGCTTCATCCTGTAAGCCCTCAAGTGTTGTTACATGACATCCATCTGCCCTTGCTGCAAGAACTGAACAGGATAGAACAGGTGTGTCATTTAAGAATACAGTGCATAAGCCGCAATTAGAAGTTTCACAGCCACATTTTACACTGTAACACTTATGCTCTCTTACCCAGCTATAAAGGGAGACGCCGGGATTAATATCTTCTTTTATTGTTTTTCCATTAAGATTAATATTAACTAACATATATTCTCCGTATAATTATTTATATATTTTCTGTATAAGTATTTATATATTGGAAAGTGTACGCTTTGTAAGTACATTTACAAGGTGACTTCTGTATTCCTTACTGCCACGCATATTACTCTCTGTTTCTATGTGGTCTGCTGCCATATCAGCATACTTGTTTATATGGTCATTCGAAAGTTCTCCTGACAATGTGCAATCACTATCATTAAGACAACTGCTTACAAGAACTGCTCTTGCAGGGCGTGCGCCTATGGCAACCTCGTAAGTATCAGTATCCTTATAATGTACACCGCAGCAGGTAAGAACAGGAAGGTCAGTTTCTGTTATACGGACTGCCTCATAATACATATTTACAGGTCTTTTTGACTATAATTCTCACAAGAATATCTCTGTCATACTTCATATTGGCATATTCTTTTAAAGGAATAATACCACCTTTATAAAGTTCAACATACGATTCAAGACCTAATAATAATGTAAGAACATCCGAAAATCCATATCTTCCATATATACTCCCGCCTACAGTGGCAAGGTTACGGAACTGCACTCCTACGATATGTTTTAAGGCAGTTCTGGCAGCATTTGATGTATATTCATTAAAATGCTCATTAGTTTCAAGCTGTCTTAATGTTGTCATGCATCCTATTTTGAATTCTTTATCTGTTTCCTCAATCTCATTGAGTGAAAGGTCAGATAAGTCAATAGCTGTGTTTATGCGGTTATCACCCATACGCATCCACATCATGCCGCCTATTATGCGGTTTGCCTTTTCTGGTTAAGCTCATAAGCTTCATCAAGGCTTTTACTTTAACATAATTCTGGATATTAAGCATATTTACCTCTGTTTACATAATTATTTTATTTGATTATTTATTCTAACATATTAATTTTGCCTTGTAAATTTATTCTTTATCTGATAAAATTCGGATGAAAAATAGATTAAAGAGGAGAAAAATAATGAAAAGCAAAAAGACTGTTAGCTGTGTTACTTACTCTTATTATGACAGCTTCATTACTTGCCTGTGGAAACAGTAATGAAGCCAGTAATCAGACACAACAGACAACTACATCCCCATTTTCTGTTATGCAGGAAACAGATACTTCTAAGGTCAGTTATCCGGTAACTGTTACAGACCAGCTTGGAAGAACAGTAACTATTGAGAAGGAACCTGAAAAATCGCTTCTTCATATTATATTTCAACAAGTCTTTTACTTGGTCTTGGACTTAAGGATAAGCTTGTTGGTATTGAAGCAAAGGCGAATACAAGACCTATCTATAATCTTGTATCATCTTCTTTAGTGTCACTTCCTAATATGGGAACAGCAAAGGCATTTAATACAGAGGCATGCGTGGCAGCCGGCCCTGACCTTGTTATCATTCCAGCAAAGTTAAAGAGTGTCATTCCTGAGTTAGAGCAGCTTGGACTTACAGTATTAGCAGTTAATCCAGAAAACCAGCAGTTACTCAGTGAATGTATAACAATGGTAGGACAGGCAGTAAACGAACCGGGTAAGGCAAAGACACTCAATGCTACTATTGAGTCTATTCTTGATAATGTTAAGACTAATGTTTCAGGAACAGATACACCTAAGGTATATCTTGCAGGTAACAGCGCATTTCTTTCAACAGCAGGTAAGGCTATGTATCAGGATACTCTTCTTACGAACGCTGGTGGTGTAAATGTAGCAAGTGAACTTACAGATACTTACTGGGCAGAGGTATCATATGAGCAGGTTCTTTCATGGGATCCTGATTATATCATACTTGCAGCAGATGCTACTTACACTGTTGATGATGTATACAATGATGCTAATCTTGCGGACTGCACAGCAGTTAAGGAAAAGCATGTATACAAGCTCCCTTCAGATATAGAAGCATGGGATTCGCCAGTTCCAGCAAGCTTCCTTGGAAGTGTATATATTGCTTCTATATTACATCCGGATAAGATTAGCACAGACTATTATAAGGAATGTGTAACAGAGTTCTATAAGACATTCTATGGATTTACTCCAGAGGTTAAGTAGACATGGCTCTATTTATCTGCTATAAATTGGGTAAATGAATTTGAGTTATTTACTTAAATGTATCTTAGATACAAACAAAAATAATTTATTTTAGATAGAAACGGCTGTAAAATGCTTGCATTTTATGGTCGTTTTTACAATTTTAGCTATGGATTAGGGAAGAAAATATTTTTATCCAGAATATAGAAGGGAAATGTGTCATTGAACAATTACATATTTAATAATGGTAAAAGACAATTAAATAAGGCAGCAGTTATGCTTGTACTTATCATTATGGTTATAGCTGCATTTGTTATATCACTGCGGACTGGAAAGTATCCGCTTACATTAAAGGGAATATTATCAGGTGATACTATGCAGATTAAAGTGCTTGTGAGGCTCAGAATTCCGAGAGCAGTTATGGGAGTTGCCGGTGGTTTTGGACTTGGAATAGCTGGTTATGTATATCAGCTTGTATTTAAAAATCCGCTTGCATCGCCTGATATTGTCGGAGTATCTTCTGGCGCAAGTGCTGGTGCTGCTATGGCGATTGTGTTTATATCGTCTGTTTCTTCTGTTGTTTCGGCTGTAGCATTTGCAGCAGCTATGCTTACTTATTGTTACATTGCTTATAGCATATCTTGTACCCGGAAAAACAGCTATACGATTGTGCTTTCAGGAATAGCCATTCATTCTCTTGCACAGACTGTCCTTATGTTCATAAAGCTGGCAGCAGACCCGGAAAAGCAGCTTGCATCTATCGAGTACTGGATTATGGGGAGTCTGAATTCAGTTTCGGTTGACGACCTTCTCATCCCTGTATAGTAACGTTTATTGAACTATACTTATAATACTTTTATATAGGCAGCTTCTTATGCTTTCACTTGATGAGGATGAGGCAGCTTCACTCGAGTACATATAGTCCTGTTAAGGCTCATTGTTCTTGTCATAGCAACCCTGATAGTGTCAGTTATTATATGTACGACAGGTCTTATAAGCTTTATAGGACTTCTTGCACCACATATAGCAGGCCACCTTATTAAGAACCACAATATAAGTCTTCTTATGTTAAGTGGAATATCGGGAAGTCTTTTATTGACACTGGCTGATATACTGGCACGTTCAGTTACATCATCGGAGCTGCCGGTAAGTATTTTTACATCGTTACTGGGCGCACCACTTCTTATAATACTACTTTTAAGGAACAGGCAGGGAATGGGTGAGGTTGTGTGCGTATAGATTATATTTATTATAGAAAAATTTATGTGGAAATGAGATATAAAAATGGCGTTTTAATAGAAAATATTTCAACCTTTCAGAAGCTTATAATAAGAATATAGCTATTTGTATGAACAAGGTTTATAATTCAAAGAAAGTATAGTTGTGTGTAAATACAATATTTAAGACAGGAAAAATATAGCTATGTATATAGACAATATTAATAATAAGAAATTTATTGATAATCGTTGTAAAATACAAAAGAATTTAGGAATTGACAATACAGGGATTGCAGATAATTCTACTGATTTGACTGCTGCCAGAAATGAATATAATATTCTTAAGCAAAATAACAGAATATGCTATCCAGACAGCCTTGACATCAGCGGCTTATCCGTATCATATGGCAGAAAAATATAATAAATAATCTCAATATTACACTCTATTCCGGTGAATTCACAGCACTCATCGGCAATAATGGCTGTGGCAAGTCGACACTTATAAAGGCTGTCATGAACCTTATTTCACATAAGGAAAGTGTGTGTTAAGGTTTTCATCTGATAAAACTACACCAGAGAATACAGCCACATTTGCAAAGGTTATAACAGAAAAGCTTACTCCAAAGAAAGAGCTATGTATATGACATATATTGCCCAACATTCAGGTATATCTTCAAGCATATCTGTTATGGATGTGTGTCTTATGGGATATAATCATATGCTTAATCCTCTGGCAGTTCCAGACAGCAGTATGCGCTGTAATGTTCTTAAAGCGCTTGAATATGTCGGACTTAAGGACAGGGCGGAGGATGATTTTCTTTAGTGCTGGCCAGAAGCAGATGTGTATACTCGCCCGTTCGGTTATCCAGGATTCTCCTGTTATGATACTTGATGAGCCGGAAAGCGCGCTAGATATTACTAACCGTTATGAGATGCTAAGAACGATAAGAGAACAGGCAGATACCAATAAATGTGTTCTTATGAGTATTCACAGTCCGGAGCTTGCACTTATGTACTGTGACAGGCTTCTTTATGAAGTCCGGCAGTATCGTGGATGATATATATGTAAAGGATACAGATGTTTCAAGACTTAATGAAGCATTTGCAAAAGTATATGATAATGTATGCGTGGGAGTATATGAAAGTACGGATAACAGAAAGCATTATTGCATATATCCAAAAATATAGGAGGCGTTATGGATAAGTATGTGGATGCAAAGGCATTATATTCATATTTTAAATGGTCTGGTAAAAACATTTATTAATAACAGGAGATCTGGGAAGTGGAAAGACTACGCTTATTAATGCTTTGGTTAATATTATAAGTGATGGTTTGAATGAATATGATGATACAAGTGAATCAAATAAGTCAGAATTATCAGAAAGTCTGAAAGATTATAATGTTACGTGCAATGACTTGCATAGTCATAATATCATATATGACAGATTAATAAGTGCTAAGCAGGATGATAATTATGTCGTAATTAATTCAGACAGGCTTAATATGCTACAGAATAATTGCAAAGATAGTTATAAAAGTGATTTTTCTATAAATTCCGGTGACAATATAAATATAATAGGAATGCTTAATCCTCATAGTGATAAGTCAAAGGAAAGAATGACAATAGTTAAAGAAGGCTTCTATAATGTTGCAATACCAGCGGTTAATGATTATATAAATGCAGTGAGACAGGCAGATTTCACTTTGCCTGACAGGTATTATATGATAGTTGATGAGCTTGGTTATATTGAAAGCTCCTGTGAGGATTACCAGAAATATTTTAATAATATGCTGGATGAGGATAATTCCTGTGTTATTGCCACGCTCAGGAAAAACACACGGAATTTCTTGACTCACTTATGAGTAGAGATGATGCACTGATTATAGATATAGACAAGCCATTTGCTGATATTGCGTGTATAATTATGGCGTCCGGCAAGTCAAGACGTTTTGGTACGAATAAGCTGCTTGAGCCATTTAAGCATACGACACTTATAGAAAATGCGGTTGACATAACCAAAGCCTCACCAGTTGAATACATATATGTTGTTACTAATAATCAGGATGTGGCGGATGTAGTATATAATAGGATAAGTACGGGGATGTATAATTGTAGGTATATTGATGGCTCTGATAATTTGAATAATAAATATAATAACCATTACAGTAACCTAAATAATAATCTGAATAATTGTAACTGCAATAATTGCTATAATAATTCAGGTAATGATAAGTGTAATAATGCTTATAATAATGATTATAATAGTCTGCGTGGTGATAAGTATATTGACGATTATTCAAATAATTATAGTAATTATGACTATATGAAAGTTATATTACATAACAAAGAGCTTAGAAATGATGTTATAAATGTAGGATTATCACATATAAGCAGCAATGTGGATAATATAGCAGGAGTTATGTTTATGCAGTCAGACCAGCCACTTATAACAAGGTCAAGTATGCAGCTTATGTGTTTTATATTTACGCATTGTAAAGATAAGATCTGCAGGCTTTCATATGATGATACAGTGGCTTCGCCGGTTATATTTCGAATAAATACATAGATGAATTAAAAACTGCCACCCACAAAGGCGGCGGATATGTTATAAACAACCATCCGGATGAGGTTATACTCGTTCCAGCTTATAGTAAGGATGAACTGCTTGATATAGATACAAAGGAGGATATGGAGAATATTAAGAAAATAATAAGTGAACAGTACGATTAGAAATAACGAATAATGTAATGAATAAAGTAATGAACAAAGTATCTTTATAAATATATAAAATATATTTTAGAAAATGGAATTGATATATAAAGGAAATGTCATTATTAAAGTTATAACAAATCATAAGTAATTAATTTTACAATATTAGATAGCACGTATGCCTTACAAAATATGTTTATTTAATTCATTAAAAGTAATTTCAAGAGTTAAATAATATTTACTTAATATTTGTTATGAACTTTAATATAATAGACATTTCCCTATTTATATAACTATAAATGAGGAAATGAAAAATGCGCAAAAATAAGTTGTTTTGTTTGTACTTGAGATACGTTTCAATAGATTACGCAAAATACGTCTTTCTAGTGAGAATATAATTGTACAATATTTTAAATTTACTCATTTATAGTTTATTATATTTTAAATGTATTTTAATATATCATTCTATTAATTACATCTAATAGATAAACACATTTATGCCTTCGACTGCTTCTTTCTTCCAGTCAGGAAGGCTACAAGATATATGACTATAACAAGCACTATTGCAAAGCACATCCATCCAATTAATACAGGAAGTGGCTGTTTTGCAAATATATCATAATATCCTTTTAGGTAGACAACCGTTATTACAAGTGGAAGTATGTATGTCATATACTTTCTTACCCATAAAGGCAGCTTTATACCTTCACCAGTATCGACTTCTTTGATAAAGTTGTCAAATCCCCAACCATTCTTTTTCGTACAGAACAGCACCATAACAAGACTTCCAAGAGGAAGCAGGTTATAAGATACGAGGAAGTCCTCAAGATCCATAACTGTAGAACCAGCGCCTATTGGCTGAAAACCCGATAATACGTTGAAACCAAGAATTGCTGGTATTGAAAGTATTATTATTGCAACTATGTTGATAGTTACAGCCTTTGAGCGCTTGCACTCAGTTATATCCATCCACACAGCTATTATTTCTTCAAATACGGCTATTATAGTTGAAAGTGCCGCAAACGACATAAATACGAAGAATAAAAATCCCCATACTCTTCCACCTGCCATATTGTTAAATACATTTGGCAGAGTTATAAATAATAATGAAGGACCGCTGTCAGGATTAACGCCATATGAAAAGCATGCAGGAATAATGATAAATCCTGCCATAAGAGCTACAAATGTATCAAGCAGTACAATGCTTATCGCTTCCTGTAAGTGAGCGCTTTTATCAAGGTAGCTTCCGAATATTTCCATAGCACCCATACCGATACTCAGCGTGAAAATGCGTGTGTCATAGCGGCAAATACGGCTTCACCGATACCAGACTGCTTTACAAGCTCAACATTAGGTACAAGATAGAACTTAATACCTACGGATGCATTTGGCAGGGCAAATGAGTGGATAGCAAGTATTACTATCAATCCAAGCAGAAGTGACATAACAACCTTTGTTATACGCTCAACACCATTCTGTAATCCAAGTGCGCACACGCCGAATGAAAGTAATATGGCGATTATGGCAAAAACATCATAGAACCGGGATTACCGAGCATATTATTGAATGTTTCTTTTACTCCGTCAGCATTAAGTCCGGCAAGCTTTCCGGACAGTTCAAGGTAAGCATAATAAAACATCCATCCGCCGACCATTGTGTAGAACATCATAAGTATGTATGAGCCGATAATTCCCATCCACTTAAGTCTGTGCCAGTTAGTTCCTTTCTTTTCAAGTTTCAAATGCTTTGCCGATACCTTTACGGCTGGCTCTTCCGACTGAGAATTCACATATCAGGATAGGCAGACCAAGAAGTGCAAGGAATATGACGTACATAACGATAAATGCTGCACCGCCGTACATACCGCATATATATGGAAACTTCCATACATTGCCAAGTCAATAGCACACCCTGCCGACACAAGAATAAATCCAGTCTCGAACCGAATTGTTCTCTTTCTTTCATAAGTTAATAAGTTCCTTTTCTATTGTTTTATATTGTTGATGTCAGAATTAAAATGTAATTTTCCTGACTGATTTATATGAATTGTTTCATAATTTTGTAATTCATACAATCCTTTCGCACTTTAAATTTCTAAAATGCAATAGCATATAATTGCTTATTTATAGTTATCATATTATAATAAACGACATTTGGGTACTTTATTGCTGCATCTGAATTATTATAATAAAATTGTTTATTACATAATCCTGCAATATTTATACATAGCCTATCTAATAACTATATACAAAGCCATATGAAAATTATTATATAATATAATTGCTAATTAGTCACTAACAAAATTCAGAAACTTATATTAATCTTAGGATGAATCCATATTTGTGACAATAAATGTATATATGTAAGTCATCTGATTCTCAGGTTTCTCTACCTTATAGACAACACGTCTTTCGTAAGGCCAAGAGGCTGTCTGATACATGAATTCGCCATAAACTACAGCATAGTCAACGTTGTTTCTCTTGTGATATCATCAAACTCATCAACCAGATATTCATCCAAAATAGGCTGGAGAAAATCAACTACACCAGTGCATGAATACCTGGTTCCGTCTCTTAGCTGGATTTTAATTAAATCACCTGTTATTCCATCATAGCAGACAAGTGGATGATATCCATTGCTCTGATAATGAAAGTTAAAGGCTCTTCCTTCCTGTTTGCCATAAGCTTCAAGAAGTGCATCGCTTCTTAGATAACAAAAGGACTTCCCAATCCGGGAAAGTCCTTTTGTTATCTAACAGAGCGCAGACGGGGATCGAACCCGCGACCCTCCTTGGCGGTGCTCCACCACTGAGCCACTCGCGCATATTATATCAACATGTTCTTTAATAATTAATACTCCTGAACACAACTGATATAATACACATATAATTATCATATGTCAAGTGAAATTTTAAAAAATTACAAAGAAAAAATTCAGTGTTTTACAATAACTTTTTATTTAGTTCAGCCGGAAGGCTGAACTGTTACCATAAAATACCCAATTTTACATAATGGTTTATTTTAATAATATTTGTAATAATTCATCTGTGTTGTCAGCTAAATTTTCTGCGCCACATTTTATAAGCAGTTCTCGGCTTCTAAAGCCCCATGTTACGGCGATGCCTCTAACGCCAGCATTGTTAGCTGTTGCTACATCAACATCAGAATCCCCGACATAGATAACATTGTTAAGATTAATATTATTATTTTCGGCGCATATATATAGTGCATCAGGAGGCTTTTAGCAACATTTTCTCTGGCACCAACTGCATCATCGAGCAGATTATTGAAATATATGTTACATAATTTAGTTACGGCATACTGTGCTTTATTTGAAAGAACTGCGATTTTGTAACCATTTTTCTTTAATTCTTTCAGCATATCCATAACACCAGGATAAGTCTTTGTTTTATCATTACAGTGAACAGCATAATAAGTTTTAAAACATTCAAATGTTTTATCAATCAGTTCCTTGCTGGTACCTTCAGGAACACTTCTTTCTATTAAAAGACGTATGCCGTTGCCTACAAATGTTCTTACCTCCGCAAGGCTTCTTTCTGGAAAGTTATTTGTTCTTAGTGAGTAATTAACTGAGTTACATAAATCATCGAGAGTATCAAGCAGTGTTCCATCAAGGTCAAATATTACCATTTTGTTCATAATAACAGCTCCATTCGTTATTTATTGTGTAGATTTTCATTATATTTTTAGCAGCATTTTGATGATTATGTTTTATTTAATAGTGTACATTGCATTAATATCTGAAATATTTGATACACTTTATAATGTAACATTTTCAAATAAATATGTTTTATAAATGGAGTTTTTGTTCAAATGTTCATATCAAAATGCTGATGTACAATATTTAGGCAGAAAATGCAGCTTATGAAATGTTATATATACATTTATTCGTTAGTTATAATACATTAAATGGCTGATATTATCAATAATATATTTTTACATAAATTTCCGCTTGAAATATATGAACAAATGTTCTATAATATAATCAAGATAAGAACATTTGTTCGCAAGTATATATGTTAAGAGGAAACAGGTATATGATTATAAAAGAGAATATGAGTATTATGGAAAAGCTGGAGATATTGTCAGATGCAGCCAAGTATGATGTATCCTGCTCTTCAAGCGGTGTTGAATGTAATAATAATGGGGTGGCATTGGTAATTCTAAGGCTTGTGGTATATGTCACAGCTTCAGTGCTGATGGAAGATGTATTTCACTGCTTAAGATACTTCTTACCAATGAATGTATATATAATTGCCGATATTGTATTAACAGGGCCTCTAATGATGTTGTGAGGGCTACATTCACACCAGAGGAGGTCTGTGATCTTACTATCCAGTTTTACAAAAGGAATTATATAGAAGGATTGTTTTAAGTTCAGGTATTATATATAGTCCTGATGAGACTATGAAAAGGTTATTAAAACAGTCATTCTGCTTCGTTCCAAGTATAGTTTTGGAGGTATATCCATATGAAGGCTATACCGGGGCAAGCGAAGAATTGATTAAGATAGCTGGTTATTATGTGGACAGAATGAGCGTTAATCTTGAGCTTCCGACTAATGCAGCGTTAAAAAGCTGGCACCGGCTAAGACAAGAGATAATATACTTAAGCCTATGAGGATGATTCAGAATGGAATACATTCAGACGTGCAGCGGTTAAAGTCATCATCAGTTAATGTGAACAGGTTGTCTGGAGAGCATACGGTTAATGCATATGATGATATATTCGATACAGCCTTAAGTTCAGATGTATACAGGCTGAATAATAGTGATAACAGTTTTTTAATCATAATAACAGCTTATATTCAGTGGCAGGTAAATTTTCTGATACTGATAATAACAGCATTGCCGGATATAGCAATAAGCGTTCTTTGTTCCAGCAGGACAGAGTTCACAGATGATCGTCGGAGCTACGGATGAAACGGACTATCATCTTGTTACGATAGCTGAATCATTATACAGGCAGTATGATTTAAAGCGTGTATTTTATTCAGCATTTGTCAATGTAAACATGGATGAGTCAATGCCACTCCAGATTGACGGTAAAGGTGTGCCATTGTTAAGAGAACATCGGCTGTATCAGGCAGACTGGCTTATGCGATTTTATGGTTTTAAGGCCTCTGAACTGCTATCAGAGGATAAGCCTAACTTTAATTCACTACTAGACCCTAAGTGTGACTGGGCTATACGTCATCTTGAAATTTTCCTGTTGAGATTAATAATGCTGACTATAGTATGCTTCTTAGAGTTCCGGTATTGGTGTTAAGTCTGCACGTAGAATTATATCTGCAAGAAAGCATACTAAGCTTGACTTTAGTGACTTAAAAGATAGGAGTTGTATTAAAAGAGCTTTATATTTTATTACATGTGATGGACATATGATGTATAACACGCGGATAGATGCAGATTATATTACTAATTGTATAGTTGATTCTGCAGATATGCGGAAGATATATGATATAGAGCATCATAATGTGTATCAGCAGTTATCACTTTTGATGATAAGTCTTAAGTTTATTTAGGTTATATGGAGAATTTTATGAATAATAAAACAGATATATATGTGTGTGATGATAGTGTTGAAGGAATATTTACAGCTATATATAAGGCATGGGAAGCTGGTACAAGCCATACAGATATAAGATGTATTTCTGGTACAATGAATTATTCCCTGTTTGAAAATTATATTAATATTGATGCTGATATAGATATTTGCAGAAAAGTTATCTCATCTATTAATACAAAGTTAGGTAATTATATATATGGTATTATATTTAATGTAATAAGTTCATGTGATAATAATAAGGCATCAGTTGTATATCATTCTTTGCAAAACTATTTAAGTATGGTACTGGATATATTAATAATATTAATGATGAGTATATATATTCTTTATTTTCTATTAATCGAAAAGTTTCCAATGAGGCACATTTTATCATGAAATTGTGAGATTTAGTGAAAATAAAAGTGGAATTCTTGTTGCAAGAATAAAGCCAGATAATAATATTTTATATATGATAATTGAACACTTTGCCGACAGACTTCATTGTGAGAATTTTGTTATTTATGATACAGAAAGAAATATATGTTATGTTCATTCGGATAATGGCAAGGGATGGTATATACTGATTCGGATAGACAGATGTATAATATGATTAATTCCTATTCTGATACTGATAAACAGTATGAAGATTTATGGGTTAAGTTTTTGAAACAATTGCTATTAAGGAAAGGGTTAATGAAAGACTTCAGATGAATATGCTTCCTCTTAAGTATAGAAAGTATCTTCCAGAAATGAATTAAAACTACCGATAAAAGGGGATCCCACCAAAAGTATTGAATACCTTCTGATGGGACATTGGGGAATTGTATTGAGCTCGTATAAAGCTCTTTTCAATAATTATTATAGCATAGTTTAAATGTTTGAAAAGTACTATCTTTTTCTGGTACTGTCATTAATTGTGTTTAATAAATATTATAAATATAAGCAAGTGCTTTATTAGATAATTATTTGTATCTGAGGTACATTTAGATTATGTAAAATATGTCTTTCTAGCGTGGACATAATTGTACAATATTTTAATTTGCTCATCGATAGCTATTTATTTAATCGTATATATAAAGGTTTATAAAACTATAAGATTATTAAAAGATACTAACATATAATATGTAATACTATGATATCTTTATAATACTGTAGTTTACAGCCTGATTATATGTACTAGAAGACAGTATCCTTTCATATCGTGTCATCCATCTTCCAGTTATTCCTGCATAATTAGCTACAGCATCTTTGGGAGCCCCACCTGCAAGCATATATGACATACCAGCGTGTCTTAAGGATTGCAGCGTATATTTGTTTCTGATAGTTTTATTTTCAAGACATATTTTGCAGTATTTTTCGATGAGTCTTTCAGAATCACGCAGTTTCATCCGTGTTTTTCTTCTGTTTATAAAAATAGGTCCTTCTTTAATATCATTATCGTATATATACTTATCAAGCAGCCTTGCAACATCGTCAGGAACTTTAATTGTTCTTGCTATGTTATTGCGGCTGTTAGGTGGATAGTTTATACATAGAGTATCACTGGACTTATCAAGTGCAATATATTCCATATTAAGCTTGCATATTTCTGAGTTGGTCAGAGCACATTTAACAGCAAGTGAAAATATAAGAAATGCCTTATCATCATTGTATTCCTTAATTGTTTCTAATATATTATTTATTTCAAGGCTGTTTGGAATATCTTCTTCATTAATAAGCTTATCTGGTTCAGGGATTGAGTAATCTTTAAAGTAGTTAACATATTTATTACCATGATTAGTAGTATAGTATTCGATAAAGTTGCATACAGACCTTATTACAGATAATCTCATAACGCCAGTAGAATAACTGATTCGGTTGTTCTCCATCTTATTAATCAGGTATTTATAATATTTAGCAGCATCTTTGCTGGTGAGTGTAAGAGGGTCATGACCGACTTCTTTATCAAAATCGTTGACAATTTTCCAATATTCTTTCTTTGTTCTTGGCTTTAGGTTTGTTTCAAAGTAAACCCAGACTTTTGAATTAAATTCATCAGATATCATATATTATCACCTCATTTAATATCAAATAGAAGATTAGTAGTATCGTGTTTTAACATACTCCAATTTTATATTAAATGACGGCATATGTCAATATACTTGACAAAACCATCCCACAACTATACTAAATAATAAAGAAAACAAAACCCAAAATTAATTAAGAAATGGTTCCAAAATGCAACCACTACTCTTCTATCACTACATACAAACTTTATTAATATAATTTAATTTTTATATAATTTGGCTTGTAGGTTTAGATTTTAGAAGATATATTAATTAATGTTAGAGTCCTGCTTCTTGACCCTAATGAATACCAACGGATTACTCTATTGCTTTCAATTCGTGTAATCTTATATCATTTTATATTTTTACTTATATAAAGGAGTTTTTATGGAACAGTATTCTCGTAGATTTATTGAAGAACTCGCCAATCATATTGACCCAGTTATAATAGATTACTTTAATAAAAGAAAAATCTATTACACTTCTCTGCTGCTGGTGTCACAGAACTTATTGACGAAACACTTATGGACTATCTTGATGGCAAGTCCAGCCGTGAAGATTTAATACCTATTATCAATAAAATTAAAAATCAAGGCTTCAGAAAGGTCGAGATGGTATAAGTCTTATATCAATGATATTGATACTATTAACATTGATGACCCTAAGCATCCACTTGCCAATATAGTTGTTATGGCTAAGACATTACCTGTAGATGATTACACCAAAATGTTTGGTGACAAAGACCTTGATGAAATTATTGATGATAAGAAAAGCTGCTACTCAATGGAAAAATGACTCCAATAGTCTTCTTATAGACTTTCCTGGCATTTCTTCTTTAACTAATAATTCAATATATAACTCTTTAAAGAATGATTTAATTATCAGTGCATGGAAGTATATTGAGGATGAACTTGCTGGAAATATCGATTCTTATCTTAGACTATTTCCTGTTGACCTTGTTGATAAACCTTTGTTCAGCCCATCTTCTTTACATTGATGATGGATACAGCTTCTAATAATCTTTTGAAGGAAATTATTACAGATGAAGACGGTAAGGAGCTTCTTGAAGTTACTGTTGATAGTGGTAAGTTAACACCTCCTAAAGCTATGGATTCAAATGACTTAAAGCTTGTAAATGCATTTATATCTAATATAAATATGCAGGAATTCTACAAGGAAAAATCTGTTGTTGTCGATTTGAATACTCTAGGCAAGGAAGTTGTAGATTACCATGTTGGTAAGAATGTTATAAAGAAAATATCTAATTCTGCCGTAAGCTGGTTGAATACAACTTCTCATATGAAGAAGCTGGAAGTAAAATATACTTCAACTTATTTGATAATATTGTCATTAAGGAAGATGTTGAAAGACCTTATGCCATTGCTCAATTCGGTGAAATCTTAAGTAATGCTATTATTAAGAAGAAACTCATATCTATTACATCCGCTTCTTACGATGTTTTGGATAATAATCTTTCACGTATTATATGTTATGCTATGAAGCGTGAACAGATAGCTAATCAAGAAACATTTATTGGTGAATATAATTATACATATTTTCAGAAAATTGTCAGGTTCAAGCTTAAGAACAAGAAAAAAATCTTCAGTTAATTAAGGAATCTCTTCAGGAGTTTGTTGATAATAATATTGTTATTGACAGCTTTGAATTAAAGAACAATGTTTTATTATTAAGTTTCTCCCTCTTTCAGCTGCTGAAATTCAGGATCTTAATTTTGATAAGACAAAGGTAATAGACGTTCCAACTGACTTTGACTGAACTTATTAGTACTTTCGCATCTTAATTATTTATTATAACAGCTCCGGTAGATATTAAGTTTTTATATATCTTAATATTTATCGGGGCTTTTTATCTCATTTCATGTTTCTTTAATATCTATAATCTGATTCTATATATCCATATACTTGTTTTATTTATAGAAATAACTAATTAATGTCTACATTTTTCTACTTCTATAATTTTTATTATATACTTTTATTTTATGTAATATTTATTAATTATTTATATAATTATCATACTATTAGTTTTATTATAATTTTGTCGCTTTTATTCTTTTTAAGAGATATATTTCATTGCAATCAGCATGAAATCTATATAACTTTCTTTTATAATTACATTTTATACTTTTTGATCTGAAATTTACTCCTCTCTAAATTATGTAGATACTTTTAGAGTAATTTAATTCATTTTGTATTAGTACTGTAGATAAAAATGGAGTAATTTTTATTATGTAGTCTTTTTCAGAGTAATTTATAATTTTTTATAAAATATAGGTATTTTTATATTCTTTCTTTGTATTAAGTATCTTATAATATATATTTTCTACATTTTTTATTTGATTTTAATTTTAATGTCTACATTTTTGGCTTAAACACTGAGTTTGTGCAAATTGCACAAACTCTACATACCCTTTATATGCTATATGTAGACAAAAGTAGTAAAAGGCAAAATCTCTTTTAAGGCTTCAAAAAATATATTAAAATTTCGTAGACAATTTTAGAGTAAAACATACCACTTTTTTAAAAATGTGGATAAATTTAGAGTAAAAATAAACATTTTTTTATTTATGTGGATAATATATGAGTAAAATATCCGATTTGATTTTACTTCATAAAATTGCTAAATTATACAATAAAAGGAGGAGAAGTTTGGATAATTTTACAAATATTGGTAAAGCAGTGCTTATTCAGGCGCTTGGTATTCAGAAAAATTATACAACAATTATTGAAAATACTGTCGAAGTTGTTGATTATTCTAATCCATCATGCTCTTCATGTAAATATAAAGCCATTATTGAGAACTTCGATAAAGACTCAGATATGTACAAGACAGCTTCTACATATTGTGCGTATTGTCCCAATAAACTTCTCACAACCCGGAACGTAACAAAAAGTCTACCATAACGAAAAATCGCTATGGTTATAGACCTATGCTTAAATCTAATGCTTTAAAATTATTATTATTACTACATTTCTTTCATCCAGATCGATTTGGGATAATAAAAATGTAGATACACGCGAAATAGCTCAGAAGCTTAATTGCAATATAAAGACAGTATGGAATAATCTTGAGATTTTATCAAGTTATACATACATATCTTATTCTAAAACTGATACATATTCTATAAATTTAATATTAAATGATTATGAAAACTATTATCTTCCGGCTCACAAAAACGGAAGAGGTTTTAGTGCTTTCTTTGATTTATTAAATAAAATAATATTACTTGATTCATTAGTAACATTACGAATATATCTTCGAGAACTGATTAATCTTGATAATGCCAATCTTAAAGGGCAGGCAAGTGTCGACCATAAAACTTTTAAAGACATTCGACAGGTTCTTCCTGCTTATTGTAAACCTTGCATTATTAAAAATCAATTGAAAATGCATCAACAGATATATTTACCACTTCTATTAATAATAATATTATACGTTTTGAAATTGATAAACGTTATATTGCAAAAATCAGAAAACTATTCTACTTCAGGAAACAACGGATAAATTAAAAAGTTTATTATGGATTTTAATTCAGTTATACCGGAAGTTAATTCTGGTGAAATTCAACCTGAAAAGTACAATAGCTTTCTTCCAGTTGACTATGATATGGTATATTATAAGCTCATATCAATAAAAGGATGAACTTGATGATCTTGCAAATATTGCCATACATTATTCATATGATTTAATGATGCTTGCTTTATCAAATGTTTACAAACAATACATATTATTTGATAAACCTATTAAAAATCTTCCTGGTTTAGTATCATCAATTGTCAGATCTCAGTTAGATATTTTGAAAAGGCTGCTTAGGCAGTCTTATTTTCGTGCTCTTTACATTATTTTAATTAATATCTATATTTTTATCTGTACTTCATAAAATAATTCCATATATTTAATCTTATTAGTTATAATTATATACTATTTATATATAATTATATTTTACGTTATTAATCATATTCTTTAATATAATCTAAGTTATTGTTTTTATTTTATTACTATTTAATAACTTGAAACAATATATATTTTCCAATAAATACTTTTCAACATGTAGAAACTTTTCAACCAAAATTATAATATAAAATACATATGAATGAAATAAAAACTAATATACTTAATTAAATTACCTTTTTATAAATAATTATCCCTTTTTAATAAAAAATACATATAAAATTAAATAAAAACCTGTGTATGTAAACTTAGTTACTTACAAAATTCCATCACACCAGTATTTTCAAGGTTTCTAGTTAATATTATTTATCAATATATGTTTAATATATGTTATGTTATATTATGTTGAATTGGTATATTCATATATTTATATATTTATATATTTATATATTTATATATTCATACCAATGTATTGGTAAATCAAAAATATATAACTGTGTTCATGTTGAAAGAATATATATTTCATAATTTGTTTAGAATGATTTGAGAGCATAAAAATAACTTATACAGAATATTATATGGATGTATATTACAAGATATTTGAGAATATTAATATGAACTATAAATGAACAAATACAGAAAAATGCACAAAAATATTTTGCTTGAATATTCTGCACCTTCAACTGCGTATTATTCACTTTGCTTTTGTTTGTACCTCAGATACATTTTAATAGATTATGAAAAATCTGTTTTTCTGATGCGGATATAATTGTGCAATATTTTAAATTTGCTCATTTATAGTATATGAATAAATAAAATAAAGAGAGGAAAATATGTTTATATTATCCCTCTTTATTTTATTAAACTATAAAAGCGCAAATAAAGAAATTGAGTATTAAAGATTTTAAAGAAAATCATTCAGACGCTGATTAAGTATTTCTATTCTTACTCTTAAATCTGCATCATTTTTATTATTGATTTATTACTTTTATTGTGTCAAAATTATTTTCAAATAGTGTTAATGCCTGTTCTGTTTTGGCTATTGAAGATATTCTTTTTAATTCACTATCAGAAATAGATGTTTTTCTTTGTTCTTTTCTTTTGTAACTGCTTCATTTTTTCAATATTGGTTTCTAAACGAGCTTTTTCCTTTTCAGCCTTGTTTTTAGCATCTGTCATATAACGAAGTTTTTCTTCAACACTATCACTATCTTTTGGCTCTTCAGGTTTTGTGGATGATATCTGGTTAATCTTTTCTTCAAGCACTTGTAAGGTTTGATTTTTTTCATTAAGCTCTTTTAATACAGAATCTAATTCTTTTATATTGTTCAGCTTCTTTGGCGCTCTTCAGATAATTTTTTAATTGATTGAATTCAGCGTTTTCAATATCACCATTCTTTTATTATTGTAAGAATACTTTTCTGAGCATCTTCATCTAACTTTCCGAACTTGTCAGCCTGATTAAGATCTATACCATTATTATTAAGAAGTTCACTTAATTCAGGTATGAGCTTTTCTGCTGTTGTATATTTTCTTGCCTGTCGTTCAGATATATTCAGCTGCTTTGCAATTTCAGCATTTATATTTTTGATTTCACCTTTGACTTTTTGCTTCGTATAGTTCCTTAAGTCGGCTGACTTCCCATCTTTTACTTCCATTGAGGATTCTCTTACATCGTGATTAGCAGATATAAGCATAATTTCCTCATCTATCTCAGTTATTTCAGATTTTTCTATCTTACATGGTATACCAGCAGGGAAAAGCTGATTATACTCTTTATCAGTCATACTTGATATTGCGCGATATCTTCGTTCTCCAGATACAAGTCTATAAGTGTCATTATCTGAATTATATAATACAGATAGATTATGTCTTAATCCATTTATAATAATACTTTCTTTTAAGGCTTCTATGCCATCTTGAGTATACATTTCATTTTTGGGTTAGAAACAATTTTTCTTTGGGAATATATTGAAAGTTATATTGAGTTTTGCCTGTATTTCCTTTAGCTTTTCACCACCGTCAGAATTCAAAATACCTGGTTTTGTTGCACCAGCACTAAATGATTTCTTTGCCATTACTTCTCTCTCTTTCAGATATTTAGCAAGTTCTCTAAAATGTTTATTATCCATCAGACCAAGATAATTAACAAGTTCTATATAATCCTGAGCAGCTGTGCATCTTTTGTCATATGTCAGTAATGGCTCAAATAAAGTATTTGATTCATTAACAGCTATACAATTTCTAATAGATACAGGTAAGAATTTATCTCCAAACATATTTTCATAACTTTCATACATTTGCTTATATAAAGTTGTTCTACCAGCAACTCTTGTCATAAACATTCCTGCAAATTCAATAGATAATGCATACTTAGCATTAAGGTCTTCAATTGTATCAAAAGTGACATTAATCCATCATAAGAGAAGTTATCAACACATATAGGTGTGATTATTTTATTGCTTGCACATATAGCACAGGTAGTTAAATATGATTTAAATGGAGAATTATCGATAATAATGTAGTCATAATCATCTTTTAATAATTCAAGATTATACTTAAAACATAATTCTACATTAGAGTCCTTACTTTCATCATATATTTTGTAGATTAAAGTGTTGAGAACCCTGGATGCACATAATATAGAAATATTTTCATAATCAGTAGCAGATATATAGTTTTTAACTTCAGACTTGTCGTTTAACTTTGAACAAAACAATTGTTCATAGTCTTCTTCATTTCCTTCGTCAGTTTTTCCAAACATTTTGAAGTATTCATCTGTGGATCTAAATCTATTAATAGTATAGAATATCCAGATATTGCTAATATTTGTGCAATAGATATGGCTGATGATGATTTACCAACGCCACCTTTTTCATTGATTAAACTTATTATTTGGCTCATTATTTTCCTTCTTTCGATTTATTATAGATTTATTATACAATACTTTTGGATTAAATCAATGTTTAATAATGTTTTTTTCATATTTTTCAATATATGAATGAAATTTTGTTAATTGATTATATTTTTGAACTCAGTTCAAATTCTAGTTTGATATATATTGTTAAATAAAGAAAAATATATAAAAGTAAGTTATTTATGAATTTAGATTCGCAACTATAAATGAGCAAATTTAAAATATTGCACAAGTATATCCTCATTAAAAACAGATTTTATAATCTATTTAAATGTATCTGAGGTATAAACAAAACAAATTATTTTTGTGCATTTTTCTGTATTTGCTCATCTATAATTTGCTATATATTATTATATATAAAACACCACTTTACCACTTTGTAAATTATAGACTTGATGTCAAATCAGCTATCTTCAAATCAGTTGTTTTAAAACTTTGTCACGGTATTGGACAAAGTCTTCATCCTGATAAGGCAGAATATTCATAGCACAATAACTGATATGAAAAAGTTGTAAAGTGGTTTTAATGTAAAAATATGAGAAATTCTTTCGCTATTATAACGATATAATACAATATAGTTTATAGCATAAAATTATACTGGAGAATAATGGAAATTGAACTGAGTTCAAAAATAGTGCAATAATAAGTAGAAACCAATATAGTATTATAGTTAAAAATTAAGTGGATGGTGTAAGAGATATATTAAGTACATCACATAAATATAAGAATGTAGAAATAATAGCGTGAGCATTATTGCATAGATTATATACATTTAAATATTGTAATATTGCCAAAATTCAGTAAATTAAGATTTATGGTACATTTATTGGAAAATTCATTGATGATATATGATATACAACCAGAATTACAAAGGGGATAAATCATTCTGGGCAATAGTATATTATCATAAAACATTGGTATTATTATAGAAGAGGCAATAAAAATATGTAAAAGAGCATACAGAAGAAACAAGAAAAGAAGAACGAAGAAGTACCACTTTATAGTAGATTAGCAAGAGTACTTACGATACCGTCCTCATTTTTAGTGAGTAGCAACATAGCCTTTATGAAAGCTGATATTAAACTACAACTTAAAATGGTAATTGATAACTTCTGGTGTATAGGAGAATGTTATATATAAAACCAGAGATAAAAGTTAATCATTACTTTAAATAATGGTTGCTAATCTCAGATATTATAAATAACTACTTCAGAGCAGATATAAAATAGGATGGTACAAATAAAAAGTGAACTCAGTTCATAAAAGGTAAATAAAATATAATACTTTTATTGCACAGACTCATTTTAAAATAATGATTTGTGACAAATTTATTATAAGAAAGTTGTGCAATGTATTTTCTTATGCAAATATATAAAGGAATGTATTAGGTTATTATTTGATTTATAACCATCATGAATTCTATCCATTCCGCCTGGATACATTACAAAATAATTGTGAACTCAGTTCAGAATATAATTAATAAAGTAAAATTATTTTGAATTATGTAGTCTATCATTGATGCCGTAGGTCCAGTTCAGACTTTTTCTGCCACATGCGATATCCAGGCGGAATTGATAGATAGGAATTTTTCCATTATTAAACACAGGTACACAAAACATTATGCTTACAAAGCAGTGTCCGTTCAGATAGTTGGAACCATTGTGTGCGGCATGATCAAACAGTTTTGAAACATTCTCAAATTTTGTGACGGATTTAGATACAACAGTATCATTGACACATAGAAATACAAGCTGTTTCTACAATAAATCTGGTATCAGCTTCAAAATAATCCTGACAGTGGTATTCATAAATATGTAATAATCAACATTCTCATAGGAACAAACATAATTAAATGCATTTAGTGTTTGCTTTGTTATTCCAGATAAGAAATGTTTATATAGAAAACATATTGAATGCGCTGATTCAACGTAAGTATGGATAATATCAGCAGAAATAAGGTATCTGCTGTCGGAACAGAAAAAGTTTCAAAATAAATCAAAAAATATTGATGAAGTCTACCAATTGTTTTTTCGTTGTATAATGTTTTTGTCGTACAGGGTCACTTTCCTTTGTAATGTTTTGGCAAATTCATTATACATCAGAAAGTCCTGTACGGCATTTTATGAAAAAGTTGTAAAGTGGTGTTAAGATATATAAAATTAAAAATGAACTCAGTTCACTTTTAGACTTTAAATTAGAAAATGTATAATGGATTTAATCTAAAACAATGAAAAGGAAAGTGCTCATGCTTAGAAATAACTGTCATATTACTAATAGATAAATATAGTGATTTGTTTATAAGTAGATGTTGGAGTCAAAAGCCCCAACTATGATACCTACGGATTGTTTTGCGTTACGCACTCCACGTCTACGCTCCGCTTCGGTCCGTGCTAAACATGTGCCACTGGCACATAGCACCACCCAATATTCGCATATCGTGGAGGAGCACAAGGTCTTTCATCCACCTATGAGCAAGCTCATGTGGATTTAGACCTTTGACTCTGGTATCATAAAATAAATTATTTTATTTGTGGTTGAGCTGCATATCGCTATATTACCTCTCGAAAAAATATATTTTATCACTATTCGCTATTACTAAATTAATATATTAACTATTAGGCGTTTGCGAAACGCCAAAGCCACATAAATGCTGACTTTTTGTTTTTGTAATTTTGTTTTCCTCACAAAGTTTTAAATTTTATGTCTATTTTGTAAAAAAATTATTTTTAAAACATCGAACTTAAAATCTATTTTTGTACAAAATACATATATTTTAGTTATTGAGCTTCGCAATTACCTATATTAACTATTAATGAGCAAATTTAAAATATTGCACAAATATGTCCACTTTAGAAAGACATATTTTCCATAATCTATTGAAATGTATATAAGACACTAACAAAAGTAAATTATCTTTGTGCATTTTTGTATTTGCTCATTTATACACCAGTTTACAATTTTATAAATGATAGATTTGCTGCCAAATCAGCTGTTTGTCATAGCATTTGATTTTATGTGCGTTTCGATATTTTTCACGAAAGTGGCAAAAATATCTGGCTGCTGATATCCTTACTTATCTCAAGAAGAAAATACTGTACACTTTGGTAAGGTATTGGACAAAGTATTCATCTTGATAAGACAGAATATTCATAGCACAATAATTGATATGAAAAAGTTGTAAGAGGTGTCATTTATAGATATTAACTATAAATGAACGGAATAAAACGTATGTTCAAGTTCCACGTGAAACATATGTCTGATCAGTAATCACAACTCTAAGTACTTATTTACATGGATAAGTTATTTCCTACTACATAAAAGCTTCCATCTCAAAAATATTTCAAGAATTATTAGCTTTCTAATCTGAACTTAGAAGTTTATAATTCTAACACCACTTTATAAATGATAGACTTGATGCCAAATCAGCTGTCTTCAAATCAGCTGTCTTCAAGGCTTTGTCACAGCATTTGGTTTTATGTATGTTTTGATATTTTCTTGAAAGTGGAAAAAATTTGGCTACTGATACCATTACTAATGTCAAGACGAAAATACTGTACACCTTTTGGTACGGTATTGGACAAAGTATTCATCCTGATAAGGCAGTATATTCATAGCACAATAACTGATATGAAAAAGTTATAAAGTGGTGAATCTTAAAAGCTCATACGAGAATTGAGCAGTTTCTTAAATAATATTATAGGGCTTAATCAGAATAGTATGTTGATTTAAAGTTAAAAATAAAGTTATAAACATGTGAATTTAAAATATTTATAAATTATACTTTTTGTAGCAAATAAAAATATAAAATTATATAATCATTAAGCAAAAGCGAATTACGGAGTGTTTGATTATGATATATAGGAAAATACAAGGTTGAACTAGAAGATATAGGGATGCATAATAGAATATCCAACAAAAGGATAATAACAATAATGGAAGATGTTGCCGCAGCGCATTCTGATTCGGTTGGGTATGGTATTAAAGAAGTTGGGCAGACTAATTGTGCATGGGTTTTATTGGATTGGAAAATAAAAGTGGTTAACAGACCTGAATATAATACACATATAGAAGCATTTACGTGGTCAAGAAAAAGTGATAAGTTGTGTGCTTATAGAGATTTTGAGCTTCGTGATAATAACGGAAATGTGTGTGCTTTAGGGACATCACGCTGGCTGTATATGAATCTTATCCGAAGACGGCCAGTAGTGCTTAATCAGCAGATGAATGAGATATATGATACAGAAGAAGGCAGGATGGTCTTTGATGAGGAAATATGTAAGATAGATACGGAAATAGATGCTGGTAGTAATGATAATATAAAGGAAATTATTGAAAAACATATAAAGTGGAACGAAGAGATATGGATATTAATGGTCATATGCATAATGTGAGCTATATAGAAGCGGCATATGAGGTAATACCAGAGGATATCTATAAAAATCATGAGTATTCTGACATAAGAGTTGAATACAAGAAAGAAATTATGGAAAATCAGGAAATTAAAATTAGATGTATAGTGTTTAAAAATAATGGTTGCCTGATAACTATGGAATCGGAAAATAAACTTCATGCTGTTATAAAACTTTCATGAGCTTATATCTGATAGTGTAGATGTACATATAAATATTAAGAAAAACTAAGAAAATAAATGTATGAAAATGTCAAAATACATTTGACAAAAGAATTATTAATATATACTAAGCAAGATTTGATTGACAAACTAAGTTGGTTTGTTAATGTATTAGTAAGTTTAATAAATAAAAATGCAATTAATAGTTGATATTATTAATAGTAACATATATAATAATATTAGTTTTAAGAATATCGTTAGTACATATAAAGACTTGAGATAAAGAGATTTTTGAAGTCATATGTTTTGATGGTAAGTTTTGTATTTTTATGTTTTTGAATAATTCTATTGACATTTTGATAATATAATTGTATAAGATTATATGATAATCATACGACAAGATAGATATTATATTTTGATATTTGTTTTGTTTGATTATTTAGCTAATTAATCAATTTACTGATTTATCAAGTGATTGATTATTTGTTAGTTATTTGTTTTGGACAAAGGTATATTGGACAATCTCCAAAACCAATATACTTGACTATATTTCTATCCCTCTACTCATCCCCGGTCACCCCAGACCGGGGAACTTTGTTAATTCAGGTCATCTTTGGTTATATCTATAAATGAGCAGATACAGAAAATGTATAAAATAATTAGCTTTTGTTTGTACCTCAGATACATTTGAATAGATTATGAAAAATCTATTTTTCTAACGTGGACACATTTGTGCAATATTTTAAATTTACTCATTTATAGATCATATCTTAAAGTGTGTTTGTTTTACATATCCGCAGATGATACAATACATTTATGATTAAGTTATTCATGGTCTGCCTGATTGTACAGTTATATTTATAACTATAAATGAATAATTTAAAATATTGTACGATTATGTCCGGGTTAGAAAGATGTACTTTGCTATTTGGATGAGATTATGCAGTATTTCTGATTTACTCATTTATGGTTTACAATAAGATAATGTTTTCTGTATGCTGTATTCGGATAAGAGAAATCTGTTGGACTTGTACAATGCGCTGAATAATTCGTCACATACGGATATTGATAATCTGACAGTAACTACGCTTAAGGGCGGAACATATATGAAGTATAAGAACGATGCTTCGTTTGTGTTTAGCTATGAATTGTATATGTTTGAACAGCAGTCATCGATTAATTTTAATATGCCGCTTAGATTTTTCATTATGGTTCGGAAGTGTACAGGGATATGTTTCCGAATAATGTCCTGCACAAAAAGAGTATGCTTAAGATACCGACACCGCATTTTATCACATTTTATAATGGAAAAGAGAAGATGAAGGAGCGTGTTAAGATATTGAGGCTGTCAGATATGTTTGAGCAGAAGACGGATAATTCGGAGCTTGAGCTGATAGTTACTGTCATTAATATTAATCCGGAATATGAGAGTGACAATGACAGCAGGACTGATAAGGAAGAGCCTATTATCGGTGATGAAAGTAAGGATGTTTTGTTAAAATGCACTTGCAAATGCAGACATACTTAACCGATGTAAGTCTTTAAGGGATTATATGACATTTGTTAATAAGGTTCGTAATAAGATGGATGCTTATGAAATGGACGTAAAGGAAGCGGTAACGGAGGCGGTGGATGAAAGTATTAATGCATATTTTGATACCCATTATTCATAGAAGAAAGAGCTTACTATTATACAGCTTGTATGGAGTATAGCTCTTTTTTATGGGATATACAATTCTCAATCTTAAATAAAAATTCTAAGTAATAAAAATAAGCAATACAAAGAAAATTACTCAAAAATATATAAAATAACTCAAACTTCGCACATTAAAATGTGCCCATGCATATGAAAATTCAATAATAACTGGCATAAAAATAGCGTGAAACCAAAGGTTTTGCTATAATTGAGTTGTCGAAAAACAATTACAAACCGGAGGCTCATGCTATGAATAAAAGTATAACACAAGCGACTCAAAATGATAAGCAGATTTCTGGATCTATCAAACGATTTTTCACAAGGGTTCATATTTCCTCAGCCTTGAAAGCGGTCAATGCCTACAAAAGGAAAGGCACTACTGTAACGGAGATTATTCAATACATGTTTCTGCTGATTTTCTCCAACAGAAGTATTTATATGAGTCTGCTCACAGGAAAAATACCCCTAATTTTGCAAAAGATACCGTGTATCGTTTTATGAAAATGGTTCAAATTAACTGGATGCATTTATGAATGCACTTCCTGAATTGTTAAAACAGAAACTGCAAGTTGCTTAAAGGTCTGAACATTGACAACTTAATAACTGCCAGGTATTGAATTTTCAAGGTGCATAGTTAAAATTCATGTGCGAAGTTTGAGTAGTATTATTTAAATATGTCTTAATAATGTTGACAAAATCTGTAAAATTAGTAAAAACAGGTAAAAATTGAGTTACAAAAATTAAGTAATGTGATATAATTAACAAATAAATGTAAGTAGATAATATATGTTTACATATTACTGATAATATACAGGAGGATTTATTATGGAGCAGGATAATAACATAATTACAGCATCCATAGAAGCTGAAAGCGTATCAGCACATACAAAGAAAAGAAAGTATCAGGGTTTAAGAAAAGATTTGGGAAGAAAAAAAGAAAATCTGCCACTCAGATAAATGAAAGTAATAATGGCGTTAATCAGATAGATGGTACATATGAAGCAGCAGGAGAAGGAGATGTAACTACGGATGCATCTGCTTCTGTGGATACAAAGAAGTCTTTCAGAAAAAGTCTTCAAAGGCAAAGAGCATTTAATATTTATAGGGATAATACAGGCGATGGAGTAATAACACTGCAAAGCAGGGAGAAAGCTTTATGAGAGGCATTAAAACCAAGCTTATAATTACTTCACTGCTTCCTACGGTTGTAGGTGTAATAATTGTACTTATAGTTGCTGTTATTAATATCACACAGGGTATGAATGAACAGGCTGTCAATGGTCTGACACTTCTGGGTGAGTCTACGAAGGCAAGTTATGAGAATGCTTATATGGGTGACTGGCGTGTAGATAATAATGGTAATATGTTTAAGGGAGATACGAATCTTTCACAGAAGCAGGATGGAATTGATAAGTATATAACTGATAATGATGCGGATCTTGCAGTATTTATTGGAGTAGATTGTAAGCTGACATCTTTAAAAGATTCTAATAACAAGAGAATGTTAAGCCTTAAGGCAGATGAGAAGATATGGGAAACTGTTAAGTCAGGTACTATATATACAACTTCACATGTTGATATTGATGGAACTGAATATACAGGTGTGTATATTCCGCTTAAGAACTTTAGTGGAAGTGTTGTCGGTATGATGTTTTCTGGACAGCCAAGAACTGATATAACTTCATTTATTATGAATAAGATTATAACACTTATAGTAATATCACTGGTAGTATTTATAGTTGTTATTGTAGGAGCATTTTCAGTATCAAGCAGAATTGCAAATGCACTTATTTCAGTTAACAAAGTATTTATTTCCCTTGCAGACGGTGACCTTACAGGAGAAGTTAATCCTGCACTTCAAGAAAGGATGAGATAGGACAGATGGCTAAGTCTGTTCAGGTACTTATTGACAAGTTACATACTATTGTCACAGGCTTACAGAGTACAGCTGCCGCACTTCACAGTGCAGGTGACAGCATGACTAACACTGCAGGACAGTCAAGCAAGGCTACAGAAGAAATATCAAGTGCAGTTGAGGACATATCAAAGGGTGCAATCGCACAGGCGGAGGATATACAGAATGCATCAGCCCAGATTGCCAATATGGGTGAACTTATAAGTGGAATTGTAGAAAAGGTTGCTAATCTTACACAGGCGGCAGACACTATGAGTAAGGCAGGCGATACATCTATGAATACTATGGTTCTGCTTTCTGAGTCTAATGATAAGACTAATGAATCTATTGATAAGATTGCAAAACAGATTAATTTAACTAATGAGTCAGTTGGTAAAATCGGTCAGGCTGCATCGCTTATTACTAATATAGCAGACCAGACAAGTCTTCTTGCGCTTAATGCTTCGATTGAATCAGCAAGAGCAGGTGAGGCAGGCAGAGGCTTTGCAGTTGTAGCTTCTGAGATACAGAAGCTGGCATCACAGTCAGATGAAGCCGCAGGAGAGATTAAGGATATTATTGAAAGACTTCAGAAAGAGTCACAAAAGACTGTTTCTGATATGAATGATACTAAGGTTCTTATTAATGAGCAGATGGATAATCTGAATGCAACTAAGGACAGTTTTGTAGATGTGAGCGATGGTATTGCAGTATCAAGACAGGAGACTTCTGTTATCGAAAGTAACGCGGATTCTTGTAATGAGGCAAGAAAGCAGATTGATGATGTTGTAACTAATCTGTCAGCAATATCACAGCAAAATGCAGCTTCTGCACAGCAGACAACAGCATCTATGGAAGAACTTTCAGCAACTATTGGTACGCTTGCAGATACAGCTAATGACCTTATGAAGATATCAGAGCAGCTTAATATGGAAGTAAGATTCTTTACAGTAAGGTAAGAAATGCTTAACAGCGCGAATTTACGAGTATAAAGATGAAAAATAAATAGTGAATATTAAGAGGAAGGCAATAGTGAGTATGTCATTATTGCCTTCCTCTTATATCATAATTCGCAAATTATTGTTGTTACACCCTATAATCCGCACTATCGCGCTCTTTTTCCTGCTTAGCAGATTGCTTGGATTGTTCGTTTGTTAATTCATTTGAAAAGTAAATGCCTGATTTACTCCTCAGTTCTATCAATAACTTCACCAGTGTCAGGGTTTACAGATATTCCGTTGACCTCAAGCCGTTCATCAATCTGGATGACAAGGCACTGTTTTCCATCTATAAGACGGGTTTCTACAAGGTCTGTTTTATCAGGATTAATCTTTATAACAACGTCAGGTGTCTTTACCTCAAACTTTCTTGAAGGAGTTATGTTAGCAGCGGCAAGTCGTCCATTTTCACCTGCAGCCATCTCAAAGTGTTCTTCAAAGTCTGTAAGGCGTTCATCAGAAACACCACTACGCTCTAATATTTCTTTAACCTCTGTCTTATCAAGCATTACAGGGGCACTTGATACAGCCTTATGTTCTTCAATAACTTCATTCAGGTTATCGTGGATATTCTTTACCGTTTCATAGTTACAATCTTCACCGAGTGTTTCAGTTACAAGATTATTAAAGGTTTCTTTCTGGACATCGGCAGGAAGAGGAACTTCACAACTAAGAACTGAGTTCAGAAATTCCTGCTGGAAGTCGTCTGTATCTTTACAGTGGAATAGTATACTTTCATCATCAGTACTTCTGTTATTGAAAGCAGGAAATAAAAATGCGATATCAGGGTTATCCACCATATGGCTCTGTGTCTGGTTATGAAATGCCTTATCATTCTCAAAGTACCCAAGACCAGCCTTAGAAAGTGTAACCGGGCATATACAGCATAATATGTAGTTATATACCTCATCAGAGGCATCATCCATAGCAATGTTGTCAGCCGTAACACCGGGAATATCATATGTCTGGTTTACGATAAGAATAAGATAGTTGCCAGGATAATAGTAGCTGGTAATTATCTTGTCGTATAACTGGTTAAGAAGGTTATCATCATTCAGCTCACATTTTCTGAGTTCAAGAAGAAAATCTCTCTGCTGGTCTTTTCCGTAAGCATCAAGTGTAAACTTCATATCAATCAGGTTTCTGCCCGGCGTTCCGGAAAGGCATTTTTAAGAATGTCAAGATACTTGTGGCGTTCTTCCTCAGGAAGATTAAGAAATGTTTCATTAAATGTTGTTACCTTATTTTTCTCTCCATCTACATAGCAGCCACATAATCTTAAGATACCGCAGTCTTCAATGTTAAACTGGGATTTTATTTCATTTATTTCTTTACGTGTCATAGATATAACTCTCCTTTTATTGTCAGATTTTGAATAGCTCTGAAAAGCAGCATTAATATTCCTGTTTTGTACTTTAACAGGATAGTATTATTATTTTACCACAGAAATGTGTCTGAAACATCAGACATATTAATTATATTTGTCAATTTTATATGGCGGATAAATCTCATTAAGAAAATGTGTAATATTTTTAATTGATTTTAAATAGTAATCTATAAATGAGCAAATTTAAAATATTGCACAAGTATGTTGGCGTTAAAAACAGATTTTCATAATCTATTGAAATGTATTTGAGGTACAAACAAAACAAATTATTTTTGCATTTTTGTATATGCTCATTTATAGTAATAATGATAATTTTGAAAGTTTCACAAGATTAAAAGTATTATTAAAGTATATATGAATGTTTAAAGAAGTAAAGAGTATATTTACGAGAGTATATTATACTTAATAAAATGATTGTAATATTATAAAATTGGATGTATAATAAGATAAGTATATTAAATTTAACAAATTATAGGTGAGTAAATAAAGAAAAGTTGCAAAATGATAAGGATATACCCGAATTTACATAGATTTTACATAAAACAACAGATAGAATTCATATATAAGATGTATAATAATGTTAAACAAAGTAAGTATAAACAGAATTTATAATAAAATGATTTTACATGAGAATAACATGAGAAGAATAGGAGCAGACGTATGAAGATTGGAATGTTAACAAGTGGTGGTGACTGTCAGGCTTTGAATGCAGCTATGAGAGGTGTTGCAAAGAGTTTATATAATAAGATACCAGATGTAAAGATATATGGTTTTCTTGATGGATATAAGGGGCTTATCAATAATAACTGCAAGGTTATGAATGTTGATGACTTTTCAGGAATATTGACAATCGGAGGCACTATTCTTGGAACTTCAAGAACTCCTTTAAGAAGATAACTGAGCCGGATGAGAATGGCAAAGATAAGATTGTATCTATGAAGAAGACTTATAAGGAGCTTGGACTTGACTGCCTTGTTATTCTTGGTGGCAATGGAACTCACAAGACAGCTAATCTGTTGAGCGAAGAAGGTCTTAATGTAGTTACACTGCCTAAGACTATTGATAATGACCTTGTTGGTACGGATGTCAGCTTTGGTTTCCAGTCAGCGGTAGATATTGCTACAAGCACTATTGATTGTATACATACAACAGCAGCCTCACACAGCAGGGTATTTATAGTAGAGCTTATGGGACATAAGACAGGCTGGCTGACACTTCACGCAGGTGTAGCGGGCGGCTCAGATGTTATTCTTATTCCAGAAATTCCATACGATTTAGATAAGGTTGTAGAGGCTATTAATAAAGAAGCAGCCAGAAGAAGCATTTTACAATACTTGCAGTTGCAGAGGGATTATATCAAAGGAAGAGATGGAGTTTACCAAAAGGAGCTTAAGGAGATAAGAAAGAGAGAGCATTTTCCATCAGCAGCATACAGGATAGGTGCCGGTATTATGGAAAGAACAGGTCAGGATAAGAGTTACAGTTCCGGACATGTACAGCGTGGATAAGTCCTTGTGCATATGACAGGGTACTTGCATCAAGACTTGGCGCTAAGGCCGCAGAGCTTATTATGAATGAGGAATATGGCTATATGGTATGTGTTAAGAATAACCAGATGGATAAGATTGCATTAAGAGAAGTTGCCGGCAAGTTAAAGACTGTCAATCCTGATGCTGGAATAATAAAAGAAGCAAAGGCGATGGGTATATGTTTTGGAGATTAAAGGCAATAAAGTTTCCATTTAAAAGGAAAAAGATGAACAGCAGACTGTTATTGACGTAAAATCTGTGGAAACAGCTAAGGAACGCATAAAGGCGGCAATTGAACCAGCGCAGGTAAAAAAATCAGTTGTTAATGTAACGGCTAAGAAACAAGCATCAGAAAGTGTAGATGTCATAGAAGTTTCAGGAAATCATCCGGAGAAAGAGAATAATCAATCAATGGAAAATGACGGGAACGACATTACAAAGCCAGAAACAAAAGAAACTGGGAAACAGAGGGTGGATATGGAACAATATAATAAGCTTGATAAAAATGAAATTATAAATGAAACAACAGATAAAATAAAACAGGAAGAACAGGTAAAACAGCCTATGGAAGCTAATAGTATAAAGAGCGCCGAACAGAATGTTGTCAGTGCGCATAAGAATTTAAAAGAAATTGAGGAAAATTATCGTAAGAAAGGTGAGAAGCTGCCTTTTGCGAACAGAGAGTTATCATGGCTTAAGTTTAATGAAAGAGTTATAGATGAAGCTGATGATAAGAGAGTTCCTTTATGTGAAAGATTAACATTTGTTTCTATATTTAACAGCAATCTTGATGAGTTCTATATGGTAAGAGTTGGTTCGTTGTATGACCAGATGATTCTTGCGAAGAAGAGCAAACAGGAATTCATAACAGGATTTGACAATAAGTCAATGATGACGGCAGAGCAGCAGTTAGATGCTGTATTTGCAGAAACAAGAGAATTGTTACATAAGAAGGATAAAATATATGCAAGACTTATGTATGAATTTGACAGTCAGGGGTTAAGCTTAAGCTTTAATGATGTGGAGTATTCAGATGCAGTATATCTTGAGAATTACTTTAATAAGTCTATACTTCCTATACTTTCACCACAAGTTATAGGAAAGAAAATCCGTTTCCATTTCTTAAGAATAAGGAGATATATGCAGTAGCCCTTCTTGGTTCTAAGAATAACGACAAGATAGGTCTTGTACCTTGCAGTAACAGGATATTTGACAGACTTATACCTATTCCTTCAGACAGCAGAAAGTATATGCTTGTTGAGGAGCTTATACTGCATTTTCTGCCGAAGATATTCAAGAAGTACAGTGTTAAGAGCAAGTCGCTTATAAGAATAATAAGAAATGCTGATATAGATATGGATGAGGCATTTTTGATGAAGATATGGACTACAGGGACACTATGGAGCAGCTTATAAAAGAAAGAAGAAGACTGTGTCCTGTTAAGTTAGAGTATTCAAGGGTGCTTGATGATAAGGTTATATCTGAGCTCTGCAAGGAGTTGAAGCTTGACAAAAGCAGGTATTTTATTCGAGTCACCACTTGAGATGTCATTTATATCAAAGATACAGGATGACTTAAGAGGCAGAAGAGAATTATTCTATGAAAGAAGAGTACCACAGAATTCAAAGCAGTTGGATATAAAGCAGCCAATTATGGATCAGATAGCCAAAAGGATGTGCTGTTAAGTTATCCATATGAAAGTATGCATCCACTTATTAAGCTGCTTAACGAAGCTGGAAGTGATGACAGGGTATTATCTATCAAGATGACTCTTTACAGGGTTGCCAAGAACTCACAGATAGTTGAGGCTCTTATAGAAGCGGCTGAGAATGGTAAAGAGGTTGTTGTACTTGTTGAACTGAGGGCAAGATTTGATGAAGAGAATAATATAGAATGGTCAAGACGTCTTGAAGAGGCTGGATGTAAGATTATATATGGAATAGAGCATATTAAGGTACACTCAAAGTTATGCCTTATAACATATAAAGATGGTGAGGACTTTAAGTATATAACTCACGTTGGAACAGGTAACTTTAACGAAAAGACAGCCAAGCTCTACACAGACCTTGCGCTTATTACCTCTGATGTAAATATTGCAAGAGAAACAGCAGATGTGTTCAATAATCTTGGACTTGGAGATGTAGTTGAACATACAGAACATTTGCTTGTTGCACCTAAGTGCCTTCAGAATAAGGTTCTTGAGCTTATCGATGATGAGATTAAAAGGCTCAGAATGGTGAAGAAGCTTATATAGGTATAAAGATTAACTCTCTTACTGATAAGACTATCATAGAAAAGCTTGTTGAGGCCTCTATGAGTGGTGTTAAGATAGATATGGTCATAAGAGGTATAAGCTGTATGGTGGCTGGAATAGAAGGCTATACAGACAATATTACAATTACAAGTATTGTAGGAAGATTTCTTGAGCATTCACGTATATATATATTTGGCAAAGGTAAGACTGCAAAGATATATATTGCATCGGCAGATTTTATGACAAGAAATACAATCAGGAGAGTCGAAGTTGCTACTCCTATATATGATGATGGTATAAAGGAAAGAATTCTGCGTATGTTTAACACAATGCTTTCTGATAATGTCAAGGCAAGAATTATGGCTAATGATGGTAATTATTATAAGAAGGATGTGGTGGACGGAATATCAAGGCTCAATTCGCAGGAATATTTTTATGATGAGGTTGTAAAGAAGGCACAACAGAATTAGATTATGGAATATATAAAATATTTATTAACTGCTTGAATTTATTTTGAATTTGATACACTTTATAAGTATGTTAAATAATAGACACAAAAGTAAAGGATGGCATATATGAAACCAGCGGTATTTTTCATAATTTTTGGACATCTGAATACTATTAATCATCACAAGTTTCAGGTTATGAAGAACTGCTTCAGGGTAGGGCTTTATAAGCAGGGACTATTGCACGATATGTCGAAGTACAGCTTTACGGAGTTTATTCCGGGTGTGAAGTATTATCAGGATGGAAACAGAAGTCCGAATAATGCGCAAAGAGAGGCAGAGGGCTGTTCGACAGCGTGGCTTCACCATAAGGGACGCAACAAGCATCATTATGAGTACTGGATTGATTATCCAACCAAGGGTGGCGATGGAAGTCTTGTAGGTATGGAAATGCCTGTCAATTATGTTGTTGAAATGTTCTGTGACAGAGTGGCTGCCAGCAAGATATATAACAAGGATAAGTATAAGGATTCGGACTCACTTGAGTATTTTAAGCGTGGAATGAACCATTATATTATGCACCCTAAGACAAAGGAGCTTATATATAGTCTTCTTACAATGTTAGCAGAGAAGGGTGAGGATTATACATTTGCATATATAAAGAAAATGTACTTAAGTAGGCAGGGTACGCATATGTCATATGCAGTTGTACATTGTTATGGATTGTGTTAAATGCGTGATATTTAATGATTTATGTATAAATGTAAAGAGAAGGTTGCAGTTTGCAGAGAGTTGTGGATTGCAGCTTTTTAATTCATGAAGGTTGCAGTTCACAGCCTTCTTTGGTTCTTGGGTTCCTTGTCAAGAGCTGGGGAAATATACATTATATGACTGACAATTAATTTAATTGTAGTAAATAAGTAGCTATTAAAGAGTCTGGGGTGGACACATTAAGAGATATTATCGTAAAGATAGGAATGACTTTACAGCTTTGGAAGCATATTATGAGGGAATGTTCATTTACAGGTATAAATATATTGTGCCTGTAAAAATATTATTGATTGATTATTATCAGTGTTATGTGTTAATATAAAGAGCAGATTAATCCTGATTACCCTGGGAATATAGGATTAGTTATTCTATATAACTTTATCTGATGCGATTGCCTGATTGTTATGTAGAATATATGTAAGGTGTGCTGTATGACAGCATATATAACAAGGAATGAACGGAGGATTAAGGTATAATGTTAGAGCTTAATCATGTCGGATATACTACTGAAGATGGTATGGAGATATTGAAAGATATTACTTTAAAGATTGATGAAAGATTTGTAGCTATAACAGGACCAAATGGTGGTGGTAAGTCTACACTTGCAAAGGTTATAGCTGGTATATATCAGCCAACAGAGGGTACTATTCTTCTTGATGGAGTTGATATAACTAATATGAGCATTACTGACAGGGCGAAGGAGGGCATAAGCTTTGCATTCCAGCAGCCTGTAAGATTTAAGGGGCTTAAAGTAAGGGATTTGCTAAGACTTGCGGCAGGTAAGGATGCTAAATACAGTGAGCTTAAGGGATATCTTGAGGAGGAGGTCTTCACGCAGAGGATTATATTAACAGAGAGCTTAACAGTAGTCTTTCTGGTGGAGAGTTAAAAGAATTGAGATAGCCATGATAAGGGCAAGGGGAACAAAGCTGTCACTTTTGATGAACCAGAGGCAGGAATTGACCTTTGAGCCAAAATCTTATAAAAGTATTTGAGGAAATGCATACAACAAACCACGGAAGTATCATAATTATAAGCCATCAGGAAAGAATTCTTGATATAGCTGACAAGATAGTAGTTATTAAGGATGGAACTATTGATAAGTATGGTGATAAGGAGGATATACTTCCACAGTTACTTGAGGGAACAGGTTCAATGGTCTGTTAATCAGTCATAATATTCAAAGAAAGGATGCCATATAATGGATGCAATAGAGAAGAAGCTTTACATGAGGTTGCAGAACTTGATGCACTTCCTGTTGGAGCATACAATATAAGAGCAATGGAAAGGCGGCAGCGCGTAATACAACTGCCAATATTGATATAGTTACAAAGGATGACAAGCCGGGAATAGACATATATATTAAGCCGGGAACCAAAATGAGAGTGTGCATATTCCGGTTATCATAAGCCAGACAGGCCTTAAAGACCTTGTATACAATGATTTTCATATAGGAGAGAATGCGGATGTTACTATCATAGCCGGTTGTGGTATACACAACTGTGGAGATGATACATCAACACATGATGGAATTCATACATTTTATGTTGGAAAAATGCTAAGTTAAAGTATATAGAGAAGCACTACGGAGAGGGAGAAGGACGTGGAAAGCGTCTTATGAATCAACAACGATAGTCCATCTTGAAGATGGTGCTATTATGGATATGGAAACTTCCCAGATATCAGGAATAGATGATACTTTAAGGGAAACAAGCGGCGATATGGCGGCTGGTTCCAAGCTTACTATTCATGAAAATATAATGACTACAGGTGAGCAGCACGCAAAGACTGAGTTTAATATGGATGTCAATGGTGAGGATGCATCGGTTGATGTGGTTTCAAGAAGTGTTGCAAAGAATAACAGTTATCAGGAGTTTGTGAGCAGAATTAATGGTAATACAAAATGTGCAGGACACAGCTCATGCGATGCCATTATTATGGATAACGCCTGTGTTACAGCGAGTCCGCAGCTTAAGGCAAACAGTGTTGATGCAAGTCTTATACATGAGGCGGCTATAGGAAAAATAGCAGGCGACCAGCTTATAAAGCTTATGACACTTGGTCTTACAGAGGAAGAAGCGGAAGAGCAGATTGTAAATGGATTCCTGAGTTAGAGAAGACGTTTGTATTATAAGCAGAATATTTGTTACATTTAAAATGAAATCTATAAATGAGTAAATCTGAAAAATTGCTAATTATATAGATAAAATATTATATATTATAGTTACTGTATAATGTTATATAAACTAATATATATTATGGCAGATTAGATTGATAACGTATAAAGAGTGAAACAATCTGTAGTCATTATATTTATTGGCGGATAAGACTTTATACAGTAACTTTTATATGCGTTTAATTGACATTTTATGGATTACGGTTTAGCCTATTAACGGCAGATATAAATAGTGAAGTAAATATGATGATGCGTATAAAATAATATTTTAAGACAAAACAGGAGTTAATATAATTATGGGCGTAGAAGAATTTTTAAAGCAGGAAGAAGAAAGATTTATAAGGGATAATCTTATGACAGACGAAATGTTTGACTTTATAAGAACTAATACGCTACCTTTCAACCAGCTTATGGCATACTACAGATGTGCGATTATGGAGGTGGAAACTAAGTTCAAGGTGCTCAATGAGCAGTTTTCACTACAATATGACAGAAATCCTATAGAATCTATAAAGACAAGAATTAAGTCAACAGAAGGAATCATAAAGAAGGCAAACAAGAAAAATTCCATTTACAATGCAGTCGATAGAGGAGAATATAAGGGATATAGCAGGAATAAGAGTTATATGTTCATTTTCAGAGGATATATATATGCTTGCAGACTGCCTGTTAAAGCAGGATGATGTAAAGCTTATAGAGATGAAGGATTACATAAAGCATCCTAAGGAAAGTGGATATAGGAGTCTTCACCTTATCATTGAGATACCGATATTCCTTCAGAATGAGAAAAGGCCTATGAAGGTTGAGGTTCAGTTAAGAACTATTGCTATGGACTTCTGGGCAAGTGTTGAGCATAAGTTAAGATATAAGAAGAATATACCTGACAGCGAGGCAGAAACGCTGGCAGTAGAGCTTCAAGCTATGCAGACCAGCTTGCAGAGCTTGATTATAAAATGGAGCAGATTAAGAAGCGTATAGTTGAAGCAGAAAAGGTGCAGCGGCTTCAGAGGAGAGGAGAGACCACTTCCAACTATTGGAGGATGCTGGTGAAGAATAGGATTAATGGGCTTATAAAGTAGTGGCTGATTATAGTTATTGGCGAACGGACAACATAATATAAGCGGAAAATAGCGGGGAATATATCACCGATGCCAGAAGATTTAATTGGCTATTTCTAAGACTTTTATTGATAATTTCCTATTCATATTCAAAAGATATTCAGCTTAATTAAACCAGCTGATAAAAACTTACGTAATAAAACTAAAAGTGGCTTCCTATTTATTATTATCGGGAAGCCACTTTTATTATAGTTGTTACATTACTAATAGTATCTTAATTATTTGTAATTTTATAATTGTTATTTTAATGGTTCTAAACCTTACTCCCAGGTAAAGTTTAGAGCCATTTTATCATATTTGCATATAAAGTCATTGAATACATATTATGGTGATATAGATAATATATTTATATTATACACATTTACACACTACACTTACGCAGTAGCCTTATTAAAGTATTCCCTAAGCTTGATAACAGGCTGTGGCTTGGCTTGTAACCTTGTATATAATCAAAGCCTTTGTTTATGCTGTAGTCAGCCTGTTCATCATTTTCAACCCTCTATAAGAAGGACAAAGCCCTGTTTCTTAAATACGCTTGTGAGGTGCGAAACGATGTCAGATACAGCAGAATTGTCAATTGACTTATATAACAGGCTCTTGTCAAACTTAATCGTGTAGAAGGGACATCCTATTATTCTTTCAAGGTTAGAATATCCTGTTCCAAAGTCATCAAGATAGAACTTAATACCTGACTTGTTGAACTTTTCCATATTGTTGATGACCATATTAAAATCGTCAAATATGGCACTTTCAGTAAGTTCAAGTCTTATATGCTGTGGCTTGATGCCATTGGTATTTATTATATTCATAAGTTCATCAAAAGGTCACGGTTTGACAGTTCGGAAGAAGAGCAGTTGACGGTAATCGCATCGAAGTCGTACTTTGATTCAAATTCCTTAATAGTCTGACAGACCTTGTTAATCATAATCATAGTAAGAGTGTGTATACAATTATTCTTTTCAGCCAGAGGGATGAACTTATCCGGATATATGATAGTTCCGTCAAGTGATAATCTCATAAGTGCTTCAGCTGTTCTAAAGCTGTTTTCATTAACACTGAATATAGGTTGTGCATAACATAAGACACGCTCGTCATTAAGATTATTCTGGTTTCTTATATCAAGAAGAAGCTGTTCTACCTTATAATTCTCATGGAATTCCTATAGTCCTTGTCAGTTGCAAGATAACACTGATTGCCAGTCTTGTTATTAATCTTATCCAAAGATAATCTGACATAGAGTTAAGCTTATGAACTGTAGATATTACGGGATTATTCGGTATGGCAACTATCTTGTAGTTGATATTATACGAAGAATAATGCAGATTATCTATCAGGCATTTCTCAACATTGTTAAGGAACTGCTTTATCTTATCTTCATCCTTTATATAAAGAATCATAGCAAAGTCAATATTATTAAGTCTGTAAATGTGTACCATATGGTGCTGCTGTTCTATCTTACGGCAGACATTGGCAGCTGTTTCTTCTATTTTTCATTGTGCGCAGCATAATTCACATTTTTAACTGCGGAAAGTTAAGATATACAACAAGAAAATTCCTCTTCATCGCAACGCTGTCACTAAAACGTGCATCAAATGAATTCTGGTTCTGACAGCCTATTAGCTCATCATATGGGTTACTATGAAATAATATATAGTAAATCATAAAAGGCAGTACATAAGTCAGACTTGTAAATATAGCATTTTGGGTTATAAACTGTACTGTAAGCATAAGAAAATCTACAGGTATGAACACGAGAGCATACTTATTGACTACAGTAGGTATTGTATTCTGGTTGTGTAGTACTGTAAAAGGCATAAAAAGCATGTCAAAATACCATACATAAGGTAAAAGTTGATAAATGCATCTATTGATATTATATTATCTTCCGTAATATAATTAGTTTTCTGTGAGTAAAACCATACGACACCAACAGCGTAGACAATAGTAAATGCTGTGAGCATATAATGAAGCCCTTTTCTGTGGTTATATATTTTCGATGACAGAAAACTGATATATATATACAGTGATGTTATTATTATAAAGTATAATGCCAGAAACAAAAGCGAAATACCTATACATAATTGTACAGAATAGGTTTCGCTATGTGATACACAGTATATAAGGGCAAGCTGTGATATTATGGCAGCCAGCGATATAAGTGCTCCGCAGTATATGATTCTATATGAGCTGGTTTTCGTGGATTGGAATAAATCATAAGAAAAATCAGGAATGAACAAGTGATAAGACTGAATATTTCAGCAGTTACATTGTAACTCCAATTAACATAGGTGCTCCCAATTTAATTACTATTTAACCTTTTAACTTTGGTATAATATTATTATACATACAAAATAGTATTAGCACAATGGGGAGAAAGATACATATTTAGGCGTGTTATAAGTATCTATAAATGGGCAGATATAATTGTACAGAATTTTAGATTTGTTCATTTATAGTTATAAAATATGTGTGTTTATAATAAGGACTAAATTATGCAGTTTTAGATTTAATCATCTAAAAGGCAAAATATTTATACAGAATATTTCTTTTATTTAATAGCATTAGGAGAATTTAATAGTAAAAATAAAATATATATACTGAAATTTATTGAATAAAATATATAAATACAATATTAATAATACAAATATGATACATAGAAATGGAGAATGATATGAACAGTATATTATTAGTAGAGGATAACAAAGCTATCATAATGGGGCTTTCTTATCTTTTAATGAAAATGGATACAAAACGATAGTAGCAGAAAATATAGGGCAGGAGGAAAACAGCTTGCAAAGAACAGTCCGGATATAGTCATACTTGATGTTATGCTGCCGGACGGGGACGGATTTGAACTGTGCAGATATATAAAGGATAATGACATCGCACCAGTTATTTTTCTTACGGCAAGGGATGAGGAAAAGGATGTAGTGCTGGGACTTGAACTGGGTGCAGACGATTATATTATAAAGCCTTTCAGAAATCTTGAGCTTTTATCAAGAATAAAGAATGTCCTTAGGCGTAATGTAAACAGCACACAGATTAATATAGGCAGCTTAAGAATAGATACGGACACGAGAAAGGTATATCTTGAAAATAACGAGATACCGCTTACAAAGCTTGAGTTTGAGATATTAAAGATAATGGCGGGTAATCCAAGAAAGGTGTTTACAAGGGAGGAGATACTGTCATATATATGGGACTCTGCTGGAAATTTTGTTAATGATAATACTCTGACCGTAACAGTAAAAGACTGAGAGAGAAGCTTGGTGATAAGGAAGGAAAGCTTATAGTAACGGTCAGAGGTGTGGGATATAAGACAGGAGATATGAGTAAATAAAAGAAGGGAGTGTATATAAAAGTATGGGTACATATAAAACAGACAGGCTGTAAAATATATAACGATTGCTGTCGTAACATTTGTAATAAGCCTTATTGTATACATAATAACAGCTTCAATGCTTTCGGATATGTACAGGCAGCGTGAGATGGATGCGATGACGGGGATAATAAGCAGCGTGTGCCGCCAGTATCCTGATGTGGATGTAACAGAGCTTATAAATGTAATTAATTCTCCACAGAATACTGGAAATAAGTCACAGAAAGCAATAAAAGCAGATGATATATCCAGCATACCAGTAGAAAGTAAATTTGCTAATACAAATGACAAAGAGAGACAAACATACGATATGTCTGATATATCGACAGAGAGTAAATCATCTGACAAAGGTTATGAAGAAATCATAACAAATAATGCATCTGATATATCAATAGAACCCCTTCTCTAAGCTACGGAATAGATGAGAAGCATTTGCTGTAAGGTCACTGTCAGGGCTTAAGAGGTCATATGTGCTGCTTGGCGGCATTATATATCTGGGGATATTCATTCTTTACTTAAGAAAGAGGACATACAGGCTTGAGCAGCTAAGCCGTTATATGGATATGATAACAGCGGGCAATTATAATCTTGACCTTGAAAATAACACAGAGGATGAGTTGAGCAGCTTGAAAACCAGTTATACAAGCTTATGGTATGGCTGAAGGAGCAGACAGACAATGCCATACAGAATAAAGTGGCTTTAGCGCAGTCGGTATCGGATATATCGCACCAGTTAAAGACGCCACTCACATCGGCGCAGATACTTCTTGATAACCTTATCAACAATCCGGATATGGAGGCTGGCTTAAGAAAGCAGTTTACATATGAAGTGTTCAGTCAGGTAAGTGGAATGAACTGGATGATAGTGTCTATGTTGAAGCTTTCAAGGATAGATGCTGGTGTGGTGGAATTTGAAAAGAAGAGGTCTGCCTCACAGAGCTTATAAAAGAGGCGAGTGACAATCTCGCTATTATATCTGAGATAAAAAATGTTCCTGTAAATGTCTGCACTGATACGGACTGTGTCATATATGGTGATTATAACTGGAACAGGGAGGCGATACAGAATATTATTAAAAATGCAATAGAACACAGCAATACAGGTGAAAATGTCACTGTGAAAACAGAGGATAATGACGTGTATACAGCGGTGTATATAACCAATACAGGCGAAAAGCTTACTGATATGCAGCAGAAACAGATATTTGAGAGGTATTACAGTGAGGCGAAGTTTGAGGATAACAGTATGGGGATAGGGCTTCCGCTGGCAAAGGCAGTTGTGGAGAAGCAGGGCGGATATATCACGGTTGATAGTAATGAGGATAAGACAACATTTATAGTCAAGTATATCAAGATGTGATTAATAAAATCACAAAATGTCACTGAAATGTCATCTGAGATATATAAGATGATGGAAGAGTAAGAAAAGAAAGGAACTTATATTATGGAGATATTAAAGGTGGAGCACCTTGTTAAAAAATACGGCAAGGGTGACAGTGAAGTGACAGCTGTAAATGATGTGTCGTTTAGTGTTAATCAGGGAGAATTTGTGGCGATAGTAGGAAGCTCAGGAAGTGGAAAGTCTACACTTCTGCACCTGTTAGGTGGTGTCGACAGACCAACATCGGGAAAAGTATATATACAGGGAGAAGATATATACAGCCTTAATAACGACAAGATGGCAATATTCAGAAGAAGACAGGTAGGTATTATATATCAGTTTTACAATCTCATACCTATACTTAATGTAAAGGAAAATATAACTCTTCCGTGTGAACTTGATGGAAGAGAGCCGGACAAGGCAGAGCTTGCAGAACTTATAAATACGCTTGGACTGGATGAAAGAATTAATCATCTTCAAACCAGCTGTCAGGTGGACAGCAGCAGAGAGTGTCTATAGGAAGGGCGCTTATTAATCATCCTGCCATAGTTCTTGCGGATGAGCCGACAGGTAATCTTGACAGCCGTTCAAGTGATGAGATAGTGGAGCTGTTAAAGCTGTCAAACAAGCGTTACAAGCAGACTATTGTAATGATTACGCACAATCTTGAAATAGCGAAAATAGCGGACAGGATACTTCGCATAGAAGATGGCAGAATGACTGAGGCTGCGCAGAAAGGACTATAAAGATATGAATGTGCTTAACAGACTTACAATAAAAACTTAAAGTTAAACAGAAAGAGAACTATAGTAACTATAGTTGGTATTGTGCTTGCAACAGCACTTCTTGTAGCGGTTACGACTATTGCGACAAGTATGAGAGAGCCTTATTGTCAGACAGAAGCAGAAAGATGGCGACTTTCATTTTATGCTGTATGCGGTACCGGATGATAAGGTCAGTGGAATAGAGAACAACAGATATGTAGACAGTTTCTATACGATGAAACAGTTAGGATATGCATATCTTGATGGTTCGGTTAATAACAGCCATACCTTAATGTGCTTGCGCTTGATGACAAAGCATTTGAAAGCTCAAGCATAAAGCTTACAGAGGGAAGACTTCCGGTTAATGACAGCGAACTTGTTATATCAGCCCACATAAAGACCAATGGTGGGGTAAAGTATAATATAGGCGATAAGCTTACATTAGACTTAGGAGACAGAGAATATGCGGGAAGTAAACTCTATCAGAATTCATATTATATAGATGGAGAAGAACTTGTAACCGATACAACAAAAACTTATACAATAGTTGGTATATGTGAACGTCCCGGATATGGTGAAGAAGCAAGAAGTGCGCCGGGTTATTCAGTGTTTACATCTGTCAACAGTGCAGCTTCCCAGCTTGCCAATACTGGGGTACCTGACAAGAATGTGTCCGATGATGATGTATCAGATGCCAATGCAAAGACAGTAAGCAGGGAACTGACATATATTTAAGATATAATAAAGCCGGAATTAAAGAGGCGTACAGGGTAAGTGCAGATATTCTTGGAGTTGACAGGAATAAGTTTGAGAGCATAAGCAATAAGAGTTCAGTTAGTCTTAGTGATAGCGAATATAATAAATTTATGGATAACTAAGTAAAACATATGCTTATTATTTAAATGACTGGCTTATAAGATATGAGTCCAATAATCTGACTAATTCAAGCATAGCCTTTGTATATAATATGGCGCTGGTTGTAATAGTAATTATTATTGTGACATCAGCAGTATGCATAAGTAACAGCTTTCGATATCAATAACAGAAAAGACAAAGCAGTATGGTATGTTGGCTTCAATAGGTGCTACTCCAAGGCAGATAAGAAGAAATGTGTATGGAAGCGGCAGCTTTAGGAGCAGCCGGAATTGTGGCAGGTATACTAAGCGGTCTTTTCGCCGGATATGTGCTTGTTATAATTGCCAATAAATATATAGGACTACTTTTGAGATGACTATTGTATACAGGATATCACTTGCAGGTGTCGGTGTTGCAGTTATTCTTGCAATATTTATGATATTTTGTCATCAATAAGACCAGCAGTAAGGGCATCGCGTATGTCGCCTATAGCAGCTATACGCCACAGCGACAATATAAAGATAAAGTCAAAGAAGCTTAAAACACCGGCGTATATTCATAAAATGTTTGGTGAAGGCGGTATTATTGCCTATAAGAATATGAAGCGTAATAAGAGTAAGTACAGAGTTGTTACTATATCTATATGTATAAGTGTAACAGTATTTATAGCAATGTACGCATTTGTTAGTCTTCTTATGCAGTCAGCTGGAACTTATGCACAGGGAAGAGTTGATGTAAGGGCGCTTGTTATGTCAAGTACATTAACTGACGAAGATGTCAGCCGTATGATTGATAATATAAACAGCAGCACACGTAAGCGAGTATTCTTATGTACGTGGTGTAGAGGCGCAGTTTAAGGAAAAGCCTGACTATACGGATGATTATAAGAGGATATATAAGTCTTATATGGATGATAGTGGTAATAATGATAATGCAGGCAGCAATGGTTCTGATACGAACTATTATATCAATATAATTTCACTTGGAAGGCAGCAGTATGAAACATTTGCAAAGAAAGCAGGACTGACTGTTGATGAGGCGAAAAAGGGTGGCATACTTATCAACAAGACATATCAGTATAATGAGGAGCAGAAAGTAGAGTACTTTAATATATATAACTATAAAGCTGGTGATACTTTGTGCTATAAGGTTACAGGAAAAGGCAGCTATGGAAGCTCTGATATAACGGATGGCAGTTATTATTATATAAATGTGGTCGGCTGTGTAGATGAAAAGCCTCTCGGCTTTAGTAATATGTATGCATATGGTGGTTATCTTGTAGTAAGTGATGAGTACATGAATAATTATTTCGGTGAAGATGGCGGCAGTTATGGTGACTCAGTTATCAATATTAACTGTGATGATGCAGATGCAGTAAGTAATATCCTTGTAAATGATTACGACATAGATATTTCCAATATAGTTAATCTTGCACAGGAAAAAGAGAGAATGACGGACTTGTTATGCTTGTATCAATATTCCTGTACGGATTTATAATAGTAGTATCACTTATAGGCGTTACCAACATTTTCAATACGCTTACAACAAGTATGGAATTAAGAAGCAGGAATTTGCGATGTTTAGGTCTATAGGAATGACTGGCAGGAGTTTAACAGAATGATAAGGCTTGAAAGTATATTCTATGGAAGTAAGTCACTTATAGGCGGTCTTATTCTTGGAAATGTGCTCTCATATATAATATATCTTGCACAGGGTTCAGGCTCAGGAATGACATACAATATACCAGTGGCAGCTATAATAATATCAGTTGTGGCAGTTATCCTTCTGATATACTTTATAATGCAGTATTCGCTTATAAAGATAAAGCGCCAGAACATTATAGAAACTATAAGAGGTATAGAATAGTTGATTTTTAAATGTATTATATATAATCTCATAGGGAATTAACTACTATAATGGTAGGTAAAGGAGATAATATAATGCTGACACAATTTTCCAGAACAGAGTTATTATTTGGCAAAGAAGCTATGGATAAGCTTGCACACTCAAGAGTAGCAGTATTCGGAGTAGGCGGAGTGGGCGGTTTTGCCTGTGAAGCCTTGGTAAGAAGCGGTGTAGGCGCATTTGACCTTATAGATGATGATAAAGTATGTCTTACTAATCTTAACAGACAGATTATTGCGACAAGAAAGACAGTCGGTAAGTATAAGGTTGATGTTATGAAAGAAAGAATGGAGAGATTAATCCGATGTTGATGTGCGTGTGCACAAGTGTTTCTTTCTTCCAGAAAATGCCGATGATTTTCCATTTGAGGAGTATGACTATATCATAGATGCGGTGGACACGGTAACTGCAAAGATAGCTATTGTTATGAAGGCACAGGAACTTGGTATTCCGGTTATAAGCAGTATGGGTGCAGGAAATAAGCTTGACCCTACAGCTTTCAGGGTTGCTGATATATATAAGACAAGAGTGTGTCCGTTAGCAAAGGTTATGAGACGTGAGCTTAAGAAAAGAGGCGTTAAGAAGCTTAAGGTCGTATATTCAGAGGAGCAGCCAACAAGACCAATAGAGGATATGGCTATAAGCTGCCGTACTAACTGTATATGTCCTCCGGTGCAGCCCACAAGTGTACTGAAAGAAGAGATATTCCGGGAAGTACAGCATTTGTTCCATCGGTTGTAGGACTTATAATAGCAGGAGAAGTTATTAAGGATATCGCGGGGAAGAATTAGTAAAGATATAATAGCAGTCAGTAACTTGACTGCTATTTTTATATTATTGCATATTTTATTGATTAATTGATTAAAAATTTATAAAATACAATTATAAATTCGTAAGTATATTCTATGATTATTAAGTGTGTCAAAAAGCTTCTATATGAAGTTAAGGCATGCTATTTATTATGCATAGAAGGTATGGAAAGAGGAGCAATGGCAGATAAGGGTAAGTCAGAAAACATAATTGAACTAAAAGACATATGCAAGGTGTATGATGATAACGGCTTTAAGGCTGTTGATAACTTTAACCTGCAGGTTAAACGCGGTGAATTCGTAACATTTCTTGGTCCGTCAGGATGTGGAAAGACGACAACATTAAGAATGATAGCGGGATTTGAGATGCCAACAAGCGGGCAGATACTCTTAATGGAGAGGATATATCACAGCTTCCAGCCAATAAAAGACCTATTAATACGGTATTCCAGCGATATGCCCTTTTTCCACATATGAATATATATGACAACATAGCATTTGGACTTAAGCTTAAGAAGCTGCCAAAGGATGTTATAAGAAAGAAGGTTAAGAGAGTTCTTTCAATAGTCGACCTTGAAGGCTTTGAGGACAGAAAGATATCTACTCTTTCAGGCGGACAGCAGCAGCGAATAGCGATAGCAAGAGCGCTTGTCAACGAGCCTGAGATACTTATGCTTGATGAGCCGTTAGGTGCGCTTGATTTAAAAATGCGTCAGGAAATGCAGCTTGAGCTTAAGCATATGCATGATGAACTTGGAATTACATTTATATATGTAACGCATGACCAGGAAGGCTTACTATGTCGGATAAGATAGTAGTGCTTTCAGAAGGAAAGATACAGCAGATAGGTACACCTGAGGATATATACAACGAGCCTCAGAATGCTTTTGTAGCCGATTTTATCGGTGAGAGTAATATTTTAAGGGAATTATGACCGGTAATATGAAAGTCAGATTTTGCGGCGGTGAGTTTATGGGTATGGATGATATACCGGATGGAACACTTGTCGATGTTGTCGTAAGACCTGAGGACGTAATTATAACTAAGCCTGAGGACGGAACAGTAACAGGTGAGGTTACATCAGTTATATTCAAAGGTATGCATTATGAGGTTACAGTTGAGTCAGGCAAGTATGAGATGGTTATAAGAACTACCAGGTGTTATGCAGTCGGTGATAAGGTTGGTATGCAGCTTGAGCCGGACGGCATACATGTTATGGTTGCAGAAGACCATACAACAAGCTTTGTGACAAGCATTAATGCTGATTATACACTTGATTTTAACGGAAAGGTTATTAACTGCGACTTAACAAAGGTTATACCTAAGTCAAGTATGAGCGGCGGCACTCTTGTTGATGAGAATAAGGAAAGCATAGATATCAGCAAGCTTAAGATAGTCGTATCTATACAGCCTTATGATATAAAAATGAGTGATGATATTGAGGAAGGTCTTGTATCAGGACGAATAATCAACCTTATATATAAAGGTGACCACTACAGTTATGTCATAAGAACTGAATACGGACATGACCTGATAGTTGATGATGAGTATCTGTGGAATATGGATGATACAGTCAGTCTTGTCATGCCGGAGGACAAGATGAAGTTCCAGTTAAAGAAGTAGCTGGTAAAAAGTATTATGGATATTAGTTATAAAAGTTATCTAAAAATTATAAAAAGGATTAATAATATGGGTGGAGTTTTTCAAGAAAACAGCTTGGTATTCCTTATGGAATACTTCTTATATTGTTCGTTGCTGCGCCACTTCTTGTATTGTTTTACTATGCATTTACAAATGGCTCAGGACAGTTTACACTTGGTAATCTTAGCGGATTTTTACAGACCCTAACACACTTGGAACACTTGTATACAGCCTTGTGTTAGCAGTCGTTGTAACTATAGTATGTCTTTTAGTGGCTTACCCTGTGGCATACATACTTGCACAGAGTAACCTTAAAAGAAAGTCAGTTATACTTATGCTTTTATTCTTCCAATGTGGATTAACTTTACATTAAGGATTACAGCACTTAAAGAAGTACTTTCACTTATAGAAGGCAATCTTGCATTTTATCCATTCATCAATACAGTGATAGGTATGACATATGATTTCCTTCCATTTATGATACTGCCATTGTATACAGTGCTTGATAAGATGGATAAAAGTGTCATAGAAGCGGCGGCTGATCTTGGAGCGAATAATTTCCAGACATTTGTCAAGGTTATACTTCCTCTGTCGGTTCCGGGAATTGTGAGCGGAGTATCAATGGTATTTCTTCCAGCGATGACTAACTATGTCGTGCTAGATATGCTTTATAACAGTACATATATTATGGGTAGCCTTATCGGAAGTTACTTCAGCGCATACGACTGGCACAATGGTTCTATGATAGCGCTTATACTTCTTGTAATCATATGCGTTGTGAGTCTTGTATCAGCAGAGGATTCAGACAGCACAGGACGTAAGTTATAAAGTTTATAGTGTATACACAGAATGGAGAAGTTATGTTGAAAAAATGTATCAAGTATGCAGTTATCTGCTTTGTTCTTATATTTATGTATGTTCCAATTCTTATACTTGCGGTGTATAGTTTTACGGATGCACCAAATATCGGACCTATACATGGATTTCGTTACAGAATTATATAACACTTTTACAACAGAAGAGCTGCGGGATATGATAACGGGCTCTATTATGCTTGCACTTGGAAGTGCAGTGCTTGCAACTATATTAGGAACTACAGGTGCTATCGGCGCATTTTATTCTGGAAAGCGTGTAAAGAGTACTATTTCAGTACTTAATCAGGTTCCAGTTGTAAATGCAGATGTAGTTACAGGTTTTCGCTCTGTATATTACTTGTAGTTGTATTTGGAATAAGTAAGGATACATATCTGCCTTTAGTTGCAGGACATGTAGTGCTTAGTGCGCCGTTTGTATATCTTGCGGTTATGCCTAAGTTAAAGCAGATGGACCCAAGCCTTTATGAGGCAGCTCTTGACCTTGGGGCAACACCTTTATGCGCTTATACATGTGATTATTCCACAGTTGGCATCAGGTATATTATCAGGCTTTGTCATGGCGGTAACTTTATCGCTTGATGATTATTTTATTGCGACATACACGAAGCCGGCTACATTTGATACTATAAGTACTTATGTTGTAAATGCAACAAAAGGTTCGCAGACACAGATTAAAACAGCACTCTGGGCTCTTTCAACAATTATATTTTATTTGTTGTGATTATCGAGGTTGTTATGAATTTTGCACCTGTTGGCGGTAAGAAGGAGGCAAAGGATGAGTAAGGATTGTGGTAAATTCAGGCATATAGCTGGTGTGTACATCAGTTGTGCTTGCAGGTATATTTACAGTAAGCTCAGTACTTGCTGGAATACATATGACAGGCGATGACAAAGCATTTTTCACCAGTTACTGTCAGTGCTGCCGATAACAGTGAGATAACGCTTAAGATATGTAACTGGGAAGAGTATATAGATGAAGGCGGCTGGGATGAGTCCGAAACTATCGACCTTGAAAGTGGCGATATCAGGGAGTGAATTCTATGGTTGAGGATTTTGAGGAGTGGTACTATAAGACCTATGGCAAAAGGTCAAGGTTGAGTACAGCTGTCTTGGAACTAATGAGGAGCTTTATAATATGCTTACTCTTGGTGATGAGTATGATCTTATATGTCCATCTGAATATATGTTTATGAAGCTTATGGCAGAGGGCTGGCTTGAGCCTTACTCAGAGCAGTTTTATGACAAGAGCATCAAAGAAAACTACTATGCAAAGGGTGTTTCTCCATTTATTAAGAAAATGTTTGACGATAATAAGATAAATGGTGAGTCGGAGTAAGTATGCGGCAGGTTATATGTGGGGCGTTACAGGCATTGTATACAATCCTGAGGAAGTGACTAAAGAAGAAGCCTCAACATGGACTATTATTAATAATGACAAGTTCAGAAGAAGAATAACTATCAAAGATAATGTAAGAGATTCAATGTTTGCGGCAATAGGAGCAGTCAAGGCAGACAAGCTTACAGACCCTTCATTTGTAAGTCAGCCGGATTATAAGGAAAAGCTGGCTGAGGAAATGAATGATACTTCAGATGAAGCTATTGAAAGTGTTCAGGAGTATCTGCAGAAGGCAAAGGATAATGTGTATTCCTTTGAAACTGACAGCGCCAAGGTTGATATAGTGAATGGCAGGGTAAGTGCAAGCTACCAGTGGTCTGGTGATGCCGTGTATACAATAGGGCAGGCGGCTGAGTCAGATATGCAGTTAAGCTTTGCAGTTCTAAGGAAAGTACTAACATTTACTTTGATGGCTGGGCTATGTTAAAGTCAGGTATCAACGGCGATGAAGAGAAAAGCAGGCTTTGTTAATTTCTATGCCTGAAAATGCTGTGATATGTATTATATCGGATATACATCTGCTATTTCCGGTGGTGACAGCAGTGTTATATATGATTATGCCAAGTGGAATTATGGATATGATTCTATAGTTGAAGAAACAGGTGAAGAGCAGGAAGAAGCTGAATATTCACTTGGTTATTTCTTCTCTGGCATATCAGATGATAAGAATTACACATTTAAGACAACAAAGGATGAAACAGAAGGACAGCTTTTGCACAGTATCCAACAGATGATATTATGGGAAGAAGTGCTGTTATGCAGTACTTTGATACAGACAGGACAGCTAAGATTAATCAGATGTGGATTAATGTAAGATGTTTTAATATCCATAAGGTTCCAGTGTGGGTGTGGCTCGTAACATGTACAGTGATAATTGTGCTTGCAGTACTTAAGATTGTGAGCGTTGTAAGGAAACGCAGGAAATATAATGATGTAAGATAATAACTAAAACAGTGTTTATCCTGATATAATGAGCGCAAAAGAAAGGAAGCGGCTGCAAAGCAGCCATTTCCAGTTTTTCCCATTCCACGCTCTATATAGTAGAAGGGTCCGCCAAGGCTGTGTCCGTCTTTAGTTATAACACGGTATTTGACAGCTAAAAGACCTTCTGAATACTTAGTTGCCATTCCAAAGAATGCGGTTACAACCATCCAGAATAAAGCACCAAAGCTTGATATTTCACCATCACCGACATCTTCGCTACATTCTGATACATCGGTGAGTGGCAAAATTTACTTTGACACTTACATCATATATATTAAATATTATTCATTTTCTTCTTTATCAACAACCTTGATAATATTCTTCTTCCACATAATTCTTGAAGAAATAATAGCAACAGGAAGCATAAAAGTATGAGGAAACCAACCATACCAAAAGAGATGAACCTGTTGTTATACGTGTGATGAGTGAAAGAACAGTAATAATAATAAGTACAGGAACAACACCCATAACACCATTCTTAACGACTTTCTTACCAGAGCTTGTGCTTGAGAACAGACCAAGAGTAAGTGAACCAAACAGAGCCGGTATTAAGTAATTAGAGGCAGTTTTACGGCAGGAAGCTCAAATATAGGACTTATCCATGCACTAAGGAGTGCAGCAAGTGCAAGAATAATAATAGTCATAATAGAGCATACAGATACTGCAACAGAAGCGATTGCCTCACCTTCTGGTGTATTGGCTTCTTTCTTGGCAAGCTTCATCGCATTGATGGCGCATGGAAGCTTAAGGTTCATAATATTACCAGTTATAAATGTAAGATATGAAGAAGCACCAAGTATAGGAGTATAGCTTATTGCTTCTGAGAAGCCGACAGGGATATAAACCATAAGAATACTTATAGTACTTACATTAATTACGTCCTTGATGGTTGGTATGCTGTCATAGAATGAAAGTACAACAAATGGAACGGCAACCATATAGATTAATGCTATGAGAGTTCCGACACGGCCCCACTTGTGAGCCCATATCTGAAATGAATCAGTAAGTGTAATTTTATTGGAAGTTTTTGCTCATAGGAAATCCTTCTTTTAAATATTTTGAGATTTTGTGCTCTATCATGCCTGTAGATTTTATAATCTATAAGCATTTTATTTTGTTCTATATATCTGGCTTTTGAAACCAACATTATTTTAATGATTACAGAAATAACTTACACCAGTATATAGATGAAATCATACCGCCAATCATTGAAAATGCCATGATAAAGTTATTAAGCCATCCAAGCTTAGGCTTCTTTGCAAGTATTCCAAGAACAACTGCGATGACAAGACCTGTAAGCATAACCGCCGCCTGCACAGTATCACCAATTAAAAGGACAGGAATATATACAGCGAATAAGCAGAGCATAAAGCAGCCGCTTAATACATATTTCCATGTGTTTGTGCTATTGTCAGACTTGCTTACACTCATAGAGAGCTTCTTTCAAGTGGAAGGAGGATAAAGAAGCCGCTTAACATGCCAACACTCATAAGAATCATAACGACACCAAACTGCTGTCCGGTGGCATTTTCTAACATTTCAGCACTGCTTGAAAATCCGATAGCCGATGCTACTGAGCTTGATATAAGTGATTCATATGATAAAGAACCGATAACTGATAATCTCCACCAGCTCCATACAGTTCCAAGAACGGATATTAAAGCAAATAGTCCGACAACGATTGACAAGCTTGGAACAATAGAGAATACAAGGCTTGATTTAATAACATTTTAAGTGTTTCCTTAGTTATGCCAAGTTCAAGACAGTGGTTATGCTTTTTAAGTAAATAAGAGAAAAACTACAATATAAAGTAGTCCAATAATTACCATAATAAGTAAGAGCGGACTTGTGATAATATCTTTCATAGTTGCCATATAAGCCTCCATTTCTGCATTATTATGCAAGGTGTGTTGTAAGATAAGTTAAAATGTAATTACTTGTGTTCCTCAAGCCATCTCATGGCTGTATAAGCATATACTGCGCTGCCTTCTGATAAGATAGCTTCGTCAAACTTAACCTTAGGGTGGTGCTGTGGGTAACAATAACCATCCTGAGGTGTTCCAGCGGCGAGTGCAAACATAATAGATGGAACTTTCTGGCTCACATATGCGAAGTCTTCACTTCCAGTACTTTTAGAAGCTTTTCCACCACCAGACATAGCATTAAGCTGTGCTGCTGTAAATGTCCTTGATGGACCAAGCAGTTCATTAAGGTACTTTGCGCTGCATGTGGCGAGGTCTGGATTATTAAGAAGGCAGGGACATCCGCTTCCATATGTAACAGATGCACTTCCACGGTAAGCACTGGCTATATTGGAAGCAATATCAGACACACGCTGTTTGATATAGGAACGAGTTTCCTCATCATAAGTACGGATAGTTCCGCTCATATGTGCAGTATCAGGTATAACATTGGCAGCATTACCAGCATTGATAGTTCCGATAGTGATAACCGCATCATCCGAAAGACCTAATTCCCTTGAATTGATTTCTGAAAGACCAGTTATAATATGTGCTGCGATTGTGATAGGGTCGACACCATTATTAGGCATAGAACCATGACAGCCCTTTCCCTGAATATCAATATAGAAATAATCGGCTGCTGGAGCACTAACACCTCCATCACAGGAAATGACTGTACCAGCAGGAATAGGAAGACCTGCCATAACATGAATCATCATAGCTGCATCAACATCTGGTGAATTGAGCACACCGGCATTTATCATATCGTCAGAGCCTTCAAATATTTCCTCAGCAGGCTGGAACATAAGCTTTACAGTTCCTTCTATCTCATATTCGTGTGACTTTAAAAGGCGTGCGGCACCAAGCATCATAGTTGTATGCATATCATGTCCGCAGGCGTGCATTTTCCCATTATCTGATGAAAAGGTACATCGGACTCTTCTTTATAGGAAGAGCATCCATATCCCCTCGTATAAGAAATACCTTACCAGACTTTTCTTGCCGGCAAGTGCGATTATACCGGACTTACCACACATAACAGGTTCGTAACCCATGGCAATGAGTTCTTTTCTAACATATTCAGTAGTATTCTTTAAGTCAAAGCCAGTTTCAGGATGTGAATGCAGATATCGTCTTGTCTGTACAAGCTGTTCCTGATAGGCGGCGGCTTCCTGTAATATATTATTTGTTATCATAAGCAACCTCCTTATTCAATATGTGAATTCAAATAATAAAAAGCGAAGATACCATTCTCATTCGTGGCATCTTCGCTACAAATACCAATGTTATCAGTGTTTTTAACATTTGTCAACATAATAAAAAGAATTTTCACACAAATGCTAAAAAAATAAAAATGACAAAAATTGAAAAATGGGGATTGACATCAAAAAATCAGATGATAAACTGACCGCATAAAATTTCAAACCAATCGGATGATAAGTTCGGGAGAGAATATGCTTTAAGCATAACGCCGAAGGGCAGCCGCAGAAAACTCTCAGGCAAAAGGACCGGACTTTGACGAAACTCTGGAGAGCAAAGGGGCACCGAAGAAGGAAATCTTTCAGGTTGATAAGACAGAGGCGCATCGGGGTCAGAATGTGAATTCTGATTTTGATACGCCTTTTATATACTTTGCACTTTAAGAATTCACAGTAATAAAGTGAAACTGCATTATATTTATGTTGGATAAAATGTTTTATGGATATAAGCATATTTGATGTATTAGGACCAGTTATGATAGGTCCATCAAGTTCACATACAGCAGGCGCAGCAAGGCTTTCAAGAAGTGAAAGAGAGATTGTAAAAGGTGATATAGCACATATATCTTTTGGATTATATGGTTCATTTGCTGAGACATATAAAGGGCACGGAACAGACAAGGCACTGCTTGCCGGGGCTTTAGGACTTAAGGAAGATGATGAAGGAATTGTCAATGTTTATGAATTAGCCAGACAAAGAGGTATGGAATATGACTTCTATAAGGCTGAACTTAATAATGTGCATGAGAATACAGTTAAGATGACTATTAAAAGAAGGATGGAAGCGTAACGGATATAATCGGTTCGTCCATAGGCGGAGGACAGATATTAATTACAAGTATAGACGGATATGAGATGGAGCTTTCATTACAGTGCCCGACAATAGTTATTATGCAGTATGACAGAAAGGGACTTGTTACACAGATATCCGGTATTATGACAAGACATAATATAAATATAGCTAATATGAAGCTTATACGAAAGGGAAAAGGTGATATCGCCTGCTGTATTATAGAAACAGATGAAACAATACCAGAGGATGTAGAGGTAAGCATACAGAACAATATTAATGTAGTGTATGCAAGAGTAATCAATATACAGTAAACGGAGGAAAATATATGTATGGCAGTATAAAAGAATTAACAGAGCTTGCAAAAGGAGTCCGTTCCGATATGGAAGATAATATTAGATACAGAGATGAAAATAACTGAATGTTCTGAGGAACAGGTATACGACAAGTTAGATAAACGCTATGAAGTTATGTACAAGTCAGTACATAAGGCATTACAGGAGCCACAGGTTATAACAGGTAATCTTATAAGTGGCAGTGCTAAAAGCAGTATGAGTATAGTGAGCAGCAGGATACCTTAGGAGGCTTCCTGATTAATCATATAATGGCACTTGCACTATCAGCAAGTGAAGTAAATGCATCGATGGGAAAAATATGTGCAGCGCCTACAGCAGGTTCCTGTGGGATACCCCCGCTGTAATTATCGGTGTGTCAGAGCATTATGGGCTTTCAAGGAAAGACACTCTTAATGGGCTGCTCACAGCTTCCGGAATCGGAACAGTTGTTATAAATAATGCAACTGTATCCGGTGCGGAGTGGATGTCAGGCAGAATGTGGTGTTGCGGCGGCTATGGCAGCAGCCGTTGTACAGATGAGGGAGGTACACCAGATATGATAGGAGATGTTATCTCTCTTACACTCATGAACTGTATGGGGCTTATATGTGACCCTGTAGCAGGGCTTGTACAGGTTCTCTGTGCACAAAGAAATGCATCACAGGCTGTTAATGCCATAACAAGTGCAGATATGATACTTGGAGGATGACTATTCCTATTCCAGCAGATGAGGTAATAGGTGCTATGTATAATGTAGGAAGACAGTTACCAGTGGAATTAAAGGAAACAGCACTTGGTGGAATTGCAGCAACCCTACAGGAAAGCATATCAGAGAGGAAATATTCAAGTGATATATATAAGTATATGTAACAGAACATCTACTTATTTATATATGATGATACTAGGGTGGATTGTGAGAGTGCGTAGCACAGAACAATCCGTAGGTATCATAGTTGTGGGTTTTGCCACATTAAAAAATAAGAAAGTGAGGAAATAATTATGGTATCAGAGATTATGAAATTATTAGCACAGGCAGATGGAGAAGTTGGATGCTATATTAAAGGAATATGAGCGTCAGAGCAGAAATCTTGAATTAATAGCTTCAGAAAATATCGTATCAGAAGCAGCGATGCTTGCTATGGGAAGTGTACTTACTAATAAGTATGCAGAAGGATATCCGGGAAAGAGATATTATGGCGGATGTGAAAATGTTGATGTAATTGAAAATCTTGCAATAGAAAGAGCCAAGGAGCTGTTTGGCTGTGAGTATGTAAATGTACAGCCTCATTCCGGAGCGCAGGCAAATATGGCAGTTCAGTTTGCTGTACTTCAGCCGGGTGATACCATAATGGGGATGAACCTTGATCATGGCGGACATCTGACACACGGTTCACCGGTTAATATGTCTGGAAAGTACTTCCATGTAGTACCATATGGTGTAGATGAAAATGGATATCTTGATTATGATGAGATGAGAAGACTTGCACTTGAATGTAAGCCTAAGATGATTATAGCAGGTGCAAGTGCTTATGCGAGAACAATAGATTTTAAGAAGTTCAGGGAAGTTGCAGATGAGGTAGGTGCTGTACTTATGGTAGATATGGCTCATATTGCAGGACTTGTAGCAGCAGGACTTCATCCAAGCCCAATCCCATATGCAGATGTTGTCACAACAACAACTCATAAGACTTTAAGAGGACCTAGAGGTGGTATGATTCTTGCTAATAAGGAAGCCGCTGAAAAGTTTAACTTTAACAAGGCTATATTCCCAGGAATACAGGGAGGACCTCTTATGCATGTCATAGCTGGCAAGGCAATATGTCTTGGTGAAGCTCTTAAGCCTGAATTCAAGGCATATCAGGAGCAGGTTGTCAAGAATGCAAAGGCATTATCAGCAGCACTTATAGATGAAGGCTTTGATATATTAACAGGTGGTACAGATAACCATCTTATGTTAGTTGACCTTAGAAATATGGATATAAGTGGTAAAGAATTACAGAACAGATGTGATGAGGCATATATTACACTTAACAAGAATACAGTACCTAATGACCCTAGAAGTCCATTTGTAACATCTGGCGTAAGAATAGGAACACCAGCAGTTACAACAAGAGGTATGGTTGAGTCAGATATGAAAGAGATAGCACATCTTATACATATGATTGCAACAGATTATGATGCAAAGGCTGATGAAGTAAGAGAACAGGTAAGGGCAATATGTGGTGCACATCCTATATATCAGTAAATAAAGATGTTAATATAAAGAAAAGAGGATAATGTATGAAGTCAGATATTAAGATAGCACAGGAGGCTGTACTTGCTCCCATCGGGGAGGTTGCTGCAAAGCTTGATATTAAAGAAGATGAACTTGAATTTTATGGAAAATATAAGGCAAAACTTTCTTCGGATATATGGGAAGAGTAAAAGACAACAAGGATGGAAAGCTTGTACTTGTAACAGCAATCAATCCTACTCCGGCCGGAGAAGGTAAGACTACAACAAGTGTAGGACTTGGAGAAGCATTTAACAGACTCAACAAGAAAGCAGTCATAGCATTAAGAGAGCCTTCACTTGGACCTTGTTTTGGAATAAAAGGTGGAGCAGCCGGTGGCGGATATGCCCAGGTCGTTCCTATGGAAGATCTGAACCTGCATTTTACAGGAGATTTTCACGCTATTACATCTGCTAATAACCTTTTGGCAGCAATGCTTGATAATCACATTCAGCAGGGAAATATATTAGGAATAGACCCTGAAAGAATTGTATGGAAGCGCTGTATCGATATGAATGACAGGGTATTGAGAAATATCGTTGTTGGTCTTGGCAAGAAGACAGACGGTGTTGTAAGACAGGACCATTTTGTAATAACTGTTGCGTCTGAAATTATGGCGATTCTCTGTCTGGCAGAGGATCTGAATGACTTAAAGCAGAGACTTGGTAAGATTATAGTTGCTTACACTTATGAAGATAAGCCTGTAACTGCAGATGATATACAGGCGACAGGTGCGATGGCAGCTTTATTAAAGGATGCAGTTAAGCCTAATCTTATCCAGACACTTGAACATACACCGGCTTTAGTACATGGCGGTCCATTTGCAAACATCGCACATGGCTGTAACAGTGTTGCCGCAACAAGAATAGGACTTAAGCTCGCAGATTACTGCATAACTGAGGCTGGTTTTGGTGCTGACCTTGGAGCAGAGAAATTTTGATATAAAGTGCCGTATGTCAGGGCTTAAGCCTGATGTGGCAGTGCTTGTGGCTACAGTGCGAGCATTAAAGTATAACGGTGGCGTTGCGAAGGCTGACCTTGCAGCACCAGATATTGAGGCGCTTAAGTCAGGAATAGTTAATCTTGAAAAACATATAGAAAATATACAGCAGTTTGGTGTACCTGTTGTTGTCACACTTAATAAGTTTGCATCTGACAGTGAAGAAGAGCTTACATATGTCAAAGATTTCTGTATTGGGCATAACTGTGAATTCGCATTATCAGAGGTATGGGAAAAAGGCGGCGAAGGCGGCATAGAGCTTGCCAATAAGGTCATTGAAACAGTAGAAAACAAAAAGAGTGATTTCCATACTATATATAATAATGAAGCTTCTCTTACAGAAAAGATTGAAACAATAGCTGAAAAGATATATGATGCTGACGGTGTTGAGTATGATACACAGGCCGTAAAACAGCTTAAGAGGCTTACAGAGCTTGGATTTGGCAGTTTTCCTGTATGTATGGCAAAACTCAGTTCTCATTCTCAGATGACCCAAAGCTTTTAGGCCGTCCAGAGAACTTTAAAATTCACGTCAGGGAAGTATATGTGTCAGCAGGAGCAGGTTTTGTTGTAGTACTGACAGGTTCAGTTATGACCCTTCCGGACTTCCTAAGAAACCGGCAGCTTATGGCATTGATGTTGACGATAATGGAGTTATAACAGGATTATTCTAAAGGTTATGCGCAAAATGCGTGGAAATGAGGATTAGTATGGAAGAATTAAGAGGATTACCAGTTGCCAATGCAATTAATGAAAAGCTTATCGAACAGATAAAAGATATTGCAGCTATAGCAACACCTGTACCCGGTGGTGTAGGTTCAGTCACAACATCAGTGCTTGCAAAGCATCTTGTGAGGGCTGCGAAGCTTAGAGGTTAGTAAATATTAAAGTGTAAAAATTCTCCTGTGTGCATTATTAAATATGCATATGGGAGGATTTTGGATTATACAGTTTATTGTCAGAAATTAGGGAGGTTTAGAACAATTTTTAAATATATAGAAAGAATATATATTGTCATTTATATATTTTTGATATAATAATTATAACTTTATCAGAGTAGAGTGTAGAAGTTAAGAAGACATTTATAATATAATGATGAATATTGTCGTACAGGTGTGAATGACTTTTGACAGTGACATCATAACGCAGCAGTCAACATATGACACAGCATACAGAACGGAGAGAAACTTATGAAAAAAGGCAAGTGGTATATTGTTAGTTTATTTGTAGTATTATGTATATTGCTTAATCTGGCAGGAAAGTGCGCGTCTCAATGGTTTAATCTGCCATTGTGGCTTGACTCACTGGGGACAGTTGCGGCTACTTATGTGTGCGGACCGGTGTGTGGTGTTATTGTCGGAGTTACTCTTAATATTGTTTATTCTATAATATATTCGTGGACATATGTGTGTTATGCCATAGTCAGTGCCTTAATAGCAGTTGTCGCAGGTATATGCATCAGTAAGGATTATATGAAAACGCTGCTTGGTGCGCTTACTGCAAGTTTCTATATAGCACTTGTTTCGTGTGCTATTTCCGTGATTTTTAATTATGCATTTTTAATGGTTATACAAGTAATGTATGGGGAGATGGAGTTATCGACTCTCTTTAAGAATAGGTTTTAACAGCTTTTAAGCCATGTTGCAGGACAGTTTTATATAGATTTTCTTGATAAGGTCATAACGATGCTTGTGCTATATATATTTGCAAGATTTGATAAGGACAGGAACAGGTTTGATAAAGGGTAATGACAGCCTGTGCGTATATTGGTTTATCAGTTATAGCTGCTGGGCAGATTATTATAAGTGCTTCGTCTGTTGGTGTGCAGGCGGCTTATAATGACAGACAGAATAATATTAATATAGAAGAAACACCGGATTACAATTCATATATACAGACAGTGTATGGAAGAGAGAACGGCATACCGGGAGCTGTGCCAATGATATAGTACAGACTAATGATGGAATATTATGGATAGGTACTTATGGCGGATTATACAGATACAATGGCACAGAGTTTGTATGGATGGATGAGTATGACTCTGTAAGGACAGTTAACTGCCTGTACATAGATGAAGAGGGCAGATTGTGGATAGGGACTAATGATGATGGTTTATCTATTATGATTAATGAAACCGTTGTAAATGTTGTATCAGAAAAGATGGTCTGCCAGCAGACACCGTAAAATGCATAACGCAGGGCGCAGATGGTGATTATTATATAGGAACTACGGGTGCTATGTCTGTTGTTTCGATGTCTGGTGGCCTTTCAGTTAAAAGTATTATAGATAATATAACTTATGCTGTCAGTGCAGACTCCGATAAGAATGGTAATGTAGCGGTTGTCAGTGATAATGGAAAGCTTAGTATTGTAAAAAGATACAGTCATATCCGATTATAGTGCCATAGATGGAAGTAATTATACGACATGTTCATTTGACGAAGATGGAATACTTTATGCCGCAACATCAAGCGGCAATATAGATAAGTATAAGGTGGATAATGGAATTCTTACATTCAGTGAAAGTGTAAGCTGTCATGAGCTTAATAATATAAATAAGTTACAGTTTATAGATAGTGCTCTTACAAGAGGGGAAACGCTTTTGTGTGTGCTGATAATGGCATAGGTTATTATGATGCAAAGGGTGAATTAATAAATATAGACACAGGTGATTTTAACAGTTCTATAGACCATATGACAGCGGATTATCAGGAAATCTTTGGTTTACATCATCAAGGCTTGGACTGCTCAGATTAAGCAGGTCATCATTTACGCAGCTTAAATATGTACAGAATACTGAAAGCTCAGTTGTGAATTCAGTATGTAAAATGGAATGGAAGATATTATATAGGTACAGACAGTGGACTTGCAGTCACGCTGGCAGAAGGCAGTGAAAATGTAAATGTGGGTATCGAAACACAGAATATTGACAGTTCTGTAAATGAGCTTGTTAATGAGCTTGATAATGTAAGAATAAGATGCATAACTACTGACAGTAATAATAATATGTGGATATGTACAACAGGAAGCGGAGTATATGAGCTTACATATAGTGGAGAGATTATAAAGTATGATAAAGATAATGGCCTTAATGGAAACAGATACAGGACTATAACAGAGTTAAGCGATAATACTATGCTTGCAGCAGGGGACTCAGGTCTTAGTTTTATAAAAATGAAGGTGTCATCTATAATATAGGCTCTGCCATGAAAAACAACAAAGTGTTATGCACACTTGAAGCTGATATATCCGGATATGGCAGAGTAATACTTGCAGGAACAGATGGTAATGGAATAGAAGTTATACGTGATGGAGTTATAACAGATAACTATGGCAAGGATGATGGTCTTAGTTCAGAAGTTATACTAAGAATGGTGAAGGACAGTTCTGGTGAAGGAATATTTGTAGTTACGAGTAACAGCCTGTGTTATATGGATAATACAGGTGCTATAAGAATACTGGATAACTTTCCTTATTATAATAATTATGACATAGTTGTTGGAAATGATGATGACCTTTTGTGCTTGGTTCTGCCGGAATATATGTGGTAGATAAGACAGACTTGCTGTCAGGTAAAAGTCTTGAATATAAGCTGCTTAATGGCGATAGTGGTCTTGAAAAGGCGCTTACGCCTAATGCGTGGAATTATATTGATGAAAATAATAATCTGTATATGTCAACTGATGAAGGAGTGGTGAGTGTTAATCTTAATGATTACACTACTAATATAAGGTCATACCGTATACAGATGAAGTCAGTTAAAATAGACGGCGAGCGCCTGAGGGTAAAAGAGGAGAAGATATATATATTGACAGCGGGGCACATATGATAGAGATATTTCCGGAGATTATTAATTATTCTGTCAATACTCCATATGTAAGTATATATCTTGAGGGATATGATACTGAACCAAGGACAGTGCTGCAAAGTGATATGTCTAATATAGTATATATGAATATACCAGTTGGTACATATACATTTTATCTTTCAGTTCTTGATGAAAAGGAAAAGTGCCAATAGTTGAGAATACTTATACAATCATAAAAAGAGCAGAAATATATGACAACTGGTGGTTTAAGGTGTATATGGTTGGCGTATTTGCACTTGCCGTTGCATACCTTACATGGATAATATTCCATACACAGATTAAAAGAATGCTGGATTTTCAGAAAAAGAGCTGGAATTCGTTAAAAAGCAGCTTGAGATGGGCAATGAAACGGTTATAACCATAGCAAGGACGGTTGATGCAAAGGATGTCAATACAAGTAAACATTCACTGAGAGTATCAGAATATTCAGTCCTTATAGCCAAAGAGCTTGGATACAGTGACGAGGAGTGTGAGAATTTACGAAAGGCAGCATTACTTCACGATATAGGAAAGATAGGTATTCCTGACAGAATACTTAACAAACCTGAAAGGCTTACGGATGAGGAGTACGCTGTTATGAAATCGCATGTTGAAAAGGAGCAGAGATACTTAAAAGCTTTACACTTGTTAATCATGTTGAAGAAGGAGCGCTGTATCATCATGAAAGATATGACGGCAAAGGATATATGCACGGGCTTAAGGGTGAAGAGATACCTCTTAATGCAAGGATTATCGGTATAGCAGATGCATTTGATGCCATGACAGCTAACAGAGTGTATAGAAAGAAGCTTGATAAGGATTATGTGTTAGGTGAGATAAGGAGAGGAAGCGGAACACAGTTTGACCCTAAGCTTGTTGATATAATGCTAGGACTTATTGAAAGCGGTATGATAGATATTGATAATCTGTATAAGGATGGTGAAGCTGATGAAGATAAGTAATATTAAAGGCATATTTAGTAAAATGCTGTCTTATACAGTAAAAAGAGAGTTCATAATAACTCTTATGACGTGTATTGCAGCAAGTATCATCATAGGCGTATATATGGTCTATTCAAGAAAGGATGAGGATAAGAGCATTAAGGTAGGGATAATATATGTTGGTGATGCGAGTACAGCTTATACAGATAATTTTATAGAGGCACTTGCGGATATTAAAGAAGAATATGGCGATAAGGTTGAAGTTATGCCTATGTATAATGTTGCCGAAGGTACAGAGAGGAATATCTTGAAGAGCTTGTAAATGCTGGCTGTGACCTTATATTTTCAACAAGTTATAACTATGGCATTACAACTAAGGAAATAGCTGGTAAGTATCCGGATGTCCAGTTCTGTATGGCAACCTGTTCTAATGCCAATGAAGAGCCTTATCTTGACAATTATCACACATTTATGGGTGCTATATATGAGGAAGATATGCTGCTGGTGTGGCGGCCGGCATAAAGTTAAAGGAGCTTATAGATGCAGGAATAATTACAGAAAATGAGGCTAAGATAGGTTATGTAGGAGCGTATCCATATGCAGAGGTCATATCGGGGTATACAGCATTTCTGCTTGGAGCAAGGTCAGTGGTAAGCCAGACCACTATGACGGTAAAGTATACATACAAATGGAATGATTACCGTACAGAAAGAAATACGCAAGAGAGCTTATAGATGAACAGTGTATTATTATATCACAACATTCAGATACAGCGGGACCGGCTACTGCGTGTGAGGAAACGTCATCTGATGTACCGGTTTTAATGTAAGTTATAACCAGAGTATGCTTGATGTAGCGCCAACCACTTATCTTACAGGCTGTAAGATTGACTGGAAACCATATATGAAGGCTGCGGTTGATGCAGTTCTTAATGGAAATGTTATTGAGAAGAATATCGAAGGCAATATAAATGGAAATGATGTGGGGGCAGGCTTTGATGAAGGCTGGGTTTCCATGCTTGAGTTTAATGATATTGTTGTTGCAGATGGTACCAAAGAGGCAGTTGAGAGTGTTATTGAGCAGCTTAATAAGGAAAGCTTACTGTATTTAAGGGCGATTACATCGGTGTAAAGCAGGATAATCCACAGGATACAATAGATTTAAGGGATGGTTATATAGAAAATAAGGATAGTTCGGCACCGACATTCGATTATATATTAAAAGATATTATTACGATAGAATAATTTGGAAAACATTTGACAATAGTATCTTAGATGTGATAAAATACGCAAGCTTTAAATGGTTTTATTGGAAACGACACATCCTCCGGATGATAACGAACAACACATAAAGTATTGAATATGTTAAAAGTTATCATTAAAGGAGGATTTTTATGCCAAAAACAAATTTCAGGATGTAGTATTCACAATTATTATGGCAACTATTATGGTTTATGGAATGGTTGTTTATAATGTAGCCCTCAACACAGGTACAGTTGATGGAACAACTTTTATCGCAGCAGCGCACGAATTACCTATAATGGTGCCAGTAGCTTTCATACTTGAATTCTTTATAGTAGGAAAGATAGCAAAGATGCTTGCATTTACAGTTATGAAGCCAACAGACAGACCACAGTTTATCACATATGCAATATCAATATGTATATGCTGCATTATGTGTCCGATCATGAGCCTGGTTGCAACAATCCTTTTCAAAGAGCCATCTTTTGGAATGTGGATTAAGACATGGGCTATGAACTTCCCAATGGCAATACTTTACCAGATGTTCTACTGTGGACCACTTGTAAGACTTATATTCAGAGCTATATTTGTAAGAAAAGGCAGCACACAGGAAGAGACAGAAGTAGCTTAGGAATTAATTAACAATTTAATATAAATATTATGTAGACACAGCGTATTAGACAGATTGTTATACGCTGTGTTTTTGTATGTTTTAATTTTATATTATTTTATAAAACTATAGTTCTGGTTGTTAAAATATATTAATATTTACTACATAGTGTTATTTATTTACCAAATGCAGAAGTTGCTAGAGATGTAAGTTGATTTTTATAGTTAATAATAATTACAAAAGAATATGGAGAATAAGGTATGTCAGTAGCGGGAGTAAGTTCTAATAATACATATAATTCTGGTGGTATGTCATATGCTGCAACTGCTAAAACAGATAAAAGAAAAAGCTGTTCACTATTTTATGTAGGAAAAAGCATAACCACTATGCCAAGTATGACAAGGATAACACCAGTTGCGCGGTTGAGTGTCTTTGGAGTGGCTTTATTTGCAAATACAGCGGCAATTCTTGCCCATATAAATGTAAATACAATACATAATATCCACACAGTTATATCAGGAATTCCGCCAATCGCAAAGTGTGATACAGCTCCTGTAAATGCAGTAAATGCCATAATAAATACACTTGTTCCTACAGCAGTTTAAGTTCATATCCAAGTACGGAAGTAAGAATAAGTAACATCATCATACCGCCGCCAGCACCGATGAAGCCGCATATAAAGCCAATTAATACGCCACACACAACTGACTGAATTGCACGTTTCTTTGCTGATACGCTCTCCATAGCTTCCTTTGTAGTCATAACTGGTCTTACGATAAATTTAATTCCAAGAAGGAATGTCATAAATACGGAGAAGTTACCCATTGTCGTTGAAGGAACAAGGCTTGATACATAGCTTCCAACAACTGTAAATATAAGAACACTGACCATCATAATAAGTCCGTTTTAATGTCAAGGTTCTTATTTTTTCCATATGTATACGCTGATATGGCGCTGGCAAGCACGTCAGAAGAAAGTGCGATACCGACAGCCATATAAGGGTCCATTCCTAAAATGTGATAAGCATAGGGCTGATTACGGCAGCGGCGCTCATACCAGCAAATCCAGTACCAAGTCCGGCTCCCATACCAGCAAAAATGTTACAGCAATAATTAATAATATTGACATATAATATCCTCTTTTCTGCGCACAATTTTAGTAATAATAGTTTTGTGTCAGGTGCGCACTGACACTAGTTGTCTTCAAGTATTTTATCAAGATTATTTTCAATCTGTTTCATACCCGTAAAAAGCTTCTTTCGTAGCAGTGTCCATACTATCAAAAGATGTTCAAGAAAATCTTTTGTAAAGCCTGCCCTTCTTTAATTATTTCGTCTGCCGCAGGTGTGCATATAAGCTGGGTTTTCTGCGGTCGCCTTCTGTTTCTTTTCGTATGATGTAGCCATCTCCTACAAGTCTGTCCACATTGACAGAAACAAGATTTGCTTTAATCTTTCTTACTTCAACTATATCTCTTGCAGTAGTGTATTCAGGATTATTTGCAAGAAACATAAGAATATCGAAAGCGGTCTGTGGAAGATTAAGCTTGTGTAAAACGGCTTGCATACAGAATTATATGCAAGGTTGATTTTCTGCGCGAATTCAATTCCTGAGTTCATAGGATTATTGGTCCTCCTTATAGTAATATTAAGATTTCATAAGATAACCAGTTGTCATAGTATTAATATTAAGATTTCATAGAATAGTTGGTTCTCGTAATATTAACATTAAACAGGCAACCTTTATAGCATTTACACTAAAAACTACAAAAATGAATAGTTCAAATTTGAAGTATTATAACATAGATGTATTAATAAGTAAAGTAAATATCCCATTCAGAATCACAAATGCAATAAGAAATGCAGACTGAATTATATTTTACTTAGCTGGAACACTTATTATAATTATTGCTTGAGGGTATTTTTATGGCAAAATATAAGAAAAAATTAGAGGACGATATACGTTGTCCTCTTGAATATGGACTGATGTTATTTGGTGGTAAGTGGAAGTCGCGCATTATATGTGTGCTATCTGCTAATGAAAGACTTCGCTATAGTGAAATTCGCAAAGAAATGTATAATATTACGGATTCAGTTTTAGCGGCAACATTAAAAGATTTGATAGAAGCTGGAATTATTGACAGAAAATCTTATGATGAAATTCCACCGCGGGTTGAATATTCCCTGACAGAAAAAGGACGTTCTGTTGTGCCTATTTTACAGAGTATCTGTCAGTGGTCAGACATTTTTATAAGGAAGATACGGAAAATCAAATGACACAGTGCCAGAAATGTGATTATCACAGGTAAGGATATAGTAAAATAAATTTTTATACACAGGAGTTGTGTCTGGCGCACTTGACACAAGGCTGATATGCGAAAAAACGTGCGCAGAAATGAGGATTATTATGTACACATACACAGAGGAAAAGAAGTTTACAAAGGAACAGGTACAGGAGTTATTTTTATCTATAAACTGGGTTTCAGGTAACTATCCAGAGCGTTTATATAGGGCACTTATGAATTCATCTACAGTGCTTACTGTATGGGATGGCGAAAGGCTGGTCGGGCTTATAAGGGTTCTTGATGATACAGCAATGCTTGCCCAGATACATTATGTAATTGTTCATCCCGACTATCAGGAAAAGGTATTGCATGTGCCGGACATTCGATTGACCCTGAACAGAGGTCAAAAGGAATTAGTACATCAAAGCCGGTTACGATTGAAAAAGATGTGTGGATTGGCTCCAATTCTGTAATATGTGGCGGCGTTACTATTGGTGAGGGAAGTGTGATAGGTGCAGGAAGTGTTGTCACAAAGAGTATTCCTGCCAATGTGGTAGCTGTTGGTAATCCTTGCAGAGTACTTCGCGAAGTGCGTGAGGAAGATAGAATTCTGATGGATGAGCTGGCATTTTAAAGTTTCAGAAATATAATGATATCAGGGTGCTATGTGCCAGTGGCGCATGTTTATCACGAACCGAAGCGGAGCGTAGACGTGGGAGTGCGTAGTACGGAACAATCCATAGGTATCATAGCTGGGGCTTTGACCCTGATATCATTATATATAATTAAATGCGAAAAGTAAGTTCTATGTTAATTTACAATTCAATCTAGAATTCTTTATTTTCATAATATTGTAACTTATTAAATACGATACTAAAAGCAATTAATACAGACATAATCCCTATTAATATAATAATCCAATCAGCTATCTGGTCAAAATAATGAAGTATATTCATTAGAGTTTCAAAGTTGACGATTTTTTTAATACAAAATTAATGCAGCAATTATTCCAACGACAACTAACAATGTTACACGGCTTTTTCAGCTCCATATTTTATTTGTAATGGAAGTATTATAGCTACAAATAAAAGCATTATCAGTGGTGCTGCAAGAATGTCAGATATGTTTGATTCAATATTAACATTTATACCTTTTAATGCCTGTGATGTCAGAAATATCAAAGTAGCAGCTATACATGAAACAAGAGTTCCAGCTATACAGAATATATATTTTTCACTCACATATACTTTCGAGTCAATAGGAAGAGTCATTAAAAGCGGTAGCCGTTATCATATTCATCATATGATATGGTTCCTATCATAACAATTATCATAAGCATAGGTAGATATGACAGAATAAATGTACCATCCTGTGAATATCAATAAATATAGATAATGCAAGGAATAGTAAAAGAGCTTTCTTTCTTTGCATTAATATTCTTATATCTTTTCAAATAATCCTGCCATTATTTATAACCTCCAGTCATCATAAGAATTAATTCGTCTATACCGCCATTTTCGACAACAATTCCGGGATAATTTTCTTTATAAAATGCTTTGCTTTTACAAAACATGCATAGCCATAATTTTTCAGGCTATTTAAAATGTAACTTTTATCCAGCTCTTTAAACTGCTCCTCATTTACTTTAAGTACACCATATTGTTCTACTATTGCATCGGTATCCTCATGTAATATAATCCTGCCATTATGGATAAGGTAAATATCATCACATAAATTTTCCAAATCAGATGATATATGGGATGATTAATATCGAGCGTGTATCATCAAATGAAACATATTGCCGCAACATATCTAAAACTTCATTTCTGGCTTCTACATCAAGTCCGGTTGTTGGTTCATCTAATATAAGAAGTCTGGCTTTATGTGTTATTGCAACAAGAATTTTAAGTTTTACTTTCATTCCCGATGAAAATTCTGCAATTTTTATTTTTAGGAATGTTGAGTTCAATACATTTTTATTGAAATATTCTCTTCAAATTCCGGATACATATGTTTTAATATATGTTCAATATCTGACACGTTTAACTGTGTACTAAATCCCGAATTATCTAAGAAAACTCCAAGATTTAACTTATCTGAAGGAGTCAGTTTTTCTGCTGGAATTCCAAAGGTTTTACAGTACCGCTGTCAGGTTTTATAAGTCCTGTTATTAATCCTATAGCTGTGCTTTTACCAGCTCCGTTTTACCTACAAGTCCTGTAATTACACCTTGTGGAATATTCATAAATGGAATATCAAAATTATAATTTTTATAAGCTTTTGACATTTTCAAATGTAATCATTTAATTATTACCTATCAGCAGATTAACAATTTCAATTATTTCAGTATCATTCATACCTATTGACTTAGCTTTATCAATTACTTTTATGAAATCATTTTCTACTGCCTTTCGTCTTGCTTCAATAGCTACCTGTTTATCAGTAGCTGTTACATATGTTCCTTTTCCGTGAACTGTTGTTACAAATCCGTCTGCTTCAAGCCCATCATAGGCTTTTTAACAGTAAGGGCGCTTATGCGAAGCTCACCTGCAAGCGTCCTTACAGATGGAAGTGCTTCATTCTCTTTATATCAGAGTTAATTATTCCAGTTTTAATCTGTTCCATTAGCTGTTCATATATTGGAATCATTGAAGAGTGATTTAAAATAATATGCATATTATTGTTCTCCTTTACAATAAACAGTATATAACAGTATACAACAGTTATCAACTGTTATATACTGTTTATTATAAATTTTACGATATTTAATAGTGGATAGTATATGAGGCAGAAAGTAAAAGAATAATAAAAGATTGAAAAATGCAATATATTGCATACTGGAATAAATAGTGCTATACTAAAAATGTGTTAAGTATTAGACTAAAATTGAAAATTAAGTATTAAATTAATGGTTAATACTTAAAATTATGAACTAAGAATTTATTATTAATAGCCCAAAACAAAGAATTAAAACAAAATTATTTGCAGACAGAAACAAAGTGCAGTAGTGTAAAATAGATTTTTACACGCGAAATTTGTGTATGGGCGCATTTGCCATAAACTTAATATGAAAAATATACACAGAAAGAGGATTATTATGAAAATATTTTTATGCCCTTAGAGAATATGACGAGCAGAAATATGTTGAAAAATTTGCAGAGCAGTATTCATTTGAGTACGCATTTACATCAGATTATCCATCAATGGATAATATCGGACTGGCGAAAGGATATGATGCAATATCAATTATAACCAATCCAATGTATCCGGAAATACTTGATGCACTTCATAATGAGGGCGTTAAGTATATATCAACGAGAAGCATAGGCTATGAGCATATTGATATTGAGTATGCACATTCAATTGGTATGAAAGCTGCCCACGTAGTATATTCGCCAAACAGTGTTGCTAATTACACAATTATGTTAATGCTTATGGCGTGCCGCAATATGCCTTGGATAATGAAAAGGCGGATTGTCAAGACTACTCATTAAAAGGTAAAGTTGGAAAAGAATTATCAACGTCAACAGTTGGTGTAATAGGAACAGGTAATATAGGTAAGACGGTTGTTAAGCATTTATCTGGCTTTGGATGCCGTATATTGGCATATTCCTGTTATGAGGATGAAGAAGTAAAGAAGTATGCAGAGTATGTAAGTTTAGATGAACTTTTGAAAAATTCGGACATTATAACATTGCACGTTCCGGGAAATGCTGAAAATACACATCTTATTGATGAAACAGCATTTGAGAAAATGAAAGATGGAGTTATAATAGTTAACACAGCAAGAGGACCTATAGTAGATACGCAAGCACTTATAGCATCATTAAAGAGTGGAAAGGTCGGATTTGCTGCGCTTGATACTTTTGAGGGTGAAGCTGGATTGTATTATCTCAATAAGGAAACGCAGAAGCTTGACAATGATAATATGGCAATTTTAAAGAGCTTTCCAAATGTGATACTCTCACCTCATATGGCATTTTATACTGAGCAGGCGGTGTCTGATATGGTGGAGAATTCTATTAGGGAATACTTGGTCTGGAAAATGGTGACAATAGTCTGGAGGTTATATAATTTCAAGTGTTATAATAAACCTTTAAATTATATTGTAAACTATAAATGAGTAAATAAAGAAAATATCCCAATAAGTTTTTGTTTGTGACGCAAATAATTTTAAATAAGTAACAAAAGATAAAACTTTGTGACGTAGAAATTTTAAATAAATAATAGAAGGTAAGGCTTTGTAGCATAGACAAAATGAATTATATAATTTCTGAGATTTATTCATTTATAATTATAAATATAAAATTAGGACTTAAAAATGTTTCAAAAATAAAGTGATAGCTATAAATTAGCTAATTTAAAATAATGACTTAAAAATAGAGTTGCAGCAGGAAAGGATGGTTTCAAAATGGAAATAAAAAGTGTATTGATAAAAGATACAAAAAGAGGAACGTATCCGTATTGTGCAGGAGGGCTTAATCAGTGCGGTGGTGCGTGTGATTTCTGTAATGGCTGTGATAACCTTGGCGGCGGCAGCGTGGACACATTTTATGAGCCATATATTAATGGAGAGAAAGAGCTTCGCCAGATAAATGAAGAATACAGAGCTAATTCAGGTAAGGTAATATAAAAGCAATGTCAAAATATTATTTTTATTATGCTTGATTGAGTATGTGGGTAAAAGAACCCAATTTATTAAGAAAAATATGAACGGAAATGGAGAAAAATATGGGAGCACCAGATATAGAAGTTTCCAGTGAGAATGAAAGAAGAGAATATATAAAAAACACATTTAAGGGCGGACAATTACACCGCACCAAAACGCTGGCGCAGGGGATGAATGTTGCAATTTCCACGTTACAAGATTGAAAAATAGAGTTATCAGCTATGCAACTGTCTTTTGTTTTGGTGAAATAATTTTATTGCGTAGTTATATAGAATGTGTTTATAATAAAATATAAAAAGAGTGTGAACATTTTCATAAAAGGGAGTAATAAAAGGATGAGTGTGCAGACAGATTGTGAGATGTTATCTGTTCAGGCGATGGAATCATATGCCAGAAAATATAATATTTCAGGAAATGATGTAGTTGAATTATTTCATAAAAATCAGGTTTTTGAAAAGATGATTATACAACATGAATATTTACATCAAGTAAGTTTTGAAGAAGTATTTCAGTATGTAGAAAAATTATAATGGAAAATTCAAAAGAATTAGTAGTTTATCATGGAAGCTGCTATGAATTTGGAAATATAGATCTTAATAAGTCTCATAATAGAAGAGATTTTGGAAAAGGTTTTATACTACGATTTTACAATCACAGTCAAAGGAGTGGGGGTACAGGCTTTCATTAAGAGAAAAAAAGAATAATTATTATGTATACGAATACTTGTTTGAAGAAAATTCTGTGTTGAATGTAAAAAGATTTGATACGTTAAGTGAGGAATGGTTAGAATTCATTAAAGAAAATAGAATTAAAGGCGGTTTACAACATCAATATGATGTTGTTATTGGACCTGTTGCGGATGATAATACAATGGAAACTGTTCAGCTATATATAGCAAATATTTTGACATCATCAGAAGCAGTGGAAAGATTACGGTATAATAAAGTGAATAATCAAGTATCATTTCACACAGAAAAAGCATTACAATATTTGCATTTAGTGAGGAGGATTCTTATGTCAGAAATGATATATAGTTTTAATGGAAAGATATTACAATGAATGTCTGTATACAAATCAGAGATGTATTAAAATTATTGCAGGAACATTTTAACATAAGTTTTGAGGAAGCGGCGTTAAGATTTTATAAGTCTGAAACATACAAGACATTGCAGGAAACGGAAAATGGATTGTGGGCAGAGTCGGCAGAATATATAGCTGATAGATATTGTGATGAGATAAAAGATAATGTAGAAGTGTAGTAAAATATGAGTTTAAATGAAAATTTTGTATAAATAAATGACATAAATTTGAAATATAAAGAAAGAGTAAAAAGGAGAAATTTATATGAGTTTAATTCATAGTTATGCTTTATGGAATAATAAAGGCGGTGTAGGCAAGAGTACGATAACATTTCATTTGGCAATGAGATATGCAGAACTTCATCCGGAACAGAATGTTTTAGTTATAGATTTATGTCCACAAGCTAATTCAAGTATGATGTTACTTGGTGGAGGTTCAATTGGCGAAGATAATATTAATAATTTTGTAAGGAGGCAACACCACATTCTGTTGTTGGATACTTAAGTACTGTTATTACGAATGGTCGTGGGGCAGAGTTGCCAGATCCATATAATTTTGTTGTGAATGTATCAGAGTATAATAAAAATACACCAACAAACTTATATTTATTATGTGGAGATGGAAATTTAGAGCCAATGGCTCCGGCAATTAATGAAGCTGCATCTGCAAAAGCTTTAACGCCAGGGCTCAACCATGGAAGTGGATTCAAGAAATAATAAAAATTTTATTGTAAAAATTACAAATTCAGAAAAAGAATGGATGATTTTATTGATACAAATCCAAGTTTTAGCATTTATACTCAAATTGCTATTTCAGCAGCGCAAAGACTATTGACCCCTATAAATGCAGATGATTCATCTAAGACAGCAGCTTCGGCAATGGTAGCATTGTTGCATGGAACAAATCCCCACATCCAATTTATGGATCTTGGACATATGCAAAATGGCGCAGGAACAAGGAATTCAAGTACCAAAGATTCATTTATTAATAGGAAATCGTTTAACTCAATTTAAAGGTAGTGCTACAGCGTTTAAGACATTATCAGATGCAACATCTACATCTTTATATAAAATTTATAAGGATAATCCAGAATATTTTGTTGAAGCAACAGAAATTATAGATAATAAAGAGAAATTTATTGAGTATTATTCGAAACCATTAAGAGATTTCAATACTGCGGGTGTGGTATGTTCTCATTTAGGTAGATTGTTATCTTCAATGAAACAAGGATATTATCCAGTTTACTCGGAAAGTGCAAAAGTTAATGCTGAAAAAATTAAGGAATGTACAAATGCAATTGATGAAATAATACTTAAGTTATAATTACTATATTGATTGTATATTATCGCAAGAGAAAATAGTGATATATTCTAAACGGGAAGGGAAAATAATATTTTATGGATTGTGAAGAAATAAGAGTTGAAACATGATATTGTTCCGAATCCTTCGTATATATATGAAACAAGGCAGACAGAAACAGCAGGCTATGATGTGGGAGAAAAGATATTGCAGATGGAGAATAAACCAACAGCAATATATTGTGCGAATGATATTACAGCAGTTGGTATATTAAAGGCTATGGCAAAGTCCAAGAATAAGTATATAAATATATCGGTTATATCAAGTGACGATATAGAACAGGCACAGTTTACGAAGCCTATGCTTACTACCGTAGCACTTCTAAAGGAAGAAATGGCACGCTTTGCAGTATATCTGTTAATAAACAGAATAAAAGGACAGCATACCAGCGTAACAAAAGTTGAACTGGAGGAAGCTGATAGCAAGGGAAGCTGCGTAGATGTTGAGTATAGTAGCTGGAATTATTATATATAATGATGTGAATGTCAAAGAGATTTTGCCACTCACTAATTTTTGGCGCGCGTTAGATGTCTAGATTTATAAACTAGTAGTTTGTATTTTGTGTTGGTGTGTGTAGTAAAATAGTGTATAATTATTAACAAGATATGAATGTGAAATGCAATTATGTTATTAGGAGGAAAATGATATGAAGTGGGGAATTCTGGCTACAGGTAATATAGCAAAAAATTTGCATCAACTATAAATCAGATGAGTAAGGAAAATGAACAGCTTGCAGCAGTAGGCTCACGGCACATGGATAGTGCAAAAGCTTTGCCAGGAGTATGACATTCCACGATATTATGATTCTTATGAAGCATTAGTAAATGATCCGGATGTTGAGGCTGTTTATGTAGCAACACCGAATAGTTTGCATTATGAGAATTGCAGACTTTGTCTTGAGCATGGTAAGCATGTACTTTGTGAAAAGCCATTTACAATAAATGAGAAACAGGCACAGGAGTTGTACAGGCTGGCAAAGGATAAGCATCTTTTATCATGGAGGATTATGGATATGGTTTCTGCCATTGTATAATCGTCTGCGTAATATCCTTCTTCAGGGAACAATAGGAGAAATTAAACATATTTCCTGTCAGTATGGATTTGTTGCAACGGGTGCCAGAAAAGAGCGTAAATTTAACTCTGCACTTGGTGGAGGTGCTCTGTTGGATATAGGAATTTACAATCTGGGATTTTTGCGTATTGTTACAGGGTGTGATCCGCAGAATGTAGAAACCACAAAAGTACATATTAATGAGAATGGAACAGATGATTACAGTTGTCTCAAACTGACATATAATGATGGATGTATTGCAGAATCAGTCCAGACAATAGGAGAGGAATTAAAACGTAATGCCAGAATTGAGGGAACAAAGGGAAGTATATTTTGCCGGATTTCCAACACGCAAAGACCTTGATACTTGAGGTGGATGGTAAAGAACCTGAAACAATCGAGTGCCCGGTTGATATAAATGGATTTGAATATGAGATTCGTGAAGTAGGCAGATGTATAGCATCAGGAAACAGCGCCAGTGCTATTTATACACCGGAAGATAGTATTGCACTTACAAGGCTGATGTATGATATCCGTATGAGCTGGAATATGATATTTGATGGTGAGATACAGGCATAAACCGACAAATAGCTTATTTCAGATAAATTGACAATGCAAAATAATAAAGAAGAATATGGGGAATAGAAGCGTGAAAAGAATAATTGAAAAACGATTAATTAGGTATCTGTTATCTGCAGTAATATTTGGAATAATTTATTCAATATTGTCCCTAATAGATAAAGGAAATGTGAAAATAGGTTCAGTATTAGGTGTTATGGCACTTTATTTAGGGGCTATGTGTATTCTATGTGTCATTGCGCCAATAATCAAAAAGATTACAGGATATGACAAAAATATTAATAAATGAGTAAATGATGTGAGTATGTTATACTCTAGTATATGTCAGAATGGAAATAACTTAAGAAGGAGTTTTATGGGAGTAACACATGCGCTATTACACAATGGGGAACCATTGATTTTAGTCATGAATCAAAAGATGAGGTTGTAGGTGGTGATAAACTTACCTATGATGAGTATCTTGAGATTATGAAGAATTCCGGAAAAGAGAGCAGGCATTATTTTGAAATGGTATATAGAAACTGTGGACTTGAATTTAAAGGCCGCATAGAGAAGAAAAATCATCGAAATATATGTTTTGAGAGAATCTATGTATCCGGAATGTACATGGATGGTGTTTGCTTTGACGATAAAGAAGAACATCTCATTGCAGCTAATGGCGACCATATATTGAATCTTTCTGTGGTTTATCATCTGTTACTGGTTCAATAATGAAATCTAAAACCTTACGCTGTTCACATCTATATTGTAAAATTCCCAATATCAGTAATAATTTTTAAACATTTAAAATTATAACTCAAATATTGTATTATAACTTTATTTGAGTTATAATACATAAAATAAGTTATGAATGGAGATATATATGGAATATCTCCAAAAAGTTCTAGGATTGAAACTGACCTATATAAATGATGACATTAAACATATACCCAATTTTATTGGAACAAGATATGTTCTGCGTAATGTACTATTGGATAGACAAAAGCTGTTTTATATATATCCTAAAACGGAACTAGAGCAGATTGAAACGTTAAAAACATATTTCAAAGATAAAAAGCATAGTAAATTTACCTGTTGTTATGATTCTGGACGAAATCACATATCGTCAGAAGGAATATTTGCTTCGGGAGAAGATCCCATTTGTTGTAAATAATAAACAGATATATCTGCCTTTTATGGCGTTATATTTACAGGAACGTTGCAATGCAGAAACATTTCCTAATGAGGAAATACTTCCTTCAGCTCAGGTTCTGTTGTTGTACTTTATATATAATGGGACTGTTGAAATAACAACGAGTCAGGTAGCAAAAGAACTTGGATTCACACCTACATCTATTTCAAGGGCTTCTCGTCAGCTTGAAAAATTAGGATTAATACAGACTATGAAAACAGGTAAGCAGAAATTATACATTCTGATAGCTCACCCAAAGAGTTATTTGAGAGAACTCAGCAGAAATTACTTAATCCAGTAAAAACTGTATATATACCTAAAACTTGTGTGACTTCTGAATTGTTAGAAAGCGGATATTTCGCATTAGCTCATTATACAATGCTAAATGTTCCACAAATCAAATGTTTTGCAATAGATAGTATTTCGCGTTGGAAGGATGTTATGACAAATAATTTACTTGATTCAGAAAATCAAATGGCAGTTGAAATGTGGAGATATAATCCACATTTATTATCAAAAGAAGATAAGGTAGATGAACTTTCTCTAGCATTGTCATTGAGAGATGATGCAGATGAGCGAGTTGAAGCAGCAGTAGATGAGATGTTGGAAAAATTATGGGGAAAAATATAAATGGTTACAGGAATTAAAAGCTTTAAAGAGTGGTTTAAAGGAAATGAAGAGCAATATACAATTATTGGATACAGCATGTGACATACTTATGACAGAGGATGGATTAGACTTTCGTGCAACAAAGGATATTGATTTGGTTTTAATTGTGGAGGCAGTAGATAAAAATTTTGGGATAAAATTCTGGGAATATGTAAAGCAGGCAGGATATGAACATTGTAATAAAAGTACAGGCACACCACAGTTTTATAGATTCAGTCATCCAAGTTCAAAAGATTATCCATCTATGATTGAACTTTTTCAAGAAAATCAGATATAATCAATCTTCCAGAAAATGCTGTATTAACACCTTTGTCGATAGATGATGATATTTCCAGTTTATCAGCAATCTTATTGAATGATGAATATTATGAATTTTAAAACAAGGAAGAATTGTTGTTGATGGAGTATCTGTGTTAAAGGCATCTTATCTAATACCATTTAAAGCTAAAGCGTGGATTGATTTAACTTATAGAAAATCCATTGGTGAACAGGTTGATGGCAAAAATATTAAAAGCACAAGAATGATGTGTTTCGTTTAACCGAATTAATTGATCCTTCCGATAAAATCAATGTATCTAAAGGTGTTTATGATGATATTCAAGAATTTGTCAAATGTATGCTTACAGAAAATGTTGATGTTAAACAATTAGGCTTAGTTGAAAGAAATAAAGAACAGATATTGGAAGAAATTAGAGGAATGTACCAGCTTGTGCAATAATATATACACTATTGTTTGGGAACAGCGTAAGTTAATGGAAGTGGCAGAGTATCGTAACAGAAAAGCACATGAGAGGGAATTTATTGAAAAGATAGAGGGCTGCAGTGATCTACTTCTTTGGATAAGTATGGGGTTACTTTAAGAGAAGGATTAAAAATTTAGTGCTTAAAAAGACATGATAACAGTTCTTATACTATAAAGGCAGTATATGTATGGGAAAATCGGTATTGACCGAGCTCTTTGAGCGAGGGATACTTTGTCCGAAGGGCAAGAAGGTGTAACTGAGAATACTTAGATCAATCGAAGTTTTAGGGCTAAAGCCAATATAAGTAATACTAGACAGATTTGTCCAATAGCGTAAATACGGCATTTTCTCGCTTTTTGTCGTGTTATGTTTAGTAGAATAATATTACTCTGTCAATGAAAGGAGAAAACAGTATGGATCAGAAAAAGATTGGACGTTTCTTAAAAGAACTTAGGAAAGAAAAGGATATTACACAGGAACAGCTTGCCGAAAAGATAAAAGTTTCAGGTCGAATGGGCAAAGTGTTAATTTGGTTCGTAATCATTATTAGTACAGTGGTTCTCTACTGTCTTATGAAAGTTAAGGCAGAGAGTGATGAACTGTATTTAGATAAGGTTTTTTATGATGAAAACAGTATATCATATGCGTTCATGCATTGAAAATACTGTTCAGTTAAGAAATGCTGTATTTTTTTGGTGCACTAATGCGTAGAAAGCAGGTGTATGATGAGTTCAAATCATTTTTTTGTGTATGACAAAAAGACAGATTGCATATCTGCCTCATAATGCAGTATAATGGTAACGAAATTTATGCAACCCGATACATGAAATCCCTATTTCTCTTTGGACGGAGGGGGGATAGGATATTTTCGATTGTACCTGACAGGTGTCAAATACTTTTGTATGAGAAGCATGGTCTCTGTTTCGTTACCACTGTGTTTGAGATACGCCCTGCATATGTTTACTGCGATGGCGAAATTAATTTTATAGACGTGTTTGGCATTTTTAGATTTTTTTACCATAGCGTGAGAAGTCACTAATTCACAGAAATTATACAGAATCATATGGGCATTGATTTCCTGAAGGATTCCATCATATTTGCTGCTGTGCCAGTTGATCAGACCGATGGTGTATTTGAGTTCACGGAAGCTTGTTTCCTCGCTCCAGCGCATCAGGTAAAGTTTATTGATTTTTTCCAGAGGAAATTCTTCTGAAAGATTGGTGGCAATACAGATATAGGTTCCATTATCAAGGCGAACACGTACAATACGGAATTCAATATCGTAATACATGCAGTTTTCATCAAGAAAATCAAAATCGGTAGAAGGCTGAAGTATGGTATAGGTGTTAGGATTCCCCAGTTTTTCTTTCGTATGGCGTCTGGTAAGTGTTGTCCTTATATGAGTATCAAATTCGCTGTCAGGCAAATCATAAGAGGAAAGGATACCATTACTGTTGATATCCTTCATGCGGATAACGAAATACATTCCCTTCCGGATCAGGTGTGCAAAGGTATTAAAATTTTCGTAACCACTGTCTGCCATAAGGATGGTATTATTACAATACTTATGAAAACATCAGATCAGTGCAGTAGATATGAATATAGAAAATCTGGATAGTGATAAAATGATTTGTTATCCAGTAATTCAAGGAGAACGAATCAACTATCAAAATAAATAATGTTTTGAAATCAGGGATGAGGTAGAAAGGAAAGTTCCATGACAAAAGATGAAGTAAAAAAACTCAGGATGAACAGTCCGGAATCACTACAGTTTTTAAATAATGCTACAAAATTTTATAATTTAATGATGATGTATCGTTGTGCTATTCGGGAGATACAAACTAAACTTGAGGTTTTGGATGATGAATTTTCAGTTGAGAACAATCGAAATCCTATTTCTTTTATAAAAACAAGAATTAAGCAGCCCAATAGTATTTACGATAAACTGCAGAAGATGGGATATGAATTTACAACAGAAAATATACAGACATATCTCAATGATGTAGCAGGCGTTAGAATAGTTTGTGCGTTTATTGACGATATTTATATGATATCAGATTTGATTACCCAACAGGATGATATTAAAGTTATTGAAATAAAAGATTATATAAAAAATCCAAAACCAAATGGTTATCGAAGCTATCATATGATTGTTGAAATACCAGTATTTTTTGCTAAGGGTAAAACACCTATGCGTGTAGAATTACAGATTCGAACCAATGGTATGGATTTCTGGGCAACATTGGAACATCAACTTCGCTATAAAAAAGGAATTGAAGAAATGCCTGGTTATGATGAGATAAGTGAAGAATTACTTCATTCTGCAAGAGCAATCATTGAAGCGGATAATGAAATGCAGAGAATAAAAGACAAAATTGGTATGTTTCACGAAATTTAGGAGAAAACTGAGCAAGTAGGAAGGTGGAATATATATGAAGCAAGATACTTTAGAGGGCAAAGCAAAAACAAAAAATGGGGTAAAACGGCTGTGTTTTTCCATAGTCTGCATTCTTCTGGAAGTAATTTTTATTATTACTATCGTAACACGCTTGAATGAATATGCAGAAATTATAAATTTATTTACAAGGATTTTGAGTGGAATCTTGGTTTTGGGATTGTACGCATCAGATAAGACCTCTTCTATGAAAATGCCTTGGGTCATCTTAATTCTAATCTTCCCAATTATGGGTGTAGGCCTGTATTTGCTGATTGGTTTGAATGGTGGCACACATAAAATGCGTGAACGATATACAGAAATTGATAGTAAATTATTACCAATGCTTCCTGACAATCAGGAGTGTTTGAGCAGAATAAAAGAAACGATTCCGAAAGCAGGAAATATCGCAAGTTACATACAAAGAAATTCGCAGTATCCAATCTATCAGAATACAGATATTGTGTATTTTGATGAAGCAGTGACAGGATTAGAGGCACAGATTAAGGATTTGGAGAAAGCACAGAAATTTATCTTCATGGAATATCATGCGATAGAAGACGCTGAAGCATGGCATAAGATTCAAGATGTTCTGGAAGAGCGAGTAAAAGCAGGTGTGGAAGTTAGAGTACTCTATGATGATATGGGTTCTATAGGCTTTATTAACACAGATTTTGTGAAAAAGATGGAGGCAATAGGAATTCATTGCCGTGTATTCAATCCGTTTATGCCAGGTTTAAATCTGTTTTTGAACAATCGTGATCATAGAAAAATAACAGTTATTGATGGAAAAGTCGGATTTACAGGTGGATATAATCTGGCAAACGAATATTTTAATTACACACACCCGTATGGACAGTGGAAAGATACAGGTATTCGTTTAGAAGGAGATGCTGTTCAGTCGCTTACGGTGACATTTTTGGAAATGTGGAATGCAGTAAGTGCTAAGGATGCTAATGATTCTGATTTTAGTAAATACCTTTTCCACTATGATTATGCGGCACAGCAAACTGGGTTTGTTCAACCTTATGCAGACAGCCCTATGGATAATGAGCAAGTAGGAGAAGAAGTTTATATCAGTATGATAAATAAAGCTGAAAAATATTGTTGGTTTATGACTCCATATCTAATCATAACAGATGAAATGACGCATGCGTTATGTCTGGCTGCTAAGCGAGGGGTAGACGTAAGAATTATCACACCTGGTATCCCTGATAAAAAATTCATTTATAATATAACTCGTTCTTTTTATCATGGATTAGTTAAACATGGTGTTCGTGTTTATGAGTGGACTCCTGGTTTCTGTCATGCAAAAATGAGTGTGGCAGATGACTGTATGGCAACCTGTGGAACAATTAATTTGGATTATCGAAGTTTATATCACCATTTTGAAAACGGCTGTTTTATGGCAGATTGTCAGGCAGTTGTGGAAATAAAAAATGATCTGATAAGAACGATGGGAGAATGTCGTGATGTGACAGACCAATATCAAACCGGACGAAGTGCATATTTGCGACTGGGACAATTATTTATGAGATTATTTGCTGGATTGCTATAAGAATCTGATGAAACGACCTTTCAAAAAACAGTTGATTTTAGAAGTTAACTGTTTTTGAAAGGCCGTTTTTGTTATATCTAACAGTCTGTTGTACAAAGAAGATTTTGCATGGATGAAAAAACAAACCTTATTGAGGTTAAATTGAGTTTTCCATTGTATTGTATTGCTAATGAATAAGAATAAGAATAAGAAAAAGAACAGACAATGCTGAATGCTCTGGAAACAAGAATATCTGAGTATAGTATGTAAGTTCGTAACAGAATGAAAGGAGCGATTCAAATGAGCAATTTGGAAAATTATATGAAACAGCAAGCAATTTTTTGTGAACAAAATGATAGCATTAGTAAGAATCTGTATTCAGAGTATGGTGTAAAAAGAGGCTTACGAGATGAAAAAGGCCAAGGTGTGTTGACGGGGCTTACAAATATTTCTGATATAAAAGCTTTTGAATATCGTGATGGAGTAAAGAGTCCATGTGATGGCGAGTTATCTTATCGTGGTTATAATATAAAAGATTTAGTAACAGGAAGTAAAGGAAAAAGGTTTGTCTTTGAAGAAGGAGCATATCTTCTTTTATTCGGAGAATTGCCAACTGATACACAGTTAATGGAATTTCAGGGAAGACTATCTGATTGTATGGAACTACCGACTAACTTTACCAGAGATGTCATTATGAAAGCACCTACATCAGATATTATGGGTTCTATGACTCGAAGTATTCTTACATTGGGCTCTTACGATAAGGAGAAAGAAAGTCTTGAAATTCCGAATGTGCTAAGGCAGAGTATGCAGTTGATCGCAGCATTTCCTATGTTAGCAGTATATGCATACCATGCTTATTGTCATTATGAAAAAAACGAAAGTATGTATATTCATAGACCTGAAAAAGATTTATCTATTGCTGAAAATTTCCTGCGCCTATTAAGACCAGATACAAAATTCACAGAACTGGAAGCAAGAGTACTGGATATAGCATTATTGTTACATATGGAACATGGTGGTGGTAACAATTCTACATTCACTACACGGGTAGTAACATCTTCAGGTTCAGATACTTATTCTGTTATTTCAGCAGCAATGTCATCCTTAAAAGGAAAAAAACATGGCGGTGCAAATCTGATGGTAATGAATATGATGGATGATATTAAAAGTCATGTGAAAGATTATGAAGACGAAGAGGAAATTGCATCATATCTGAGTAAGATTATGAAGAAAGAGGCGTTTGATCAGAAGGGACTTATTTATGGAATGGGACATGCTGTATATTCTATTTCAGATCCGAGAGAAAGGGTGTTCAAAGGCTTTGTAGAACAACTCGCAAGGGATAAAGGACGTGAGAAAGATATGACCCTTTATAACAATATTGAGAAGATTGCACCTAAATTGATTGCAAAGCAGCGTCAGATATTCAAAGGAGTAAGTCCTAATATAGATTTCTATAGTGGTTTTGTGTATGACATGTTGAATATTCCAAGAGAATTGTACACGCCATTATTTGCGATAGCAAGAATTGCTGGTTGGAGTGCACATCGCCTGGAAGAATTGATAACTACAGATAAGATCATTCGCCCGGCATATAAGAGTCTAGTCAGCAAAAAAGAATATATAGAAAGAGAGGAACGATAATATGGGAGCAGGAACCAGTGCAGAGGAGTTTTTTTTAAAGAGCATCAATGTTGAAAGTATATTTGAATTTGTTGAAAGAACAGATTATTTGTTTCTTTATAGTATAAAGGAATGTGTTGAAAAATCAGACTGTCATGAAGGAGTATATCTTTCAGAAGTGGCAGAATACATGAAATTATCGATTCCAGAAACATCTAAGATGGTAAAAAGGTCTTGAAAATAAAGGATATATTATCTGGAAATTAGATGAAAAAAAAGAAAGAACATACCTTGTTTTGACGAACAAGGCAATTGAATTAAGTAATTGTCAGAAAGAAAAAATGATAGAAGCTTATGAAAAAATCATATCGAATATACAAGAAGAGGACCTGGCAGTTACACGATGTACATTGAGAAAAATCCGACAGCTTATGGAAGAAATAAAATAGTGATTAATATAACGGAGTAAGAAAAGCTCCTTCATATATTAGAATAAAAATATGACTGTTTCATTAAAAAGAAGCCGGTCATATTTTTTTATGAAAAATAAATTTTGTTGAGGTTAAATTGAGATTGACTTTGTATTGTATAAGTATGAAATAAAAAGGAATCAGGTGATGTACAATGAAAAAGCATAAAATATGTAAAATCCTTCTTGTTATACTGGCAATTTTTTTATGTGTGGCTTTTTATGAATTGCTCGGAATCTGCATTGCATATAAAAAGCAGCCGGAAGTGTCCAATACAACCAAAAAAGAAACAAAAAATGGTTCGTGGAACGAATGCAGTGAAAATACGGAACGTGCAGTGATCATAGAAAAGAATCCAGAAGCGCTTTTACAAAGAGTGCGTTTGATCCAGAATGCAAAAGAGGAAATTATTCTTTCTACTTTTGCATTTCAATCCGATGAAAGTGGAAAATTAATCTTAGGAGCACTGCATGATGCGGCAGACAGAGGTGTGCATATTCGTCTGTTAGTAGATGGAATGGAGAGCTGGATTGATATGGAAGGGAATCCGTATTTCTATGGATTATCTTCCCATGAGAATGTTGAAATTAAACTGTATAATAAAGCCAACCCGTTGAAACCATGGAAAATGATGGGTAGAATGCATGATAAATATTTGATTGCAGATGGTAAGACATATATTCTTGGCGGAAGAAATACATATAATTATTTCCTGGGGGATTTTCCGGGACATAAGAACTATGACAGAGACGTGTTGGTTGTTTGCAATGAACCTGAGAAAGAAAATTCAGTTAACCAGTTGTTAGATTATTTTGAAACGATATGGGAACAAGAAGACAGTGGTTATTTTCATAACAATAAAAAACTGGCAAATAGAAAATCTGTAAAGAACGCAGTTTTAGAGCTGCAGAACGGCTATCAGAAATATTTTGAAGAGAATAAGGAAAGAATCTGCGATACCGATTATACGGACGAAACTTTTGAGACAGAAAAGATTGCATTAGTGTCAAATCCTATCCACACAGGTTCCAAAGAACCAGTAGTGTGGTATCAATTGGGAGAATTGATGAAAATGCAAAAATCGTGTGAAGATCCACACGCCATATATTATCTGTAATGATATGATGTATAATACATGGGAGGAGATTGCAGAGAACGTTTCAGATTTTTCTATCATGACAAATTCAGTTGCGAATAATGGGAATCCATTTGGGGCTGCCGATTATGCGAAAAACAGAAATAGAATCTTAAGTACAGGAATTAATATCTGGGAATATGAAGGCGGTTATTCATACCACGGAAAAAGTATTCTGATTGACGATGATCTGTCTGTAATCGGTTCTTTTAATATGGACATGAGAAGTGCATATCTGGATACGGAACTGATGCTTGTAATACGCAGTAAAGATATTAATAAACAGTTGGAAGAGGGCATGATGGAATATGAAAGAGTGTCCCGCCAGATATTAGAAGGCGGAACTTATAATGATCCATATCATGTAGAGCCAATCGAATTAACAAAGAAACGTCAGAGAAAAATATTTTTGGTACAGCATCTGCTTGGATGGGCAAGGTATCTGTTTTAATAAGGAGGAAGGAAAACGTGTTTCAAATATTGATTGTAGAAGATGATAAAGAATTAAGCCAGCTATTCCAAAAAGTGCTTGAGAAGAATGGATATCAAGTCAAAAGTGCATCGGATGGAGCACAGGCATTAGAAGTATTGGATAAGGAATATATTGATCTGATCATTTCTGATATTATGATGCCGGTTATGGATGGCTATGAACTGGTGTCAGAACTTCGTTCAGCAGGATATCAGATACCAGTGCTTATGATCACTGCGAAAGGTTCCTTTGATGATATGCGTCAGGGATTTCTTTCGGGAAGTGACGATTATATGGTAAAACCGGTAAATGTGAATGAAATGGTTTTAAGAGTCGGAGCACTGCTTCGCCGTGCACAGATACTGAATGAACACAAAATTGTGATCGGTTCAACAGAGTTTGATTATGATGCAATGACGGTTACAACTGATAAGGAAAGTCTTGTTTTGCCTAAAAAAGAATTCCTGCTTTTATATAAGCTTGCAGCTTCGCCAGGCAGAACATTTACAAAACAACAGTTGATGGATGAAGTATGGGGATACGAGACGGAGGCAGACCCACATACGATAGAGGTACATATAGGAAGAATCAGAGAGCGTTTTAAAGATAACCCTGATTTTGAAATCGTAACAATGCGTGGAATTGGATACAAGGTGGTGAAAAAATAATGGAACAAAAGAAAGAAAAAGGATTGCGGATCCGATCCTGTCTGACTGGTGCAATCTGGCTGGCACTTGTATTTTCAACAGTTATATCTGCTTTATTATTTGCTTATTTTGAATCATTTTTTTAATCTGCCGGGCAGCATACCTGTGCTTGGCTGGCTTTTGATTTTCAATACATTGATTGCAGGGCTGATCACTTCCTTTATCAATGCAAAGTTACTGGAACCAATTACCAGACTTAGTAAAGCAATGAAGGAAGTTTCTCAGGGAGATTTTGAACAGCATTTGGAAACGAACAGCCGTATAGCAGAAGTTGGAGAATCTTATCAAAGTTTTAACGTTATGACAAAAGAACTTCGTGCAACAGAGGTGCTGCAGATGGATTTTGTATCTAATGTTTCTCATGAGTTTAAGACCCCGATTAATGCCATTGAAGGATATACAATGCTGCTTCAGGGAGAAGAACTGTCTTCGGATCAAGAGGAATATGTAGAAAAAATCTTATTTAACACCCAAAGACTTTCCGGATTGGTTGGTAATATTTTGCTGTTATCCAAGTTAGAGAATCAGAATATACCAATGAAAAAAACAGAATATCGTCTGGATGAACAGATCCGCCAGGCATTTCTTTCATTGGAAACAAAATGGACAGAAAAAGAAATTGGTTTCCAGGTAGAATTGAAGGAAGTTAAAGATACTGGGAATGAAGGACTTTTATGCATGTCTGGATAAATCTTTTGGATAATGCCATTAAGTTCAGCCCTTCAAAGGGACAATTACGATGTTTCTGAAACAAGAACAGGATTCTGTTAAGTTCATTCTGGAAGATGAAGGACCAGGAATAGAGGATGATGTAAAATCCAGAATATTTGACAAGTTCTATCAGGTAGATGGATCTCATAAAGCAGAAGGAAATGGCCTAGGTCTTGCACTTGTAAAACGGATTGTAGATAGTGCCGGAGGAACAATCAAATCAGAACACCGTGAATATGGTGGATGCAGATTTGTTGTAGAGCTTCCAATACAGAAAGATGAGGCCATATAAGTTTAAGAAAAACAGATAGAGGAGGAATTACATGACATTTTATCAGGAATTGCAGTTAAATCAGGCAGGTTCTAAAAATCTGTTGAAAAAGAGTGAAACAGTGAAAGAAAAATCATATCATATGTGGGTATATCTGGTGAAGATAGCTGTTACAATGGCATTTTGTTTTTTATTTGTTACTATTTTCAGTATCTTATTTGGAAATGAGAATAGTATTGTGGGTGTAGTAGTTTTATTATGCCTTATGGTATTTCGGAATGCGGATCTGGGGATCCACACCGGACAATCTACGATGCTTTTGGCTTTGTTCTTTGTAATTATGACTGTATGTCCGCATTTAGCAAACCAGTTTTCACCGGTATTGGGAATGCTGTTAAATATTGCGGCACTGGCTGTGTTGATTCTGTTCGGATGCCATAATCCATTCATGTTTAATCAATCTACATTGGTTCTTGGGTATCTACTGCTATATGGTTATGATGTTACGGGAAAAGCTATCAGATGCGATTAGTCGGAATGGCTTTAGGTGCAGCACTTACCTGTTTCGTATTTTATCGAAATCATAAAAACAGAACCTATAAAAGAAATCTGAAAGATCTGATACAAGAATTTGATATCACTTCTTCCAGAACAAAATGGCAGATATGTCAGATTTTATGCGTACCGATTGTCCTTTGCATTGCAGAACTTTGTAATATGCCACGTGCAATGTGGGCTGGTATTGCAGCCATGTCCGCGATTTTGCCATTTATGGAAGATATGCACTACAGAGTCCATAAAAGGATTGTCGGAAATATTGCAGGTGTTATATGTTTTACAGTATTATATTTTCTGCTTCCTTCGTCAATCTATGCATATATAGGAATTCTTGGTGGAATCGGTGTAGGATTTTCAGCACAATATGGCTGGCAGGCAGTATTTAACACATTTGGTGCTTTAGCCATTGCTGCAGAGACTTATGGACTACAAGGAGCGGTTAGTCTTAGAGTGATTCAAAATGTTTTTGGTGTTGTGTTTGCTTTAGCATTTTGTGTTATATTTTATTGGTTTATGTCTAAAAAAAAGGAAAGTGAGGTGATCGTACATGCAGAGTGAAGTGAATCAGGAAGAAAATTTGAATAGAATTATTACGGTTCCTAATCTTCTTTCTTTTTTTCGGCTTTGTCTGATTCCGGTAATTATATGGAGTTATTGTGTAAAGAAAAATCCTCTGTTAGCTGGTGAAATCTTATTGCTGTCTGGTCTTACGGATCTTGCTGATGGATATATCGCAAGAAGATTCCATAGGATTAGTAATTTAGGAAAAATACTTGATCCGGTGGCTGATAAGCTGACACAGGCAGCGATGTTAATCTGTCTGTTTACTCGTTTTCCGCATATGCTTCTTTTAATCGTAATAATGGCAGGTAAGGAACTGTATATGGTAGTCAGTGGATGTCTTATGATACGAAAGACAGGAAAAGTACATGGTGCAGACTGGCATGGAAAGATAGTAACCTTTTTATTATATGGAACTGCAGCGGTTCATATTATATGGTTCCAAATTACACCGATGGTATCAGATCTGTTGATTGGTTTGTGCGCTATAATGATGGTCATATCGGTCGCTCTGTATATTATCCAGAATACCAGGACTCTTAAGGGAGAGACTGTATAAGCAATTTTATATTGCAATGACTAGAAAAATATTTAGGAGAAGATAGATATAAACAGTAAGTCAAACACACAAACTATGGAGTCTTTAGTCGGTTTAATAAAATTTTAGATAGAAAATAAATCATTCAATGTCATTTAGATAAGGTTTTTTATGACAAAAAGACAGATTGCTTATCTGCCTTATAATGCAGTATAATGGTAGTCAGACAGTTTTTGATATAAGAGATGATCTTGGAGCAACCATGAATGAATGCAGGGAAGTGACCGAAAAGTACCGCACAGGACGGAGTGCATATTTACGGATCGGACAGTTGTTTATGAGATTGTTTGCAGGACTATTATAGCAGAAAGAAGAGGTGTTCGATATGTGTACAGCAGCAACTTACAAAACAAAAGATTTTATATGGGCAGAACGCTTGATTATGAATTTTCCTATGGGGAACAGATCACGATAACGCCAAGAAATTACGAATTTGATTTCCGGTTTGCCGGGAAGATAAAAAGCCATTATGCTTTGATCGGAATGGCATTTGTTGCAGAAGGTTATCCGCTTTATTATGATGCTGTTAATGAAAAAGGCCTTGGAATGGCAGGTCTTAATTTTGTCGGCAATGCGGCATATGAAGAGGCTTTGCCGGAAGATGAAACAGAAGTCAGCCAGGTGGCACAGTTCGAGTTCATCCCATGGATCCTTACACAGTGTGCTACTGTAGCAGAGGCGAGAGAGAGCTGGCAGCAATGAGACTGACAGGTACAGCATTCAGTGAACAGCTGCCGACAGCACAGCTTCACTGGATCATTGCAGACAAAGACGCCTGTATCGTTGTTGAGTCTATGAAGGATGGGCTGCATGTATATGATAATCCGGTAGGAGTGCTTACCAATAATCCACCATTCCTGGGTCAGATGTTTGCACTGAATAATTATGCCGGAGTATCCAGAAAACAGCCGGAGAGTACTTTTGCAGGAGTATTACAGCTTGATGCATATAGCAGAGGAATGGGTGGAATGGGAATACCTGGAGATCTTTCCAGCCAGTCAAGATTTGTGAAAGTTGCCTTTACAAAATTAAATTCGATCTCCGGTGAAGAAGAGGGTGAGAGTGTAAGCCAGTTCTTCCATATCTTAGGATCTGTAGATCAGCAGCGTGGATGTTGTGAGGTGACAGAAGGCAAATATGAGATCACGATATACACGTCCTGTTGTAATACAGCAAAAGGTATTTATTATTATACGACTTATGATAATCATCAGATCACAGCGGTTGACATGCATGCGGAAAATCTGGATTCAGATCAGCTGATCTGTTATCCGCTTCTGTCCAAGGGCGAAGTCAGATGGCAGAATAAATAATACGAAAATGCACGGAGAAAGCATATCGCAGAACAACAGGAGGAAAGACCATGAAAGAAGTTAAAACACCGAAAAAACCACTGGCATATTATTATGGGATTGTGTTAATAGTGCTGATTGTATTTAATCTGGTTGTCGCACCAATCCTTATGGAGCATCAGGTAAAGGAAACGGATTATGGAACTTTTATGAGCATGATCGAGAAGAAGAATATCGGTGAAGTAGAAGTTAAGGACAATCAGATCATCTTTACAGATAAAGATCAATAAAAATATTTATAAAACAGGTCTGATGAACGATCCGAACCTGACGGACAGGCTATATGAATGTGGAGCAGTATTCGCAAAAGATATCGATAAGCAGATGTCACCGATCATCAGCTTCCTGCTGACCGGGGTTTTGCCATTGATCCTTTTTATCGCACTGGGAAATTATATGGCGAAGAAACTGATGGAGCATGCCGGAGGAAAAAATTCGATGGCTTTTGGAATGGGAAAAAGCAATGCGAAGATTTATGTGCAATCCAGTGAGGGAATCCGTTTTTCAGACGTTGCAGGAGAAGATGAGGCGAAAGAAAACCTTTCAGAGATCGTTGATTATCTTCACAATCCGAAGAAGTATACCGATGTAGGTGCGTCTATGCCAAAAGGTGTCCTTCTTGTAGGTCCTCCGGGAACTGGTAAAACAATGCTTGCAAAAGCAGTTGCAGGTGAATCAAATGTACCATTTTTCTCAATGTCCGGATCAGAATTCGTAGAGATGTTTGTCGGTATGGGAGCTTCCAAGGTTCGAGATCTTTTCAAACAGGCAAAGGAAAAGGCACCATGTATCGTGTTTATTGATGAAATTGATGCCATTGGTAAAAAGCGTGACGGACAAATGGGCGGAAATGATGAGAGGGAGCAGACCTTAAATCAGCTTCTTACAGAGATGGATGGATTTGAAGGAAATAATGGTGTCATCATTCTTGCTGCAACGAACCGTCCGGAGTCGTTAGATCCGGCACTTACACGTCCGGGACGTTTTGACAGACGTGTGCCGGTTGAACTGCCGGATCTTGCAGGTCGTGAAGCAATTTTAAAGGTTCATGCAAAGAAGATAAAAGCATCTGATGATGTTGACCTGCATACGATTGCACGTATGGCATCCGGTGCATCCGGTGCGGAGCTTGCCAATATTATAAATGAAGCAGCATTACGTGCTGTCCGTAGTGGAAGGACCGTTGTAAATGAATCTGATCTCGAAGAAAGTATAGAAGTGGTTATTGCAGGATATCAGAAGAAGAATGCGGTTCTTTCAGATCAAGAGAAGAAGGTTGTTGCATATCATGAGATCGGACACGCTCTGGTAGCTGCATTACAGAGTCATTCAGCACCGGTCCAGAAGATTACAATCATCCCGCGTACCTCAGGTGCACTCGGCTACACTATGCAGGTTGAGCAGGGTGATAAATATCTGATGACGAAAAAAGAACTTGAGAATAAGATTGCTACATTTACAGGCGGACGTGCGGCAGAGGAGATCGTATTTGGTGAGATCACGACCGGAGCCTCCAATGATATCGAACAGGCAACAAAAATTGCAAGAGCGATGATCACCCGCTACGGCATGACAGATGAATTCGACATGGTGGCAATGGAAAACGTGACCAACCAGTATCTTGGCGGCGATACGTCTCTTTCCTGTTCTGCAGATACACAGAAGGAAATTGATGAAAAAGTCGTGCATCTCGTAAAAGCAGAGCATGAAAAAGCAAGAAAAATCCTTGCTGAAAACAGGGAAAAACTGGACGAACTGGCTATGTACCTGTATGAGAAGGAAACAATTACAGGTGACGAATTTATGGATATTTTAGACAGAAAATAATGTAGTTAATTAGATAATCAATGTCATTTAGATAAGAAAAATAGTTAGTAGTTCTGAAAAATGGAATTATTTTATATAAAGGAGCGGACAAATTCAAGTTTGCAAAATATTTTTATAACAGTTCGTAAAATACAGTATTTTAAGGGGATTATTAAAATGATACCATTTTCCCATTTTGCCCATATGAGATAATTAAGGATTAACATAAAGATTATTGAGAATACCACTTTATCAAGTACTTTGAAAATTAGTTTGATTTTCTCGTGATTCGGCGTAGACATAATAATATGATTAAAGAGTCAAAAGGTATCATAAGATAGGAGGAAATAACAAATTATGTCTTCAAAAAAAGGTGCGATGAAAAAGAAATTGGAAAACATGCATTTGGGTAAAAGAATCAACTATGGTTACAAAATGGTTATTACCATGATGCTTATTTCGGGACTGCTTTCGATTGCGGTCATTGGTGTGTTGTTTTTCAATATGTTAAACTATGTAAACAAGGTAAATGCTTCTGATCAGGCGGTTAAGGTATGTAGAATAAATGTAACTTCAGCGGCAAGAAATGTAAGAGAGATGGCACTTAATCCTGACCAGTCTACGTATGAAGATTATGAGCAGGGTGCAAAAACTTTGCTCGAGGATATTGATGTGCAGTTAAAAACAATAAAAAAATCAGGTGTTGTTCCGGAGAATCAGTATAATGAATATTCAAAGGCTCTTTCTGACTGGGCGAATACCGGATACTCAATCATGGATAAGATTAAAGCCGGACAGAAGGATGGGGCTGTTGATCAGATTATCAATGAGTGTACACCAAAGTTAAATAAAACTGTTGAGCTTGCAAAGGAAATCGACAAGCTGACTGACGAAAGAAGCCTTCAGGCAGTTGTAAGTACATACGTATGTGCTGCAGTCGGACTCATAGTCATCATTATCTGTCTGACATGTGCATGGCGGTTGACAAAGAGAACAGGAAAGATCGTGCTTGATACAATCCTTGAGCCGTTACATGCAATCGAGGATGTGGCAAAGGAGCTGACAGAAGGAAATCTTCACAGCACACTTGAGTACCATTCAGAGGATGAAATCGGTAGATTGGCACACAGCATGAGAAAGTCTATCCGTATTCTCGGCTCATATGTGGATGATATAGACAGGTCGATGAAGCTCTTTGCGGACGGACATTTTGATGCACAGCCGGAAGTAGAGTGGAAAGGCGATTTTGTAGGTATTTTAAATTCATTTATGGAATTTGAAAAAAGTATGGCAGTCACCATAAAGGGAATCCAGCATGTATCAAGCGAGGTTTCAAGTGCGGCAGAGCAGGTAGCTGCAAGCTCAAATGACCTTGCAGACGGTGCAACCAATCAGGCTGCGGTTGTAGAGGAACTGACAGCGACAGTTGCGGGAGTTTCAGAACAGGTGGAGCAGAATTCAAAGAGTGCAAAGGAAATCAGTGGAAAAGTGGACGAACTTGGAGGTGCAATTTGGGAAAGCAATGGAAAGATGCAGGAGATGGTTGCATCTATGCATGAAATAAACGAAGCCTCTAAACAGATAGATCAGATTATATCAACTATTAATGATATTGCATCACAGACCAACCTGCTTGCATTAAATGCTTCTATTGAGGCGGCAAGGGCAGGGGAGGCAGGAAAAGGCTTTGCGGTTGTGGCAAATCAGGTAAATATTCTTGCCGATCAAAGTGCACAGGCTGTAAAGGAATCAGCTGCGCTTATAGAGGCATCTGTGCAGGCTGTTGAAAAAGGCATGAATATTGCAGAGCAGACAGCCTCACAGCTTGAAGAAGTAGCAGAGAACTCTAAGGTAATTACAAAAGAGGTGATTAATATAGCTGATACACTTGAGACCCAGACCAGTGAGATCAAGCAGATTAACGAAGGAATTGAGCAGATCAATGATGTTGTACAGACCAATTCAGCAACAGCACAGGGTGTGCGGCTGCGAGCCAGCAGATGAGCAGTGAATCAGAAAATCTGAGTGAAATGATAGAGAAATTCAAAATCTCAGACATTGAAGAGTAATATAATGGAAGGTGAATTTTGATGATGGCTTTTGATGCATATAAAATACTTGACGAGCGGGAAGCAGGAAGTGTGATTGACTTAATTGCACCTTGTATGGATGATTATCTGTATATTATAGATTTGAAGAATGATACACTGAGGATATCACAGTCAGCGGTAGAGCGTTTTATGCTTCCTGATAAATTTATGAATAAGGAAACAATTACAGGTGACGAATTTATGGATATTTTAGACAGAAAATAATGTAGTTAATTAGATAATCAATGTCATTTAGATAAGAAAAATAGTTAGTAGTTCTGAAAAATGGAATTATTTTATATAAAGGAGCGGACAAATTCTCATTTACAGGGAGCGGAAGATTGAGCTGGATAAAATACCCAGCTCAATCTTCCACATGGAATACATCTTCGACCAGCATATTAAAGTACTTTGATATCCGCAGCATAAATTCGGCAGATGGGGTGCTGTCCCCACGTTCTATCCTGCCGACAGTTTTGGTGCTGTATCCGATAGCAGCGGCAAGGTCATCCTGGTAAATGCCACGCTGTTCCCGGATTTCTCTGATATTATTAGTAACCGCCATAAAAATCCCTTCTTTCAGTTCTATAGATATTTTCTTATTTTCAATTATGCAAAATAATGTGTCCAATAAAAAGGACTTGCAATTTTATCAGCAATGTCCTGTGATAGCAGAAGCATTAGATTTTTCAAGAACTTTTCCAAATATGTCTAAGCGGTCGTTTTCTCCAACCTTGATAGGTGCATACTTTTCATTAAGCGAGATAAGGAAAATTCCGTCTTTATCGTTTTGTAATTTCTTGATGTAGGCTTCTCCGTTTAGAGCGAAGATGCCGATTTCTCCATTAGCAACAGATTCCTGTTGTAATACCCATGCAATCTGACCATCGTGGAATTCAGGTTCCATACTGTCACCACTAATGCGGACACCGAAAGTAGTATCTTCCGGCAGGATAGATTCATCTATGCGTACAGTCTCTTTCGGTCCGTCTACAAGGAAGTTACCGGTTCCGGCTGATACGGCATTTTCAAAAATATCAATGCTACGGAATGGAATTATCTTAGCAGTCTGCTTTTCATACATGCCGGATGCATTTCCATATCAGAGCCATTGGAAGATGGAAGAATGTCACAGTGCCTACTGGGAGCTGGTCCCAACAATTGACCACATCATTCCTATTGCCATTGGAGGAGAGGATAACCTGTCTAATTATGCGACAACGTCTATGCTTCACAATTCAGTTAAGAGTAACTGGACATTAGAGCAGCTAAACTGGAAACTGTATCCTGCAGGAGATATTAATGAGTATGACGGGCTTACTGATCTTTTTGTGAAACTTACAGAAAACGACCTTGAGCTTTTTGATGACCCATACATAAAACGCTGGTATAAGTTATCTGTGGGAATGAAATAGAGACAGTTCCTAAATGTATATAACAATTGATTGTAAATGAAAGAGATAAGAGTATGCATATATATGTAGATGCTGACGCATGCCCTGTGATTGGGATAGTTGAAAGAATAGCTAAGAGTCATAATATTGCCGTAACGCTTTTGTGTGATACTAATCATTATCTTACATCAGACTATTCAGAAGTGGTATATGTGGGTGCCGGAGCTGATGCAGTTGATTTTAAGTTAATAAGCCTTTGTGAAAAAGGAGATTTAGTAGTTACGCAGGACTATGGTGTAGCTGCCATGGCATTAAGTAAGGGTGCATATGCCATTCATCAGTCCGGGAAATGGTATACAAATGAAAATATTGATCTTATGTTAATGGAGAGACATATAAGTAAGAAGGCAAGGCGGGCAAGCAGTAAAAACCACATGAAAGGTCCAAGAAAAAGAAGTGATAAGGATGATTATAACTTTGAAGTCTCTTTTGAGAGACTAGTGGAAAAGCTGCTACAGGAAAATGCAGGAAAAGATTAATAAATTTTGGAGGAAACTATTGTGAATATACAGATATTTGGAACTAAGAAATGCAATGATACAAAGAAGGCAGAGCGTTTCTTTAAGGAAAGAGGCATAAAGTACCAGTTTATAGATATGAAGGAAAAAGGAATGAGCAAGGGGGAGTTTAATTCTGTGGCTCAGGTTAATGGCGGGTTACAGGGAATGATTAACTGGGATGGAAAAGACAAAGATCTGCTTGCGCTTATAAAATACACAGCTGATGAAGATAAACTTGAAAAGGTAATGGAAAATCCTTCAGTTATTAAGACTCCTGTTGTAAGAAATGGAAAAGCATCAACACTCGGATACCAGCCGGATGTCTGGAAGAACTGGAGTTAAATAAAAATTAGGAGACAGATATATGAATTTTGAATTAGAAGGAGAGAAAATCTCTATTGGGATTTAATAGATAAAAGCAAAGAAGAACCTTCTTTTCCTGACTGGGAAAAGGGAGAACACCCTTCAGCAGATTTTATAATGGCCGGTATTGTACAGAAAGAGTTGTTCGTATTAAGAGATGAAGGAATTATTAAGGCGTGTGCCATAGTTAACAGTAATTCTAATAAAGAGTATAAAAGGGTAGCGTGGAAAGTAAATGAAAGAGATAATAATGTATGGATAATCCATGCTCTCGCAGTGCGATATGAGTACCGTGGTATGGGTCTTGCTACTCAATTTGTAAAAAACTTAATATCATATGCTAAGTTAGAAAACATTGAAGCCATTCATCTTGATGTAATAGATAAGAACACACTAGCCGACAAGTTATATATCAGAGCTGGTTTTAAATATGTAAGTACTGAAAACATTTTTTATGAGGTAGTTGGAAACAGGCAGTTTAGAATGTATGAGTATGTGATAGAGTAGAAAGTATTAGAAATACGCATATAATGTGCAGTATCTGCCTTACAGGAAGCTATAAAAGAAAACTAAAGGGGGATAACAATGGGATTAACGGACACAAGCAAATTTTTAAGTCTCATTTTGCGGCATAAGCCGGAAACAATAGAAATCAAGCTTGATGAACATGGCTGGGCAGATGTATCTGAGTTGATATCAGGTATAAGTAAAACAAGACCATTTGATATGAAGATGCTTGAAGAAATTGTAAGAACTGACAACAAGCAGCGGTATTCATTTAATGAAGATAAGACCTTAATCAGAGCAAACCAGGGACATTCAATACCTGTTGATGTTGAACTTGAAAAGAAAACTCCTCCAGAGTTTCTTTACCATGGAACGGGAGAAAAGTTTGTTTCATCAATCGATAAAGAAGGATTACTTTCAAAGAGCCGGTTATATGTTCATTTATCAAAGGATACTGATACAGCAGTTAAGGTAGGCAGCAGGCACGGAAAGCCTGTGGTGTATAGGGTGGCAGCCGGAAAGATGGCAGATGACGGATATGAGTTTTTCTTATCTGTAAATGGAGTATGGCTTACGAAGGCTGTTCCGGCAGAGTATTTAAGCAAAATATTGTAATATATGAATAAGAACTAAATGTAAAAAGCAATAGTAAAGAAGGAATGATTGTGAATATAAGATATGCAACAATGGCTGATTTAGACGATATTGCATCGGTTGAATCTGTATGTTTTCCTGTCTTAGAGGCAGCAACTAAAGAAGAATTTGAGCAAAGAATAAAATATTTTGGGAATCATTTCTGGCTTATGTTTGATGAGGGTATAACTGATAAATCTACTCATGGAAATGTCCTGTGGCACCAGATGAGATTGGATTTTAAACTAAGAAATAATGGAGTGAAGCAGATATGAAAACAGTTATTATATACGCGTCGGTTCATCACAATAATACAAAAGAGCTGGTATGTGCAATAGCAGCTGAAAATGATATTGATGTAGTTGATGCAACTAAGATTACTGAAAAGGACTTATCAGGGTATGATCTTATAGGATTTGCCTCTGGTATTTATTTTGGTAAGATGCACCAGGCCGTAATCAACTTTGCAGAAGTAAATCTTCCAGAGAATAAGGATGTTTTTCTTATGTGTACTTATGGCGGAAAGCCGGTCTTTGATTCTATAAAGAAAATTGTAAAAGAAAAGCAGGGAAGAATTGTGGGAGAATTTTCTTGTAAGGGATTTGACACATTTGGACCATTCAAACTTATTGGAGGCATATCAAAAGGACATCCGGATAAGAATGATTTGGATAATGCAAAGGCATTTTTCAAAGAGTTAGAAAAGGGAAAGTGATTTAAAAGTATCATCATGTATATGGTATACACCTATGCACAAAAAACAGAGACTCTTCCCACGGAGTCTCTGCAAAGGTTTGTATAAGAATATTATAACTACCCTGATTTCATATTAATTGATACATCTTTATTCGTCAAGGAGTTGTGGAAATTTGTGTTTAACGTAGCTTGGATATTTAAATTTTAAGTGAAACTCATTAAGAATAAGAGAATATTCATATGTATTGAAAATGTGATTATGTGTGAGAAAACAGAATTGAATCTGGCAAGGAGATTTCTTAGCTTATATTATGGCACCATGTAAAAATATATCTTTTTATATATTAATCAGATTGAAAATGACTTGTTAAGGTGTAGTAACAAGCCATTTTTTTTGTTACTGTGGTAACAAAATTTCTGATGAATATATGGATGTTACATACCTAAAATTTTAAGTGTAACAAAACATCTAATTAAAAGGACATATTGTAACAAATCTGATATAATAACTATATTGGTTTTAGGATAGGTGAGAGTTTTGCGGAGTACTATTGCCGTATCTACGGACATTTATTAGAAGATATTGAAGTTTGGGAAGTAGCTGAAGAAGGAATTGTCAATATAGTAAGGAAGAAGCAGATAAATGATAGTGAAATGTCCTAAGTGTGATTCAGAGAATGTATATTAAGAAAATACGCTTTAAGGTAGAAGATTTCGGGTTAGGAACAATAGATATGAAAAGAAGATATGTGTATGAGATATATCCGGATGGTAGGTGGATTGAATATACATATCAAGGAGAATCTAATCGTTACACATACAAAGACATATGCGTAACAAAAAAAGAGAATGTATTAAGATTATACAATAAATATCAAAAGTTATTTGGTGCACCATTATGGAAAAAGAATATTATGGAAGCACAAGTTTGCGACGGATATGGATATACCTTGCAGATTACTTATAAGGATGGAAGAAAAAGAGTAATTGAAGGCGATATTGGCGGTGGTACAATTGACGGTATAATAGGAAATTATTTAAAGAAAATATTTGGGAGAAATTACGATGATTAAAACAGTTCTCGGTGATATAACAAAAATAGATTATGTTGATGTTATAGTAAATGCAGCAAATAACAGTCTCTTAGGTGGTGGAGGTGTTGATGGAGCAATTCACAGGGTAGCAGGTCCTGATCTTTTAAAAGAATGTAGGATGCTTCATGGATGTGAAACAGGAGAAGCAAAGATTACCAAAGGCTATAATCTGCCATGTGATTATGTTATACATACAGTCGGACCTATATGGAGAGGCGGAAAGAATAATGAGGAGCAGTTGCTTGCCAGCTGTTATTATCATTCGCTTAAACTTGCAATGGAAAAAGGTATAAAAAGAATAGCGTTTCCATCTATATCAACAGGTGTTTATGGTTTTCCTGTTAAACTGGCAGCACACATTGCTGTAAATGTTGTGGTAAGATTTGAGCAGGAATTTCCAAAGCAAATAGAAGAAATATATTTTGTTATGTTTGACAGAGATACAGAAGCAGCATATGAAAAAGAAGTTGATAAGCTATATTAAATGGAGTAACAGATGATAGAAAAAGTAGTATTCATGAACATGTGCATGATTAGTGATAATAAAGGAAATGTACTGGCCTTGGATAAAGTGGGCAAGAATTATTCTGGTACGACTTTCCCAAGTGGTCATGTAGAGGAAGATAATGCATTCAGATGTGCCTATGGAATGTCTGCAAACTATAACAGAAGAAGGAATTATAGCAAAGATACAGTAAGATTTTAAGTGAGGGAATAAGGAATGGGAAGAGCATCAATTAAAGAGAATAAGAATGTATATCAGTTAAAAAGAGAGGAGCTAGGACTTTGCTGAGAAAAGGCAAGTGAACTTTTAGAGTGCGTGCCTCCAGAGAGAATTGAAAAAATAGACAGTGAGAAGGTGCTGCCACATCCGGAAGAAGTACTCATAATGGCTGATAAGTATAAATCACCGGAATTGTGTAATTATTATTGCTCAAATCAGTGTCCAATTGGACAGCAATATGTTCCAGAGATTAAAATGAAAGAGCTCCCTCAGATTATACTTGAAACGGTAGCTTCTCTTAATAAGATGAACAAGAAGCAGGAGCGCCTCATTGAGATTACAGCTGATGGTATAATTGATAACGACGAATTAGATGATTTCATATATATTCAGGAGGAATTAGAAAAAATATCGGTAAATGTTGAAACACTTCAGTTATGGTCAGAAAGAATGTTGGCTTCTGGAGCTATTGATGAAGATGCATATAATAAAAGAAAATTACAAAAGAGTAATAACTAATATTTCTGTAAGATAAGCTGTATTTGATGGCTGTGTCGAGCTGATAGCCTATAATGTTGATTTTGACTATGCATTTTTAGCTAATGCAGGAATTAGGTTTAAACATGGTACTATAATATACGATCCAATGATAGAATTTGCTAAGATATATGAAGAATGGAACAATTATTATGGTTATAATTTTGATGAGTTGGCTCACGATAGTTTAGAGGATGTCAAAGCGACATTAGTTGTTTATAATGCGCTTAAGAAAAAATTGCCGCCATATGTGTGGATGTCAACGCAGTTGTTAAACAAAGAAAAAGAGGTAATATTTGAAAGTGATGATGTTACGGAAGTTATTGATAAGGCAAAAGAATTATTTGGTCAATGCGAAAGGAATATGATTAACAATCATATCAAAAGTGGTTTGAATTTTGAACATTTTATTTGCTAAAATAGAAATTGTTAGGTTAGATAATATGGGCGATTTCTGTATTACCAATATAAAGAGTTTGAAAAATCGGGAGTTGTATCAGCATAAGAAGGAGAATAATATCATGTTCAGAACAATTCGTAAAAAGAAAAATGGAATCAGCATCGACACGGCAAAGGCTCTTTTGCAGTCCAGCCGACGTGGCGTTCTTGCCGTAAATGGAGATGACGGATATCCCTATGCAATTCCTATCAACTATGTCTACGATGACGATGCGCAGAAAATTTATTTTCATGGAGCACGCGTAGGTCATAAAGTAGATGCACTGCGTGCCTGTGACAAAGTATGCTTCACGGTATATGGAAATGAAACCATTAAAGAAGAAGATTGGGCACCGTTTGTGCAGAGCGTTGTGGTGTTCGGCCGATGTTACCTCGTAGAATCCGGTGTAAGAGCAACAACTCTGTTAAAACGATTTGCAATGAAATACTATCCCAGCGAACAGTTAGTTGATGAGGAAATTGCCCACGCAGGAAAGGCTGTGCAAATTTTCGAAATAAAAGTGGAGCACCTCAGCGGTAAGGAAATACAGGAACGATAAATTCAAGATTGTATATTTTTAAAATTTGAAAAAGGAGGAATCGTGTACGATTCTTTAGGTATTTATCTATGAGAAGAAAAGATCGAGAAGTAACAAATATTATTGAAATTCTGCAGATTATTGAAAAAGCGAAAGTCCTGCATCTTGCTTTGTTTGATGCTGATTATATGAATTGTACTGATCGGTGCAGGTACACTGATAATGGTACTATGAGATAAATGGAGGCTGGCTGACACATTTGTCTGCGGGCGTGGTGTCCCAATCGGAAATTTCGTCAGACCAGACCGCCATTTTAAAGGAAAAGAGCAAGGCCGGATAGACCTTACTCTTACATGATGAATCGGAATTTATCAAGCTGTTAATTTTGAAAATTTCTTTGAAAAACTATTGACTCCTACGCAACGTAATAGTTTACGATATGTTTATCGATAGGAGAAAATGACAATGATGACAGTGAATGAGGTAAGTAAATTAACAGGAGTGAGTATACGCACTCTGCAGTATTATGATACCATTGGTCTCTTAAAACCTATTGAATATACAGAGTCAGGTTATAGGTTGTATGACGATACATCCTTGGAAAGGCTGCAACAAATTTTACTGTTTAAAGAATTGGAATTTCCGCTTAAGGAGATTAAAAAGATAATTGATGCCCCTAACTTTGACAGAAACAAAGCATTAGAGCAGCAGATTGAATTGCTAACTATGAAAAAAGAGCATCTTGAAAATCTTATTAGTTTCGCTCGAGGAATAAAAGGAATAGGAGTGAAATATATGGATTTTAAAGTATTTGATACAACAAAGATTGATGAGTATTCTAAACGAGCAAAAGAACAATGGGGACAAACCTCTGAGTATAAGGAGTTTGAAGAGAAAACAAAGAACTGGACGAAAGACGATGAAGCTACTGTTGCAAATGAGTTTATGCAATTATTTGTTGAATTCGGACAAATGAAAGAAATGGACCCAGAAGATGAACAGGTGCAGTTGCAGGTAAGGAAACTTCAGGATTATATTACAGATCATTTTTATACATGTTCTGATAAGATTTTATGCGGTCTTGGAAGAATGTATGCCGGTGGAGGAGAACTTACGGAAAATATTGATGATGTTGGAGGAGTTGGCACAGCAGAGTTTGCAAGTAAAGCTATTGATATATTTTATATGAGCGGAAGGTAAATTCCAGTTTTACGAAATAAAGAAATTGTAGGAGGAATATATATATGGTTGGAAGAATTTATCACATTGGATTAACCGTTTCTGATTTGGATCGCTCGATTGCTTTCTACAGAGATATTCTGGGGCTTAAATTACAGGGTGAAATCTTTATGGAAGGCGAAGAGACAGATAAAATGTTCCGTAAGGAAAATTGTAAAGCAAGGGTTGCATATTTGAATGGTTCGAAGGCTCTTGAAGCACCACCGATTGAATTGATTCAGTTTGTAGACAGCGAAATCCATAAAGCACAATCGGATTTGTTTACAACCTCTATCTCAGAAGTATGCTTCTACACGGATGATATTGATTCGGTCTATAAAACCATTATCGAAAATCATGTGGATTGCTTGTCTGAACCGCAGTATTTCGACTTTAGAGCAGATGGATTTGGGGAAAGTAGAGCTTTTTATTTTAGAGACCCGGATGGAATCATTCTTGAGATGATGCAGCAGCTTTGATGAAAAATCATAAGTACAGGAAAGTGGAAACTTCAATTTGTGAAGGTGCATTATGGACAAATATTTAAAAGAAACAAAAATGTTAGATTATTCCAACGCAAACATACAGCAGTTAATTCGGGAAAGAAGATGGAAAAATATAAATGAATTTGAACGCTTAAAATCGATTTATGATTTTGTTAGGGATGAAATATTGTTTGGATATAATATTGATGATAATGTTCCTGCATCAAAGGTTTTGGCAGATGGTTATGGACAATGTAATACAAAAGGAACATTGTTTATGGCAATACTAAGGGCATGCAATATTCCTTGCAGGGTACATGGATTCACCATTGATAAAAAATTACAAAAGGGAGCAATGACAGGGGTTGTCTATAAAAATGCACCACAAAATGTATTTCATAGTTGGGTTGAAGTTTACTTTGAGGATAGATGGTATGAGTTAGAGGTGTTTATTCTTGATAAAAAGTATTTACAAAAATTACAGGAAAAAAATAGTGATTGTAAAGGTGCATTTTGTGGTTATGGTGTAGCCGTAAAAGACTTCAAAAATCCAATTATAGATTTTGATAGAAATAATACATATATTCAGAGTGAAGGAATTAATCAAGATTTTGGAGTCTATGATTCGCCTGATGACTTGCTAAAAGCGCACCATCAAGAAATGTCTGCGATAAAAGCATTTTTATATAAACACTTTGGCAGGCATTTAATGAACCGAAACGTCAAAAAAATTAGAAATTGCTAAATTCAAGTTTGCCGAAATATCTTTCTAACTTTCCCTATTTTACAGACATCCCAGCCCATTCATTAGTGAAATGATATGTATTTTCCTTATTTTTGCCCTTGTGAGATAATCACAAGGGAAATAAGGAAAGTTTTATTAGTCATTGCCTGCCACTTTATCAAGTAACCTTGCAGATTCCCGCTTGGCTTTTCTTGTAGAGTGTGCATAGACATTCATGGTGGTACTGACATCTGAGTGCCCTAACAGTTCCTGCACATCTTTTGGGGCAGCTCCATTTGCTAAAAGGTTGCTTGTATAGGTGTGACGTAACTGGTGGAAATGAAAGCCTTCAAATCCATCCAGTTTCTGAGCAATCTTCCTGCAAACAATTCCTAACGTGCTTGGCAGTTCCAAACTTCCATCCGGTCTTAAGCAGACAAAGGATATTTCCTTATAATCTTCTGGAACATTCTCTGTTCCGTCCAGATGATAGAACTCATAGTAAACTCTGTTTTTGTCTTTTACTTCTCTGTAGTAGTTTTTATGGTAAAGTTCTCCGTACTGCATTCGATGTTTTTAATTGTTCCTTTCGGGCATTGCGAAGAATCTCTACCAGTGTATCTCCAAAATCAACAACCCTTACTTTTTTCCGCTTGGTTGGTCCGATGATATATTTGCGCTTTGAGCCATCATATCGGATGCTGCGTCTTATGGTAAGGCATTGTTCTTCCAGATTTACGTCCTGCCATGCCAAACCGCAGGCTTCTCCAATACGAAGCCCGGCATAATAGGCTATCTGGATTGGAAGTATTGCCGGTGGATTGTAATTCTGTAGAAATTCAATCAGTCTTTCATAATCCTCTCGTGGAATTGGCTGTATATCGCCATCCATGTCATCATCGGAAAACAGGTCAACCTCATCCGTCTGGTATTTCAGCTTAATATACTGCATGGGATTGAACGTAATATACTGCTTTGGAAATACTGCAAAACGGAATGACTGCTGTAATACTGCCGAGAAAGAACGAATGTAATCTTTGCTATAACCTTTTCTTTCTGAACCATCTGGATAAGTGCCACCAAAGGAAAGCAGATCGAAGAAGGCTTGTAAATGCTCAGATGTTACATTTTTCAACTTTCTCTCTGAAATTGGATGCTTCTTGATGTTGGTAATGGCACCGAGGTAATTCTGGACTGTCCCATTACTGAGCGTACCGGTCTTTAATTCTTCCTCTGCCCATATATCAAGTAATTCTCCAATTGTAATATTTTCCGACTTTGCAATGAATTTCTTGCTTTCGTAATCGTCCATTGCCTGACGGAGCAGTTTTTCCGTTTCACTTTTACTTTCTGTTCCAGCGTATTCTTTCTGAACCAGATTGCCGCTTGCATCTTCTACATAGAAGCGGTAGTACCATTTCTTTCCTTTTTTTCTTACAGATCCTTTTGCCATAATCGTGTGTCTCCTTTCGATATCAGACAATCGGAACTGATGAAATGCTTTTTGCGTGTAAGTATATCATAACTCCGGTTGTCGTTCTATACCGAATCGGAATCCTCATACAAAACTTCTGATAAAAGATTTTCAAGCCTTTGTTCTGCCATTTCCGGTTTCTTGGAATAAAGCCTTACGATATCTGCCATGTCGTTAAAGGCATTAACAGTGTGGGTGATCTCCCGGAGAAACATAATCTCATTATATTCATCTTTCGATTCGAATCCCATTACTTTTGCAATATCAGCTTCATTTGTGCTGCCCTTGTAATTCTTGCAGGCAAACTGGAATGATTCCAGAAACAGGTTATATTGCTTTAACATCAACAGCAGTAAATCTTTGGAAAAAGCATCTTCCTTTTTACTAAGGTCGAGAGGTAACTGTTTGAGAATATCGCCCATTGCATCACGAATCTGTAATTCTTTCTTATCCGTAATATCGGTTTCGTATTCATCGGTTTCCCCTCTGAGCCATTCAATAGATACATGAAGTGCTTCCGAAAGACCTTCCAGCACCATCTTTTTGGTATTGTCAATCGAACCATTCTCATAACGCAGGATTGTGGAAGCTGTAACTCCCATCTTCTCTGCGACATAAGGCTGTGTCAGATTTAATTCGAGACGACGCTGTTTTGCCCTGCTGCCTATCAGCTTGCGTAGTTCTTTATCTTTCATGCTGATGTGCCTCCTTTTTCGGTATGTATGAATTATAGCATGTACCTCACATAATTGCAATATGCAATATAATAATTATTTTAAAATTTCATAACGCAACACGTATAAAACCGCTATACTAACAGCACAACAAAATTGCATAATGCAATTTATAAGGAGGCGACAAGATGACGGAAAGAAAGATTGCATTATCCATCGAGGAAGCAGCCGACTATACAGGAATTGGCAGAAACACTTTGAGAAAGCTGGTTGAATGGAAGAAGCTTCCGGTATTAAAGGTCGGAAGAAAAGTCCTTATTAAAACTGACATTCTGGAAAAGTTCATGGAAGCCAACGAGGGGCGTGATCTGAGGGATAAAGGAAATGTAAAAGCTGTCACAAGAAATGTGGCAACTTAAAAAGGCGGCTTCCTAAGAAACCGCCAAAGGTTCTATCAGACCGAAGCCATGATATACCTACACGCAAGAGGATTATACCATGTGCTTCTCCTGATATGCAACCGGGAACTGTTGTTTATCGGAAAAAGAAAGGATGAAGACGATATGGCGAAATCAACAAAGACTTATGAAGAAAGAATACGTGCATTAGAGAAAAAGGAACTGGAAAGCATTGAAGCTACAAAAAAGCTCATTGCACAGCGGAAGGAACTGGAAAAGCGAAAGAAAGCAGAGGAAAGTAAAAAACGAACACACAGGCTCTGTCAGATTGGTGGCGCAGTGGAATCGGTTCTTGGCTGTCCGATTGAGGAGGAAGATTTACCAAAGTTGATAGGCTTCTTAAAAAGGCAGGAAACAAACGGAAAGTTTTTCTCAAAGGCGATGCAGAAAGAGCCACTTACAGATATGGAGGAAGTGTAATGGCGGAGGGAGTGGTTTTTCCATTCCCTTCATTGCCTTTGAATGAAGGGCGCACTTATGGACAACCAGAGGTCGTCCTTATAAGTTTGCCACAAGTGGCAACCGGTCTGCGCTTACGCTTGCCGGGCTCGTTCCGTCGGCGGGGCTTTCAGCCAGACCTGCTCATGCCGCAGGGGGCACTCTTGCGCAGAGGGCGTTCCGACAGCTTCACTTCTGCCAAACCAGAAGAAGATGCTGTCGGAAATCAATGCCGGATACGGCAGAAAGGGGGAATCGTATCATGGCGATATTTCACTTTACAGTAAAGATTGTCGGGCGCAGTAAAGGAAAATCTGTCATATCCGCATCGGCATATCTTAATGGAGATGTGATGAAGAATGAGGAAACAGGCAGGATCAGCTACTATACTTTCAAAAAGGAAGTCGTCTACACCAGTTTGATGATGTGCGAAAATGCACCTCCTGAATGGCTGCATGTACCGGAGGAAAATATAAAAAGGTTTCAAATGTTTATCCGTTATAAAAGAGCGGATGATAAAGATGCCGCACTGGAAAAGTTTAAAATCACATTTCAGAAACAGCGGCTATGGAATGAGGTATTGAAGATAGAAAAAAATGCAGATGCACAGCTTGGACGCTCATTTGAATTTTCCTTACCGAAAGAATGGAGCAGACAGGAACAGATTGATTATACAACGGAATATATTCAAAAGACTTTCGTGGATAAGGGAATGTGTGTCGACTGGAGCATACACGATAAGGGTGATGGAAACCCGCATGTGCATTTACTTGTAACCATGCGACCGTTCAATCCAGACCATTCATGGGGCAGCAAAGAAGTTAAGGAATGGGATTTTGTCAGAGATACTGACGGAAATATCGTAGTTGATGAATCCCACCCGGACTGGTGGCAGGATAAGAAAAATCCTGACCGGCATGGAATCCGCATTCCGGTACTTGATGAAAACGGAGTACAGAAAGTCGGGGCAAGAAACAGAAAACAATGGAAAAGGGTTCTGACTGATGCTACCGGATGGAACAATCCAAAGAATTGTGAGTTGTGGCGAAGCGAATGGGCAAGGATGTGTAACCGGCATTTATCCATAGACAATCAGATTGACCACCGCTCTTATGAAAGACAGGGCAAATTAAAAGTTCCTACGATTCATGAGGGTGCGGATGCAAGAAAGATTGAGGAAAAATATCTCACCGGGCAGATAAGGAAAGGTTCATGGAAGGTCGAGGAAAACCAGATGATAAAAACAAAATGCACTGCTGCAAAGGTAATTGCAACCTTTGGTAAGGTATCTGGTGCATTGTCAATATGGAAGGAGTGGTTGAATGACATTAGAAGAAAGCAAAGAAGTAATTCCCATGATGGAAGCAATGATTACACAGATAGAGGAACAGCAGAATATCATGGCAGAGATGCTTCAGGAGATACAGGAAAAGGACGAGAAGCTGATGTGCTTTCAGGAGCAGGAAGAACGATTGCAGCAATTAGAGAAAGAATTGTCAGAGCTGCTACAAATCTTACCAGATACAGAAGAATTGTTGATGCTTCTGGAAGAAAAGACAGACCAGATACAGAAACTCACAGACGAAAATCAGCAATGGCAGGAATTGGCACAGAAATTAAACAGCGAGAACCGGCTATTGCAGAAACAGAACAGCGAATTACTGAACTTGAACAGCAATTAGAGAAAGGAAGGTTGATTGATGAACGAATTAAGAAACTCAAAGAGCGACGATCAACTGGAAGAGTTACTTCTGCTGACAGAGCAGATGCAGGAAGAACTCGACCAGAAAGACCGGACTATCCGGGAACTGAAAGTGCAGCTCGACGAATCGCTGACCTTGAACGAGAGTTAAACAGCGAGAACAAACAGGAACATTCAAGCCTTAAAGAACGACTTGAGGAAAACAAAAGAATTGTTGCAGAGCGAGAAAGAAACACACACCGTCAAGCCATGATAGAGGAATGTCGCGATAAGCTAAGACAGGCAGAACAGGAACGGGACTATGCACTCCCATCAGAAAAAGTAGAGATACCGGTTGAAAAGCCGGTACTCTATCAAAAGTGCGGAATTGTAAACAGACAGCTTATCTGAAAGCTAAGGAAAGGTATGATATGCAGAGGAAAAACTGGCAGGCAGATATAAAACAAAAACAGCCATGTATGAAGCATTGATGTTTCTGCTGATATGGTATTCCGTATCAACTACTCTTTTTCAGATGATACGGTCAAAAATATTTATTTCTGATTGCGTGGTATTCTTTGATACAATCGCAACTTTCACACAGACCATTGCAGGGTGGATTATACTGACAGGAAAGAACATGGCACAGATTAGTAATGGAATATCCAATCCTGTCGTTGCCGGAATTGTATATTGGCTGATAAGAATACTGATCTGCGGTGGATGTTTGGTGGGTGCTGGAATACTTTTGGCATTCATCGAAATAAAGATTGCAGGGCTATATAAAATACTGTTGGGATATGATTATCATACTGGCAACACTTATAAGCATGGAAATAGCAATCTACTTTGGAGTTTGGATAAAGACAGTTTTGCCAATCAATATGCTATTTCTCTTATTATTCGTGCAACTGGTATATGTTGGAATTAGGTGGTATGTAAAAGGCTGGCGGGAAAACAGAGGTTATGTTTAAAATAGAAAACTTGTCTGAGACGCAGCGAAGTAAATAAAATGAGTAGTATTATAAAAGTCAGCAGTGCGTGAATAAACTGCTGGCTTCTTTGATGATAGATACAGTCACTCTCAGAGGTGTGCAGGATAGTAAAGTAATAATATCAATATGACGATATAGAAAATGCAGGGAAGCATTGTATTTCAAAGAGTTTGAGATACAGAGCTTCTACTAAGGCAGTGGTCATCTTGTGAAAATATGGTCTTTGTGTGCGTAATATGGTCGTTTGATGACATGGAACTGGGAAAACAAGTGATTTTATCCGATAAAGAAAGCAAAGGAGGGTTGCTATGAAAGTTCAAGGAAATAGGTATATTAATAATCCAGAGATGATAAAAATAAGGTTGAGAAGAAAACAACTGTTCCTCAGAATATTATTTCGGAGGATGATGTGAAAATCAGTGATTCAGCAAGAAAGTTAGTTGAGACTGCTCGTAATAAGGTATCGGATTTTCATACAATGCATTTTCATCTATTATGGAGAGATAAGAGAGATACCAGCAGAATATAAATGTGAAAATTTATTCAAATTAGATTTGAAAGCAACTTCCATTTCTGGAGAACAAAGTGCGTTTGAAGGCTGTTCGGAAAAAATCAGTCAGAGTTTTTGAAAAATGGCTGGACGAAAATGCTTCTGAATATTTGACAGAAGATGAAATGAAAGATTTAAAAGAGAAGATTAATGCAATGACAGCAGATGTAGATTCTTTGAATGCAGGAGGATATAGAGGAACTTCTTATGAATCTGTATTTTTGTTAAGTGCAAGTGAAGCTGGGCTAAGGAAAGTAAATGAAATGTATGTTCCAGAGCAATTTCAAGCTGGTTTTTCAGACATGATTGACGAATATGTTCATTTTAATGATTCGGCACGTAATTCCATCATGGAGAGAATGACATCAGATTAAATGGTTGTTGGAATTGGAAGCAAAACAGAATCTTATAAGTACAAGTCAGAAATAATCTCAGATGAGACAGCTTTTATACAAATGAGAAGAAAGAGATAAGTGGTATCTGCAATCAGTTTTAAATGGTAAAACAGATCAAAATTATTTTGTAATGAGATGAAAGACCGTTTAAATGATTACTATGGAAGCAGGTATGAATTAAGGAATCAGCCAGAAGCTGTTGAAGGCAGAGTAAATAATATGCTGGACAAATTGCAGCATATGTTTGGCGTTTAATGTTGAAAAAGGGTTTGGAGAATAATTATGAAGACAGTGACAGATGTAAACACAGTAAACCAGCTGTTGACATATTCAAAGCAGGCAGAGGCAGGAATACACCAAAAGCAATACAGATGTTGCTTGGAGCAGGAAATAATAAAAACAGGACAGTTTAAGTATTTCTGATGCTGCACTTTCAAAGCAATCCATAGCTGCACTGATAGATAAAATGCGAATATTTCTAACAGTGAATTAGCTTATTATTTTGCAAACTATAATAATTCAAGTGCTATTTTGGATGCAATCAATTTTGGGAGAATGTTTCCTGTGGATATAATTCTGATTTTAAGGAGTACGGGGTTATTTCCTTTGACCTTAATGGGGAGCAGACAGGTAGTACCTAATTATGCAGTACCGAAAATGAATACAAGCACCATGTCAGGTTTGTGCTGCGAATAATTCTCTGGTACTAAGTAATAAAAGTTATTATGCATGGACAACATCAAGTGGCGGTAAATATACATGGACGGTCAATAATGGAAGAATAGGCTGGGCAGCCTCGGAATCGTTGCTTGCAGAATACAAATCAAAAAGGAACAAATTATAAGTGGGAAATGTGTAAGGCAGGCAATATCCTGTCTGATCTGGCACAGGGAAAGAGTGTGTGGGTATCTCTACAGCAATGAGGGAGGTGTCCGTCTGTGAGAAAGTCGGTTCTCCGGGATTCTTTTCTATAGATGCGGGAGCAGGAAAACACACTTATTTATTGCAGGAATCAGGAAAGACCATAAATGTTGACAAAAGATAAAACAGTTAAATGATATAAACTGGATAGAAA